>PVMO01019439.1_pt1 | contig 706627 bp, 608 predicted proteins | sample 1853421 | NCBI WGS metagenome assembly PVMO01 (sample SAMN08533511, study PRJNA380276) | Human gut metagenome, whole genome shotgun sequencing project.
CGTATATAAACAGCAAAACGATTTGTAAGAACTTCACAAATCATTTTGCATTGTTTTTAATCTTGTTAACACAAAACGAAATGTCTATTTAGGATTCTATATAACAAGATTCAAATAGAGAATACACACCTATCAGTATCCTTTGATATACTTCTATTTAGTTAGTCCTGCATTTACTTCCCTCAATATATTTTCGAACATAGAGATATGCGGCACCATGTCAATACCTGTAGGAAAGTTCATAGACTTGCTATCACCTTCTAAAGCCATATACCCAGCGTGTACAGTTTGCTCGCCTAAATCTGTTTTCGCTTTTTGGATAATACAACACTGCAAACGAGTTATGCCATTTTCATTGTACGAATATGTTGTCTGATATTCATATTCACCTTCTTTTGCGATCGCTTCTACTTGTGTAGTTCTTGTTTTTTCACTCAAAATTTTTGTTGCCATAATCTTTTTATTTTTCATTGTTAATACTGTCTAATAGATCAAATACACCTTTTTTGATGCAGGCGAAAAAACGTCCTACTTCCATGTATTTGCGTATAATTTCCGCCTTTTCTGAATCTACTTCCACTTCGCCATGTTTATAAACTTCTTGCGCAAATTCCAATTCGCCCAAGTCGGTAGTGTTATTGTAGATTGCATTACCTAACTCTTTTGCAATATCGACGGTACTGTTATTCCCTTCGATGTCTTTCACTTCGATTTTTCTAAAGTCTATTTTCATAATTATGTGATTTAAATATTATTACCAAGTTGCACTCCATAAAATTCCATTTTTAAATTGTAATACTTTAGTTCGTGTACTCCCATTATGCCATACCTGGGCGATTTCAATATATTCATCAATCCCTCTTTTGCCATCAACTACAATACCGCCTTCGGTAGCAAGTGCTATATTATCTCGTCCTCCGGCTACACTAATAGATACACCCCTATTTATATCATAAGGTCTTGAACGGTGATCGTAGAATCTTCCTAAATAATCGACTCCCATTGTACTAAACGGGCCTACAATAACTTGCCTATTTTTACTATTAAAACCAATCATATCATCGTAAAGGAACATCTCCTTTTTATCTATAGTTGGTATACTGGTAGAACCTGTCCCTATACTATTAGCAGAAATCTTAAAGCCTCCAATAGTGCCATCAACAGCGGCAAGTTTTTTAACGACAAGATTATCAACATCTATATTTTCAGCCCTAAGAATAGGCTTTCCGGCAGTATTGGTTTTAAATACCGCTATCGCGTTTCCGTAGTTGTCTTGTACGCGGAAGGTATCGGCAGTTACGGTTACTTTTCGATTTGCTATGTCTATTCCGGTTGCCTGAAGATCACTTTTTAGGGCATTAACTTTGCCATCGGCAATATTACCCGCTTCGGTGGATGTTACTTTCAAGCTGATTTGCTCTGCATTCTGGGTAATACTACTTTCGGCGGTACTCATTCTTCCGGTTAAGTCATTAACGGATGATTGAGAGGCTTTTAGCGCAATTTGTCCGGCTTGGGCACTTATAGACGCTTCCGCAGCAGCAACACGTGATCCTAATGCGTTGAAATCTGTCTTTTCAACTTTCAGATTAATACTATCGCTTAACACCTTAATTTCTGAATCGTATACCGTCTTGGTTACATACTTGCCATCTACATTATCGAGAAGCGCCTTTGCGTCTGTGGCACTTTTTGCCGCATTAGTTGCTGAACTAGCAGCCTCACCCGCTTTAGTTGCGGCGGTTGTTGCAGAATTAGCAGCTTCATTAGCTTTAGTTGTCACCTCTTTAACTTGTAATGTGATACTACTTGCCGTCTGATTGATACTAGATTCTTTTTGGGAAATGACAGTGAGCTTTGCCGCTGCACTATCTGCTGAATTTTTCGCATTTGTCGCGGAAGTAGAAGCTTCTCCCGCTTTAGTGCTAGCAGTAGAGGCACTGTTTTTCGCATTAGTTGCACTTGTAGATGCTTCTGCTGCCTTAGTTGAAGCGGTTGTAGCAGCGGTATTCGCTGCTACTACTTTCTTCGTGACTTCCGTAACCTGCAATGTTATGTTTCCGGCTGTCTGGGTGATAGAGCTTTCTTTCAAAGTCACATCTTCGAGGACTTTCGCCGCATTATCTGCAGATTGTTTTGCATTAGCTGCCGAATTTGCAGCCTCGCCCGCTTTACCGGATGCAGTTCCGGCAGAACCGGATGCAGACGTAGCGGAGTTTTTCGCATTTGTAGCGGCAGTATTCGCCTCGGTTACCTTTTTATTAACTTCGGTTACTTTTGTAGAAATTTCTCCGGCTGTTTGAGTTACAGAACTTTCTTTTAATGTTACTTCCTCCAATATCTTCCCGGCATTAGTCGCTGCTCCTTGTGCATCCGTGGCACTTTTAGACGCGTTATTTGCAGAAACTCCGGCGGATGTAGCCGAACCGGAAGCGTTCGTTTCGCTCTGTTTCGCGTTCGATACGGCAATATTAACTTCTTTAATCTTAGAAGAAATTTGTCCTTCACGAATTTCAAAGTTCGTCTCTACATCGGTTATTCTCCCATTTAGATCGTTTTTAACATCGTCGATTGCTTCCTCTATTTTCTTTCCGGAATGGAGTACAAATGTGCCTTTTAAATAAACATTAGTGCCGTACAAACCGGAGCCAGTCAATACACCGAATACAGCATCAGTAATACCGTTAAGATTTCCGATACGTGTAATCAACCGATTTACAAGCGAATAGGAATTAATTCCGTCGTAGTCATCCCGATAAGGTGCGGAATCACCAACAGCACAATCTATTTGTGCTTTTTGTCTAGCAGTGTTAGTTCTGTTGCCTAATACTGCCACATTATCTCCGGTTTCGGGTATTCCGCTTCCTTCTTCACAGTCTACTTTAGATAGATTAAAATAGCCCGCTCCGGCAGAAGTAACTAAACGCCAATAACGTTTTGTTGCCGTACCCGTGAACGCCTGACATATTATTTGATCGTCTTGAACGAAATCATCCGTGCTATCATGCTCGCATCTCCAATATGAACCGCCGTCGATCACTTTGGTCAATTTACCACCCGCGGCGGAACGAATAATCATACCACCCTGATAAGTTATCTTTTGAACGACCAATTCAAACACAGAAAATATCTTTCGAACTGTAAGATTATCAATTTCCATGTTCCAGTCACCCGTGACCGCTTTGTATATCTTCATTCCTTCGCCGCCAAAACCACTGACAAAAGACTCGGAAGATATATAGTCCTTTACTATTGTACCCATTAAAGTTGCAACGTGAGATACGCTTAGATCGTGTATTTCTGCAAGCTCTTGAACGAGTAAGTTTAGCGTTGTCGTTTTCTTAGATACAGTCACATTGTCGGAAAAAGTCGCTGATCTCGCAATCAGTTTATCAAGAACGTTGAGTATTTGCGTTGTTGCTGTCGTTGCAGTCAACGTATCTGTAGAAATGCCCTTTGTTACGTCTAGCCCGTTATCTACAATTAGTCCACCCAACAATTTGAGCAAAAACTCTGTCTCATCATCTATATCCTTACGAAGGAATCTCTCATTTACCGGACTATCCTCATCCAAGTCATGAGCTTTGTCCGCATAACCTGCTTTTACTTTCTCATGAGTAACAATCAACTCACCTGTTTCATCATCCACAGTACCAACACGAACTGTCAAATATTTATCATCATTCTCATCAAAACCAATGCGTTCCAAAGCCGGGAGATTAGTATGCGTATGTCCGTCACAGGAAGAGTTTCCCCCACTTGAACCGGAAACCAGTACAGCTGCGGATGAAGTGGACTGCCCAGATTCGCGCATTCGTTTGCTACGTGGAACAGCCTGACGTTCTGATATGACAATATTATATTTTTCTTTCATTGTTGGTAATGTCTTTATTCATATTCTATCCCTTCAAAATTATCAGGGGTTATTTCAGCCAATTTCACGTTACTTTCATCTTCACGTACATCCTGAACATCACCTACCATCAAATATGTACCGGGTTCATTCACGTCTGTATATATTCCAAAATTATTTAAGAGGCGCGCAGTACCGGAAAGCATATTCATACGTCTGCTATAATTACTATACCATGTACCAATCAAAAGTTTTTCTATCGACGCAGTTACTCCAGCACGGGTAAAACTGGTCAATGTCGTACGTGATGAAACATCCATGAGCATCCCCATACCGAAATTTGTAGAAGTTCGTGGAGTTCCCACAATTGTTTCGATCTTCTTTTCCTCTTTTGCAGAGGAATTGAGCCATGTTTTATATTCAATGTCATTGCCGTCCACTTCCTTACCGTATTGATTGACCAGAGTCAATTCCGGAATTTTAAATAAAACCCATCGTGGAGTCGTATAAGAGTCAGTTGTAAGCCTGTTATGCTTATGAGGATTAACCACACGTGAAAAGCAACTCACAACTGTCAATTCCAGCGTACATCCTTGACATCCGATCGGAATAGGTATGAGGTCACCTTCTCCTGATGCAGAACGAGGAATATATGAACGCAGGTATCCAACGCGATTCATCTGCCATCCACCTCTCCATCCGGTATATCCGCCACTGTCATAGTATCTTAGAGAAGTCATTTTAGGAGTACCCGGTGCTATATCTCCATCCACCCATTTTCCATTAATCTCTTTATAGTACCGGAAAAAACCTTCTTCTTCAGACTCCTTATCATAGACTCTGTTTTCATAGTGCATTTTTATATTACCATCCGTATCAATAACTCGCAATATGTATGATATATTATACTCTTTGATATCCTGCATTTCCTCATAAGCACTCTTCCCATTCAATGCTGACGCTTCTTCAAATGGGTTATATCTACCGTCAATCATAGCTTCGACTTTCAATCGTAGCATTATATCTGTCAAACAGGATTTTCCATCTAAAACGACACCCGGAGAAGCAAAATTAAATACAACATGAGTTTCAGGCAATGACATAGTACGTCGCACTTTAAAAAGCCAGGGTGCCCCATAATCGCTTCCCGAAGTATCTATAGGTGTCTCTGTTACAATAGTCAGTGGCGTTTTATAAACATTTCGGACACGTGAGGCTATTCCGAAAGCCTCACCTCCTGAAAAGACAGGAATTATTCTGAAGAGCAGGGCTTTGTCTGTTCTGATCTCCAGTTCTTCACTTACCCCAGCCGTTTTTTTGAGGTCGATCATGAAACCGATATTATTATCAATAAATGGACTTCTACTCAAATCTTTTGCCACATAATACCGTTCTGCGCCCTCATCGAGCATCTTTTCAGTCAATGTAGTAGAATAAAGGCTCTTTTGCGGATAAGGGCTGAAAGTCAGAGTCACATTCTTATATATTTTGTCGACTCCCAATACTGCATCATCACTTTCCCAACGAATTTGTTCGGGTTTTAAATCTGTTTGAACAGCATTCAAATCGTAAATAAACAGTTTCCCTTCACGTTGGATCAGGCGCAAAGCAAATGGACGGAGTATTTCATCAAGTACTTCCCGCATAGTTAACGGCACTCCCTCTTCATCATAGAAATTTTCACAGCTGATACCTACACCATCCAGCATCTCACCGGAAACCGAACGACAGGTAGTTGATATATATCTTTCAAACCGCTGGTAATTAATTTTAGTTTCAGTTATAAGATTGTCAAGCAAACCGCTTATTGATCGTGTTCCTCTCAAAGAGAAGTTCATCCGGTCAAGCAAAGCAAAGTCACTGAAAGTTAACTTCACTTCATATTCATTTTCATAAGAGAATGGTTCTTCGTAGATTTCCGTATCCAATGTGCCGCTCCAATATAAAATATCATTCCGATACGCGTCCATACGAATACTCCCGGCTTCAACCGTATATAGGGTCTTTATACTGCCGGTCTACCTTGCTGACTATTTCCAAGGTAGCGGCACTTCCCTGCACAGGTTCAAGTTTATCCGTTTCCGCCCATTCAAAGACCAACGGACTTTCCGATGGAAAGCGGAGTTCCGCAACAGCAGGATAAGGAACGTCTGCATCCTGCCATATTTCCACTCGCCACAGCACACCTGCCACGCTAAAGAATTCTCCCTGATATCTTAATTGCTTTTCCATTGCCTTATCTTGTACGTTGATTATAACGGTCTACCTTATTTAAAACACCGCGAAGTATTCTACCGTCTATTTCGAATTTTACAATTCCACCCATACCGCCGGACGGCTGGATCAGTTGACGAAGTTTGTTAAGTGGAGCAATTACTTCCGGATTATTTTGTGCACCGGAATACTCTCCGAAAAGCCCCATTGTAGGACCATAAGCCAGTCCACCATTTGCGAACTTCGGAAGACTTGCCAGAGCTGCCCAAACGCTAGCTACAGCGGCAATAGCCAAAATAGGACCAACAACGGGAATACTTGCTGTTGAAGCTGCGGCGCCGGAACCTGCAACTGCCGTATTAGCTGCAACTTGTGTGGTCTGTAATCCCAATAAAGTCGTAATTTGCGGAATAGCCGCAGCAACAGCTTGCACTACATTTGCGCCCCAGTTCAACCATTCACCTGCGGCACCGCCTACCGCCTGTCCAAGACTGCCCATCACACTCCCGATACCACTCATGCCTTCTACTAAATCCTGATTTTTCTGATAAGCTTTGTCTACAGCATCATTCCATTGTTCAAAACCTGATTTTTTAGGTTCCAGCTTAGGCATATCAAATTCAGGAAGTTTCATCTTCTTGATATAGCCATGCGTTAATGTCTCCGGTTTTTGCTTGGGATGTTTACGATTCTCTTCATTCTGAAAATCTTCTGCCATTTGCCCAAGAGCACGTCCGGCATCGGAAGCAGGAACTACACCTACATTGATCTCACCATGAGCGTTCTTAAAAGCTTCCTTTTCAATCCAGATTTTTACGCCTTCGATTTGGCTCTTTAACTTGTCAATCTTAACCTGCAATTCTATAGAGGCTTGTCCGACAGGTTTTGTGGATAATTCTTTTTCATATTTAGACAGTTCAGTTTTCATTGCATCGATACTGCCGCTCGCGAAAGTCGGACCGCCGCCGATACCCATCGCTTTTTCTTTAACCTTCTTAAGAGTCTCCAGCTGATTGATCTGAACCTGTATGCTACGCCCCTCCTCGTCTGACGCAGTTTGTTGCGCAGCCTGGAGTTCTTCTATTTTCTTCTTGATATCCGCCAAGGTAAGCTCCTTCTTCTCAAGCGGATCACCTCCCGCGTTTCCTCCTGTTCCATTTCCCACCGGATTAGTTCCGGAAGTGGAAGAAAGAATCTTTTCTGTTTGTCCAAAAAGGGACCTTGCCTGATCTATTTCCTGTTCGTATGCTTCCCGTGCACGTTTTACACCGGATATTTGTTTTGTTATATAAGTTCCGGCTACGTTAGTGGTAAAAGTTTTCCCTTCGGAATTCGTCATACTTTTACCTAATTTTCTTACAATATTCTGTGCTTCTTCAGGAATATCTTCTCCGGAACGAACAGCAGTGCGGATTTGTCCCCATGCCTTCCCAGCCTCACGGGCTGTTATATTTCCTTCACCGGAACCAATACCGGCATAAAGTTTCTCTCTTATATTTTTTAAAGCCTCACTTTCCTTATCCGCATAAGTTTCCGCTGCATTTGCCGTAGCGGTATCCAACGCACGGCTGCGGGCTGTATCAAGAATAGCACGACTAAGCTGCTCGTAAGCAGTACGGGCTGTGTTCACGTCCTTTATTTCAATACCCAGTTTCGCCAAATATTCGCCATATTGCTCTACAATCTTGTCTTTAGCCTTGTTCCACTGCTCCGAGCCTTCCTTAGCCCGGTTCAGCGGTTCAAACAAATTGTCCAGTCTGGAACGTTCTACAGTGACTTCCTTGTTCATATCCGCCATTGCGTCACCCAAACGTTTTTGTGCCCTCTCTGCTTCACTGCTGCGTGTTGCCATTTTGTAGATGGCGACTCCCAGAGCCACGGCAGCCACAGCGGCAAGCACATACGGACTGGCTGCGATTGCTATATTCATCAGCTTAGTGGCACCGGTAGTAGAAACAATTGCCGCCCGTGCAGTAAGCACTTGCATTTGATATATATAGAGGGCACGCTTACCCAGATTCACTACCCCGTTAAAGCTCATTTGGGCTATAACCGCCGTTTTGGCAGCAACATTGTATTTGCCAAGCACAGATACCACACCATTGCCCAACTGATAGAACGAAGCCAGAACAACTGCGTTTTCACCTATTACAGAAGCATAAGCAGACGTCGGACCCAATAAGTTGGCAAAACTTATTTTTATATCATCTACTTTTGCACGCAGTATTTCCATTTTGTGTGCCGTCGTTTCTGTACGTACAGCCGCTTGTTCCTGAGCCACACTGGTACCCGTCACCTTTCGTGTCATCTCCTCAATAGCCGTTGAGTTTTGTATTAAATACTGTGCAGCGGCTATGTTTTCCATCCCGAACAGTTTACTTAAGTATGCAGCGTCTGTTAACCGGGGTTTCAGCGTGTCCAGCGCTGTGGATAAAGAAGTACGGCTCAGGTCAACCCCCAATTCAGTATTTAGTTTCAGGATGATATTGCGGAGAGCGGTTCCGGCTTCACTTCCTTTTAAGTTGGCTTTGGACAGCACTTCAAGCGCCCCTGCACTCTGCTCTACAGTCAAGCCCATGGCAGAAGCCGCGGAACCTACAACCTTAAAACTTTGAGAGAGTTCTTCTATTTCGGCCGCTCCGTATTTGCTTCCTGCCGCCAACACATTGATAACCCGTTCCGCCTCATTTGCCGTCAGTCCGAATTGGTTGATAGTTCCGGCAAGGGATGTTGCGGCAGCGTCGATGCTCATGCCGGAAGCTTGTGCCAGCGTCACGCTCTTTTCCTGCAAGTTATTCAAACCGGACATTCCGATAGTGGCGACATCTATCTGGCTGGCAAGAATTGCATACGCGCGTGCTGCCGTGCCGACCCCCAAGCCGGAGTCCTGGCCTACCTTACGTGCATTCTCACCAAGAGCTTTCAGATCGTCACCCGCAATACCGGTAATAGAACTAAGGTCCGCCATGGATTGTCCAAAGTTCATTCCTCCCTGAGACAAATTACCCAGCACACCGCCCAACCGTTCAGCGACTCCCAGAAATGCATTCAAGTCGGGCATCTTCAATCTGCCGCAAATATTTCCAAAGCGGTTGGTACTGGAAGATGCCTGAACCGCCGCCTGGTCTATGGCGTCAAATTGCTTCCTGACGTTATCCAACGCTCCCGAAATATTATTTTTCAGGTTAAGTATGATGTCAAATGAAACTTTTTCCATATATTTGTGAGGTAAAAATCAAACAGTTATGACTATTGGAGGTTTCTTTATAGTATTATTCATCATTATCGGTCTCTATGGACTCTTCAAAAAAGACGACTCCACTATTACTGGGAAGGATATTGATGAACTCATCCACGAACTGGAAGAGGAAAAGCCAAACCTCAAGCCCCATTCCACAGAGTCCTGATTTCATCGAATCTTTCCTGTGTACTGGGTTCTTCCTCCGCTTCCTTTACAGGTTGCGCATCCCAGGAGAACCGGCATATGTCAGTCAATTCTAAACTTCTTTTACTGTAAGGCTTCAATATGCTACAAGACAGGAAGCGTACTTGTTCCCACTGTCTGCGTTCCGCATACGTTTCTTTTTGCTGCCAAGCCTCAAAGACAGCTGTAAACTCTGATGGAGTGAGACGGCAGAAATCGTTCAGACACATACCGACACATCCCATCGCCATCCCCATCAGAGATTCGATTGTTACGCTCTCGTCCCCTTCTTTTTTTTTGCCCCGTCTTCTTCAGTTGCCATCCCGTTCTGAAAAGCAGTGAAGTCTTCCAGGTTGATGCCATCGGCAAATTGTTCAAAGGTCAACTGGAAATCCATCTTATCGGCACGGCAGGCACTACGCACACAACAATACATGAACATGGTCAACTGCTCTATATCAGCACCGATCTCGTTTACATCCTTACCGGTTTCACGTTTGAAGTCGATCATTGCCCCCATCGTAACGCGGGAAGGATATTCTTTTGCACAAATGATTACTTTATTCATTGTATGGCACAAATATTAAGGGTGATACATTATTCTTGCGGAGCAACAGTCTTGGTCGCTACCGGGCCGGAGTTTTCCAATGAGATGGTATAGGTGGAGTCATCATCCGAAGGAGATGTCTCTTCCAGGCTTGTAATGAGAAACTTCCCTTCACGGTATTTCGTCGTTTCTTCACCGCGCAACGCATAGCGTACCGTCACAGGTTCACTCTTTTCCCAAAGCTCCAGGAGTTTGTCATATCCCATTTCATCTCCATAGAATTTAAAACCCTCGGAACTGATTTCGACCGACAGGCCGCTCACCGATTTTTCTTTCCATTTGCCGGCGCTAGCTGCCGCTACCTTATCTGCCAAAGTCGGCTTTACGGCACGCTCCTTGGTTTCCGCCTTATTACTGATTGTACAGGTCTTTGAGTGACCCAACGGGGAAAAAGCGTCTTCCATCATTAATCCGACAAGCATGTCACTACCATGAACATATCCTTCTACTGCCATAATTTTTATACTATTTAATTTCGTTTCAACTACCGTTTGATTCGTATCGGAATAAGCTCGGCCAACGGTTATCCGTCTTATTCGTAATTTATTTGAACCGTTTTAAAATCAGCCGGACAACTGCAAATATGCCAATTCCCGAAGCCAGCAGTTTTCCCAGCTTTATCCACAATTCCTGCCACCACGTCAGTTCATTCGTCACAGGACCGGGCACATCTACCGGGACATAAATCAGTGAATCCTTTCCGGGGATATAGAGTGTGTCATGCACGAATACGGCATGAAAGTCCAGTATCCCGTTATTAAGTTTCAAGGAGCTGTTTGCTCCACTGCTCTTCTGTTCCTCAAAAGCCTGCATAATCACCTGGTTGTTGCTGTCACACGCCAGGTAGGCACGCAGCCAGGCGGAATCGGGCGGGATTTGCACCGGAATGAGTTTCGGTATCTCTATCGGCTTAGGAAGGAGAAGCCCTGTCCCGTTCCTCGGAGCCTTGCAGCTCACGACGCACAGGACAATCAGCAGAATGGGGACAAACACTGACTTTCTCGACGGCCTTACGCAGCCGCGCCATTTCTCTTCTGATTGCATTGATTTCTTTTTTAAGGGGTTCCACCACTTCTTCCATCAGGATGGCCATCGCCTTCTTTACGTTTTCAAGCTCGTTGCTGCGGGTGTTCGTCCTGGCGGTTTCCACCTCGGCACGCAGCTTTTCAACTTCCTGACGGTATTTCTTCGTATCGGTCATGCTCTTGAAACCTCCGGCCGCCACAATGGCCAGAATGACTTCAACAACAAGCCGGGTAATTTCAAGAGCATCCATTTTATTGTTTAATACCTATTGATTTCAGCCATTTCTGCACATCGAACGACGGGCAGGCTTTGGCGGCAAGTTCGTTGTGACCGATGATTCTCACATCCGGGAAACGGCGGTGGAAATCCTTCACATATGCCTCAAGGGCTTCCTGTTGGGCAGGCGTGCGGGTATCCTTGGCGGTTTTCCCGTCACGGGTGCATCCGCCGGCATAGACAACGTGCCGGCTGACACTGTTGTATCCGGCTGCCCCATTCGTGATTTCCCACGGGTCGACGTTGGAGTCTTCATTGTTATGCACCAAGCGTTCCACCGTTCCGTCCAGATGGAACAGGTCGGTGTATCCCACCTGCTTCCAGCCACGCCCACCCTTTGAGGTAGGGTTCGTGTGCCACGCCCTGATGTCGGCGGCTGTGACTTCACGACCTTCGGGCGTGGCGGTGCAGTGGATGACCAGTTGTTTCAGTGTAGCCATATCAATTACCGTCCGTTTCGTCAATATGCTCGATGTTGGCTGCCTGAACGGCTGCCGGCTTAAACGCACCGTTTGCTCTCCAGTCCAGCGCGATGAATTCCTCACCGAAACCGATATTCGTATCTGCCTTCATCAGCATTTTGATGAAATACAGTTCGCTCGCATTCGCCCACTTGTCAATCTGTATCACGTTTTCGTCATCCTGAAGATTGACAGCCGCAAACAAGTTTCCGTCAGTGCCGGAAGAACAAAGAGTGGCAACCATCAAACCTTGCGGCCATTGCGCCAATGCTTCGATAGGAATGCCTTTGTAACGGCGTGCGTTGACCTCCGTAGCATCCTTACCCTTGTTCGGAAGGTTGGTCAGTTCATCGTCATATTCATCGAAGTCTTCCACGCTCATTAGGATACGCAGGTTCGTATTGTTGCGCAAAGTGCTTGGAATAGCGGTACGCAATTCTTTCAGACGCTGCAACATGGTAGTTCCCACCGTAGCGACTTTCACGACATCAACGTCTTTTGCCGCCTGCGTCAGGATGCCGTCCATCAGCATTTCGTCATCATTGCCTTCTTCGTAGGTTCCACAGATGTACTGGTAGCCCAGTTCCTGTTCCACCTGCTTCAAGATTTCCCCTAACAAAATTTGCTGAACATTCGGCGGAAGCTGGGTAAATACCAAGTCACCTTTAGGCTGGTACTGTCTCCAGATATATTCAAACGCACGAGGGTTGAAAGTAGCGAACGCCATCATATCCTTTGGAGCCAGTTTCTTCTCGCTGTATTCTACATCTCCCTTGCTGTCCGATTTTTGCGGGTCTTCTTTCCGCTTCTGGAGCATCTTCTTACCTCTGAAACGAGGAATTGTCATCGCTTTGCTCACACCCGGAATGACCATAATCAAGCCACGCCCTACCAGTTCGTTTTTGGTAGCGGCAAGCGTCAACGCAGTTTCAAGTACTTCACCACCGTAATTGGTGGTATTTAATCCTGTAATTGCCATAATTTATTTTTAATTATCAGTTAATAATCAGGTTATTGACTAACGCTTTGCACTGTCCCGTATTTCCTGCATACGTTTCTCCCATGCGCCGACACCCGTCTTTCCCGGTTCGTCAAGCACATCCGTTACCAGGCGTTTAGGTTTCAAGTCTTTCAGGACGGCCATTCCGTTCACGCGGTCGGCTTTCAGTATAGCCGCATACTTGGGGCGTTGCGCCTCAGTAATCCGTTCGTCTTTTACGGCCGCGTCAAGCAGCGCCTTGTCTTCCGCCTCAATCGCCTGCCGTTCTTTCTCTTCAAATGCGGCCACCTTGCCCTGGAGTTCCGGAACCTTGGCCGCTTCCTCTTCCAGATGCGCAACGCTACGGAGCACATCTTCTTCCGTCGCGCAGTCCTTGAACAACGGACGTTTTCTAAATTCTTCCAAATTCATCTTATCGCTGTATTGTGGCTGATTCTCCAGCCGGTTATTGAATATCTTGTATATCTGCTCCGGGGTGCTGTCTTCCGGCACCGGATCGGCATCGTATATTTCGTCCACCAGTCCGAGTTCCACCGCCTGTCGGGCAGTGAACCAATGGTCCTTTCCGTCAAACCACTCCGAACGGATTTCTTCCTTTGTCTTTTTACATCTAGCGGCATAAATTTCACAAAGAGTGTCTTCAAGGCTTTTCAGCATCCCGGCAGTCTCCTCCATTTCGCCCGCGTTTCCATAAGCACCGCCCGAAGGGCTGTGCACCATTAGGCGTGCGTAACGGCTCATCTTCACTGGTTTCCCGCAAGCTGCAATCACGCTTCCCATAGAAGCCGCCACACCATCGATATAGATAGTGATATCCGCCGCACTCTGACGAAAAGCGTTGAAGATGGCCATACCAGTGAATATATCACCGCCTATACTGTTGATGCGTACATCTATCTGCCTGGATGCGGATTCAGCCTCAATCAGTTCGCGGGCGATATCACCACTACGTACACGGTCATATTCGCCTATCTCTCCATAAAGCAGGATGCAGGCGGCATCCTTACCGGGTATTATATTAAAAAATCTTTTCATCGGGTTCCGTTCTTTTTTCGACAAAGTTAACCGCAAGAACCGGATGCGTCAATACATATAAAACATGATAAAACTTTATGCATCAATGATATAATAATATAGCATTCACATGTTTCAAGCCCCTTGCAACGGGCTCTTTATCTGACGAAATTTGCAATAAAAAGGAGTTATTATGGCTACAGATTTAACCATTGCACAGAAGAAGGAATACGCTGGAGTACTTTATCTGAAAGACAACCTGACACAGCAGGAAATTGCCGAGAAGGTAGGTGTCAGCCGTCAGACCCTTTCCAAATGGATCAAAGCGGAAAAGTGGGAAGAGCGCAAAGTCGGCATTACGCTGACACGCGAAGACCAAATCTCCAACCTGCACAGGCAAGTGGCGGAAATAAACAAGGTCATCATGGAGCGCGAAGCGGGCAAACGCTACGCTACACCCTCCGAAGCCGATACGTTGGGCAAACTGGCGGCTGCCATCAAGAAGATGGAAAGTGACGTGGGCATTGCTGACATAATCAGCGTAGGGATGCGGTTCATCAACTGGCTGCGTCCTGTCGACATGAACAAGGCGAAAGAATTCACCGGATTGTGGGACATGTTTATTAAAGACTCCCTATGAAACAGACGGACAGAGACTCTCTTCAAAGGTGGGAAGAGTTCAAAGAAGACATATATAAGGATGTCCCCGTAGAGGAAAACTTGAGCCGGGCGGAAATAGAAAAACACCGTACCTGGCTGGAAGCTCACCCGATAGAATGGATAAAGTTCTTCTTCCTCGCGTATGCCAAATCCGAATTTGCCGACTTCCAGAAAAAGGCGATCAAAAGATGCCTGGCAAATGACGAATGGTACGAAGTGCTCTCATGGGCGCGAAGCCTTTCAAAAAGTACCGTCACCATGTTTATCGTAATGTTCCTTGTACTGACAGGACGCAGGAAAAACGTTATCATGGCCAGTGCAACGGAAGATGCCGCCATACGCCTGCTCAAACCTTACAAAACGAACTTTGAGAAGAACGGGCGTCTGAAAGCCTACTACGGGAATCTGGTGAATCCGGGAAGCTGGAAGGAGTCGAATTTCATATTGAAGAACGGGGCTTCATTCATCGGCGTAGGTGCGGGAAACGCGCCGCGCGGTAGCCGTAACGAAGCCGTACGTCCGGACTGTCTGCTGGTGGATGACTTTGATACGGACGAAGCATGCCGGAATCCGGATACGGTAGACAAGAACTGGCGCTGGTGGGAAGACGCGCTCTACTTCACCCGTGACCCAGCCGTGCCTACCACCATCATCTTCTGCGGAAATATCATTGCCAAGGATTGCTGTATCACCCGTGCCGGGAAACTGGCAGACCACTGGGACATCGTGAACATCCGTGATAAAAACGGAAAAAGCACCTGGCCGCAAAAGAATACGGAAGAAATGATAGACCAGGTTATCTCCAAAGTAAGTACCGTCGCCGTACAGAAGGAATATTTCAACAATCCTATTTCCGAGGGTGAAATATTCAAGGAAATAACCTACGGCAAGATTCCCTCTTTGAAAAAGTTCAAGTTCCTGGTAGTCTATGGCGACCCCGCACCGGGTGAGAACAAGACCAAAAACAGTTCGACAAAAGGCTGCTGGCTATGCGGAAAACTGGACGGGAAACTTTATGTAATCAAAGGATTCCTTGACCGGGGACTGAATGCGGAGTTTATCAACTGGTACATATCACTCAATGAATACGTAGACGGGCGAACCACTCTCTACAACTTTATGGAGAACAACAAGCTTCAGGACCCTTTCTTCCAGCAGGTATTCAAACCGCTTGTACGGAAAGCCAAAAAGGAAAAGCGTGTAGAATTGAACATCAATCCGGACACGGAAAAGAAAACGGATAAAGCCACCCGTATCGAAGCGAACCTGGAACCGTTGAACAGGGAAGGAAACCTCATCTTCAATGAGGACGAACAACAGAACCCGCACATGCAGCGTCTGACAGACCAGTTCAAACTTTTCACCCTGCGCTTGAAATTCCCTGCCGACGGTCCGGACTGTATCGAAGGGGCAAACAGAATTATAGACCGCAAAATGCGTGTCTTGCGGCCCGGACATTCCGCTTCGCGTTCAACCAGACAAAAAAATAATAAATACAGACTATGAGCAAATTTATAGAACTATCTGACTATGACGCCAGTATCCATCGTGACATACTGGACGCACTGACTCGCAACGATGACCCATCGTTGAAATCTGCGAAGACCGTGCCATTGCCGAAATGCGCGGCTATCTCTCCGGACATTATGATTGTGACAAGCTGTTTGCCGCTACTGGAGACGAACGGAACCAACTGGTATTGATGATGGCACTGGATATCGCCATCTACCATATTTTCACCATCCATAATCCGCAGAAACTATCACAGATGCGGAAAGACCGGTATGACCGGGCGGTGGAATGGCTGATAGCCGTTAAAAAAGGCATGTCCGTTGACGGGGCACCGGAACTGGAAAAAGCGGAGCGCAAGTCAACCTATGAGTTACACAGTAACACCAAACGCATAAACCACTATTGACATGAAAGGAAATACCATAACCACCGGGGGAAACATTCCCCTGCCGGGACAACAGCGTCCCTCAACCATTATCCTGACACAAACAAGACGTTTCGGAATCGACATAGGCAGTTATATGAACGCTCTAAGAGCTGCCGAAAGCATCGACTTTCCCCAACGCGCCAAGTTGTATGACCTGTTTGAGGACATCCTGATGGACCCGCATCTTTCCAGTGTCATCAACAAGCGGAAAAGTGCCATACTCTGTTCTGTTATCGAGTACCGGCGGGGTGGAAAACCGGATGAGAAAATCAACGAGCAGTTGCGTTCTCCCTGGTTCCTGCGTTTCCTGGGTGACGCGTTCGACGCAATACCGCAAGGCAACACTCTTGTGCAGTTCTACCGCGACAAAAAGACCGGATGGCTGAATTACATCTTTATTCCGCGCAAGCATTACGACCCGGTACGTAAACTTATCCTCAAGCGGCAACATGACATAACCGGTATCCCTTGGGATGAATTTGATGACCTGCTGTTTATCGGTGAACCCCGTTCGCTGGGTGAACTTGCAAAGGCTGCACCGTGGGTTATATACAAGCGGAACAGTACTGCCGACTGGGCACAGTTTGCCGAAATATTCGGGATGCCGATGCGCAAATATACGTATGATCCCGATGACGAATCGGCTTTGGAGCAGTTGAAAGAGAACGATGCGAATCAGGGTTCCGCTTCGTCATGGTTCCTGCCTGACGGCTGCAACATGGACCTGGTGGAAAGTGGCAACAAGACAGGCAGTTCGGACCTGTACAAAAGTCTGGTAGACACTTGCAACAGTGAAATCAGCAAACTGTTCCTGGGAAACACGCTGACCACCGAAGCCGGAACGAAAGGTTCTCAGGCACTCGGAACGGTGCATGGCAAAGTAGAGGAACGTATCGCGCAAAGTGACCGGAAGTTTATCCTGAACCTGCTCAACTACGAGATGACGGATATATTCCTGCACCTTGGAATCAATACATCCGGTGGCGAATTCTGTTTCGCGGAGCCCAAAATGATTGACCCCACCACCAAGATGAACCTTTTCACCCAGGCAAGCAGCCTCGGACTGGAAATCAGCAAGAAACAGATGTACGACGAACTGGGGCTGGAGTGTCCGGAAAATGAGAAAGACACTATAAAGCGACCGCAAGCATCTTCTTTTCTTCCACAAACAGATGCTATCGAAGAGGAAGAAAAGCGGAACGCTCTCTCTGAAAAGAAACCTCCCGAAAAGAAGAAAGGCGGATTCAGAAACTGGTGGAAAAGTTTTTTCGTAAAAGCCCCGGAGGCGGGAAACCACGGGGCTCCTTTAGAGTGGTAATAAATGAGCTTTACCGGGACGCAGCGGTAGACGGCGCTTCATCCGGATTCTCATTCGATGACGAAGTGATGAGACAGGCACTGAAGAACATCTACAGCAAAAGTTTCCATCCGATGACGGACATCGAGGAAAACCTGTTCAACGAAACATGGAAAGCGATGAACGAAGCTACTGACAAAGGATTCGGAATACGCCAGCCTGTTGACCCGGACTATGACTTCTACCAGGAACTGAAACATAACAATGCGGTATTCTCCGCCTTCAAGGTGCATCGTGCGCAGAATGACATGGCGGCACAGTTACTGGATTCGGAAGGTAAGCTAAAACCATTTGAACAGTGGTCGAAAGAAGTGCAACCCATTGCCACACATCAGATGGAACACTGGCTAAAGACTGAATACGACACCGCAGTAATCCGCGCCCACCAGGCGGCGGACTGGAGACAGTTTGAACGAGAAAAAGACATTCTCCCGAACCTGAAATGGCTGCCGTCTACCAGCATCCATCCGGGAGCGGACCACAAAATATTTTGGGGAACAGTATTGCCCGTTGACCACCCGTTTTGGAAATCACACCGCCCGGGTGACAGATGGAACTGCAAATGCCCATTGACGTCAACAGACGAACCTTGTACACCAATGGACGGGATTCCGGAAGGCGGCGATGATGACAAGCCGGCTGACGGGCTGAAAGGGAATCCGGGACAAACCGGGGAACTCTTTGACAAGTCGCATCCGTACGTAAGATATGCGTATGATGGAGCGGAGAAGGCGGTAAAAAAGTATTTGAGCAAGAAAGAAGATACATATGTCTATACAATTGAAGGTATAAAGCAGGTTACCGTGCTGGATGGCAATGACCGGAAAATAAATAAAATAGTAGCTGATATAGAAAAAGATATAAGGATGAACCGGGATTATGAAACCGGAGTAATTGTAGACCGGGAAGGCAATGTTCTTGTAGATAAAAGAGGAAAGTCCTTTAGTGTCGGATTCTCAGATGAAGAATGCACACAAATGAAAGATGCCATATTTACACATAATCATCCCAGAGGCTGGAAAACCCCGGAAAACAATATAAGAAGAATTGGCAGTTCTTTCAGCATGGAGGATTTATCACTGGCAATTGGAAATGATGTTGCAGAAATACGGGCCGTCACTCCTAACTATACGTTTGTCATGAGAAGACCGGAAAAAGGCTGGGGCGTTTCCTGGGAAGATTTCCAGGCTACTTACAGGGAAGAAAATGCGAAATTGAAAAAAGAATTCGTTCGGCGTATCGAAAAAGGAATCTTGACTGTTTCACAAGCAGAAACAACACATTACCATATACTGGCAAGACGTATTGCTAAAAAATATGATAGGGAATACATCAAAGGAAAGACACGCTAATTTTCAGGCTCGTACAGGGTGTTTCCCACCTGGTCAGGCTGTATAACGTCATGAGTGTCGCTTCCTTCAAGCAGCCTGTCAGGGATACCGTCAGGATAGGCTGAGCAATAGTAATCATCTTCCATGAAATGCTTACAACGCGCGCACTGGGAATTGTAAATACTTAAAACCTCATGTCGGTCATCAAGAATCATCCCGGCAGTTTTGTCTTTATAAAGTCGTTGAACCATCTTATTTAATAATTATGGGTTGTCGAACAAATATACAATTAAATAGTGAAATAACATATTCATACATAAAAAAATGAACATAAAAGATTTTTCTGCACTGTTGAAAGCCAAGGCCGCTGAACTGAATGACTTCCGCCACCGGAAACTTCCCGTTTTGGTAGGACGCACAGCAAAAGACCATTTTCAGGAAAACTTCCGCCAAGGTGGTTTTGTCGACGGTTCCCTTCATCCCTGGCAGGAAGCCCAAAGAAGGAAAAAAGGCGGGAAAAGAGCTTCCACCAAATATGGTACGCTACTTTCCGGCAGAAATCACCTGTTCAGCTCCATCAAATATATTCCGGGAGACTCCAGCGTCACCGTGACAAACGACGTGGAATACGCAGCGTTACACAATAATGGCGGGCAGATAACCACACACCCACAAGTAACCCTGAAAATGAGGAAATTCGCATGGGCGCAATATTACCAGGCTGCCGGAATCACCAAAAGAATGAAAGCCGGTGGTAAGAAACGCAAAGCCATTGAGGAGAAACTTCCGGAAGAAGCATTAAAATGGAAAAGGCTTGCGCTGACAACAAAAGAAACACTTGACGTAAAAGCCACAATTCCCCAACGCCAGTTTATCGGCGAAAGCCGTGAACTGAATCAGAAAATAGAGAATTTGATAGAAACCAATATCACTAACATTTTAAACAAATAAGAATCATGGAACAACTATTTTACAGCATCCAGCAGCACATCGCTACCAATATGTCCGTCCTGTCCACCATAGACGAAGATTATGGCCAGCTCCAGACAGACGAAGACACCTATCCGGTCACCTTTCCCTGCGTACTGATAAATGCGGAACAAACCGATTGGGAAAGCCTTTCAGGCGGAGTGCAGCGCGGTAAATGCACGGTAGTCATCACTTTGGGAATCGACTGTTACGATGATACCCGGTATGGTAGTGGAACGGAAGAAAAGGCTGTTGAACGCCAGCAAATGGCTTCGGAGTTGAACAGACTGCTACATTGCAAAAGGTTTGAAGGCGCAGCCGGACCTCTTGTCCGGAAGAAGAGCAGGAACTACAGTCTTCCGGGTGGAATCAAAGTATATGAGATGAGATATGAAGTAACGGTAACGGAATAGCTAGCTCTTTTCATCGCTTTTGAACAACGCCAATTGCCGTGCTGTAAGTTTCGGCTTGCGTACTTTGGGAACCGGATTCACATCAATGTCTCCCAAACGATTACAGTTCTTGCGGATGATAGCCATAATACGGGCTTCACTGATAAAGAACTCGTCTTTGGAAAGCAAAGTCAGAGCACGATCGAAACGGAGGTTTTGTACCTCTGTCAGTTCGTAGTAACGTCGGAGCAATTTTTCATCCCTGCGTGATAATAATTCTTTGTTTCTTCCGCGTGGCATAATTTATGGAGATTTGAGTAACACAAAAATACACAGTTTTCCCCGTTAATGCACCATAAACACGCAAGAAACGACGCGCTCTGACAGGAATCAGCCACTTTTGCACCGTCTTTCGCGAAAGGCAGAGTTAAACACGACTTGGAAGCGCAGCCAAATCGTAAATTGTAAATCGTAAAATCGTAAATGAACAAATGAGTATAAAGTATTCGCTTGCTCTGATGAGCACAAAGCCGGGAGATGACACAGCAAAGAAAATGTATTATGCCAAGGCGCAGGCCGACGGCGTTGTCACTATGGACGAAATGGCGGAGGAGATTTCGTATGCCACTTCTTTGACAGATGGTGACGTGCTGAACGTGCTCCGTGCTCTGATTCGCCAGATGAAGGTGCAATTGGCAGCCGGCAAGATTGTGAAAATGGAAAACTTCGGGACATTCCAGATTCAGGTATGCAGTACAGGTACGGAAACCAAGAAGGAATTCACAGCCAACAATATCACAGCTGCGCATATCCAGTTCCGTCCAGGCAAGATGGTGAAGGTAGCCACACGTTCGGAGGCGTTGAGCTTCACGAAAGTGACCGGGAAGAAAGAAAGCATAGTAGATGACCCCACCGACCCGTCAGAACCATCCAATCCCGGTGATAGCGGAAACGGAGAAGCACCGGACCCGGCAGCATAAAAACTACTACGTAGTAGATGTGTAATTACTACGTAGAAACAGAATGACTACCTGCTAGTAGCCCAGCGTTTACTAGCAGGTATTTTTTTATGAACCTCAAACAACAATTAAATAGAAAATGAATGCCATTTATATGAGTGAACTTGCTCAACAATATTTTCCTAATTCAACACCACGAAGCGCTTCGTCACAACTACACCGGTGGATTATACTGAACCCCGAATTGACCGCCAAACTAGAGGAACTGCATTTCGTGCCCAGGCAACGGGCGTTGACGCCGTTGCAGCATGAGGCAATCGTTGCATTTCTGGGAGAACCGGGAGAATAAAACATAAAAAGGCGGTGAAATTTAATAACTTCACTGCCTTTTTATTACATTTTATTTCTTTGAAATGACAGCTTTAAATAGGACCATTTGATTGTCCTCATAGTTTTCTAAAGCTTTTTCATCAACTTCGAAATATTCCAAAAGAACTTTTTTTGTTAATGATTTCCCATTTGGCTTTATACCTTTTTCCAGCAGGTCGGTTATTGTAATCATTTTGTTATTTCTCTCATTCATAAAATATGATTATTCAAAATTATAAAAATCACTATTGATTTCCAAAGATAAAAATCCTTTATGTTTTTATCTCTTTTTAGTCCACTTATTTCCATTTTATTCAGTTATATTTATACCTTTGTAAAAAATACTAATTTAAACATGAACAAATTATTAAAATTATTAGGATTCTATCTTTTATCAGTATTAATATTTTCCTGTATATACTGGTCTCAATTTCGAAAAAACACAAGTGCATTTATTATTGAGAAACAAATGAATGAAATAACAAATAATATATACAAAATGCCTTATGATAATTTGATCTATAAAACACCTGATTACAAAATCCCCTTCAACATAAATGATTTTAACAATATATTAAAGTCTAAATTTGATTCTATTTCTATGTTAGCTTTTAAACTGGATAGCATCAATAATTACGAAAAATCAGTAAAAGAATTAAGAGATAGCTTACAAAATAGAGTTGAAAAATCTATCACTTCAAATATTGATTTACTAATAGCCCAAGAAACAAAAGATCTCATAAATCAAAAAGATAGTATACTCAAAATAATTGATTTTTTAATCACAAAAAAAGAAAATCCCAATATAGATGTAGCCATAGTAAATGAGCAAGTGAAAATAGCATATATAAAATTGAAAATAGCAAGTATTGAACTTGATATTAGAAATGTTGCCTTAAGAAATAATTCTCTGTTTGCTGATAAAGAATTAGCCTTAAAACACGACTCCTTACAATCTGAATATTTGACAAATTCTGATTCGATATCAATATATAGTAATTCCCTAAAAATATTAAATAGAGAAATCTATACATTAACAAAAAAATATCATGCAAACAGAATAGAAAAAGTATCATATTGGGATTTTTTATACTTTAGTATATTAGCTTCTACCTCTAATAATTTCGGAGACATGACTCCTAACAGTAAGAATATCAAAATAGCTATATGCTTTCAGATATTATTCAGTATCCTTTTTATAGGAGTTCTTGTTGATCATATTATAAAGTCAATAAATAGAGGAAATTGGTAAACTAACCCTATGCTACTTGTCTATTTATGTTTTATGGTAGAGTAACGAATCACGCCCCCATTTGGAAGCAGCACCATGCGCACCATTAATATACCACTTTCGCAACACATCAGATACACAGGTGTACTTGTCGCTTCGGATAATGTGGATAGATTGATTGTACCACTTCTCACAATCTGCAAGGAATCGGACATTATCAAGATGTCCAGAGCCTGTTTCGATATAATAGAGCTGCACATCTTCATACAGGCTCAACGCTATTTTACAAGCTACTGCGGATGTTACACCGCAAGAAAAACATGCTATCATCATTGATATATTGTTTTTTAATTAAATTTGCATCGTTGAATCCAATAAAAAAATCCGTTTATCAAAAACTGAATTGGATTTTAGAAATTTCGGTCTCTGTAAGCTCGCTTCTCTTCGGAGTCCGAGTGAGGAATACCAACCGTTGAAGCTAAAAGGGTGTAAGCAGCGCCTTGGCGAAGTTTGTGGGGTTCGAGTCCCCACCTCTGATAATTCTTACAAACCATATACTAAGCAGACCTCTAAAGTCTGCTTTTTCTTTTCCATTCATTTTGCTTATTTCTGATTTGATAATACGTTAATACTTATTTTTAAGTTAAAGGGCGCTCCAAATGAAGATTAAAGTGTCGAATTTTTGCTGGAATAGATACGCCTTTCGTTTTTATTGTTATTTTTGCGATTGTCGAATTTTAAAATTTCATTCATTATGTCAGCACTTATAAATGTTGCATCAAATCTATATATGCCTTCTAGTGATACCTTCGGTCTATACAATAAAGAAATTGTCCACAAGTTATTGGTAAACGTTCAATATGATTTTTCCATATCATTACAAAAGGCGGTGGATATGTCTATTATGTATATGATAGATTACCGTCCAGGAAACCCTCAGTGCTGTAAAATTCCAAATGGGTACTTAATATTTCTTAGTTCCAAAGAAGACGAATGGTGGAGATGGGTATATCAATTCTCACATGAATATTGTCATAGTCTAATAAACGGAGCATCTTCGGATGACATTTCTGGGCTTATTTGGTTTGAAGAGACTATGTGCGATCTCTCTTCAATTTACCAATTAAGAAATCTGATTGTTCTTTGCGATAAATCAGCAAATCCTCTGCTACGTGCTCATAAGATAGTTGCCAATCAGTGCCTAGCTGCGAATTTCGGAAAGCCTCAATATAACTGTCAGGAATATCTATTATCAGTGGCGGACCGACTTGCAGAATCTGAGTACCATCGGGAAATTTACTCAAATCTATCTGCAACGATGTTCCCCCTATTTGTTGAAAACCCTCATCTATGGAAGATAATTCTTCATTTTGGAGATATGCGTCAGTGGAATTGTTTGAAAGACCTATTTATTCATTTGCATCAGACAGCTGATGATAGCTATTCAGACTCACTAAAACAACTGGAGAATCTACTTTTTTCATAATGTTTTTTTTATTCTTCGGTTATATATCCTTGTTCAAAATATTCGCTATCATCTGCTCCACTATCGTTTATACGCCCGGCATGAAGATATCTAAGAGCATGGTCATAATCGCTGCCAATAGAAAGAGGTAATGGTTGTGTGTGCTCTATATCTTTTGTTTTGTACACACAACGTATCCCCTTTCCCGAAGATATAACAACCACTTCTACGCAATTTACTAATCCGATTAGCTATCTCTTTACACAGCTTCTCTTGGTTGGCGGTAAACTGCCCAGTTTTACTGTATTGCATAATCTATTCGTTTCTATTTTTTAATGAACAAAATTAGAACATGAAAAAAGGCTTCATAATAGAATATATCTATATAGAAGCCTCATTAATTGTAGCAAACCGTTTTATTTCTGGTTAGTACGCCTAAGTTCCACTATTTTATTTTCCACTTTCGAGATCAATTCATCATGCTTTTCTCCAATCTCTAACAACTTCTTTTTTATAATTTCATCATCATCTGAAGTAAGAACTGAATTATTTTTTAAAGTGTTTTCAATTCTCTTTATTTGCTCTAAAAATAGATCTTTGTTCATCTTTATAAATAACAATTCTTCCAACTGTTTTGATGAACCATTAGATGACACTACACTATAATCGTATTTCACTCTCATCTTCTTAAGCTCATTGCCATATTTATTCTCTATTGTTTTATTGGATATCTGCTTCCAAACCCGTTCATGACTTCCAGAGAAATCATCGGATGTATTATTCATTACCATGATTCTTGCCAATGTATAATAAGCATAGTAAATACGACTGATAAACTGCCCATGAAAATACCGTGGAGAGTCAAATATAAGACTACAAAAAGCAAGAAAATCTTTCACCTTATCTAATAATCCAAAATAGATAGTAGATGAAACTCCTCCATCATCAGCGCATGATGAGAAACAAAAAATAAAAACTAATAAACAAAGTATTCTAATCGTTTTTTTCATTTCTGTAAAATTTAAGACTAATCATATTGCAAATATATAAACAATAAATATTTTTCAACTCCTACATCTACATTTTTTTTGAATTAATTTATGCTGCCACTTTTCTTAATTCACGTAGCTTCCTGCTGACAGCTTCGCAAAGAACTCGCGCCATATTTACTTCGACCGCATTTCCTATGAATTTCTTTTGGTCGGCTTGTGTACCAATTAGCATATAATCTTCTGGGAATCCCATGATAAGCTTTAGTTCAAGTATCTTGAGCATCCGCATTAAGATGTCTACAATCTGATAGATAGCCATGAATTCTTTGATATTCTTTGTCATGGGACTATCATCCTCGAAGACTTCAATAAACACATTTCCGTAGGCATTTATCTTCACGAAATCCGGAGGTGGCGTTTCCGAACTAAACACTGTGTTTAGACTAACAAGGTAGGGAGGCCGCTTATCCATCCGGGCAATGAGGGTAAAGCATGGGTCGTTCACAGAGCTTCCGGGAGATACAAATTGCGGATTCATCAGGTAGTGCCATTTTCGGTTGGCAGTGATAACTGGTGCAGGGTCTTCAATCTGGCTGCCGATATTCCCGAAACTAGTATTCATTACCCATGGCCGGCAACTAACTAAATTATACTTCGGATTAGATGTTAAGGCTCCTAATGGTTGATTAATTCCGACCGGTTTACTTTGCCCAAACTGCTGGTCCATGAACCGACAGGTAGTTAGTGATAGCCGATCTTTTGTGAGTAGCGTTGGACATGGAGCATCAATATCTTTCCTTGCATCATTGAAATTGTACGAGCAAAGGAAACGTGGGCTCACGTAGTTGAATCTGTCTTTCGTTGGAACCGTAGAACATGGTTTATCTACCTGGCTTACATTGTCACCATTTCCGTAATACGCAGCGAGAAACTTAGCATTTATCAACGAATGGTTATCCTTACACTTGATGGTATGAGCCGGTCCGTCCACGGGTATATTCTTACTTTCCGGATGTCCGCTGAAATACTTAGAGAGAAAATGACAACCTACTTTCGCAAACCGATTATTGGTGGTAAGCACTCCACAAGGTTCATCAACTGATTTACAAGTATCTTGAGGACGGCAAGTATTGTATCTTGAAAGGAAATGTGCTTGCACGACTCCTAATCGTCCCTGACAACTCACAGTTGGACATGGTTCATCTATTCCAGGAGGAATGTGCTTTCCTGTCTTTCCATTGATTGAGTTGTATTTCAACAACCATTTATCTTTTCCACCTGCAACAAACTTAATTAAGCCAGCATAAATACGTTCAAGAGTGTTCTCTGATAGCGGTTTCTTTCGGGTAAAGATACTAGTTCCTTCGTCTTCTAAATCCAACACATCTTTTACGGGCTTCCACTTTAATATGCTCCCGAACATATCTTGTTTTCCTTCTTTACAATGGGTAGGTTCCGGGAATACGATAGGTAAGCCTTTCTTACCAAAAACACCAAAGAATCGTTTTCGGCTAGTATATGCTCCGAAGTCGGCAGCGTTCAGAATACGGTGGTCGAAGTTATAACCGTAGGATTTCACGCTGCAAACCCATTTGGTATAGTCTTTTCCTTTTTGCATAGAGAGCGGTTTACCATTTTCATCCATTGGCCCCCATGACATAAATTCTTCGACATTTTCGATCTGAATATAATCAGGGTCGATAGCTTCGATGTAACAAAACAGATGTTCGGCTAGTGTCCGGCTATCTGCATCCCGTGGTTGACCGCCTTTAGCCTTCGAGAAGTTAGTACACTCCAACGATGCCCAGAGAACGACTGAAGCACTAGGATATTGAACCTTACTTTTCTTCAAGTGTTCCACCAGTGGAGAAAGTTCCAGTGTCCGAATGTCTTCTGTAAAGTGTAAAGCTTCCGGATGATTGGCTGCATGGCTGGCGATTGCGTTGGCATCGTGATTCACACAAGCGATTACTTTAGCGCATTGTTCACCATCTATTCGGGCAGATTCAACACCAGTACTTGTTCCTCCGGCTCCACAGAATAGATCGATATATAATAGGTTTATTTCACTCATTCCTTATTTGATTTGAATATTGAGCGTCCCCCAATACCGGGAAGACGCCCGATTATTATTTTCTAAAAAACATATCTCCGCTTATCGACCGTGCCGTATCATCATTTGTCAATCTGATATATCGGAAGAAGTTTTGCTCCGAATGGTGACCGGTTAGTTTCATGATTTCCAGAGTTTTCATGCGTCCCGTCAAATACATGTTCGTTGCTGCTGATCTACGTGCCGTATGGCTGCTTATCAATTCCCATTTCTCACAGGTGGCAGTTTTAAGTCCTCCACCTTTTGTGTAAGAAAAGGTGATTTTATCATTCAGACCTATTTCCCACATTATCAACTTCAAGTACTTATTGAAGTACTGGATGCAAAGCCCTGACGGTATCTGACCATTGTATTTCGCAAAGATTTCCTTCACATAGTCACTTCACGTCAACATTCGTTTTCTTGGTACGTTTTACAATGTATCCGTTTTGTAGGTTGGTTGTTTCAAAAAATCTTCGTATTCAGCTTCCATACGCTCAATCTCCGCCAGACATGCAGGCCACCCGAGGAAGCCGCCGATATTTTTATCATCAATATAGACGTGCGCGTATATCTTCTTTCCACCTTCACCGCCGTATTTGGTCAAGTTATCCGGATCGTGGTCGTTGATACGACTGAATGGAATCTGATGTTCAAGAAGCCAGTTGATAGCTTCCAAAAGTCTGTCCCCGGTACGGCAAGTCCATATTATAATCTTATGACCTTGCGAATAGAGTTTTCTCAGCGATTCTCCCGCATACGGTTGTTCTCCGTCAATAGCCGGGTATTTACCCCGGCTAATGGTTCCGTCAAAGTCTACAGCTATAATCATTGCCTGAATTCCGGTTCGTTATCTGATGCCGTATACGGATAAACATCCATAATAGCCGTCTCCGTTACCGCAGGAACCTGATAATCCGCCATTGTTTCCCTCATCGCTTCGTCCAGATTCTTCTTCGCACGGTCGAGGTCGGAAGCCTGAACCAGCACATAAGTGGAAGTACATTTCTCCGCCCCGCTCTTTTCATCAAGAGTGATGAAGACCAGTTTGCACTTGAACCAGCGATCATCCTGTTCGTCATTACTAGGGAACAATTCGCTGTAATTAGCACGTTTAATATCCGATACGGTGAATTCTCCCGATATGAAGGGGGTCATCTCTTCGATGATACGTGCTTCCGCTTCTGTAAAGCTAAGCGCGTCCACCAGATAGGGTTCAGTTACTTTTTTCTGCATTCCGTTATCCATCATCTTTTCGTAACGGATACGGCATTCAAACCATGTGTGCATTGCCATAATTGTAAGTTGTTTAATTGTTGATAAAATGTTATTTAAAATAGATTGAGATCAGTGTACGTCCGGAACGCTTGACAAAGATGACCATCTCTTCTTCATCCGTCACCAGTTCCACAGTTACATTCTCTTTTCCGAGCAGCTTTAAGTCTTCCTTTATACCCCATTCCAACATCTCAAAGTCGAATTTTGAACCGAAAGAGAAAAAACTATTAAATTCTTTCAGTGTGTAATCCGTGATGTCTTTGAGCCACCCCGGCATCCGTTCACGCCGGAGATTGCTCTTATAGATGAATTTCTTCATGATTTAGGGGCTTGATACTTCCAACCGTTCAGCCGAAAACATTCTTTCCGGGCTTCTTCGCGGGTAGAAAATTCCGCTACTTTGTTTCCAGTACTAATATTCCCGGACTTTTCCCATTGGTAAACCGCCCAACGGCTACCTTTGGGTTGATAGGTGTACTCAGGACGGCTGCTCATTTTCTTTCTTGGGTTCCACATAGAAGGTTTCATCTTGTACTATTGTCATCCCACACTTTGATAATTGTTCGGCCACTTCTTCTTTGTCACGGTCGGCAAGAAGGCGGTCTTTCGCCAGTTCTTCACTTACACGGATGTATTCGGGAAGAAATTCCTTCACCAAGTTAGTGACGGACGCCCAGGTAAAACCCTTGATGTTTTTAAGCTTAGGCGTTCCTGTACGGAAACCGAACGTACCATGAGCACTTTCATAACTTTTGCGCCTGGAAAACAATTCTTCACGATGTTCGGTAGCAAATGTCTGCATGATTTCAAAGTTCTTCTCTTTAATGTCCTGCTGTTCTGCCAGTGCATCCGCATATTTATCACGGATGCGGGTGATTTCCATATCCATTTTGCTTTGAATGTTCTGCACTTTGGCGTCAGCCGTTGCAAACTCACTGAAGGCGATTTCCGCCTGTTCCAATGTAATGCCGGAAATAACGACTTTCTTTACTCTTGTCTTTGCCATAATTCTTTTCTTTTAATGGTTCATACTATGATTAATACTTGATATTGAATTTCTCTGAACTTCCCGGTCCTGGAAGGTATTTACGGTCTTCGTCCGTCAGTTCCGAAGGGGCTTTCAACTTCGCAAGGCTGACTTTATCCCGTTCAATGCGTATTCCTGTACTGTTCAATTCTAAAATCAAATCATCCGTTTCCTTCGATTTCTCCGAAGTATCACGTTCTATCAGGATGTTGATGATTTCATCCATACGGGATTCGTCCCGGATGATGCGCTCCTTCAAGCGGGTGATCTCCTGAAGACGAAAGGACATGAGATCACCGGATTCTTTTTGCAGGCGTGCCATGATTACCGTCCTTCCTTATCTAATTCCATTGCCTATGTTTTTAAAATTTAGGACAACCGGACTTGCATCCAATTCGCTTTTACAATAATAGACCTTAGTACCTTTACGATATCCGGTAATGAGTCCTTTATCCGTCCAGGATTTCAAGGTAGTCTTACTACATCCGATATATTCGTACGCCTTCGTCTGAATAAGGAAATCACCCCGGTCGTAGCTTTCCGGCATCTTCTTATAAGCAGAACGTTGGCGACGTTCGAGCAATAAGTCATCCACCAGCCTTTCCAATTTCTCTATTCGCCGGAGCAATGACTCCGTAGAGACTTTAGGCTCCGGACTGGGGGCTGCAATTTTCTGATATTTCTCAATATCCGGAATCAATTCTGCCATTTCAATACGCCCTATGAGGTATTTGGCAGCGTCACGGGCGGCACAATAAACGGATTCATCACGTTCCGCATCCGCCACATCACGCACATACCGCTCAAACACCCATACTTCGCCACGACGATTTGCCAATACATCCGCCTGGATCAGACTTAACTTGTCCCCCTTCTTCCGAAGAATAGCAATCGCTTTACTTATTTCCTGACTTTTTCTCATGATTTCTTGTTTTTAGATTTATTATTTTCGTTGTAGGCAATAGCTTCCAGTTGCTTCTTGAAAGCTTTTAGCTCGGAAAGATACATCTCCGTCACGTTCTTGTGGGAAGCGCTCTTGCTGCGGGCAAACATGTTCAGTTTGGCCTTATTCATCTCAAATTCTTCCTCCGTGTCATTGCTATATCCCTTGTTCAGAAAGGAGATTCCAAAAGACAGTTTGAATATAGCCTTCACTTGCTTCAGTGATTCCGCCTGTTCCCGTTCTTTCTTTTTTATATCGGATTCATTCAGCCGCTCAAGCATCTGCCTTGCCTCATTGAAAGTCAGTTCCTTTGTACTATTGACACGTCCTTCCGTAAAGCGACTGATAAAATCATGACGATCTTCTTCATCAAATCCCTTGCTGCGGAATGTGGCGTGCAACGCTTTCAACTGTCCCGGACTGATAGGCTTACCCTTAGTCATTTTCATTGTTAATCACTTATTACTAAACATTTATCACTAGTCAGATTTCTTCTCCCCAATAAAGTCTGGACTTTTCCGACCAAATATCGAAATGCCCGCGCGGCCCGATGAAACGGCCTTTGGAAAATGCCCTGTATCCTTCTACATAGATTTTCAGTGACGCGTCGAACATCACGCTTTTTGCGCTACGTCCGGTTGGCAGACGCCCGGTGGCATGGCTGATAAAAATCAGCAGCTTGCCACGATGCTTTTCTTTGAACTCAATGTACTGCCGGTAAGTCATCTGCGTGTACTGAAAACTGTCTATCACCACAAAAGCAGGCGCTTTCTGACGTTTGATACGCAGGCTTAACTGATCCAACGGCTCCGCGTCCAGAAGCAGGAAGCGTCGGTTTACTTCCTGCATTTGGAAACGCATAAGCGTATTCTGCATCGTAAGGCAGGCACCCTCTTCCAGACTATCATAAGCCACACGCCCGAACCGGCATAAATATTTGCAGAGCTGCATCACGAAAGAAGTTTTTCCGTTACCCGTGTTCCCCCAGATAAACCAGACACCACGACGTTCGGGAGTATTGAAAGCCTCGAACCAGTCACCTTCGAAAGGCAACGTATCAAATTTCATGTTCAGCACTTCCCGAACGCCTTTAGCGTTACGGGCAAACGTGCGGGCTTCATTTACCTTTCCGCTCATGCCTGTTTTCCTCCTTCCAACCGTCTGGCTTCAAGCATGCGCTTACAGGCATGCACCACCCGTTTTACCCGGCGGAGATCATATTCGCCCTGCATCGCTTCACGCATTACACGTTTTATTTCACCCGGGTCAGTCAGACCGTTCGCCTTGCAGATGGCATATATGTCCTGTTCCGTAGCCACGTTCACGTCAAAGAATTTACGACCGATACGGCTGTTTATCTCCTTATAGCCTTTCTTGTTATAACGCAAGCCGTTCTCCAGGCGACGTTTGATATAGTCGGTAGAAAGGAAGACAATGCCGCTTTTACCTTCCAGGCGGTTGTAGATGGAAATGAAGTAGTTGAAAACGGAATCCGTCAGTTTGTCTCCTTCATCAAAAATAAGGATCGGATTTTTCAGGAAAGCAATCATGCTGATAGAGTATTCCAAAATGTCACGCAGATTCGTTCCGTCTACCGGAGCTCCCACCTGCTTGGCTATTTCACGCACGAAATCGCTTTTCTTCATATCCTCCGAACAAAGGATATAAAACACATTGCGATGCGTACGACGATACTCTATGGCAGCCGTTGTCTTTCCACATCCGGCGTCACCGACTACCCAAGTGACGTTACGGTACATTTGGGCGTCGCTCATGGCGAAAGTGAGACGGGTAAAGGTATCGCTTTCGTGCAGCGTCCAGTTTTCAAGGCTATAGCCTATTTGCGTAGCGATACGGATAAACATGTCATCGCTGATATTGGTATACTTGCCATTGGTGATTTGCGAAACGGTGGCGGCACTCACACCGTTAAGACTCTCACTGGCACGGTTCTGGGAAGGATAGTTGCTGCAATATTCCGACAGAGCTTCGCGGATAGCGTCCTTCTCCTGTTTGGTAAGTTCTTTCATTGTCTGATTGGTATTTGATTCATTATTGAATACTGATTTAAAAGTCTTTGTACATATCCGCCCAAGTGAAACCGGACGTTTCTTTGGTAAATTCCCCGACAGACGCGACGCCTCTTTCTTCTTCATCATCCGGTTCGTAGGTTCCCAGTCCGGTGCCTGGCAGATAGTCTACCGGAGCTCTCAACTTGCCATCGGCATATTCTTCACGGTAATCGTCCATTGAATCTTTTGACACTCCTACCGGACGGGGAATAATCAGTCTGGTGTAGGCTTCGCTCATGCTCTCTTCCAACAACAGTTCTTCCGAAGCAATGTGATGGGCAACGCGGGCACGTTCGTTTTCCCGCAGTTGGGTAAACAGGAAGTTGTTATCTTTTTCATCCCGTTCGGCAGTGGCACGGTGAATCTTGACTTTCGGAGTAGCGTCGGTTTCGTAAACCAGTCCGGTAGCGGTAGTCCGCCATAGTTCGATGACCGTCATGTCTTTCGGATCGTAACGGTAACGGAAACTTTCGCCTACATTCTGCATGTGGAAGTTAAGGTCTACCTGTCCGCTTTCGTCATACACCTGGTAGCGATATTCTTTTTTATCTATTTCAAAGCAATAGCCGTCCTTTCCGTATTTCACACTAGTGGTGGAGAATATCTTGAAGAGGTCCGCCACTTCATAGTCTTCCAGTGGTTCCGCATTCGGACTGTTGAGGGAAGTATACATTTCCATGCGGGTCATTCCGGTTTCGGAAGTCGGATGATCCATGGTGTTCCACTCATTGCGGCAGGCTATATATTGTTCTTTCACCTCTTCCAGTGTCGGCAGACGTTCGATATTTACCATGATAAGGTCCACATTGACATGGCTGTTTTCCTTGACGGCCGTAACGTTCTGCCCTGTAAAGTTGTATAGCTTATGAAGTACCTGCTGCTGGAAGCGTCCGAAAGCGCTTTCAATACTTTTCGATTGTCCGTTGTGCGGCATGGTGGTCTTATGCAGGTGGCATATCTTCTTGAAGAATGTCTGGGCACCTTTAGTCTTATGTCCTCCCTGGTTATCCGTCACTATCTCGTATGGCTTGACTTTCCATGTTTCCAGAGCCATGCGGTAGGCGTCATATTGGGTCAGGAAGTTCTCCTGTCCGAATGAATACCCCAAAAACACTTCGGTACAGGCATCCATCACTTCGTATACGTCAATAGTACGGGCTACCATGCGTTTCTGTTTCTTGTCATAGTCCTTGTAGTAAAGATTAAGCTTGGTTCCGTCACCATACCAAAGCGTGTTCGGCATTTCCGGCAACTGGGTGTCAAATAACGGCATGAACTCGTTTTTGAAAGCCACTTCACCATAAACAGAAGCGTACCACCACAGTTTGACGGCGGTCTTATAGAGATAATTCGTCACGGTATTGGGTGATTCAATGCGTTTTAACCCCTTTTCCTCGGCTATCCGGTTATACTCCTCGAATATCTGCATATCAGTATATACAGGGAATTTACTACGTTTGAGTCTTAACAGAAGGCGTCCTTCCTTGGGACCGACCTTACGGGCTACCTGATTGCCTATATTCCCATTAATAAGGGCTACATAACTGCGTTTTTTGTAATCATTGTATTTTTCTATCAGGCGGGCCGCACTTTTCGGAAGAGTGTGTCCGTACCGTTCACGCAAGCTCTCGCAGAGAGCGATAATCGTATCGCGAACCAGCGGCTTATGTTGGTAGCCACTTTGGTTGTGTATACCTTTCAAGTCCATTTCCTTAGCCACCATGGCATTAAGGACCTTGACGTTCAGCATGTATTCCGTCTGCCGTTCGATCGTTATTTTCGGGGTATATGTCCGGAAGAAATTGGCGGCTTTTTCATCACCTTTCAATCGTTCATTCATGGGAACTATCTGTTTTTTGAGTTGTTTCTTGGCGTCAGGATATTTTGCGTCATAATTCGCACGTATGGTTTCAGGCATACTTTCGTATACAATCCGCACCTTACGCCCGTTGCCGCCTTTTTGCAAGAGAACAAACTTTTTCTCACGAACATGTTTTTTATAATTGGACTTACTCATAATCCCGCTTCCCACAAGTTCGTCATACGTAACACAAAGTGTTTTACCAAACATTTCCATAATCAGAAACCTTTATATTTTAAATTAGCGCAAGCGTCCGGCACCGACCCGAACCCGTAAGCCACCCGTGAAAGCTCTTATCTTGCATGTCAAAAAACACTATCCCTATTCCTCACGAACCAGAATAGTTTGCTACCTTTGTAGCTATCAACTTAAAATAAACTAACATGAATAACTTCTTAAAAAAACAGCAAGAAGAGTATAGTAAACTCACTTGTCCTATTTGTGGCTGTAAGCCCAAGTTAACTCCAAACGGTTCGGAATCTTGCGCTCATGAAGAATTAGAACGCTTAATGGATGAAGTAGATAATCGGTTGCTCAAAGAAGAACGAGAATCTGAACCACATCGTATTAAACCATTTGCCAAGAAAGGTTAGTAGTAATGAGTTTTCCCAACTCCAATTCCAAGAACAGAGAATGAGGTGAATTCTGTATCATCTGGGAACTTGTCGAATTCTTCTTGCAATATTTTGATAAGTTCCCATTTACTTCTAGGTCTCTCTAATTTAAAATCGAAAGCCTTTTTTTCTGTAATCTTACTTCTTTGAAGTTTTATCTTGCTGACATCGATACCTGATATTGCAACTGGACCACAGCCTGTTTTTACTTCAGTAGATGGTTCTGATAGTTCTTGAAGAATAGATAGAACCTCTTTTCGTATGATTTCAGATTGATCCTGTATTGGGCTAATCGAAGTACGGAGCTTTATTTCTCTAAGATCATCATGAAATAAAAACTTTTCGTTGTCTGATATAACTTTTATATTAGCATTTTCCATTGGCTGAATCTCCAAATTACCACCTGTTTTTTTGTATACAGACAGCATCTTTGGTAGCGCATCGGCATGGATCGTAAATTGATACTTCATCACTCAGCCCCCCTTTCTTCCTCTTCCAAAGCCCTTCCCAACAACATAGCTACCGAAAGAACCAGCAACACACCAGCCGTACAGGCATCCTTTATTGAAACGCCAAGCCCGTCAACCAAATTGAGAGCCACAATAAACGCAGCCGCAGCAGCCACATTCTGAATCCATCTAATTATTTTCATAACTTAATTTATTTAATAGTTACTTATCCAGTTTATCCAATGTATTAGCATGAACCGCTTCTTTAAGCGTCTTCGCATCTTTCAACACACCACCCATTTCCAAAGCAGCTTTCCGCAACATATTAGCAATATTGCTTTTCGTTTTAAACTTCAAAGCATCCCTGACAGTCACCTCGCTAACGCCAAATTTCTCTGCCAGTTCCCGCTTAGCTCCATAATCCATTAAAATCTTTGCCATATCCTATTATTGATTAATTAATTTCTTTTCGTATATTAGCACCCATCTTTCGCTTTGGAAAGATACTGCAAATATAAACAAGTTTATAATAACGGCAAAATAAAATATAAACTTTTAATCGTTTACACCTAAATAAGTTTAGTATGACTGTACATGATCGTGTGAAATTGGTGGTCAAATGGCTAATAGGCACAGGAGTTGCTAAAAATCAAGAGAGCATAGGAAGGCTGTTAGGATATTCTAATAAGTCTTCATTCTCACAAATACTTAATAATAAGGTACCACTACCCAATGACTTCATAGACAGATTATGTATATTAAATAGAAATATAAACAAAGTTTGGATTGAAGAAGAAATAGGGAATATGATAGCTGATATATCTACCCCAATTTCTCCAATTAACGAAAATATATTTGTACCATCTACTGTATCTAATCAATCCGATACCATTGCTCTACGCTTAATGGATAAGCTCGATGAAAAAGATAATATAATAAGCGAGAAAGAGGCCAAAATAGAAAAACTTCTAAAAGAAAACGGTCGTCTTGAAGAACGTATCCGCCAATTAGAATCTCAGGATAAGGAGTCTGAACAACACTCAAAAACAGATAATATCACCGAAGCTTTTACCTCAGAATCATCTGGCGACTATGGAGAAGACTCCTTACCCACGAAGCAGCCCACCACCTCAAAGAGATCATCGGTTGGGAAAACATAATCATTTTGTTATTAAAGCTCATTGCTTCATGAAAACAGAAGATGAAGTTATAGAGGTTAACTACACAATATTGCTATTATATATAAACTTAAAACAACAAAACATGGAAACAAGAGAAATTATTTACAGCTATGTCAATCTGATCACTTCTGGTAGCAGCTATAACTGCGACTCCCCATTAGCTCAAGAAGTTAAAAAGACCATAAAGGAGAATAAAGATTTAAGCGATGTAGATTTATAAAAAAAGATAGATGAAGAATTCGGTCCACTAATCGAATTAAATGCTAAGTATGCGCATATTGAAAAAATAAATAACATCAAGAGATGGACGATGTTTATTGGATTTGCTTTTATTATAGGATTTGTTGCTGCATTTATCGGGGCTATAATATTAACATCAAATGTTTTTAAGTAAACAAGCACATGCAAGGTAAATATTAGTATCATGGAATTAAAAGATTTTGTAAAAGAGACACTATTACAAATTACTCAAGGAATAAAGGAAGCTCAAGAAGCTACTGAAGAATATGGCAGTGTCATTAATCCCAGTTCATATAATTCAGGAGAGAACTATAATCATGCCACTATTAAAAACAAGAAATATCCTATACAGGATGTCGAATTTGAAGTTGCCCTCACTGCTTCTACAGAAGAAGGTAACAAATCAGGAATAGGTGTAGCATTTGGTGCTTTTGCTATTGGTGGAAATAAAAATTCAGGAGAAAAAAATGTTTCAGTAACTAATATCAAATTTACTATACCAGCAGTATTTCCAACTGTTGATAGCGAAAATAAGCCCGTATATCCTACAGTTTTGAAAAATCCTCGTCAGAATCGCATGTAATATACATGAATATATCATAAGCAATAAGCACGGTGCTTTCAACACAAGGTCGATGATTAGGATTGTTAAGGAGTCGATTTATAATTTTCTTTTTCAATCGTCTATCTCTCCACCTCTTTATTGAATTTAAAAATCTGCGATACATACTCATTTCTTTAAATAAATCTCCTGGCAGAATTACCAGGAGATTCTCTTATCCAACAATCATTTTACCAACACTCCTTGTACTTCGGAGCAACCAATCCATATCAAAAGCTTGTGGCGTAAACAAGACTCGAACTTGTGACCTCATGGGTATGAACCATGTGAGCTACCAACTGCTCCATTACGCAATATAAAGCAAGCGCACACGCTTTTATGCGCTAAATATACATCTAACTGCGAAATACATCACTACAAATCAAGCACTTACAATAGATTTGCATTTGAATATCCTTTGAAATATAGCGTAATATCCCCCTGTGAATCCGTATTAAAACAGCAAAAAACACATAAATGCAAGAAACATCACTATAAAAATCGACTCTTTTAAGCATATAAAAAGTATCCCCAACTTTCTAATATATAAAATATACGGACAAATAAGTATCCCCAACTCGGTATCCCCAACAGTATCCCCAACTCCATTTTTAACAATTCAGAGAAAGCTATAATTTCCCATTGAAACACATTATTTACGGCTTCTGAATTCTCGTTCAAACAGTTTCTCAAATACTCATAAAATAAGAAGCTATTCCAGTTACTATTTACTGAAATAGGCTATATATAAGGATTCTCACCCTTTAGATGGTGGTTTATGGCCTAATTACATCGGTCGATTAACCTAAAGTTAACCTCTTGTTGTATTTTAGCCGTTTGAATGGTAGTGTAATGTAAGCTAAATGTTACTTGTTGTAACGCATCGTTTTGTTTTTGTCATTCCATAAATTCAGCCCCAAGTTCCCTATTCATCGGCAATACGATAAGTTTTTGCGGCCGTCGTAGTTTACACATATCGTTCTGTGCCCCCTACGTAGAATCTTCACTTTACTGAAAAGGATTTTTCTTTTTCATTTCTCATATTCTCATAACATACACAATAATCAGCTGTGAATCAAACAGATAACACCATGAGAAATAAAATACAAAAGGGCATTTCTCATAGCTTTTCCGTGATTTAGTCCGTAAAATCGAGCATTTCTCATAGGGTTTAAACCATTTCTCATCTTATTCTCATACTCCGTCTATACATTTTACTCATTTCTCATACAGTATAATTGTAGTTTTTCCGGACTTTTGCCGGATTTACGATTACTCCTTTCCTTCTTCGGTTTTATTAAGCAACTTCTTGCTATTTACTACTTTCCTGTATGTTATTCACCTTATACCTTTATGTTTTTCCCTAATCATTGTTATTTCTTCCTACCACTATTCGTATCGTTGCACTCTAGTGAACAGATCGTTGCACTGGAGTGAACGGTTCTATCTACTCTAGTGAACGTAAGCATTCGGCCTCGCCCGTATTTCTCTCCAAGCTATAATAAAGTCAAAAGCCAGACGAAGCATGTCTGGCTTTTGACTTTATTTATCTTTCTTGTTTATCCTTTCCAATTAAATGGCAGTAAATCGGCGTAGTCGTTTTTCTTTTCTCTTTCATTCTCCTGTACCCTAATCAACACGTCCTGCATCCATAGTTTTGGGTTCACCTTATTTTCCCTGCAACATCCCATCAGTGAAAAGAATATTGCCGCTGCATGTGCCGCTTCATGTGAACCGGAGAAAAGAGTGTTTTTTCTGTTCAAAGTCAATGGCCTTATAGAGCGCTCCACTGGATTATTGTCAATGCAGAACTGTGCATCGTTGACATATCCGGACAGTTGTTCAAAACGTGTGTACATATAGAATATGGCCTTGGCAATAGGCGATTTCTCAACCGTATGTTCATACTCCTGCCTGCACCATTTTTCCAGTCCTTTGATAATAGGGTACGATTCTTCCCGGCGAAGCCTTACTACAGCTCCGCCTTCCAGATGTCCTATCCTGATTTTCTCCTCCACAGCATACAGTCTGCCTATTTGTTCAAGTGCATGCCTTGCTCTAGGAGGATCATTTCCTTCCGCTTCCACAAACTTGCGCCTGACGTGTGCCCAGCAGCACAGGTGCAACTTTCCGGGTAGTGTGTCGAACTCATCATATACTGCAAAGCCGTCACTCTGTACCACCCGAACCTGTCCTGCCAGCAGCGTGTCTATTCCGCTGCTGCCACGTCCCTTGTGATATTCAAAGAATGGGGTATGGAACCGGGACAGATAGAAGTTCCACATATACCCGCGGTGAAGAGCACCGGGCCGGTCGCTTTCAAGTACGGGATGGGGCGTCTCATCGGCCATGACGTAATAGCTGTCCTTGACCAGTTCACGAAGCTCATTATAGATTGGCTCCAGACGCTGTGCGGCAGCCATCATCCAGTTACTTACGGTAGAAGGACTCAGATGGATGCCTTCACGCTCAAAGATGTCCAGTTGTCTGTACAGAGGCAGGTGGTCGTAATATTTGGCGGTAGCAATGTGTGACAGTACACTTTCCGACGCATTGCTGTGGGGATGTGCCATTACGGGCATGGGAGCAGTTATGATACGACCGTCGGCGAGCCGGTATTTAGGGCGGATGATGCGTCTCACATAGAATCGGGCGGGACTGACGGCATATTGTTCGCTCACTTCCTCTCCCAGCTTCGCCGCTCCCTCCAACGAAAGGCCTTCCGGCATGGGAATGATAATCTCTTCACGGGGAAGGGACGGGTCGATGGGCTTACGGGCGTGGGGAGTAATCTTTTTGGTGAAGCTCTTACGGAAACGGTTGTAACCATTCTCCGATTTGGCAGATTTCTCAGCTGTTTTCTGTTCTTCCGCTACCGGGTCATTGACATCGGACGGAGACTCAAAACAGATGCTCAACTGGCCGGCATCTTCGGGAAGATGGCGTTTTTCACTGGATTTACCCCATAAACGGCGTGTCAAGTCAGCCAATTTCCATCTCAGGTCGGCAATGACGGCTGTACAGGCTGAGATTTCTTCGACCTGGCGGGAATACTCCCGCAAAGAGGATTCGTATTTTCTCTGAAGTTCTGCATGTTCCTTTTCAAGGCGTTCACGTTCCTTGCGCAGCTCTTCGTACTCTTCCAAAGTAAGGGTAATGACCGGTTCTTTCACTGTATATCCACTTTTTTATTATGTGACAAAGTTATCAAAATAAAGCAGAACGGCTTGTAGGACGGGAGATTACTTTTCAACTGTTTTCCGATACTTTTTAACAGTAAGCAGCTCATTCAGGCGATTCCAGGAAATTTGAAGAAAATCCCTCTTCCGTTCGTCCTTTTTCAAGAGAAAAGAGCCGCGATTCAGACGACGGCATTCCAAACGGTATTCGTCGTCGCACCGATAAAGGATATGCAACCTGCTACGGGAGCGGTCAAGAAAAATATGGCAACTCTGCTCTGACACGCAAGAACTCGTGTGCCGGATGACCTCGCCACAAAGACCGTCAATGCCTTTATGGAAATTACAACCTTGGGGATAAAGGTAATAGGACCAGAAAGGACTGCTACGGAAAAGACCAAGGCCTAAAGGGAGAAGTAGGTCCTGAGGGGAATGGATACCAAGGCTGGAAGCCGAAACTTTATAACGACGACCACCATCAAATATGAAAAGAACCGAATCAAAATGGTTAGACTCGGAAAAAAGGCTACGTAGTTTATCACTTTCGCTAGAAAATACTAATACTGAACACATAATGGATTAAGATTGTAATGAAGACACAAAGGTAGGAAGGAAAAGAAGGGAAACAAACACGCACGTGACCGAATGCTTACCAGTGAACAGACCTTTCCACTCTAGTGGAACGATTCAGATACCGGTAGGAAAACATGAGAATATCTACTCCATACACTTTCATAAACGCTTTATAATATATTATTAATCAATGCATAACTGAATATGTAGCATTGAATCTATTACAATTAATTAGCCTCTTTGCCCTACGAAAGATTATGAGAAATGCCTTGAAAAGCTATGAGAAATACTTTGTTTTGTGGACAAAATGCTGGTAACACTATGAGAAATACCCTTTTGTGTTTTATTTCTCATAGTATTATATAACTGATTTGAAGATTGTTATCACATATATTATGAGAACATGAGAAATGAAAATGAAAAATCATTTGCAGGAGCTTTGATATAAATACAGGAAACTATCCACACCTATGTTTTTCGAGAAAATGATAAATCGGTTCAGTTCATATCATAGATTTATTTCGTACCTTTGCCATTCTATTTATATAAAAAGAAAAAATGAGTAAAGAATACACACTCGCAGATTTCACAGATATTTTTGATTACTCCACAGGATGGTTCAGCGACAGTAGCATTTGTAGTCTATTCTATCAGATATTCAAACGATTCCCTTCCATGAAAATGGTAAAATATAAAGTAAACCAGGATTTTCTGAAAGAAATCAAGGAACTTTATCAGCAAGATGACGCGTTCGATATATTCGAGCATGTGTACTGCAATCATTTTGAAAATGAAAAAGAAGAAGAGGAGGAAGAAGAAGATAATACATCTACAAAAGAGTTATACGACTGTATCGTTATCTGCAAAAAGAATTTGATGATCGGCTATTTTGATAATTGCGTAAAGATTGCCTATTCCAATATCGACAAGGAGGAAATCAATCAGATCAATCAGATTTGCGAAAACCACAAGAAGGAAAATGAGAAACTTAACAATCTATTTATAGTAACATACTCTCATAACTACTTCAGCCTGAAACAATCGCAAGTTAATGAACCTGCTATTCAGATTGATCGTCACTATAACGATGATTTTGTTCCCGTAGCTGCCGAGATCGAAAACTTTCTGCTGGAGGACAACAAAAGCGGATTAATCATTTTGCATGGAAAACAGGGTACAGGAAAAACGACTTATATCCGCCACCTTATCAATCTTGGAAAAAAGAGAATGATCTATATGAGTGGAGACCTGGTAGATAAACTTTCGGATCCGAGCTTTATCACTTTCATCCGCCAACAAAAGAATTCTATCTTCATCGTAGAGGATTGCGAAGAACTATTGTCAAGCCGCAACGGAGGCAACCGTATGAATGCCGGCTTAGTCAACATACTGAATATTAGCGACGGGCTATTGAGCGATGAATTGTGTATCAAATTTATCTGCACCTTTAATGCTCCATTAAAAGATATCGACGAAGCATTGCTTAGAAAAGGACGTCTGGCTGCCCGATACGAGTTTAAAGACCTGACTACTGATAAGGTTAATCAACTAATCAAGGAAGAAAGCCTGGATATTCCCGAACAGACACACCCCATGACACTGGCTGAAATCTATAATTACGAAGGAATGGATTTCTCCCAGGGAAGAAAACGGGTAGGATTCTAAAGATATTCTCCGGAATAGAATTGCCAGAGAAAAAACAGGCAATTATTATTGTGGAATACAAGTATATAAATTTTATCTACATCCGGACACGATTCGACATTTTTATACGTTTATTATACGTTAAAAGAGTTGCCCTATTATTGAGCAACTCTTTTAAATATAAAACTTCTTAAGTTCAAACTTAACTTGTGATACCTTATACGGACATATTCTTACTTATAAGTTAACGGAACTTCAAAGATATTCACTCACAAAACCTGCTATTATCCAAAGCTGAAGGGAAAAGCGCTTTCATCAGATAAAGCAATTAATCCATTTTTCCGTTGGATACAAATTTTGTTCTCTCGTGCCAACCAACCGGCGGCCAATGCTGTACTTTCTACGCTTAGGTTTAATCTTCTCGCCAATTCAGGTATTGAAATTTCACCAATTTCTTTCAGGGCATACCAGACCTTTCCGGCATTGTTCCCTACAATTGTTTTATCCATGGCTATTTTTATTAATAATTCGGTTACAATATAATCATTTTAATAATAGTTTATAACAAAACTGGCTTTTTTATTTTAGTTTTTGACATTATTTAAAACAAGAAAATCAATTTCGCAATTAACGGTTAAAAATTTGGTCATGGTTCACACCATAACACCACTGTAAGGTACATTATATATCAAAATAAATTCTCAAAACAGGTATAGGGCAACCATAGAAAGAAAATAGAAAGTTGACATTTCCGCAATATCGGACAAGTCATTTCGCTTTTTTACCAATACCTTTGCGAAGTGAAATACCAAAATTAGTTATGCAACAGAAAAAAACAACGAAAGAGGAATATCAAAAGTGCGTAAATGTTGTAGTGGAATACATCATCCAACATTTAGGAGAAGATATTGATTTAAAATCTCTGGCCAGAATTTCAAACTTTTCTCCTTTTTACTTTCACCGGATCATGAAAGCTTTTCTCGGTGAACCGATTGGTACGTTTATTGTCCGGACGCGGACAGAAGCTGCCGCACGCCTACTCCGCTACTCGGATATTCCGATTGCTGACATCGCCTACCGGATTGGTTACGCATCCCCTTCTTCATTATCGAAAGTGTTCAAGCAATTTTATGGCATTTCACCTTTAGAATATAGAAACAATAAAAACTTTGTAATTATGAAACCAGCGATTATCAGGCCAGACCTGGAACTAAAAAAAGAGATCAGAAATGTCTCCGAACGGAATGTGATTTATATCCGCCTTACAGGCGACTACAAACTGAATGATTACGGTGGCACTTGGGGCCGTTTATTCCAATTCATCAAAGAACAAAAACTGCCGATGGGAGATTTCAGCCCGCTTTGCATCTACCACGATGATCCGAAAGTGACGCCAGCCGAGAAACTGCGTACAGACGTATGCATGGTAATGCCTGTAAAGGTTGCCCCCAAAAGTGATGTGGGATTCAAGGTTATCCCAGCCGGACGTTATGCTATTTTCCTTTATAAAGGCCCGTATGACAATCTGCAAGCTGTGTACGATACGATTTACGGAAAGTATCTGCCCGAAATGGAATGTACGATACGTGATGAAGCCAGTGCTGAACGCTATCTGAACAATCCATGTGACACTCCCCCCGAAGAGTTGTTGACGGAGATCTATATTCCGGTAGAATAATCCGGATAAGGGGACGAAGGAACAGCAGTCACTTCCAGACAGGCTGTTCCCTCTTCCCTACCTGTTATTTTTCAGCATAGACGCCAATCCTGTTTCCTTCACTATCCGTGAATACGGCAAACCATCCTTTATCGTCTGCCTCAATCTTTGTTTTGGGAATGACAACTTTCCCTCCTTTCAGAAGCACTTTTTCCAACGTTTGTTCAATATCCTCACAGTTGAAATGGATAAGTACGCCATGCGTTGAAGGAAGAAAGTCGAAATTTGAAGCATAAGAAATAGCACCGACGGTTTCACCTTCTTCCGTGAAACAAGCCATTTTCTCTGTTTCACATTCAAAAGTCGGAAGTTGCACACCCAACACAGTTTCGTAAAAATCGACAGCCCGACGGAAATCGGTAGCAGGAATCTCAAAAAATGCAATTAATTTTTTCATCTCGTTTCTTTTTTATGGTTACTACTAAGCCTTTGCAAAGACATTGCAAAAGTAGGGTAACACGAGGAAGCACGATAGAAAAAAAGAGACATCTTTAGAGTTCAGAGAAATAATCGGAATAAGGGGCGCATACAGAAAGATACTCCGCAGGGGTATAACCGGAAAAGAGTTTGAATTCCTTTATCATGTGAGATTGATCGGAAAAGCCACATTCATAAGCCACTTGTACAAAAGGAATCGTAGCATCCTGTTGCAGCATGGATAACGCCCGTTGCATACGGATAATACGAATAAATTCCTTGGGAGTAGTGCCGACATAATCGGCGAAGATACGCCCAAACTGCTTACTGCTCAAACAGGCTGTTTCCGACAAATGAGAAATATTGATTTGCGGCCGGAGGTTTATTTCATGAAAGACAGCAGACATCCGCTTGAGATTATACTCGGGAAGAGTGTATAAACGACGAAGAAAAAACTGCTCTATCAACCGAATACAAACTGCATTATCAGAAGTATCCGTGACCTGTTTCACTAAATCCGACAGTTCTACATCTTCCATCGCATCGGTATCTACAGTCTGCCCATGGAACAAATGACTGGGTATATGAAACAATGCTTTTACCGCATAAGGTTGAAAAACAACAGTAATCATCTCTATCCTGCCTGTAGACATCACATCCGAGAAACCGACCGATTGTCCGGAAATAAAGGATTGGGGTTGCAGCTCCGACTCGCCCAACAAAAGAAGTTGTTTCCCTTTATGGAATACCAGTTGCATGCAGCCAATAGGCAGAGTCCGTTCGGAGACAGGAGCTATTGAGTCGTCTTGCAATATCCAGTAATGCCGTATATAGGGAGCCAGTGCAAAACAGGGTTTTATCAGTTGAAATGATTGCATATAACAAAGATATTATTTCTTAATCCAAATGCAAAAGTAAAACTCCTGTTTAAAAGGGGATAGTAAAAAAAGGACTTCTTTACTTAATTAAAAAAGCATCCCCTGCTTGAAGAAACATGATTGCAACTCATTCAAACAGAGGAAGAATTCTTTAGATAACGGAAAGTCCATATTCGTAGGCTTCCGACATCGCATTGTAATCTGCATCGGAATATGCGCCTTTATCTCTTGCTTTCTGCATATCTTTCATAAACGATTCCACAGAAGACAGGAAGCTATAATAATTCTTTTGCTCTTCATCATAGCCTGTGACAGCAGGAAGTTTCTTTGCAGCTTCGAGTTCTTTCTTCAATTCTGCCATCTTCACATCAATGCGAGCACCCTCCAGTACATGTTTGCGGGAATAAAGATTCATTATGCTTTGCACAGTGCCGGACATCTTACGCATAGCCATGATTTGATCTTTCAACGGTTCGTCGGCAAGAAGTTCTTTTTCAGCCTGTTCCGTGAGAGGGCTTAGAATATCAAAAATCACTTGTTTATATTCGGACATTTCTACACTTAGCCGATAGTTTTCATCCAAGAGCTTGCCAGCCTTGGCTGTCTCTTTGGCCTGCTTGTAAGAGAGAAACTTATTAAAATTATCATAGAATTGCGCCCGTGCACTGAAAAGTCCTCTATAACTCTGCTTCAGATTCTGACGGACTTGTATATTAAAGTAATCTCCCGGATCCATCAATTCCGCAGTGTCTCTGGCAGATACTTCAGGCGGTGCTATCGGAGATACTTCAGGAACTTTTCCTGTCTGTTCCATATATCCCAAGACCGCATTTACGTCTTTTGCATTAGCTACATGCCTCAACACGATGAGCGATGTATGATAATAGTTTATCACTTTACTGGCATTATCCAATTCCTCCGGAGTGACGGAGGACGCAGCCTGTTTCTTGTTTCCTCCCGAACAGGAAACCAATAAGAAAGCACCTATCAGTGCTCCAAACAATAAGATATTCTTCTTCATAATAATGGTTAGTTTATTGAGTCTTTCGTACTATAACAATAAAAATCGTTTTTTGTTATAGACAAACAATGCATATTCGAAAAGTGTTCTCTATATGATATTAACTTAAAAATAAAACAAATATGGAACAATCATTTCAAAAAGGAGTTGTGCTCCATTTGGCTTCTCTCATTGAATATACTGAAGGAGGCGTTATCAGCAAACAGTTAATCAAAAGTCCGGCAGGAAATATCACTTTATTTTCTTTTGATAAAGGAGAAGGGTTAAGCGAACATCGTGCCCCGTTTGATGCGCTCGTGCAGGTATTGGAAGGGGTAGTGAATATTACTGTAAACGGAACTCTGTTCACCGTAAAAGCAGGAGAAAGTATCGTATTTCCGGCGAATGCGCCGCATGCCCTTACAGCAGTGGAGAGATTTAAGATGCTGTTGACTATGATTAAGGAATAAACAATCATAGTGTATAAAAACAAAAAATGGCTACTCATCACGAGCAACCAATCTTTTGTTAACCTTAAATCTAATACTTATGAAAAAAACACTGTACAAAGGTACCATATTTCAGGTAAATAGCAAATTCTAGAGCCTAAACAGCCCATATTATAACAGGGTTTAATACTCTGGAAAGCGCATTAACATTTCAGACTTCACACGTTAACATTTAACATATTCATTCACACTAGTTACTTCTTGGGTAAGTAAGAATACAAAAAAGAGGGAATCATTGAAACAACATCGTCTTTTTTTTTGTAACTTTGAACTATGATAATCAGTGCCAGCCGCCGGACAGATATTCCGGCATTCTATTCCCAGTGGTTTTTCAACCGGATTAAAGAAGGATATGTATTAGTGCCCAATCCATATCATCCGAAAATGATTAGCAAGATCTCTCTATCTCCTGCTGTAGTAGATTGCTTTGTTTTCTGGACCAAGAACCCGGCACCTATGCTCAACCAACTGGAGAAATTGCAGGATTACAACTATTACTTCCAATTTACACTTAACCCCTACGGAGAAAAGCTGGAAAATCATTTGCCCTCCATCGATAAACGAATGGATACCTTTAAAAAGCTGGCTGATAAAATCGGCAGGGAAAGGGTGATCTGGAGATATGATCCGATACTGACGAACGAGGAATACAATGTTTCTTTCCACCAGGAAGCATTTGCCCGGATTGCCGACGAACTCAAAGACCACACTGCCAAATGTATGCTGGGATTCATAGATCATTACCAGCATATCCGGAACTCTGTACGGTTATTCAACATCCATCCGCTGACTCAAGAGGAAATAGAAGAAATGGCTGTCTCCTTTAAAAAAACAATCGACGTTTATCCTGACATACAGCTGGATACTTGTACTGTAAAAGTGGATTTAAGACATTTAGGTATTCCGAGCGGCCTGTGTATTGATAAGGATCTGATAGAAAAGATCATCGGTTATCCTATCCTCGCCCAAAAGGATAAAAACCAGCGTAACATCTGCAACTGCATTGAAAGCATTGATATCGGAACTTATGAAAGTTGCCTGAACGGATGTATTTATTGTTATGCCATCAAAGGCAATTATAACACGGCAGTATATAATAGGAGAAAACATGATAAAAACTCACCGCTACTCATCGGCCATTTATCCGAAGATGATATCGTAAAGGAACGGGAGATGAAAAGCCTGCGGGATAACCAATATTCGTTGTTTTAATCTCTTCGGTCTGCAGTTGACTTACAGGCATAAAAAAAGGCTATCTATCCCAGACAGCCAATCTTTTGTTAACCTTAAATCTAATACTATGAAAAACACAGTACAAAGATACGGACTTTTCGGTTTTCTCCAAATTTTGAGGCCAAAGCAGCGTATCTTATAACATGGTTTAATAGAATCAGAGCCGTATTAACAAATGAGTGGGCAGGCATTAACATTTAACAGTTTTCTTAAATAATCAGAGCGTAAAACTGAAAAAGATGCAAAAGTTTTCGAATCGAACACCTTATCTTATTAAAGAGAGTTTATGAGGGCTAACAAATTCCTCTGCCAGCTGTTTCTAATAAAAGGTAACCATCAAATTCCCATTATATGAACAGATTCGAAAATAAAGTAGTTGTCATCACCGGTGCCGCCGGTGGTATCGGCGAAGCAACCACACGCCGCATTGTCTCCGAAGGAGGCAAAGTAGTCATCGCTGACCATTCCGAGAAAAGAGCGGAGCAGCTTGCCAACGAACTCACGCACGCAGGGGCTGACGTGCGTCATGTCTATTTCTCCGCCACCGAACTCCAGAGTTGCAAAGAGTTGATTGATTTTTCCATGAATGAATATCAAAGAATAGACGTACTGATTAATAATGTAGGAGGAACTGATCCCAAACGTGACCTTAGCATCGAAAAGCTGGACATCAACTACTTTGACGAAGCATTCCATCTGAATCTCTGCTGCACGATGTATCTTTCCCAACAGGTCATTCCTATCATGACTGCCAATGGTGGTGGGAACATTGTCAACGTAGCTTCCATAAGCGGACTTACGGCTGATGCCAACGGTACTTTATACGGCGCCAGCAAAGCGGGTGTCATCAACCTGACGAAATATATCGCTACTCAAATGGGAAAGAAAAACATCCGTTGCAACGCCGTAGCTCCGGGACTGGTACTTACTCCCGCTGCATTGGACAACCTGAATGAGGATGTACGTAATATCTTCCTCGGTCAATGTGCCACTCCTTATCTGGGAGAACCGGAGGATGTTGCAGCTACCATCGCTTTTCTGGCTTCGAACGATGCCAGATACATCACTGGACAAACGATTGTGGTGGATGGCGGACTGACCGTTCATAATCCGACAGTGGCGTTATCATAAAACGACCGGATAACGTATTATCGGTAAAGATGATAGGTTATTAACCGGCAACCATTACAAAAAATAATCTCTTTTTCCTTGATGCTACCGATAGGAAACATATCTTTGTGACCAGTCAGTAACAAAAGTATCAAAGTATGGAAAAAGAGATTACTAAAAACAGACAGGCTACGGAAATGACCCTGATTACAGCCGTCAACGACATCATTGAAGAAAGCGGTTTCGAGGGGTTGGGGATCAATGCGGTAGCAGCCAAGGCCAAAGTTTCAAAAATGCTTATCTACCGTTATTTCAATTCGCTGGATGGACTGATAGCAGCCTACATTCAGCAGAACGACTATTGGATTAATTTCGATGAAGAGTTACCGGATCAGGCTCATTTAGCCACATTTATCAAGCAGATATTCAAAAGACAAATCATGTGGTTACGGGAGAATTATACATTGAAACGCCTGTATCGCTGGGAACTGACAACGGACAATAAGTTTGTGAAAGAGTTGCGCAACAAACGGGAAGAGAAAGGAATCTGGCTGGTAGAGGCAGTCAGCAAACTATCAAAACATCCGAAAAAAGAGATTGCTGCTATGGCTTCCATCATCACCGCAGCCATCAGTTATCTGGCATTGCTCGAAGAAAACTGCCCGGTCTACAACGGCCTCAAGATTCAGCAAGAAAGCGGCTGGGAGGAATTGGAAGAAGGCATCAATCTATTAGTAGACCTCTGGTTACAAAAACAACTCTAATCAAATGAATAAAATGACAATAATGGGAATATGGTTTCTTTCTCTATTGATAAATAGTGGATGCAACCGGGATTTAGTAGAATACGACAGTAACGATCTTAAAATATCTATTGAAAAAGGGGAAGAGTGGTTGCATAATTTTCCTTTGTTTCTAGGCATCAACATCAAAAATCCGCCCCAGATTGCAATCTGGACTGAAGACATGGAAGGGAATTATCTGTCCACCGTGTATGTGACACACAAAATAGCCACTCAATCCTGGCAAGCCTCCGGCGGTAACCGCCGAAAGGAAGCGCTGCCGCATTGGTGTTATCAACGGGGAATCCAATATGAAGACGGGTTATATCTCCCTAGCAAAAAGGAACCGTTGACGGACGGTATCAGCGGAGCTACTCCGAAAGGTAGTTTTAATGTGAAGATGTCGCCAACCGGGAAGTTGAAGAAGTTTATAGTCAAAATTGAAATCAATCATTCTACAGATTTCAATGATGCATATCCGAAATCGGCCAAAGAAGGAGACGCCAATTACTCCGGTGGAAAAGAAGGGAGCGGACAGCCTGCCCTTGTCTACGCAGCAGAAGTGGATTTGACTTCCGGCAAGAAAGAATTTACAGCCAAACTGATCGGACACAGTAGCCCGGATGGAAGTAATGGAGATCTTACCAAAGATACTTCTTCACTCACAACTGCATTGCATATCGTTAAAAGTATAACCGTGTATGTGCAATAGCAGTAGCTAACCATCGTATTATCAGACTCTATCCTTGCATCATTATGAAGAAATTTATATTCATCTTTGCGCTGCTATCTTTCATCACTATATGTGCCGACGGACAAACAGACAGCAGACGTCTCTCTTACACTACATATATCGGGACAGGTTTTTCTATGAATCAGCCTTCTTACACGCCTTTCAACTGGCAAATCGTCAGTCACTACCACATCAGTCAACGGTTTGCCATCGGTGCGGGTAGCGGACTTTCTGTTTATGAGAAGTTGCTCATTCCGCTTTATGCCAGTGCGCAATTTTATATAACGAAGCCCAGGAGACTGACTCCTTATCTGGAATGTCATATCGGTGGGTCTTTTGCCACAGACAGAGAAGCAAACGGAGGCTTTTACCTCTCTCCTTCCATCGGTGCACAATTTAAGGTCAACCGGAAATTTAAACTGAATTTGATGGCAGGTTATGAACTCCAGAAACTGGAACGGACAAAGAAACAGGAAGATCCGTATTTCCATACGACGTTTAAGGAAGAATTGTCGCACCATTCCATTACGCTGAAAATCGGCTTGACTTATTGAGGTAAGTATAATAAGAGATAAGGAATTTGCCATTGCAAACAGAATATATATTCAGATCCTGGCTTTATTCCCCTCGAATAAAAAAAGGCATAATTATTAATGATTAAGTCGTTATATTATTCAACAAATACTAACTTTACGACGTTATAAAATATAAAGAGCGAACGAAATGATTGTTAAGACATTACTAGATACCGATCTTTATAAGTTTACCACATCGTATGCTTATATCAAACTGTTTCCCTATGCAATGGGCACGTTTAGTTTCAACGACCGGAATGAAACTCAATATACCGAAGATTTCCTGAAGGCACTCAAGGCAGAGATCAAGAATCTTAGTCAGTTGAGGTTTACGGAAGAGGAGCTGGAATATATGACGAAAAACTGCAGATTCCTTCCGAGAGTCTACTGGGAGTGGTTGTCTTCTTTTCGTTTCGATCCGAATAAGATTGATATTCATCTGGATGAAGCTTGTCATCTCCACATCGAAGTGACTGACTTGCTTTATAAAGTGACTTTATACGAAGTGCCTTTGCTCGCTATTGTCTCCGAAATCAAAAACCGTTTCTTTGGCAATGTAGCAGACATGAACGAGATTCTTTGCAAGCTGTCGGAGAAAATAGAATTGTCGAATCAACATCAGCTTCGCTTTTCAGAGTTCGGCACACGGAGAAGATTCTCCATTGATGTGCAGGAAACGGTTATCAAGAAGCTGAACGAAACAGCGCAATATTGCACCGGAACTTCCAACTGTAACTTTGCAATGAAATATGGAATGAAAATGATGGGAACTCATCCACATGAATGGTTTATGTTTCATGGAGCACAGTTCGGATATAAACATGCCAACTATATGGCACTCGAAAACTGGGTGAATGTTTATGACGGTGATTTAGGTATCGCACTTTCCGATACATATACTTCCGGCATCTTCCTTAGCAACCTTAGCCGTAAACAAGCCAAACTTTTCGATGGAGTGCGGTGTGATTCCGGCAATGAATTTGAGTTTATCGATAAGCTGGTTGCCCGCTACAAAGAGTTGGGAATCGACGCGACAACCAAAACCATCGTATTCAGCAATGCCCTAGACTTTACAAAAGCATTGGATATTCAAGAATACTGCAAAAACAAAATCCGCTGCTCTTTCGGGATCGGTACCAATCTCACCAACGATACCGGGTTCGAACCTTCGAACATCGTGATGAAACTGACACAATGTAAGATGAATGTCAATCAGGAATGGAGGGAATGTATCAAACTGTCTGATGATGAAGGAAAACATACCGGCAGCCTTGAAGAGGTACAGGCTTGCCTGTATGAGTTACGACTCAACAGAAAGCAATAAAAATAAAGAAAAGCAGAAAGTATTCTCCGGTGAGGTACTTCCTGCTTTTCTTTATGCATATTAGAAGTATGCCAGACAAAGACATACCAGCATAGAATCAGCTACGCATATCATTGTAACAAACTATGCAATAATCGTCAGGATTTGAATCCTTTCACTGCTCTTTCCAATCTTTCCAAAGGTAATTCGCCGGATTGTCTCCAGAGCTGTTGTCCTTTTCTAAAAAGAATAAAGGTAGGAGTCGACTCAACTGTATAGAAATCTGTAAGGGCTGGTTCCTGATCGATGTCTACCAATACCACTTCCAATGTTCCTTCCATCAGTTTCTTAAATTCTTCAACAACCGGTTTCATACGTTGGCAATGAGGACACCACGTTGCATAAAACTCTGCCATTACCCAATCACCGTTAGCCAGTTTCTCCTGATTTCTTTCTTCACGAGCTATTTTCTTTTCTTTCATACGAATATCTCCTTTTAATTAATTACTATCAACCTAACAATATCAGGAGAAATATAGTTTAGAAAAGTAGCAAGGTTATACACTAATTAAAGAATCCTTATTTAAAGATAAGCATTGCACAAAAATGAAACTTTCGTGCAAAAAAGGAACATCTTATTTAATATTTATTTATCTTTGCCCCCCGAAATGGTTCAGAATCCGTATCCAACGGATGACGATTAATAGGGAATCGGGTGTAAGTCCCGAACAGTCCCGCTGCTGTGAAGCTCTGTTCAATGTCTTATAATTGAACTAATTTAACGCCACTGATGTTAATCGGGAAGGCAAATAAGACAAGAGTCAGTCAGAAGACCTGCCATTTTGTGTAAGACGCTCCCCTCCTCGTGGGTTAGGAGAAAGAGCATCACTTGTTAAGCCCCAAATCAAAAAAATACTGTTTTTCGTCGGGTGGAGTATGTCCATTAGATGGGAAGACATTAATAAGTATGTACTTAATTGAAAAAAGTATGATAAAAAAAATCTTAGTAGCCAATCGCGGTGAAATTGCCGTAAGGGTGATGCGCTCCTGCCGGGAGATGGAGATAACGAGTATCGCTATCTTCTCCGAAGCAGATCGGACCGCGAAGCATGTGCTTTATGCAGACGAAGCTTATTGCGTAGGGCCGGCAGCATCCAAAGAGAGTTATCTGAATATAGAAAAAATCATCGAAGTGGCGAAAGCAGCTCATGCGGACGCCATCCATCCGGGTTACGGCTTCTTGTCCGAGAATGCTACCTTCGCCCGTCGATGTCAGGAAGAAGGAATCATCTTTATCGGACCTAATCCGGAAACAATGGAAGCCATGGGGGATAAAATTGCTGCCCGTATCAAAATGATCGAGGCGGGAGTACCCGTTGTTCCCGGCACACAAGACAATTTGAAAAGTGTGGAAGAAGCCATAGAGCTTTGCAATAAGATCGGATATCCGGTGATGCTGAAAGCTTCTATGGGCGGTGGTGGAAAGGGTATGCGCCTCATCCACAGTGTCGAAGAAGTGAAAGAAGCTTATACCACTGCCAAGAGCGAATCGTTGTCTTCCTTTGGCGACGACACGGTTTATCTGGAGAAGTTCGTTGAAGAGCCTCATCACATCGAGTTCCAGATTCTTGGTGACAAGCATGGAAACGTCATTCATCTATGTGAACGCGAATGTTCCGTGCAACGCCGTAACCAGAAAATCGTAGAGGAGACTCCTTCGGTTTTCGTCACTCCCGAACTACGGAAAGATATGGGTGAAAAGGCGGTAGCTGCGGCTAAAGCAGTAAACTACATCGGTGCGGGTACTATCGAATTTCTTGTTGACAAACACCGCAACTATTATTTCCTTGAGATGAACACCCGTTTACAGGTGGAGCATCCGATTACGGAAGAAGTGATTGGGGTAGATTTGGTGAAAGAACAAATTAAAGTTGCCGACGGACAGGTGCTTCAACTGAAACAAGAAAATATTCAGCAACGCGGACACGCTATTGAGTGTCGTATTTGTGCCGAAGATACAGAAATGAATTTCATGCCGAGCCCGGGTATCATCAAACAGATTACAGAGCCGAACAGTATCGGTGTACGTATCGACAGTTATGTGTACGAGGGATATGAAATTCCAATCTACTACGACCCGATGATCGGTAAACTGATTGTATGGGCTACCAACCGCGAATACGCTATCGAGCGGATGCGCCGCGTACTCCACGAATATAAGTTGACCGGTGTGAAAAACAACATCAGCTATCTGCGTGCCATCATGGACACTCCCGATTTCGTGGAAGGTCACTATGATACAGGATTCATCACCAAGAACGGCGAATATCTGCAACAACGCATCATGCGCACCAGCGAACATTCCGAAAATATTGCTTTGATTGCCGCCTATATGGACTACTTGATGAACCTCGAAGAGAACAACAGCGGTATGGCTACCGACAACCGTCCTATCAGCAAATGGAAAGAGTTCGGACTGCACAAGGGAGTGTTGAGAATCTAATTTTAACAAAGAGAATTCAATTATGGAAATTCATATAGGAAACCGTGTGGCCGAAGTAGAGTTGGTCAGTAAGGAAGATAACAAGGTGGTGCTTACCATTGATGGAAAACCGTTTGAAGCAGACGTAGTGATGGCGGAAAACGGCACTTGCAACATCTTGATGGACGGACGCAGTTCGAATGCACAGCTGATTCGCCGTGATAACGGGAAAAGCTATAAAGTGAATACGCATTATAGCAGTTTCAATGTAGAAATTGTGGACAGCCAGGCAAAATATCTACGGATGCGCAAGAAAGGGGAAGAGGAACAGAACGACTGCATCATTTCTCCGATGCCGGGCAAGGTAGTGAAAATACCTGTTATAGCCGGCCAGGAAATGAAAGCGGGAGATACTGCCATCGTTATCGAAGCAATGAAAATGCAGAGCAACTACAAAGTGACTTCGGATTGCCGCATTAAAGAAATTCTGGTTCAAGAAGGTGATAGCATAACCGGCGAACAGACATTAATAACATTAGAACCGATTGCATAATAATAAGAACGGATTGCATTATGGAAGAAATAAATAAAGCATACGCCACGTTCGAGGAACGTGACCGCATCGCTTCTCTTGGTGGAGGCGTTGATAAAATAGAGAAGCAACATGAAAGCGGTAAAATGACTGCCCGCGAACGTATCGAGATGTTACTCGATAAGGGTACTTTCGTTGAACTGGATAAGTTGATGGTTCACCGTTGTACGAACTACGGTATGGATAAGAACAAAATTCCGGGAGATGGTATCGTATCCGGTTACGGAAAGGTGGACGGTCGCCAGGTGTTTGTTTACGCTTATGACTTTACGGTATATGGCGGCTCACTGTCAGCTTCCAATGCTAAAAAGATTGTGAAAGTACAACAACTTGCATTGAAGAACGGTGCCCCGATTATCGCTTTGAATGATTCGGGCGGTGCACGTATCCAGGAAGGGATCGAGAGCCTTTCCGGTTATGCTGATATTTTCTATCAGAATACAATGGCCAGCGGTGTGATTCCACAGATTTCGGCAATCCTGGGTCCTTGCGCCGGAGGTGCCTGCTACTCTCCTGCCCTGACCGATTTCATCTTTATGGTGAAAGAAAAAAGTCACATGTTTGTGACTGGTCCGGATGTAGTAAAAGCTGTGATTCATGAGGAAGTAAGTAAAGAAGAGCTGGGTGGCGCAATGACACATAGCAGCAAAAGCGGTGTGACTCACTTTATGTGCAATACCGAAGAAGAATTGCTGATGAGCATCCGTGAACTGCTTTCTTTCTTACCGCAGAATAATATGGATGAAGCTAAGAAAAAACCTTGCACTGACGAAACAAACCGCGAAGATACTTCTCTGGATACAATCGTTCCGGTAGACCCGAACGTACCGTATGACATGAAAGACATTATCGAACGTGTTATAGACAACGGCTATTTCTTCGAAGTGATGCCGAACTTTGCTAAGAATATTATCATTGGCTTTGCCCGTATGGCAGGTCGTTCGGTAGGTATCGTAGCGAATCAGCCAGCTTATATTGCCGGTGTTCTCGATATTGATGCCAGCGACAAAGCAAGCCGTTTTATCCGTTTCTGCGATTGCTTCAATATTCCATTGATTACATTCGAAGATGTTCCGGGATTCCTTCCGGGATATACGCAGGAAAACAATGGTATCATCCGTCACGGTGCAAAAATAGTTTATGCATTTGCAGAAGCCACTGTTCCCAAACTGACAGTGATTACCCGCAAAGCTTACGGTGGTGCTTATATCGTAATGAACTCCAAGCAGACCGGAGCTGACGTGAACTTCGCTTACCCAAGTGCAGAAATTGCTGTAATGGGTGCGGACGGCGCCATCAATATCCTGTTCCGCAAAGCTGACGAAGCAACAAAGGCCAAGGAACTGGAAGCCTACAAAGAAAAGTTTGCCACTCCGTATCAGGCTGCCGAGCTGGGATATATTGACGAAATCATTTATCCGAGACAGACTCGCAAACGTCTGATTCAGGCACTGGAAATGACGGAAAACAAGATGCAGACAAACCCGCCCAAGAAGCATGGTAATATGCCTTTATAACAACTAGATAAGGTGCGCAAAAGCACCACTCATAAAACGAGCTTGCAGAGATTCTATGATATACTTTAGGAGATTTGTAAGCTCGTTTCTTATTTGTAAGCCTGCCGTTTCTTTATATGTGACAAAAAAAACGGCACCTCGATTCACATCGCAGCACCGTCACAACACAAACACAAAATAAAACACGACAAAACTACTATGCAATCTTCCTGTCATGCCGGGGAGGCATACCTTGCTTGACTTATCTATATTCGCATACACACAAGAAGCTTTATCAGGCGATTTGCACAATAAATAACATACATTTCCGGATTTTGTTCACAGGATTGATTAGATTTTATTCAATAATATGATAAGAAAATGAAATAGCACGCCCTTTAAGGAATTCAAGAGAAACGAAAAAACGGTACCCCGATTCACATCGCAGCACCGTCACAACACAAACACAAAATAAAACACGACAAAACTACTATGCAATCTTCCTGTTATGCCGGGGAGGCATATTCACTAGCCTATATATATTCGCATACCTACAAGTAGCCATCAGGCGATTTGCATATATAAAACATTCAGATTTTTATTTTGTTCACGAAAAGAGAAGTAAAAATGTTATTTCTTCTCCTTGTAGTCTTTCAGGAAGCCTTCCATCAGCCATTTGGCGAGTGCCTGACGATTGGAATTCATCACCAACCGACGCTGATCGAACGTATTCTGGATATTACCCAACTCCACAAAGACGGAAGCGGGAGTGGTATGGGAAAGTACGTATAAGTTACGCCCGCTTACTGTGCCGGAAAAGCCCCGGTTGGGTTGATGCTTATCATATTTTGACTCAAACGTATCTTTCATATTATTCGCCAATCGTTTGCTTTCTCCCTTTTTATTCGAATAATAGAAAAAGACATCCGTTTGTTTTCCCTTACTACGGCTATCAATATGAATAAAAATCGCCCTGCAATAAGAGTAGTTCTTACGGTCTTTCCGGTAAAGAGCGTTTATTTTATCACAGCGTTGCTGTAAGCGTTGCACCTGATTCAAAGGAATTGGATCACCCATACAAGTCTCCCGTTTACTGTTTGACAGGTATGAATCATCACGGATACCATCTTTAGCATCTTGAATGATAATACGGACTTCGGCCCCTTCCTGCATCAGGTTACGTGCCAGACGAAGGGCAATATCATAAGCGTATTCATCTTCGTGCAGTTCGTATTTACCAACTTTCCCGATAGCACCCGGATCAGGACCTCCATGTCCGCTGACCACATAGAAGCAAGCACCGGCAAGACGGTTGGAAGTGACTTTCACATCAGCCAGTTGTTTTCCAAACAGAGGCTGATTGAGGGTAGTTCCTATTTTTGTTGATTTAGCTTTCGGAGATTGTTGCTTTGTCCCGGTATTTCCGGAAGGTGATTTCTTGATGGGAGGAATAACATACGTCACGCCCACTTTAAGCACATTGTTCTTTCCCAGTTTCTGTTTATTCAGCTCAATAAAGTCGTCGTAATACTTCTTCGGAGAGCGGTTGTGCCTCAACAGAAAAGAAGAGATACCTTCACCCGCCTTCGGGGTTGCCTTCTGCTGTGCCCAAAGAGTTGTGCCCGAAAAAAGAAAAGCTAAGAATAAAAGAATATAGAGTTTATTTTTCATAACTACATTAACTATCTCCTTCGCAAGAGTATCATTTCACTCATAAACAAGGCAAAAATACAATTATTTTCCCTACTTTTGCAGCATTAAAACATTTTTTGAAATAAAACATTAAAACCCGATAACATTATGGCAAAACAATTCAAACCGGAAACCCTGTGTGTACAGGCAGGATGGACGCCTAAAAAAGGCGAACCACGCGTATTGCCCATCTATCAAAGTACAACTTTCAAATACGATACCAGCGAGCAGATGGCCCGCCTGTTTGACCTGGAAGACAGTGGTTACTTTTATACCCGCCTGCAAAATCCAACGAATGACGCTGTTGCCGCCAAAATCGCTGCCCTTGAAGGTGGTGTAGCCGCTATGCTGACTTCCAGCGGCCAGGCTGCCAACTTCTATGCCATTTTTAATATCTGTCAGGCAGGAGATCACTTTGTTTGCTCTTCCGCTATTTACGGAGGTACGTTCAACCTGTTTGGCGTGACTATGAAGAAGCTAGGCATCGATGTGACTTTCGTTAATCCGGATGCCAGCGAAGAAGAAATTTCTGCAGCTTTCAAACCGAATACAAAAGCTTTATTCGGTGAAACGATTTCCAACCCTTCTCTTGAAGTACTGGATATTGAAAAGTTCGCACGTATCGCACACAGTCACGGGGTTCCCTTGATTGTTGACAACACTTTCCCGACCCCGATCAACTGCCGCCCATTTGAATGGGGAGCTGACATCGTGGTTCATTCTACTACCAAATACATGGACGGACACGCTACAAGCGTAGGTGGCTGTATCGTAGACAGCGGTAATTTTGACTGGGATGCTCATGCTGAAAAATTCCCGGGACTTTGTACTCCGGACGAGTCATACCACGGACTGACTTATACCAAAGCATTCGGCAAAGGTGCTTATATCACCAAAGCAACTGCCCAACTGATGCGTGACCTCGGCAGCATCCAAAGCCCGCAAAATTCTTTCTTATTGAATCTGGGACTTGAAACGTTGCACCTGCGTATGCCTCAACACTGCCGCAACGCGCAGAAAGTAGCCGAATATCTTTCTAAAAATGAGAAAGTTGCCTGGGTAAACTATTGCGGACTGCCGGACAATAAATATTATAGCCTTGCACAGAAATATATGCCGAATGGTTCCTGCGGAGTCATCTCCTTCGGACTGAAAGGCGGACGTGACGTATCTATCAAGTTTATGGATTCACTGGAATTCATTGCGATCGTTACTCACGTGGCGGATGCACGTAGTTGCGTGCTCCATCCGGCGAGCCATACTCACCGCCAGTTGACGGATGAGCAACTGATGGAAGCAGGTGTACGCCCGGACTTGATCCGTCTATCGGTAGGTATCGAAAATGCGGATGATATTATTGCTGATATCGAACAGGCATTGAACGCATAAGAATACCGTAAAGGCATAAAATAATAAGAGAAGGCACGGGAAATATTTCATTCCCGTACCTTCTTATTTTCCACAAAAAGAAAGTTAATTTCGCAAAGAATCATTTCAAATATGAACCGATAAATCTTCCCGGATGTTTATCTTTGCAGGGAACCAAATTCTGTACAGATATGAAAAAGAATCTATTATTAGCATTCGTATTATGCTTTTCTTACGGATTTTCTTATTCCCATTCATTTAACAACCCAACTAACCTGACTACAAAGATGCAAAACTTTGAAATGGATTCATTTACCACCCAAAATGGGAAAAGCCTGAAGATCACTTTCTTCAGACATGCGAGCTTATTGCTGGAATATGCAGGACAAAAAATATTCGTTGATCCAATATCCGATTACGCCGACTATACACAACAGCCGAAGGCGGATTTCATCCTGATTACGCATGAACATGGAGACCATTTCGATACCAAAGCAATAGCAGCTATCGAAACAAGCGGGACCAGAATTATTGCCAATCCTAATTGCCGGAAAATGCTGAACAGAGGACAGGAAATGAAGAACGGCGATGTGCTTCAACTGGCAGATGATATGAAACTGGAAGCCGTACCGGCCTATAATACGACTCCCGGCAGAGATAAGTTCCATCCCAAAGGACGTGACAACGGCTATATTCTTACTCTGGGAGGGACCCGCATCTATATCGCCGGAGATACAGAAGATATTCCAGAACTAAACCAAGTGAAAGATATTGATATCGCTTTCCTGCCAGTCAACCAACCCTACACCATGACACCGGAACAAGCGATACGTGCAACTCAAATTATCAAGCCGCACATTTTGTATCCTTATCATTACGGAGATACGGATATCAATAAAGTAAAAGAAGGATTGAAAAATGAGAAAACAACCGAAGTACGTATACGGGCTTTACAATAAAGCCCGTACAAATGATTACAAATCCTCCGCAGATAAACTGAAGATCATTGTATCCACCCAATATACAACCGTTCTATCTGCAGGTAAAACATCTTCGAGATAAGGTGAATCAGATACATCTTCCAACCATGCCGTAGTAATCGGACCTCTTTCTCTTGTAAGACTTTGAGTTCCTAAATACGGGCTAAAATTAAAGAAGGTGTGTTGTTTCTCTACATCATTTTCACCTTTATATGTAAAGACAAAAGCTTTTTTCTGTTTTCCAGCCAGTGAAGCCCATTCTATCCGATATGTTCCTTCAGCAAGAATCTGTTCATCCTGTGTCTTATAGGTAAATTTCCCTCCTTCTCCTTCTTCAGATAAACGATACACATCATCCGGTCGTAACACACAGATATCTCCCTTATTAATAAAAGAATAAAAAGCCATTGCCGCATTCACCTTCTTCTGCAAGTCCTCTTCTGCGTCCAATAACAACATATCTTCACTAGGTCTGGACACTTGGAATTCAGGCTGGTCGAGACATGTAAATGTCAGTACACCATAAGAAACCGTAACAGGCAGCGTGACATAATTACCATCCTTATCACTAACAGTAACCGTTACTTTCCCTTTTTTACCGTGTGAGCTAAGCCATAACCTATTATCGTTGACTGTCGCCGTCACAATCGTTTCATCGGAGCTTTGCGCCGAGTAGCCACCTTTTCCATTAGCTATCCCGATATTCTCCGCTTCCCATCCATTAAGATACAGGACTGTAGAAGAAATCGTGTTCGTACAGGTTCCCGTTTCGTCGATTAATTCGGAACCGCTAAATAAAATAATCTCTGCATCATCTTGACAGGCTGATATACAAAAAGTCATGAGAGAGAGGAGAAAGAAGCCTAATAAAGTTTTTGTTTTCATATTTTCAGTGGTATGGTTAAATCGCGGCATATGCCATTGTTTTGCAAAGATATAAAGTATTTGTAAAAAAAGACTATCTTTGTCTGGAAAAAACATAGCTGTCCGTATTAAAATAAAAAGCATGACTTTAAAATACTATTATAGTCTCATTCTCAGTCTACTGGCTACTCTTTCCGTTTCGTCCCAACAAGTCGTCGTCACGGAGCTTCCTACTCAAAGATTGTTACCGGTAGCACATATCCACCGGATTCTTCAGGATAGCGAAGGTTATATGTGGTATGCAACAGAAGGCGGAGGCCTGTGCCGTGACAACGGTTATCAGATTAATGTCTTTCGTTCGGACTTAAATACGCCTCACCTACTATCCAGCAACGATATTACTTGTCTAGCAGAAGACAACGGACATCATCTCTGGTTCGGTACCAAACGCGGTTTATACAGATTGGATAAAGCCAATTATCAAATCAATGAAATAACAGACGGGGAACTCAAGAAGCAAAGAGTCGATGCTATCCGGGCTATTCATGACGGCACCATCTGGACTTCGGCCGAAGGTATGATTTATCACTTTTCCAGTGAAGGCAAATGTCTTGGGAGTTATCCTTCAGAATGGAAGGGCACGAGACGAAACGTTACTGACTTTTACGAAGATGGGAAACACCAACTTTGGGTACTGCAAAGATCGGGAGGTCTTTTACAATATCATCCGTCAACAGACAGTTTTTTGCCCTACCAATGGGCGTGCGACGCACCGCCTGTACAAATGATTGAAGATATACAAAATGAATGTTATTGGGTAGCCACTTGGGGAAAAGGAGTTGTGCAATTAATCCTTTCTTCCAATCCACAGTCGAAAGAAGTAATCTGTAAGTTACAACCCGCCACCTTAGAAGGGTACGAACAAACACCGCATAAGACTCAAATACTGGGATTACTAAAAGACAGCCGACAGGGAGTGTTGTGGGTTTCGGCGATGGACGATTTATATGCTTACCGGATTATAGATGACGCACTTCACCCTATCGATACGGAAAATTTTCTACCTAAAGGCAGAAAAATATTGGATAGAATCATTGAAGACCGTGCCGGTAATGTATGGGTTCCTGGATATTCTCCCCATACGTTCATCCTCTCGTTCGACGCCAACAAAATTAAACGTTACCCCACTTCTGCCATGTCCGCTATCACCGGTTATCCGGTGATGGCAGACAGAACGATTCAAGAAAAAGACTATTATTGGATATGGCAGGGAAGAACCGGATTATCCATCTATCATCCCGCCTCCGAACAGATTTCTTTTGCATCGGATTTTTCCGAAGAAACAGGAAAGTATAATATCATAAAATGTATCGAGAAATGTCATACTCAACCCGGAATCTGGGCTGCATCCGATAATGCGTGTCTATTGCATCTGCAACATGAAGACATGAAGATGAAACTGACGAAAGAGATCCAACTGCCGGATGCCCGACAGATTCGTGTATTAAGCGAAGACAATCGGGGAAACTTATGGATAGGCACAGAAAATGCCATCTATCAATATTCTCTTTCCAAAGGGGAACTCAAAAAGTTTCAGGGCGGTACGGATATGATAAACGACCTGGCAGTTGCTGCGGACGGAACGATATTCTGTATTACAGAAGCATTGGAGTTCCAATATTTTTCTCCGAAAGGAGAAAGACATACGATTCGGAAAGGAGAAAACTATTCATCTGTCCTCATCGCTCCTGATGGAAAAGTGTGGGTAGCTACTTTGGAAGGAAATGTGTACAGCTATCATCCGCAAACAAAAGTTATCTCCCGGGAAGAAAATGCCTGCAACACTAATGGAGACGCCATCAAAGGGATGGAGATAGACGACTTGGGACATTTGTGGATATTGGCAGACCCATACGTAAAAGAATACAATCCGACGAATCATTCATTTAGAATAATGTATAATTCCGACCGCTTCATTCAAATGGATTATTTCCTTTCCATCCGCAAAATGGAAAACGGGGCGATTTGCCTCGGAGGGATTGGTGCTTTTTGCTTGATTACTCCGTCTGCAGAACTGGATCAATCTCCCAATGATATAAAGCCCGTTATATCCTCCATCAAAATAGACGGAAAAACACAAATAACAGGTATAAATACCCGGCAAATAGAATTGAATCCTGATAATATCAATGTAGAAATCTCCTTTTCTACGCTGGAACACTTGTACGCCGGACAAATCAGTTATGCTTACCGTCTGAAAGGATGGGATGCAAGCTGGAAATCACTCCCTCCGGGAGTAAACACTGCGTATTTCACCAAACTTCCCAAAGGCAGCTACACACTGGAAATTAAAGCGACGGACATTCACGGTTGTTGGGCACAGCCCATATCCTGCCTGCAAATCGATCGTCTACCGGCATGGTATGAGACATGGTGGGCCTACACCCTCTATATACTTTCTTTTATTCTGATAGCGGCAGGAGTCATAAAGATCTACTTCAACCGTCTGCACCGGAAGCAACAGGAACAGTTGGAAGAACAACTGACACAGATGAAATTCCGCTTCTTTACGAATGTCAGCCACGACTTACGCACTCCCCTGACACTGATTATCACTCCCCTAAGCAGTCTGCTGTCGGAGATTCAGGACGGCAAGTTAAAGCAACAGTTATCTTCCATCTATCGCAACGCTGAAGAGTTGCTGCAATTAGTCAATCAATTACTGGATTTCCGCAAACTGGAAGTGAGCGAAGAAAAACTGAATCTGACGAATGCAGATATCCGTGAATTTGTCACAACTACTTGCGAAGCATTCGAGTCGTATGCGAACAACAAGCAGATTCACTTTTCAGTCATACCACTGAAACAAACGCTTTATATGTATCTTGACCGGGATAAAGTACACAGGATTCTCTACAACTTACTCAATAATGCGTTCAAATTTACACCTCCTGAAGGAAGAATCGATGTGTTTTTCAAAATGGAGAACAGAGGAGGAATACAGTACGTCTGCATCATCGTGCAGAACACCGGGCAGGAAATAGCAGCAGATGAACTTCCCCATATATTCGACCGCTATTATCAGATCGGGGCAAACAGCCACAGACAGGCAACAGCAGGAAGTGGCATCGGACTGCATATTGTGAAAGAATATGTCGCCATGCATCAAGGCTTTATAGAAGTGGAAAGTAATAAGGAAGAAGGAACAGAATTCTGTGTCTATCTTCCGACCAATCTGGTTGATAAACGTTTGTTACCGAGAGAGGAGAATATACCGGATGAATCCGGAGCAACTGAAACGAACTCATCAGATGCCCGAAAGACTATTTTGATTGCAGAAGACAATGAAGAATTCCGTCAATTCATGTATCAGCAGTTATCACAAGAATATCAGGTATGGGAAGCCTCCAACGGAGAAGAAGCGGAAGCCATCGCCAATGAGAAAGAAGTGGATATCATTGTGAGTGATGTCATGATGCCGGGAATGGACGGGTTTGAATTATGTCTCCGGCTGAAAGAGAATATGAAGACTTCACACATCTTCATTATCCTGCTTACTGCCCGCACAGGTGACGAAAACGAACTGGCAGGATATCAGTCGGGAGCAGACTGCTACCTGACAAAGCCTTTCAACATGGATATTTTAAAGAACCGGATCCAGCATCTGCTGGCATTGCAGCAAAAACGGAAACAGATATTCTTGTCAGGTATTGAGGTGAATGCAGAAGACCTCACTTCTTCCAAAGTAGACGAGCGATTCCTGCAAAAAGCAATCGAACTGGTCGAAAAGAATCTGGATAACAGTGATTATAGCGTGGAAGCTTTCAGCGACGACATGTGTATGAGTCGAATGAATCTCTACCGCAAACTGCAAATTATCACGGGGCAGAAACCCACAGAATTTATCCGAAGCATCCGTTTAAAGAAAGCTGCCGGATTACTGACTCATACGGAACTGACCGTTATTGAGATATCGGAAAAGGTGGGATTCGCTACACCGAGTTATTTCAGTAAATGTTTTAAGGACATGTTTGGGGTGTTGCCTACACAATATCACTCACAGGATTAAAGAAAAAAGGACGTCCCCGGGGGAAAAAGGGAATGGGAAATACGGGAACGTCCTCAAAACATAACAATACAGAAATACGGACTTTCACAAGGGCACATTTCTGTCTCTCTTATGCAACATTCCCTTCTATAAAAATATGGAGGAAATATCTGGAGAGAATATTATTATGTGGGAAATTTAGTTTATAGTCTTAAAAGCAATCTGATTGCATCAAAGTGATGAACGATAGGCAGTCCGGATATATTCTCCTATTGCATTGTCATCATTGATTTCTATGTATTTTTTCAATAAATCCGCAAATCCGGATTTTATCTGTTCCGTTTGCTTGTTCTCGCAAGCTGTGGAATATTCATCAACAGCCATGAGAAAATCCTGCATCCGTTCATTCAGCATTGTTCCTCCCGTACAAACCACATCGGAAATATCGGCTTGGATACTACCATTCTCTATGACGACAGGGAGGCGGTATTCCAGTCCCGATTTGCTGGCACGAATAGAAAGCACTTTTACTACGGGCGACACAATAGTCACCGTATCGGCAAAAGCAAACTTTCCATGAATTATTTCTGCACTATCTATTGGCTGCCCGCTCGAAGCATCTTTCATATAAACCATTTTTCCTTCGAATTCGGGCAAAGGTGCACTGCCGTTAATCTCGTAACCTTTTATCTGATGCCCGGCGCAAGCCGCTATCAGGCATATTCCCGGAAGAAAAGATAAAAGTTTCACATATCTGTTCATTAAGCTCTTCATTCTTCTTTAAAAAAGAAAAGCCGTCCGCACTATCAGCTGAACGGCTTTCTCTTTTCATTCATACATTTGTATAATCATTCATCCTTAGAATCTGAATCCCAGTTTCACCACAGGCATTTCAAATATCTTGATGTTGTGGTGACTGGCGTTATATTTATCAAATCCTTTCGGGCAAATCTGTATCAGGTCATAACGGTAAGCCAGAGGGTGCATTTCGAAACCGAAAACAAAACCTTTGGCAATGCTATACTCGATACCTGCTACGGCAGCTACTTTGAAACCGTACATCTGGCCGGCTTTACTTCCAGAAACATAGACCTGTGACGGAAGTTCTTCCGAGTCGTCACTATCCTTATAGGTGTCTCCGGTGTATGGTTCGGTCGTTTCAATGCGTGCCATCTGGAAGCCGAGTGCGCCTCCAAGATACGGATGAATACGTTCGTTGCGAGTCTTGAAATAGTAGTTGGAACCGACAGATACATACCAGTTGTTGGTCATCTGCGCATTGATATAACTTTGCGCAGGGATAATCATGTCGGGCACACTGTTGTCTCCTTCTACATAGTCTTTCTTAGGAGTGAGGCTGACGTTCATGCTGAACTGGAAATTTACATCCCAATTGTCAGACACGAAATACTTACCTTCAATTCCGGCTATATTGACCAGACTATTATTATTCAGACTCCCGATGTTCAGATAGCGGTTCAGGTCGCCGGAGTTATCCGTCCCTCCATTTGGAAGTCCGACTACTCCTCCGTCATTGGAGAACTTGGGAAGCAGATAAGAAGTGTTTTCGTTAAAAAACTTTCCGCTACCAAGCAGGACTGAAACCTGCCACTGTCCTTTCTTCGGGGCAAACGACGCATCATCACTGCTGCTGTAACGCTGCGCCATTGAAGGCGCAGCTGTCATACAGGTCAGCAAAAGTAATGTGCATAGTTTTTTTATCATCTTGTTACTTTTACGTAGTTAGGGAATTATTTCAAGAAGATAGCAAGAAGTGCTTTCAACTGAGCGCTTGCAGTATCATAGTCTGCCTTGGCAGCATCATATTCAGCCTGTTTTACTTTGATCTTTTCCTGAATACTTACCAATGATTCAGTAATATAATCTGTATCAGTATAAGTACCTGCTGCTAATTTCTCTATATTTCTCTTAGCTTTAGCAACATCAGCCTTAGCGGCAGTGACATTTGCCAGAGCAATCATGTATTCTTCCTTAACCAAGTTTTTGATAGCTTCCAAGGAACCTAAATCACCATTAGTAAAGTTATTATTCAAATAAACAGTGATTTCCGTTTCAATCTTGCCTTTGATAATTTCGTTATTGCCGTATTCTTTTTGTACTGTTGCAATATTATCATTTACTTCTTTAAATACTTTATCATAAGCAGCCTGAGCTTCGTCGTTAGCTTTCTTAGCTTTATCTACAGCATCCGCCAAAGCAGCATTTGCTTTATCTTGAGTAGTCTGTTCTACAACTTTTTGAGCAGTAAATGCTTCTTTCAAAGCTTTGTAAGTTTCTACCTGATCAATTATAGCCTGTAGACTAGCTGTTTCTGCTGTTGCCCAAATCATCTTACCAAGAGAACCATAATTACCATTCTTCAAAGCGTCTACATGGTTACCACCAGCCGCAGCTATTACTTCGTCCTTAGATACTGGCAATCTTCTTGGATTATTACCTGAATTGAAATTATCGCTAAATACAGCAGAAGAAGCAGATTTCCACTTTTCCAATGGAGTCTTTACACTGGAATCTTGCTCTACATCTATTAATTTTCCAATATTTTCTTTACTAATTTCATTTGCAGTAGCAATGTCACCAGCATCCCAAGTGATAAAGCCTAAATCTACTCCAACAACTTTTTTAAAGTTATCAGCGTCTGCTATCAACCAAGCAGAGATTTTTTTCGTATCACTTCCTTTTGTTGCAGTTGCCTTAGTAACTTGTGCTTCTTTAGCCAATGCATCCTTATAGTATGCAACTAAAGCCGTAGCTACAGCATCAATATTAGCTTCTTTTTTTCTATCTTCTGGTTTAAGTCCATTATATTTCTTTATTGCAGCATTAGCGGCTGCCTCTGATTTCTCCAAATCTATTTTCAGACTTTCATCATAAGCTGCCATTGCATCTTCCCATGCTTTATAATCTTTAGTATAGTTCTCTTCTGCTTCTTTTTGTGCTGCAAGAGCTGTAGCCAATTGTGGTTTGGCCCATTCTATATTTTCCAAATCAACACCTTTAGTAGCCTTATCGATCAGCTTAATCCAACCATCAATCTGATTTTGTGCTTCAGTAATTAGTATATCTTTACCATAGGCAAAAGTACCAGTACTAGAATTATAACCAGCAACAGTTGTTCCACTAGGTATTACATCATTCAATCCTTTCTTTATTTCAGCCTCTACTTTCTTAGAATAAGCTGCAGCTGGTTTAGCTTTGTTCTTGTTAGAGTTCTGGTTATTTTTAGCAATCTCTAACTTATTGCTAGTAGCTTGCAAGTCAGATATAAGTTTAGGATTAGCAACTTCCAGCTTACCTTTTTCAATATTATATTGTTGTTCCTTGACTTTTGCAGCAGCAATCTCTTCTTCCAGTTTCTTGACTTCTGCTTCCCAATCTGCAACAGTAGTATACTCATTATCCAAGATAGCTTTCAAGTTATCAGCATACTTCTGCGTCATTTCTAAAGCAAATTCTGCATTTTTCAATGCATTATCCAAAACCGCTTCTAAATTATTATCAGCTACTATATCAGAATAGCTAGCTAATTGCTCCTGAAGTTTTTTTAAGCTACCGGCTTTATAGCCATCCGCAGACTGGGTAGGATCTTCAGTAATAAGATAAACATAATACTTAGTCGTAGAAGAATTAGTCTCCGTGCTTTCATCCGGATTTGTAGTAGTAGTGGAATTTGCAACTTCCGATGACAGAATTCTTTTGATAACAGTTGTTGAATATCCATACATTGCCTTGTCCATTGCTTGTTTTGCATAGGCAACTTGCGCTTGTACACCATTCAAACGAGCTTGTTCCTCATCTGTCAGCAATAACTTGGAAGCTTCAATCTGTTCCATAGCTTGTTTGTAAGCTTCCTGTGCTTTAGCAGTGGCAGTTTCGGCAAGAAGCATTTTTTCCTTATACTGCTCAACAATCAATGCCTTTTCATTTTCCCACTTAGTTTTGTCAGCTTCCGCTTTTGCAATGGCAGCTTCCGCTTCCGCTTTTGCTTGTGCAGTAGCAGCTTCTTCCTTTTCAATCAGGAGTTGCTTCAACTGAATATCCAGTTCATGCAACTGCAAATCAATTTCTGCAGACTTATTCTGAAGTGCCAAACCTGCATTAACTAACTCTTGCTCTGCAACCTGTGCTTTTCTCAATTCAGCCTCTACAAGCTCAACTGCAGCTTGAGCTTTGATAAATTCAGACTTTGCTCCCCTAAGTTCTGCAATGCCTTCCGGTTCATCGGTATCAATACATCCCGTGAATGTCGCCGTCGTACCTGCCATGAGCAAGGTTGCGACTAAATACGTCCATTTTCTCATAAAAGTAAATTAAATGTTATACAATTAATAAATAAAAAATTTGTTTGTACTAATTCATGATTTATTTCGCTTCACTCCCCCTCTTCCCGTTACTTTGTAGGTAACGGGAAAACCCTTGTGCCTGCTCTTTTGGAGTAGTCTATACTAGAAAATAATACGATATATGACGAATCTTCTTACCCCTACTTATGAGAAAAAGTAGAGGGGCGGGAAATCTATTGCAAAATTTAGACGTTAACAAAGTTCTAAGACAAAGAATCCACGTGTTCTTCTGTGTTTATTCCTATTTTGAGTAGTTTATTAGAAAAAATGTACGATTTTGTTTGGATGTTTTAAGAAATATGCTCATATTTGCAGCGTCTTTTCTTCCCGTTACCTACAAAGTAACAGCACTATCAATCAGCTACTTGCCACAAACATAGTTCCTTTTCAGCGAAGATAGGATCGTCACATTCGCTTCATCAATTTTCTTATTCTTAAAAGGTTTTAGATAAGTCTCTGTGACGATAATGGATGAATGCCCCATCGCCTCTGAAATAATGCCTGGATGTATCTCGCAATAATATGCCATTGTAGCCCAAGTATGCCGAGCCGTATACGAGCTTAAATCAGAAGTCAATGCTAGTACTTGTTTCAGTAACAGAAGCTGATAGTTAAAATTACGCAAAGCTATCTGATATTCCCTGTAGGTAGCTTCGGTACTCTCTCCGCCAGTCAGTATGGGAAAAAGATAAGGAGAAGCAGAATCGGTATTCATATACTTTTTCATCAGTTTCATAGTTTCCGGCAGAAGCGTCACGGTCAGAAGTCTTCCGGTTTTTCTACGACGATAAGTAAGTACATTCCCCACTATATCCTGCTTTTTAAGATACGCAAGATCTACGAACGGCATACCACGAAGCATGAACATTAAGAAAAAGTACGCGCGCGTACGTTGTAATTCTCCTCTTCCCTGATGAATTTGTTTGGGAAGCTCTTTCATCAACCGTTCCATATCCTCCTTTTCCAATGCACGCTTTCTGTCGGCACGTGTTCCTGTATAGACATACCGGAAATGATGCGGTATATAAGACGCCATCCGACGGTCAACCGCACGGTTGTATACCGCCCTCAACGTACGCATATAGGTTGAAACTGTGTTCCAGCTACAATCCTTTTCCCGCAAATACGTTTCAAAGCTTTTAAGAAACTCCTGATTCACTTTCTTGAACGGCAGATTCCTGCTCCCGTTAAATGCAATGATAGCATTCATGCTACTCCTGTAAACATGAGCAGTTCCATAGTTCCCACTTTTTCGAAGCCCTTCAGCTACTTCCTTCATAAATGAAATCAAATTCCCCATTTTTATTAATTTTAGTTATCACTCAAGCATGTCCCTGAAGAAAAGCACCCTCACCGCAATTCCCCCCAATGCTCTTTATTCCAATTCTCAACGTATCATCATACAAATATAATGAATTATGTTTTCTTTATATACACCCGATGTGTTCCTCTACCATCAATCCCGATACCGGAACCGGGTGTATACGCCCACTGCCGCAATTCATTGGTAGCCGCTGTACGCAACAGCCCTGTCAGTTTCCGGTATTCGTAGACCGTCAGAAAAGGATGTTCCTCCAGATATCTAACAGCCAATGCTAGTCGTTGCTCCGGTGTATACTTCTGTGAAGAACGTTGCGACTTCCACGGAGCTCTTTCCAGCAGACATCTTCCATTGATACGCCTCATCATTTTCCTGTCTACACGAAAGTTCACGTTTCCCACCACAATGCTTCGTGCATTACGATGGGTTTCACCCTCTCCGGCCTTTTCGCGTTCTTTATCTTTGCATAACGCCAACGAAGGAGAGAATGTTCCGATGCCATCCAGCTTCACAGACTTGCCTTCTGCCATCTGATGTGCCATCTCAATACCTATCTGTGTAATTACGCCTTCCACATCTCCGACATTAAAACCACTGCTGGATGCTATCTGGCGTATCAAATCCTCGGTAGATACCTGTTCCATCATTGCAAACCGCGGATAAAGAACCTGTTCGCCCGTTCCATGAATATCGGGCATTTCTTCCATTACATACATTGCCATACTACGAAAGTTTATTTAAAATATTGATTACTAATAGAAAACTTACTCGCTATAGATAGAAAACTTATTCTCCCCTAGAGGAAAAGTTATTTTTCCTCTAGGGCAAACTAAAACCGCAAGTTCTGGTTTTATAACTGAAACTTCTGATTACATAATCAAAAGTTCCGGTTTTATAATCAGAACTTGCGGTTATAGTTTTCTTACCAACAAAGATACGTTTTCCTGCCGGGACAAACAAGTTTAATCCCTATGAAAAGGAAGTTTGATACATTTGTTGCAGTATCTTGTTACATTTCTATTCCGCACATCACCGCTCTCTCTCCTATCTTTGCCCATTATTAAACAAAGAATAGGAAATGATGAATAACTACTTCAAATCTTCTGTAAAGCTACTCGCTCTTTTAGCGTTAATACCCTGTTTTATCACTGAAAATTTCGCATCGGAACGCAAAGTCAGTATGAATGAGAACTGGAAGTTTTACCGGGGTTGCATTGCCAATGCCGAACAAACATCTTTCAAAGACACTCAATGGAGAGAGCTCGACTTGCCTCATGACTGGAGCATGGATCCTGTGCCCATACAAAGAGAAGGTATAACAATCGGTCCTTTCTCGCGCATGAGTGTAGGCGGAGCAGATACCGGACAAACCATAGGAGGTGAAGGATGGTATAGAAAAGAATTCACCATACAGCCGGAAGATGCCGATAAGATTATTTCCCTTTATTTTGAAGGAGCTTATAACCAGACAGAAGTCTGGATAAACGGACAGAAAGCCTGTTTTAATCCTTATGGATATATACCTTTCAAAATCGACATCCATCCATATTGTAACGCTCCCGGCGTTCCGAATACAATAGCCGTCAAAGTGGTGAATGAAGGTCTGAACAGCCGGTGGTATGCCGGTTCCGGCATTTACCGACACGTATGGCTAATGAAAACGGACAAAGTACATTTGGATGAATGGGATACTTTTATAGATGCTTCCAAAGTAGAAGGTAAAAAAGCGACGGTTGATCTTCACTCCATTCTACATAACTCTGGCAAAGAAAAAGTGACCGCCCATCTGAAGATTCAGATATTCTCTCCACAGGGGGAAGAAGTTTATTCCACTACTCAACCAGTCAATATATCCGGTGAAACCAATATCCCCATTTCCCTTACTTTTGATATAAAAAAGCCGGAATTATGGTCGGTAGATAGTCCTAGTTTATACACTGCGCATCTATCCGTGAAATCTAAAAAGCTATCTGATGAAATAACCGTTCCTTTCGGAATACGAACCGTCGAATTCTCCGCTGAAAAAGGATTTCTATTAAATGGGAAACCGCTAAAATTGAAAGGTGGTTGCTTGCATCATGACAATGGTTTGTTGGGTGCCGTAGCTATCAACAGGGCAGAAGAGCGCAAGGTAGAGTTAATGAAAGCAAATGGTTTCAATGCGGTCAGATGTTCACACAACTTACCGTCGGAGTATTTTCTACAGGCGTGTGACAGATTGGGATTGTTAGTGATTGATGAAGTATTCGATCAATGGCAACAAGCAAAACGCCCGCAAGATTATCACCAATTCTTCGATGAATGGAGTGAACACGATATAGCCACCATGGTACGCAGAGACAGAAACCATCCTTCTATTATCATGTGGAGTATTGGCAATGAAATAGCTGAACGCGCCGACGAACCCACCGGAGAGATCATAGCCCGGAAATTGATTGCAACCATTCACAAATATGACACAAGTCGCGCCACTACTGCCGCTGTTAATTCGTTTTGGGACAGAAGAGATTTTAGTTGGGAGAAGGATTCGGAAAGGGCTTTTCGGAACCTGGATGTCTCCGGCTATAATTATCAATGGAAGGAATATGAAAAAGATCACGCACGATTCCCGCAACGGATTATGTACGGCAGTGAATCGGTGCCTAAAGAAGCAGCACAAAACTGGAACCTGATCGACAAGAATTCCTATCTGATTGGAGATTTTGTCTGGACTGCCCTCGACTATCTGGGTGAAGCCGGTCTTGCACATACTCTCGAACTTGCTCCGGGAGAGCACAGTCCGCAATTTATGGGGTGGCCGTGGTATAATGCATGGTGTGGTGACATTGACTTCTGCGGAGACAAGAAACCGCAATCTTATTATCGCGACATTCTTTGGAAAAGACGTGATATTTCATTAGCTGTACAACCTCCCGTAGCCAAAGGAAAAAGGGAAGACATCAACTACTGGGGATGGAAAAACGAATTCCTTAGTTGGAACTGGAAAGGATACGAAGGCGAAACGATGGTAGTACATGTGTATAGCCGTTCCCCTAAAGTAAGACTTTATTTGAATAACAGGTTATTGGGAGAAAAGGAAGTCAATCTCGATACCTATACGGCTTCTTTCGAGGTTCCCTATGAACCGGGACAATTGAAGGCTGTTAACCTGAAAGGAAAGAAAGAAACGACATCGACTGAACTTTGCACAACCGGAATCCCGGCAATGATACGTTTGACAGCCGATCATACTAAAATAAAGGCAGATAAAAATGACCTATCGTATGTAAAGGTTGAAATATTGGATAAAAATGAAAAGTTAATACCTGACTGCTCCGTTCCTTTGGAAATTAAATCTGCCGGAAAAGGGGCCGTCATTGCTGCAGGTAATGGAAGTGCGGATGATATGAGAAGCTTTCGTTCCTTAAAGCCGAAAACGTTCCGGGGAAAAGCAATTGCTATCGTTCAGCCAAATACTGAAAAAGGGACGATCACTCTTACTGTTTCAGCAGAAGGATTGCCGGAAGCGGCTATTGTCATAGAGACTTATTAATAGACCAATCCTTGTTAAAGATGCACAGTTGAGTATACTGTATGAGATTGTTTTAAACAGTAATATAAAAAATATAAGAACAGGAAAAACATGATTAGGAAAACCACCTTATTTAGTAGTCTAGCCATTGCGCTGTCAATGGGTACTATGAATGCGCAATCCTACGAGTGGATTAGCAGTACGGAAAATAACACATGGCAACAGTCTAAAGTCAAGCTGCAGACAAATACCGGGCATACTCCTCTACTTGAAATCAATGGTTCGGAGAATGGAACTGTCTTCAAGGCCTGGGGAACATGCTTTAATGAACTTGGATGGGATGCGCTCAACATGCTTCCACGCAAGCAACAGGAGATTGTTCTTCAACAGTTGTTTGCTCCCGGAGGAGATCTGAAGTTTACCATGGGACGCTTCTCCATGAATGCCAACGACTACGCTCGCGACTGGTACAGTTGCGATGAAGTATCCGGTGACTTCCAATTGAAGCATTTCAATATCAATCGGGATAAAACGACGTTGATTCCTTTTATCAAAGCTGCACAACAGTATAATCCGGATATGACTTTCTGGATGTCGCCATGGTCGCCTCCTTCCTGGATGAAAATCAATCACTACTATTCAGTTCGCAGTGACCGTAATCAAAATCAGATGCCGCCTTTGTCTGATGTGGCTCTCTATGAGGATAGTAAAGAAAAGAACACACAGGTATTTCCACAACAGTTGGCTGTAAATGATTACTTTATCCAGGACCCACGTTATCTGCAAACCTATGCAAATTACTTTTGCAAATTTATCGATGCTTACAAGGAACAAGGTATCCCCATCTCCATGATTATGTTCCAAAATGAATCATGGAGTTACACCAACTATCCGGGGTGTGCCTGGACGGCAGAAGGTATTATCCGCTTCAATACAGAGTACCTCGCTCCTACTCTGAAAAAGCAGCATCCGGAAGTAAAGTTATATTTAGGAACAATCAACACCAACCGCTACGAGGTGATCGATCAGGTACTTTCCGACCCACGTATGCCGGAAACAATAGAAGGGGTCGGCCTCCAATGGGAAGGCGGTCAGATTTTATCCAAACTTCGTGCCAAATATCCGCAATACAAGTACGTACAAACGGAAAGTGAATGTGGCTGGGGCTCTTTCGACTGGAAAGCAGCCGAACACACTTTCGGACTAATGAATCATTATCTGGGCAATGGCTGTGAAGAATATACTTTCTGGAATGCCATTTTGTACGACGGAGGTTTCAGCGGATGGGGATGGAAACAGAATGCTTTGATTCATGTGGATTCAAAGACGGGGAGTGCGACCTACACTCCCGAATATTATGCAGTAAAACATTACAGCCATTATGTAACACCCGGCTCGAAAGTGCTGGCATATAAAGATAGAGGGGACAGGATGCCGGTAATGATCGTCATGACTCCACAAAAGAAACAAGTGGTGATAGCCGGTAATTTCGACGAAGAAGCCAAAGAGCTTACCGTGAAACTAGGTACCCGCTATTTGAATGTAACCTTACAACCTCATTCTCTGAATACTTTCATAGAAAAGTAGAAAAACAAAGCTGCCGCAAAGAGTCGTCGATTATAGAATTTAGACTCTTTGCAGCAGTATACAGAAATGTCAGTTCCTTGTCTATACCACTAAAATCTATCCTATTTTTACGATTCAGCTACTATCACCGCTTCTTTACTTTATACCCTTTCAGGGTAAAACCAACTTCAAACAGGTTCGAAAGGGCTATCCGGATATTATCTTCTATATAGGTTCCCATATTATCATATTTTGCAAAGTTGACGGGAAGGAGTCTGTTATTCCTCCTAAAGCTTTCATCCGGTATTTTACCCGTAAAACGTCCTTTCTTCTTCACTCCCCAACGAATGGTTTTACTACAAGGAAGAGGTATACCTATCGTCAGTACTTTTTCTTTAGTTACCGTATCGGTGATTCCATGTTTCCAGATACTGATATGGTTGGCTCCCAAATAAGTGCCGATATAAAGGACAACGGTCAGCGTCCAATCGTCCAAAGCCTCATCGGTTTGAATACCATTCACCAAATCAGAGAAATAGCCTTCAACCATTTCTCTGTCAAAACAGTTTAGTTCAGGCCATTCACATTTCTCAAACAGTTGATGCACATTGACAGGAACCAGTAAGGTGGTTATTTCTAACTGATATTTCATTCATTTCGTTTTTATATCATTGCATCTAAAATCGTCTCAAGTATCTTATCGACTATAAATATACAATTTTACCAGATCAAATACTAAAGAATAGAGCTTTTTTAAACCTATTTCTGAAAAAGAAAGGATTGTTTGATACACCCCCTCCTATGTAAACAGGGTTTATCAGACAGTCCTTTCCGTGCGGAGTATGATTCGTTCGTTATTCAGTGGACGATCCTTGCTTTTCGTCCTTACGGCATTTCAGTTTCTATCTGGAATTTACGGCTTACTTTCATCAAATTGATGGTATAAGTGACTACGTTCTGTGCTTCCTGAACCATCGTGAGATACACCATGCTCACCCGGATGCTTCCTGATTGGCTTTGGATGCGTTGCAGTTCCTTACGTTTCAATAGTGAAAGCTGTCCGTTGAGGTCGTTGGCACGACGGATTTCTTCTTCGAAGTCGTTGTACTCGTTGTTTTCCATTTTCTTACGACACTGCTGAATCAGATAGGTGATATCTTCGGATACATCGCTGAATTCACCTTTCTGGATGGCGTCCAATGGGTTGAAGTTGTTGTCGATATGTTCGAGGCAAGGTTCGCAGAGGCGGGAAATACTGTAGACCAATTCGCTGGCGAAGTCGTTGCCTTGATAGTAATAAAGTCCTTTTTCGAGTACGGTGTTATTGTCGAGACGACACATGGCGACGGTGCCCGAACGTTTCATCTGTTTGATGAGCTGTTTCTCAAATTTAGTGGACCCCATGGCACGACGCAATCCTCGCAGATTTTCATGAAGGAATGAAGTGACAGTCAGTTCGAAATTTGTTTCTGCATATTCCAATACTTTGGAAAGTTCTTCGCGGGTGTGCTTACGCATCAGTTGCAGGGCTTCTGTGCTGTCTGTGGTTTGCATCAGTTGCTTCAGCGTTTCGTTACCTTGTTCTTTCGCTTTACGTTTCTTGTACATCACCTGGCTACGGATCAAGATGAATACAGCTATACCGATGAGGGCGATGATAGAGATGTTACCTCCATAATGGAGTACGAGAGCTACGAAGAAACAGATGGTGAAGGCGGCTCCGGCGGTGATGAACCAGCCTCCGATGACGCTTAATACGCCGGTGATACGGTAAACGGCTGAATCACGTCCCCAGGCGCGGTCGGCCAAAGAAGTACCCATAGCTACCATGAAGGTTACGTAGGTGGTGGAAAGGGGAAGTTTCAGGGAGGTTCCCAAGGCGATGAGCAGACCGGCCAATACCAGGTTGACAGAAGCGCGGACAAGGTCGAAAGCAGCTCCGTCGGCAATGATTGCTTCGTCTTTGCGGAAGCGGGAGTCAAGCCATTTTTTGCTGCCGTCCGGCATTATTCGGGAGATTCCATTGGCAAGTGTCATGCTGATGCGGACTACTGTGCGGGCGATCGGAGTACTTCCGAATGCTTCTTCTCCTTCGTCTTGGCGGGAAAGGTCGACAGATGTTTTAATTACAGCATGTGCTTTTTTAGAGGTGCAGAGGGCGTAGACCATGACGGCTCCGGCTCCGATAAGAAAATACCACGGTGTTTTAGCAGGTCCCAGCAAGGAGGTCATCAGGAAGCCGTTCGGATTTCCTTCTCCGTTGGCGGTGTAATCTAAAAAAGAGGAGAAACCTGCGAGGGGAACGCCAATAAAGTTGACAAGGTCGTTACCGGCAAAAGCGAGAGCCAGAGCGAAGGTTCCCATCAGTACGACGACTTTGAAAACATTGATTTTCATCCAGTGAAGGATTTGCATCAGTACGGTGAAGAATACAAAGAAAACGGTGATTAGCATCAGTGTGTTGTCTTGTATCCAGTGTTTGTTTTCAGAGGTCATGAAGGAGCTGTCTTTCAGTCCTTTGATAAGCATGAAATAGATGATGGCAGTAGCGGCTATCCCCCCAAAGAGGGCGATGCTGTATTTCATCTTTTTCGTATAGTTGAAAGTGAATATCACACGGGCAAGCCATTGTACAAGCATTCCGAAGAAGAAGGCGATAGCGACGGAGACGAAGATCGCCATGATGACGGAGAGGGCTTTGTCGGTGTTTATGAGGTCGCCCAGACCGAAGGTATCGCTATTATGTACTTTGATAAGTGAGAGGGCAAAGGTACCTCCGAGTAGTTCAAAGACTAGTGAAACGGTGGTAGAGGTGGGCATCCCCATGGAGTTGAATACGTCCAGCAGTACTACGTCGGTCAACATGACGGCCAGCAGAATGCACATGATTTCGGCAAAGTAGAAGTGCTCGGGCTGGTAGATGCCGTGCCGGGCAATGTCCATCATACCGTTGGACAGGGAAGCGCCAATGAATATACCAATACCGGCTATGAAAAGAATGGTTTTAAACGAAGCGGCCTTGGCGCCTACCGCAGAGTTCAAAAAGTTAACTGCATCATTACTGACTCCGACTATCAGATCGAAAACAGCTAGTACAAAGAGGAAGATGATAATGCATAAATAAATAGTCTCCATAATAAATATATGTGTATGTTGTTTCCGGCTGCAAAGGACGGGATTTGACGTTGCAGGGAGGTGTCATACATGTTACATTTATGTTACAATCGTCTTTCTTTTGTCTCGTAATCGTCTTTCTTTTGTCTTGAAACAAAAGAAAGAAGCAAAGAAAAATTCAAGGCTGACTTTTTTCTCCTACTCGCTCCCTGCACTGCGCTAAAGGGCAGAAACTCGCTACGCTCAAACAGTCTGCCCTTTTTGACGCTCCGTTACGGGGGCTCGCTTGACGGAGAAAAAAGTAGGCCGGAGGGGCGTGCGGGGTGGGCGTTGTGGGGGAGGTTGCATGAGATGTCGGTGTGGTTGTTGCGAGGGAAGCCATGTAGTAAGGGCGTATAACGGGGGATGTGCAGCGGGAACGTTGCGGGAAGGCCGTGTGGGGCGTTGTAAGTTGCAGGACACGGGTATGGGATTCTTATGTTAGTTAATTAGTTGGTTGTTTTTTAGTTATTTGTTTTGTTTAACCAGTCATAGAAGGTGTATTGGGCTCGTACAGCGGGGGTGCCGGGCGCTCTTTTTTTGAATATATTTCGCAGGTTGTCGTCTACCCAGCAGGCTTTTTGGTTGTCGGCGAGCTGGATATTAAGCATTTCGATGAGGCTGTCACGCAGGTCGGGGGCGAGAATGGGGGTGATGGCTTCGATGCGGCGGTAGAGGTTACGACGCATCCAGTCGGGGGAGCCCATGAAGACTTTGGGTTTGCCGTCGTTGCCGAAGTACCAGATGCGGGCGTGTTCGAGGAAACTGTCTACAATACGGGTGACACGAATGTTACGACTGTATGACTGTCCGGGGATAAGACAACAGATTCCACGGACGATGAGGTCTATTTGTACGCCGTGTTCGGAGGCTTCGTAGAGACGGTCAATCATGGCGGGGTCTTGGAGGGCGTTCATTTTTAGGATGATACGGCCTTGTTTGCCTTCGTCGGCGAGGGCGATTTCCCGATCAATCAGGCGGTTCAATTCGGGGATGAGGTTGAAACGGGCGACAAGAAGGGTGGTGAACTTCGGGTCTTCTTTTCCTTGCAGGGTGCGGAAGAGGTTATAGAGGTCGGCCACTATCTTCGGGCGGCAGGTGAAAAGGCCACAGTCGGCGTAGAGGGTGGCGGTCTTTTCATTAAAGTTACCGGTGCTGATATAGGCGTAGCTGGGTATTTTTTCACCGTTCAGTCCGCGGCGGCGGATAAGGGCTACTTTGGCGTGTACTTTCAGACCGGGTATGCTGTATATTATTTTAATGCCGGCGGCTTGCATCATTTCGGCCGTGGCAAGGTTGTTTTCTTCGTCGAAACGGGCTTTCAGTTCCACGAATACGGTGACTTTCTTGCCGTTTTGGGCGGCGGCTATCAGGGTGTTGATGACGGCGGAGTTTTCAGCTACGCGGTATTGGGTTACCATGATTTCACGGGTTTCCGGGTTGTGCACGGCTTCATACAGGAAGTGGATGAAGTGCTCGAAAGAGTGATAAGGGTAATATAATAACAGGTCCTTCTTGGCAACGTAGTTGAAGATAGATTCTTTTTCGTCGAGGATGGTCAGCTTCATTGGCTTCGGCTTTTCGAGGCTGTGAAGAGATTTGTTCGGGTTGGGAAGATGACGCAGGTCTTCAAGATTCAGGTGCTTGTCGCCGGGGACAAGTTCATCACGCTGAATATGGAAGGCGTCTACCAGAAAGTCCAGAAAGTCATGAGGCATACCACGGTCGTAGACGAAACGGCAGACGTCACCGATCTTACGTTTCTTCACTTTCTTCTTGAGTTGAGCGACAAGGTCGGCACTGCTGGCGGTGTCGTCAATCAATATGTCAGCGTCACGGGAGATTTTGATGCAGTAGCTGGAATCAACATCGTAGCCGGGGAAAATAAGGTTGAGGTTTGCCTTGATTATATCTTCGGTAAACATCAGGTAATGGTTTTTCTCGCGGGATGGAAGTTCGATGAAGCGGGGCACTTTGGCGTAGGGTTGCTTCATCACGAAGTAAAGAGGTTGCCGGGATTCTGTCAGACTGGTAGTTCCTTCATTTCCTTCTTTCTTCGGATAGACTCGTATGGCCAGGTAAAGGCGGTTATCCCGCAGGAAGGAGACTATTTTATCTTTGGATACAGGCACAGGCTGCAGGTAGGGAAAAATTTCTTCCCGGAAAAAGTCTTTAATAAACTGCTGGTGGAACGGTTCTACATGTCTGTCCTGATAAAAGATGATGTGATTCTTGCGCAGGGCAGGTAGTAGTTTCTCTTCATAAATGCGTACACGGTCATCCAGCTGGCGGGTGACTTCTTTATTTATTTCTTCTACCAGTTCGCGGGCGGATTGTACAGTTTCTTCATCACTTTCCGTAGCGCCGGAGGCAACAGCTTTATGGTCGGCTACACGGATTTTGTAAAACTCTTCGAGGTTGGAAGAGTAGATAGAGATGAAGTTGATACGTTCGTAGAGCGGTAGACGCTCGTCCAGAGCCTCCAACAATACGCGATAATTAAATGAGAGCCAACTAATATCTCGCTTGAAATAATTATATTTGCTTTCCATGTGCTTTAAGATTTTTCCAAATATAGTATCTTTGTGGGATTAAACAAAGAAATTTATGACAAGAATTGGATTATTATCTGATACTCACGCTTACTGGGACGAGAAATATCTGGAATATTTTGAACCGTGTGACGAAATCTGGCATGCCGGAGACATCGGTTCGCTGGAAGTAGCGGAAAAGTTAGCCGCCTTCCGTCCATTCCGGGCGGTATATGGAAATATTGACGGACAGGAAATCAGAAAGCTGTATCCGCAAATAAACCGTTTCACGGTGGATGGTGCAGAAGTGCTGATTAAACATATCGGCGGTTATCCGGGGAAATACGATCCTTCCATCATCGGCAGTCTGATGGCACGTCCGCCCAAACTTTTTATCAGCGGACATTCTCATATATTAAAGGTGAAATATGATAAAACACTGGATATGTTGCATATTAATCCGGGAGCTGCCGGCATGTCCGGTTTCCACAAGGTACGGACTTTGGTACGTTTTGTTATCAACCAGGGGGCCTTTCAGGACTTGGAAGTCATCGAATTGGCGGACAAATAAAATAAATGTTCCTGCCAGATTGAAAAATTATTTTAAAATTTTGCCACGTCGGAATTCTTTCCGACCTTTGCACGCAGTTAATGAATAACTCAGACGAACATGAAAGGAATTATTCTAGCCGGTGGTAGTGCCACCCGACTTTATCCGCTCTCTAAAGCGATTTCCAAACAAATCATGCCTGTGTATGACAAGCCGATGATTTATTATCCGTTGTCAACACTTATGTTGGCAGGAATACGCGAAGTGTTGATTATTTCGACTCCACGCGATTTGCCGATGTTCCGCGACTTGTTGGGAACGGGTGAGGAACTGGGTATGTCTTTCTCCTATAAAATTCAGGAACAACCTAACGGACTGGCACAAGCTTTCGTATTGGGAGCCGATTTCCTGAACGGCGAACCGGGCTGTCTGATTCTTGGGGATAATATGTTTTACGGACAGGGCTTTTCCGCCATGCTCCGCCGGGCTGCCAATATAGAAAAGGGCGCCTGCATCTTCGGTTACTACGTGAAAGACCCGCGCGCTTATGGTGTAGTGGAATTTGACGAACAGGGAAAAGTGATTTCACTGGAAGAAAAGCCGGAAGTGCCAAAAAGTAATTATGCCGTTCCGGGACTTTATTTCTACGATGCCAGTGTGACGGAAAAAGCAGCGGCTCTTCGTCCTTCAGCACGTGGAGAGTATGAGATAACAGACTTGAACCGTCTGTATCTGGAAGAAGGTACATTGAAAGTGGAACTCTTCGGACGCGGATTTGCATGGCTCGATACGGGTAACTGCGACAGTCTGCTGGAAGCTTCCAACTTCGTGGCCACTATTCAGAACCGCCAAGGTTTTTACGTCAGCTGTATTGAAGAAATCGCCTGGCGTCAGGGATGGATTCCGACGGAGCAGTTGCTTCTACTGGGTCAACAGCTCGAAAAAACCGAGTATGGTAAGTACCTTATCGAATTGGCTAAACAATCCTAAAATCAACATAAAGAATAAAATATGAAAACTTATCTAGTGACCGGTGCCGCAGGATTTATCGGGGCAAATTACATCAAGTACATCTTAGCCAAACATAACGACATCAAAGTCGTGATATTGGACGCTTTGACGTATGCAGGTAACTTAGGAACGATTGCCAAAGACATCGACAACGAACGCTGTGTCTTTATCAAAGGAGACATTTGTAGCCGCGATGTGGTAGACGGTCTTTTTGCTGAGTATCGTTTTGACTATGTGGTGAATTTCGCTGCCGAGAGCCATGTGGACCGCAGCATTGAAAATCCGCAACTGTTTCTGATTACCAACATTCTCGGAACACAGAACTTACTGGATTGTGCACGCCGTGCATGGGTGATGGGGAAAGACGAACAAGGATATCCGACCTGGAGAAAAGGTGTACGCTATCATCAGGTATCTACCGATGAGGTGTATGGTTCATTGGGAGCCGAAGGGTATTTCACTGAAGCAACTCCGCTTTGTCCTCACAGCCCATACAGTGCTTCTAAGACAAGTGCAGACATGGTGGTAATGGCTTACCACGACACTTATAAAATGCCGGTAACGATTACCCGTTGCTCCAACAACTACGGTCCGTACCACTTCCCGGAAAAATTGATTCCGTTGATTATCAAGAATATCCTCGAAGGAAAGCATCTCCCTGTCTACGGTGACGGTAGCAATGTGCGCGACTGGCTTTATGTGGAAGACCACTGCAAAGCAATCGACCTCGTTGTGCGTGAAGGTCAAGACGGAGAAGTGTACAACGTTGGTGGACACAACGAGAAAACAAACCTCGAAATCGTGAAACTGACAATTTCGACTATCCACCGTCTGATGGCAGAAAATCCCGAATATCGTCAGGTTCTCAAAAAGAAAGTGAAAGACGAAAACGGAGATATTTCGATCGAATGGATCAACGAAGATCTGATTACTTTCGTTAAAGACCGTCTGGGACACGACCAACGTTATGCTATCGACCCCACCAAGATAACAAATGCCTTAGGATGGTATCCCGAAACTAAATTCGAGGTCGGTATCGTAAAGACAATCGAATGGTATTTAGCCAACCAAGCCTGGGTGGAAGAAGTTACCAGCGGAGATTATCAGGGTTACTACGAAAAGATGTACGGGAAATGATTCTCAATTTATCAACATTCCTATTGCAATAAGAATACCCATAAGCAGCATATTACGCGAAGTCTCGCCTAATATGCTGTTTAATTTTTTACCGCTGTATATTTTCACCATCCGTTTCCAGGTAAGGAAATGAGGGATCAGATAAAGTTGCGGAAGAAAAGCGGCGTAGAAATGACCTTCACGAAGGAAACACAAGCAGAGAAGAGAAGCGGTAATCCCCAGCATCAAATAAAAATAGCGACCGAATTTCTCGCCGAAACGAACGATCACTGTCCTTTTTCCACTGCGTGCATCCGCTTCGCGGTCACGATAATTATTGACTACCAACAATGTATCAATAAGCAGTCCGCAGATTAAAGAGGCGATAGTGACATCCGGTGTCCAAGTTAGCGCCTGTACGTAATATGTTCCGCCTACGGGTACAAAGCCGAAAAAGACAATCACCAATACATCGCCCCAACCGTTGTAAGAAAGAGGATAAGGACCGGTGGTATAAAGAAAGGCAAATAACACACAAAGCACTCCTACGATAATCAATTCCCACCCGGCAAAGAAGAGCAACGTACAGCCGATAAGGCAGGCAAGAGCAACCGTAATAATAATCCCGGTTTTCATCGCTTGCGGAGAAATCCATCCTTGCGCACAAGCACGTTCGGGGCCTAACCGGTCTTCCCGGTCTGTTCCTTTGAGGAAGTCGAAAAGGTCATTGATGAAATTAGCGGCAATTTGCATCAGACTTGCAAACAGACAGCAGATCAGTGCAGGCAACCAGTGAAAACGTCCGTCCATTGCAGCAAGAGCAGTACCTATCATAACTGGAGTTATGGCCCCTGTCAGCGTTTTGGGACGTGCAGCTAATATCCATGCTTGTAGCGAGTTACGCTTTACTTCTTCCATACTTTAATATATTATAAATAGTTTTGACGGACAAAGATACATGATTTTTCGTATCTTTGCACCCCGAAAAACTTCAAACTAAGAGAAGATGAAGAAAATAAAAACAATCTACCCTGTTATCCTGTTGACATTGCTTTTGCTGGTTTCCTGTAAGTCGAAAAAGAATATGGTGGCTACCTTGCCACGCCCTGTTTTAAATTCAGATTCTATTTATCCGGATACGGCTAATGCCATAGCCGGGTTATTCTCCCCCGACCACTCGCAACTCAAAGAGCTGAATGTTTCCAAAAACAAAAAGCAGAATACAAAGGAAAAGACTTCTACCGATACACACGAATCGTCGGATCTGGTACTGCGGGGAACAAAAATCACTTCTTCCAGCGTAGATGTATCTTCTGTCTATACCGGAGTGGACCGTGTAGTAAAATATGACTTTACACACCGCGATGTTCCCGAAGCCTTTGAAGGTTTCCGTATCGCTTTCATTTCCGACTTACACTACAAAAGTCTGCTGAAAGAAAAAGGCCTGAACGACCTTGTCCGCCTACTGATTGCTCAAAAGGCTGATGTGCTTCTAATGGGTGGTGACTATCAGGAAGGTTGTGAATATGTGGAACCTTTGTTTTCCGCACTGGCACGCGTAAAAACACCGATGGGCACTTATGGGGTAATGGGCAATAACGACTACGAACGTTGCCACGACGATATTGTGAATACAATGAAACATTACGGCATGCGTCCGTTAGAACATGAAGTAGATACGCTTCGTAAAGACGGGCAGCAGATCATTATCGCTGGAGTGCGCAATCCTTTTGATCTGGGGCGCAACGGAGTATCGCCTACTCTGGCACTCTCTCCCAAAGATTTTGTCATCTTACTGGTTCATACTCCGGATTACATAGAAGATGTTTCAGTAGCTAACACCGACCTTGCCCTGGCAGGACACACCCACGGCGGACAAGTCCGTGTATTCGGAGTTGCCCCGGCACTTAACTCACACTATGGCAATCGTTTCATCACCGGACTGGCATATAATTCTGCAAAAATACCTTTGATTATAACAAACGGAATAGGAACCTCCAAATTACCAATCCGTGTTGGTGCTCCGGCAGAAATCATCGTTATTACTCTTCATCGATTGACGGAGTAAAGTATCGTAGCTTGGTATGAAAAAACAACCCGAATAGTAGCATTCTACATTTTTAAGGTACGACTTTCTGTGATATACCACACTTTTAGGATACGACTTTTTGTTAAAGATCACATTTTTAATGTACTACTTTTTTGTTAATATCCCTTTTAATGCTTACATTTGCATCTATAAGTAGCTGATAATAAAAGAAAGAAGTATGAGAAGAGATGCAATGCAAGAATTGTATGACTGGAAAGAAAAGTCTACACGAAAGCCTTTGATTATTCGCGGAGCCCGTCAGGTAGGAAAGACATGGCTCATGAAAGAGTTTGCGGCTACTGCTTACAAACAGTTTGCTTACATCAACTTCGAAGACAATGAAGTGATGAAGGAGATTTTCCAAAAAGATTTTGATATCGAACGTATTTTAATGGCTATCCAATTAGTTACCGGAAAAGTAGTAAATACGGATACTTTAATTCTTTTTGACGAGCTTCAGGAAGCTCCACGCGGTTTGACAGCTATGAAGTATTTCCAAGAGAAAGCACCACAGTATCATGTCATTGCAGCTGGTTCTTTATTGGGGATTGCGATGCATCAAAATGATTCTTTCCCAGTAGGAAAAGTCGATTTTATAGACTTATATCCACTTTCTTTTTCCGAGTTTTTAGAAGCTATCGGACAAGAACCTTTTGCCAGCTTGCTCGCTAAGCAAGATTGGAACCTGATTTCTACCTTCCGCTCTAAACTCACCGACTTCCTTAAACAGTATTATTTCGTAGGAGGAATGCCTGAAGTAGTCAATGCCTTTATTGAACACAAAGACTATGCCGAAGTCCGCCAGTTACAACAAAATATACTGGATTCTTATGATCGTGATTTCTCCAAACATGCTCCTATTGCCGAAGTACCCAGAATTCGTATGGTGTGGCGTTCGATTCCGGCACAGTTAGCAAAAGAAAATCGCAAATTCATTTATGGAGTTATAAAAGAAGGAGCAAGAGCCAAAGATTTTGAACTGGCTATGGAATGGTTGATAGATGCCGGCCTTATTTATAAAGTAAACCGGGTAAAGAAAGGTGGAATACCTTTATCGGCATACGAAGATTTTTCTGCATTCAAACTATTTATGCTGGATACCGGATTAATGGGAGCAATGAGCGGACTCCCCCCACAGGCATTATTGGAAGGAAATGTTTTATTTACCGATTATAAAGGAGCAATTACCGAACAATATGTGTTACAACAACTGAAATCGGTGAAAGGCTTGAATATTTATTACTGGTCTTCAGATACTTCCAAAGGAGAGTTGGATTTTCTATTGCAAAAAGAAATCTATATTATTCCGGTTGAAGTGAAAGCAGAAGAAAACTTACAGTCGAAAAGTCTGCGTTCTTTTGTTGAAAAGAATCCAGGACTACATGGCATTCGTTTTTCCATGTCAGATTACCGGCAACAGGAGTGGCTGACAAATTATCCGTTATATTCTGTCGGATATATATTTTAATATATTCAAAGACGTATATTATCTTTCTTTTATAGTCTCCCAGACCTTTGGATGCACAAAGTATCGAACATCTTTCCCTGCATCCAATGCTTCTCGAATAAAAGTAGAACTGATTTCAAATACAGGGGAATGAACGAGACGCACCGTTTCCGGCAATTCCTCCTCTTTGACGGGAAAGCCGGGACGGGGGTAAATAAGAATCTGATTCTCTTTAATGATACGTTCGGACTGATACCAATATCCAAAACGTTCCCAATTATCGGAACCGATAATGAAATAAAACTCGCGATCGGGAAATGTCTCGCGCAGTTTCTCCAACGTATATACACTATATGAGGGGCGAGGCAAATGAAACTCAAAATCTGAAGCCTGAAAACGAGGATAGTCACTGATGCTCAACTTTACCAGTTCGAGACGTAATTCATCATTCCATAACTTCTCCTGTGCTTTCAAAGGGTTCTGTGGACTCACCATAAACCAGATCTCATCCAACCCTTCATACTCGCAAAGGTAGTTGGCTAGAGCAAGATGTCCGATGTGAATCGGATTGAATGATCCGCTGAAGATTCCGGTTTTCTGCTTATTCATTGTTCCAAAAACTCTTTGATAACTTTCAAAGCTTCCGCTTTAGCAGTTTCCAAATTGTCATTGACAATCACACAATCGAATTGCGGAGCAAAACCCAATTCATATTCCGCCTTAGCGATGCGACTTTCAATCACTTCCGGCGCATCCGTTCCACGTCCTTCCAACCGGCAGCGTAATTCTTCCACCGAAGGCGGCTGGATAAACACCGACAACGCACGATCGCCATAAAACTTCTTGATATTGCATCCGCCAACCACATCTACGTCAAACACCACATTCTGACCCGCTTCCAATTGCTTTTCTACCTGCGCTTTCAGCGTTCCGTAATAACGGTCCTTATACACCTCCTCATACTCCAGAAATTCGTTGTTCTCAATGCGTTGGCGAAATTCTTCCGGCGTAAGGAAGAAATATTCAACCCCATGCTGCTCCGTTCCACGCGGAGGACGGCTGGTAGCAGAAATTGAAAACGCTAAATTCAAATTCTGCGTCAGCAGATAATTGATTATAGTAGATTTGCCCGAACCCGACGGAGCAGAGAAAATAATTAGCTTACCGGTCATAAGTTTAATGAAGAATTAAGAATTAAAAATGATAGATACTGTTTTACATCACGTTCAGTACCTGTTCCTTAATCTGTTCCAGTTCATCCTTCATCTGAACTACGATCTTCTGCATTTCAGCATGATTGGACTTGCTGCCTAACGTATTGATCTCCCGACCCATTTCCTGGGCGATAAAACCAAGCTTCTTACCCTGTCCGCTACCACTTTCCATCGTGCTGATGAAATATTTCAGATGGTTGCTAAGACGTTGTTTTTCCTCGTTGACATCCAGTTTTTCGATGTAGTAAATCAGTTCCTGTTCCAGACGATTCTTGTCGTAGTCTACGCTTAACGTCTTTTCGAGAGCATCAGTGATGCGTTCCTTCACTTTCTCTACACGTTCTTTCTCGTAAGGAGTAATCTGTTCGAGCAAACTGTTGATGTTGGCAATCTTCTCACGGAATTTCTTTTCCAATGCAGCCCCCTCCTGTTTGCGGAAATCGACCAAATGACTGATGGCTTCAAGTATGGTAGCATGCACCATGCTCCATTCCTCTTCCGTCAGTTCCTGGATTTCCGTTTTCGTCATCACGTCCGGCATGCGGAGTAATAGTTGGAGCCAGTCTTCCGGTGCGGGACAAGGAATCCCCAGTTCGCGGCTTATCGAATCCAACTGGCTATAATAACTTTTCAGTACATCCTTATTGATGGGAGCAGCATCCGCACCCTCCTTCTTCTCTATCCACAGGCTGAAGTCAGCTTTTCCACGTTCCAGAACTTTAGAAATCTCATTACGGATTTCAATCTCTTTTTCACGATACGCCGGAGCGATGCGAGTGGACAAATCCATTGCCTTGCTGTTGAGCGACTTGATTTCTACATTTATTTTTTTATCAGGAAGTTCGGCCGTAGCTTTACCGTATCCTGTCATAGACTGTATCATAACCTTAAAGTTTTGTGCAAAAGTACACGAATATTTTAAGAATTGGAAATAATCATGTAAATTTGCGACAATTTAATAAGCTGATTTTTATGTCGTGTATACTGAATATTGAAACCTCTACCTCTGTTTGCTCGGTAGCGGCCAGTCAAGACGGACAGACGATTTTTGTGAAAGAAGACTTGAAAGGCCCTTCACACGCCGTGTCTTTAGGAGTTTTTGTAGATGAAGCATTGTCGTTCATAGACAGTCATGCCATCCCTTTGGATGCCGTTGCAGTGAGTTGCGGACCGGGTTCGTACACCGGACTCCGAATCGGGGTTTCTATGGCGAAAGGAATTTGTTACGGGCGCAATATCCCCTTGATCGGTATCCCGACGCTGGAAGTATTGAGTGTTCCGGTGCTGTTGTATCACGACTTGCCCGAAAACGCTTTGCTTTGTCCGATGATCGACGCCCGCCGCATGGAAGTATATGCAGCCGTCTATGACCGTCGTCTACAAGTGAAACGTACAGTTGCCGCCGACATCGTAGATGAGAACTCTTACCTGGAGTTCCTGAACGAACAACCGGTTTATTTCTTTGGAAACGGAGCCGACAAATGCCGCGAACAGATCACGCATCCGAACGCACATTTTATCGACAATATCCATCCGTTGGCTAAAATGATGTTCCCACTGGCAGAAAAAGCAGTGGCCGATGAAGACTATAAAGACGTGGCTTACTTCGAACCTTTCTACCTGAAAGAATTCGTTGCCTCCATGCCGAAAAAGCTTCTTTAATTTTTTAATTTTTAATTCTCAATTTTAATTTAACAAATGCAATACAATACTCAACAGAAAAGAATGCCGCTTCCCGAATACGGACGTAGCATCCAGAACATGGTAGATTATGCGTTGACCATTCAGGATCGTGCAGAACGTCAGCGTTGTGCCAACACCATCATCAACATTATGGGAAATATGTTCCCCCATTTGCGTGATGTACCCGATTTCAAGCACAAGCTTTGGGACCACCTGGCTATCATGTCCGGTTTTGAGCTGGATATTGACTATCCGTATGAAATCATCCGCAAGGACAATCTGGTGACCCGCCCGGACCATATCCCCTACTCCACTGCCCGTATGCGTTACCGTCACTACGGACATACGCTGGAAGTACTGATAAAAAAAGCGATCGAATTCCCTGAAGGAAACGAAAAGAGAAACCTGATTGCCCTTATCTGCAACCACATGAAAAAGGATTACTTGGCATGGAACAAAGATACAGTGGACGACAAAAAGATTGCCGAAGACCTATACGAACTGTCTAACGGGGAACTCCAAATGACCGACGATATCGTCCGGCTGATGGCAGAACGCCTGAATCAGAACTACCGTCCGAAGACGAACTATACCAACAATCGTCAAAACAATAAAAGAAGATACTAAAACACTTTATACTTAATACTAAAAAAATTAATGGCTTCATTTGTAATCGAAGGAGGACATCGGCTTAGCGGAGAAATCCACCCGCAAGGAGCTAAAAACGAAGTTTTGCAGATAATCTGTGCCACGTTGCTGACCGCAGAGGAAGTGACGGTGAACAATATACCTGACATTCTTGATGTCAACAACCTGATTCAGCTCTTGCGGGAGATGGGAGTGACGGTTGCAAAGAAAGGCATTGATTCTTATAGTTTTAAAGCAGAAAATGTAGACCTGGCTTATTTGGAAAGCGATGAATTCCTAAAGAAATGTTCCAGTCTGCGAGGCTCTGTGATGCTTATAGGTCCCATGGTGGCACGTTTCGGCAAGGCATTGATTTCCAAGCCGGGAGGAGATAAAATCGGTCGCCGCCGTCTGGACACTCACTTTGTAGGTATTCAGAATTTAGGGGCCGACTTCCGCTACGACGAAGAGCGGGGTATCTACGAAATAACGGCCGACAGACTTCAGGGAAGCTATATGCTACTGGACGAAGCATCTGTCACCGGAACAGCCAACATCGTCATGGCAGCCGTACTTGCCAAAGGTACGACCACCATTTACAATGCCGCCTGCGAACCCTACGTGCAACAACTCTGCCGGTTACTCAACCGGATGGGAGCCAAAATCAGCGGTATCGCATCCAACCTGCTCACCATCGAAGGCGTGGAAGAACTGCACGGCACGCAACACACCGTACTGCCCGACATGATTGAAGTGGGCAGCTTCATCGGCATGGCGGCAATGACGAAAAGCGAAATTACCATCAAGAATGTTTCTTACGAAAATCTTGGAATCATCCCCGAGAGCTTCCGCCGTCTGGGCATCAAGCTCGAACAGAGAGGAGACGATATTTACGTTCCCGCACAGGAAACATACCAGATAGAATCATTTATCGACGGCTCCATCATGACGATAGCCGACGCCACTTGGCCGGGACTGACTCCCGACTTGCTAAGTGTGATGCTCGTTGTAGCCACACAAGCCAAAGGCAGCGTACTGATCCATCAGAAAATGTTCGAAAGCCGCCTGTTCTTTGTGGACAAGCTGATCGACATGGGTGCACAGATCATTCTCTGCGACCCTCACCGTGCCGTAGTCATCGGACACAACCACGGCTTCAAGCTGCGCGGCGCCCGCCTGACTTCACCGGATATACGTGCCGGTATCGCCCTTCTGATTGCCGCCATGAGCGCCGAAGGAACCAGTACCATTAGTAACATCGAACAGATAGACCGTGGTTATCAGAACATCGAAGGACGTCTGAACGCTATCGGAGCCAGAATCACCCGGATATGATAAAGAAAGAAGAAGTATACAAGATAGGATTATTCAATAAACCGCACGGCATCCACGGCGAATTGCAATTTACCTTCACGGACGATATTTTCGACCGTGTGGACTGTGATTACCTGATATGCCTGCTCGATGGCATTTTCGTGCCTTTCTTCATCGAAGAATACCGCTTCCGTTCAGACTCCACCGCCTTGGTGAAACTGGAAGGAGTCGACAGTGCCGAACGTGCCCGAATGTTCACCAACATTGAAGTCTACTTCCCCGTGAAACACGCCGAAGAAGCGGAAGATGGCGAATTATCCTGGAACTTCTTTATCGGTTTCCAGATGGAAGACATCCATCACGGACTTCTGGGAGAAGTCATAGATGTAGATACCACTACGGTAAACACCCTTTTCGTGGTTGAAGGAGCGGAAGAAGAGGAACTGCTCGTTCCCGCCCAGGAGGAATTTATCGTAGGAATAGACCAGAAACAGAAACTCATCACGGTGGAACTTCCCGAAGGGTTGCTCAATCTGGAGGAATTGGAAGATGACCGGTGAGAACGAATAAAACGATGAGCCGCTCATCCACTGAAAATAGTAAATAGTAAATAGTAAAAACAGTAAATACCCGAGATGCCAAAGAGAAGACGAAGTAAAGCTTTCTGGAAAAATTTCAAGTTCAAGTATAAACTAACGATCGTTAATGAAAATACACTTGAAGAAATTGTCGGACTTCGCGTATCCAAGCTCAATGGACTTTCCGTATTACTTTGCGTGCTGGCGGTACTTTTCCTGATCGCTTCCTGCATCATCACCTTCACCCCGCTGCGCAACTACCTTCCCGGATACATGAACAGTGAAGTCCGTACACAAATCGTGGACAATGCCCTGCGTGTAGACTCTTTACAACAAGTGCTCAACAAGCAGAATCTTTACATCATGAACATTCAGGATATCTTCAGTGGAAAAGTATCCATCGACAGCGTGCAGACACTCGATTCACTGACCACTGCCCGCGAAGACACACTGATGGAACGTACCAAACGGGAAGAAGAATTCCGCCGTCAGTATGAAGAGAATGAAAAATATAACCTGACCTCCATCACTTCCCAACCGGACGTGACCGGACTCATTTTATACCGTCCGACACGAGGTATGGTGTCCGACCACTTCAATGCCGAGAAGAAACATTACGGCACCGACATCGCCGCCAATCCCAACGAAAGTGTATTGGCAACCATGGACGGGACCGTCATCCTAAGTACATACACCGCCGAGACAGGTTATCTGATTGGCGTACAACATAACCAGGATTTAATTTCAATCTATAAACACTGCGGCTCCCTCCTGAAAAAGGAAGGTGAACGCGTGAAAGGAGGGGAAGCCATCGCTCTGGTAGGAAACAGCGGCACACTTAGTACAGGGCCGCACCTCCATTTCGAACTTTGGTATAAAGGTCATCCGGTGAATCCCGAAAAATACATCGTATTTTAAGTGATAATAGAAAAATGAATATAGAGACTAACAAAAAGAAAAAACAAATAGCTATCCTAGGCTCAACAGGCTCCATCGGGACGCAGGCTCTGCAAGTCATCGAAGAACATCCCGACCTGTACGAAGCCTATGCGCTGACAGCCAACAACCGCGTGGAACTACTGATTGCCCAGGCACGGAAGTTCCAGCCGGAAGTGGTAGTGATAGCCAACGAAGAAAAGTATTCCGAACTGAAAGAAGCATTGAGCGACCTGCCTATCAAAGTGTACGCAGGCACAGACGCTATCTGTCAGATTGTAGAAGCAGGCCCCATCGACATGGTGTTGACAGCCATGGTCGGTTATGCCGGACTAAAACCAACCATCAACGCCATCCGCGCCAAGAAAGCGATTGCGTTGGCCAATAAAGAAACATTGGTAGTAGCGGGCGAACTGATTAATCAGTTGGCACAACAATATCGCACTCCGATTCTGCCGGTAGACTCTGAACACTCTGCTGTTTTTCAGTGTTTAGCGGGAGAAGTGGGTAACCCGATCGAGAAAGTGATATTGACAGCCTCCGGAGGTCCGTTCCGCACTTGCACCCTGGAACAGCTGAAATCCGTCACAAAGACGCAAGCCTTGAAACATCCCAACTGGGAAATGGGAGCAAAAATCACAATCGACTCCGCTTCCATGATGAATAAAGGTTTTGAGGTGATCGAAGCCAAATGGTTGTTTGGTGTTCAGCCCAGCCAGATCGAAGTGGTGGTGCATCCGCAATCAGTCATTCACTCGATGGTGCAGTTTGAAGACGGAGCTGTCAAGGCACAACTTGGGATGCCGGATATGCGCCTGCCCATCCAGTACGCATTCTCCTACCCCGACCGTATCAGCTCTTCTTTCGACAGACTCGATTTCTCCCAATGCACGAATCTGACGTTTGAGCAACCCGATACGAAACGGTTCCGCAACCTGGCACTCGCCTACGAAGCGATGTACCGCGGAGGGAATATGCCCTGTATCGTCAATGCTGCCAATGAAGTAGTGGTAGCCTCTTTCCTAAAAGACGACATCAGCTTCCTCGGCATGAGCGACGTAATAGAGAAAACAATGGAACGGGTTGCCTTCATCGCCAATCCGACATACGACGATTATGTAGCTACGGATGCGGAAGCAAGGAAAATAGCAGCCAGTCTGATATGATCCGCTTCATCCCATTGATGAACAAAGAAAATAAAGAAATTGATTAGTATTAATATAAATTGAAAATAGCCTTTATATCCTCTCTTCGGTAGAGAATTAGTTGAAGGCTTTAAACTGTAAATAGACTATATGGAAACATTTTTGATTCGTGCCCTGCAATTGATTATGAGCTTATCCTTGCTCGTTATCGTTCATGAAGGCGGGCATTTTCTTTTTGCCCGTTTGTTTAAGGTGCGTGTAGAAAAATTCTGCTTATTTTTTGACCCTTGGTTCACCCTTTTTAAGTTCAAACCCAAGAAAAGTGACACAGAGTATGCAGTAGGCTGGTTGCCATTGGGCGGTTATGTCAAAATAGCCGGCATGATTGATGAGTCGATGGATACCGAACAGATGAAACAACCCGAACAACCGTGGGAGTTCCGTTCCAAGCCGGCGTGGCAACGTCTGCTGATAATGGTGGGTGGCGTACTGTTCAACTTCCTGTTGGCACTGTTCATCTACTCCATGATTCTTTTTGCATGGGGCGACCAATATATAAAGGTACAGGAAGCCCCTCTTGGTATGGAATTCAACGAGACTGCCAAAGCGGTAGGTTTCCAGGACGGTGATATCCTCCTTTCTGCCGACGGTGTTCCTTTCGAACGTTATGACGGCGACATGTTGAGCCAGATTGCCGATGCACGCGAAGTAAGCGTCATCCGTAACGGGGCAAAAGCCTCCGTCTATATCCCGGAAGACCTGATGCAACGCCTCTTGGCAGACAGTGTCCGCTTCGCCTCCTACCGTTTCCCGTACGTTATAGACAGCGTAATGGTGAACTCTCCTGCCGCACAAGCAGGAATCCAGGCAGGTGACAGCATCATCGCCCTGAACGGAACACCGATCTCTTTCTCCGACTTCAAAGAAGCGATGGCAGAACGTAAGAAAAACGAAGCAACCCTGCTCAAAGACAGCATAGATCCGCGTCTAATCACGCTGACTTATGTGCGTAACGGTGCAACAGACAGGCTAAGTATGCGTGTAGACTCCGCCTACCTGATGGGTGTAACCGCCTGTCTCGTCACAGACCGTCTGCTCCCTATGGTAAAAAAAGAATATGCTTTCTTTGAATCCTTCCCCGCAGGTGTCTCCCTCGGTGTGAAAACCCTGAAAGGCTATGTAGGAAACATGAAATACCTCTTCTCGAAAGAAGGAGCCAAACAGTTGGGCGGCTTCGGAACGATCGGCAGCATCTTCCCCGCTACCTGGGACTGGCACCAGTTCTGGTATATGACAGCCTTCCTTTCCATCATCCTGGCTTTCATGAACATCCTCCCTATCCCCGCATTAGACGGTGGCCACGTGCTCTTCCTCTTCTACGAGATGATAGCCCGCCGCAAACCGAGCGACAAGTTTATGGAATACGCCCAGATGACCGGTATGATTCTGCTCTTCGGTCTGTTGATATGGGCTAACTTCAATGATATTTTGCGATTCTTCTTCTAGCGAATATAACAATAGAAAGATAGAGAAAACATATAAAAAGAATCATCCCGGATGAAAAAGGTTTTAAAAACCAATTTTCATCCGGGATCTTTTTTTATTGTTGTTTGTCTTTAAATCTTCAACATCTTCTTCTCTCTCTCCAAATCCGTCTCATCCAACTTAGGTGAAGGCACCGTGCACGTTTTGATATAATCTCCCTCCTGACACGTATAATTATAGTACACCTCCAATTCCGGAGTCAATTCCGCCCGCGGAACCAGACACCCTTCCATCTCCAGAAACTGATTAACATCCGTACTATCCGACTGTTTCACCAATACAATACGACGCGCAATCGGATTATGATTGTAGTCCAGACAGAGATAAAGCCCTTTCAGCATATTCGGAAACTCATAATGCGGAAGTTGCAGGTAAATAGTCACCAGCGCAAACTGTGGCAAATCCCTTTCGTTGAACATCAGGTAAGAGTTCTGATGATTACTGATAATCCCGCTCCCCCAATGCACCGACTTATACGCATTAATCATCCCCACCTTCACATACTCATTATTCTCGGAAGCACAAATCATGTACGGCTCGATCTTCAAGCTATCCGTAGAAGACGACAAACTGTAACTAAGATACATACCGCTATAATTATACACCTCCTGCACAGACTCCTTCGCCTCTTTCCCCAGCAACTTGATAAAAGAGTTGCCATTCTCCGCCTCGCTCTGCACGTCCGGTTCCATCTCCTGAAGCAACAGCCTCACCGATCCCACATTATTTAATAAGCGTTTCTTGGAAACATTATTCACCAGTGCCAAAGCTTCATCCAGCGCCTCGTCCGGTGTGCGTGTTTTCAATAAATCGATATAAGCGGGAAGCACACTCGAATACAAAGCAGACAACACACTCGGAGCCATATCCACCCGGTCGGCAATTTCTTTCATCTTCACCCCGTTGTTGCGCAGGTACTCTATTCTTTTATAAATATCCGTAAGTTCGTCCATGATTTTTCGGTTTGTTAATTGATTCCGTTGCAAAGGAATGACTAAGGTATTATGTTTGTATTGCATGAATATTACATTAATATTTCAGTACACTTAAAGGCTCATATATACAATATGATTCATTGAAATTCATTTTTTCGTTCGCTCCGACACCCTACTTTTGCACCGGAAACAAAAAAATAGCATTATGAATTTCAAAGAAAAACTGTCGCCTTCGGCCCAAAAGAAACTTTCCGATTTACTCTTTATCCTTTATGCGGGAGGAGCGGCACTGCTATCCTATTCATTAGTCTACGCACTACGCAAACCGTTCACCGCCGCCACGTTCGACGGCATGGAACTATTTGGTATGGACTATAAGATAGCCACCAGCATCATCCAGATATTCGGATATATGGTATCCAAGTTTATCGGGATCAAACTTATTTCCGAACTGAAGAGAGAAGGCCGCCTGAAATTCATTCTTGTTTCTATTTTAGTGGCCGAACTCTCTTTGGTTCTTTTCGGATGCCTGCCCCGCCCGTTCAATGTGTTGGCGTTGTTCTTCAACGGACTGTCGCTTGGCTGTATGTGGGGAGTCATCTTCAGCTTCCTCGAAGGACGCCGGGTGACGGATCTGCTCGCTTCCCTTTTCGGACTCAGTATCGCAGTCAGTAGCGGCACAGCCAAATCCATCGGACTTTTCGTTGTCGACACCCTGCACGTCAGTGAGTTCTGGATGCCTGCACTGATCGGTGCGGTAGCATTGCCCTTGCTGGCAGGACTGGGCTATATCCTCGATCACCTGCCCAAACCGACTGCCGAAGACAAAGCACTGCGTGTGGAACGTGTCACTCTCAACAAACAACAACGCTGGAACCTGTTCCGCAGCTTTGCTCCCATATTGACACTGCTTTTCTTCGCCAACCTCTTTCTCACCGTTTTGCAAGATGTCAAGGAAGACTTTCTGGTGAAAATCATAGACGTCAATGCCGCCGGACTTTCCCCGTGGGTATTCGCCAAAGTGGACGGTGTAGTCACACTGATTATCCTGGCCATTTTCGCCACCTTGGCAGTGATGAAAAGCCACATCAAAGTACTTTCCGTTCTATTGACCCTTGTCATTGCGGGAGCAATCACACTTAGCACTGTGGCATTCAACTACCATACCCTGCAACTTTCTCCGCTCGTGTGGTTATTTATCCAGAGCCTCTGCCTCTATTTTTCCTACTTGAGCTTTCAAACCATTTTCTTCGACCGCTTCATCGCCTGTTTCCGTATCAAGGGAAATGTAGGTTTCTTCATAGCGATGGTCGATTCCATCGGCTACACAGGCACAGTGGTGGTATTGGTAGTGAAAGAATGTTTCAACCCGGATTTGAATTGGCTGGAGTTCTACAATACGATGGCAGGGACAGTAGGAATCGTCTGCACCTTTGCGTTCACCTTAGCAATGATTTATCTGACACAAAAATACAGAAAAGGGAAACAGGGTGAAATACGCGGGAACGAATCCTGCCCCGTCCCCTCCCTCGCTTCTTATTAATTTCCGACGAATAAACCAATATTATATAGAAACAAGAATGAAAAAGATTGAATGTATTATTATGGACTGGGCTGGTACAGCCGTTGACTATGGATGTTTTGCCCCCGTGGCTGCTTTTATCGAAGCATTTGCCGAAAAAGGACTGGTAATCGATGTTGTACAGACCCGCAAACCAATGGGACTACCCAAAATTCAACACATCCGCGAACTACTTTCCATGCCTGACGTGAACGAACAGTTTACCGCCCGTTACCAACGCGCCTGGACGGAAGAAGACGTGGTAGAACTAAACCGCCTTTTCGAGAAGCATCTCTTCGCCTCTCTCGAAAACTACACAGACCCTATTCCGGGAGTAATCCCAACTTTGGAAAAATTGCGTGCCGCAGGTATTAAAATAGGATCGACCACCGGCTATACCCGCGAAATGATGGATGTAGTTCTCCCCGCCGCACAGGCAAAAGGATACCACGTGGATTATTGCGCCACTCCCAACCTGCTTCCCGCCGGACGTCCCGCTCCTTACATGATTTTTGAGAACCTGACGAAATTAGCAGTCCCCAGCCTCGACGCCGTTATAAAAGTGGGTGATACGATTGCCGATATTCTCGAAGGAGTGAACGCGAAAGTGTATAGTGTAGGCGTGATTCTCGGCAGCAATGAAATGGCACTTACCGAAGCAGAAACAAAATCAATGCCTGCCTCCGAACTCGAAGCCCGCATCGCCGATGTCAAAGAGCGCATGCTTGCCGCAGGAGCTTCTTACGTGATACGCACTATCGAAGAACTTCCCGCACTGATTGAAACGATCAACGCCGGCAACTAACATTCAAGCCCGCACCCAACAATCAGAAAAGAAACAAAATCATTTATTTATTCATTTCTAAAGAAAACATCATTATGAAACCATATTTGTTATTAACTCCGGGACCTCTAACCACCTCTGAAACAGTAAAAGAAGCCATGATGACCGACTGGTGTACATGGGACGAAGACTACAACCTCGGCATTGTTCAGGAACTCCGCAAAGACCTGGTTAACATCGCCACTAAAAAACCGGAAGAATACACTTCCATCCTTTTACAGGGAAGCGGAACCTATTGCGTGGAGGCCGTTTTAGGCGCCACCATCACCCCGAAAGACAAACTCCTGATTTGTAGCAACGGAGCCTATGGCGACCGTATGGGCAACATTGCAGAATATTACCATCTCGACTACGACATGCTGGCTTTTGAAGAAACAGAGCAGGTATCAGTTGAATATGTAGACGATTATCTTAGCAATAACTCCGATATCACACATGTCGCTTTCGTTCATTGCGAAACAACGACCGGTATCCTGAATCCGATCAAAGAACTGTCCCACATCGTCAAGATGCATGGTAAAAAGCTGATTGTAGACTGTATGAGCAGCTTCGGAGGTATCCCCTTAGATGTAAACGAACTCGGTATCGACTTCCTAATCAGCAGTTCCAACAAGTGTATTCAGGGTGTACCGGGATTCGGATTCATCATCGCCCGCCGTTCGGAATTAAAATATTGCAAAGGAGTGGCACGCTCTCTTTCCCTGGACATCTACGACCAATGGGAAACAATGGAAAAAGGACACGGAAAATGGCGCTTCACTTCACCGACACACGTTGTCCGTGCTTTCAAACAAGCCCTGACCGAATTGATTGAAGAAGGAGGCGTAGAAGCACGTTACCAACGCTACTGCGAAAATCACCGTATTTTGGTGGAAGGTATGCGTGCACTCGGATTCAAAACATTACTCGAAGATGACATCCAGTCGCCTATCATCACTTCTTTCCTTTATCCGCATGAAGGATTCGACTTCAAAACATTCTACTATGCACTGAAAAATAAAGGATTCGTGATTTACCCGGGAAAGATTTCAAAAGCAGATACCTTCCGTATCGGAAACATCGGTGATGTGCATCCGGAAGACTTCCGCCGTCTGGTAGAAGTCATACGGGAAACGAAATACTAGAAAGTCAAATCTTTCAAGTTCATCTTGAATGATTACTTACTAATATGTTGTATGATGTTCCTGTGAAGTTCTGAAAGACTTAATCCTCTTTCAGGACTTCATTATTTTCTTTTCAGGGTGGAAGGCTGTGATAGCCTCAAGCTACTGACGATAGCTGCCACAACGGCAAACCCACTCCCCACCATCAGGCAAACAGCCGTGCTCCGGCTATGAGTGACAAAGCTGAAAAGCAAGGCAACCAATGTTGTTCCGGTGGTCTGTCCCAACAGGCGGGCCATTCCCAGCATCCCACTGGCCCCTCCCGAACGCTGCGTAGGAGCGGAAGAGATAATTGTACTGTTGTTTGGCGTCTGAAACAATCCGAAGCCTGCACCGCATAACATCAAACGCAGGATAATACTTATATCAGATGATTCGGCAGTCAGACTGGAAAGCGAGAAAAGCCCGATGGCAAACAAAACCATCCCGATACTTCCCAGTATACCGGGGTGAATACGCTCCACGAGATACCCTGCCAATGGAGCCGTGACCAGCGTAGCCAACGGCCACGGAGTAAGCAAAAGTCCGGTCATCACCTCACTGTGTCCTAAAGTGTTCTGCAGGAAAAAAGGCAGGGAAACCATTGCCGACATTTGAGCGATAAAGGAACAAATGGAAGTCAGGATGGATAACCGGAAAATCGGAATCCGCAACAGGTCGAGCGGCAATAGAGGAGTAGTCTGTGTGAGTTGCCGGCGCACATAGTACGTGCCTACCACTGCCAATACAACCAGTTGGATGAAAAGGAAATCCATTTCCTCGTGATGGGCGAATCCGTCCAGCGTATATATAAGCAGGCCGAAGGTAACCGCATTCGCTATGGCGCTGATATAATCGAATTTGCGTTTCGAGCGTTCCTCCTGCCTTGGCAGATGTTTGATGCCGAGAAACAATGCGGTAAGTCCTAACGGAACATTAATAGCAAATAACCAGTGCCAGCTGGCAATAGAAAGAATACCGCTCGCCACAGAAGGCCCGGCGGCAGCCGATATGGCAACGACCATCGCATTAATCCCCATTCCCCGCCCAATCTGGCTCTTTGGATAGATATAACGTAGCTGTGCCGTATTCACGCTGGTGATGGCAGAGGCACTGAACCCCTGAAAAATACGGGCGACGGTTAGCGTCCAAAACGAATCGGACAAGGCACAGATCAATGAAGTGATGCAAAACAGACCGATACCCGAAAGAAAGACTTTCCGGTAACCGATGATTTCACCCAAAGCGGAAAAAGACAGTAGCGATATGACGATGGCCAGCTGATAGCCGTTGATAATCCAGGTGGTTACAGCGGGAGAAGTCCCAAAATCATGCGAAAGCGTGGGTAGTACGATATTGACGATGTTAATATCCAATACCGACATACAAAGAGCGAATCCAACGGACACCACCGCCCAAATACGCTTAGGCATCGGCAATCCGTCGGTTTCCTCTATTTTTTGAGTTGAATTTATCGATTGTACCATAAAAACTTATTCTTGTAAGTAGTCATTCTTTTTTCACCATAAAGCAACGCAGGGATGCAAACACAAACACCACCGACTACAAAAAAAGCACCGCGTTACTCCGTGATGAAAAATGATTCACTTGGTTTCGTAAAGGTAAACAAAACAATGGTACAGGTGTTTTTGTTTCCTTTGAAAAATAAGTTTTTTTTAGTGGAGAAAAGTCGTTACTTCAACTTCAAGATCCGTTGATTACTGCTTCCCCTGAACTCCAGATACGGAGAGAAAAGAGCCTGCTCGAAGCGTCCGTCCACCAACACATCTATATAATCAAGAGCAGCACTCAAGCGGGGCTGTGCCTTGATTTCTTCGTAGCTATATCCTGTATAGCACCACACATTCATCCCCGTCTCCTCTTTCACCCGTTTCAGTAAAAGCAGAAACTCCTCCGGATGGAAGAACGGATCACCACCGGAAAAAGTAACACCGTCCAGCAAAGGATTTGCCTTGATTTCACGGATGATGGACTGTATTTTTTCTTCCGTCAACTCTTCCCCCGCCCTCGGATTCCAGCTCTCCGGGTTGTGGCAACCAGGACAGTGATGGGAACATCCGGCAAGATAAATAGAGTACCGGATGCCTTCACCATCGACAATCGTTTCAGGATAAGTTCCTAATAAATTCACTTCTACAGGTGTTTTACGCGGTCTTGTTCTTCTGCCCGTTTAGCAGAGTTCCAGGAACTCAAATCGCCTGTCAGGTAACCGGTTATACGGCGCATACGAAGGATGCTTTCACTCTGGCACACCGGACATTTATCGAAGATAACCCCTTTGTAACCACAGTTATGGCAAGTATCTACCGGGTGATTGATAGAGCCGTAGCCAATCCCCTCGTCGTGCATCACTTTCACAATCTTGGCGATGGCACGTACATTCTTCTGTGCTTCACCGTCCAGTTCTACATACGTGATATGTCCGCCGCGCGTAATGGCGTGGAACGGAGCTTCACGCTTGATTTTCTCAACGATGCTGATCGGTTCTTTCACGTCTACGTGAAAAGAGTTGACATAATAGTCGCGGTCTGTCACTCCGGGGATTTTTCCATATTTCCGACGATCCATTTTAGTGAAACGTCCCGAAAGTCCTTCGGCAGGAGTAGCCAGAACGGAGTAGTTCAGGTTATATTTCTCTTTATATTCGTTTACCACTTTATTCATTTCCATCACCGCTTCATACAGCGTGTCCCATGCTTTCTGGTTGTGGCCGTGACCTTGTCCGTAGAGAGCCACCATCGCGTTGTGTCCGCCGATAAATCCGATACCCAGCGTACCGCTGCGCAATGCATCACCCACCTGTTCATTCGGGTTCAGCTCACCGCCGCCTTTCCACACATTATTTCCCATCATGAACGGGAACTGACGTGCCAGGGCCGTACGCTGATACTGATAACGCTCGTAAAGCTGATCGGCTACAAGCACGGACATTTGGTGTACGGATTCGATGAAAATTTCTTTTGCCTTCTGTTCAATGGCATCCTTGTTGCGTTCATCCTCTATCAGGTTTTCCGCCTTGATGCGGGCTTCAATCACCAGTCTCGGCATATTCAGCGTAGTGAATGAAAGATTGCCACGACCTAAAGAAGATTTTTCTCCTGCCACGTTTTCAAAGACACGGGTGCGACAACCCATCGTCGCCAATTCGTAGATGTAACGTTTCGGATCGTCCGCTCTCCATTTCTCGTTCTGATTGAAAGGTGCGTCGAGGAACATGAAGTTCGGGAACAATGCTTTCGCCGTAGTCTGGCAAGCCTTCAACAGCAAGTCGAAGTTGGGAGCCTCGTAACGGTCGGTCATTGCCTCTTCGATATTTTCCGCTTTCATTGCTTTCTCAAAGTCTTTTTCCGAGTAAGAAACTCCGTCTTTCACCTTGAAAATCTGGATCGGGAATACAGGCACCTCACCTCTTGTACCCAATCCTTCAATGGTAGCTTTCAGCAATTCTTCGATCACCATGCGGCCTTCGGCAGAAGTGTCCGTACCGTAGTTGATGGAGCTGAATACCACCTGATTACCGCCACGTGAATGCATCGTGTTCAGGTTGTGGATAAATCCTTCCATGGCCTGATGGGTATCTTTGCGAGTCTGCTGATAAGCTTTCTCAACGATACGGGCAAGGTGTTCCTTATCTATAATAATCTGTAAAGCCACCAAAGCAATGCGCAATGTTTCGCGTTCGGCTTCAGTAGTCTTGATAGACGGAAGATATTCTTTAATCAATGTGCGGATGGATTTCTCATCGGCCTGATTTCCGTTTTCCATGGCGACATAGAAATTGATGAACGATGCCAGATGCTTGCGGAAAGATTTGGCCACACCTTTTGCCATGAAGAAATCGAAAGCAGGAATTGCCTGTCCGCCATGCTGCTCATTCTGATTCGTCTGGAAAATAATAGTAGCCAACGTAGCATAACTCTGGATGCTTTGCGGGGTACGGATACTACCGTTCTTGGTGCGAAAACCACGTTCAAAGAGGTCATCCATATCATATTGGATACAGGTCGTCGTCTTTGTCGGATAATAATCCAAGTCGTGAATGTGAATATCTCCCAACTGGTGCGCTTCGGCAAAACGTTTCGGCAACAGGTATTTATACGTATAATCTTTGGTTACTTCGGAAGCGAACGTCATCATCTGTCCGGCAGGCGTGTGACTGCTCATGTTGGCATTGCTCAAGTTGACATCGTTCTTGTCGATAGCAACGATGCCGTCCATCACTTGCTTCATCTGGGTTTTCTTATCGCGCTCCGTATTCCGCCATTCGCGATAAATAATATATTTCTTCGCTACTTCCGGGCGTACTTTCATCAACGACTTTTCTACTAAATCCTGAATCTCTTCTACGGTAATAGTAGGAGTAGTAAACTGACTGATTACGTTCATAGTGATGTCAGCCACCAACTGCTGCTCATCCTGAATACCTGTTGCACTGAATGCTTTACTAATTGCATTCTTGATCTTACTGATAGAGAAATCTTCTCTCTTACCATCACGTTTGATGATACAAATTTCCGCGTAGTTCATAACTTTAACTCCCGAAAGTTTAAATTTAAAATATTGATAACTAAAAGAAAAAGTTCCGGCAGGTCTTCTGACTTATCCCTCCCTCGCAACACCTTCCCACACCGACATCGATGCAGTGGCTTATTGTGCGGATTCTTAGAGAATTACAGCAGCGGGTACTGTCGCCGATTTACACAGCGTTCCCTCATTGACTAAACCTCTTTTAGCTCCGAAACCGGATACAAAGATAGAAGATAATCTAATAGCTTGGTTAGCTTTTAACATTAAATTTCGGGAAACATTTCTTTCTCGCTGATACAGAAAGTTTTCCAAAACGGAAAACTTTTTTCTGATTTTAACGTGGATAATATTCCAATTCCGTTTATTTCACCCAAAAGACATATATAGTTTTTATCTACTTCACTCTTAGCGAAAAAAGAATGTGTTAAAAGTCTCCACAACTATCTTTTGCTTCATAAGTTACAGACTATTTTTCACTTTCGACCAAACCTTTCTCTCCGATAAAATGAAAGAAATTATAATTTTTCGATTTCTTCTTTCGAAAGCCCGGTAGATTTTATGATAATATCGTCAGCCACTCCTAATTCTTTCAAATTACGAGCTGTTTCTTCTTTACCTTTTTGCAAGCCTTTCTGTTCAGCAAAGTCCAACGTATTAAAATAATCGTTATAAACTTTCCATTCTTCTTCATACTGGGCTCTTTCCTCCTGGGTCATATTTGCTTTGGAAGCCAACTTTTCAAGTCGCTCGAAGACGGCCTTGCGAGCCTTGAAAGGCATCCGGTCAAGTGTATCCATATGCTTTAGTATATAAATCCAGCGTTCAAAATCATTTTCACATTCATCCTCCTCTTTGTTGAAGTTCGGCAGTTCGATAAAAATCTGCCGGAACTTGTTGCTGAAGAGCTTCCCCGTATCCCTGTCAGAAAGAACGATATCCGTTCTGATTTTAGAGGGCATATCCTTGTCCATCACGAAATTCATGAAGAACACTCCGTACACGGCATCCAATTGAAAGTTCCAAACTCCCCTTTTCGCCTGCTGCGTAATGGCCCTAGAAAGATAGAAGAGGGCACGATCTTTAAAGTAAGGCTGTTCCCGGTTCTGCATTTCTACGATAATACGTTCACCGGTATCGGTTACGCAATAGATGTCGTAGATAAGACCTCGTTCTGTTTTTACTTCCGGCTGCTGTTCACTGTTAAGGAACTGAATGTCGGTAATCACATGCTCTCCTACGAGCAAATCGTTCAAGAAGTCGATTAACAACTCCTTTTCTACCTCTCTGCCGAATAAAAACTTAAAGCCAAAATCGGTAAAGGGATTGATAAATCTTCCCATTATATGCTGTGTCTCAATTACAAAACAAAGATAGAGTTTTTTTGTTGAATACGGTCAAGAATAGAAAAAAATAAATGGGTACAAAAAAAGAAGCTGCCTCATTCATCGGGAGACAGCTTCTTCATTTGAACCTTGAGCCTTACTTTACTTTCACTTTATGAGTTGCTCCACGTTTGTTACCGGTTCCGTGAGCTATGTGCGGGCGGCACGTTTCGTTTTTTTTCAGGATCATTTTTTTACACGTACACTAATCTTTTTCCGTCTTACTGCTTCTCCGATGACGGAACCGCAGAACAGCCTCAAGAATGTCTAACAACTTTTCCAGTAATAATTTCATTCGCTTTTCTATTAAGGTTGATAATCTATTTTATATCGGTCGAAGTGCAACCATCAGCTATACCCGATTCGCGGCTACTGATAAGTCTATCAATAAGCTTTAGTTTGCCTGACAAACTTATCAGTTAATCCCTACGGATTCAGCTGCCAGCTGCACTTCCGGTCAAGCGGCCGGGTCCGGCGCTTCTCCTCCTCCGCCACCGGGTTCGTCGCCGTCATCCGGGTCTTTGTCAACGACATCGTCGGCCACAAACGAACCCGCTACATCCTTGATGTGCACAAACTCCACTCCGGTGGTCAATGCGCGGGTAGCACTTCCGTTAGCGGCACGGGTGTATTCAGGGGTAAACTGACAACGCAATGAAGTGATCTGCGAACTGCTGACTTTACTCTCCAACTCCACTCCTTTTCCTCCTGCTTTGGCAATCATTGTAAATGTTCCCAAGCCTTCGAGGCGCACCGTGCGGCTGTTGAGCAACTGTTCGCGCATCACCGACATCAGGTTACGAATCACGTTATGAACATCACCCGCCGTCAGCGAGGCTTTTTCTGCAATCAATTCCGCCATTTTCTGCGTATTGACCATTTTCCCGAATTTCACCAGACGGGGATAATAAAGTTTCTGTCCTTCCTTGTTGGCAAGTGTTGCCTGATAAGGTTTGTAAATTAATGGCATACTGTTTTCCTTTCTTTTTTGATTGATGAATAAATAACTACTGTTTGTAACCGATTACGAAGACAAAAGTACACGAAGAGAAAAAAGCAGGGAAACACGATGTTACAACCCGTCGCAAGAGAGAACAGACAAACACAATTTGATACGATTCATGCCTACAAAGGCTTCTGTACAAAACAGAACCAACCGACATAAAAAGGCGTACCTTTGCATGAGTTCATACAAAATAAACCTCTAAAAAACAGTCAATATGAAAACAGAAACAACTCCAAAAGCAGAAACAGAGAGCCGTACCCGCATACAAGCCTATAGCAAAAGCCAGTTGGCCGGACTTTACCTACCTCACATACAGTCCGCCTCGGCACGACGCACCCTCCGTAGTTGGATTGCCAAGAACACTGCACTGCAAGCCGCACTCGCTCAAACCGGATATAGTGAAAAAGCCATCCTGCTCACTCCGGCACAAGTAAGGCTGTTCTTCAAGTTTTTAGGAGAGCCCTGAAACGACTCTTTTACAAAGAAAATATCATTCGGAGAAAGATAAAGCCAAACAAGGCAAGAAAAAAGGCAAGCCAAAGCAAAGCGGACATTTCATCACAGATCACGCGAATCAAATTATAACTTGCTGATTGCTGTTATAAAGAGTCCAAGATAATCTGTAACGAACTGTCCGCTCATTATATAAAAAAAGGATTATATCATTCCGGAGTACCTTCTCCCGACGGCTTCATCAAATCGGCTGTAACCTCCGCTTTAAAACGGACACCGTCGTGAAGCCGCAGATTCAATTTGACAGTAACATTCTCATCGTTGTTACGCTTCACATAAAACGTTCCCGTCACCCTTTTATATTGGGAATAATAATAGAACGGATCTTCGTAAATAAAGAAATACTGGTCGTTTTGGTACAAGGTCGATGCATCCACCACTTGCCCCTCCCAATACATACCCAGAGAAAACAAAAAATAAGTACTAGTTTTCCCGTCCTGTATCTTTTCCGGAGAAAAGATACAGGTAAAATAACCACCGTCCATAGTAGCCTCACCGGACACGATCCTGTTCGCTTCCCCCCGGAATGAATAAGTACCGATGGAAGGCAATTCCTCCACATCCGGACCGGGATTTACCGGATCATTATCTTTATCGTCACTACATCCGGCAAAACCCACCAGAAGCAATCCCGATAAAACATATAAATTTAAATATTTCAATAAGATTTTCTTCATGAATACACTTCATTAAATCGTCACTCTATTACTGTCACCGCACCTTTATAGTAGCCGGACAAACTGGCATCGCCATATTTCTTAATACCTACCACTTCAAAAGTCATTTCAACTTCATTGCCCTGAAGAGACACCGAAGTCCGGCCTCCCAGAGCCAGATTGCCCAATGTGGTATTAGCCCGACTGTAAGTCACTCCTTCATACGTAATCGAGATTTTCACATTTTCATCATCACCGGAGAATCCGCGGAGCACTCCATCCAGCATTGTTTTCGAAAGACGCACCACTGCATCCGCTGCCGACATTCCCGCCACAGTAGTGATACCTGGTTGTCGTGAAAGGTAAATAACACAAATATCCGCATCCGTCTTATCTATCACCACAGACTGGATAGTGACCGGAGTACCGTCCGCCCCTAAGCGATATTCATTCGGGATCGTCGTATCATACACCGCGAAAGCACCGTTATAGTTACCTGATATTTTAAGGCTATTATCACCCAAATATTTGAGGTTAAGCGTCAATGAATATTCATTATCCGCTGATTTCGATACACTGAACGTACCTGCCGCATCCTCCAGGTGACCTTTGGATATTTGTATTCTTTCTTCGTCATACGGGCTATAATAAGTAAACTCAAAAGCCAGATTGGTATCTGTAATATCCACCTCCTGCCCGTTAAGTCCTGCATTCGGAACAAAAAGGCGCACATAATACGAGTTTACATTTTCCAAGTCCGCAGCAGATGAAATTCCCGACGGAGTGAGATACAACGCTACTCCTGCATCTGTCTTTTCATAGAAAGTAGCTTTGATGTCACGCGTTTTTTCTCCGTTCAACGTTAATATATTCGTCGTACTCTGCTTAATTTCAGAATAAGCACCCTCATAAGAACCTTCGAACTTTTCACCCGAAAGCAAAGTAAAGCTAAAAGTTACTTTCACATGATCGTCCGTCTTTTCTACTTTGAACTTACCTGCCGAACATATTTCAGACCATCCATAAGGCTCCACCGCACCCAGATCGTCAGCTCCCAATTCTGTCATATTATAGAAAGCATAATCCGTACCGTCATAAGACGTGATATCCAATACCTGTCCCAACATATCCGGATTGATTCCGATCATCAGGAACTCCGTGTCCGACATATCTTCCACCGTTGTCACTCCCGCGTCCGGACTAAGATAAAGGTATTGAATCCCTCCGATGACAGTAGCCACCGCCGATTTCAACGGACGCACTTCACTTCCGAAAGAAAATTCACTGGGCAACTTTGCAGGAGCCTTGTAGCTACAACCAGCCTCCCCTGTAAACTTACCGCCACTTTTCAGCGTACAATCAAAAGTAGCTTTCACAGCCGATATCTCATTCTCACCCGGAGTCATCGTCAAAGTGATCTTGCCTTGCGTCAGCACCTCTTCCCATTCGTAAGGGTCCACGGCTACAATAGCCTCACCATCGGCATCCATGCAATAAAGCACATAATCGTCACCTTCAGAGCTGCCTACCGTAACCGGACTGCCCACCAGACTCTTATCCACTCCCAGCATCACATATTCCTTTCCGCTATTCATAAAGTCTTCAAGCGTTTCCAAACTCTGCAACGGACTCATACACACATACACAATGCCATCCTGTTCAAAACAAGACACCGATTTAGCTTGTATCGTCTTATCCTTATACGTATACGTATTCACTGTTTCCACAGGTTCCAGTTCCGGCTCCGGTTCGGGATCAGTGGCCGGATCATCGTCACTACATGCCACAAAACAACTCATTGCCAACATGAATAAGAAAAAGGAAATAAATCTAGTTTTCATATTTCTCGTTTTTTGGGTTAATTATAAAATCGCGTTATTAGTAAAATGATGCCATCCACCCGTGTTTACTGCGGACGATAATCAAATACGGTAATAGGAGCATCCTGCGAATAAGTGGTACGTACATGATTCGGGTGTTCCTTATCACAGTCAATAAAATCTATCGTCAGCGTGTGTTTGTCACCGTCGCGTGCCACAGTCATGGTTCCGCCGTCTATGCGTGCATATTCTTTCATGGCTCCGTTCTGAAGTTTCTCATACCAGGTTCCTCCCGGATAAGTAAAGCCGTTAGGATAGCCCGAAGCTATGTTTCCCGGTTTCAGCAACTCGCGCGGGATACCATATGATTCCTTATCACGCGCCACCACCGTATAAGTACCTGCCGGAATACCCTGTGTTACATCCGTAGCCCATTCCACGAAAAATTCCACCTTCAATACTCTTCCATTACCGGCCGGCCAAGTGTCGACAAGACTTATACTCTCTTCCGCCAGATAAAGCTCGACTACCCGGCACGACTCATCTTGCAGATAATAAGAATCGCCCTTATCCTGCAGGCGGGCTTGCGTCCATCCATTCAGTGCAATATCGGTGGTCAGCGTAGAATTAGGAGTTTCATCCTTGCTTTCGTGACGGTCGATGGTGATTACTTTTCCCGTATAGGTGAAATAACGTTTCAAGGAAAGATCGCCCACCAATGTTCCGCTAATCGAATATTCACCACCGGACAGCCGTTTCACCGTCATTTTACCACCGGAAAGCAAATCGGCATCGACACTCGTAGAGTAAGATTTCACATCACCGTAGAAAGTTCCGGCAGGAATATCCACCTTTCCGGTCGGGAGATCGATTTGATTCATATATCCGAGGTTGAATGTCCATTCATCAAACGTGTATCCGTTCAATGCTGCATCAAAAGTGCCTTCAGGGAGCGGAAATTCCGTAGCTTCCGAAGCAAATGGCGGGACATTCAGGCTGAACGCCATGATCTTGCCCGGTCCTATCGGATTACCAGTAGCATCTACTTCCATATCCGTATAAAGCGTCAATACAAAATGATCTGTGCCCACTCCGTCTTTATCTCCCCAGTACACCAGGTTGGAGTTGACAAACTCCACCACTTCCGGCGCCGGGTTTACGTCTTCTCCACCGGGTTTTCCTCCCTCCGGATTTTCGGCGTCATTGTCACTGCAAGCGGTCAACACCCCCACAGACGCAACAGCGAACAGGCAGACACCCAATAACTTCATTATTTTCTTATCCATATCAGACTGATTTATATATTTTACATCATTGAAAAGAACTTCCGTAGCGACCGGGAATCATAAAAAAGGCGGAGTAAGCTCGGGAAAAGGATTCCCATTCTTCGCACGAGTATCCCCGCCTGTCATATAGTAAAGTTAAATTAAGAGAGAATTAGTAAATTCTCATTCCGTTTCACAACGGTAGTTCTTTTCTTTATTCATCAATGTTATGTTCGTTTTATCTGAAAAGTGCAATATCCGGGAAAAGGATACAATCTTTCAGTGTCCCGGTCAGGAACTGCTGTCCGTCAAACAATGCTATCGCCAGGTAGCATCCGCTTTCCGGTGCTCCGGTCACGTCCTGAAAACTGACTCCGACAGAACCGTCCTGATAAAGCACAGGAGCGAAACCGAAATTTCCTTTCGAATAAATATTGGAAGAAGCCGCTACAGAAAAGCCGTACAGGGTTTGCAAAACAACACCTGCCCCATCATCCGATGTTCCGTCCGATACTCCACCTGACGTTCCGTCCGAAGCGCCTTCTGCCACCTCATCAGCAACTTCTTCCACGACCGTAAAGTCTTTCTGTGCCGCACCGATAGGAACCACAAACGATCCATTTTCATAGGTAGCCTGCAATGAAATCGTAGCCTTTGCGGGGTCTTTCAGATATTGCGCTGCCGGAGTATTTGCCAACGACATCTTAATGGTATATCCCTCGCCATCGACATTCTTCGAAATTTCAGTAGCCGACAAGGGATAGGCGTTTTCGATATTCTTCGTATCCCATTTCACATAAATCCGGCTATTTCCCCACACTCCAAGCAGGTCCGTCGCTTCATACTGGTAGACGTAGTAAAGGAACTTCCGCCCCTCATTGGTGCTGACCAATAACTGGCAGGCACGGGGATTTCCGGTTTTGTTCTCTTTCAACACAAGCAAGAAACCATCTTCTTTTGAAGCAGCCGGCACCTCCACCCAGTCGATTCCCCGCTGCACGCTCACTTTGAAATCAAACGAACTATTCACACGTACAATCGTCTGTGAAGGAGCATTTCCGAAGCGTATCACCTGCTGGTCGGAGTCGGGAGCAAAAATATTTCCCTCCTGCGTCACTACAATTTTCTGTTCGCTATTACCATCGCTCACGGTCACCTGCGTGGCACGTGACGTATATTCATAATTGGCTCTGGCAAGCAAAGTTATCTTTTCGTTTGTCACTTCGATTACCCTGCACCAGTCCGCACCCGAAACGGCAGTCAGTTCTCCGGTAGCCTGCAAAGCCACTTCCACCGTTCCGCCTCCGGCTGCCAGATCGACGTCCGCATTCATGATGCGGAAGCCTTGTGCCGTTTCATCGTTTTCCTTGTCGCACGCTGTCATCAGCAAACAGCACGCAGATAATAACAGTATAACTAACTTATTCATCATATCATTCTTCTATTGTTTTTTTAATCAACCTGATTGCTGCAACTGCATCCGTGTATCCCATGAAAGAGGCCTCCTCATCCTGCGAGTCGTACACACCGAAGATAAATCCGGAGATTTCACCCATCCACACTCCATTGTCCACCAGATAAATGCCGTCGGTGGTAGGATAACTGATAAGACCGATTGCCGAACTGCGCAAAACATAATCATTCATCAAATCCCACATAGCCAGATACACGTAACCTCCCTGTACTTTCTTCAAAAATTGCGGCAAGATGGAAAGTCCGCCACGCGGCTTGTCATAAGTTACCAGAATGTCATATTCGAGTCCTTTGAGCCAATAGCTCTTGCCGTCCTCGTCCTTCACCAGTTGAATCTCCTGCGAAGCCACTTCCATCTGGTTCGTCGCATCGTTCAGACGATAAAAATCCATCTGGTAAGTGCCTGGATAATAGTCGTAACTTTGATACCCGGCAGTATAGACACCCGCCAGTTTCACCTCCGTAGCTCCTTCGTCGGTACAAACAAAGCTGATCTCCTCGTTCTTCCAGACAAAATTCTGCATGGTTTGTCCGTCTATCGTCACCGGTTCGTGAAAACGCATTCCGTCGGTGGTAAACATAAAAGGTACGGTTTTCTGATGCACCTTTCCAACTTCGTCATAATAGGTCACAATGAACGTATAGTTGCTGCGTAGCATTTGCCCGGTGTAGAGTCCGTCCATCCGCAGGTCGTATTCATAAAAGAAAGCATCGTCTTCCACTTTCTTTATCCGGGTGAGATATTGCTTCCACGTCTGGTCGGCAGAAAAAGCCTTCATCACGATGCGGTTGCCATATTTCTTGCCTTTCAGTTCGATACGGTCGGCGGTGGCATCGGAGATCACGAATTCGTAGTCGCCTCCGAGCGTTCCGTTCGGGTCGTCGGCCATACTTCCCTGTGGTTGACCGAAATAATGCACCAGATAATTGTAGGTATCGAAAGACAACATCGTTGCCTGCTCGGACTTGACGCTATAAAGCGAACTGACCGTCTCATCCGCTCCCGCTATCTGCGAAGCCATCGTCACCCGCTGGCCGTCGAACTTGCAAAGCAGGGTAATACCTCCCAGCGAGTAGTCCTTACCGACGTAATATTCCATCACCCATCCGTTGGGTGCTGCTTCCAGCAGTTCGCTGCAACGCTTCACATCGGCCGTGGCACGGTTGGCAGACGAATCGTCAAAATAATCTTCTTCCTGAAAGAGGCACGACTGCAAACCCAGGCAGACAAGGGCCAACAGGAAATATATCGTTCTATTTTTCTTCATCATAATAATGTGTAATTAAATAATCATCCAATCGTCAATCAAAAAAACAAGAGGTGACCGGCACTTATTGAATAGTGCTCAAGTCAATTTCGGTAATCTCCTGCTGGCGGCGCAGCACGATTTTACGAAGTTCGTTGAGGTCGATCCCCCATGTGTCGCGCATATAGTTATAGACAATCGTGAATTTCTTGTTGATGATGGCAGCGCCCGATTCTCCGGCTGCCGTCATCATATTGTCCCAGTAGGCCTGTGTATGTGTGACGTACATGGCTATATTTTCCACAAAATCCTCGTTGGACTGGCTCATGGCATAAGCCGTCACGAAACCGTCGGACCAGGCCACATCGTCCGTGCGGGGCATGGCACCCTGGGCGGTCATGTAGTAATACCAGTCGGCTCCCACGTATTTTCCTTCCGAGATGCGGTTGAAAGAAGGGTCGAAATTCCGTTTCTGATGCAGGATATGGGCAAATTCATGATGCATCGTTTCAAAATAATACTCGTTGAGCTTTTCGATATTGATCTTCTTTATGTTGAGGTCGTTCACGTTATAGAGGGTGATTTTCTTCCCGCCTTCTGCCGTGCCGAGCACCATGTTACCGCTACTTTCGTAGGCGGGCGATCCGATGAGGTGGAATGTCTTGGGTACGTAGACACGGAGAAAATCCATTCCTGCCAGTTCGACGTAAGCGTCCATCCAGACGTGTTTGATGATTTTCGACAGTGCCACCGCTTTGTCATAGTCGGCGGGCACGAGGTTGTATTTATGATCGCTCTCGATATCCTTCATGCGGTACATGAAGTCGATGTTATAAGGATAGGTGTAGTTGTCGAGCAGCCAGTAATCGAAAGCATTTCTCTCCAGAGGTTCGGTAGAGAAGATGCTGTTCGCGGTGTCTATCTCGTCGTTATTGTTGCAAGCCCCCAGGCAGACTGTGGTGAGAGCAAGCAAAGAGTAAATGATCTGTTTCTTCATAATTTTCACTTTTTTCTCTGTTAGTTTCTTCTCGGGTTAGGTTGCATTCCCGCCACGATCACGTTTCGCGGAATCTGGATGGCACGGCGCAGGTCGTTCGGCGGCATTTCGTCGGTGACACGTTGAGTAGCCATGTTGCGACGGTAAATCATAATACCGTACCGTTTGATATCGGGCCAGCGCATCCCCTCGTGCAGGGTAGTGACACGGCGTATGTGCAGAATACAGTGAAGAATATTTTCCTGCATCCCTTCCTCGATAGTGAAATCGGGAGCTAGCTGTTTCTTGGGCGTCTGTTGCGTGAAAGGCGTGTAGAAATTCATTTTATCATAATACGCATTGATCTGGTCGGGTGTCAGGGCCGATTTGTTGCGGGTGTAGGCACGTTGCCAGCTCGTGATGTCGGCAGCCGACTGGGGGTACATTTTCTTCAACGCGTATGCTTCGGCACGGCAAAGCAGGGTTTCGTCCGTTGAAAACAATACCGGCATATAATAAAGGTAGCCGCCATCATAAAGTCCGCTCTTGCGCAGGATGCTGGCTACAAATCCGGTGGTAGAGAAAGGTTTCAGATACAAATAATCCGAGCTGCCCCACAGTCCTGCAGAAAGACAGGTTTCGCTGGTGGCGAGCGTTTGGTTGTGGAAGTAACGCGGGCCTACCAGGTAGTCGCTTCCGAGTGCGCCCCAGTTGGAGACGGTGCTGCTTATCAGCAGGTTGGCCTCATTGGAAGAAGCAATATACGCATCTGCCTGCACATTTCCGTTCACGGAAAGATTGCTCAATGCTTCCCAGTCGCGGAGCAGGTCGTCGGGGTTGCTGCCCAACACACGGGTGGCAAAGTCAATCACCCGGTCGCAGTTGGAGAAATCGGGTTTCATATAATAAAGGTAGAAACGGGCGGCAAAGGCATAGGCGGCCTTGCGGGTGAAATGGTATTTGGGGACGGAATATCCGTCGTCCGAAATCAGTTCCACTCCCTCCAGGAGGTCACGCTCCACTTTCCGGTACACTTCTTCCAGCGTGCCGCGCTCGTAACGGGGAGACACGGTGGTTTCCACGTCTTCCATATAGGGGATTCCCAACGATTCGGAGGCATGAGTGTCATAAGCATTGCAGAAGATAGTTGCCAGCATGAAATGGCAGTAGGCACGGCACACCAGTGCTTCACCGCGCTGCGGGTTGAGCGATGCCGGATTTCCTTTCTCCTCTATCGCCTTGAGTGCCATGTTGGCGGCTGAAATTGCACCGTAATAACCTCCCCAAAGGGAATTGGGTGTGTCCTGATATTCCTCTTTGGTATCTTCCCAGTTGTAACATTCCTTTTCGGAAAGCTGGTAGTAACCGTAGGTGGGGCCGCTATCATCGGAGTTGTCGCTGTAGAGTTCGAACAGTTCGTTGGGCGATACGTCGGGATAGGCCGATACAAGCAGTTTGGCTATTTTCTGGTCGGTGTTCAGTTCCGTGCGGTTGTCCGGTGTTTTGTCCAGAAAATCATTGCAGGAAACGGTAGTCAGACCGGAAGCTGCGGTGAGCAGCAGCACAGGGAGTATATGGTTTATTTTCGTCTTCATCTATCGTATATTTTTTCGGGTTCTCTATTGGGGGTTACAATCACAGTCCCAGACGCAGGGTGAGGGTAAACTGACGCGGAACGGGGGATGCCACCCCTCCGGTGTTCACAAATTCGGGGTCCTGCCCGTTCAACTTCTTGTCGGCGTAGATCAGGAAGAGGTTGGTAGCCTGCAACTTGAGCGACAGGTTGGATATTTTGGCAGGAGCGATCCAGCTTCTCGGGAACTCATACATCAGTGATATTTCTTTCATGCGGATAAAATCGCCTTTGGCGATGCGCTCCGTAGAATAGTTGTAGGCGTTGTAGGCAAGATAAAGCGATGTATTCGTCCTATATTGCGGGTCGCTAAGTATCACCGGGATATTCGTTCTCGCTTCGTCGCCGGAAACAGTCCAGCGGTTTTTGAATTCACGCGGCATGGCGGTAAGGTCGGAATATTTGTAGTTGAACACCGGGTTGAGGCGGACTACGTTGCCGAAAGAGTAAGTCATAAAGACATTTAGTTTGAAGCCTTTATAGGTGAATACATTACCGAAACTTCCCGTGACGGTGGGATCGGTAGGACCTTCGTATTTCAGGTAATCCAGTTTTTCGCGTTCCTGGAAGTTGATGCTGGTGCTAGTCACTTTTCCGTCGATGAGGTATTGCGGAATACCGTCTTCATCAAGTCCCGCAAAAGGGATGGAGAAGAGTCCGCGCACGGGGTATCCTTCGCGGGCAAAGCCGTTGCCGGAAACGAGTTCCATCATACTTGTGAGTCCTTTCAGCTGGGTGACTTCGTTCTTGGCATAGGAGAAGATAAAGTCTGTGTTCCATGAAAAATCATTCGTGCGGATGTTGCGGGTGGAGAGCGTAAATTCCACACCGTGAGATTTCATGGTGGCTACGTTGGCATATTTGTTGATGACGCCGCCTACTCCCTGTGTGGGGACTACACCGATCAGGTCGTAGTTGTTACGCTGGTACCAGTCGGCGGAGAAGTTGATGCGATTTTCGAGCAGGCCGAGGTCGATGCCGATGTTCAGCTCATGCTTTTTCTCGTAAGTGAGTTCGCTGTTCTCGATGTCATCGATATAAAGTCCCGTTTCCTGAATGTCGGTAAAGGGGCGGTAGGGCGAGAAGCTGCGGATGATGGCTTGCGAGTTGGTCACTTCCGCCGGGCCGCGGTCGGCGGTGAGGGAGTATGAGGCTTTCAGTGTCAGGTTGGAAAGGGTGGGTTGCAGCGCTTTGAAGAAAGATTCTTCATGCACGTTCCAGGCACCGGACAGGTTCCATGTGGGTAGCCAGCGGGATGAACGGCTGCGTCCCATGCGGTTGGTTCCTTCATAGCGGAAAGTGCCGTTGAGGGTGTAGCGTCCGTCGTAAGAATACGTGGCGTTGAAGAAGCTGGCTATACTCCGGGTTTCGGAGTGTCCCAGGCTGTAATAGCGCGAACCGGATTCGATGCCGTTCTTAAAGAACTGGTAGATGTAGGACGGAATTTCCCCCATCGAATATTGCATTCCCCAGCCTTGGAAAGAGGAATATGTTTTTTGAAGGCTGTTCACTTCCATTCCGGCAAAGAAGTTGGTGATGTGCTTTTCGGCGAAAAGATGATTCCATGAGAGTGTTCCACGGAAATCGAGTCCCAGCATACGGCGGTCCTGACGCTGGTAGATACCGCCTTCGGGCAGTAGGGTGATAGGCAGGGCGTATGGGTTGTCGGGGTCGGTATAGAGCAATTTGTTTTGCTCGCGGATGGTGGCGTCGTCCATACCGGTGCGGTAGGCGATTGCCTGATTGGCGTCGTCGAGCACGTTGTGTTCCTGCGATGAAGTCTGGTATCTAACGGCTCCGAGGGCACTCAATTCGAGTCCCTGAATCACTTTCCACTTCATCTCGCCTTGAAATTTCACATCGACCATATTGATTTCGATGTAGTTATTGTCGAGTTCGTGGAGAATATTGAATGGGGCGTAGTTGCTGATATAGTCCACAGAGGGGTCGAGTGTGCGGCTTGTGTTGAGCGCGTATGAATAAGGGTTGATGTCGAATCCGCGGGACATCTTTCCTGATGCGATGTCGAGGGTGGAGTTCATCGTTTCCGGCGCGTTCTGCTGGCGGTAGGAGGCGTTGGATATGAGGTTGAGCGACAGATTTTTATATATATTATAGGTTGTGTTCACATTGGCCGTGTAGCGTTTCACCTTGCTCTGCTTGTACCAACCCGGATCGAGCATGGCACTCAAGGAGGCATAGAAAGAGGATTTTTCCGTTCCGGCGGTGATGCTGACGGAATGGTTCTGCGAAACGGCATTGGTGAAAAGCACGTCGAACCAGTCAGTGTTGCGCATTTCCGCTTCGCGGAGGTAAGCGTTACGGGCTTCGGTGGTGTTGAGCAGTCCGCGTTGGCCGTTACTGTTGTTGTATTCGTCGATGAGGCGGTACATACGACCGTACACTCCGGTGTCTCTGGTGCGGAAAAGGTCGGCACTGTTCAACCAGCCTTTCTGTTCCATTTCTTTGTAGATTCCCATCTGTTCCTGCGAATTCATGATATTGAATTCTTTGTAGCTGGGGATAGCACGGGTGGTGAACTCGCCCGTATAACTGATCTTGCTGACTCCGGCACGTCCTTTCTTAGTGGTGACTACGATAACGCCTGCCATCGCACGTGCACCGTAAATGGAGGTTGCCGAACCGTCTTTCAAAATTTGGAAACTCTCGATATCGTCGGAATTCAGTCCGGCTATGGCGGAACTAATCAGTGTCTCGGCATCACCGGAGGAAAGATCATCGGGACCTACGTCGATGGCGTCTTCCAGAATCACGCCGTCAACAACCCACAACGGTTTGGAACTTCCGTAAATGGAAGTGGCTCCACGCACACGAATCTTGGGGGCAGTTCCAAAAGTGCCCGAAACATTCTGAACGGAAACTCCTGCCGCACGACCTTCCAGTCCGCGACTAATGTCGGGCAAACCGTCCAGCTTCACATTATCGGCATTTAATTGTTTGGTGGCTCCGGTAAAAAGACGTTTATCCATTTTCTGCATACCGGTCACTACCACTTCCTGTAATACTTCGGAATCGGATTTCATCATTACCTTGATGGTCCCGGACTTGATGGGAACATCCTGCGACTTCATGCCGACATAGGTGATTTGCAAAGTTCTTGATGAACTCATGCATTTTCTGCCCCTCCTTCCATAAGTGCTTGAGCACAAAATATTTAATAAATATAAAAAAGAAAATACCGAAAGGGGAATAAAAAAAGCAAAAAAGGAAGTGAAACGCAAAATAAATCGTCCTTTTTTGCTTTTTATCTACTTACTGAAAAGGTAGAAAATATCTTTCATGTAGCAAACTTCAAGTCCGGCAGCAACTCTCGTCTCCCCAATTAGGGTATTAATATAAGAGACTATGGATAGAATTTCTTTCTTTGTCCAATAAACTATCTTTTTTCTACCTGCAATTATTTATTTGCAGATTATTATGTGTTATTAAACATCTTATCTACGAATTTATCCACATTTATTTATCAAAAAGATACTTATTTTCGTTTATTAATCACCAAAAAGAAATAAGAAACCGCCTTTCATGTACTTATCTTGTATTTAAGTCCTTTTGCTACAAGTATTTTGTATCGACAGCACAAATTCATATTTTTTTTCATATTTTTCTTTGTTTTTCTAAAAAAGTGGTTACTTTTGCGAATCGTAAGATAGCAAAACAGACTATTCTACTATATAAAAACTATATGAAAAGAAAACTAACGCTGTTATTAACCTGCCTGCTAGCAGGCATTAGCCTGGCAATCGCTCAAACCTCCAGAAAGGTAATGGGCGTTGTCTTCTCCGAGGAAGACAACCAGCCCGTCATAGGAGCATCCGTTTTAGTTAAAGGTACATCTATAGGAACCACCACCGACCTCGATGGAAAGTTCGTTATCAATAATGTACCAAGTTCATCAAGAACTTGGTAACTCCCCTCCCGCTTTCTTCTATTTTCCATCTTTTTTCTTCACCTTTCCTTCCTTTTCACCAGTCTCCAGGAACAGTGTTTTATCGTCATGAAACTGAATATCTATACGAATATGATGACTATCATCAACTGTATAGCCTACATCCGCAGAATCTCCTAGAAAAAGCTTCAGAATCCAGCACAACACCTCCGGAATATTGACAATAATCGTTGCCTTTCCAATCACACAAGAGAAAAAATTAAAGATAGTTGTCCAATTTGGTATAGGACTCCGACCGTCGAAATTACACCTGTACACACGCCCCACGGACGAACGCGAACAATCCGAATTCTTTTCAACATATTTTTCTGGAATATTATTCAGTTGCCCCAACTTAAAAACACAATCAATTACTTTCTTCTTAACATCATCGTCGCTGTGACGTACACCGGTCATTTCTTTCTGACCATTTTCACTGTTAAAAACCACTTCTCTTTCTACCTTAGTCATTTTTTTACATTTTATTTAATATTTACATATAAAATTCACGACAAAAGTACAATGCTTATTTTAACATATATGTTCAAGCATGACACATTCTATATTTTTCATCCATATTTTCACAAAGAAAGAGGGTTTGGGGTATCCATTTTCTACCTTACCGGTATTATCAAGAAAATAGATGAAATAAAATCTGCCAAAGAGGAAAGAAATCACTCGTTCCAAAAGCTGTGATTTGCGCTAAAAAAGAGAAAGCATTCCTGCACTAAAAGTTTCAACGTTTCATTATGGTTCAAGCTTGGACAGCCTTTGCATTACCTACTCTCTACCTTTGTCCCCATAATCAAATCATTAAAACAAATCAAAATGACTGAAACTGAAAAAAATCATTCCTTCCAACGGGTACAGCTAATGAAGCAAGCTGCCGTCATCCGGCAAAACAACGGTATGAACCGGCACGATGCACTCGTCACGGCTCACCGGATAGGGGCTCTCATCCGGCAGATGCATCACGGAAATGTCTGTTTCCGCTACACCAAACAGGATGGAACCATCCGACACGCCACCGGCACCCTCACCGGATATGAACATAGTTTCCACCGTCCGTATCTACCCAAACCGGAAAATACGTTCGTTGTCTACTATGATATCGAAGCCAAAGGCTGGCGCACCTTTCACGCTGAAAATTTTCTGGATATCGAAACGGACGGGCAAGACAGCAACAAGTAAAAATGAATCTGCAAAAGAACGGAATGAACGGGCAGGAACGAAAAGAATGGGAGGCGCTTTGCAGACAGTATAACGTAGATTCGCTATACGAGGCCATTCAAGGCTGCCGGGAAGAACTGGAGTTTCTGATTCATTGTGCCGAACGGCTCGAACCTCATACGGAGGAGGAGGAAGAAACGCCGTTTAACACATACAGACCACAGCGTTTCTCCGCACCAGAAAGCGCCGTTTAACAGATGGAGGAAACGCCGTTTCTCCCCGCATGATTCAGAAAAACGATTATTTTTTAACAGAGTATAATTTTATTAACATTATCAATATCAAGTATGGAAAATTGGAGATTTATTGAAGAAAACCCCGACTATATGATTTCAGATCACGGACGGGTATTGAGTTTCAAGGGCAGATCAAAGTTGATCCTTTGTGCCAAAATCATGGGGACCGGTTACGAAACTGTCATACTGCCGAATAAAGGTGTTTGTATCGAATACAAAATTCATCGTTTGGTTGCCAAAGCATTCATCCCCAACCCGGAGCAGCTGCCACAGATTAACCACCTCGATGGCAATACGATGAACAACCACGTGTCAAACCTCGAATGGTGCGATGCATACACCAATATGATGCACGCCATCCGGACGGGATTACGACGTACGGGAGTGGGATCTCATCAAACACCTTTCGCCGTTACGGATGCAACGGGGAAAGTATTGCGTGCCTACCCGTCTATGAAAGAAATGGTCAGAGAGGAACGTCTGAAGCCTGCGCACCGAAACTGGCTTATCCTCCAACTAAAGCATCCGGACCGCGTGAAACAACACGCCTTGCGTGTGCAACATCATCGGGGAGATGCTTTTATTATGGTTCAGACAAGGCCTAACCAGACCACAGTGCTTAATCGGACGACAATACCTAATCGGCCCACCATGCCTAATCAAACGACAACGCCGCCGATGGATGCTCCCTTCTCTCCGGTGCTCCATTCAGTAACAAAGCAATATTACCGCCAACTGTCCAAAGAGGAGGCTATTGCGTTCGGGGTTATCTCACGTGCCGTCTGCAAACAGGAAAGGAGGATTCTTCCATGAAAGACACGATCATCATCCACTGTTCCGCCACTCGTGCGGGACAGGATTTTACCGCTACCGACATCGACCGCTGGCATCGTCAACGTGGTTTTCGTTCTATCGGTTATCATTTCGTCATCCGTCTCGACGGTACGATAGAACCGGGAAGAGATGTTGCTCTCGACGGAGCGCATTGTACAGGTTGGAACCATCGGTCTATCGGCATCTGCTACATTGGCGGATTGGACAGGAACGGCCGGCCTGCCGACACACGAACGGAAGCGCAACGTGAAGCGCTCGTCCGGCTGGTAGAAGATTTGCGCCTTGTCTTCCCTTCTCTGAAGCAGGTGATAGGGCATCGGGACACCAGTCCTAACCTCAATGGAGACGGCATTATCTCACCTGACGAGTATATAAAATCCTGCCCCTGCTTCGATGTAAAAGCAGAATTTATTCAGTAATAATCAACCATTTACAACCAGCATTTTATCATCATGGCCCGCATTTCCAAACCCGGATTAGATTATTTCCCCCTCGATGTCAATTTTCTGCAGGACAGAAAAGTACGCCGCATCTCCTGTCGCCACCACGCGGCAGGGATTGCCGCACTCACTTCGCTGCTCTGCCTCATCTATAAAGAAAAAGGTTATTATATTTTGTGGAACAAAGACACTCTTTTCGACATCGCCCAGGAAGCGTGTTGCGGGGAGGAGGAAATGCAGGCCATCATTGATGATTGCCTGTCAGTGGGGCTGTTCGATGATCTTATATATAAGGAGTATGGCGTACTGACTTCACAGGCGATTCAGGAACAATATCATAAAATCATCACCGACAGCCGGAGAAAATATAAATTACCCCTGGAACATTTCTGGATTATCAAGGAGGAGAGTAGTGAAATAGAACCGGAAAATACGGATGACTCCGGCAAAGATGTTACAAAACCCCATGAATTTGCTACAACAATGCCACAAACAAAAGAAGAAACGGATACAGATATCAAAGGTAAACAGGAAAGGAATATGGAAAATGAAATCAAACCTGAAATAAAAAAAGACATAGAGACAGAGAGGGAAGGAAAAGACGGAAAGGAGAATGAGAGGAGCATGCCGCCCGTTCCGTCAAACAGCGTTTTTCAGGCTTCGCCTGTCGTTGTAGAGGGTTTGTCTTTGGATAAATCGATTGGAAAAGAAACGGTTTCGGAAGGGATGCAAGCGGGAGGAGGCTCGGAAGCTATACTTCTACTTAATATGCAAACTATCGGCATCCGGAACGAACAGACCGTAAAAGCGATTGTCGCCCTTGCCCGACGTAAAGAATTGGGAGGCCCCGGCGGTATTTTATGGAAAATTCTTAGTTCCCAATACCGCCCTACCCTACTCAAAAAGAATGAACCGGGTGATTACATTCTTTGGGCACTCAATCATCCGACGGAATTTGAAAACACCTACAACGGGACACTGAAAAAGCTAATCAGGGGAAGATAAAGCGGAAAAGTCTGCCTATAAACAAGGAACCTTTTATTTTTACTGCAAAAGGGATGGAAAACCAAGAATTATCGTACCTTTGTAGTACGAAGAAAAAGCCTCTTTTTTATGTATAAAGAGAAACGTCTCTTTGCAAAACATAAAAAGAAGCGACCCAAAACAATGAGTAAATTTATCAATCCGTTCACCGACTACGGATTCAAACTAATATTCGGCAGAGAAGTGTCTAAGGATTTACTAATCGAATTTCTGAACGACCTGCTCGAAGGTGAACGAGTGATAACGGACTTACAGTTTTTGAATAATGAGCAATTGCCGCTCTATCCGGAAGGACGAGGTATTATCTATGATGTATATTGCACCACGGACACAGGCGAAAAAATCATCGTTGAAATGCAGAACCGTATGCAAAGCAACTTCAAAGAACGCTCGATTTATTATTTATCGCGTGCCATCATCAATCAAGGAAGGGTAGGCAATGAATGGAAGTTTGAAATAAAAGCCGTATACGGAGTTTTCTTGATGAATTTCATTATCGACAAGAACATAAAACTCCGCACAGATGTTATTCTAAGTGACAGGGAAACAGGAGAACTCTTCTCGGATAAGTTCCGGGAAATCTTTATCGCCCTCCCTCTCTTCAACAAAAACGAAGAGGAATGCGAAACGAATTTTGAACGTTGGATTTATATATTAAATAATATGGAAACTTTAAAACGCATGCCGTTCAAGGCACGAAAAGCTGTCTTCGAGAAATTGGAAGATATCGCTGATGTGGCTTCTATGTCTCCGGAAGACAGGGAGCGATACGACAATAGCGTCAAAGTGTACCGAGATTATTTGGTGACAATGGATGCAGCTGAACAAAAAGGTGCACAAGAAACCCAGCTGAAAATAGCCCGGAACATGAAAGCCAAAGGGATAGACAATGAGTCTATCGCCGAATGTACCGATTTACCTTTAAGCATAATCGAAGGGTTATAAAGTAATCGGATTCATAAAGGCACTATGTTGTAACCAACCGTTTACGAACGAAGAAAATAAAAAGAGGTGAGCTCCCTTTGCAGGGTAGTCCACCTCTTTCTCTTCATACACAAACATTCAAATTATCAGGTTTCAGGTGTTCGTCAATATAACGGATACCGTCCATCTTAAAAAGCCCCCGCAGAAGCGTATAGTTCAACATACGCTGTACCAGGTACGGGGTGCCTTGCAAGCTGCTCTGGTAGATGACCTCCTGCAAATCCGGTGCAAAACGGTCGGGATCGACTCCGGGAAGCAGATAACCGCAAATCTTACAATGCGTCAAGACATCAATCAACTGCTGCAACCAGAAAGCCTCCTCCCGCTCGAAAGCAGCACGGTATTCCCTGTCGGCAGCAATATCCATCAGCAACTTCTTCCCCAGCGAATGAAGCAGGGTGAGATAGCCATCCACTGTGATGAAAAGTGCCTCCATGCACGAGCTGTCCATCCGTATCTGTTTTTGCTGGATCCGGCTTCTGATTCCGTTGGCAAAATCAGAAAGACAGACACGGAACAGACTCGTTTTGCTGGGAAAGAGCTTGTAGAGTGTCCGCTTCGACATCTTCATTCCCCTGGCTATATCATCCATCGTCAACCCGTCGGCACCATGCTGGTACATTTCCCGCTTGGTGTAGTCGAGTATCCGGCAACGCAGTGTTTCTGGATTCATACATACCTCCCTACATACGGCCGCCACCCAATGCCTGATACAAAGTGATTACGCCTTGGATTTCGGTAAAGCGGTTCGCTACTTGTGACAGTTGCGCGTTGAGCAACGTCTGTTGGGCGGTCAATACTTCCAGATAAGTGGTGTTGCCATGTTTCATCAACAGGCTTGTGCTTTTGGCTGCTGTTTGCAGGGAAGCCACCTGCTTGTTGTAGTAGTCGGCTTTCTCGCGGGCAGTCTGGTACTGCACCAGTGCCTCGTTCACTTCCACGCCTGCGTTCAGCAAGGTCTGTTCGAAACTAAGGCGGGCTTCCTCCTGTTGGGCTTTCGCTATTTTCAGTTGGGCGATGTTCGCTCCTTTATTAAACAAAGGCTGCGTCAGGGAAGCCACGGCGGAGGCCAGGAACTTACCCGGGTTGACAATCATGCTCCCTGCACTGTTGGTCCACCCTGCGCTGCCGCTCAACGTGATGGAAGGATAGAAAGCGGCACGTGCGGCATTCGTTGTATAGAAAGCCTGTGCCAACGAAAATTCTGCGCTACGCACGTCAGGACGGTTGGCAAGCATCTGTAAGGGAACACCCACGGAGAAGTTTTCCGGCAACTGTTGATTTCCCAATTTGCCACGCTGTATTTTGTGAGGAGTTTCTGCCAGTAAAAGTGCCAGTGAATTTTCCGCCTGATTGATTTGCTCTTTCAGGTCGAGTACGGTGGTACATATATTGAAGTAGGTAGCCTCCGTCTGCGCCAGTCCGGCCTCATTCACCATCCCGGCCTTTTTCATGGCACGGGTGGCATTCACACTTTCTTTCCAGGCAGCTTCGGTAGCCACAGCTATCTCATACTGCGAATCGAGCATCAGCAAGGTGTAATACGTATTGGCAACGGATGCTACCAACTGCGTCTTGACAGCCTGTTCATATTCCTTGCTCTGTTCGTAGGCAGCTTTCGCACGACGCTTTGCTGTTGTCACCTTTCCAAAAATATCCAGTTCCCACGAAGCAGTCACGGGCAGCGAATAAGTTTGTGTAGCCTTTCCACGGTCGAAGCTGCTGGCAGCTCCTTCCGGTGCCAGAAACAAAGAAGGCAGATAAGACAGTTTGGACGTCAACAGCGTGGCTTCCGCTTCTTTCACACGCAAATGGGCAGTCTGCATATCGGTGTTGCGCAAGAGTGCCGAATCCACCAAATTCTGCAGATAAGGGTCGGTAAAGACCTCCCGCCACGAGAGGTTACCGAAGTTTGCCGTATCGGTGGCAGCAACAGACTCGCTGCCGTAAAGTCCTTCGGGAACTTCCGATACCGGTTTGTATTTATTGTAGATACCGCAACTACTCAATATAAGCGTTGCTGCGGACAGAATGATTATTTTTCTCATTAGTTCTTATTTTAATTCAGGTCTAAAACCTTTAATCATCAATTATTCTTTTCCAGCTTTAGATTTTTCTTCCTCGCTCACTTTGATTTCTTCTTCAATCTGCCAGTCATGCGTCGGGACGCTCTGCACGGGACGCAAACGTTCCTGCAACCACTGGAAAGCAATAAACAAAGTAGGCACGATGAAGAGCAACGCCAACGTACCGATGGTCATACCACCTACTACACCCGTACCCAATGAACGGTTACCGTTGGCTCCCACTCCACTTGACATCATCAACGGGAACAGACCGAAAATCATCGTCAATGCCGTCATCAGAATCGGACGCAGACGGGCTTTAGCCGCACTGACCGCAGAAGCAATCAGCCCCATACCTGCTTTACGACGTTCGGCAGCATATTCCGTCAGCAAAATAGCCGTCTTCGCCAGCAGACCGATCAACATAATCAAACCTGTTTGCAGATAAATATTATTCTCCAGTCCGAACATCCAGGCGAAAAGGAAGCTACCCATCAATCCGCAAGGCACACTCAAAAGCACAGCGAACGGAATAATGAAGCTCTCATAAAGCGCACTCAAAATAAGGTAAATCATCAGGAAGCAGATACCGAAAATAATGATCGTCGTACCGCTCTGCTGGTTTTCCTCACGGGTGATACCTCCGTAATCATAGCCATAGCCTTTCGGAAGAGACTGTTCGGCAGTTTCCTGCACAGCCTTGATGGCGTCTCCCGTACTATATCCGTCGGCCGGCATCGCATTTACCGCAATGGAGTTATACATATTGAAACGGCTCAACGATTCCGCACCGTAGCTACGGGTCAGCGTAACGAACTGGCTCAATGGCGCCATCTCTCCATTCGACATACGCACAAAAGCATTATCGAGGGAAGTTTCGTCCAAACGGAACACCGGATCGGCCTGAATCATGACACGGTACACTTTAGAGAAACGGTTGAAATTGGACACATACTGTCCACCGTAATAACCGGACAGCGTACTCAACACAGCGTCGGGCGTGATACCTGCACGCTTACATTTAGCTGCATCCACCTCTACCGTCCACTGCGGATAGCGAACGTCGAACGTCGAATAAGCCATCGATATTTCAGGCCGCTGGTTCAAAGCTCCCAAGTATTGCTGGGTGGTGGTAAAGAACTCGTTCATATCACCGCCCATCTTATCTTGCATGTGGAGTTCGAGCGCATTACCCATACCGTAACCCGGAATCATACCCGGAGAGATGGCGAACACACTGGCATCCTTGATATCAGCCGTACGCGCATATACCTGACCGATCACCGACTGCACATTGTCCTCATCACCCGGACGTTCGTCCCACGGTTTCAGTTTGAGAATCAACATACCGAACGAACTACCCTGTCCTGCCAACAATCCGTAACCGGCCACTTTCTGCACGTGTTTCAGTTGAGGTATTTCTATCAGGCGTTTTTCGATACGTTCCATCACCTTATCCGTCGTTGTCAGCGAACTGCCTGCCGCTGTACTCACATTGACGAAAATAACACCCTGATCCTCGTCGGGTACCAGACTGGTCTTCGTGTTATTCATCAGTAACACAAGCAATACCACGGAACAAGCCAGCAACGACCATGTCAACCATCTGCGCTTGATAAAGAACAATACAATCGTCTTATATTTATCCACCATCATATCGAAAGCCGAATTGAAAGCCTTACGGAAGCGTGCCGCAAAGTTGTTCTTCTGCGTTCCGTCTTCATTAATATAAGGTTTCAGCAGCAATGCACACAAAGCCGGACTCAAAGTCAACGCGTTAATAGCGGAGATACCTACCGCAACCGCCATCGTCAAACCGAACTGGGTATAGAACGTACCGGAAGTGCCGCCCATGAAGGACACCGGAATGAACACCGCCATAAACACCAGCGAAGAGGTGATAACGGCATTACTGATACCTTTCATAGCGTCGATACTTGCCATATATGACGACCTGTAGCCCACATCGAACCGCGCCTGCACCGCCTCGACGACAATAATGGCATCATCCACCACCGTACCGATAACGAGCACTAGCGCAAACAGGGTCAGCAGGTTGATACTGAATCCGGCTATCGCCATGAAAGCAAACGTACCCACCAGGGAAACCACAATTCCGACCAGCGGAATCAATGTAGAACGGAAGTCCTGCAAGAAGACGTACACCACAAGGATAACCAGGATGATAGCCTCGATCAACGTTTTCACCACCTCATGAATGGAAGCGAACAGGAAGTCGTTGGAGCTCATCATCTGCGTCAGTTCCACGCCTTTCGGAAGGTCTTTACTTGCCTCTTCGAGGAGTTTGTCGATATTCTGGTTTACTTCGGTCGCATTGGAACCTGCCGTCTGGAACACCATACAGGATACACCCGGATGACCGTCCATACCACCGTGGTAAGCGTAGCTGTCCTGTCCCAGTTGGATATCGGCAACGTCTTTCAGTTTCAAGACTTCGCCATTGTCGGTGGAACGGATGACGATATCCCCGAATTCTTCGGGAGTAATGAGACGTCCGGTGTACTTCATCGTATACTGATAAGTCTCATCGGAATTTTCACCGAACGAACCGGTAGCCGATTCGATATTCTGCTCGGCAAGCACACCGGTGATATCGGACGGAATCAGTTTGTACTGTGCCATCACGTCCGGTTTCATCCATACACGCATACTATATTCACCGCCCATAATCATCAGGTCGCCCACACCGGAGATACGAAGAATCTGCGGTTTCAGGTTGATGCTGATATAGTTGGACAGGAAGTTCTCGTCGTAACTGTCGTCCGGACTATACAATGAGAACATCTGCAGAATACTCGTCTGACGCTTGGAAGTGGTCACACCGACCTGGGTTACCTCCGCCGGAAGTTGTCCCGTAGCACGTGATACACGGTTCTGCACGTTGACAGCCGCCATATCGGGGTCTGTGCCCTGCTTAAAATAGACGGTGATGCTCACCGAACCGGAATTGGTGGCGGAGGAAGTCATGTAGGTCATGTCTTCCACTCCGTTGATCGCCTCTTCCAAAGGCGCAATAACACTCTTCTGCAATGTTTCCGCACTGGCGCCATAATAGGTGGTACTCACCATAATGGTAGGCGGAGCAATATCGGGATACTGCTCAACGGGCAAGCTGAACAGCCCGATGATACCCACTACGACAATCGTGATAGAGATGACTGCCGATAATACGGGGCGTTCTATAAAGGTTCTTAAATTCATGAATGATTCCTCCTTGGTTTAATTTTCAGTAGTAGTTGCCGGAGACTTCGTTGTTGTCTCTGTTGATGAGGATTGATTAGCATTTGTCACTCCTGCCACTGGAGTTTGAGCAGCCTTTGCCTTGACCGGAGTACCTTCACGAAGCAAACCTACTCCTTCTGCCACGATCACATCTCCCGGTGCCAATCCTTCATCTACAATAAATTCCCGACCGCCATTGACACGGGTCACTTGTACCTGGCTGGATTGAGCCTTGCCGTCCACTACCTTATAGACATATCTCTTATCTTGTATTTCGAAAGTGGCAGCCTGTGGAATGGTCAGCGCAGCTGTTTTTTGAACAGGAACAATCACATTACCCGCACCACCGCTATGCAGCAATCCTTCCTTGTTCGGGAAAACTGCACGCAGGCTGACCGTACCCGTCGAACGGTCGATCACTCCGCTGATAGATTCAATCTGTCCCCGTTCGGAGTAGGCTGACTTATCGTTCAGTTGCAGGTCGATGGCAGGCATATTTTTCAATGCTTCCTCTTTAGAACCGTATTGGCGGATCAGTCCCAGTAATTGGTTTTCCGTCATGGAGAAGTAGACGTACATATCCGAATTGTCGGAAACGGTAGTCAACGGCTGGGCAAGAGCGGAACTAACCAAAGCTCCTACACGGTAAGGCAACGTGCCTACCACTCCGTCGGCCGGACTTTTCACAACCGTATAAGAAAGATTATTGCGGGCACTCACTTCCTGCGCCTTGGCCTGTGCCAACTGTGCTTTGGCAGCCAACAGGGAGTTTTTTGCCGTACTCAAATCGAAAGAGGAAATTACGTTCTCTTTATACAGTTCCTCTTTACTGTCATACGTCAGTTGCGCTGTAGCCAGAGAGGCCTTGGCCGATTCAACGTTTGCCACTGCCGTCTGCAAAGCAGCTTCATACGGCACTTGGTCGATGATGAACAATGTCTGTCCGTTCTTTACACGCTGCCCTTCCGTTACACAGACTTTAGTCAGCGTACCACTTACCTGGGGGTAAATATCAATATCCTGACGTCCGCGGATGGTCGCCGAGTAGGCGCTTGAAATCATCCGGTCGGCCGGAGAAACGGTCATCACTTCGTATTCTGTTTCCATTTGTGCCGGAGGAGCTTGTTTACAGCCCGTAGCAGCTACCATACAGCAGAGCAACAATAGCCCTTGCTTCACTTTACATACCTTTTTACTCATTTTCTGTTACCTATTTAACTATTTTTGAACGCGGCAAAGGTAGACTGTTTTCTTCATAGGAAACTGGACTTAGTATCTTCAGTTTTGTTCATTTTAGGAACATTAAAACCGATATTTAGTGAAAAAGTCCTATTTTTGTACCCAAAATAAGAACAACAATGGAATCAAAAAACTCTAGCCTAGCCATACTTCATGAACCGTTCGTTGCCGGAATGGACGAAAACCTGTCTCCAATTATGCAACGCCTGTGGAAACTGGAAGGGGGTGCCATCTATTTTTGCAGAAGCGGATGGGCACACGTCACAATCGACCTGAAAGACTATGAAATAGTAGAAAACACTCAAATCGTGCTCTTGCCGGGAACGATTATCCGCATCAATGGCAACAGCAGCGATTTCACAGCTTCTTTCTTCGGATTTCCCAAAGAAATGTTTCGCGAAGCCTGCCTCCGTTTCGAGCCGATCTTCTTCCGGTTCATCAAAGAAAAACCGTGCTATACACTCAAGGATGAAAGCACAGGAGCAATCAACGGGTTAATGCGTGCCACAACAGCTATATACAACGATCGTGAAAACCGTTTCCGCAACCAGATCGCCAAAAATCATCTCCAGTCGTTTATGCTGGATATTTATGATAAGTGTTACCGCTACTTCGACCGACAGGAAATCGAAGGAGGAAGCCGGCAGGATGAAATCTTTAAGAATTTCATCGCACTGGTACATGAAAACTGTATCTCACAACGGGAAGTGACTTTCTACGCCAGCAAACTGTGTATCTCCACCAAATACCTGACAGGTATTTGCAAAAGCGTGACGGGCGAGGCTGCCAAAAAGATTATCGACGACTTTGCCATCCTGGAGATAAAAGTGTTGCTTCAATCCACCGGACTGACGATTCAGGAAATAGCCGACCGACTTGGTTTTCCCGATCAGTCGTATTTAGGAAGGTACTTCAAACGGCACGAGGGAATGTCGCCGAAAGAGTATCAGAGTAAGTATTCTATCTAATCAAGTAAAATAATCTTTTATTATTAGATTATTAGGCACGGATTACGCGGTTCTTTTATTAACTAAAACCGTGTAATCCGTGCCTCCATTTATTTTATTAATTTGTATTTATCGCACAACACAGATTGTTAACAGATCTGTAATACTATCTTAATCTGCCTTGCATTCCTTTGCACCGTGAAACAAAAACACGGGTGTGAATAACTTTATTTCATTTAATAAATTAAAAGAAGCAAGGTAAAAGATTATGAAAAGAAACAAATGGCTGCTTTCTCTGTCGATTGGGCTCTTGTGCTGTGGCTCTGCATACGCACAGACAACAGTGAAAGGAAAAATCACAAGTGAAGGCGGGGAACCGTTAATCGGGGCTACCGTAGCTGTGAAAAACTCGACAGACGGCACGGTGACCGACATCGACGGAAACTACTCCCTGAAGACTAAGAAAACATTGACTCAAAAGGATTTGCTTGTATTCAGTTATGTGGGATATAAAACGCTACAGAAGAACTATGCAGGCAATACGATGAACGTAAAACTGGCGGAAGAGTCGCAACAACTGAATGATGTGGTGGTGACTGCCCTGGGGATCAAACGTGAAGAAAAAGGATTGGGATATGCCACGGAAACCGTGAAAGGGGATATGATTACGAGTGCCCTGCCCACCAACTGGTCGACGGCACTGAACGGCAAGGTAGCCGGATTGAGTGTTATCTCTTCCGGTGGTCCGCTTAATTCGAGCCGTATCTCGCTGCGGGGGGACGTCTCGCTGAACCAGAACGGAAACGACGCATTGGTGGTAGTGGACGGTGTACCGATGAGTAGTCCGATGACCAATCCGGGTGTTGCCTACGGTGCAGGTTCAAACAGCGAACTTTCCGTGGACTATGGTAACGGATTCTCCGACATCAATCCGGATGATATCGAAAGCATCCAAGTATTAAAAGGGGCCAGTGCGACAGCCTTGTACGGTACGCGTGCAGCCAATGGCGTGATTATGGTGACTACCAAATCGGGAGCGGGTGCACCCAAAGGTATCGGTGTGTCTTACAGCGGTAACTTCAGTATTGACGATGTGATGAGATGGCCCGATTACCAGTATGAATTCGGACAGGGATTGCCGAGCAATATCGGTCCGGCAGGTTCTATCTACGAAGGCCAGCCCTATTACTCTTACGGGAAAGCGGAAGACGGCAGTTACGCAAGCACTAGCGGAACCAGTAGCGCCTACGGAGCACGTTTCGACGCCAACAGGTTGTTCTACCAATATGACCCCGTAACGCAGGGACGCGCTTCTGTTGCCACCCCTTGGGTAGCGTACAAAAACAACCGCAAAGATTTGTTCCAGACAGGATACACCCTGACCAACTCGGTAGCCTTGACCGGAAAATCCGACCGGGGCAGCGTACGGGCGTCCATCACCCACACTAAGAACGAATGGATTCTCCCCAATACAGGTTTCCAGCGTATCACCGCCATGGTTTCCGCCCAACAGCAGATTTCGAGGGCACTGCGCATTAATTTCAAGTCGAGTTATACGTACCGCAAGCTCAACAACACGCCTGCACTGGGATATAACAGTAACTCTATCTCCTACTTCCTTATCTTCCAGAATCCGAATGTCAACCTCGACTGGTTGCGTCCGATGTGGCGTACCGGACAGGAAAATGTGAAACAGCTCCAACCGTACAGTTCCTTTATCGGAAACCCGTATGTCATTCTATACGAATCTGAAAATCCTTCGGAGAAACACAGTAATGTATCATCCATTTCTGCCAATCTGCGCATCAACAGTAAATTCGATTTCATGATCCGGTCCGGTATCCAGTTGTCAGCCGACCAACGCGAACAGCATCGTCCTATCAGTGACGTGGTTTTCGGAAACGGGTTTTTCAAGAAACAGAATGTGTTCGATTATGAATTAAACAGCGATGCTTTATTTACTTACCATGATTCATTCGCCAACGGATTGCGTGTCAACGCTTCGGCAGGTGGAAACATGATGCAACAAAGCTACGATATGTTGGCTGCCTCGGTGGTAGGATTGATTACGCCGGGAGTATACAAACTGGCAAACGGTGTTTCCAACCCGAACGTGCAGACGGTTATCAAAAAGAAAGCGCTGAACAGTCTTTATTTCACGGCCAATTTCTCGTATAAGGATAAACTGTTTCTCGATGTCACCGGGCGCAATGACTGGTCGTCTACCCTGCCGAAAAGTAACCGTTCTTTCTTCTATCCGTCGGTCAGCGTCAGTGCAGTGATGAACGAGTGGTTCACGTTGCCGGAACAGATCAGTCTGTTGAAAGTGAGAGGTTCGCTGGCACAGGTGGGCAATGACACAGACCCTTACAAGACATCGCCCTATTATGGCACGAGCGATTTCCCCGGATCGGCCATCGTATCTTCTACGCTCTATAATCAGGATTTCAAACCGGAGATTTCGACCAATTACGAAACGGGATTCGACTTCCGTATGTTTCACAACCGCATCGGACTCGATTTCACATTCTATTATAACCGCACCAAAAACCAGATTCTGGATGCTCCGATGGACCCGACCACAGGTTACAGCAAAGCTACCATCAATTCGGGATGCGTCCGCAACCGCGGTTACGAAATCCAGTTGGACGTTACTCCGGTAGTCAGCAGGGATTTCCGATGGAATGCTACTTTCACCTGGTCTAAGAACGAGAACCGGATTCTCTCACTGGCGGAAGGGGCGGATGAGAACCAGTTAATCAGCAGTATCGGTAGTGTGTCTATCATCGGACGTGTGGGTGGAACTACGGGCGATCTCTGGGGATATAAACTGGTACGCGACCCGGAAGGAAATGTGGTCATCAACGACAACGGATTGCCCGAACGTTCGGGAGAGATCGAATACGTCGGCACGGCCTATCCGAAATGGAAAGCCGGACTGTACAATGAATTTTCTTACAAGAACTTCACGCTTAGCGTCCTGCTCGACGGACAGGTGGGAGGTAAAATGTACTCGCACTCGCACCACAAAATGACGGAACAGGGAAAACTGCAACATACCCTGAACGGACGTCTGCCGGGAACGGAATTTTATATGTCGAAAGACGACCCGCGCATCGCTGCCGCCGGACTTTCACCACAAGACGGGATGTACATGATTGCTCCGGGAACAGTGAAGAACGATGACGGAACTTACTCGCCAAACACCAAAGTGGTGACCGTGGAAAGTTATTATAAGGAATATTACCGGATGGCCAATGTGGAAACTAACACGTTCGACACTTCATTCCTCAAGTTGCGCGAAATGAGACTGGAGTACAAGTTGCCGAACAGCACACTGAAGAAAACACCGTTCAGCAAAGCATCGGTGGCACTCTACGCACGCAACCTGTTCTGTATCACTGACTATCCTCTGTTCGACCCCGAATCTGCCGCCCTCAACGGAAGTTCGATGGTGACCGGTGTGGAGACGGGCTCACTGCCTACGGCACGTACTTTCGGACTGAATATTAACGTATCTTTTTAAACACTGACTTATGAAAACCAATAAACTTTTCAAAAATATAGTATGGGGAATGACTTTGTGCGGAGCTCTCTGCACGACTTCCTGCACCAGCTTCGACGAACTCAATACAGACCCCACCCGCATGGATGAGGTGAATCCCGGCACGCTGCTCAACCCGATTTTATACGAAACATCGGTCTACAACTGGAAACGCTACAACAGCTATACCTACGACCTGATGCAATGCGCCGTATCTACCAGCAGCACCAACGGTGTGGGATGGTGGTATATGACGGACAGCGAAGGAGACGGCACATGGACTACTTATTATAAATGGATCAACAACGCCAAAGAGATGATGCGCCTCACCGGAAAATTGCCGGAAGCCTCCAAACAACCCAACTACGATGCTATATCGCTGACTTTGCAATGTTGGTTATACCAGATTCTGACGGATGCCTTCGGTGATATTCCGATGAGCGAAGCCTGCTCCGCCGACGAGGGAATACTTGCACCGAAGTTCGACACCCAGCAGCAGGTGTACCAACAGATTATCGACAATCTGAAAACAGCTAACGAGTTGTTCGACAAAGCTAACGGGTTGATCTACAACCAATCGGGCGAAATGTTGTACAAGACGTCCAAAGGGGATGCAACCGGTATTTTGAAATGGAAGAAGTTCTGCAACTCGCTCCGTCTGCGTGCACTGCTCCGGGTGATCGACGTGCCGGAATTCAACGCGAAACAGGAGCTGCGTACCATGCTGACCGATCCCGCCACTTATCCGGTATTCGAATCGAACGATGATGCTGCCCTGCTTGCCATCAGCGGAACTTATCCGGAGGAAGCTCCGCTCACCCGTCCACAGGATTTCACTTCTTATGTTCAGATTTCAGAGTTCTTTGTTAATCTGCTGAAAGGTTGGAACGATCCCCGTCTGCAGGTGTATGCAACACAGGTCACTCTCCCCGACCAGACTAAAGATTATGTGGGTTTGCCCAGCGGTTATCAGACGTTGCCTTCAATCACTGCTTCGGGACTGAATCAGGAAATGGCGAAGGCACCTATGAAACTTGCCATGATGCCTTATGCCGAAGTGGAATTCATCAAAGCGGAATTACTGAAAAAAGGAGTGATCGACGGAGGAAGTAGCGCTGCCAAAGAGGCTTATCAGAAGGGAGTGCAGGCGGCTATCGAACAGTGGGGACAGAAAATGCCTGACCATTATTTTGAAAATCCGGAAGCTGCTTATGATGATACGCTGGAACGAATCATGAACCAGAAGTTTGTCGCACTGTTCTTCTGCGATTATCAGCAGTGGTTTGAATATAACCGTACCGGTTTTCCTGTGTTACCTGTGGGGCCCGGCATCGCAAATGCTAATAACAAAATGCCGAAACGCTTTAAATATCCATCTGCTCTGCAGCGTACTAATCTGAAGAATTATCAGGCGGCTAAAGCGAACATGGGAGGCGATGACTTCCATATCCGACTGATGTGGCAGCAATAAATGAATGTGTCGGTCACCAAGATTGCGGCAATAATTATCATTTCAATCAATCTTTAAAATTCAATGAATATGAAAAGAATAATCAGTATGGCTGTTGTGTTAGTTATAACGATGGCAGCAACGGCGCAAAAAGGAGAGCTCGCCATGAACGAGAATATCTCCGGAAAAAACCATATTTCCAAAAACGAAAAAGAAGCTACTCCCGTAGGCAAAAAGCCGAAAGCGGTGTTTATATTCGACGTGTATGGAGAAATCCCGACTACCAAACCAGTGTTTGAAGCGGAACATTATCTGGGGAGTGACATTACCGGAAAATGGAATACTTTCATCCAGAATTATACGCATGAGTATGATGTAACAATCGGATTTACGGATTCTTCGGTCGAAATTTTGAAGCCTTCTATTTACAAGGCGGTTAATAAGGTGAATAAATATTATAAGAAGGCATTGAAGAAAGAAGAGGTGAGCCGGGAAGTTGCTACATTCAACATGGGTCATATTCTGGATTGCGCCAATGTGATGTGTTTCGATGATAACAGCAAGTCTTTTGAGGAGGCTCTCAAGTCGGCAGATGAACCGGAAGAAATTATCGCATTATTCAATCAGGTTACTTTAAGAAAGTTATAAGCAATGAAAAAGATCAATTTTAGAAAAACGCTGTTTGCAGCGGTTTTGCTTTTCCAGCTGAACGCTATTGCCGCCTTTGGTCAGACGGTGGTGAAAGGTAGTGTGAAAGATAATACAGGTAAACCCATCAGCGGTGTAGTGGTGACAGACGGGGCACATTTCAATACGACTGATGCAGAAGGAAATTATGTTCTGAACACTGATCCGACACGTTATCCAATGGTTTACATCTCTACTCCGGCAGCGTATGAGCTTCCTTCCAAAGAGGGGGTAGCCGATGGTTTCTATCAATATCTGGATGCCGGGAAAAGCGAGAACCAATATGACTTCGTATTGACTAAACGGCAGAAACCGGTGGATGAATTTGTCTACATCGTCCTTTCCGACCCGCAAGTGAGAAACGAAAAGCAACTGGACCGCTTCCGCACGGAAACAGTGCCCGACCTGAAACAGACTGCCGACTCACTAAAGAACTTCGAAATCGTCGGCATGGGACTGGGGGATCTGGTGTGGGATGCCATGAACCTGTACGCTCCTTACCGGCAAGCGGTGTCCAACTTGGGAATGACGATGTTCCAACTGATGGGAAACCACGACTTCAACCTGCTCTACAAATCTATAACGCAGACGGATCATCCGGCGGATGGTTATGGGGAACAGAATTATTATCAGTCATTCGGCCCGGCTAACTATTCATTCAATATCGGTAAAGTTCATGTGATAGCAATGAAGGATATTGATTACGACGGCAACAAGAAATACACGGAACGCTTCACGCCGGAAGATTTGGACTGGTTGAGAAAAGATTTAAGTTATGTGCCTAAAGGAAATATCGTGTTCCTGAACGTTCACGCTCCAGTAGCTAATAACACGGTAGCTGCGGGGGGAAATGCGCGCAACGCCAATGCGCTTTTCCAACTGTTGAGGCCTTACCAAGTACATATTTTCTCCGGACACACGCACTTTTATGAAAATCAGTTGCCCGCCCCTACCATTTACGAACATAATATCGGAGCGGCCTGCGGCGCATGGTGGGCAGGACACGTGAATCGTTGCGGAGCACCAAACGGTTATCTGGTGGTACAAGTGAAAGGTGATGATGTGAAATGGCGTTACAAGGCAACAGGGTGTTCGCCGGACTATCAGTTTCGGCTTTACCAACCGGGAGAGTTTGAAAGCCAGAAAGACTATGTGGTAGCCAATATCTGGGATTGGGACTGGACGTATACGGTAAACTGGTACGAGGATGGAGTGTTGAAAGGTGCTATGCAGGCTTTTGACGATGAGGATCAGGATTATATCAATATGGTAAAGGGAAAGAAAACGGGTTATCGCACACGTCATCTTTTCCGTGCACAGCCTTCTAAAGATGCAAAATCTGTCAAGGTGGTGGTTAAGAATCGTTTCGGGGAGATATTCACGGAAGAGATAAAACTGTAGTTTTATTTCAGTCTGTTTATACTGGTAGTAATTATAATTATGCTGGTAGTAAATTATAAAAGTCATGAGGGAGTTTAAGCTTTAACTTCCTCATGACTTTTATTTTTGAAACAATCTCACTTTAACGGAAAATCCGGCACATTGCTACTTTCATCGGTACTTTCCTCATCGCCCATAGTGCACAAAGCAGGGAACAGATGGCGCAGACCACAAATGTAACTCCGGTAGATACAAGGATATTTCCCAAGCCGACCAACGGAGAAACAATACCTCCGGAAGCAAAACAGAGTGCTCCCAACAGGGCGGAAGCTGCTCCGGCGTAACGGCGTTCGCTATCCATCGCCAAGGTGGTGGAGGAAGTAAAGGTCAGTCCCATTGTGAAAAGTAATGCGAACATCAGCAGTTCATAGGTCCAGAAGCCGCATCCGTTATACAAGGCAATCATCACACAGACGGACAGACACAACATACCGATGCATCCGGTCAGCGTCCCAGTTTCAGGTTGGCGGAATTTCACGGAGATAGCTGCTGCCACCCCGATAGCTACCGCATTCACCGCGAAGCAAGCTTCACCTTACGGTACATATTATATCGCATCTTTACTTCAGGAGTGGTTGTGCTTCTTTCTATTCTTTCTCCTATTTGATATGCTAGCTGCCATTCGTTAAAAAACATTATATTTGAGCCTATATAGGGTTACAACTTACTTGTTTTTTTTCATAATTTTGCAAACCAAAAATAGAAAAATAGGTATCAAGATGAAACTAAGATATTATCAAATCGCCATTCGTTACAAGAACAAAATGCATGACTTTCACGGTTGGGGTGTAGCAGCGCAGATTTGATAACCCTCCTATTTTCACTACAGAGAACGCCAGAGGACACAGCGTTCAAATAATCTTCATTAACTTGTGTCAACTGACATATTTCAAAAGAAAAAAACTCTGTGTTACTCTGTATTATTCCGTGGTGAAGAAAATTCAAAATTCTACTATTAATTAAATTTCTTTTCACTTTATGAGCAAAAAAAGATGGCTCATAGTGCCGCTATGTGCCGTGCTATGCAGTCAGGGACTGTTTGCCCAGACGCTTGACAGGAGAGTGTTGGGCATTGACGAAATGTTCCGTCTGGCAGACGAGAACAGTCAGAGTATTCAAACGTATAAAACCGGAAAGGAAGCAGCCGATGAAGCTTTGAAGGCTGCCAAGTCACAACGTTTGCCGGACATAGGTGCCTCACTCTCATTTAGTTACCTGGGCGACGGATATATATGGGACCGTGACTTCAAAAACGGGCAGAATATCCCTATGCCACACTTCGGCAATAACTTTGCGTTGGAAGCGCAACAAGTGATTTACGCCGGAGGAGCCATCAACAGCAGTATTACTCTGGCTGAACTCGGTCAGCAAATGGCTGCATTGGACTGGCAGAAGAACCGTCAGGAAATCCGCTTTCTCCTGACCGGCTATTACCTGGATTTATACAAGTTGAATAACCAGCTGCAAGTGTTACAGAAGAATCTGGATTTGACGGAACAGGTGATCCGCAACATGGAATCACGCCGCACACAGGGAACGGCCTTAAAAAATGACATCACCCGCTATGAGCTACAGAAAGAGACGCTGAAACTGCAACTGGCAAAGGTGCAGGATGCCCGCAAAATAATGAATCACCAACTGGTGACTACCTTACATCTGCCTGCCGGAACAGAAATCGTTCCCGATTCTACCTTGCTGAACGAGGAAGTGACAGCATTAGCCGAAAACGACTGGCAAATGATGGCCAGTCAAAGCAATGTCGGACTGCAACAAGCCCAGCTGGCTATGAAAATGAACGAGCAGAAAGTGAAATTGGAACGCTCGGAACTGCTTCCGAAAATTGCACTTGTGGCCGGTGAACATTTAGATGGTCCTATCACCATCGAAGTCCCGGTGCTCGACAATAACTTCAATTACTGGTATGTGGGGGTCGGTATCAAATACAATCTTTCTTCTTTATTTAAAAACAACAAGAAAGTGCGCCAGGCAAAACTGAACGTCTGCAGAGCACAGGAGGAATATTCACTGGCACAGGAACAAATAGAAAACGGTGTACAGGCGAACTACGTCAACTTTCTCACCTCTTTCACAGACCTGCGTACACAGGAGAAAAGCGTGGAACTTGCCGACCAGAACTATAACGTAACCAGCAACCGTTATAAAAACGACCTTGCCCTGCTCACCGATATGCTCGATGCCAGCAATATGAAACTAAGTGCCGACCTCGGTCTGGTCAATGCGCGTATTAACTTGATATACAGTTATTACAAAATGAAATATATCACACACACTCTCTAACAGAGAAGTAATGACTTATCAAAAAGAATCCAATTTATAACAGAATCAAATTCTCATCTCTCTTAAAATAGAACAGATTATGATAGCTAGAAAAACCCAGAAGATAATATACAACATTGTAATTATCTGTTTACTTATCGGTGGTGTCACTTATGTTTGTTCCCGGTTTATCCACTTGGGAAATATCGAATATACGGATAATGCGCAGGTGAAACAACATATCACACCGATCAATACCCGTGTACCGGGATTCATCAAGAAAATCTACTTTGACGAGTATCAGCAAGTGCGCAAAGGCGACACGCTTCTTATCATCGAAGATGCGGAATTCCGTCTCCGTGTGGCACAGGCAGAAGCGGATTTGGCGAATGCCACCGCAGGACGCCAGGCCACTACCATCGGTATCGCCACTACGCAAAACAATTTAAGTGTGAGCGACGCAAGTATTGAAGAAGTACGTGTACAGATGGAAAATGCCAAACGGGAACTGAACCGTTTTGAGAAACTGTTGCAGGAAGACGCAGTGACGAAACAGCAATATGACAACGTACATACAGCATACGAAGCTGCCAAAGCCCGTTATGAACAGGTGTCACGGGCTAAAATGTCTACTTCTCTAGTGAAAAGTGAGCAGACTCATCGCCTGGGACAGAATGAAGCAGGTGTCCGCCTGGCAGAAGCTGCGTTGGAACTTGCCCGTCTGAATCTCTCTTATACAGTCATCATTGCTCCGTGTGACGGCACGACAGGAAAGAAAGAAATCCTGGAAGGGCAACTGGTGCAACCGGGACAGACTATAGTTGATATCGTAGACAGCAGTGATTTGTGGGTAATCGCCAATTACCGCGAAACCCAGCTTCCGAATATCAAAGAAGGTGCAGAAGTGGAAATAACCGCAGACGCCGTGCCGAACGTCACATTCAAAGGAGTAGTAGAATCCATCTCCGATGCAACAGGAGCCGCCTTCTCAATGATTCCGCAAGACAACGCCACCGGAAACTTCGTGAAAGTGGAGCAACGTATTCCCGTACGTATCAGTCTGAAAGGAAACAAACCGGAAGATTTGAAACGTATGCGTGCCGGTTTTAACGTGGAATGTGAAGTGAAGTATTAACCGCTTTAACCCTTTATCGTTTTAATCATTGTTTTAATTATCAATTGCTTTAATTTTTTAATTTTCAATTCTTAATTTTCAATTCTTATGAGTGCTCCTGTTCTGAACGGTCCTTTTGTTTTGCCGATGTTCCGCAGTTTCGTGCCGCGGAAGATGCAACCGTGGATTTATCTTTTCATAGCCGTCACCTTCCAACTTTCGGGAGGTGTCTATTTGGGTGCATTGAATCAGATGATCGGCAGCATGTCACTGATGCGGGAGGATATTTTAATGTGCATGTATGCCAACCTGGCCGGTATGGCGATCTACTTTCCGTTACTGTTCCGCATGAAGTTTCGTTTTACCAATAAAACCCTGCTTACATCGGCCGCACTGGGAGTATTACTCTGCAACCTGATAGCACCGCATATCACCTTTCTCCCTCTATTGTGGTTGGTCTGCTTCATCGAAGGTATGTGCAAAATACAGGGAACTTTCGAGTGTATGTCAAACATTCAGCTGTGGATGACTCCTAAACGGGAGTTCACCGTTTTCTTTCCCTGGCTTCATATTGTTATTTTGGGAAGCATCCAGCTATCCGACCTGATTACGACCCGTTTGATGTATCATTATCACTGGACATACATGAACCTGTTCGTTGCCGGTCTGATGCTGATTGTCTTATTGATACAGTTCACTTGTGTGAAGCATTTCCGGTTCATGCGCAAATTTCCTCTGTTTGGTATCGACTGGCTGGGCGGGATACTATGGGCTGCCTTATTAGCGGAAATCGCCTTCCTCTTCAACTACGGAGACTGGTACGACTGGTGGAACAGCCCGGTCATCCGCCAACTGACCATCGTGATTTTCATCACTTTAGGAATTTGTATTTGGCGCATGATGACCATTCGACACCCATTTCTCGAACCAAAGATGTGGACGTACCGCCATTTTTTGCCTTTATTGGGATTAGTCACTTTAGTGGAAGCGTTCCTCGCCACGGAGCACGTGCTGGAGGAAGTCTTTTACGAGGAAGTAATGAAATATGAAGAACTGGTCAGTTCCCAACTCGATTGGCTTGCCATTGTCGGTATCGTATGCGGTTGTGTGTTTTCGTATTGGTGGATGCACGTCAAGCAGTATAATTATGTACGCCTGGTCATTGTCGGCTTTATCGGGTTGATCGGTTACCTGATCGGTTTCTACCTGACTTTATCCACCGACATCCATATTTCACAGCTTTACCTGCCGACCGTATGTCGGGGCTTCGCTTATGCCGTATTGAGTGCTACTTTTATGGTGTGTCTGGAGGAAATTATGACTTTCCAGCATTTCTTCCAGGGATTAAGTGTGTTCAATATGCTGCACATGGTAGTAGGCGGCGTAGTGGGAGCCGCAGTCTATGCACAGGGATTGGCGTATTATGTTCCCGACAATCTGGCCCGTTACGGTTCAGCCATCGATCATGTAGCTTTCAGCAGTAGTCCGTTCAATCTGGGTCACTATATGGAAGAGTTTATCAGTCAGATGATGGAGATAAGCATCAAGCAGATTTACGGCTGGGTGGCTTATGCCTGCATTTTCCTCTTCCTATTGTTATTGCTCTACGATTTCCCGGTTCGACGCTCATTAAAAAGTATGCCAAGCTGGAAAGAGGTGGCAAGGGAGGTGAAAAATACGTTCTGGCGGACAACACACATGCCGTCGGAGAAAGAAAAATAGGAAGACTGTTTACCTGTATATTTATTGAACTGATAATCAATAGAGTTTATGCCACCCGGCTACGAAAACAAACTGCCGTAGCTATCCGGCATAAACTCTACCTTTTTCTAACTAGTCACTTACCTTCTATATCTTTATAAATAGTTGCTTTTTGTACAGCCCCCATACAATCAGATAATTGAATCCGATAAACAGAAGGGCGTAAATCAGAGAGGCCAGATGAGCATCGGGAAGAACGCTCCAAATAGAAGTGTAAATCTTCTCCTGCAAGCTACTCTCCCCAACTGTAATTACCTCCAGCAAAGTAGCTAACACACCGGCCACTATATAAATAAACAATGGATTCGTACCAAAAACATGGAAAGGATATCCCCATTTCTGCTTTTTACGAATATCAATCAGCCAGGTGAGAAACACAAGCAACAAGGAAGCAAAACCACAAGTCACCAGCACAAAAGTCGGACTCCATACTTTCTTATTCAACGGACAGCCGTAACTCAACAACCATCCTGCAAACAAAAGAGCAATACCCAGTATGGAGATCTGCAACAGCCGGTGATGGATTTCAGTCTTCTCCCGCAAAATATTTCCGCAGAAATAACCGATAATCACTTGCGCAATGCACGGCAAGGTACTCAACAGGCCTTCCGGGTCGAAAAAGATACGCCCGCCATCCGGCAACCACTCCCGATACAAATGGGCTTCTCCGAATAGTGTGCGATCTGTAACGGCAATAATATTCTGTTCGGAAAGTTCAAATCCGTGTCCCAAAGCCAGCAAGGTGGAATAACCTGCCAGAATGATCCCGGAGATCCATGCCAGATTTGCCGGACGCCGGACACCCACAATCAGCAAGGAACCAAAGAAATAAGCCAATGCCAACCGCTGCAACACTCCCAGAATACGTATGTGCGAGAAAGGTTGTTCTACTCCTGTGCACACCAACGAGAACCAGGAAAGAAAAAGTCCCAACAAAAACAAGATCAACGTGCGCCGTACCAGTTTGATGATAAAACCGCGACTGAAATGATGATCGAACCGGGATAAGGCAAAACTCATGGAAACGCCCATTATAAACATGAAGAACGGGAAGACCAAATCAGTCGGAGTCAGTCCGTTCCATTCGGCATGTCGCAAGGGTGCGTAAATGGATTCCCATGTTCCGGGGTTGTTCACCAAAATCATTCCGACAATGGTGATTCCCCGGAGTATATCTAATGAAAGTAAACGTTCTGATTTCATATTGTTCTTAGTGTACCGGGATTAAAGAAATCCCGGTTTGGTGAAATAGAATCCATTCGCATTCAACCATTTAACATGCCATTTCAGGCGATTGGTAAAATCAATCCAGTTACGGCTACTTCCCCACGCCAACTCCGAAAATGCTTGAAGAGAGGGAAACACGTGCTGGCCAAACTTCCGTTCATTAGGAATCATCTCCGTCCATACACAAGCCTGGAAGCCTAACACATTTTGCTTCACGATGCCGGGAAACTGGGGTTCGAACTCGAAGTTATACAAAGAGCTTAATCCTTCGTCTGAAGGCGTTGCACTCAAATAGAAACGGGACCATTCCATGAATATAATCGGATACCCTTTCTGGGTAATCTTTCCCGGCTGATCGGGCAGCCAGTCACGCCAATAAGTATAAATCAAATCCTGTGGCTCTTTTTCAAGAAAAGCATCGTCCCATCCCATCACTTTCTTGCCTTTACCCTTCACATAGTTCGTCATAATCTTCACAAAACGGTTTTGCAGTTCATCCACTTTCTGATAACCTTCCTGCTGCATCAATCGCTGACAAACTTCACACTGTTCCCAGTTATCTTTCTCCACTTCATCTGCTCCGATATGGAAATATTCCGAAGGGAAAATCTCGACCATCTCATCAATGATGGACTGCACGAACTGATAGTTCTCCGGACGCGAGGGACAGATAGGATAAGAGAATTCTTCTCCCCATCCGGCTTCTCCCGTGCACGACAACTCGGGATAGACTTTGATAGCCGCCGAGAAATGACCTGGCATGTCAATTTCGGGTACAATATCGATCCCTCTTTCCAACGCATAACTTACCAAACCTTTCATCTCTTCCTGCGTATAATGACCGCCATATTGAGAACCGTTTCTCACGAAACGGGGATCTATCTCATAGTTATAATCCTGTTGGGAAAGTTCTACGCATCTCTTGTCATATTCGTCAAAGTCGCGCCAGCTGCCTTCCTGCGTCAGCAACGGATATTTTTTCACTTCAATGCGCCAACCCTGATCGTCCGTCAGATGCAAGTGAAGCTTGTTTATCTTGTAGAAAGACAAACAGTCTATCACCTTTTTCAGATAATCAACCGTAAACATGTGGCGGACTACATCGATATGAAATCCGCGCCAATCATATTTGGGAGCATCTTTTATATCGACCATCGGAAGATATTTAGCACTTCCGGAAGTGAAGAAATTTGCTTGTTCGAGCGCTTGTCTCAATGTCTGGATTCCCCAGAGAAGTCCGGTTTCCGTTGAATAATAGACGCAGGCTCCCTCTTTGGTAACGGTGAGCCGGTAAGCCTCTTTAGCCAGATCCGCTTCCTGTTTCACACGGATAAAGGCACGATCGTTGGAGGCATCACTGACGGAAAGAGAAAGTTTCTCTTCCAGGGTGGATTTCAACAGTTGCGACGTGGAAGCCGGAATGTTCTGGCTGACAGTCACATTCTGCGGAAGAGAGACAACCGATTCTTTATAATCGACTCTTTCCGGCAAAGGCATCACCGACAGGCGGGTGGGCACTCGCTCCGGGTAGTTCGCGTTATCATTATCATTGCACGACAACGATGTGATCGCACCTATTCCCAACAAGAATAATATTCCGGTTCTTTTTATCTTATCATAGTTCATAACTTATCTACTTTTGTGGATTAATCTACTTTGAGAGTGCTTGTTACACTCTCTTTATTTAAATAAAACAGTTTCGCTTTCACAACGGAAGCATCACAGGCTACGGGAGCTTTCCAAAGTTCCGAACGAAGGGTCGGTTCCGTGCCATCGGTCGTATAGCGTATTTCACCTCCCCGGATAGGGGTACTGGCATGGAGTTGCCCTTCTTTGATGCAAAGTCCGGGATGAGGTAAACGGAAATTGATACTTCGGGACGCCCAGTGAGGCATTTCTTTCTCACTCACTTTGGAGTAGAACAGGCCCAGTTCTTTATTGAAAGCCTGACGTTCTTTCTCTCCTGTTAAAGTGCTCCAGGCGGGAAAAGCGTTCCAACCGCGTTCCACCAATCCGAGGATTTTGGGGAAGGTGTAATATTCCACCCATTCAAAATCACGGATGGTTTCAGCAAATAATTGTGCCTGCACTCCCTGGATATGTTCCTTTCCGGAAGCGGTCAAAGTCGTTTTTCCCTTTCCTGCGATGTCCGGATCGACCGGATTGCCTGCCATATCGGTACGCGAAGAACGATAAATGCTATATGGAAGCATGGAGAAACCTTTGGACTCGTCAACATATCCCGCCCACGAGAGACCTCTTTCGTCGGGATGAGCGTCATAGGCCAAATCCAGATAGAAATTGTTCACGTTGCAGAGAATCACCGGATATCCTTTGTTGGCTATCTGGTAAGGTATTTCATCCGCTTCCCATTCAGGAACCGTATTCCAGCAATACACTCCTGCTGCAAGTTGGTTCAAATGACGATCGGTTGTTTCCGGATGTCCCAACGCTACTTCCTGCCAGCCGCTGAATTGCAAATTATGTTGTTGCAGATAGTCTGCCATCTTCGTAATATAGTATTCAGACAGTTCGTGGGCACTTGTCATCCCGTTTTCATCCATAAACGTCCGGCAGACAGGAGAACCCATCCAGGCTCCTTCGGGTACTTCATCGCCACCTAAATGAATCGTAGTCAAAGGTACCTCCGCTTCCTCATACATGGCTATCAACTCACGAATCACTTTTTCCATAAACCGGTATGTAGAAGGCAATGCTACATTCATGACATTATCCGTATAAGACTGCGCGGAAACATAACGGGAAGTGTCTTGTGCGTCACTTAATAAATATTCGTTGGCCTTTTCAGGGGCAGTATTCACATACTTATGATAGCGCGCTTTCATGGACACGATTGCCGCACGGGCATGTCCCGGAGACTCAATCTCCGGAATCACACGCACATGTCTTTGAGCTGCATAACGCAATAAATCGATAAATTCTTCACGGGTGTAATATCCGTTGCCGGAGGTAGCTGCAGACGGATCATAGTTGCCATCGTAGCCCGGATATAAACATTCCAGTTCATCCGTGGTATGTCCCCGGCGTGCGCCAACCGAGGTCAATTCTTCCAAGCCGGGAATCTCCAGACGCCAGCCTTCATCATCCGAAAAATGGAAATGCAGTACGTTCAGTTTATAAGAAGATATTACATCTACCAGCTTTTTCAGATGTTCAACAGTCGTAAAGTTCCTGGCAATATCGAGCATTTGCCCGCGATACGGCAAATCGGGATAATCGCGGATGGAGAGAGCTTCCAAACGGAACAGCTTTTCCTGACCTTTCAACAGGGAGAGCAAGGTTTGCGTCCCATTGAATATGCCATGTGAAGTGGAAGCTGAAATATTTATTAGCCCGTTTCCCGTATCAATCCGATAATATTCGCCGTTCACTGCTGTTTCCCGTTCCGGCAAATAATCCAGATGAACTGTTACCGGTGCTTCGGATACAACTTCCAGGCCATGGATGGTTGCCAGCTTTTCTTTCAGTAATTCAGCTTCGTTGGCAAAATCGGGATGGAAAGTCAGTTTTACTTTATTTTCTATAGCAAAACCCTCTTTGCCGGTAGCCGGCACCGCTTCTTTCACTGACGGAAAAATATCAGTTTGCTGCAACTGGGCTGTAGTCTCCAACGCCAAATTCGAAGCATATATCTTATCAGGTGCGGGATACCAGTCTTCTGTCTCCATTCCTTTCAGCGGCTGTATGGTCAGTCCGACAGGCAAGGGAATACCTTGCTTACTGCCTGACTGACTCACCCAGTAAGTGCCTTCGGGAGCATGTGACATTTTTTTCAATCCGTTGGTACAACAGAATTTGACGGTCAACGAATCTCCCGGAGCCAGTGGTTGAAAATTTTCTGCCGGATACATCCGGAAGAAGTTCGCATTCACCACTTCCACTTTGACCGGAGCAGACTCTTCCTGCAGAATCTCACGAGGCAGCTGCGAATAATAGATGATCCAATCCTTTTCTAAAGGAACATCTGAGATGTTCTTCAGGACAAATGAATTCTCATAGTAACCGGGCTGTACTTCCACAGCTCCCATCTTCCAAGTCAATGACACGGGGGCTTTCGCCCCGTCAGTCGATTTACAACCGGAAATGACCAGCAGGAGGCACAGACTTCCCCATATTATATATAGCATATTTCTCATAGGCTTTCCTGTTTTTCTATATATCATTCTTTTAGGTATTAATCACTCAATCGTTCGATGTGCAAAGTTTCTTTGCCTACTCCCTGCGAGGCGTCGAAAGTCAGACGATAATAGCCGGGAACGAAACCGTCGCCACTCGTTATTCCATTGGAACCAGATAGTTCAATTCCATCCGTATCGCCGGACAATGAACCCTCTTGCAGTAGCATGCCTTTATCTTTATTCCATTGCAAATCGCTGTAAATTTCAATTTCGAAGGATTCCCATTCATGAGTGTTACTCAAATACACGGTGGTCTGGTATTTCTGTTCACCGATTGGCACAATATATCCTAACTGTGATATGTCTTCCAAATTCCAGCCTCCACTATTATATGCTTCATTCCAGACGGGTGCGCATGTAAATCCGTGTCCTACCAGCCAGAAGCAAGTGGGAGCCGTATCACCCATCCGTGCCACCCAGATATAATTATACTTAGAAGAATAATAGATCTCCCAGGTTCCTGATTTGCGCAAGAAGGTAAACTTGCCATTATCCGGATTATAGCTAAAGAAGTCGCGATTGTAAGCGTGTTCCACATCTTCAAATCCACTCATTTCGAACTCTTCCCCCTGCGTAAAGCTAATCTGTGCACGGAAAAATCCCTCACTGGCTATCAACTCGGTTTCTTTAATTTTCAGGTTCTTTTGGTAGCCGACTACTCCCAGTTCAAAAGTCATCACATTGAAAGTGATTTGTTCGACAAACCAATCCCGGTAATCAAAAGCAAAGCTAGGGCCCGACGCTTCAATAAGGACTGCCGTATTGCTTGCTTCGGCAGCTCCCCAAATCAGTTTTGCATCATCCAATGATGCTGTGGTTGAGATCTTTCCGGATAGCTCCATCGGATAACCCTCTTCCGAATCGGAAACTTCCGTAAGGTACAGGTAAGGATTGTCCTCACTCCGGGTCATTTCTACCACCTCACCGTTATAGTGAAGATAAAGCACTTCGGGAATCTGCGGACGGGTGATATGGAAATCAAATGTTTGAGTGACTTCACTACCTTCCACATTAATGGCTGTCAGAATCACCTTCGCTTCCTGATTCTCTTCAAGTCCGGCTTCAAACGGGATATAAATCCCTTTTTCAACAATCGAAACATCAGTGCCTTTCGTACGGATCGACTGCGAACTGACCAAAGTTTCACCTGTCATCAATTTCACTTCCAGCGTAGACAAAGGAGTCTGCGGATCGTGAATCTTCACAGAAAAATAAAGAGAATCGGCAGCAGGTGTCTGATCGGTAGTTGAGAATTGCAGTTCCGATATTTCGGGACACGAATATGGATACGTCACCCGGCCATCTTCTTCGCTGCATGAAGCCAGCCAACAAACAGTCAGCCCCAGCAGCCATAAAAACAGATTATTGTGTTTCATCATTTTTTCTTTTAAAGTTTTACGTTCCTCTTTTCATTAATAGCCTTCATTTTGAGTCAGATTGGTGTTCTTATCTTTCTCTCCTTGAGGAATCGGCCACAACTGCCGAAAAGCCTGCAAACCTGCAAACAGCAATCTGCCGTCTTTGTCTTTATGCTTCTGCATCACTTCCAGCAAACGATTATTGCGTACCAGGTCGAACCAGCGCTGACCTTCCATATACAACTCTAATTGGCGTTCGTTCTCTACCGCCAGGCGTCCTCTGGCCTGCCCCATATTTTCATCTAAAGAAGAAGGAGCAAAACCGGCACGTTCTCTAATACTATTTACAATCCGGATGGCTTCCGGGGTGCGGTCCAACTCTACCAGTGCTTCGGCTTTCAACAGCAGTATATCTGCCAACCGCATCAAAATGATATTGGAAGTCTTCTCGCGAATCTTATAAGACAACGGGTAACTGTCTGCCGGCCAATAGGTATCATAAGGCACTGATTTCCAAAGAATACTGGATGCATAACGGGTATCTTTCTCTTTGTCAAATTTAGCAACCAGATCATGAGTAGGTGTACAATAACGTCGCCAGGTTACTGATCCGTCATCTTCTTTCAGCAATACCCAGTAAGCCCAGTTGGGTGCATCGGAGGTGTAATAGACTTCGAAGATGCTTTCTGAAGAAAATTTCTTGTCGGGTTGCCACAACTCGTCAAAATTGCTGACCAGCGTATAGCCTTCTGCTATTACTTTGTCACAAGCCTCAACCACTTTGGTATAGTCGCGTGTTGATTTCTCCCCTCTCGTTGCTAACACTTTGGCACGTAAGGCATAGGCTGCTCCCTTAGTTGCCTGGAAAATTCCTTTATTCTTGCTTACCAGGTAACGAATGGTATTTTCTTCATTCAGGTCGTCCAGGATCTGGTCATATATTTTATCTGTGGCAGAACGTTCCGGATACATCACCGGATACCATTTATCGAGGTTTTCGGCTGTAATGGTCGGAATCAAATCCAGCACCATCGGGGCATCACCCCATAAACGGACAATATCAAAATACGCCCATGCCCGCAAGAACTTGGCTTCTGCAATAACACGATTACGTTCTTCTGCTACGGTAGAAGTAGGATCCATCATCTTCGTATTTTCAATCACACTGGTTGCAGTGCCCGCCATCGAATAATACTGTGACCAGACCAGTTCTACTTTATAATTGGTAGAGGTCAGTTTCAACAAATCAAACTCCTGTTCGGCCACACCATCTCCGCCGATATAACAATTATCGGACTGCACATCTCCAATAGTATAATTTTCCGACTGGAATATATCTGCTTTAAAACTCTCATACGCACCCTGCAACTCGGCCTGTGCATCTGCCAGACTTCCATATTTAGACTCCTGATCTTCCGTTCCGGTACCTTCCTGCATAAAATCCGATTGCGGTTTCTCATCTAGGAAACTACTGCATGAAACGACTAATGTACAGAGTACGACATACGCTAACTTTATTATATTTTTCATTTTCGCAGCTATTAAAATTCAACATTCAAACCAAAAATTACCGCCCTCGATTGAGGATAAGTACCATAGTCCACCCCTTGAGCAACGGAGTCTCCGCCAAAAGCATTTACTTCAGGATCGTATCCTTTGTATTTAGTCAGTGTGAAGAGATTCTGTCCGGTGACGTAAGCCTGCAATCTGGACAGATGTATCTTATTCAACCATTTCTTAGGAAAATTATAGGATAAAGTGACTGTTTTCAGGCGCAGGTAAGATCCATCTTCTACAAAACGGGAGGAGTTATGATTATTCTCTGTATTACCAACGCGGGGGACATTGGTAATCATACCCGGTCGTTTCCAACGATCCAACACACGAACCGACTGGTTTCTAAAGTCTGTCATGCCTTCCATATCAATACGCGATGCATTAAAAATCTTATTGCCCTGACTTCCCTGCAAGAATACAGACAGGTCGAAACCGGCATACGAAAATGTATTCGTCATACCGTAAATGAACTTGGGCTGGGCATTTCCCAAAGTAGTGCGATCTTCCGGATCGATAAAACCGTTACCATTCAAGTCACGATAGATAATATCTCCGGTTTCCGGATCAACGCCTTCTGATATGTAACCAAAGAATGTGCCTAACGGAAGACCTTCTTTCAGGATGACGGCTTTCTCCTTGGATTCGTACATTTCAGCATAATAATAAACTTTATTCAAACCGAGCTTCGTCAGCTTATTCCGGTTGAAAGATATATTGAAATCGGTATTCCACTGAAAGTTACCTTTAAAATTCTGGGAAGAGAGAGTGAACTCCATACCTTTATTCACCATCTCACCGTCGTTTCTTGTCACACTGCTCGGCACCACATTCTCCGGCAGGCTGACTGTCAATAGTAAATCGGTGGTCTTTTTGTAGTAAGCATCAACCGAGAAGGATAAGCGGGAATCAAACATGGTCAGGTCGAGTCCCAGATTCCATTGGCTTGTTTTTTCCCAGGTCAGTTCTTTATTGGCTGCCGAGCCGGGTTTAATGGCAAGTCCCGGATATAAGTTTCCCTCCGAAACGGGCAGTTTACTGACGCTCATGGAAGCCATGTAAGCGTAGTTTCCAAAACCGCCTTGGTTACCATTCATACCCCATCCGGCACGTAATTTCAGGTCGGTAACAATGTCTTGTAAAGGTTGCATGAACTTTTCGCCTGAAATTCTCCAACCTGCAGAAACAGAAGGGAAAGTACCCCAACGATGTCCCAGGGCAAAACGAGAAGAACCGTCTGCACGGAAGTTAACTGTCAGCAAATAACGGCTGTCGTAATTGTAGGCTACACGACCCAGAAAAGAGGCCAGCGTCCATGCGGAAGCAGAAGAACCGCAAGCATCCTTATCCAGTTGATTGGCGGCACTGATGGAATGAATATCGGGATAAGACTCTGCCAGGTCGAAACCTGCCATCCACGAACCGTTATATTGTGCACGCTGCTGGGTAGCCCCTCCCAAAATAGAAAGGTTATGTTTGTTGAATGAACAATCATAGGTCAGCAAATTTTCAAAAAGCCATTCGAAGTTTCGTGAGAAACTCTCTTCCACACGCCCTTTTGTACCCCGTCCGTCCGAAGTGGAAATCGGGTCCAGATAGTAGTCCCAATGTTCATTGGTCAGTTCAATGCCAAAAGTGGTTTTAAACTTCAGTCCTTTGAATATGTCAACCGTGAAGCCGAGTGAGCCATTTATATGGTCTGTATTCGTGTTACTGTCTGCAGCATTGGCAGCCAGCGGATTCAAGATGCGCGCACCGTAAGCCTGTTCATCATATTCGTTCGGATCATACGGGTTCCACTTCTGCATAAACGGAGGAGTATTCACAACGGATAAGATGGAACCGGCACGCAAAGAACTGCGGCTTTCGTTCACCCATTGTCCGCCTGTATGCGAATATGCAAAATTGAGTGCCATCTTTAGCCATTTGGTCTGCTCACTATCCAGGTTTGCACGGAAATTATACCGATTGAAATGTGCTTTCTCCACGATACCCTGTTCGTCGGAATAACCTCCGGAAACAAAATATTGCAGTTTCTCGGTCCCATTTGCCACAGACAACTGATAGTTCTGATTGACACCCGTACCGAAGAATAAATCGGTCCAGTCCACATAGCGCGTTTCACTTTCGGGGATATTAGGGGCAACATCCGAAACAGCTTTCAAATCTTTCATCAAGTCTTTATATTGCTCCGTATTCAATGCATCTATTTTTTTCCCTAATTTAGAGAAACCTACATAAGCACTCATTTTCACTTGTGGTGCACCGATCTTTCCTCTTTTAGTCGTAATCAACACTACTCCGTTTGCCGCACGTGCTCCGTAAATAGCTGCCGATGAGGCATCTTTCAGAATTTGCATGCTTTCAATATCATTCGGACTGATATTCGAAATGTCATCCGACGGCAAACCGTCCACCACATACAACGGTTCATTGGATGCCTGTACCGAAGTGGCTCCTCTCACCCGGATTGTCACTCCGGAACCCGGCATACCCGACGGCTGCACAACCTGAATACCGGCTGCCTTTCCCTGAATAGCCTGTGCAGCTGTCATAATCGGACGTTCTTCAATATCTGCCGTGGAAACGACAGATACCGCAGTCGTAATATCTTTCCGTTTCATAAAACCGTATCCCACTACGACTACCTCTTCCAGTACCTGCGAATCTTCGCTCAATGACACATTGTATATGTTCTGCTTATTGACCGTATGAGATTGGGAAACATAACCGATATAGGAGAAACTGATTTTTGCCCCCACAGGAGCTTCCAAAGAGAAACGACCGTCTATATCGGTAGCGGTTCCAATATTCTCTCCCTCCACTCTCACTGTGACACCAATCAAGGGTTCTCCCCTCCGGTCGGCCACAACACCGGTGATTGTTTTCTTATCGCCTTTCTGGGGGGCGTTCTGTTCACTTTTCAGAGTAAGCACCACTTGCTTACCCGATTCTATTTTATAACTAATAGATGATCCTTTGAAAACTTTTTCTAAAACCGCATCAATACTTTCATTACTCACTGTCAATGAAATTTTTTGATCTAATCCGGGAAGCTTATCCGTATAAAAAAAGCTGTAATCAGCCTTCTTTTCAATCACTCGTATCGTCTGGCGTATCGTCTGATTCTTCACAGAGAAAGTGATCTGCGCACTTGCCTCTTGAGACACAAACAACAAGATACAACTGAACATAACAAGCCTGAATATGATATGTAATTGTTTTCTCATTAGTAATTAGCTTTAAATTCTTTAAAATATAAGTCTGAAAATTAGACTTTTTATTATCTTTGTAAAATCGTGAAGCAAAAAGGATTCCCTTTCCCTTATCCGCATAAGGAAAATTTCTTTTTTACTATCATGTATAAACCGTATTTGATTTCGGGGTGGAATTATGCTGCTACATAATTCTACCCTCTTTATTTTATTATGAGGTGTCTTCCATAAATCGTCCTTTTTAGTTAATACTACTTCCTATTCTCACCGTATCTCCTTCTAACTCATAGGTTAAAGGATAAGTAAGGCTTATAATGTAAAATACATTATGCAAGCTACTGTTCCGGATGGTTCCGGAAAATAGCACGTTCTTCAGTTTCTCGGAGTCAAACACGACTTTCACTCCGTACATCCGCTCCAGCGTAGTCGCGATCTCCGCTAAAGAGGATGAATTAAAAATCAACATATTGTTCCGCCAAAAGTCGATTTCACGCATATCCGAGATTACAGATTTAGTAAATGTCTGCTTGCTCTTATGGTATTCTACCTTTTCCCCGGGTTTCAACAAGGTTACGTCCGTTTTATTAGAAACCTTGACGCTTCCTTCTGCCAGCAGTGTTGTGACGGAATGATCATCACAATAGCCTTTCACATCAAAGGTGGTTCCCAACGCTTCTATCTCCAGATCATTGCAGCAGACGATAAAACGTTTATCTTTGTTTTTCGCCACTTCGAAATAGGCTTCTCCGTCCAAATAGATTTTCCGGTCGGATTTGTTGTACTCCGCATCATAAGAAAGATGAGTAGCCGAATTTAACCAGACTTTCGTTCCATCGGGCAAAGTCAGATTCGCTTTCTGTCCATAATCGACAGCCACCATGAAAGGGTCCTGTGACACCTTATTCATGTGTTCTACCCCAAAGTAAGTGGCCAGTCCCAAACAAACCGGTAATAAGATAGTGGCTGCCACCTTATATATAATAGGTTGCCAGCGCCGTTTCTTCGGAGATAGTATCTTGGGCTCATCCAGATTCCTCTGCAGATGGTTCCACATTTCTTCTTCCACTGTCTTATCGATTTCGACGGCTGCTTCTTTCCACATTTGCTCGCAAAGCAGATTAAACTCATTACGAATTCCGGGTTTACGAATCCATTCAATAAGTATCCTTCTTTCTTCAGAAGAGGCCTCCTTTTTGAAGAATTTTTCCAATAGTACTATGTAATCGTGTTGCTCCATAATTTTCCTGTTCTATTTATACTAGTCTTGAGAGACAGAAAAGGACTACAGAGAAATCGAAATAGTTCAGATATTAACTTTTATTAAAACTTCTATATTAGATATCATGTAAGAAGAGAGAGACTGAAAAGGCAATTATTCCCAGTTTGTCACGCAAGAAATCCAAAGAACGGTGTACCTGTGTGGCAACAGTCTTTTCCGAGATATTCAACTGGTCGGCTATCTCACGATAGTTCAACCCTGATTTCCAATAAAGCATAAAAACTTCCCGGCGCGCTGGAGGCAGTTCTTCTAAAAGTTTCAGGATATATTCTTCCAAAAACAAATAATCCAGTTCTTCATCTATCTCTACGGATTCGTCAGATGACTCATTCGCAAGCCTGTCTACATAATTTTGAAGCAGGAGTTCGCGTCTTACATAATGATATACCATGTTTTGGGATATTTTAAAAAGATAGCCGTCAAAATTCCCTTCCAGATCGATATTAAGCCGCTTCTCCCAGATATGGAGAAAAATATCTTGTGTGATATCTTTCGCCACCCCGGCATTGCTCACCATAGAAAGGACAAAATTATAAATGCGAGCATTGTATCCACGATACAATGCCTCAAAAGCATTTTTATTTCCTTCTTTCAATAATTGAAGTTGCTGGGTGGTAATCATTATAAAATAAGGTTAAATCATATATCGATTCAAAAATAGCGAAATAACTAAAGCCGACAACCAAAGCACTTGTTAAAATTTCAATAAATCAATATCATAGCATTTAAAAGGGAATAGAATACAAAAACACATCCTTGACATATCATATCATAAATTCAGCCATTTTGCTATAAAATTAATAGAAATTATTAATCAACAGCTACAATTTCGAACTTTTATTCCTACATTTGCGGTCAAATGATAACTTATTAACAAATTTCATAAATACCATGGCTAAAATAACGAAAGAAGCCGCTTTGCTCTATCATTCACAGGGCAAACCCGGTAAGATTGAGGTAGTGCCTACCAAACCTTACAGTACACAAACCGACTTATCACTCGCATATTCTCCCGGTGTAGCAGAACCTTGTCTCGAAATTGAGAAGAATCCGCAAGATGCGTATAAATATACGGCTAAAGGTAATCTGGTAGCCGTTATTTCCAACGGTACAGCCGTACTCGGACTGGGTGATATAGGTGCATTGAGCGGTAAACCTGTAATGGAAGGTAAAGGTCTGCTTTTCAAAATTTACGCGGGCATCGACGTTTTCGACATCGAAGTGGATGAAAAAGATCCAGAGAAATTTATTGCTGCAGTAAAGGCTATTGCTCCTACTTTCGGAGGTATCAACCTGGAAGACATCAAAGCTCCCGAATGTTTTGAAATCGAACGTCGCCTGAAAGAAGAACTGGATATACCTGTCATGCACGATGATCAGCACGGTACTGCTATTATCTCCAGTGCCGGTTTGGTGAATGCCCTGCAAGTGGCCGGAAAGAAAATCGAAGATGTAAAAATCGTTGTGAACGGTGCAGGTGCATCTGCCGTATCTTGTACTAAATTGTATGTGTCACTGGGTGCACGTCTCGAAAACATCGTCATGCTGGATAGTAAAGGCGTTATCAGCAAGGCGCGCACGGATCTGAACGAACAGAAAAGATTTTTTGCAACCGACCGCACGGATATTCACACGCTGGAAGAAGCAATCAAAGGTGCAGATGTATTCCTCGGCCTGTCGAAAGGAAATGTGTTAAGCCAGGATATGGTGCGCAGCATGGCTCCGATGCCGATTGTGTTCGCATTGGCTAACCCGACACCAGAAATCTCTTACGAAGATGCCATGGCAGCACGTCCTGACGTACTGATGGCTACCGGACGTTCTGACTATCCGAACCAGATTAATAATGTAATCGGTTTCCCGTATATCTTCCGCGGTGCTTTGGATACTCACGCTAAAGCTATCAACGAAGAGATGAAGATTGCAGCCGTACACGCTATCGCTAATCTGGCAAAACAGCCGGTACCCGATGTAGTTAATGCGGCATACCACGTGAACAACCTCTCTTTCGGCGCGGAATACTTTATCCCGAAACCGGTAGATCCACGCCTCATCACCGAAGTTTCCTGCGCAGTGGCAAAAGCTGCTATGGAAAGCGGAGTGGCTCGCACTGAAATCAAAGACTGGGATGCTTACTGTGTTCACCTGCGCGAATTGATGGGTTATGAGTCCAAACTGACCCGCCAACTGTATGATACAGCCCGCCGTTCACCGCAACGTGTCGTATTTGCCGAAGGTATCCATCCGAATATGCTGAAAGCTGCCGTTGAAGCGAAAGCCGAAGGTATCTGTCATCCTATCTTATTAGGAAATGACGAGGCTATCGGAAAACTGGCAGAAGAAATGGATCTCAGCCTGGAAGGTATTGAAATCGTCAATCTCCGTCACCCGGACGAATCGGAACGCCGCGAACGTTACTCACGCATTCTTGCAGAAAAACGTGCACGCGAAGGCTTTACTTATGAAGAAGCCAACGATAAAATGTTCGAACGCAACTACTTCGGTATGATGATGGTGGAAACAGGAGATGCGGATGCTTTCATCACCGGACTTTATACAAGATATAGCAATACGATCAAAGTGGCCAAAGAAGTAATCGGTATCCAACCGGGCTTCAAACACTTCGGAACAATGCATATCCTGAACTCCAAGAAAGGTACTTACTTCCTGGCAGACACACTGATTAACCGCCACCCGGATACGGAAACATTGATTGACATCGCTAAATTGTCTGATAAAACAGTTCGCTTCTTCAATCACACGCCGGTTATCTCAATGTTGTCATACTCCAACTTCGGTGCTGATACTGCAGGTAGCCCTGTGAAAGTGCACGAAGCTGTTGCCCACATGCAGGAAGAATATCCGGAACTGGCTATTGACGGTGAAATGCAGGTAAACTTTGCCATGAACCGCGAATTGCGTGATACCAAATATCCGTTTACCCGCCTGAAAGGAAAAGATGTAAATACATTGATTTTCCCGAACTTGAGTTCAGCAAACGCCGGTTACAAACTGTTGCAGGCAATGGACCCGGATACGGAATTCATCGGCCCTATCCAGATGGGATTGAACAAACCTATTCATTTCACCGATTTCGAAAGCTCTGTCCGCGACATTGTCAATATCACAGCTGTAGCCGTGATCGACGCCATCGTTGACAAAAAGAAAAGAGGAGGTAAATGAAACGTCCGTTATCCAAATCACAAATAGTTTGCATCAGCCTGCTTTGGTTGGCGCTTTGCTATCTAGTTCTGACAAAAGCCGAACGAATTGACGGGATGATGGCGGTAATGCTTGGCATTTCGGCAGCATTAGTGTTTATTCCTGTCTATAAGTCGATCAAAAAGAACAAATAAATATCTTTTTTCCTATTTTTAATGCGATAAAATATCAAATTTGATGTTTTATCGCATTTTTCTTTATAAAATGTTTGCTAGTTCAATTTTTATCTTTACTTTTGCAACCGAAAATAAATATCCGATGTACCCATACGCAGATGTGCAAATCTGCTATATAGCACAAAAGCACATAGTCAAACGGTATATTAGCAAATTGTCAAATTAGCACTTTATTTATATCAACCAATTAAAGAAAAAAAAGATTATGAATGCAGCAAAGGTATTAGACGATCTGAAAAGAAGATTTCCCAATGAACCGGAGTATCATCAAGCAGTAGAAGAAGTACTTTCTACTATTGAAGAAGAATACAACAAACATCCGGAGTTTGATAAAGTAAACTTGATCGAACGTTTGTGTATTCCTGATAGAGTATATCAGTTCCGCGTGACTTGGATGGATGATAAAGGTAATATTCAGACCAATATGGGTTACCGTGTTCAGCACAACAACGCGATCGGTCCTTACAAAGGCGGTATCCGTTTCCACGCATCTGTAAACCTTTCTATCTTGAAGTTCCTTGCCTTTGAACAAACATTCAAAAACTCACTGACTACTCTGCCAATGGGTGGTGGTAAAGGTGGTTCTGACTTCTCTCCTCGTGGAAAGTCAAATGCTGAAGTAATGCGCTTCGTACAGGCATTCATGCTGGAACTGTGGCGTCACATCGGTCCTGAAACTGACGTTCCTGCAGGTGACATCGGTGTTGGTGGCCGCGAAGTAGGTTTCATGTTCGGTATGTATAAAAAACTGGCTCACGAATTTACCGGAACATTCACAGGTAAAGGCCGCGAATTCGGTGGTTCACTGATTCGTCCGGAAGCTACAGGTTACGGTAACATCTACTTCCTGATGGAAATGTTGAAGAGAAAAGGAACTGACTTGAAAGGTAAAGTTTGTCTGGTTTCTGGTTCTGGTAACGTTGCTCAATATACAATCGAAAAAGTAATCGAACTGGGTGGTAAAGTAGTTACTTGCTCTGACTCTGACGGTTATATCTACGATCCGGACGGTATCGACCGCGAAAAACTGGATTATATCATGGAACTGAAGAATCTGTACCGTGGCCGTATCCGTGAATACGCAGAAAAATATGGTTGCAAATATGTAGAAGGAGCTAAACCTTGGGGTGAAAAATGTGATATCGCTCTTCCTTCTGCTACTCAAAATGAATTGAACGGTGACCACGCTCGTCAGTTGGTAGCAAACGGTTGTATCGCTGTATCTGAAGGTGCTAACATGCCTTCTACTCCGGAAGCCATCAAAGTATTCCAGGATGCAAAAATCCTTTATGCTCCGGGTAAAGCTGCTAACGCTGGTGGTGTATCAGTATCAGGTCTTGAAATGACTCAAAACTCTATCAAATTAAGCTGGAGCGCTGAAGAAGTAGACGAAAAGCTGAAAAGCATCATGAAGAATATCCACGAAGCTTGCGTTCAGTATGGTACAGAGGCTGACGGATACGTAAACTATGTGAAGGGTGCTAACGTAGCCGGATTCATGAAGGTTGCTAAAGCAATGATGGCACAAGGTATCGTATAATCAGCAAAAGATATATAAGCTATAGTTTATTTAAAAGCTCCCGTCTTCCGTGAAGGAAGTGCGGGAGTTTTTTTATGCAATAAAAAGATGTACGACACCCAGGTGTCAGCACAATAATCTTTGTAGAAAAATAAATAGCAGACAATACACACAATTCATAGTTATTCTCTATCTTTAGATAGAAATTATCTGTTTGACAAGCGAGCAAAAGAAGCCTATCTTTGTTATATATTATAAACCCCGGATGAAAGAATAAAAGGAAACAGTCTGCTTATACTTGTATCCGACTAAAAAATCTATTTATGGAAAAGAAAAAACTTACTGCAGCGAACGGTCGTCCTATCGCTGACAATCAAAACTCGCAAACCGCAGGTCAACGCGGACCTGTAATGTTACAAGATCCCTGGCTTATAGAGAAACTTGCCCATTTTGATCGTGAAGTAATTCCTGAAAGACGTATGCACGCTAAAGGTTCGGGAGCTTACGGTACGTTTACTGTCACCCATGACATTACAAAGTACACCCGTGCTGCTATTTTCAGTAAAGTCGGAAAACAAACAGAATGTTTTGTCCGTTTCTCCACCGTAGCCGGAGAACGTGGAGCTGCTGATGCAGAACGTGACATCCGTGGTTTTGCTATGAAATTCTATACGGAAGAAGGTAACTGGGATTTGGTGGGTAACAACACTCCTGTATTCTTCTTACGTGATCCGCTTAAATTTCCGGATCTGAATCATGCCATCAAACGAGATCCGAAAACAAATATGCGTAGCCCGAACAGTAACTGGGACTTCTGGACGCTTTTACCAGAAGCATTACATCAGGTTACTATCACTATGAGTCCGCGTGGTATTCCTTATTCATATCGCCACATGCACGGATTCGGCAGTCATACTTATAGTTTTATCAATGCAGAAAATCAACGTATTTGGGTTAAATTCCATCTGCGTACCTTGCAGGGTATCAAGAATCTGACAGACCAGGAAGCAGAAGCAATAGTTGCTAAAGATCGCGAATCTCATCAACGTGATCTCTTCGAGAGCATCGAAAAGGGCGATTATCCGAAATGGTTATTCCAGATTCAGTTAATGACGGAGGAAGAAGCGGACAACTATCGTATCAACCCGTTTGACCTGACTAAAGTATGGCCGCACAAAGATTTCCCTCTACAAGATGTTGGTGTCCTTGAACTGAACCGCAACCCGGAAAATTATTTTGCTGAAGTGGAACAAGCTGCTTTCAACCCGATGAATATTGTAGACGGTATCGGTCTGTCTCCCGACAAAATGTTACAAGGTCGTTTATTCTCTTATGGCGACGCACAACGTTATCGTCTAGGGGTGAATGCAGAACAAATTCCGGTCAACAAACCTCGTTGTCCTTTCCACGCCTATCATCGTGACGGTGCTATGCGCGTAGACGGTAACTACGGTGCTACTAAAGGGTATGAACCGAACAGTTACGGCGAATGGCAGGATTCTCCTACTATGAAAGAACCGCCTCTTAAAGTTACCGGTGAAGTTTACAACTACAATGAACGGGAATATGATGACGACTATTATAGCCAACCGGGTGACTTATTCCGACTGATGCCAGCTGAAGAACAACAATTATTGTTCGAAAATACAGCTCGCGCCATGGGAGACTCCGAATTGTTTATCAAACAACGTCATGTGCGCAACTGCTACAAAGCCGATCCTGCATATGGAACAGGAGTTGCCAAAGCGCTGGGTATTGACTTACAAGAGGCTTTGAAAGAATAATCTGCTATCACTTTCCTCTACAGGTACTCCTTCTTCCCAAAGAAAGAGTACCTGTTTTCTTATACCCCATAAGGTATAATTCATAAATCTACAACTAAATTTATACCCTAAAGGGTGTAAAATAGAAAATTTACATTATCTTTGTACCCAAAAGGGTATAATATGAACGATAAATCATTATCAGAATACGTCAAGCAAATGCGTAAAGAACATAACTTGACCCAAGTAGAGCTGTCCGAAAAATCAGGAGTCGGGTTACGTTTTGTACGCGAACTCGAACAGGGGAAACAGACTTTGCGTCTTGATAAAGTAAATCAAGTGCTTAGTCTCTTTGGAACGGAAGTGGGTGTTGTACCAATAAGTAAATTCAACAAGCTATGAGACAAGCACTCATATACAACCAAGACCAGTTGGCAGGATTGCTTACAGAAGATGAAAATGGCTATACCTTTCAATATGATACAGCCTACATTAAATCCAGCGATGCGGAATCTATCAGCCTCACACTGCCAATCTCGGAAAAGCCATATACAAGTCTAATATTATTCCCATTCTTTGACGGTCTTATTCCTGAAGGCTGGCTTTTAGATATTGCTGAAAAAAGTTGGAAGATAAATCGACGTGACCGTATGTCACTACTGCTTGCCTGTTGCAAAGATTGTATCGGTGCAGTTAGTGTGATTCCCATCTTAAATAAAGAATAATGATGAGCAGATGCCTATATTGTTATCAGGAACTTGGCGAGGGAGAAACTGATTTTCACCCTCAATGCGGAAAGAAAATATTTGGGAGCAAAACAGTTCCTCTCCTACCTTATACAAAAGCGGATATTAAGCAACTTGCCGAACAAGTCATACGCTCACAAACCACACTTACAGGAGTGCAAGCAAAATTGTCTCTCGATATATCATCGTCCCCCAACCAACCGCAACGCTTTACTATCGTTGGTTTATGGGGACGTTATATTCTCAAACCGCAAACGGAACAATTTAAATACATGCCTGAAGTTGAGGATTTAACGATGCATCTTGCCGAATTGGCTAAAGTGAACGTTGTCCCTCATTCATTGATTCGTTTTGCCGATGGCGAATTGGCCTATATCACTAAACGCATAGATAGAACCGCAAAGGGTGAAAAGTTGCCAATGGAGGATATGTGCCAGCTCTCGGAACGCCTCACAGAGTATAAATATAAGGGTTCTTATGAAAAGATAGCAAAGATAATTATGCAATATTCCTCTGTGCCAAAACTTGACGTAATAAATTTCTGGGAACAAGTCGTTTTCTCATGGCTGACCGGAAATGCGGATATGCATCTGAAAAACTTTTCACTTTATAGTCAGCGTAAAGGCTATTATTCACTGACCCCGGGATATGACATGATCTCTACGGCACTCCTCATGCCGGAGGACACTGAAAAATTGGCTTTGACACTTTATGGAAAAAGACGCAAAATCAAGCGTTCTGATTTTGAAGTTGCCATGAATAGTTGCAGTTTAGAGAAAAAGATCATAGACAACCTATTTTCTAAATTTACCAAAGTTGCCGAAAAATGGTTAGAGTTCATAGATATTTCTTTCTTGCCCAAAGAAATGAAGCAACAGTACAAGTTGATTATAACAAGGAAGTTAGATTTATTATAAAAACAGTGCGGGGATTTAAAAAGGAATAATTCATTTATAACATTAATTTTAAAAAGGCGCTAATTTTATTGAATTACTTAAGTGATGAAGTACTGCATTTCAAAAAAGAAACTTAACTTTGCAACCAAGTTTTATAAAAGAGACTGAATTAGTAAACTAAAAAGGAAAATCAAATGAAAATTAAGACTTTAATAGCCTATTTCATCTTTACATGTGCAATATCTTCCTGCATACAGGATGAAGCATTAAATTCAGAAGCAGCCATTGATGTTTGTTCAGGCGATGATGTGCAATTGGCAAATATCGATGCAGATTCTAAAGTAATCAATGTATATGTAAATAAAGGAGCCGACCTTTCCAAACAAAAATTAGAATTTACACTTCCACAAGGAGCTACAATTAAAGTAAATACTCCAATAACTGGAGATACTGAATCTACCTATGATTTCAGCGAAGAACCGCACTCCCGTAAATTCACTGTTACATCAGAAGACGGTCAATGGCAGCCTGTTTATACCGTTAATGTGATTTTAGCGGAATTACCTACCCTTTTCAAATTTGAAGAATTACTGACAACCTCCAGTGAATACGATACATTTTACGAATTTACACCTGCAACCTCACAAGAAATATCTAAAGTATTACAATGGTCAAGCGGTAATCCCGGTTTTAAATTAACGGGTATGGCTAATTCTAGAATAGATTACCCAACAGTACAAGTTGCAAATGGTTTTAAAGGTAAGGCTGTAAAGCTAGAAACTCGTAATACTGGAGATTTTGGTGCAATGGTAAAAATGTATATTGCTGCTGGAAATTTATTTATCGGGACATTTGAAGTAGAAAATGCACTGACAAATCCTAGAAAAGCAACGAACTTTGGTTTTCAATTTTATAAACATCCCATAGCACTTAAAGGATATTATAAATTTAAAGCTGGGGAAGTTTATTCTGTAGAAGGACAGCCACAAACCGGAAAAAGGGACAAATGTGATATTTATGCTGTTATGTATGAGGCAGAAAATAATTCTATCATGCTTAATGGTGATAACGTATTTAACTCTGATAAATTGGTATTATTAGCACGAATAGAACCTGAAGATATTGTTGAATCAGATGAATGGAATGAGTTTACTATACATTTCGAATCAGTAAAAGGACGAGAAATTGACGATACGAAACTACAAAACGGTAAATATAAATTAGGTATTGTACTATCATCCAGCGTAGATGGCGCCTATTTTAGAGGAGCTGTCGGTAGCACTCTATACGTTGATGAGCTAGAACTTATTTGTAAAGAATAAAAAAACTAATACAATGAAAAAATATCAATCAATCAATATTATAGTTGTGCTGCTATTTGTAAGCATATTCACAGCTCAAGCACAGGAAGAAAGAAATCAAGGTATCATCTGGTCTTATCTACATGGATGGGAATATGGAATAAAGGCCGGTTTCAGTATTGGTGGGACTTCACCATTACCTCTACCAAAAGAAATCCGTAAAATTGATAGTTATGCGCCAGGAATCGCAATTTCAATTGAAGGTAATGCGACTAAGTGGTTCGATCCCAAATGGGGGATGACTGTAGGAGTACGACTTGAAAATAAGAATATGACCACCGAAGCTACCGTAAAAAATTACGGTATGAAAATTATTAATACTAATGGTGGAGAATTACAAGGATTATGGACAGGAGGAGTAAAGACCAAAGTTAAAAATTCATATCTGACAATTCCGGTAGTTGCTAACTATAAGATAAGCAACCGTTGGAAATTGTCTGCAGGCCCATACATATCATACCTCATCGAAAGGGGATTCTCCGGACATGTATACGACGGTCATTTACGTACCCCAGACCAAACTGGCTCACGAGTAGTTTTCTCTGGGGAAAGCATAGCTACCTATGATTTCTCCGAAAATCTCCGAAAATTCCAATGGGGACTACAACTAGGCGGTGAATGGAGAGCATTTAAACATCTAAATGTATACGCCGACTTAACGTGGGGGTTGAATGATATTTTCAAAAAAGATTTTGATACAATCTCATTTGCCATGTATCCTATTTATTTGAATATAGGATTTGGATATGCATTTTAGTATATTGTTATATTAAACGATCCAAATATTGTGTCAATAAAAAACTACGAGAATTCTTCTCGTAGTTTTTTCATTTATGTATGGGCTAAATCAATAAATACAGGAGTAGTGTCTAAGAAAAATGGACGTCTCAATAGACCAACACTCATAACATATAATTTAATTACGGTACATTCTTCATCTACACCTTAAACTTCATACCCTAGAATAACTATCAACAACTACAAAAATCCCTCCACTCATTTATTCTTCAGATGATAATAAAGAACAAGAGTGAAGGGAAATAAAACTAAATTATATTTATTCTATATCTACTATTTTTCAGCTACAACTTTCACATTGTCCACTATCAAAGTACTCCCAGGTGCTCCACTAAATTTATCACCATTTTTACTAGAAGAAAATACAATAGCAAATCGATACTTTTTAGTAGGATCATAATCTTTCTCATAGTTCAAAGTAAGGGTAATATCTTTATAATCTTCTTGGACACCACTAGAGAATGTTGCCATTGCTATAACTTGATCTGTATTAGTATATAAATTTGCCCCAGTCAATCGTTTATCATAAGCTTTATTATTAGCATCATCAGGGTCCACCGTCTCCCAATATGGCACTTCATAAATAACAGCAGTTACACTACATTCATCAGTTGTATTAGGATCTTCAGTAACTGCTTCAGCTTTTACCGGATCAGGGCATGTATAATACACTGCCCCCGGAGTATATTTATAAGAGAATTGTACAGAAATAGGTTTAGAATAATATGGATTACCAAACTTAGTACTATTCAATGTATTCTGAATATCAGTTTCAAATGTCCCTAAAAATAAAGAACCAGAAGTCACTTTAGGAATAGCTGGTATTTTAATAAAACCCCAATCAGCCCCTGCTTGTCCTTTAGTATCCAATGTTATCAATTTCACTCCAACAGCACCATCTTTAGCATCCTCACTTTTAACAACGGGATAGTCACCATTATATACATCAGGATAAACAGTCTTTATAAACCACACACCTGTGTTAGAAGTAGCCCATCCCCCATCCGGTTCTTCAAAAGCTCCATCATTTAAAGACTTCCAGGTCTCAAAAGAATAGTAGTCAGAAGATCCAGCTATAAAAACTGAATATTTTTTAGTTGTACCATCTTCAGCAGTGACAGTATATTCCACCTTTTTGCCATTCGAGAAATCCTGCGCAACACCTGAAGCTGGAGTTATTTTAGCTTTCGATGATACCACAATAGTAGGAATCATTCCAGACAAATCGTCATCAACAGCAGCATCGCTAACCTTAAAAGTTACTATTCCTTCCTCTTCATTAATAATAGGTTGTTCTGTTACAATATCATCGTCCAAAATAAAACTTATTATTTTAGCCTCCGAACTTTCACTACCTGTCAATTTACGACCAACAAAAGTAGCCTTTACATTTTGATTTAAAGGAGCACCAACCTTTACACCTATTTCAATATTAATATTGCTACCTTTCACAGTACCAGAAATACTAACAGGGCAATTACCAAGTGGCTGTACCAAATCTAGATTCTGTTGACCTTCAAAAGCATAACCACCATCTATAGCTTTCACAGTGCAAGGATCAACTTCAATATCACCAACATTTACCAAAAAAGTAAAATTCTTCAATGATAATGCAATTTGGTTAGTTTCCTTATTAGACTGTGAAATTGTGATTTTTTGATTTTCGGTAGTTCCCATTTGATTACCATCCACATTCACAGACAGATTACCAACATAGCCTCCAGCCAATTCTGTATCTATCGGATATTTCACTTCATCGTCATCATCACTACAAGACGTAAACAATGTCGCAGTACACAATACTGCAAACAGATAATAAAATAATTTCTTTTTCATTTCTAAATTCTCTTTTTAATTAATACTAGCAAACGCGCGATATACCATCGCACCAATGCCCAAATTTCACGTTGCAAAATAACAATCTAATTTAATATAACACAAGGTCTATTTTTCTTGTTTCTGTTCCATTTTGAAGAAAAACACCATATTTCTTTTATAAAACACCATTTTTTCACCAGCCAATATATTTTTGGGGAAATAAAAAAGACTTCTATTTCCCAAAATCGGTTACCTTTGCATAAAGAGAATGCATGATGAATAAAGAATTACCTAAAATAGACTTGCCAGAAGAATGGCTCATTGGTACAGGTATTAATAAGGATTTACTCAACTTGTACACGAATTTTCCATGCCGATTAAAATCGGAGATTTTCGTATTATGCATGGATGGAGAAATAGAAGCTTCAGTCAATCTGAACCACTTCACAGTACACGCTAATGATTTCGTAACAATTATGCCGGGAAGTATTATTCAGATACACAGTCTAAATGGAGAGCCTGTCCTTTACTTCGGCGGCTTCTCATCCAAATATATAGAACAGGCTAGTTTAAACCATGCAGCAATTGATACCTTATTTGTGACACTGGGAAGACCGATCATCTCATTGAAACCGGAGGGCGCCAAGCTATTGGAAGAATATCTTCATTTTTTAATAAAACTTTATTCCTTTTTCGACGAAACAACACGCAAAAGTATTACTCCACATCTATATAATAACATACACGCAGGAATAGCCGCCATGTATAAAAACCGGCTGCAAAATACAACAGAGAATCTATCAAAAAATGAGCTGATTTACAAGAATTTCACTCAACTAGTGATGCAAAATTATAATCAGACACGCAATGTAGCATGGTATGCTGAGAAACTAAAAATTACACACAACCACCTCTGTACTATAGTAAAACAGGTTACTGGGAACACATGCATAGAAATTATTTCTCACATGGTCATCATGGATGCCAAATCACAATTGAAATCGACAAGACTCTCTATTCAAGAAATTTCCGATTCACTCAATTTTGCCAACACATCGTTCTTCGGCAAATACTTTAAACGATATGTTGGCATGAGTCCATTGGCCTATAGGAATAATGGGTAAATGACCGGACACTAACAGATTATCTTCGTTATATGCTATAAAGCCAATCAGTTATCATAATCGTATTCCAGACTAAACTCATCCACATAAAGCACACTACCGGACGCTCCAGTAAAGAAATCACCATATTTGCTTGCAGAACATACCAGGACGATATAGGTTGGTTTTCTGTTCGTAGCCCTATATTCCAGTTTCAAGTCAAATTCCTTATACACGGCAACAGGAGTTCCCGATGTAAATTCAGCATAAGCAATCACATGCTTATCATTTTTATCAAACAATTTCCGGTTAGAAGGTTTGGTGCGTATTTCAATCGGACTATCCCAATCACCAATGGCAATATAGATCGAGCAGGTATCTGTCCTTCCTTTTAAATAATTATATTCAATGGAAGAGTTATCAATGACTCCGGGCTGGTACTTATAATATCCTTTCAGATGAGTAGGATAAGCAGAGAACGATTGCCCAAAGTTCAAGATACCATTTGTTCCGTCGGTTGCCACATATTTACCGACAAAGAGGTTACCGGCAGCTAATTTTCCGGCAGAACCTACTCCCACAAACTTAGACTCAAGCTTCGCAGCCATACCGGTTGTTTTACCCGACCATATATCTTCGGTAGGAACAGAGTTACTGTCACCTAAGGTTGTAGCTCCTTGATTTCCGGTATCCCAGAAAGGAGTTTCATTACTTCCCCACGGGTTCCAGACTTTACCACTCTGATTCCAATTATCAAATGTACCACCTGTTAAAGGAATCGCAGCAGTCGTTCTAAAAGTAATCTCTTCACCACGATCCTCTGTACCATCCACCAAAGCACGGCACACATATTCCGTGTCCGCTTTCAAATGCGGAACACAAACATAGAAATTTACTCCATTCTGTACAACGATATCCTGATCTACCCTTGTCCATTCTTCTGATGAAGCTTCACGTATTTCAAAGCCGTTCACTACATCCTCCTGTCCTTCTCCATAAAGCCATGCTACATTAGTCCAGCCATCCGCCGAATTAGTAAAGACAACCTTATCCGTGATGAATGCGTACAAACTCCACTCTTCGGTTTTTCCTTTAAATGTCACATTTACTTTCTGCTCTTGTGTAAAGTCCTTCAAAGTGATAAAGTCAGGCGAAACGGTAGAACTGATCGGCCCCAGCTTCAAATCTTTCACAGTTATTTTGTTGAGCATCGTATTTTTATTGACATAAACGATAGCTTGTCGAGCTTTTTCGTCAATCACAGCTCCTCCGACCTGATTCTTGACGCTAAATACGCGTTCGACGGTCTGGTTGGCTATAATCTTCCATCGATAATCTTGATACAAAGACAATACCACTTCTTTAGGAGAAGACAAATCAATCGTTGTATTCACCTTCAAATCCGTATTAGCCTCTTCCGAATAATCGAAACGAGTGACAATCACTTTCTTCAAATCCACAGAATCGAGCAAGTCTACTGTTACTGTACGTTCTTCATTATTAATGACTGCACTACCAATCTGTCCATTCACCTCAAAGCCGGTAATAGACAATCTGACAACAGGATACGGCAAATCGTTCTTGACGCATGATGAAAAAGCAAATGCAATGCAAATGCATATAATTAAGGATAAAAGTCTATTTCTGCCTTTACTTTTCATGATTACATACTTATAGTTAATCCTAAATTAATATCAAACAAATTTATTTTAAAGTTGGCTCCACCGTTCGTACGGGAACCTTTCTCACCAAGATTATTCACCTGACTTTCCTTACGGTATTTCAAGCCTATCACTCCCACACTACATTCCACACTCACATTTTGCATAATAAAGACAGCCACTCCGGGATTAATCCCCAACTGTGCCTCAAATATATTCGTTTTGGTATTCTTCAAACTCTCGCCCGAACCTCTTGTAAACTCCGAATGTCCGAATCCCAAACGCAGATTGGTTTCATTGAACAATCCGAAACGTTTTCCCGGATCCAACCCGATATAGGAGCTATGGAAAAAGGTGCAATTATACAACTCTTCTTTCAACTTCAATTCCTTGAGAGTGAAATTCACGTCATCATCAATCTTAAAACTAACATTGCCTAAATGACCGTCCGTATGCTTATAACCGAGCTTTACACCCACTACCTGATTATCTTTGAAAAAATAACCGATAAAAGGAGCCACATTAATGGTACGTGCTTCAAAATCAAAATTATCGAGGTAAGTAAACAATAATTTAGAGTCCTCACTGTTATAATCCCAAAATGAAAAATCCGTACCAAACATCCATTTTCCTTTAGGCATAAAGCGATAATTCACAATGCCACGATCAAACTGCCCTACCCTTTTGATTCTCAATAAATCAATGCCTCGCTTGGTCTCTAACGTATCACTTTTCCAATCGAACTCTCTTTTAACCGTTTCAACCGCGTGAACCGGAAGTGCAGCTGTTATTTTACTATCCTGTTGACGCTCCGACAATACAAGGTCACAAATAGTTCCTTCTAACTTCAAAGGAGTATTGACAACATCAGAAGCCAATTTTATATCCGTTGAAGAAACCGGCGGAACAGCTACTGCTTCTCTCTTAGACGCAACCTTCTGCCTTTTATCTGCCTGCTTTTTATCTACAAACTTCCCCACTGATCTTTCTTCAGATTTCTCCACTGTTCTTTCTTCAGGCTTCTTCACAACCTTTTCCACAGAATTCTCTGCTGGAGACACGTTTTCCTCCACTTCTCCAATTATCTGGCAGGCAGAGTCCACAGCAGCTTCAGGTACCTGATGAGTATCCTCTACTGATGACAATACCTCCTGTTTGTCTTCCTGTCCCTCACTTTTTATTCCATAAAAGAATACCAAGCCGGCACATACAACCAGAAGCAGGAACAGTAATATGTATTTTTTTCTATGTCTCATAAAATCATAAGCAAATCGTCAATCCTAAACTAATATTGAAAGGATTCACCCTAAAGTTAGATCCACCCGTCATCCGTTTTCCCGTCTCTCCCAGATTATTTTTCTGTTTTTCCTGCCTGTAACGAATGCCGGCTATTCCGAGCGAACATTCAATACTTACATTTTGCATGATAAAAACAGCCAATCCCGGATTTATTCCCAATTGCACCTCAAATATATCTGTTTGAGTATTAACCAGATTTTCTTCTACACCACGGTCGAATTTAGACTTTCCAAAATTGAACGTCAAAGCAGTCTCATTGAACAATCCAAATCGTTTACCGGCATCCAAACCTACATAAGAGCGATGAAAGAACGACACGTTATACAAATTTTGTTCCAACTTTAAATCTTTCAAAGAGAAATCGACATCATCATCAATTTTCAGCGTGATATTATTCAAGGCTCCCCGCATATTCCGGTATCCGAACTTCAATCCCAACACCATATTATCACGCACGGCATAGCCGCCATACACAGAAAAATTAAGGTTACGCCCGTCACAATCAAAATTATCAAAGTAGGCAAACAGCAGTTTATTATCCGCACTATTGTAGTCCCAGTATGACATTGTGAAACCAGAGATCCACTTCCCTTTAGGAATGAAACGATAATTCATGATTCCACGATCATAGCGTCCGATACGTTTGATTCGCAGGAAGTCCAAACTCCCTTTTACCGGTAGCGTATCCTTCTGAAAAACGGGGACAGAATCTTCTACCTCCAACGATTGACAAACCGTTTCCGTCTTTCCCCACAAAGAGAAAACGAATACAGACACCAGTACTGTTACCAATAACCGTTTATACATTCGTCTTGTTTTTTAAAGGTAAAAAGCTATTCCCAGTCCTATACTGAAAAGATTAATTTTAAAATTGGCACTCATCGACGAACGGTTGCTTTCGTAAATCCGGTCCGTCACTTGATGGGTTCGACTGACATTCAGTCCCAACACACCAATGCTTACTTCCACTGCCGTATAATTATTGATAAAGGCAACCAAACCTGGACTCAAACCAACACTTGCATCCAAAGAAGTCTGATATACTCCTGTCAGGTCATCCCCTTTACCGTTCACCACTTTTGAAACAGAACCTCCCAACTCTAACTGCACTTCATTGAATAATGCAAAACGCTTGCTAGTACCTAAATTGATATAATTTCTCAAGACAGCAATTCCCGAATAAGAGTTCTTCAATTCATACAGGTTACTAATATCAAAGTTGGTATCTTCATCAATATTTACACTGATATTATTTAGCTTGGTATACGTCCGGCTATACATAAAACGTCCACCTGCAGCTACATTATCCTTAAAAGCATAACACAATACCGGACTCACTTTAAAAGCATACCCTTCTCCACTCAAATTCTCTATCACCAGAAACTGATAGTTATCATTTGAGTATTGAGAATAAGAAACTGAACTACCCACAATCCATTGTCCCTTAGGAATGAAAGTTCTCATTTCTATATTCCGTTTGAACTCCTGTTGCGCGCATGTTTGCGTCGTTCCAACAATTATTCCCAAGATTATCAGGAATGAAGTTTTGATAAAGTAATTCATACTTTGCTTATTCATAAATTAATTCCAAATCATCAAGCCACAAAGTACTGCCCGTACTTCCGGTAAAATAATCTCCATATCTACTTGCACTACCCACTAAAATAATATCAGTCGGTTTACGGTTAGAGCGATAGTTAATCGGGATCTCCAGTTTAATCAATCCTTCACCCTCCGTCGACTCTTTAAGAATACACTCTCCATAGCCTATCACATTCGAAGAATTTGAATCAAAAAGCTGCCTGTCAGCAGGCTTTGTCTTAACAAGTACCGGTATATCCGTTTCTCCTTCAAAAGTCTGATGTGGCCAGTCACCCAATGCTATATAAATAGAGCCCATGTCTTTACTGTTTTTCGGCAACTCACTCAATGTTGAATAGTCCACCGTACCAGCTACATATCTATAATAAAGCACCAATTTCGATGGACGTGAAGTGAAAGGACGTCCAAACCGTAAGATACCGTCTGTTCCATCTATTTTCAGGAACTTCCCAACAAATACATTTCCGGCAGCAAAAGCACCAATTCCAAAAAGAGCCACATATTGAGACTGTAATTTTGCAGAATAATTCCCGCTGTGCTTAATGGTTGCGTCATACGTTGTCACATTCTTATTCAATGTAGCAGAACCCGTATTACCACTATCCCAGAACATTTCTCCACCACTCTTATAAATATAAAGAGGAGAACTTCCATGCCAGTCTTCAAACCCGGCATTCGGTAATTGCGCAGGAGCTTCTGTAGTGAATTGTTTTGTTTCTTTCGCTGCAACAGTACCAGCCATTGCCTGATATTCATAGGTTATACCAGGTTCAAGTCCGGTTATTTGACTCGTAAATATTTTATTATTCAACACAGCCTGATTCGAATACATCCAGTCATTGGAACCAAGCGCCCGGTAACGGAAATTCATTTCTGTAACTGAAGCAACCAGACTACCATACAGAGTGGCTTTTGTTGACCAAATATCGTTCTGTGTAGCAATATCCTCGGTAGCAACCAAAGCATCTGTAGCGATAACCGTCAACGTTTTCGCTCTATCTTTTCCATTCCGGTCCCTTACTTCAATGTCAAATCGATAGGTGTTATTACCGTCGTCAATCGAATTAGTCATTATCTCTCTCAAGTTTTCCTTAAATGCAAACTGAACCTTTGTCATATCCGCATTAAATTGGATACTAAATCCAAGATTATCCAGTTCTCTTATCTGAACTTCAGTCAATTCCATCAAGTCGAAAGAAGAAAAATGGGTAATTCCCAACCGTGCAAAATCCGCACTCGTCACTTTCAGTTCAGTAAAAGGCACACTGGCAGCCATCCGCACAACAATAGGTGTTTCCTTGTCGAATTGCGCACGATAAACTGCATTATCCAACTCATAAATCTGATCATTCTCGATTATCTTAATAACAGGACGTGCTAGTATATCTACTTTCTCATCCGTCGTCAAAGCTGTCTCAACCACATTTACAGAAATCATGCCACCACCCACTTCAGAGGAAGAATTACTAAAAGTCAAATCATATCTGGTTGCTTTCCGCACCAAATTAATAACTCCACTTTTGGTTATTTCTGTTTCACTGCCGTTAAGTTGCCCAACAAAATTCCATCTTAATTGGTTTTCATCATCCAACAGCATAAAATATCCAAGCTGGGATATATTATCCTGTGTATATTCCAAGGTTCCCAATCGGTTACTCACCGTAATTTTATAAGTAGGAAATGCCTCCTGTAATTCGTCAGACAGAACCAGACTGACTACTGTATTGCGAATGCCACACACTACTGATTCCGAAATAGCCGTCCCTTTTGAAATTGTAAACTCTTTCGTCCCCTTGAAATAAGAATCGGTAAAAGATGCAGCTACAGAATCACCCGCAGTAACTTCCGCTTTATAATTGTCGGGAACTAACAGTATTTGTTCCGGCATTTCATCCAAAGTGGCGAATTTACGCACCAAGCCCTCCGCGTTACGGATATACACTTTACACTTCTGAAGCAATTCTTCATCGGTAAGCGTAGCTCTCGTTTTTCCGGCAGAAACAGTGGGTAATTCACGTTGAACACCTATCTTTAAAGATAATGCACCCTCTCCATTATTTGTCAGATCACTTTCACGGCAGGAGACACAAACAAGTCCAACAATGAAAGCTATGACTAATATATGTATCAGTTTTTTCATTCTGTTTTCTTTGCTATTGATTTCAATGCTAAAGTAGCTGTTCTCGTATTATTTGCCTGATCGACAACGGTAATAATAAAATTATGAGAAGCAAGTCCATACAATCCGAGTAGCGGGGTAAACTGTGTAATATCAAACACCAAATATTTCACTCCGATCACTTCACTGCCCACCGGGAAACCTAAGCTCTTCAACGCTTTCTCCAAATCAGCATTTGCAGGATGTGCCAAATCAAATTCGGAAGACAAGCCTACCGACTTCAGAATTTCAGGCGTCAAAGTCTCCGAATCAATCTTCACTTTCAAATTTTGAATGCCATTATCTGCCGTGATATTAACAATAATAGTTTTGGTTTCGTCTTTCTCGACTTCTATCTCATCCATTATATTGAAACCTTGTCCTACGATTGTCGGTGCACTTGTACCAGGATTTACAGATGGATCTTCCGGCAATATATCTTCTGCTCCCGGATTAGCCCAAGCAAGCAAATCCACTTTCTTACATACCGCATCCAGCTTTACGCTTAATCCCATGTCACCCACTGAAGGTATCTCCAGATTAAACACAATGTTCCGGTGCTCTCCACCTTTCACATTGCTGAAACTGGTTTGCTCTTCTGTCCATTCCCCATCTACCGTTCCCTGGAAATGAACAATAATGATATTGCTTACTTCGGCAGCTTCAAAGAATCCGGCACGTCCACTTCCAATATCGTTATTATTAAAAGTCAGTTCACCTGTACCGACTTTTATTGTAATGGATTGGTCACCACCGACTTTCTGCTTCAAATCATCATTGAGATCGACTGTCACCATTATATTCTGCAAGAAGCATTTAATTACATCAACCGATGTAACCTCATCTTTCTTTATTGTAAAAGTCTGGGTTCCTTTATAGAAAGGTTTTTCCCATTCAGCAGGTTTTACGTCATGTGATAATGCTTCAATCTTATAGTTACCCACATTCAAGGTCAAGATCTCCGGCATATCTCTATATCTTGTATATTCCTTTACCAATAAATTATTATCAGTTGAATAAATCCGAATGATATAATCATCTGTATTGATTGCTTTACCGTCCGCACGTGACAGCACATCCACAGAAACAGAAACACTTGTTCCCGCAAGTCTTACCTGTCCTTCGCCTTGATTTGTATTCCCGGTTCCTTCGTCGTCCCTTCCAAAATCAGGGTTATCATTCATACAAGCACTGCATAAACCTAAGATGCTTGCCAAACATATAAAAACGAGTTTTTTTATTGCTTTCATATTACTCATTACTTATATTCTAATATTATATTTTTATCTATATACAATTCACTACCAGTAGAAACAGCTTCACCCTTATTATCCGTTGTTTTAATCTTACTGTCTTCAACACTTTGAGTGTTTGAAGCATTGGAAGAAGAGGCAAACATCACTCTTAAATGAGTCGCTTTTTTCTCAAACATCGTATTATAAGTTAAGTCCACCGTGAAGTCCTTTTGAGAACTCGTCGCTGTTAAGACTTCACTACCTTCGGCCAGCTTTAATGTTTGTCCTCCTTCGCGGTTTTCTACTATTACAGTTACAATACCGCCCTGATCGTTATTAGCTACATAAGTATAAGTACCCTTTAGCTTTATCGGACGGGAAGTGAAGGATATACCTTCATTATAGATTTCGACATTAGTAGAATGGTTATAACTATAACTTCCCAAGAAAAGCTTACCGGCAGAACGATGACCATGCGTAGGAGGCGTAAGATCAGTTAAGCTATTTCCAAACAAAGCACTTTTCCCTGGAGGATCTGCTGAAGTCATGGTCCATGCAACATTGCGCATTAAAACACCATTATTTTGTTTGATGCTAGAAGGAACCATATACCAAGAATTTAGATTGCCACTAGTTGGTACAGTTTTCTGATTAACAGTAACCCAAGCCCCATTTCCATCTAAATCAAAAACAGTCAAATCTGTTGTATCAAATTTATAAGTTCCAAAAGCACCATGAGTATACTTTCCTCCTTTATTAATAGTTCCACTAAAGATTGTCTTACCCCATCCCTGCGTGAAATCCGGAAGCTGTATTACACTCTCTGTTGCCTGCATAACAGGAATTGAATAAGTCGTACCATCATCACAAGTCGTTCTGAAATAATAAGTAGTTCCCGGAGTAAGTCCTGAAATGACAGCCTTTCCAGTGGTTACATCCAGTTTCAAATCTTTGGCATCCACTTTCGTCCACGTACTTCCATTCAAAGAAATATATGCTTCAATAGCACTCATCACATTAGACATATCTTCGGCATATTCAGGTATAATCGTCATTTCAGCCGTGTATGACCACACATCAAACGGTTCGAGGATAACACTATAAGAAGGTATAATAACAGCTACGGAAACGATGGCTGATTTCAAACCATTATATTCAGCCTGGAAGTCTTTGGCTACAACTCCCATATCAATACCACTTGCTTTTATATTGTAATATCCTTCTTTTCCTTCTATCGGAGTGATAACCGTATTGTTAATCAAAGTCATCACACCATAATAACGATAATAGAGCTTAATATTCTGCGGATTGCCTTCTTTCAGTTTCACCGGAATCGTCACTTCTTTACTCTTCATCTTCACAGGCTCCGTAGGCAGCAACATAAAGTTCTTAGGCGTTGTTATATTCAACACATAATCTTCACTTTGCTTACCATAAGTACTAGTGGCACTCAAATAGAATAAATGAGTATCATTATTATCCGTGATATTCAGATTAGGAATCAAACCAGTAAAATTAATAATACCCATCTGATCCTGATTAATACCAAAGCCAATCAACTTCACACCTGATTTGTCCAGCAATGCTTGATCTTCAGGAGTAAGTGCCGCCAGATTAAATCCTTCCTCCGGCCAATCGGGTAAATTAGGAGAAGTAGTTCTAAGAATACATTTCGTAAAACCGCCCAAAGAAGTCAACAAAGCCGATAACTGATTCGATTCAATCGGATTACCGTCCCACTGATTACCATCATTACTTGTTTTCTCAAATCCGGTCAATGTGAAATAAGGAGGTTTAATATTCAATGCTTTATCCGAAATATCCAAAGTAATGGGTCTGACTTCCGTTACACGGTCAAAAACAATGCTCAACATGGCTTTACCAGCGTCCACATTCATTTGCAAATGATAATGATGTTGAGCTAACGCCTCCTCAATGGTAGCCACTTCAATAGTAGTCGGACTTAGTCCGCCATTCACTTTCGTGAAAGTCAGTTTTACTGAAATTCTACCCGGCTTCACATAAGCAGCACGTGTTTCTCCGGACGAAAAAGAAACTTCACTTCCCAACTCTGCCTGTACGGTAGAAGAATAAGTCTTAAAATACTGTTTGAAATCATCCGTGTATTCAATACTTATTTTAGTATTGGCCAACTTACAAGTAGTTTCCACAGGAGTAGTCTCGCCACCACGGATGTTAAAATCGGTAGTACCCTCATAATAAGGAGAATCAAAGCCTTCCTTCTCAATGTCACCATAGAAAGCTTTCAAGGTATAACTTCCTACCGGAAAAGTAGTGTCTTCATCATAGTCACTCAACTTATCCCAGGAAGCCTGCACTTTGTCACCTTGCAACACAGAAATAGAGAAATCTTGTATGGAAGGCAGTACTTCCTCACTCGAGCGTGTCGTAACATCTGTCACCGAAGAATTTGCGGATAGATGCAAGCTCATTCCGCCAAAGGCACCCGAACGCTTTTCATCGTTTACACAACTGCACAACAATACAATCTCTAAAAATAAAATAAACTTCAAAATACCCTTCATACCGAATTAAATACGCCTTTAAATAATACGGAGTCCCTCTCTCTGAAATCAAAGATAAGCTTAAATACCTAATATACAGGTGCTATCTTGTAAACTAGCCGCAAAAATACAGTTTTATTTCTTTATAATAAAGTATCTAAAGAAAGTTTTATTTCCGAATATGAAAAGAAGACCACAATTAAGGCCTAGAATATGAAAAATAAAACATTTTTTAAGAGATATAACATAAAAGTTCTGCCTTTCAGATGAAAAACAGAACTTCATTATGTAATAGTTAAAACGTTAATAAAGCTTATTTATCGACACCTGGCATCAAGACCACTCCCAACTTCTTTTTGCCGTCCATCTTGACTACCACAGGCTTTTCAAAGCGAACGTGACGGAGATAGTTCGTTTCCTGCACTGCCGGTTGCGCATTGAGGAAATCCTGATTATATACTCCATCATTCATAAAGGCGTTGATCGTGAAATACCCTACCCCGAAAGAAGTCAGATTCTGGAAAAAGTGTGTCCCCTGACTGGGATCTACCCGGTAATTAGTCAGACCGGCTTCCACAATCACACGGGCAGCTGAAATATGAGGCCACTTCACCGGAATACCAAGCCATGCATCACTGCTCCCCCAGCGTCCCGGACCAACCAATATATAGTTCTTTCCTTCGTTCAGGAACTGTTGATTGATCTTTTCTATCTCCCAAGCAATCGTCTGATTATTGGAGGCACTATAATTGTCCGTTTTTACATAAACCACATCATATACCTCATTCATAATGCCGTGTCCCAATGAATTATACGAACGGAGAATCACATTCTCATCAGGAATCTCGTTCAAATCTTCGTCCAGCATTTCTTTGCTGTCTACGATAGGACGAATCTGCAATAGATAGAAAGTTCCGGATTTATCATGTTCGCGACTTAACGTTGCAGCAAATTCAATTTCAACCGGACGGCGCATCTCCTGTTCACCATATTTCAATACTAACTGCAGAATACGAGCTAACGGAAAAACATCATGTTGCAGGATATTAGCAAAAGTAATCACCTTACGTCCTCCCGGATATAAACCATCACGAATGATCTGATCGTACGGATCGTAGGTAGAAGCAATATAACGCAGAGCACCGTCACTTTCTGCCTCTTTGACATGAAGTTTCAGCAAATTAAAACCATCGTCGATAGAAAAATCATGTCCGGCATTTTTCAAATCCAATGCATAGAAACGGGTTTGAGTCTCCTTGAGAGCAATTTCCATTTCGCTGGTCTGTAACACCTGATTAGGATGATAAGGAGAAAAACGAAGGGTCATGCCACCGTCAACAATATATTTTCCTAATCCCAAAGCCAGATTCACCGTTCCCTCTTCTGCCTTTTCATTCCCCAACGGATAATAATTGAGCGAGCGTGCCACACCGGACATGGAAGGATAATAACGGTCACCATACTGATTGCCAACTACTTCCTGTAAGATAACAGCCATTTTCTCCTGATCGATTACATTCGACGTAGCTTGCATATACGCTTTGCTGTCACGGAAATAAACCGAAGCATACACCCCTTTGATGGCATCGGAAAGCATCCGCAACATTTCATAGCGGTCGTCCAGATAAGGAATCATGTAAGTGTTGTAAATTCCGGCAAACGGTTGATAGTGAGAATCCTCCAACAAGGAAGAAGACCGAATGGCAATCGGAGACTTCACGACATCGAAGAAAGTGAAAAAGTCCTCTATCAACCGGTCCGGTAATTTAGCCTTCAGGAAGTATTTCAAAATCGTAGCATCATCCGCATCCGACAGTGCAATCTGATACAAGTTGTTGGTGTCCATGAACTCATCAAAGACATCCGTACAAAGCACCACTGTTTTAGGAATAGCAATACGCGCATTTTCAAACTCGTCAAACTCCGGATGACGCTTCACCATATTATCAATAAATGCCAGTCCACGCCCTTTTCCTCCGAGAGAGCCATCCCCGATACGGGCAAAGTTAGAATAACGGTCGAAGCGATCGCGCTTAAAGACCGCCACAACTCCCTGGTTCTTCATCTTACGATATTTCACAATCGCCTCAAAGATGATTTTACGGTGAGCATCCACATCCTGAAGACTATTCCAGGTTATCGGTTTCAAAAATTCAGCCACCGGGAACATGGCACGTGAATAAAACCAACGCGACACGTGATTCCTGCTGATATGATATAAGAAAGATTCCGCAGGTACGGCAAAAAGAATGTTTTGCAGCTCCTTCAAATTCCGGACGCGGGCAATCTCCTCCCCGGTATCCGGATTGCGGAAAATAAAATCACCAAAACCAAAATTATCGGAGACGATACGGCGCAAATCAACGTCCATCTTCTTGGAGTTCTTATCGATAAAGCTAGCACCATACTTGACTGCATAAGACGAATTTTCAGATTCGGAAGACTGAATAATCAAAGGAACAAACGGATCATTCTTACGTATCTCCGCACACAGCTTGATACCTGCCAGACCGTCTTTCTCTCCCCGTTCCACTTTCGGGAAACGGACGTCAGTGATTACCCCCAATATATTATTCTGATACTTATGATAGATCTCCATCGCCTCCTGATACGTACGTGCCAACACTATTTTAGGACGTCCGCGCATACGGAGCGTACGCTGGTGTGCATTCAAGGCTTCGGTAGAGAATTCCTGACTCTGCTTCAACACGAACTTATACAGATTCGGCAAAATGGAAGAATAGAAACGAATGCCATCTTCCACCAAAAGAATCAGCTGCACACCGACCTCCTGTACATCGTGTTCCAGATTCATCTTGTCCTCTATCAACTTAATGATAGACACCAACAGGTCGGTATTACCCAACCAGCAGAACACATATTCGAACGCACTTAAATCTTCATTGATAATCCGTTTGGTAATACCATGGCTAAAAGGAGTCAGTATGACGATAGGAATATGCTCGTATTTCTCTTTGATGTGACGGCCGATATCGAAACTGTCATTATCCCCCGTGCTCGGCATACAAATCACCAGGTCGAACGACATATTTTCCAACTGTGACAATGCTTCCTCCTCCGTAGATACCTGCGAGAAACGAGGTGGATAGCGCAGAGACAAAGAAGTGTATTCATTGAAAATCTTCTCATCAATGCGCCCGTCATCCTCCAACATGAAAGCATCGTAAGGATTAGCGATTAATAACACGTTAAAAATCCGCCTTGTCATCAAGTTAGCGAATTGCGTATCTTTGAAGTAAAGCTGGTTTAATTTATATTTACTAAGCATAAAGTCATTCTCCTTTCTTATTTCAAATCGTCTATCTGCAGAATCACATTTTGCAAAGTTAATTCTTTAAATCTCATTTTCCACCATCTTCTTTATAAAGTTTACTTGTTTATCTCTTATTATTTTGTAGATTTGTAACTTTAAGTTTATTCAAAAAGACTTTTTATTCACATGAAAAAAGTAACTTTATTAATGAGTGGAATCATGGTGATGTCATGCGCTCCCCAACAGAAAAAGCTAGTCTACCCCGAGACGGCAAAGGTAGACACCGTAGACGTGTACTTCGGTACACAAGTTCCCGACCCTTACAGATGGCTGGAAAATGACACCAGTGCAGCTACTACTGCCTGGGTAGAAGCACAAAACAAAGTAACGAATGAGTATCTAAGTCAGATTCCATTCCGGGAAAACTTGTTGAAACGATTGACCACACTGGCCGATTACGAGAAGATCAGTGCGCCAATCAAGAAACATGGCAAATATTACTTCAGTAAAAATGATGGCCTGCAAAACCAGAGTGTATTCTACGTACAGGATTCACTGGACGGCGAGCCTCGCGTTTTCCTCGACCCGAACAAGCTCTCGGACGATGGCACAGTGGCACTGACCGGTCTTTACTTCTCAAACGACGGCAAATATACCGCTTACAGTATCTCACGCAGCGGATCGGATTGGTCTGAAATATTTGTCATGGACACTGAAAGTGGCAAGTTATTGGAAGAGCACATCGAATGGGCCAAATTTACCGGTGCCGCCTGGCAGGGAGACGGCTTCTACTACAGCGCCTACGATGCTCCCGCCAAAGGAAAAGAATTCTCCAACGTAAACGAAAAGCACAAAATCTATTATCACAAAATAGGTGAACCGCAATCGAAAGATAAACTGATTTATCAGAATCCGGCTTATCCGAAACGTTTCTATACAGCCAGCACCAGCGAAGACGAACGTATTCTCTTCCTCACAGAATCCGGTGCCGGAAGAGGCAACAACTTATTTATAAGGGACCTGAAAAAGCCGAATTCTCCTTTTATCCAACTGACTACCGACCTCGACTACCAATACTACCCGATTGAAGTGATCGGCGATCAGATGTATATTTATACTAACTATGGCGCACCGAAAAACCGGATCATGGTAGCCGACATCAACCGTCCGAAACTGGAGGACTGGAAAGAACTCGTTCCCGAATCGGAAGCCGTTCTTTCAAACGCAGAAGTGATCGGTGGCAAACTGTTCCTTACTTACGACAAAGATGCTTCGAATCATGCATACGTTTACGGCCTCGACGGCAAACAAATTCAGGAGATTCAACTGCCGTCACTCGGTTCCGTAGGCTTTAGCGGCAACAAAGACGATAAAGAATGTTTCTTTGGATTCACTTCATTCACCATTCCGGGTGCCACTTACAAATATGATATGGACCAGAACACCTACGAACTATACCGTGCACCGAAAGTACAGTTCAACTCGGATGATTTTGTGACGGAACAAGTATTCTTTGCCAGCAAAGACGGTGTAAAAGTCCCGATGTTCCTTACCTATAAGAAAGATCTGAAGAAAGACGGCAAAAATCCTGTATTCCTCTACGGATACGGTGGTTTCGGCATCAGCCTCAACCCGGGTTTCAGTGCAATGCGCATCCCATTCCTCGAAAATGGCGGTATCTACGCACAAGTCAACCTGCGTGGTGGCAGCGAATACGGTGAAGACTGGCACGTAGCCGGAACTAAGATGCAGAAGCAGAATGTATTCGACGACTTCATCTCTGCTGCCGAATATCTTATCAACGAAAAATATACGAATAAAGACAAAATCGCCATTGTAGGTGGCTCCAACGGTGGTCTGCTGGTAGGTGCCTGCATGACACAGCGTCCGGACCTGTTCCGTGTAGCAATTCCGCAGGTAGGCGTGATGGATATGCTTCGCTATCATAAATTTACTATCGGTTGGAACTGGGCAAGCGATTACGGAACAAGCGAAGACAGCAAAGAAATGTTTGAATACCTCAAAGGCTATTCTCCATTGCACAACCTGAAACCGGGCACGAAATATCCGGCAACACTAGTGACCACTGCCGACCATGACGACCGTGTGGTTCCCGCCCATTCATTCAAGTTTGCCGCTACGCTGCAAGCAGACAACGACGGTACAAACCCGACACTAATCCGCATCGACAGCAAAGCAGGTCACGGTGCAGGCAAACCGATGGCAAAAGTACTTGAAGAACAGGCAGACATTTACGGTTTCATCATGTACAATTTGGACATGAAGCCGGATTTTAAGAAGTAAAAAGTACAAAGTATTAAATTCAGGTATCAAGTATTAAGTATTAGCACTGAATACTTGATACCTAATGCTTTTTCTACTATCATTTTATCATTATTTAATCAAAATAATGGCATAAAATCAATCACATCTGAAAAATTTTCCTATATTTGCAGTGAGTTAGTTGACATTTTATCAGAATTAACCTTTTAAAATATAGTATCATGAACATCCAGAAAATCATGTCCTCTTTGGAGGCTAAGCATCCCGGTGAATCTGAATATCTTCAGGCAGTGAAGGAAGTTCTTCTTTCTATCGAAGATATATACAATCAACATCCTGAATTTGAAAAAGCTAAAATCATAGAAAGATTGGTAGAACCTGATCGTATCTTCACTTTCCGTGTGACGTGGGTGGATGATAAAGGTGAGGTGCAGACCAACCTCGGTTATCGTGTACAATTCAATAATGCGATAGGCCCATATAAAGGTGGTATCCGTTTTCATGCATCCGTTAATCTTTCCATTTTGAAGTTCCTCGGTTTCGAACAAACATTCAAGAATGCACTGACTACCTTGCCTATGGGTGGCGGTAAAGGCGGTTCCGATTTCTCTCCACGCGGTAAGAGTGATGCTGAAATCATGCGTTTCTGCCAGGCATTTATGCTGGAGTTGTGGCGTCATCTCGGACCGGACATGGATGTGCCTGCCGGTGACATTGGTGTAGGAGGACGTGAAGTGGGCTATATGTTCGGTATGTACAAAAAACTGACTCGTGAATTTACCGGTACATTCACCGGCAAAGGATTGGAATTCGGCGGTTCATTGATTCGTCCGGAAGCTACTGGTTTCGGAGGACTGTATTTTGTCAATCAGATGCTTCAGGCAAAAGGGATTGATATAAAAGGTAAGACAGTAGCCATCTCCGGTTTCGGCAACGTTGCCTGGGGAGCAGCTACTAAAGCTACCGAACTGGGTGCAAAAGTGATTACGATTTCCGGTCCGGACGGATATATCTACGATCCGGATGGTATCAGCGGCGAGAAGATAGACTATATGCTCGAACTTCGTTCTTCGGGTAACGATATTGTGGCTCCTTATGCTGAACAGTATCCGAACGCAACCTTCGTAGAAGGAAAACGCCCATGGGAAGTGAAAGCAGACATCGCACTTCCTTGCGCCACCCAGAACGAATTAAATGGAGAAGATGCTCAAAATCTCATAAAAAATGACGTACTTTGCGTCGGAGAAATTTCCAATATGGGATGTACCCCTGAAGCTATCGATCTTTTCATTGAACATAAGACGATGTATGCTCCCGGTAAAGCGGTCAACGCAGGTGGTGTAGCCACTTCCGGCTTGGAAATGTCTCAAAACGCAATGCACCTTAGCTGGAGTGCTGCCGAAGTGGACGAAAAACTCCATGCAATCATGCACGGCATCCATGCACAATGCGTGAAATACGGCACGGAACCCGACGGATACATTAATTATGTGAAGGGTGCCAACATTGCCGGATTTATGAAAGTAGCTCACGCAATGATGGGGCAAGGCGTTATTTAAGGACTTTGTTTAGTTGTATTTGTATTTGTGGTTTGCGCTGCTCGTCTCCTGTGACAGGACGCGGGTAGCGCTATTTTTTTGAGATTAACATTATTTTCGCTGGAATTAATTATCTTTGTAGCATGATAGGTTAAATAATAGTTTGTAAATTTGTTATATGCGATAAACAACTCACAACTAATAATTTACCATTATTGGTTTTGTAATTAATAATCAAGTAATAAATAAAAAATGCTACAACCCGAATTGAAATTTCGCCGTGACAAAATTCGCAGTCTGATGGTGTCGCAGGGCATTGACGCCGCACTTATCACGTGTAATGCAAATTTAATTTACACGTATGGCTGTGTAGTCAGTGGCTATCTTTACCTCCCCCTTCATTCGCCTGCACTATTATTTTTTAAACGTCCTAATAACATCACAGGAGAGCACTCATTCTCTATCCGCAAACCGGAACAAATTGTTGATCTGCTGAAAGAACAAGGATTACCGATGCCAACCAAACTGATGTTAGAAGGTGACGAACTTCCTTATACGGAATATTGTCGTCTGGCCGGTCTCTTCTCGGAAGCGGAAGTGGTAAATGGTACCCCGTTGATTCGCCAGGCACGCAGCGTGAAAACACCTGTAGAAATTGAAATGTTCCGCCGCTCCGGCATTGCTCATGCAAAGGCTTATGAGCAGATTCCAGGTGTTTATCGTCCCGGTATGACGGATATTGAATTTTCCATCGAAATAGAACGCCTGATGCGCCTGCAAGGTTGCCTCGGAATTTTCCGGGTATTCGGACGCAGTATGGAAATATTCATGGGTAGCGTACTGACCGGAGATAATGCCGGTTACCCCTCTCCTTATGATTTTGCCTTAGGCGGTCAGGGACTTGATCCTGCCTTGCCGGGAGGAGCAAATAAAACTCCGTTAAAAGAGGGACAAAGCGTTATGGTGGACTTAGGTGGCAACTTCAACGGTTACATGAACGATATGAGCCGTGTATTCTCCATCGGCAAACTGCCCGAAGAAGCTTACACCGCCCATCAGGTTTGTCTGAATATCCAAGAAAAAATTGCTTCCATTGCCAGACCGGGTATTGCCTGTGAAGTGCTTTACGACACAGCAGTCGAAGTGGTCAAAGCAGCCGGATTTGCCGACAAATTTATGGGAACAGGACAACAAGCCAAATTTATCGGTCACGGCATCGGGCTTGAAATTAACGAAGCTCCGGTACTGGCTCCCCGCATAAAGCAACAATTAGAACCGGGTATGGTCTTTGCCCTCGAACCGAAAATCGTTATTCCGGGTGTAGGTCCCGTAGGTATCGAGAACTCTTGGGTAGTGACCAACGAAGGAATAGAAAAACTGACGAACTGCAATGAAGAAATCATTGAATTAAGTTAAACAGACGATGAAAAAGATGTGTCCGGCAAAGAACAGGCACATCTTTTTCTACTAATAATAACACACTTAACCCCCAAAACCAATGAAACAACCTTTCATTCTAACCCTTGTATCCTCTGTTGCCTGTGCTGTAACAGCCGCCAACAAAGCACCGGAAAACACCACACCGACAAAGTCAAAAACACCCAACGTTGTATTTATCTACGCCGACGATCTCGGCTACGGCGATCTGGAATGTTACGGAGCTAAAAACGTACAGACACCCAACGTCAACCGACTGGCAAAATCGGGAATCCTTTTCACCAATGCTCATGCAACAGCCGCCACCAGCACCCCTTCCCGCTACTCCATGCTAACCGGAGAATACGCATGGCGCAAAGAAGGAACGGATGTAGCGGCAGGAAATGCCGGAATGATTATCCGTCCCGAACAATACACCATGGCAGATATGTTCAAAAGTGTCGGTTACACCACTGCCGCAGTAGGCAAATGGCATCTGGGACTCGGAGATCAAACCGCCACTCAAGACTGGAATGCTCCGTTACCGTGCGCACTGGGCGATTTAGGTTTCGACTATCATTACATTATGGCAGCTACAGCCGACCGTGTACCCTGTGTATACATCGAAAACGGGAAAGTAGCCAACTATGATCCGAGTGCTCCCATCGAAGTCAGTTATCAAAAGAACTTCGAGGGTGAACCTACCGGAAAAAGTAATCCTGAATTACTTTATAACCTCAAGCCAAGTCACGGTCACGACATGTCGATCGTTAATGGAATTTCACGCATCGGTTTTATGAAAGGCGGTGGAAAGGCACTCTGGAAAGACGAAAACATTGCTGATTCACTTACCACACACGCCATTCAATTCATCGAGGAAAACCAAAACAAACCTTTCTTTCTCTACTTTGCCACCAATGACGTACATGTGCCCCGCTTTCCTCACGACCGTTTCAGAGGAAAAAATCCGATGGGATTAAGAGGCGATGCTATCGTACAGTTCGATTATTGTGTCGGTGAAATCCTGAATACACTCGAAAAACTGGGATTAAGAGAAAATACACTCATTATTCTTTCAAGTGACAACGACCCGGTAGTAGACGACGGATACGATGACAAAGCAGAAGAACTACTCAACGGTCATAGTCCTGCGGGACCACTACGGGGCAACAAATATAGTGCCTTTGAAGGAGGAACCCGTATTCCTGCCATCGTCAGCTGGCCTGCAGGAGTAAAAAAAGGAATGACTTCAGACTTATTGGTTTCACAAGTGGACTGGCTCGCCTCTCTCGCTTCCCTGACCGGAGCTACGATGCCTAAGAATACCGCACCGGATAGTTACAACTATCTGGGAAGTTGGCTGGGTAAAGAAAAGACAGACCGCCCGTGGGTGATAGAGCAGGCTTCTAATCACACACTTTCCGTCCGCACCAAAGACTGGAAATACATCGAACCGAATGACGGACCGAAAATGATTCAATGGGGACCGAAGATAGAAACCGGAAACTCTAAAGAACCCCAGCTTTATAAGATGAAAGAAGTGAAAGAGGTAACCAACTATGCAAAGAATATGCCGGAGAAAGTGGCAGAACTGCAAAGTATCCTTCAAAGCGTACGCGAAGGAAAGGACTTAATCGGGAAATAATTCCAGATATGAAACACTGAAACGCTTTTATTTTAATGACAACAATATCATGAATTATCAATCAATCCCGTTGATAGGCAGTGCCCTGCTCCTATCTACCCTATCTGCCAACGGACAGAAAAAAAATACCCAGCCCAATATCCTCTTCATCCTTTGTGACGATATGGGATATGGAGACTTAGGATGCTACGGTCAACCATTTATCCGTACCCCTCATATAGACGCCATGGCCGGTGAAGGAATGCGTTTTACGCAAGCATACGCAGGAAGTCCCGTCAGCGCCCCTTCCAGAGCTTCATTCATGACAGGACAACATTCAGGCCATTGTGAAGTACGAGGTAACAAGGAGTACTGGAAAAATGCACCGATCGTGGAATATGGACAGAATAAAGAATACTCAATAGTGGGGCAACACCCTTATGATCCCGACCACGTAATCCTGCCGGAGATAATGAAAGATAACGGCTATACCACAGGTATGTTCGGTAAATGGGCCGGAGGTTACGAAGGTTCCTGTTCCACTCCCGACAAACGGGGGATAGACGAATACTACGGTTATATCTGTCAGTTTCAGGCTCATCTTTATTATCCCAATTTCCTGAACCGTTATAGTAAAGCGTTGGGTGACACCGGAGTGGTACGTGTAGTGATGGATGAAAACATCCAATATCCGATGTATGGTCCCGACTACCTGAAACGTCCGCAATATTCGGCCGACATGATTCACCAGAAAGCATTGGAGTGGCTGGATCAGCAAGACGGCAAACAACCGTTTTTCGGCGTATTGACTTACACCTTACCTCATGCGGAACTCGTTCAGCCGGAAGATTCTATCCTGAATGAATACAAAGCTAAATTCAACCCGGATAAAGAATTTAAGGGAAGCGAAGGCTCACGATACAACGCCATCACGCATACACACGCCCAATTTGCCGGAATGATTACCCGCCTGGACTATTACGTGGGCGAAGTTTTGAAAAAACTGAAAGAAAAAGGACTGGACGAAAACACATTGGTTATTTTCTCCAGTGACAACGGCCCTCACGAGGAAGGCGGAGCTGATCCTACTTTCTTCGGCAGAGACGGAAAACTACGCGGACTGAAACGTCAATGCCACGAAGGAGGAATACGTATTCCATTTATCGCCCGTTGGCCGGGACACATACCTGCAGGCGAAGTAAACGATCACATCTGTGCATTTTATGATTTAATGCCGACGTTCTGCGAAGTTATTGGTATCAAAGACTACGAAAAGAAATACCGCAATAAGGAAAAAGAAGTCGATTATTTCGATGGGATTTCTTTCGCCCCCACACTCCTGGGTAATAAAAAGCAAAAGAAGCATGATTTTCTGTATTGGGAATTTGATGAAACAGACCAGATTGCCGTACGCATGGATGATTGGAAAATGGTAGTGAAAAAAGGAACACCGTTCCTCTATAATCTAAAAACAGATATTCATGAGGATCATGACATAACACTCCAACATCCGGATATCGTGGAAAAGATGAAGGCTATCATCTTTGAACAACATACTCCGAATCCTCATTTTTCGGTAACGTTGCCCAAACGATAAACACACAGATAAAGAAATAATGAGTAATCAGCAGTTGGAAAGCAAGTTATCATTCATTCCGATGTGGTTTTGAGGAAAATACAGATTTTCGAAACTCCATCCAATAGAATGATTATATTTGCATTTTGATTATAAGTAATAAATTACGAACCACTAATCAGTAAACAATGAAATTCAGCAATGTAAGATTATTAGTAAACGACTTCGCCAAATGCTTCAAATTCTACACCGAACAACTCGGATTGGAACCAGCCTGGGGAGATGCAACCAGCGGCTACGCCAGCTTTAAAGTAGCCGACGGAATAGAAGGCTTAGCCCTTTTTGTATCCGACTGGATGGCACCTTCAGCAGGCAATGCAGATAAGCAGCAACCTGTTGGGATGCGCGAAAAATCAATGATCTCCTTCAGTGTAGATAACGTAGACGAAACCTTTGCCGCTCTAAAAGCAAAAGGCGTGACATTTATTAATGAACCTACAGATATGTCCGATTGGGGGATGCGTACCGTGTACCTGCGCGATCCCGAAGAAAATCTGATAGAACTCTTTACTCCTCTGTCACGGGAGCAATATAGCCAGGAACTCCTCGAAGAAGATAAGAAATTTCAATAAGAGATATTGCTAACAGAAACGTGCCCATACAAGTGAGCCGGAAAAGACATTCAATAAGCCCCATAGTGACATCACTATGGGGCTTATACGTTCACTTGGCATCCCACTCAATACTGCCTTGTTTTACTCCAATTCAACTACTGATTCGCATAAATCAGTGTCTGAATACTATAGGATTACGATGCCTGATTTTATATATGTTCCGTCCTTCTATCAGCGAATAGGCGTCATTCCCATCTTCTTTGCCCGTTCCAGCATGAAAGCATGAGCCGCCTCATATTCATTCGGAATCACTCCATCCAAGATTGCATCTTTGATAGCACTCTTCAAGACTCCGACCTCACGACAAGGTTCCAAGCCGAAAATCTCCATAATTTCTTCTCCGCTCACAGGTGGCTGGAAATTACGGACACGGTCTTTCTCTTCCAAATCCTTCAGTTTCTGTCGAACCAACTGGAAATTATTCAGGAAACGCTGTTTACGTTCCATATTCTTGGAAGTAATATCCGCTTCACAAAGCATCATCAAGTCGTCAATGTCATCACCCGCTTCGAAGAGCAAACGGCGTACAGCCGAGTCTGTCACCACATCATCTGCGATAACGATCGGGCGCATGTGCAGGCTGACCAGCTTTTGTACATACTTCATCTTCTCATTCATCGGCAACTTCATCTTGCGGAAGATATGCGGAATCATCTTTTCACCGATAAAGTTATGATTATGGAACGTCCATCCCGCTTTAGGCTCCCAACGTTTCGTGGCAGGTTTGGCAATGTCGTGCAACAAAGCAGCCCAACGCAGCCAAAGGTTATCAGTCTTCTTGCTGATATTATCCAGCACTTCCAACGTATGATAAAAATTATCCTTATGGGAACGTCCGTTCCGTGTTTCCACACCCTGCAAGGCGGCAAATTCCGGAAAAATCAACGACAGCAAACCGCTACGCTCCAAATCAATAAATCCTTTTGAGGGGATTGGAGAAAGAATAATCTTATTCAGTTCGTCCGCAATACGTTCACGGGATATAATTTCAATCCGTTCCTTATTCCGGCAAAGCGATTCGAAAGTATCATCGTCAATGTAAAAACCCAATTGCGTAGCAAAACGGATGCAACGCATCATGCGCAAGGGATCATCGCTGAAAGTAATATCCGGGTCGAGGGGAGTGCGGATTGTCTTTTCCTTCATATCCTCCAAACCTCCAAACGGATCTACCAATTCACCAAAACGTGCTTTATTGAGACATACGGCCAGAGCATTGATCGTGAAATCGCGACGATTCTGATCGTCTTCCAGCGTGCCGTCTTCAACAATAGGTTTACGCGAATCCCGTTGATAAGATTCTTTACGTGCACCAACAAACTCTACTTCCGTGCCTCTATATTTTACTTGTGCTGTTCCGAAATTCTTGAAAACAGAAACATGAGCACCACGTCCCAACTGTTTTCCAAGGGCTTCCGCCATTGCAATTCCACTTCCTACAACTACTACATCTATATCTTTAGAGGGACGTTGCAGAAAAATATCACGAACATAACCACCTACCACATAACACTCCATACCGAGTGTATCAGCCGTTTCGGCTATCTGTCCGAAGATGGGTTCGCTAAAATGCTGCTTCAATTCCTCTTGAGTCAACTCTATCATTCTTTTTAGTTATAAGTTTTGAGGGGACAAAATTACAAAAATAAGGGATATATTTGTATTTTTGCCGCTAATAAAACCAGTAAATAGAATTTGTGATGAAAAAACTGATTATCCTCTTTTGTGGTACGCTGGCATTAGCTGCCTGCGGAAATGGCCTTGAGAAAAAAGCCAATGAAAAACTGATGGTTGCCAAGGCTGCCTACGAACGTGGCGACTATGAAGAAGCTAAGTTACAAATTGACAGTATCAAGATTCTCTATCCCAAAGCGTTCGAAGCACGTAAGGCGGGACAGGCACTGATGCTCGATGTTGAAACAAAGGCACAGCAAAAAACGCTTGCTTACCTGGATAGCGCCTTTCAGGCAAAGACAGAAGAATTCAATGCCATCAAGGACAAATTCAAACTAGAAAAAGATGCCGAATATCAACAAGTCGGCAACTACCTCTGGCCTACACAGACCATTGAAAAAAATATGCACCGTTCGTACCTCCGCTTCCAAGTGAACGAGCAAGGTATAATGAGTATGACTTCCATCTACTGTGGTGCCGGCAACATTCACCATACAAAAGTGAAAGTGATTGCTCCTGACGGCAGTTTTGCAGAAACTCCAAGCTCCAAAGACAGCTACGAGACAACGGACATAAACGAGAAAATAGAAAAAGCTGACTACAAACTAGGGGAAGACGGAAATGTGATCGAATTCCTGAATCTCAATAAAGACAAAAATATCCGTGTGGAATATATAGGCGACCGCACCTATAAAACGACAATGAGTCCAACCGACCGCCAGGCCGCAGCAGGTGTTTACGAATTAGCACAAATCCTCTCGGCCATGGAACAGATTAAAAAAGAACAAGAGGAAGCCAACCTGAAAATCGGATTCATCAATAAGAAGAAAGAACGGAAAGCACAGGAAGAAATTACCGATTAGTAAAAGGAAAGCCATCCACCAGAAAAAGCCATTGGTTAATAATAAAATAGACGGGAATAGTTGTTATTTTTCATAAACGACAACTATTCCCGTCAAATGCATAATGAGACTCTTAATCCTCTGCGTGAGAGAAAAGGCGTTTCCTGGTAGGGAGAAAAGGCGTAGTCTGCCATCATCAAACGGCGTAGCCTGATAACCAAAAACGGCGTGGTCTACACGCCTTTATTTTATCCTTCTATTCAACTGATTATTAGCCTTTTCCTGCTTTGATTTTCCGACCCGTTTTCCGGTCGTCTTCTTTTTACCGACTGCAGACTTTGTCTTTCCGGCAAAAGGATTGTTACTTTTTTTGATTGGCATAGACAGCACTTATATAAACAGTACTTATTTCTTATAATTCTTATTCTCCTTCGTAATACTCACCCAAAAACCAGCGAGCCACAAAATCCCAGTTTTCCTGCAATAACTCCTTTCCGTTCTCAAACGGGAACTGTGCTTCCGGCAACAAATCGTGTTCCATTCCATATTTCAGCAGATCGAACGGACACAAACCTTCTTCACAAAACAGCTCGTATGCTTCCTCTTCAGCCAGTTCGGCATTGTAGAGCGGATTACGTTTGTCTGCAAAATATTCGGCTACATCAGGACCGATCAACAACCCTTTCGGATTGGCAAAAACCACGAAATTACCGAACTCCTTTAAGTCAGGCAACAAAGAATCCTCTTCATCCTCCCATTTCAATGATTGCACAAAGAAAAATTTCAGCGCATCGTAAGAGTCAAAATATAAAAGCGGTTCACCTTTGCTTGCTTCAAGGAAACGTTCTACGTTGGTAGGCATTTTTTCTCCCGGCAAAGCTACCGGCAGAGGCATCCGCTTCTTTTGCATCAGCTCCGTTTCCATCAGCCAGTCCGTTGCCAGATAATCGCTGATAGGAGCCGATTCGAACGCAGCATCCAAACGGTTGTAAAGCGCATCCGCAAACTCCAGCAAATCCGCATCCATCGGGTTCTCTACTCCATCAAAATCATCGCCAACCGGAGAATTGATGGCCCACAAAAGGAAAACAACATCTTCACGGTTAATTTCGTCCGGCAAATATTCTCCCGTCAGTGCGTAAAAAGGTAAATAATGTCCGTAGCTTTTCCGGTGCCAATGAATAAACTGACGCCAATTTCCTCCGTCTGCTACGCAATCTTCCAAATACAGGGCACACGTCAAAGCCACTCGCTTCTGGTCTTCCTCCCACTCTCTCCCACCATATATAAAAGAATCTGCCACCAACGGCAATAGCTGGTTAGCGAAATCCAGATACCATTCATCCGTATCCACTGCTTTTGCACGACCGTGAGCGTCCAGCCATGCTTTCATATATATCTTCTGTTGCTTCATACTACAAACGTTTCAAAGCCAGTTTGATAACCTTTTCTACCGGAGCATCCGGCTCCTCCTTCAAGATAGCCAACACCACCTTCTGTGAAGGCGCAGCAGCAAAGCCTAGCATCGTCAATGCAGACACCGCCTCTTCCTGCACTTCCACATTGGCAGGTTGTAACAACAAACCTGCGGAAGCCCCTCCGGCAGCAGACGTTCCCATTGTTTTTATCTTATCTTTCAGGTCGACAATCACCCGTTGCGCGGTCTTCAGTCCGATGCCTTTCACCGTTTTCAGCATGTTCGCATTTTCGGTGCTGATTACGTTCACCAGTTCGGCAGGCGAGAGAGCCGAAAGAATCATACGAGCCGTGTTCCCCCCGATTCCGGAAACGGAAATCAATAATAGGAAAATCTCCCGTTCCTGTTTCTCGGCAAATCCGTAGAGCACATACGCATCTTCACGAATCGCCTCGTAAATATATAGCTTACAACTTTTCTTTCCCTGAATAGCCGAATAGGTATTCAAAGATATATTGGCGGCATATCCCACCCCATTACAGTCGATCACTGCGGTTGCCGGACTTAGTTCGGCAAGTTCGCCTCTAATATATTCTATCATAACAGGGACAAAGATAAAACTTTCTCACCACAGATTACACTGATTTTCACAGATTATTCTTTTGTACATTAGATATGAAGAATATGAAAAAAATAAAAATATTAAAGCAGATGAACCAAAGTTAGTAGTAATTTGTTTACTTTTGCAAGCAAAAGAAAGAAATTTGTTCATTAAAACCAAGAAAAGAATGAAAAAAGTAAGAGCTGCCATCGTTGGTTATGGCAACATTGGACATTATGTACTTGAAGCGCTTCAGGCGGCACCTGATTTCGAAATAGCCGGAGTCGTTCGTCGTGCAGGAGCAGAGAACAAACCGGAAGAGTTAGCAAACTACGCAGTAGTGAAGGACATAAAAGAGCTGGGAGAAGTAGACGTAGCTATTCTTTGCACGCCGACCCGCAGCGTAGAAAAATATGCAAAAGAATATCTGGCGATGGGTATTAACACGGTAGACAGTTTCGATATCCACACCGGTATCGTAGACCTGCGCCGTACCTTGAATGCTACCGCCAAAGAACATAAAGCCGTATCGATCATCTCTGCCGGATGGGATCCGGGAAGCGATTCCATCGTACGCACCATGCTGGAAGCAATTGCTCCGAAAGGCATCACCTACACCAACTTCGGTCCCGGTATGAGCATGGGACACACAGTAGCCGTAAAAGCCATTGACGGAGTGAAAGCTGCCCTTTCCATGACCATTCCGACCGGCACGGGAATCCACCGCCGCATGGTATACATCGAACTGAAAGACGGATATAAATTTGAAGAAGTAGCCGCTGCCATCAAAGCAGATCCTTACTTCGTGAACGATGAAACACACGTGAAACTCGTTCCGAGTGTAGACGCCCTGCTGGATATGGGTCATGGTGTAAATCTGACTCGCAAAGGTGTATCCGGCAAAACACAGAACCAGTTGTTCGAATTTAATATGCGTATCAATAACCCCGCACTGACCGCACAAGTACTGGTATGCGTGGCACGCGCTTCCATGAAGCAACAACCGGGATGCTACACGATGGTAGAAGTTCCCGTTATCGACCTTCTCCCCGGCGACCGCGAAGAATGGATCGGACATTTGGTATAATATATTTTATACATAAAACAAAATTAAAATAGAGAAAGACGGTACACCTTTCTCTATTTTTTTTATCTTTGTGAGCATACTACAAAAAACACAATTATGAGAAAACTATTCATTCTCTGCGCATTTCTATTACAGCTCCTGTCGCCTGTCTACCCACAGCAAGCCACAACAGCCACCATAGAGCCCAATCTGAAATACGGAAAACCCTCCAAAGAAGAACTGTCTCTCACCTCTTATGCCCCGGACACCACCGCTACGGCTATTTATCTCTTCCATCAGGGACAAAGTGACTTCATCTACCATGACGGTTTTCAACTAACTACCGAGCACTGGGTACGCATCAAAATCCTGAAACCACAAGGAGTGTCATACGCCGACGTGTCCGTTCCCTACTACTCTCCTACCGATAAAGATGAAGGACAGGAAAGAGCCAGTGAGATAGAAGGCTGCTCCTACAATATGGAAAACGGGAAATGCATAAAAACGCCCATGAAGCGGGAATCCATCTCTTTCGAACGGTTCAATAACCTGTATAAAATACTAAAATTCTCTTTGCCTGCTGTCAAAGAGGGCACTATCATCGAATATCACTACAAACTCTACTCCGACTATTTCTCACACATCGACAACTGGATGATGCAGGAAGAACTCCCGATGCTCTACAACCAGTATAAAATCACCATCCCTCATGTATTTGTCTACAACATCGAACTCCGGGGAAAGGACTACATACAAGTGAAGCAAAGAGACTCCTCCATTCATGCCACAGAACGTGAAGGCTCCGGTGCGGGTGGAGTCAGCAAAGACTTCACCGTTTCGGCACAAGAAACCACCTTTATCTCACGCAACCTTCCGGCTATCCGTCAGGACGAATCCTACTGCTGGTGTCCGGAAGACTATAAGGTGCAAGTGAGCTTCGATCTGCAAGGCACTCAATTCACCCCCAATGAATACAAACCATACAGCCAGAAATGGGAAGATGTAGACAAGCAGTTGCTCAAACCGGAAAATACACAGTTCGGCGAACACCTCTCACTCACCAACCCTTTCCGCCCTGAAACCAAACAAGCCTACAACAGCGAAATGAATTTCGAGGAGAAAATCATCTGCGCCTTCCAGGTGCTCAAAAAGAAAATGGCCTGGAACGGACGGTATCAACTCTACAGCAAAGAGCTCGAAAAAGTAATCAAAAAAGGAAGCGGCAGTAATGCCGACCTGAATTTCATCCTTATCAGCATCCTGAAAGACTTTGGACTGGAGGCCTATCCGGTGGTTATGAGCCGACGTTCATCAGGTATGCTGCCGTACAACTTTCCTTCTCTGCAAAAACTAAATACGTTCTTTGTTGCTATCCACGATATAAACAAACAAAAATATGTATTTTTAGACAGTTCTATGGACGTACCTGCCTTTAATATATTACCGCTTGAATTGTCTGTAAACAAAGCACGCATCCTTTCCCGGAAAGAGAAAGAAGAGAATAAATGGGTGAATGTGATGACTCTTTCCAACAACAAAAGTTTCATGAAAATCGATGCCCGAATAGAAGGAGATCAGGTGAAAGGACATCGCAGCACAGTTCTTTACGGACAAGAAGCTGTAGAGTATCAGGCAAATGCAAAACATAAGCAGGACAGCCTCGTCTCGAATCCCGAAAACAAGATCAGTAGTCAGAAAGAGCAACTCACTGTCACCAACCTGAAAGTGAAAAAACAAGAAAATGACTGGGCACTGATAGAAGAAGAATTCGATTTCGTCTTGCAAGTCAACCGGACGGACAATCATCTTTATATCAATCCGATGCTCTTTCCGCAACTAAAGAGTAATCCGTTTATCCAGACGGAACGGGTGCTCCCCATCGAATTTCCATATCCGTACAAGTTCACGATGTTGTCTACGCTGACTCTCCCCGAAGGCTACGAAGTGGAAGAACTCCCCCAACCACAAGCCATCCGGTCGGAAGGAGACGGCCTGCAATGCAAATATATGATTCAGAAACAGGGAAATACAATCCTGCTCAATTATGTATTCCACTTAAAGGGATATATATTCCTTTCCGAACAATATAAACAACTACAAGAACTGTGGACTAAAGTGATCGAGAAAAATAATGCGCTGATCGTACTCAAGAAAATATAAACTTTACCTATCTATACCGATGATCCGTTCCAGCTATCTCATCCTGAAGCAAATGACACATCGGGCATTCAGCCTGTCCTGTGTCCTTATCTGCCTAAGTCTGCACATACAGCCGGCATGTGCACAGGATATTCTCAAGGATGCCAATTCCGTTATCGTTGAAGCACGCACAGAGGTTCTCTGCAAATCTATGACCCAATCCATAGAAAAAGAGAGCCTGACAATCACCATCCTCAACCGTAAGGGGTTGGAAGCTGCACATTTCTTCTGCGGATGTGATATGTTCCGTTCTTTGCAGAAATTCTCCGGGGAAATCATCAATGCCGATGGACAAAGTGTACGTAAGATAAAGAAATCTGAACTACAGAAAAGTGAATACAGCTCCTCGCTTAGCACGGATGATTATTTTTATTTTTACGAATGCAATTATCCTTCTCTCCCTTTCACGGTGAAATACGAATGGGAAGTGAAGTGCAACAACGGTCTGATCGGCTATCCCCCCTTTATACCGCTGGCAGACTTCAACCAAGGTGTGGAAAAAGCGACTTACCGGATCGAACTGCCCGCAGGACAAGGATGCAGATATCGTGAACTGAACACGCAAGGAAAAGGAATCCAGGTAAAAGAATCCACCGGAGCCAACGGACAGCAAGTGATTGAAGCCACCGCCTCCAAACTCTCTCCCATCATTAAAGAACCTTTCGGACCGGATTTTACTGAACTGTTTCCACGTGTCTATTTTGCGCCTTCCGCCTTCAAGTACGACAAGTCGGAAGGCGATATGAGCAACTGGCAAAAGTACGGAGAATGGCAATACCGATTGCTCGACGGGCGCGACCTGCTCACCGAACCTTTCCGCGCCAAACTGCACGAACTGACAGCCCACTGCACTACCGACCGGGACAAGGTGAAAGCAATCTACGATTATCTGGCCAAAACCACCCGTTACGTGAGCATCCAACTAGGCATCGGAGGTTTACAGCCCATTGCCGCCGCTGATGTTTGCCGCACGGGATTCGGCGACTGTAAAGGATTGTCCAATTACACCCGCGCCATGCTGAAAGAGTTGGGAATTGCTTCCACTTATACAGTCATCAGCACCACCAACGAGCGTTTACTACCGGACTTCTCCAGTGCCAACCAGATGAATCACGTCATCCTACAAGTTCCACTTCCCCAAGATACGCTCTGGCTGGAATGTACAAACCCATCGTTTCCCTTCGGTTATGTCCACCAAGACATTGCGGGACACGACGCCTTACTCATCGAACCGACCGGCGGCCAGATGTATCGCCTGCCCACCTATCCCGACTCACTGAACACGCAGCACATCGTTGCCAACATCACCCTCTCCCCCACAGCCGAGGCACGGATAGAGGTGAACGAAATCTCCCGGATTTTCCAATATGAGAATGAAGCAGGCATCGTCTATCTGGAGCCTAACAAACAGAAAGACCGCATCCGTTCAAGCATCAACTTATCCCAAGCCGATATTCAGAACCTGCAAATCAGCGAGTGCAAGGAGCCCAATCCGTCTATCACCTTCGACTACACTGCCACCAGCAATCAATACGGGCATAAAACGGGCAACCGTCTGTTTATCCCCACCAATGTGTTCCGAAAAGAATTCAGTGTTCCTCCTGTGACGAAGCGCACCTATCCCATTTACATCAACTACGGATACACAGATACCGACAGCATCCGCATCCAACTGCCGGAAGGATATGTAATCGAAGGACTTCCGAAACCGCTTGACGTGAAAAGCAAGTTCGGCAGTTTCCATTCCGGTATTCAGGTAAAAGATAAGGAAATCTACATCACTCACCGATTGTTTATGCGCAAAGGGGTTTACAGTCCGGATGAATATGCGGCATTCATTGATTTCCGCAAGCAAGTGGCAGGACAATATGGAGGAAAAATCATTTTAAAAAAAGAATAAGGAGGGAAACGCTTTACAGAAAATAAAGTATCTTTGCGACTCAACATTTTTTGTGACTTAACCATTCAAAAAAAGGAACATTGAAGAACAAACGATACAATCATATAGAAGAATGGGCAAATACCCTTAGCCACGGAATAGGCATCCTGCTTGGAATCGTGGCCGGATATTTCCTATTGGAAAAGGCTTCCGAGAATATGGAACCGCAGTGGGCAGTTGCTTGTGTATCCGTCTATCTGGCGGGGATGCTTTCCTCTTATATCAGTTCTACGTGGTATCACGGCAGCCGTCCGGGGAAACTGAAAGAGTTGCTCCGCAAATTCGATCATGGAGCTATCTACCTGCACATCGCGGGCACCTACACTCCTTTCACGCTACTTGTCCTGCGGCATGCCGGAGGATGGGGATGGGGAATCTTCGCTTTCGTCTGGCTGTCGGCTATTGCCGGTTTCATTCTTAGCTTCAAAAAGCTGAAAGAACACAGCAACCTCGAAACGGCCTGTTATGTGGGTATGGGTGCGTGCATATTAGTGGCCATGAAGCCTTTGCTGGATCATCTGGGAGAACTGGGAGCCACTACTGCTTTCTGGTGGCTGATCGGCGGCGGAGTCTCATACATCGTGGGAGCTGTCTTTTATTCATTACGCAAACCGTATATGCATGCCACTTTCCATTTGTTTTGCCTGGGAGGCAGCATCGGACATATCATTGCGATCTGGCTGATTCTGTAAGGAATGGTAGGGACAAAAAAAAGGCTATCTATCCCAGACAGCCAATCTTTGTTAACCTTAAATCTAATACTATGAAAAACACAGTACAAAGATACGGACTTTTCGGTCATCTCCAAATTTTCAGGCCAAAGCAACCTAACTTATAACACGGTTTAATAAAAAGCAGAGGTTCGTTAACGTTTAACGCAATAAAGTTAAAAATTAACGAATCGTTTATTGACGATTTAAATGATTGAATTGCCGCTAATGAGTTTTTTTCCTTCTGAATTTGAAACGAACAAACAAACAGATTCACAAATTCGTTATATAGAAAAGAGGAACTTAAAAACGAAAACGATTTAGAACGTAAACTTATGGATTGGGAAAATCACCTGATAAAACACCTGCAATGGTCGGACTCCATCATCAACCGGGAGGCAAAAGAACACGTAGCCCGTGAAATTGCCGCCACGGCAAAAGACGGAGATGTGATAGGAGCCGGCTCCGGCTCTACAGTCTACCTGACTCTGTTCGAACTCTCACGACGAATTCGTGAAGAGCACTTGCATATCGAAGTGATTCCCGCCTCACAAGAAATCTCGATGACCTGCATACAGCTAGGCATCCCCCAAACTACCCTCTGGAACCAACGGCCCGACTGGACATTCGACGGAGCAGACGAAGTAGATCCGCAACAGAACTTGATTAAGGGACGTGGCGGAGCGATGTTCAAAGAGAAACTACTGATTAGAAGCAGCCGCAAAACGTTCATCATCATCGACCCCAGCAAGCGTGTAAATCAGTTGGGAAGCAAATTTCCCATCCCTGTAGAGGTCTTTCCGGACTCACTGACTTATGTAGAGCATGAGTTGCAGCGACTGGGTGCCTCGGAGATTGTTCTTCGTCCCGCTCGTGGCAAAGACGGACCTATCTTTACAGAAAACGGCAACTTTATCCTCGACACCCGTTTCAACGACATCGATTCTTCGCTCGAAGAACGACTGAAGGCAATCACTGGTGTTATAGAGAGCGGACTTTTCATAGGTTATGACATCAAAGTGATCGTGGCGGAATAAAATAACACAAGCTGAAAATCCCATTTTGTAGAGACGTAAATTTGATTTGTTCTAATGCAAATTAAATAGTATAGCTTTACCTTTATTTTAGTTAGTAGAACTAGGTTATCTGACACCCGGGTCTCAGACAACTTATACTTGCAGTCTTTTGCATTCTTCTTTACTATCACTCATAATTTCAATCACTATTAGATTGTAACATTTAACTCATACCTCCAAAACACGAATATTAAAAACGCCTAGATAAAGAAAAACACCGGGAAATTTATTAAAAATTTGGGTAGAATATTAATCCCTTCTCAAAAATCAATGAGAAGCAAAGACTACTAAATTGATAAAGGAAGTTTCAATAAAAGAAACCGGAAGAATAGGTTAATTTTTAAAATCCGAAACAAAAACATTGAAAAACAACAAGATAGGAGAAAAAAAAGCAGAAGGAAAGGAGGAAAGAAAAATCAATAAGTCTTAGCAGAACTTGGTACATTCGTGATTGTAAACTTACCGTCAATATCAGTGATAGTACCAAGGGTAGTGCCATTCACCAATATTGAAGCACCTACGACAGGTTGCCCATCTTCTTCAGAGGTAACCAAACCGGTAACTCTGGATGTTTGCGCTGTCACTAGACCTATACCTATAAAAAGGAAGGTCATTAAGAACATCAATTTTCTTTTCATAAATTCTCTCTTAAATTTAACCTATAAACAGATTTTTTGTCTCTAACAGGTTGCAAAGATAACACTAATTATGACAAACCGAAAAAAGTGTTACGTATTTAACTAAAAAGTATCGTTTTGAAAGCAAAAAGTATTCAAAAACTGATAGGTTAAAAGAACACCTTTCCGATTTAGCATATTTTAAAAGATAATTTCTATCATAAAGATAGCACCAAAATCAGGCTTTTCAAGGAAAAGTGAACATTATTGCCTCCAAAACGGTATCTTTTTATCATTTTGCACCTTCAAAAGGGTTAAAGAACTATTAACAATGATAAAGGCAGAAACTTCTACATACCAAGTTCTGCTAAAACTTTGCGCGTTTCTTATGTAGGAATGATTTCGCAGGACGTTTCCATCAAACCGGGAGTGATAAAAGTTGTTTTGAAAAGCGACGCGAAAGCACTGGATGAGGTTGTGGTGACAGCCATGGGTATCTCACGCGAGAAAAAAGCACTGGGTTACGCCGTTCAGGACGTAAAATCGGATCAACTGACGCAAGCTGCCAACTCTAATCTGGCGGGAGCGTTGCAAGGTAAGGTGTCCGGTTTGGACGTGAAGCCTTCAAGTGGTATGCCGGGAGCTTCTTCACAGATCACTATCCGTGGTGCACGTTCTTTCTCGGGTGACAACACTCCGCTTTACGTTATTGACGGAATGCCGGTGACCAGTACGCCGGATGTTAGCACAGACATTCAGAACAATGGTAGTGTGAGCGGAGCGGACTTCGCCAACCGTGCGGTAGATATCGACCCTAATGATATTGAAAGTATCAACATTTTGAAAGGACAGGCTGCATCTGCACTTTATGGTATCCGCGCTTCCAATGGTGTGATTATCATCACAACCAAGAGTGGTAAAGGACTGGAAAAAGGCAAACCGCAGGTTAGCTTCTCTTCTAATGTCAGCTTCGATGTAGTCGGTCGTCTGCCGGAGTTCCAGAAAACATACGCACAAGGTTCGGGTGGAGTATTCAGCACTACTTCGGGAACGTCTTGGGGACCTAAGATTTCCGAACTTCCAAACGACGCAACGTATGGAGGTAACACAGATAACGAATACACGCAGAAGTTCGGTAAGCAACAAGGAAAATATTATGTTCCCCAGCGTGCAGCAGCCGGTCTTGACCCGTGGGCTACTCCACAGGCATATGACAATGCAAAAGACTTCTTCGACACAGGAATCACCTGGAGCAATTCATTGAATGTAGCGCAGATGCTCGACAAAAGCTCCTACTCTATCTCATTGGGAAATACACATCAGGACGGTATTATCTCAAGCACTGGTATGGACAGATATAATGTAAAGGTTAGTGCTGACACGAAACTGACTAACAACTGGAGTTCCGGATTTACAGCTAACTATATCACTACTTCTATCGACAAGGCAGTGACTTCCGGTAACGGTCTGTTGAGAACGGTTTACGCAGCTCCTCCCAGCTATGATCTGGCCGGTATTCCAAGTCACGTAGACGGTAACCCGTACACACAGAATTCTTTCCGTGGTAGCTTTGACAACGCTTACTGGGCGATGGAAAACAACAAATTTACGGAAGATACCAACCGCTTCTTCGGAAATGTGTATGCAAGCTATCAGACTGATTTCGGCACAACGAACCACAAGTTGAACGCGAAATACATGGTTGGTGTGGATGCTTACACCACTCACTATGTAGACAGCTACGGATATGGTAGCAACACCGGTGGCGGTCGCGGACAGATCGAGAACTACGGCTGGACAAATGCTACATACAACTCATTGCTGACCATCAACTACGACTGGCATATCAATGAAGACTGGGGACTGAACGCGGTAGTGGGTAACGAAATTATCCAAAGCAACAGAAAGAAGTATTATGAATATGGTACGAACTACAACTTCCCGGGATGGAACCACATCAACAACGCCACTACTCAACAGACAGAGGAAGAGACATGGAAAAACCGTACGGTGGGATTCTTCGGTAACGTATCGGCTTCTTACAGAAATATGCTTTATCTGACCCTCACCGGACGTCAGGACTATGTATCCAATATGCCACGTAACAACCGCTCTTTCTTCTATCCTTCTATTTCGGCTGGTTTTATCCTGACGGAATTAGATGCATTGAAAAACAATATAGTTAATCACGCCAAATTGAGAGTATCGTATGCGGAAGTAGGACAAGCAGGGGATTTCCTTGAAAACTACTACTCTACTCCTACGTATGGAGGTGGATTCTATACGTTGACTCCAATCATGTACCCGATGAAAGGTACTACCGCCTATACTCCGTACTACACGATTTTCGACCCGAAACTGAAACCGCAGAATACACGTTCGTATGAAGTGGGCGCTGACGTGAACTTCCTCGATAACTTAATCACATTCAGTTATACATACTCACGCCAGAACGTTAAAGACCAGATTTTTGAAGTGCCTTTGGCTTCTTCTACCGGTGCTAGCAAACTGCTCACCAACGGTGGTAAGATTCATACCAACACGCATGAATTCACTCTTGGCTTCAATCCAATCCGGACGAAGAATATCAACTGGGATTTTGCATTCAACTGGACGAAGATCGACAACTACGTAGATGAACTGGCACCGGGTGTGGAGAATATCTCTCTGGGAGGATACGTTACTCCGCAGGTACGCGCTTCAGCAGGTGAGAAATTCCCTGTCATCTACGGTGTAGGCTTCAAGAGAGATGCGAATGGTAATCGTCTGGTAGACGAAAACGGTTTACCTATCGCTGGTGAAGCACAAGTTATCGGTAAGGTTTCTCCGGACTTCCTGATGGGCTTCAACACCACATTACGCTTATGGAAGTGTACAATCAGCGCAGTGCTCGATTGGAAACAGGGTGGTCAGATGTATAGTAGGACAACCGGACTGGCAGACTACTATGGTGTCAGCAAGAGAACGGAAAACCGTGAAGGTACCATCATCTTCGACGGATACAAAACTGATGGAACTAAAAACGATATCGCCATCACAGGTGCAAACGCACAACAGGTATATTACAGCCGTTTGAACGACATCGACGAATCTTCTGTATATGACAACTCTTTCATCAAACTGCGTGAAGTGGCTGTCAACTACAAAATTCTTCAAAAACGTTCGATTGAACTTTCTGTAAACGCATTTGCCAGAAACATTCTGATCTGGGCACAATTGCCTGACCTCGATCCGGAAGCCAGTCAGGGTAACAACAACATGGCAGGAGCATTTGAAGATTATTCAATGCCGCAAACAGCTAGTTTCGGCTTTGGTTTCAACATTAAATTTTAATCTGCAAGACAATGAAAAAATATAAATCAATAGGAAAATTGCTGGCAGTTTCTTTCTTGACTGCTACCATTGCTTCTGCTTGTACGGAAGACGCAATGGATAAAATCAATGAAAACCCTAACAATCCGTTGGATGCGCCCGCTAAGTTCTTAATTACGGACTTAGGCGTAAGTACTGCATTCAGCACTGTAGGAGGGGATTTCTCGCTCTATTCTTCTGTTTACATAGAACATGAAACGGGTATATCCAACCAGCTTTACCGCGCGGAAGTACGCAGCGGAGAGCCCACAACGGCTACTACCTACAACAATGCATGGATCAACGTGTACTCAAATATCAAGAATGCTAAAATCGTTATCAAGAAATGCGAAGAAGATCCTTCGGAAAAAGGAAACGTAGTGACGGAAGCGATTGCTAAAATCCTGCTCGCCTACAATGGAGCTGTGGCAGCCGATGTGTTTGGAAACACACCGTATAGCCAGACAGGTATCCTCAATCCGGACGGTACACCGATGTATATGCAACCTAAAATGGATACACAGGAAAGTATCTATCAGGAAGTAATGCAGAACCTGGATGATGCCATCACTCTACTGAATAACGGTACTGCCAAAGATACGGGCTTATCCGGTGCAGTCGGTTCTAAAGACTTGATCTATGGTTCAAACACCAGTACACAGGCAAGTATGTGGCTTAAAACGGCCTATGCGTTAAAAGCACGTTATACAATGCGTCTGCTCAATAAAAGTGCCAACAAGACTACAGATCTTCAGAATATTCTTACTTATGTGAGCAAATCATTTGCCAACGCAAGTGAAGAATGTAAGTTGGCCGTTTACGATGCTGATTCGCAATTGAATCCGCTTTGGTCCTTCAGCTACAGCCGCAACAGTTTAGCAGCTAGTGCAAGTCTGATTGAAAAGTTCGTTGAGCGCAATGACCCCAGAGCACCGCAAGCGTTCCTGGAACCTGATCCTACCGGATATATCACTTATGGATACGGAGCTACGCAAGCTACGGACATCGCAGGCATCAAAGCGGCTCCTAACGGAACTCCGCAAGAGTTGCAGAATAATTATGGTATGTCGATGATATCATGGGCTATGTCGGCTCCTACTCTTTTAATCAGCTATCACGAAGTGAAATTCCTTGAAGCAGAAGCATTGTGCCGTTTGGGAGGCAGACTGGGCGAAGCTAAGACTGCTTTGAAAGATGCAGTCACTGCCGGATTCGAGAATCTGGGAAATTCAATTATAGATGCTGCAGACACTTGGATATATGATGGTGACAGCGATTTGGGTGCAGATGTGGCAGAAGCCTATTTCACGGATGAAGTGGAACCGTTATTCGATGCCAACCCTCTGCAAGAGACAATGATACAAAAGTATCTTGCTTTCTTCGGCGCATCCGGCGAATCACTGGAAGCCTATAATGACTACCGCCGTCTGAAAGGTGCAGGAGAAAACTTCATTGTACTGAAAAACCCGCAGAACAGCAGTAAATTCCCATTGCGCTTCGGTTATGGAGCAGACGATGTATTGGCAAATCCTGAAGTGAAAGCTGCTTTCGGTGATGGACAGTACGTATATAGCGAGGCCGTATGGTGGGCTGGCGGAAACAAATAATGAACTTAAAATCTCTCAAAGGAGAGACTTTACATAGAGTCGTTTCTGTACTCTAACAAATTAACAGAGACGAACAAAAATAGGCCAACCGTGAGGTTCGCCTATTTTATTTTATCCAAATGCATTAGATGAAGTTAGAGTAATACCATTTTTCTACCCAATCATACTTCTTTTCCATGCTTTTACGTTTTTAACGCTTAAGCACTTTTTTAATAAACTAAAAAAAATCTCGTAAGAATCAATCTTACCACTGCAAATCGGGTAAATATTTACTCAACGTAGTGCGGAGAATACCCAAGGTGATAGGTTTCACTAATACTTCAGTTGCTCCTGCATTCATTGCATTTTCCTTATCCGAGCTAAAAGCATAAGCCGTCTGCATGATAATAGGAATTTCTGTGTTAGATTCACGAATTATCTTCGTTGCTTCCAATCCGTTCATCACCGGCATCTTAATATCCATTAGCATTGCTTTGGCTCTTTGCTGGTGTTGCTGAAACAACTCCACCATTTCCTGGCCATTTTTAGCCCACTCGATATCACACTTTTTGCCTATGATAGCCTTGATTAATTTAAAGTTGCTGTCATCGTCTTCAGCTACCAAAATTAAAGGTCTGAATTCATTCATTTGTTCGCTTTCCATATCGCTTATATATTGTTTTTTTTATCTGTTTTTTTAGAGCTATCTTCCTTTTCAGCCCGCAAGGTATAAAAAATATTCATATATTTCGCTATCTTTGCGCCTCAATTTAAAAGAATAGTATGATTTCTGTTGACGGACTAGCCGTAGAGTTTGGCGGCACTGCTTTATTTAGTGATATTTCTTTCGTAATTAATGAAAAAGACCGCATCGCTCTGATGGGCAAAAACGGGGCTGGAAAAAGTACGCTGCTGAAGATTTTGGCAGGCGCACGGCAACCGACACGTGGAAAAGTTTCCGCACCCAAAGATTGCGTAGTAGCATACCTGCCTCAACATCTGATGACGGAAGACGGAAGAACAGTGTTTGGCGAAACGGCACAGGCTTTTTCACATCTTCATGAGATGGAAGCGCAGATCGAAAAGTTGAACAAGGAGCTTGAAACACGGACGGACTACGAGAGCGACAGTTACATGGCGCTGATCGAGGAAGTGTCCAGCTTGAGCGAGAAGTTTTATTCAATCGATGCTACTAATTATGAAGAGGATGTGGAAAAGGCATTGCTTGGATTAGGATTCACCCGAGGAGATTTCCAACGCCAGACGAGTGATTTCAGCGGTGGATGGCGAATGCGTATCGAACTCGCCAAATTGCTGTTGCAGAAACCGGATGTGCTCTTGCTCGATGAGCCGACGAATCATCTGGATATCGAATCTATTCAATGGCTGGAGGATTTTCTTATTAATAATGGAAAAGCGGTCATTGTAATTAGTCACGACCGTAAATTCGTGGATAATATTACAACACGCACCATCGAAGTGACGATGGGACGTATCTATGATTACAAGGTAAATTACTCGCAATATTTGCAGCTGCGCAAGGACCGCCGCGAACAGCAACAGAAGGCTTATGACGAGCAGCAGAAGTTTATTGCTGAAACGAAGGAGTTTATCGAACGGTTCAAGGGGACTTATTCAAAGACGTTGCAGGTGCAGAGCCGTGTCAAAATGCTGGAGAAGCTGGAATTGCTCGAAGTGGACGAGGAGGATACTTCTGCATTGCGACTGAAATTCCCGCCTTCACCCCGTTCGGGCAGTTACCCGGTCATCATGGAGGGTGTTGGAAAGACATACGGAGACAAAGTGGTATTCCGCAATGCTAATCTGACGATTGAGCGTGGTGATAAGGTAGCTTTCGTTGGTAAGAACGGTGAGGGTAAGTCTACGCTCGTGAAGTGTATCATGAAGGAGATTGAGCATGACGGTACATTGACTCTCGGACATAATGTGCAAATTGGATATTTCGCTCAAAATCAGGCTTCGCTGATGGATGAAAACCTGACGGTTTTCCAAACGATTGACGATGTAGCCAAAGGGGATATCCGGAACAAGATTCGTGATTTGCTGGGGGCGTTTATGTTTGGCGGTCCCGAGGAATCGATGAAAAAGGTCAAAGTGCTTTCGGGTGGAGAGCGTACCCGTCTGGCTATGATTAAATTATTGCTGGAACCTGTCAACCTCCTGATTTTAGATGAGCCGACGAATCATCTGGACATGAAAACGAAAGATATTCTAAAACAGGCATTGCTGGATTTTGATGGTACGCTGATCGTCGTTTCACACGACCGTGACTTCCTTGACGGGCTGGTTACCAAGGTGTATGAGTTCGGTAATCAAAAGGTGACGGAACATCTTTGCGGTATCTATGAGTTCCTCGAAAAGAAGAAAATGGATTCGTTGCAAGAACTGGAAAAGAAATAATAAATAATAAAAAGAGGGTATCGGCTACAGGCGAAATAAAAGTATTTGTATATTTGCACTTTGAAGCTCTGAAAAGCGGATAACCTCTAAAAGAAAGGATGAAAGGGAAGAAACGAATTATAGTAACTCTGCTGTTTTTTATCAACATTATTATGTTGGTGGCAGCGGTTATTCCCCATCATCATCACCCCAACGGAATGATTTGCATGAAGCAGGACTTGCCTGTAGAACAGCAATGTCCCACGCATCATCATCACCCGGGAAACGACTCATGTTGCAGCAGCGAATGTATGACTCGTTTCTACTCTCCCACTCCATCCATACATACGGATAGCGGACCGGATTACGTATTCATCGCTACCTTATTCACGGATGTAATCATCGAGCATTTATTACGACCGCAAGAGAAACGGATTAAAAACTATTACGTTTACCGAGACTCTTTGCATGGTACGGATACTCATCGTACCACTTCTCTTCGTGCCCCTCCCTACTCTGTTTTTGCGTAAAAGCGTAAATGCAAATTAGTTGCATCTGCGCTACCTTATCTTTGTAGCGTAAAAAGAAAACAGTAAAATTTAGTAGGAAAATATCATTATGAAAAAACTTATTTTCGTGGGAATCCTGGGCTTATTCGTGCTGGGATCCTGTAATAATAGTACCGTCACACACACACACGATGAACACGATCATGCCGCGGAAGGACATAATCACGGGGCAGAAGGACCCGATCATTCCCATGAAGGCGAATGTAGCGGAGAACACAATCATGAAGCAGCCGATGAATACAACGAAGCTGCCGAAGCCCACAGTGATGAAATCATTCTTCCGAAAGCGAAAGCTGAAGCAGCCGGTGTAAAGGTGAGCGTTATTGAACCTGCACCTTTCCAGCAAGTGATTAAAACCAGCGGACAGGTGCTGGCTGCTCAAGGGGATGAATCGGTTGCCGTAGCTACAGTAGCCGGCGTGGTATCTTTCCGTGGAAAAGTAACGGAAGGTATGAGCGTCGGCAGCGGCACTCCGCTAGTCACTATTTCTTCAAAGAATATCGCCGATGGTGATCCGGTGCAACGTGCCCGCATTGCCTACGAGGTATCCAAGAAGGAATACGAACGTATGAAGGAGCTTGTTAAAAACAAGATTGTATCCGACAAGGATTTTGCACAAGCGGAGCAAAGTTACGAAAACGCCCGTCTTAGTTACGAAGCTCTTTCTAAGAATCATTCGGCTATCGGCCAAAGCATTACGGCTCCTATTGCCGGATATGTGAAAAGTATTCTCGTGAAAGAAGGTGACTATGTGACAATCGGACAACCGCTGGTAAGCGTGACGCAGAACCGTCGTCTTTTCCTCCGTGCCGAAGTGTCGGAAAAGTATTACCCGTATCTCCGCACCATCAGTTCCGCCAATTTCCAGACTCCTTATAATAATCAGGTGTACGAGTTGAAAGCATTGAACGGTAAACTTCTCTCTTTCGGAAAAGCTGCCGGAGACAATTCTTTTTATGTGCCTGTCACTTTTGAGTTCGACAACAAAGGGGAAGTGATTCCCGGCTCATTTGTGGAGGTATTCCTGCTTTCTTCAGCAATGGAAAACGTGATTTCTCTTCCGCGCACCGCGCTGACAGAGGAACAAGGCATATTCTTCATATATCTGCAACTGGACGAAGAGGGTTATAAAAAACAGGAAGTAACGATAGGAGCCGACAACGGCAAAAGCGTTCAAATCCTAACTGGTGTAAAGGCTGGCGACCGTGTAGTGACCGAGGGTGCTTATCAGGTTCGACTGGCAAGCGCAAGCAATGCAATCCCGGCACACAGCCACGAACACTAAAGAGACTAGGCGTCGCAACCGTTTTTTTGTGCGGCGCATCTATCAAGTTATTTATAACTCTCAATTAATGAAATATCATGCTTAATAAAATTATACATTACTCCCTACACAACCGGTTGGTGGTAGTTTGTGCGGCCATCCTCCTGCTTATTGCGGGAACGTACACCGCCATGCATACGGAAGTAGACGTATTCCCCGACCTAAATGCACCTACGGTAGTAATCATGACCGAGGCGAACGGTATGGCTGCGGAAGAAGTTGAACAGCTCGTTACTTTTCCTGTTGAAACTGCCGTAAACGGAGCTACGGGTGTGCGTCGTGTCCGCTCTTCCTCCACTAACGGATTTTCCGTTGTTTGGGTAGAATTTGATTGGGGAACGGATATTTATCTCGCTCGTCAGATTGTTAGTGAGAAATTAGCGGTGGTCAGCGAATCGCTGCCGGTCAATGTCGGCAAACCGACTCTTGGACCACAGTCTTCTATCTTAGGCGAAATGCTCATCGTCGGTCTGACTGCCGACTCCACTTCCATGCTCGATCTTCGCACGATTGCGGACTGGACCATCCGTCCACGCCTGCTGTCTACCGGAGGAGTGGCACAAGTGGCTGTGCTCGGAGGAGATATCAAAGAATATCAGATTCAGCTAGATCCCGAACGGATGCGTCATTACGGCATCTCGATGGGAGAAGTGATGGCTGTAACACAGGATATGAACCTAAATGCCAATGGAGGTGTGCTCTATGAATTCGGAAATGAATATATTGTACGTGGTGTACTCTCCACTTCGAAAACAGAGCAACTTGGCAAAGCGGTAGTAAAGACAGTGAATAACTTCCCTGTGACGCTGGAAGATATTGCAAACGTAACCATCGGCCCGAAGGCTCCGAAACTGGGTACTGCTTCAGAACGCGGCAAATCTGCCGTCCTGATGACTGTTACCAAGCAACCGGCTACCAGCACACTGGAACTGACGGACAAACTGGAAGCATCTCTGAAAGACCTCCAGAAAAATCTGCCGCCGGACGTAAAAGTTTCAACGGACATATTCCGTCAAAGCCGCTTTATCGAAAGCTCCATCGGCAATGTGAAAAAATCACTCTTTGAAGGAGGTATTTTCGTTGTCATCGTGCTTTTCCTGTTCCTGGCAAATGTACGTACTACGCTGATCTCATTGGTGACACTGCCTCTTTCCCTGCTTGTTTCGATCCTGACTTTACACTACATGGGGCTGACAATCAACACCATGAGTCTTGGAGGTATGGCGATAGCTATCGGTTCATTGGTAGACGACGCCATTGTCGATGTGGAAAACGTATATAAACGACTGCGGGAGAACCGCCTGAAAGCGGAAGCAGAAAGACTAAGTACGCTCGAAGTGGTATTCAATGCGTCGAAAGAGGTGCGCATGCCTATCCTTAATTCAACGTTGATTATCGTAGTCAGTTTTGTTCCATTATTTTTCTTGAGCGGCATGGAAGGCAGAATGTTGGTTCCACTAGGTGTTGCTTTTATCGTGGCCCTGTTTGCGTCTACGATAGTTGCCCTGACACTAACTCCGGTACTCTGCTCTTATCTATTAGGAAGCAATAAGACGAACAAGGAACTGAAAGAAGCTCCTGTTGCCCGCTGGATGAAAGGGATTTATGAAAAAACACTGACTTGGGTACTGGCACATAAACGTGTGACTCTCGGAAGTACAATCGGACTTTTTGTAGTTGCCCTCGGAGTGTTTTTCACACTTGGACGCAGCTTCCTTCCTTCGTTCAATGAAGGATCGTTTACTATCAATATCAGTTCTCTGCCAGGTATTTCGCTGGAAGAAAGCAACAAAATGGGACATCGTGCCGAAGAGTTATTGATGACAATTCCCGAAATACAAACGGTAGCCCGGAAAACGGGACGTGCCGAATTGGATGAACATGCGTTAGGAGTCAATGTTTCTGAAATAGAAGCTCCGTTCGAATTGAAAGACCGCTCGCGCAGTGAACTGGTAGCTGATGTACGTGAAAAATTAGGTACGATCACCGGAGCAAACATAGAAATCGGACAACCGATCAGCCACCGTATCGACGCAATGCTATCGGGTACGAAAGCGAATATTGCTATCAAATTATTCGGTGATGACCTGAATAAAATGTTTTCACTCGGTAATCAAATCAAAGGAGCGATCAGTGACATTCCCGGTGTTGCCGACCTGAACGTGGAACAACAGATTGAACGTCCGCAGCTGAAAATACAGCCTAAACGGGAAATGCTGGCTAAGTTCGGTATTACCCTGCCGGAATTTTCGGAATATGTGAATGTAGCTTTGGCTGGAAAAGTGATCTCACAAGTGTATGAACAGGGCAAGAGTTTTGACCTGATCGTAAAAGTGAAGGATGATGCCCGGGATGAAATAGAGAAAATCCGTAACCTGATGGTAGACACGAACGACGGCCGCAAAGTTCCTTTGAGCTATGTAGCGGAAGTGGTATCGGCCATGGGTCCGAATACGATCAACCGCGAGAATGTGAAACGTAAAATTGTCATTTCCGCCAATGTGGCCGATCGTGACTTGCGCAGTGTTGTGAATGATATTCAGAAACGTATCGACACATCGGTACAATTACCCGAAGGTTATCATATCGAGTATGGTGGACAGTTTGAAAGCGAGCAGGCTGCCAGCCGGACATTAGCGTTGACTTCATTTATCAGTATCGTGGTTATCTTCCTGTTGCTGTACAATGAGTTCCGCAGTGTGAAAGAATCCGGGGTTATCTTGCTGAATCTTCCGCTGGCACTGATCGGTGGTGTATTTGCTTTGGTGATTACAACAGGAGAAGTCAGTATTCCGGCTATCATCGGTTTCATTTCCTTGTTCGGTATTGCGACCCGTAACGGTATGTTGCTCATCAGCCACTACAATCATTTGCAAAAGGAAGAAGGTTTGAATGTATATGATAGTGTGATTCAAGGTTCTCTCGACCGTCTGAATCCGATTTTAATGACGGCATTGTCTTCTGCACTGGCACTGATTCCATTGGCACTTGCCGGCGACTTGCCCGGTAACGAAATTCAGAGTCCGATGGCAAAAGTGATTCTAGGAGGATTATTAACGTCTACTTTTTTGAACGGTTTTATCGTTCCGATTGTTTATCTGATGATGCATCGGAAAGATGCCCAGAAAAGCCTGTAGAGAGGGATATTTTTCCTCGGTGAGAAAACCATCGTTCCCCAGTGAGGAAACAAGTGTTTCTCGGTGAGGAACGGGTCGTTCCCCGGTGTCAAACAAATAGATGCCTTATCATAAAGTATCTATCAACAATAGCTTGTAATAAATAAAGAAATTAGAAATGAAACAAATCATGACCATAAGCGCTGCACTTCTTTTCTTAACCATAGGTGAAGTGCAAGCCCAAAACGGAATTGAACAGGTATTGAAGAATATCGAAACGAACAATAAGGAGTTGCAGGCAAACGAGCAACTGATTACCTCGCAGAAGTTGGAAGCCAAAACGGATAATAACTTGCCTGATCCTACTCTCTCTTACGCGCATCTATGGGGAGCAAAAGATAAAAGCGAAACAATCGGTGAGCTGGTTGTTTCACAAAGCTTTGATTTCCCTAGTTTATACGCCACACGTAACAAGTTAAACCGTCTGAAAGCCGGAACTCTTGACAGTCAGTCGGATGTTTTTCGTCAGGAGAAACTGTTACAGGCAAAAGAACTTTGCCTAGACATTATCATGCTTCGTCAGCAAAAGCATATTTTGGAGGAACGTCTCCGCAATGCGGAAGAACTTGCTAAAATGTACGCCAAACGTCTCCAAACAGGGGATGCAAATGCTCTCGAAACCAATAAAATCAACTTGGAACTGTTGAATGTCAAAACGGAAGCGTCTCTGAACGAAACGGCACTTCGCAATAAGCAGCAGGAACTGAATACGCTGAATGGTAATATTCCGGTGGTTTTCGAAGAAAATCAATATCCGGCTATACCGTTCCCAAGCGATTACCAAATGTTGAAATCAGAAGTCATGGCTACAGACCGTACCTTAATGGCACTAGGCAACGAGGCTCTCGTTGCCCGTAAACAGATTGCTGTCAATAAATCCCAGTGGCTGCCGAAGCTGGAACTCGGCTACCGTCGGAATACAGAGACTGGTGTGCCTTTCAACGGTGTAGTGGTGGGCTTTTCCTTCCCGCTTTTCGAAAATCGGAATAAGGTGAAAATTGCTAAAGCGCAGGCACTCAACATCGACTTGCAAAAGGATAATGCTACACTGCAAGTGGAATCTGAATTGGCACAACTTTACCGGGAAGCGAAAACGCTGCATGCTTCAATGGAAGAATATAGCAAGACTTTCCAGTCTCAACAAGATTTGGCATTGCTGAAACAAGCTTTGACAGGTGGACAAATTAGTATGATCGAGTACTTCGTTGAAGTATCGGTGATCTATCAAAGTCATCAAAATTATCTGCAATTGGAAAATCAGTACCAAAAGGCAATGGCACGGATTTACAAAAGCAAGCTATAAATAGTACATAAAACCCTTTAGGTATGGGTTACGCTGAACATACTAATTTCTATTTTTAAGTTATATAAGTATGTTTATATAATAAATTAGGCACGGATTACACAGAATTCACGGTCTTTAGTATTGTCATAACTATAAAGCAACAGTGTTAATCCGTGCAATTCGTGCCTAAATATATCTCCTCTCTTTTTCTTCAAATTCCGACTGGATATTTCAAAACAATACATTACATTTGCAACGAACATAAAATCTGAATTATGAGACCTAAACATTTCTATTTATTCATGTTATGCTGCATCCTTACGCTACTAAGTGGCTGTAAAGATGATGACGACAATCCACTGCGTTTTTACAACAGTGAATACGAAGTACCTATGGGTGGCAGACGTTACCTCGGCCTGGAAAGCGGAAATGGTGACTACTCACTTGCAGTGAAAGACACACGCATCGCAAGTGCCGGAACTGAAACTGGCTGGAGTGGAGTACCTGCCGGACGTATGATTTATGTAACCGGTATCCTCACCGGAACGACTTATCTGACAGTAACAGACAACGCCACACAAGAAACCTGCACTTTACCAATCAAGGTGGTCGATAATTACGAAAATATGGAGTTGCTACGCAGCTACTTGTCTAACTTACCCAACGGAGATGCGAATCTTCTACCCGGTATTTCCGACATTTTTCTGATTAACAACCACGCACGGGATGCTTATTTTTTCAAACAAGGAGAACAGACCGCCTTTTCATCCGGACTTGAATTAATAACCCAAGGAAGTTACAAACTGGAAAAAGAAGAAGGAGACGATAAGAAAATGACACTAACCCTCACTTTTTCGGAAGATATGGCAACACCTGTTTCCGATCATAAATTCATAATATGGGGAAACTCGTACTTATTTCATCGGTTGGATAAAAGCCTAAATCTGAACTGGAACACTCCGCCTATTGGAGAAACGCGGACATCACCTGCACCTCCTCCTTCCTACACGCTGGAAGAAATAGCTGAAGGCACAGAAATCGGAAAAGGCAGACAGCTTAGCTTTAGTCTTTCCCAACAGGAAATACCTGCGGGAATACTGCCTTAATCAGTAACGTATTCTGATAAGATGCGTATATTTTCCGGTAAGTATCCACTACGGATGCGCCATTCTTGCGGATAAAGATTATTGGCACGATTGCCGATGTTCTTCACAAATCCGAGAGGAATATGCCGATAAGTAAGCAAAACATATCCACGAGGGGCTGTTACCGGTAAGGTAATGGCCTCTTTTCGTAAATATGTGATGGCCTGTTCATAACTTATTTCTTCCGTAGCGAATGCTTCCCGGCATAAAAGTGAGGTACACATTGCCAACGCATGGTTAGGGATCAAATCCTTTCCTTTCACCTCGCCTATCTCAATCCCTGCCGACACAATTTTCAGGCTTTGTTTCATCGTCGCCAATTCATTAGTATAGTACTGTGAGAAAGCTCGGATATTTGTTCCTTCCGCCAATAAAATATACTTGTCCGAATTTTCATCATTCAACCAACTTTTAGCCATATTCAGATATTCTTTCGATACAGGAGAAGATGCTGCTGTTCCTTTCTTATCCTTCTTCTTGAAAGCTTTCTCTTTGGCGGAAGAAGATACTGGGATCTCTTCTTCCGTCTCCGGCTTACGAAAAGCCACCAGAAAAAAGCCTTCACCTTTCGTCTTATGAGGGAAAAAATGATAGACGGGAATAGAAGATTTAGAATGATCCCCTTTATCTGACAAAAGATCTCCTGTTATATTCCAATTCTCCTGCACCTGCACAGTTAATGGTTCGCCCCCATACTCTTGTTGAATCCAACGTGCATTCTCTTCATCCTCTTTTGTATTAAATGTACACGTACTATATATAAGAATACCTCCGGGCTTCAACGCATCCCAGATATCTGCAATAATCCGTCGCTGGCGCTGCCAACAGATTTCCACATTCTCGGGGCTCCACTCTTCCACAGCTACCGGGTCTTTACGGAACATACCTTCACCGGAACAGGGAACATCTGTAAGAATCACATCAAAGAAAGAGAGTAAAGCCGAAAAATCTGCCGGATCATTATTGGTCACTACCACATCCGGATGTCCCCACTTCGTCAGGTTTTCAGCAAGAATCTGCGAACGATTCCGGATTACCTCATTGGCTACCAACAGGCTCCCTTCGGGAAGTACACTACGGGCATGAGTCGATTTTCCACCGGGAGCCGCACAAAGATCCAACATCTTCACCGGTCCCGTGATATATTGCCGGAGTACCTGCTCCACAAACATGGAAGAAGCTTCCTGAACATAATAACAGCCTGCATGGAATAAGGGATCGAACGTGAAAGTGAGACGCTCCTCCAAATAGAATCCTTCGGAAGACCAAGGTACTTTATCCGATAAAGAATGATTGATTTTCAATTGATTCAACCGGATGCTAACCGGTGGTTCCTGTTGGAGGGCAACAGCCAGTTTGTCGTATTCTTCATCGCCCAATAGAGCGCGGGTGTAGTCTATAAAAGAAGCAGGTAATTCCATCTTTCGTTTATTAATTTCCGCAAATATCAAAAATATTTCGTCTCTTTGCAACTTTCTATGATATTAACTACGTCTAACAGATAAAGAAATAAATTAAAAAACTATTGATATGAAAAATTTTCTATTAGCATTGATGGTTGTACTGACCACTTGCACACTGGCTGTTGCCCAGACCACCGTTGTTCGTGATTCCATCGGGAAAGTAAAAGTAACTGTGACCAAAGACAATAAAGCAAATACGAACAATACTGCTGTCACAGTGATTGGTGTAGACACAGCAGATGCTGATTCTGCAGACGTAAATGCAAACTCAAGTAATGTTAGCACCACTCATGGCAAAGCCAGCTTCACATTCGATTCGGATGACAGCGATTTCCCCTTCCACAATGTTAGTGCCGGCGGAGGTATTCTGGTAGCAATCATTGCAATCATTGCTGTATTCGGATTTCCGGTATTCATTCTATTTGTAATCTTCTTCTTCCGTTATAAAAACCGGAAAGCACGTTATCGCCTTGCCGAACAGGCACTTGCTGCCGGCCAACCGCTTCCGGCAGAGTTTATCCGCGAAAACAAAACAGTCGATTCGCGTTCACAAGGCATCAAGAACACCTTTACGGGTATCGGTCTTTTCATCTTCCTCTGGGCAATCACCGGCGAATTCGGAATTGGAGCTATCGGCTTACTCGTTACATTCATGGGTATCGGACAATGGATTATCGGTAGTAAACAACAGACTCAAGACGCAAATGCTACCCGGATGTATACGGGTAATAAGGATGAAAAAAAGAACCCGAATAACGTTAGAACCGATAGTTTCGAAATCATCCCTTCTGAATCCGAAGAGAAAGACAAAGGAGTAAACGAAGAAAAGAACGACGAGAATAAATGAGCCAACTCAATGATATATCGTTAGTCGCACAGGTCGTGGTGTTCAAGAACACCAGGGCCTTTGACCAGTTGGTGAAGGAGTATCAGTCGCCCATCCGGCGATTCTTCCTGAACCTGACTTGCGGCGACAGCGAATTGAGTGACGACCTTGCGCAAGATACATTTATCAAAGCGTATACGAACATTGCCTCTTTCCGGAACTTGTCAAGTTTCTCTACGTGGCTGTATCGTATTGCTTATAATGTTTTTTATGATTATATTCGCAGCCGGAAAGAGACAGCCGACTTGGATACAAGAGAAATAGACGCCATCAACAGCACCGAACAGGAGAATATCGGGCAAAAAATGGATGTCTACCAGTCACTCAAAATGCTTAAAGAAGTGGAAAGAACCTGCATCACGTTGTTCTACATGGAGGACATTAGTATCGACAAAATTGCAGGGATTGTAGGAGTACCGTCAGGGACAGTGAAAAGCCATCTGTCACGCGGGAAAGAAAAATTAGCAACGTATTTAAAACAAAACGGTTATGACAGAAATAGACAATGATAAGCTCTTGCGCGATTTCTTCGCAGAAAACAAGCAGGAAATAGCAGATAACGGATTCAGTCGCCGTGTCATGCACCACTTACCCGATCGTAGTAATCGCCTGGCTCGTATCTGGAGCGCTTTCGTGATGACTGTGGCGGCCGCACTTTTTGTATGGTTAGGTGGATTGGAAGCAACTTGGGGAACCATAAGAGAAGTATTTATCGGTATGATTAATCATGGCACTTCAAGCCTTGATCCGAAGTCAATTATTATCGCAGCTATTGTACTATTATTCATGGCTACACGAAAGGTTGCTTCGATGGCATAATTAACTCCTAGAAAGAAGTTATTTCGTTAAAGAATGATAAATTTGCCCTTGTTAGCAAAGGAGCCCAAACTTAGATATCGTATCTTTGTTCTTCTGTAAACTAAAAGAGTGAGAAGAGTTTTGAAATTACGTATATTTATTTTATTTCTGTTCCTGCCTATATTGAGTGTTCAGGCAGGTATCATCGACAGTCTGATGATACATCCCAGGGACTCAATCGGATTAACCAGCGATTCCCTTGTGCTACGCTATTTACAAGAATCGGGAATCCCTATATCTGATAATAATAAGGTAAAACTGCTAAAAAGCGGACGGGAGAAGTTTATCGATTTGTTTGAAGCCATCCGGGAAGCTAAACACCACGTCCATCTGGAATATTTCAACTTCCGAAATGACTCCATCGCCAATGCTTTATTTGCTCTGCTGGCCGAAAAAGTGAAAGAAGGGGTCGAAGTACGAGCTATGTTCGATGCATTCGGAAACTGGTCGAACAACAAACCACTTAAAAAGAAACATCTCAAGAAAATACGTGAACAAGGAATCGAGATTGTCAAGTTCGATCCATTCACTTTTCCTTATATCAATCACGCCGCCCATCGCGATCACCGGAAAATAGCTGTCATCGATGGAAAAGTGGCTTATACCGGTGGTATGAATATCGCCGATTACTACATTAACGGACTACCCAAAATCGGAACCTGGCGTGATATGCACACACGCATTGAAGGGGATGCCGTCAATGATCTGCAGGAGATATTCCTAACGATCTGGAATAAGGAAACCAAGCAGAATGTAGGTGGAGCCGCTTATTTCCCCCAACATGAGGAACAAACGGACAGTACGAATATTGTGGTAGCAATCGTAGACCGTACCCCGAAAAAGAATAGCCGTATGTTAAGCCACGCTTATGCCATGAGCATCTATTCGGCCCAAAAGAATGTTCATATCGTCAATCCTTATTTTGTACCGACTTCTTCTATCAAAAAGGCGTTGAATCGGACAATCGACCGAGGCGTAAATGTTACAATCATGGTTTCTTCTGCCTCCGATATCCCGTTTACTCCGGATGCCGCACTTTATAAGTTGCACAAACTGATGAAAAGAGGAGCTACTGTCTATATGTATAACGGTGGATTTCATCACTCTAAAATAATGATGGTGGATGATTTGTTCTGTACAGTTGGCACTGCCAACCTGAACAGCCGCAGCTTGCGCTATGATTACGAAACAAATGCCTTTATCTTTGATACCAAAATAACGGGTGAATTAAATACAATGTTCCGGAACGATATCGAGCATTGCACGCAACTAACGCCTGAATTCTGGAAAAAGCGCTCCCCGTGGAAGAAGTTCGTCGGCTGGTTTGCTAATTTATTCACTCCATTTTTGTAATTTTGTGCGGAGAATCATTTTCACCACAACTTATTCATTATGAAACAATACCTGGATTTACTCAATCGTGTACTAACCGAAGGTACAGAAAAAAGTGACCGTACCGGAACCGGAACCATCAGCGTTTTCGGTCACCAAATGCGTTTTAATCTTGATGACGGTTTCCCGTGCCTGACAACCAAGAAACTACATCTGAAATCAATCATATACGAATTACTTTGGTTTCTGCAAGGTGATACTAATGTGAAATATCTTCAGGAACATGGAGTGCGCATCTGGAACGAATGGGCGGATGAGAACGGCGACTTAGGACATGTTTATGGTTATCAATGGCGTTCATGGCCTGACTATAACGGTGGATTTATCGACCAGATCAGTGAAGTGGTGGAAACAATCAAACATAATCCGGATTCACGCCGTATCATTGTAAGCGCCTGGAACGTAGCAGATTTGAATAATATGAATTTGCCTCCCTGCCATGCTTTCTTTCAGTTTTATGTAGCAGACGGACGGTTGAGCCTGCAACTGTATCAACGCAGTGCAGATATTTTTCTGGGTGTTCCTTTTAATATTGCATCATACGCATTATTGCTGCAAATGATGGCACAAGTGACGGGACTGAAAGCCGGAGATTTTGTTCATACCTTCGGTGATGCGCATATCTACCTGAACCACTTGGAACAAGTGAAGCTCCAATTATCACGTGAACCTCGTCCATTGCCACAAATGAAGATCAATCCGGATGTGAAAAGTATCTTCGACTTCAAATTTGAGGACTTTGAATTAGTGAACTATGACCCGCATCCGCATATTGCGGGAGCAGTAGCCGTGTAACTTTATGAGTAAAATATCTATCATTGCTGCCGTAGACCGCCGTATGGCTATCGGCTTCGAGAACAAACTTCTTTTCTGGTTACCCAATGATTTGAAACGTTTCAAAGCATTAACTACCGGAAACACCATACTGATGGGACGCAAAACTTTCGAGTCACTACCGAAAGGCGCATTACCCAATCGCAGAAACATCGTTTTATCTTCCAACCCGGCTACAGAATGTCCCGGTGCGGAAGTTTTCCCTTCACTCGAAGCAGCTTTGCAAAGTTGTAAAGAGGAGGAACACATTTATATTATAGGAGGAGCAAGTATTTATCAGCAGGCTCTTTCTTTCGCTGACGAACTTTGCCTGACAGAAATAGATGATATGACTCCCGAAGCCGACGCCTATTTTCCAGAAGTATCGCCAGAGATGTGGCAAGAAAAAAGCAGAGAAGCTCATCCTGCGGATGAGAAACATCTCTGCTCCTATGCTTTTGTTGATTACGTGAGAAAATAACGATTAATCTCCATCTTCTATGTCGACCATGATTGGCATCTGCCGCTTAATGGCTTCATGGAAGGAGATTAATGTCTCGGTACGCGCCAAACCCAATGGTTGTAACTTATCGTGAATAATACTCAATAAGTGATGGTTATTCTTTGCGTAAATTTTGATAAACATATCGTATTTTCCGGTAGTGAAATGACATTCCACCACTTCGGGGATAGCTTCTAAAGCTTTTGTTACCGAATCAAAGGATTCGGGATCTTTCAGATATATACCAATATAAGCGCAAGTCTCATATCCGATTTTCTCGGGGTCGATGACATATTCCGAACCTTTTAATATACCTAAATTAGTAAGCTTCTGAATACGCTGATGGATTGCAGCGCCGGAAACATTACATGCTCGTGCTACTTCCAAAAAAGGAATACGCGCATTCCCTGCAATCAGTTTCAGAATTTGCTCATCTAAAGCATCTAATTGATGATGTCCCATTTTTGAATCAAATTGTTTTTATCAATGAATCTTTTATGCAAAGTTAGCGATTTTTCGACAACAAATACTATAATCTATTACTTTTATTTGCAGAAAGCGGATAAGTCAACAATAGTTCGTACCTTTGCGAAAAACATAAATATACCATTAATATGAAACATATTTGCTGTATTATTCTGTGTTTCTGTACTTCTATAGGAAGTTATGCACAGAATTTTGCTGATTATTTTCAGAACAAAACATTGCGAGTGGATTATATCTTTACCGGGGATGCTACACAACAGGCTATTTATCTGGATGAGCTATCACAACTTCCTACCTGGGCAGGACGTCAACATCATCTTTCGGAACTTCCATTGGAAGGCAAGGGACAAATTATAGTGAAAGACCTTGCCAGCAAACAGTGTATCTACAAAACGTCATTCTCTTCTTTGTTTCAAGAGTGGCTGTCCACAGACGAAGCTAAAGAAACAGCCAAAGGATTTGAGAATACTTTCCTTCTTCCTTATCCTAAACAGCCTGTGGAGGTAGAAGTCACTTTATATTCTCCGCGAAAAAAAAGATTGGCTACCTATAAACATATCGTGCGTCCGGATGATATATTGATTCATAAACGGGGGGTATCACATGTCACTCCGCATCGGTATATGCTTCAAAGTGGTAACGAAAAAGACTGCATAGATGTTGCCATCCTTGCAGAAGGATACACAGAAAAAGAAATGGATATTTTCTACCAGGATGCCCAACGTACCTGCGAAAGTTTGTTTTCGTATGAGCCGTTCCGCTCCATGAAGGGTAAATTTAATATTGTTGCCGTAGCCAGTCCTTCTACGGACAGTGGTGTCAGTGTTCCCCGCAAAAATCAGTGGAAACAAACGGCGGTTCACTCCCATTTCGATACTTTTTACTCGGACCGTTATCTGACTACCAGCCGGGTAAAGTCTATCCATAATGCATTGGCAGGCATCCCCTACGAACATATCATTATCCTGGCTAACACGGATGTATATGGTGGTGGAGGAATATACAATTCGTATACGCTGACCACGGCCCATCACCCGATGTTCAAGCCGGTAGTCGTGCACGAGTTCGGACACAGTTTCGGTGGACTGGCCGACGAATATTTCTATGATGATGATGTGATGACAGATACTTATCCGCTGGATGTCGAACCGTGGGAACAAAATATTTCAACACGGGTGAACTTCGCTTCCAAATGGAAAGATATGCTTCCGTCAGGTACCCCGATCCCGACCCCTATTGCTGAAAAAAAGAAATATCCCGTAGGAGTATATGAAGGAGGTGGCTACTCTGCCAAAGGCATTTATCGTCCGGCTTATGACTGTCGCATGAAAACAAACGAATATCCGGAGTTTTGTCCGGTTTGTCAACGTGCCATCCGTCGAATGATTGAATTTTATGTTCCTTAATGGAATACAATTATATTATTGTCAAACTTAAAACCCAAACCTCATGATTAGACTTCAACCAATTAGTACGTCGGATCTGCAACATTACAAATTCATGGAAGAGCTTCTAATTGATTCGTTTCCACCGGAAGAGTACCGTCAGTTGGAACAACTGCGCGAGTACACTGATCGTACGGGCAACTTTCATAATAACATCATCTTTGATGATGACCTGCCAGTCGGCTTCATTACCTATTGGGATTTTGACAGTTTCTACTATGTAGAACACTTTGCAACCAATCCTGCCCTGCGAAATGGAGGCTATGGAAAACGCACGCTGGAATACTTATGCAATTATTTGAAACGCCCGATCGTATTGGAAGTAGAACGTCCGATAGAGGAAATGGCAAAACGACGTATCAGCTTTTATCAACGTCAAGGCTTTACGCTGTGGGAAAAAGACTATAGCCAACCTCCTTACAAGCCCGGAGATGATTTTCTGCCCATGTATTTAATGGTACACGGAGAATTGGATTGTGAAAAGGATTTTGAAACAATCAAAAAGAGAATACATAAAGAAGTATATGGAGTAAAAGACAACTAATTAAATTAGGTAGCAGCTCGAAATTAGTTTCACAAATGGAAAACCTTACTCCAGCTACGTATATATAAAAAGGGCGTTCAATTTGAATTGAACGCCCTTTTTATATATATTGAATTAACTAATTACTTCTCACCACGTTTCGTAGCCGAATAGTTAATCTTCAAAGCATAAGATTTTCTAAGAGCATTTTTTACATCAGTAACAATACCCATCTTTGTCTTCTGATCTACTTTCAGAGACACAGTCATCTTAGCAGCATCGCCTTCATTCATACTCGCACGTTCCTGAAAAATGAAGTCTTGTACTTCACCCACTTCAGCATAACTGTCATTCAACTGAATACGACTTTCAGTACCCATTTTCGCGCGATATTCTTGTGTAGGTTCCCCTACATAAATGAATGTTACCAGTGATTTCTTCTCCAGTTTTTCGAGTTCAGTACCTTGCGGAAGTGTAAACTGCACCTTTAATGTTACCTCACGCATCGTTGTTACAATCATAAAGAAGAACAACAAGGTAAAGATAAGGTCAGGCAACGAAGAAGTATTCAATGCCGGCATTTCACGTTTACCAGTCTTATTAAATTTTCCCATTACTTACTTCTTTTTTTCTCCGTATTTTTTAGGTTCTGCTTCAGAAATTCGTTGCGGATAAACTTCACGAACAGCTTTCTGCTGTGCATCATTCAGTTCAGCGTAAGTAACCCCAAACTTTTCTTGAGCTAACTCATCTCTCAATTCATTGTATGCAGCTACCAATTCGTTCTGCACACTTATATATGCCTGATAAGAAGACCCGCGGTCATTCTGCAAAGAAATTACATGCTTATCATTAACAAGAGTAGTACCAAAGAAATCGACATTTTTTTGTGTCTTTTCCGGCATATTCTCAGCGTTATTGATGTTAGCAATAAACTCTTTGGCTTTCTGCCTCAACTGATCAACACCAATATAATCATTCCCGCACATCAAAGCATCATCTTTATTCAGATAAACCTGCAGGATGTTACGTTCTTTAATTTTATCGGTATTCTCATTCTTTTCATCTTCGGGTGGTGGAGGCAAAAGTCTTGCCAAACCACGGTCCGTATCCATTGATGTTGTAATCAAGAAGAAGATCAGCAACAAGAAAGCAATATCCGCCGTAGAACTTGAGTTTATATCAGGAACTTTTCTTTTTCCTTTTGCCATTTTAATAACTTATTTAATCGAGTATCCTCAATTGATTACGACAATTTTTTCTTTATACCACTCGCAATGATTGCAACAACTGTCACAAACAACAATATGTAAATAGAATAAAGGAACATATCAGTTACTTTCAGCCAAAAAGGAACATTGTCTGTACCACTATAGCCAGGAATCTGCATTGGTGTACCATCACCCATTGCCCAAGCTACAATAAGAACAACAGCTAAAAGAACCAAACCAAGTAAAGACTTGATGGCATTTGCCGGGTTATCCTTCAAAGCTGCACCAAATTGGAATACAGCAGCAATAACAGTGGCTGCAATGGCTAAGCCAAACAAAACGTACATCAGATAGAGTAAGGCGTCTGTTTGAGCCGGTTGCCACATTTCGGGATCTACTCCCGGAATTAAGGCATCGCCCGAGGCATCTCCTCCTAAGAAGAACAAGCCAATAACGATCAGAATAATAGCAAACATCGCATACAGTGCGTAATACGATATTCTATATGTTAACTTACTCATTTTAGATTATTTTTTGTATTTCAAGTTATATTTGATTACCATATCAAGCAAAGAGATAGAAGAATCTTCCATTTCACTTGTAAGAGCCTCAATTTTAGAAAGTACGTAGTTGTAGAATACCTGAAGGATCAATGCTACAATCAAACCGAAGATAGTTGTAATCAAGGCTACTTTCATACCACCTGCAACAACCGTCGGAGAGATATCACCTACCTGCTGGATTTTATCAAATGCCTGCACCATACCGATTACAGTACCCAAGAATCCGAGTGACGGAGCCATTGCGATAAACAGTGTGATCCAAGAACATCCTTTTTCAAGGTAACCTGCCTGTACACCACCATAAGATACAACTGACTTCTCAACTACGTCAATACCTTGATCGATTCTCATCAAACCTTGGTAGTAGATAGAAGCAACCGGGCCTCTGGTGTTACGAGCAATGTCTTTAGCAGCTTCAACATCACCTTTTTCCAAAGCAGCTTCGATAGATGCCATGAATTTTTTTGTGTTGATTTCAGCCAAACTCAAATAAATGATACGTTCAATACAGAAAGCCAAACCGATCACTAAAGCGATAGCTACCAAACTCATGAAAGATGCAGTACCTTCGATGAATTTAACTTTGATTTCCTTGTGAATACCACCCTCTTCTGCAGCAGGAGCAGCAGCTGTAGTAGCTTCAGCGGCAGGAGCAGCTTGTTGTTCAGTTTGTTCTGCTGCAGGAGCGTCTTGAGCCTGAGCAAGTTGAATTGAGCCAAAAGTGAAGGCCCCAATCACAGCAACAATTGCAAATAACTTTTTCATTGTGTGTCTAATTTTTAAGATTAATTAATTGATTATTATTATTGTATTTACTTCTCATCTCTCTTTCATTTCTGCGGAGAGACGGGGATTCGAACCCCGGATACGCTTTTGGCGTATACACGCTTTCCAGGCGTGCCTCTTCAACCACTCGAGCATCTCTCCCTCTGTGTTTTCAGCATTTTCAGCTACAAATGTATTCTTTTTTTTCTTTTCAAGAAGCATTCTCCCCCTTTTATCTTGAATAAATACTGCAAATTAATATAATTTAAAACCTTTCGAACCTTATTTGCGGATTCCGAACACTTTTAACGCATTCACAGAAGTGACCTGTGCCACATACTCCGGATCCCTCTGATAAATATCCGCCACCTTCATGAGTGTGTCTCTCACATTGGCACTTTCATTCCTCTTTCCCCTGTTCGGCACGGGAGCCAAATAGGGAGAATCGGTTTCAAGCACAATGCGCTCTAAAGGAACAGTCGTCAATGCCTCCGGCAAAGTCGATTTCTTGAAAGTTACAACTCCATTGATACCTAACATAAATCCTTCAAATTCCAACAATTTCGCCGCTTCTTCCGATGTCCCGGTAAAACTATGAAAAATGCCGGTTAATGGGGTATTTTTATAGGGTTCCATTACCTTATATATATATTCAAACGCTTCTCTTGAATGGATTACAATGGGAAGACCATATTCCAGCGCCCATTCTATTTGCTTTTCAAAAACCAAGATTTGCTCTTTCAGAAAAGTCTTGTCCCAATAAAGATCAAGACCTATTTCTCCGATAGCCACAAACTCACGGGAAGTCGACAAGTATTTGTGAACAATCGCTAATTCCTGTTCATACGATTCATTGACAGAAGTAGGGTGCAGTCCGATCATCGGATAGCAAAATCCCGGATAATCCCTACAAACCGACAACATAGCATCAATGGTCGTACTGTCTATATTGGGCATAAAAATATAGGAAACTCCCGCTTTCTGCGCACGTTCCATCACCAATGGCAGGTCTTCGGTAAATTCTTCAACAAAAAGATGAGAATGAGTATCGATCAACATGATATTTCTTTTTCTTCTTTTATTTTTTCGCTGGAGCGATAATAATATATCAGTCCATAGTCGCGGCATTTTTCTAATCGGGTATCATTGGGAGTGACATCCTGGTATTTGGCTTCTACCTGATTCCAGATATCCAAAATCAATTCATCGGCACGGTCACGCATAGACGCCAGTTCATCAAGACTACGATTGGTTAATGCCTGATAGTTCTTCTGCCGTTCATAGCTTTCCAGAAAAATATCATAATGCACTTTTACGCGTGCAATAGTCGGATTATAAATAGGTATGCCACCTTGAGTGGTCCTTAATTGTTCGCCTTCGATTATTTTCTTCCCCCACTCTACCAGAGAGGCTTCACTCAACAGGTCCGGTACGGTATTGGAAGCAGGCAAGCCATATAACTCTTTATGTGCCACCTTGATTTCATCACGAAGCACTGCCAAATTGAGCACCTGAATAAAATGAGAGATATACAGCCGGGCAGTCTTCACATTCATCTGGTGTTTACGGCTGGCACGCGACTGATTATCGTAGCACTGGGTATAATAAATTTGCGCTGCCTCAAACCGATGCAAAAAGTTACGCGCTTCAAATAATGTCTTCAATGTAATAGCCAAGTCACGCACATTATACATCTCTCCCTTTTCGACAGCCGCTTTCAGCGCCCGAACTCTTGCTTGATCTGTATTTGGTAGTCGTCTATAAGGCATATCTCCGATACTTAACTACATTTCACGATACATTAATAATTTCACCAGATTCTTCAGTTCTTTTTTTCTGTCTTCCGCAACAGCTACCGCCGCTAGACTTTCCATAGCGAACGTATAATATTCACGCATTTTGCTTTCACAAATATTGCGGATATTCAACTGATTATAGATTTCAGTTACCGCTTCGATTTTTTCAGAAGGTTGAAAAGCCTCCGCATTCAACCAACGATTCAATTCAGCATGCTGCTTTTCATCCGCACGGTTCAGTGCTTTGATAAGCATATATGTTTTTTTATTGCAGAGGATGTCTCCACCTATCTTCTTCCCGAACACTTCCGGATCACCATATACATCCAACAAATCATCCTGTAACTGGAATGCTACTCCAATATGCATTCCAAAATTATATAGATTTTCTGCATCTTCAGCAGTCGCTCCTGCCAGAATTGCACCTATTTTAAGACTACCCGCAAGCAACACGGCTGTTTTCAAACGAATCATTTCAATGTATTCGTCTTCTGTAACGTCACAGCGAGATTCAAATTCCATATCCAGTTGCTGTCCTTCACAGATTTCGAGTGTAGTCAAACTGAATAAATCCATCACTTCTTTCAGGTGTTCCGGTGGACAACCCGTCATATACCGAAATGCCAGAATCAACATAGCATCTCCCGAAAGTACAGCAGTATTATCATTCCAGACCTTGTGCACGGTAGGTTTCCCTCTGCGCACATCCGAACGATCCATCAAATCATCATGCAACAAGGTGTGATTGTGGTAAACTTCAATCGCAGTGGCAGGATCGTATATAGACGCAACATCCTCCCGATACAAGTTATATACCATCAACATTAATACAGGACGTATCCGCTTCCCACCCAGAGAAAGGATATATTCAATCGGTTCATAAAGTCCTTTCGGCGTCCGGGTAAACTGGATTTCAGAAATATGATTATTTATCTTATCGAGTAATTGAGAAGCTGTAAACATGATGAATAAAAAAATTAATGAATAAAAAGAGGCTGCCGAAAGCAGCCTCTCCATTTATAGTGTTACAAATTACTGCAATCTAAACATCACAGGAACTGTAAATTTAACACGTACCGGTTTTCCGCGCTGCATACCTGGTTTCCACTTCGGCATGGTATTAATCACACGGAGGGCTTCTTTATCCAGATACGGGTCGACGCTACGTACAACCTTCGCATCTACGATACTACCGTCTCTGTTAACAACGAACTGTACGATAACACGTCCTTGAGTTCCGTTTTCCTGTGCGATAGTCGGATATTTAATATTTTTTGCCAGATACTGCATCAAAGCTGCTTGTCCGCCCGGGAAGTCCGGCATATTTTCTACAACCTCGAAAATAGTCTGTTCTTCCGGTTCTTCTTCAACCACTTGTACAGGCACATATTTTACTTCTACACGAGCTTGATTATCTTCATTGATAATAGTTGTTGTTTCCTCAATATCAGCTTTATCATCCACAATCTCCAGCAATTCTGCTACCTTTGGAGCTTCAGGTGGTGGTGGAGCTGCTTGTTCAGGGGTTTCGGTAATAGGAATAATTTCCTCTTCAAACACGACATCGGCTACTGCCTGGCTTGTATCTATCTTCACGTCACGCTGGGTCCATTCGAACGCCACGAACATGAAAGCTAGAACTACCACGTAACCAACGAGCAACCATGTAGACTTCTTGCCTTCCAGGTCTGCCTTGGGTGATTTTTTAACTTCCATAAATTTATTAATATAATGATTAAAAAAAAGTGTCCTTTCATGTGTCTCCGGGCAAATATAGTACATTTTCATGTATTCGTTCCCCTCTTTGCCTCTTTTTATCCGGCTTTTTAACTTTTTTAATTCTTTCGTACTTGTCTTGCTCCTTTTAACGGCAAACTTATGGTTGATTTTCAAATTTGCCGTATCTTTGGCGAACAAATCAGATGAACTGAATATGAAAAAGATAACAATTGCAATCGATGGCTTTTCCTCTTGTGGAAAAAGTACAATGGCCAAAGATCTTGCCCGCGAAGTGGGTTACATTTACATTGACAGTGGAGCCATGTATCGTGCGGTCACTTTATATAGTATAGAGAACGGGATTTTCAACGGAGACGTGATCGATACGGAGAAACTGAAAAAAGAAATCAAGAACATTCGTATATCTTTCCAGCTGAATAAGGAAACCGGACGTCCCGACACGTATCTGAACGGCGTGAATGTGGAGAATAAAATCCGTTCAATGGAGGTTTCTTCCAAAGTGAGCCCTATCAGTACGCTTGACTTCGTACGTGAAGAAATGGTGGCGCAGCAACAAGCAATGGGAAAGGAAAAGGGCATCGTCATGGATGGCCGGGATATAGGAACTACCGTTTTCCCGGATGCGGAACTGAAAATATTTGTAACCGCTACTCCCGAAATCCGTGCTCAACGTCGTTATGACGAGCTGAAAGCAAAAGGACAGGAAGCCAGCTTCGACGAAATTCTGGAAAACGTGAAACAACGGGATTATATCGATCAAAACCGTGAAGTAAGCCCGCTGCGCAAAGCAGAAGATGCGCTGCTCCTGGATAATACCGACTTATCGATTGAAGAGCAGAAAAAATGGCTTTTCGAACAATTTAATAAGGTAAGTAAATAGTTTGTTTTATGATCAAGGTAGAGATAGACGAAGGTTCCGGCTTCTGCTTTGGTGTGGTGACAGCCATTCATAAGGCAGAAGAAGAGTTGGCAAAGGGAGAAACACTCTATTGCCTCGGAGACATTGTGCATAATAGTCGGGAAGTGGACAGGCTGAAAACGATGGGATTAATCACCATCAATCGGGAAGAATTCAAGCAATTGAAAAATGCAAAAGTATTGCTCCGGGCGCATGGCGAGCCACCGGAAACTTATATGATTGCCCGTGAAAATAAGATCGAGATTATCGATGCGACCTGTCCGGTTGTATTACGTTTGCAGAAACGCATCCGACAAGGGTATCTGGCAGACAGTGACGAAGAAAAGCAAATTGTCATCTACGGCAAGAGCGGACACGCTGAAGTGTTGGGACTGGTAGGGCAGACAGACGGAAAGGCAATTGTGATTGAAAAGGCAGAGGAAGCCAAAAAGCTGGATTTAAACAAAAGTATCCGCCTTTTCTCACAGACAACCAAGTCACTGGACGAATTTCAAGAAATCGTAGAATACTTCAAACAACATATTTCACCGGAGGCGACTTTCGAATATTATGATACGATCTGCCGTCAGGTTGCCAACCGTATGCCTAAGCTCCGGGAGTTTGCGGCTACACACGATTTGATCTTCTTCGTCAGCGGCAAAAAGAGTTCGAACGGAAAGATGCTGTTTGAAGAATGTTTGAAGGTGAACGCTAATTCGCATTTGATAGATAACGAGAAAGAAATCGATCCTTCTCTTCTTCAAAACGTAAAATCGATTGGTGTATGTGGGGCGACTTCTACTCCGAAATGGTTGATGGAGAAGATTTACAATCACATTCGGACGCTTATCAAAGAATAATTGCTTTATTCATATAAAGAATAATAGCAAAGCAACATAAGAAAAAACGGCAAAGTAACACGAATGAATAAAAAGAAAGCAAGAAAGGGCTATTTGAACATTTTTAATGTTTTCTTCATACGAAAAAAAACTTCATAACCGCTGCTTTCAACTTTTTATTGTACATTTGCCGCGTCAAACTAATTAATGAGAGATTGTTATATGGGAACAGTTAAGTGTATCGGAATTTTGACCTCCGGAGGTGATGCTCCGGGAATGAACGCTGCTATACGTGCAGTGACACGTGCAGCTATCTACAATGGATTGCAAGTCAAAGGTATATACAGAGGCTATAAAGGTCTGGTCACAGGTGAAATCAAAGAATTTAAGAGTCAGAATGTGAGTAATATCATCCAGTTGGGTGGTACTATCCTGAAAACAGCCCGTTGTAAAGAGTTCACGACTCCGGAAGGTCGCCAGTTGGCTTATGATAATATGAAAAAAGAAGGCATTGATGCCTTGGTTATCATTGGTGGAGACGGTTCACTGACAGGTGCACGCATCTTTGCACAGGAATTTGATGTTCCGTGTATCGGACTGCCAGGAACTATTGATAATGACCTTTACGGTACAGATACTACCATCGGATATGACACTGCATTAAATACGATATTGGACGCTGTGGATAAGATTCGCGACACGGCCACTTCACACGAACGTTTGTTCTTTGTTGAAGTGATGGGACGTGATGCCGGTTTCCTTGCACTGAACGGAGCCATCGCTTCGGGAGCGGAAGCTGCTATTATTCCGGAATTCAGTACGGAAGTCGACCAACTGGAAGAGTTTATCAAGAACGGATTCCGTAAATCAAAAAACAGTAGTATTGTATTGGTAGCCGAAAGCGAACTGACCGGAGGAGCCATGCATTATGCCGAACGTGTGAAAAACGAATACCCGCAATACGATGTACGTGTGACGATCTTAGGTCACTTGCAACGTGGTGGTAGCCCGACTGCCCACGACCGTATCCTGGCAAGCCGCCTCGGTGCTGCTGCTATCGATGCTATTATGGAAGATCAACGTAACGTAATGATCGGAATCGAACATGATGAAATCGTTTACGTACCGTTCAGTAAGGCTATTAAGAATGACAAACCAATCAAGAGAGATCTTGTCACTGTATTGAAAGAGCTTTCAATCTAATCTTTTTATTTTTAGGAGTTCAGCTTATATCAGTATATAAGATAAGATAAAGAGCGGTGGATGAACGGGAGATTTCCTTATCATTCACCGCTCTTCTTTCATTTATTCAATGCTTCTTTTCACCACAGAGGACACGGACACAGAGGTGAATTTGTTTTATGACTTACGATTGCGACCCTAATTTTGATGCGTAATCCTCCTACTATAAAGTTGAAAAACATAAAAACATCTGCCACCTGCAACCAAACGCGTGTAATTCACTAGTTAATAGATAGTTGTAACGTTGCAGATACTGTTGCAGATAGGTTGCAGATCAAAGTATCTGCCACACAGTATAAGCCTTACATAAGCTAATTCTCTATGGGTACAAAAGTTTATTGTATACATTAACTTCCCGTTTCCAGGCGGGGAACTGTCGTTTCCGGCATTAGAAATTACAATTTCCACGGCAGGAAACGAGAGTTTCTAAGGCGGGACACTACAGTTTCTACGTAAGGATACTGTCGTTTCCCCGTAGAGACCACAATTTCTCCATAGAGTCACCCCAATTATCCCATAGCTTTGCACAAAGGAATCAAGGCTTTTTCTTTGATTATATAACGTGTTGCAGATACTTTATCTGCAACCTATCTGCCACAGGTATCTGCAACGTTACAACTATCTATTAACTAGTGCATTACACGCGTTTCGTTGCAGGTGGCAGATGTTTTTATGTTTTTCAACTTTATAGTAGGAAAAAATTTCATTCATTTCCGTACCTTTATGAGTCTTTTTATCCATAAATAATATCCAGTCAGTGGTAGTGCAGCCCCCAATAAGGCAGCAATAAAGGTAAGTATGCGAGTAAACATTCCTCCCCAGTTACCAACATGCACAGAATAAATCCAACCACGAATCTTTCCCGACTTGTCTTGATGTTGATAAAGACTTGTTTCTGTAAATTCACCATTATCCGTATTGAAAGAATAACGGTCAGATGCCCGCTGATTACCGAAACGGTTGAAAGACACGCTTGCCGTACCAGAAGAAATACTGATTTGCTTATACTCCGGATTCTGACGTCTTAGTTTATCATAAATCTCCTGCCAATAAACGAATGGTGAAGTTACCGAGTACATATCACTGTGATTGTTTTCCGGACGTCTGCTTCTTTCACCCTTTCGAACCTCATTTCCTTCTCTTTTCTTTTCCCGATGGGCTGCCAGTTTGGTATCCCTCTTTTGAGCATCACTTTTCTGTTCATGTCCTTGGGCGGCACGTTGCTGTACTTCCACCCCGAAGACCTTATAGAAAGCTGTCCGATACCACGGAAAAGACCAGGTCAATCCCGTCAGTGCCATAGCCAGTAGAAAGATCAGAGCATACATTCCACCTGCCACATGCAAGTCATACCAAAACCTTCTCCAACCTTTTGTTGCTGTTATTTTCAGGCTATTCTTCAATGCTTTACGTGTACGCGGCCACCAAATGACAATTCCCGAAATCAGTACAAAAACAAGTAAAAGCGTACTGACACCTACAATCATTTTGCCCCAAAAGATCCCTTCATTTCCCGGATTCATACTATCCAGCAGCCAGCGATGCATTCGGAACATAAACATAAAAAAGCCGCTACGCTCACTTTTTCCTTTTACTTCGCCCGTATACTGGTCTACATACAAAGATGCACGACGTGGTTTGGAAAGACTAACCTGATACGCACGTCCGGGATCAGAAGATATGCTGACACCGGTCACCGATACACTGTCAGGCAATGTCGTCGCCACTTTTTCAAGCAGCTTATCCATAGGAAGAGGAGACTCCTTTACCGTTTCCACGTAGTAAAGATCGCGTCGAAACCACTCATTCACCTCATTTTCAAATACCAGCATGGCACCGGAGAAGCAGACAAGAGTTATTATCAGTCCGAAAGGGACGGAAAGCCACAAATGTATCTTTCTGAATATTTTTTTCATGTTTTCAATCCTATTTCTTGAAAAAGCCTGCAAAGCTTTCCGCTCGGCAGGCTTTTATATACAAAAGATTCTCTATTTAACCGACTGTATTATTTTGAAAGATATTCCATCTTACCTACCGTAGTGATAGCGTCAGCTTCTACCGTTAAACCTTTGACTGCCTTGCCTGTTTTTGCGTCTATTTTATAGAAGGCCGGTTTCTCGCCCGTAGTCACAGTGACAGCCATATAAGCATACCCTTTTTCTCCATAAGGCTCGCCACCAAACTTTCCGTCAGCCGGCAGACCTGTAACAGGCATAATCGTCTTATCTTCCGCCTTGAAAATAGCCAATTCGCTGACATCTGCACTTGTACCGCCATTAATCATATCTTCCGCTCCCTTTTTATACAATTGAAGCAGGAAGTAATCTTCAGAGATGTGCCAGCAACGGAAAATAGGGTGTTTTGTGCCTATCTCTTCAAAGTTCACATAGTAATCCGGATCGAAATCTGTTGCGCCTGCTTTGATACGCATTGCGCCCGAAGGCTTCTGTCCTGTTACCTTCTTCAAATCTGAAGATGAAACTGCCGTACGTCCATATCCGGGAGAGAACACATAGACGTCACCATTATCAGCAGCCCAAATGGTCTGATAATATTGTGAACGCATACGACCGCATGCATAGCCTATTTTATCAGTCTTGGCAATCACCGGAGTCTCATTGAAGTTCGTGCCACTATAAATTGCCACGTAAGCATTATCCGGGTATTGTGTAGAAGGAATAACACCGGCTGTATATGCACCGCTGCCGCTACCACCGTCAGTCTTAGTCACAAGTTCCTGATCTGTCACAGCTTCCGGCCATTTTTTAATACCGTACTTACTCATTCCCATTGGGATGACAGATGTATAAATCTTATTGTTAGCTTCAACCAGACCTGCCCATGAAACTTTTTCACCATTACCCAAGTAATTTTCGGCAAGCAAGGTACCCTCTTCCTGACTGCCGTCGGTTGCATCCAGATAGTTGAACAACAATGCTTGAGCCACATTCTGATCCTCATCCGTTATTTTCGAGTCCCCGGTGGAAACAGTCACCACTTTATCCCCCCAAGTACCGTATGACGTGATACGATTATAAGTGTATGTGTACTTTTCTTTCATTTTACCATCTGCACCCAGATAATAGGAAGCTCCTGTACCTGCGCCACCTTTATTATAAACTAAAGCAAACACATAATCCAATCCTTTATATACCCAATAGGTACCGCCAATCACTTCAGTTCCATTCCCTTGGGTCGACACTGTTCCTTCATCCAAAGAATTGGCTACTACCAAATAACTTGCTTCACCAGTTGTGGCAGCTACCACATAAGCCGTTTCTCCATCAATCGGCGGGTTATCCACCGGATTATTATCATCGTCGCAAGATGCCACAAACACACCGCTACTCAAACAAAAAGCTACGGCAAAAGCCTGTAATAAAAACTTCTTCATATATTCTTTATTATTGATTGATACTAAAAACTTACTCTTATTATTTACCGAAAAACACTCTGAACTTTCCATAGAATGCGCGCCCCGCTTTTTGCAGGCTAAAATTGTCAAACAGTTGGGCATCGGTGAAATTCCGACATTCAAATGATACATTATAACGTCCATTCTTCATGGTGTAGGACAAAGACAGATTATGAGAAAACTGTTCCGGCACCATATTCTTTGAATCTTTATCTCCGAGATTTTCCCAATAAAGAGGAAAATCGTGCTGCCAGTAGCTATCATAGCCGATGCTCAACACATTTCCTTTGACAAACAGGTCATTCCAATAAAAATTTGCATTGATATTAGCATAACGATAGGGCAGATTCGGCATACGCACCTTATAGTGCATGCTTTCCTGCAAAGAAGAACCCGCCAGAAACTTTTCGTAATCACGAGTATCGATGCTATTGAATGTTCCTCCTATATCAAACCAATGCGAGAAGCTATAAAGCAATGACAAATTATACCCTTTGGTCCTTACGTGACCGTGGTTCTCATAATATCCGTAGCTTGTTCCTCCCAATACGTCCAGTCCTCTTTTTATGTAATCTTTCGTATCCCGATATATCAAACCGGCCTCGGCATACAATCCATGCTTGCCAAACTGATGATTATAGCTGAAACTCAAATTGACATTATCACTTTTCTCCGGTTTCAGATTCATTTTACCAGCTTCAAGGTCTTCATCTCCAAAGAGTTCGTCCGTGGTCGGCAGGCGGAAAGCCTTTTCGTACGAAAGTTTCACCTGAAGATCTTTCCATATAAAATAGGTACCTGCCGCTCCATATCCAAGAGCGCTTGCCGTATTGGACAGATTGATATAATTGCCTATTCCATCCGTATTCTGCGATACCGGTCCCTTGTTGTATTGCCGATAATATTTGGCAAATGCCGACACATTCCATCTGTCCGACGGCATCAGACGGTAAGAAAGCCCGCTGACGTTTTTACGTGTGATTTTAGGAATAGAAAAGTCCGTGAATTTGGAAGAAGCACCGATGGTAGAGCGGCTCGTACGTTCAAAATCACTGATTACATGACTGAAAGTAAACGTATGCGCCTGTCCGATATGATAATTCATCTTCAGCGTCCCATTCCAGTTTCTATTTTTAGATTCACTGTTCTGATAAGACTGTTCTCCCCGGCTACCTTTTTCATAAAAATCTCCACGCCAGTTGTAAGCCCGCGAAGCGGTATCGACATTATTGGTGATATTATGATTGTAATTGGCAGTCAACAGCAGATCCAGGTTTTTCACCAATAAGTTCTTTTTGTAATATTCTAAAGAAGGGACCAACGAATGTCCTTTGCGGAATTTTTCACCGAACACGACATCTTGATAAACGCCTGTTTGTATCTCTTTATAGAAATGGGAATAATTGAAACTCAACGCTAAACGGTCTGCCCATTTCTTTCCTACCAGGCCGATTTTTCCAATCACGGCTTCATTATGATACTGGTCATTAAAACGTTTCAGATGATAAATCTTATTTTTATCAAGTGGCGGAAAACGTACACTTCCATCTTCTTTAATCTCAAATTCGCGTACGTAAGTGTCTACATAATAATCATTATCCGAAAAGTTTTGAAAAGCATTGACTTCATACATAAAACCATTCTTGAACGTTTGTCCGAAGCGCACGTATGATTTATGAGTATTAAATGACCCGTAAGAATAGGAAGCGTCCATAAACCACTTTCCGGGTTGCTTGTTGGTGACAATATTAACCACTCCCCCAATAGCATCGGTTCCGAATCCTACAGGAACCACTCCTTTATAGACTTCTATACGGTCGGCAAAATTAATAGGAACATTGTTCAAATCGAATGCGGCACCGGCTCCCTCCTGTGGTATGCCGTCAATGAAGATTTTCACATGTTTCCCGCTAAAGCCATCGATATACAATTGCATATCCGATCCCACTCCACCTGATTCGCGGAGTTTTACACCAGGCACTTTAGTCAGTGCACCCGCCAAAGTCTGCGTACTGTTATGCAATTTCTTCGCATCAATGGCTACCGCATTAAAAGCAGACTGATTCACACGACCGACTCCGGATGTCGTGACCAGCACCTCTCCCAGTTCTTTTACCGCCGGCGCGATAGTGACGTTTACTTTTATTCTTTCTCCCTTGGCTAATTTAACTTTCTTTTCTACCGTTTGATAACCGATAGCCGAAACGACGAGTGTATATTCACCGGCTGTAGTTTTCAAATGATATATACCTTTTTCATCTGTATAGCATCCTTGGTTGGTTCCTTTCAGATAAACTGTCGCAAAATCCACCACTTCTTTCTCCGTGGACATCACTCTGCCTGAAATTAAACTACTACGATGACGCCCATGTTGTGAATATACGGATACGGAAAACAAGAATGCCAGAAAAACCAAAAAATATTTATTGCTCATCTCCTTTTTACCTTTTTACTTTATAACCTTTTCATTGCTCTAAAAGCGATGCAAAGGTAAGCAGAAAGAGGGATGTCAAACAACCCCTATCTATTGGTAAAAATAAGACAACAAAAATGAGGTATATAGATATGTACAATACCTATATATAAGTAAATACTAGATAATTTAAATAAAAAAAGAAAAGAAACCCTACTTCAGCCAACTCGCCAACGCACGTTCCGTTACCTCCCACAACTGCTCTTTCTGTACATGATTCGTGTATTTATCAGACAAGTTTTTCCGGTGGTTATTAACATACAGTTGCCCTGTCACACCGGCTTCCTTCTCGTCCAACAGTAAACCGATTGCCGTAGAAGCCCCTTTCTTGGGTTTACGGATAAAAGGACGGAAAAAAATATCCGTCAACGGATCGAACCACTTGTGCATAGTGATGATATCAGTAGAAACAATTCCCGGATCGGCAGCATTGACGCTAATCCCTTTCTCTCGAAGTTGCTCGGAAAGTTCGAAAGTAAACAATAATAAAGCCAGCTTCGTGTTACTGTAAACAGGAATCCTCCAAAACGTTCCCGTTTTCCCTCTATGAAAGAAATCCGGGAAGTCGAGCTTGCCGATTGCGTATGTACAGGAAACCATATTTACGATACGCGCTCCACGCACCATCAGCGGAATTAATTTCCGGGTAAGCAGATAAGGTCCCATGTAGTTCACACTTACCGTTCGTTCGAATCCTTCGGAAGTAGTATGAAAACCTGTCTCCATCGTTCCGGCATTATTCATTAACAAAGAGATGGGAAGATTCCTTTCTAAGATCTGACTGGCAAAAGCAACTACGGATTGCATGGAAGATAAGTCAATAGCCATAACCTCCAAATCCGGGTTTCCGGTTTCCTTGCTCAAACGTTCACGAACAACCTCCGCTTTCTTCGGATGATAACAAGCCATTATGATTCGATAACCGGCTTTGGCTACGGCACGTGTTATTTCTGTTCCCATTCCTCCGTCCGCACCGGTGATGATTGCCCATTTCATTTCACTCATTTTTTCTCCAGTTTATCAATCTCCTTTTGTAAAGAGGAAGGTAATTGTTCTTTCAAATGTTGATGACAAGCCATTTCTATCGTATACATACGTCCTATGCAATAATTACTGTGTCCACAGTTGCAACGTGCTTGTTCCTCCTGTTTCATCCGGTTCACGAATCCCGGTTCGTTGAGTAACGCTCTCGCCATCTGCACGGCATCAAAACCGGAATCGAGCACTTCATCTATTTTCTGACGGGAAACAAGACCACCGACATAAATCAACGGCGCATCCGGAAGAGCCGCACGGAATTTCAATGCATCTTCAAGGAAATAGGCCTCTTTGAAGGGCACAGAGGGTATCATCCATTTGCCAAACATACGGACTCCGTATTTCAGCCACCAACAATTCATATAGTAAGACATCGAACGAATCGGCATGGCACCTCTCATTACATACATCGGCGCTTTGCTGACAAAACCACCACTCAACACCAATCCATGAGCACCAAGTTCCAACAGACGTTTGGCCACTTGTATGGATTCGTCTATCTCCATTCCTCCTTTGAAGCCGTCGCGCATATTCATTTTTACGAAAACTGCCATATCACTGCCTGCCGCTTTCATCACTTCTTCCATCACCATATCCATAAAACGCATCCGGTTTTCGAGCGAACCGCCATATTCATCTTTCCGATGATTGGTGTAGGGAGACAGGAATTGACTAATCAAATAGCCGTGCCCCGCATGTACTTCAACGGCGTCAAATCCGGCTTTCCTCGCCAGATTGACTGCATTTCCATACGCTTTCGCCATTTCCGGCAGCTCCTCTTTTTCCATTCCACGCACAAACGTAGGAGAATAGAGGTTGAAGCCTGAAGATGCGGATATAGGAGTGACACCACATATATTTTTATGGGACATATTTCCACAATGCCCGATTTGTATACCTACTGCGGCACCTTCATCGTGCACGGCTTTTGTCAGTTCGTGTAAACGGGGAATAATGGACGGACGCAACCACAACTGACGGTCGAAAGAAAGTCCGCTTTGTGTCACGGCAGCATAAGCCACTGTTGTCATACCCACTCCCCCCGCAGCTACCGACCGATGGTAATCCAGCAACATCTGCGTGGGAGTATTCTCCGGACACATGCTCTCAAAAGCTGCCGAACGGATCGTTCGATTCCGCAGCGTCAAAGGGCCAAAGGTGACCGGGCTAAAAAGTTTAGATTCCATAGTAGTTGATATTTTATTTAAGTCATACGTAAGTCATGATAAAAAACGCCCCTAATAAAGGAAAGGGAACACTCGTTTCCGTTCTCCCACTGCGTCTCCGAATTCTTCGCGGTAACGGCACCAAATGGCGTTGGCACGGGGAACAAGGTTAGCAATCGTCCACCAAAGGAAGACCAGACCGGAAAGTGAACAAGTGAGTATCGCCCAACCTGCCCATTCTACTATCTCGCCGAAATAGTTGGCGGAAGTGACATAACGGTACATTCCTTTTTGAGGCAGATAATGCCGGGTGTCTCCCGGTTTGCGCAAATGACGAATGATATAATCCGACTGCCAGTTCAACAGCATACCTGCGAAAAAGAGCAGTGCGCCGATAATAAACCACGGTGAAGTGAACCAACCGGCTTGATACATCGTTTCGGGAGCAAGATAGAAAATCCATTTTCCTTGCATATAACCATTCAGCAGATTAAAAAGAACTCCCATCGACATGATTGCCAGCGGCATCTTACTTTTTCCTTTCAATAGCAAAGGGAAGATGAAAGCACGCTGAAAATAGTGAATCTGAAAGAAGAGGAAGAAAGTGAAAATCACCGGTTCAAACCGACGTTCGGAATAGATCCACATCACGCACATCACCACAAAAACCGGAGCTTCCATCAATATCCAGGCTAGTTTATTGGAGATAGCTACTCCCCACGATGCTGTGCGGAAAATACCATATCCGGCTTTCACAAAGTAAAGGGCGATAAAAACAAACAAAGCAATCAGGCTCATCACCCCCAGAAACAGATTAAAAGTATCTATACTCATACCGATCTATTTTGTAACACGCAAAAATAACAAAAATGAGATAAACGACGATACAAAAAATAGAAAGAATCTGAAGTACATTCTTTTACGAACATAAAAAAGGAGAAAATATAAAATTTCCCGGATGCGCGTCTGAAATGATCGGGCACACATCCGGGATTACTTATCTATTTAATAAAAGGATTTGTTCTTATCAGCGTTTCTTAATTGGGATATAAGCCAAATCATCAAGTACATTTTTATAAGCCGGGCGGATAATCCGTTTACCGTCGAAGGTTAATTCTTCATTGCGGTGTGCACACCAGCCTACGATACGTGCCATGGCAAACAGTGGAGTGAAGATTTCCTGCGGCAAACCGATCATTTCATACACGAAGCCCGAATAGAAATCGATATTGCTGGACACTGTCTTTCCGTTGTTTTTAACCCGTCCGAAAGTAGCGATGGCACGTTCTTCCAACAGTTCGAGGAAAGCAAATTCGCTTTCTCTGCCTTTTTCACGGGCAAGGTCGCGAGCCAGTTCTTTCAATAGAAGAGCACGAGGGTCGGAGATGGTATAAACGGCATGTCCGATACCATAGATCAGTCCGGTTTTGTTATACACTTCTTTGTTCAACATTCGGGTGTAGTAAGTATCTATCTCATCTACACTTGTCCAGTCTTTGATATTTTCCTTCAGGTGCTGGAACATGTCGGCAACCTGAATATTGGCACCTCCGTGAAGCGGACCTTTCAGCGAACCGATACCAGCGGCGATGGCCGAATAAGTATCTGTTCCGGTAGAAGAAGTAACGCGAACGGTGAAAGTAGAGTTATTACCACCACCGTGCTCTGCCTGAAGAATCAGCAATAGGTCGAGGGTGCGTGCATCCAGTTCGGTATAGTCTTTTTTCAGCATATACAGGAAATTCTCGGCAATAGAGAGCTTTTCCTGCGGATGGCGGATATGCAGAGAACGTCCGAAAGTAGCATGACGAAGCATATTATAAGCATAAGCGATGATAGTGGGGAACTTTGAAATCAGTTCAATACTCTGACGCATCAGGTTATCCCGGGAGGTATCATCCGCATTTGCGTCAAAACGATACATTTCCAATACACTGCGAGAAAGAATATTCATGATGTTGTTTCCTTCCAACTCGATGATGTTCATTTTCGTTTTCTGTTCCAACGGCATATTGTCGTTAATCAACTCACGGAAAGAAAGCAATTCTTCTTTATCCGGCAGACGTCCGGAAAGCAATAGGTAAGCCACTTCTTCGAAGCCAAAGCGTTTCTCTTTGATTATAGCGTGAGAAATATCTTCTACATCATAACCGCGATAGAACAGTTTTCCCGGTATGGGTTTCAACCCACCCCCCGGAACACGTTCATATCCTACTACATTACCGATTCTGGTTAAACCTACCAATACACCTGTGCCGTCTTCATTACGCAATCCGCGCTTCACATCAAACTTGGAGAACAATTCTGTATCAATCCGGGTAGCTTCCTTCATTTCCTCGGAAAGCTTGTAAATCAAGTACTCTTTTTTCATCTTTCTTCGTTTTTTATTCGTTACTTTTGTTTTTCAATTCTTTCCACGATCTCACGAGTGAAAGCGGAAGTAGAGAGGGAGGTTCCATTCGGCATAAAACGGGCTAAATCGTGTGTAGCGCGAGCGTCCAGGAAGCTTTGTTCCAAGGCTTTCTCTATCAGAGCAGCCGCTTCTTTCCAGTCAAAATATTCGAGCATCATTACTGCCGAAAGGATAATAGAACAAGGGTTCACCACATCTTTTCCCGCAATATTGGGAGCTGATCCATGAGTCGCTTCAAAGATGGCATGACCTGTCTGGTAGTTGATATTTGCTCCCGGAGCGATGCCGATACCGCCTACCATGGCCGCCAGTTGGTCGGAAACATAGTCTCCGTTGAGGTTTAAGGTGGCTATTATGGAATATTCTTCGGGAATCAGGAGTGTATTTTGCAAGAAAGCATCCGCAATGCAATCTTTTATCACCAGTCTGCCATCTGCCAAGGCATCGCCAAATTCACGTTGCGCCAGTTCGTAGCCCCATTTTTTGAAACCACCTTCGGTAAACTTCATAATATTCCCTTTATGCACCAACGTTACGGAAGGCAAATGATGGTCGAGCGCATACTGGCAGGCAGCACGTACAAGACGCTCCGTGCCCTCACGTGATACAGGTTTCACACCGAAAGAAGAGGTTTCCGGGAAACGAACTTTTGTCACGCCCATTTCATCTTTCAGGAATTGATAGAACTTTTCAGCTTCCGGAGTTCCGGCTTCCCATTCGATACCTGCATAAATATCTTCCGTATTTTCACGGAACACACACATGTTCACTTTCTCCGGTGATTTGACAGGCGACTGTACTCCCTGATACCAACGAACCGGACGAAGACAGACGTATAAATCAAGTGTCTGACGCAGTGCTACGTTCAACGAACGGATTCCACCTCCGACAGGAGTTGTCAACGGACCTTTGATTCCTACCAGGTATTCCTGAAAGGTTTCCATTGTTTCATCCGGCAACCAGGAACCAGTCGCGTTGAAGGCACGTTCTCCCGCCAACACTTCTTTCCATTCGATCCGACGTTTGCCGCCGTATGCTTTCTGGATAGCTGCGTCCACTACGGCTTGCATGGCAGGAGTCACTTCGGCTCCTACTCCATCGCCGGTAATATAAGGTACGGTAGGCACATCGGGTACCAACAGCGTACCATCTGTTTGCATGGTTATTTTGCTCATTTTTTATCTTGTATTTAAGGCAGAACCGGCACGGAACCAAGCTATCTGCTGTTCATTATAGGTATGTTGCACTTCAAAACTTTCTTTCGTTCCGTCTTCGTGATGAAGAATAATCGCCAGATTGCGCCCCGGTGCGAAATGGACTAAGCCTGATACGGACAAAAGATCGTGTTCCCGAATCTTGTCATAGTCTACTTTATCTACAAAAGTAAGAGCAAGCATTCCTTGTTTTTTCAGATTTGTTTCGTGGATACGGGCAAAACTCTTAGCCAAAATGACACGTACATTGAGGAAGCGTGGTTCCATGGCTGCATGTTCACGGCTGGAACCTTCTCCATAATTCTCTTCGGCAACAACAATAGACGGAATACCTTCGGATTTATACATCTTTGCCGTACCGGAAACTGTTCCATAAGTATTTGTCGAACGATTCCAAACACTATTCGTTTCACCATTGAAAGCATTGACAGCTCCCATCAGCATATTGTCGGAAATATTCTCCAAATGTCCCCGGAAGCGGAGCCATGGACCTGCCATAGAGATATGGTCGGTAGTACATTTTCCCTGTGCTTTAATCAATAAAGGCATGTTCAGCAAGTCCTGTCCGTCCCATGCCGGGAAAGGAGTCAGAAGCTGGAGACGTTGGGAATCCGGTTTTACCCTGATTTCCGTTTTTGCTCCGTGCGGGGCAATATACCCTTCATTTCCCTGTTCAAAACCTTTCAAAGGAAGTTCATCTCCTACAGGCTCGGAGAGTTTCACTTTTTCTCCGTTATGATTCACCAGTCTGTCTTTCAACGGGTTGAAACAGAGATCACCGGCTATTGTTAACGCCATCGTTAGTTCCGGAGAAGCTACAAACGCGTATGTGTTGGGATTACCGTCAGCGCGTTTGGCAAAATTACGATTGAAAGAGGTGACGATTGAGTTTTTTCGTGTCGGATCGTCCGTCTGACGTTTCCACTGACCGATACAAGGTCCACAGGCATTTGCCATAATCGTGGCTCCCAGCCGTTCAAAAGCTTCAATCATACCGTCTCTTTCAGCAGTAGCCCGGATTTGCTCCGAACCCGGATTGACGATCAGCGGAGAAGCGACGCTCAAATTCTTTTCTGTCACCTGCTTTGCCAGAGAAGCTGCACGGCTCAAATCCTGATAAGAAGAATTGGTACATGAACCTATCAAGCCCACCTCCATTTTACGGGGGTAGCCGTTCAATAACACTTTTTCTGCAAATTCAGAGATAGGAGTAGCGGCATCCGGTGTAAACGGCCCGTTTATATAAGGTTCGAGTTCTGACAAATCTATTTCAATCACACGGTCGTAATAGTTGGATGGTTCGTCGGTCACAATGTCGTCTGCACGAAGGTCTGCACCAACAGATTCAGCCCAATCGACTACACAATCTCTTCCGGTAGCTCTCAAATAAGTAGCCATGCGTCCGTCAAACGGGAATAAAGAGGTAGTAGCTCCAACTTCGGCACCCATATTGCAAATGGTAGCTTTCCCGGTAGCAGAAAGGGATTCGGTTCCGGGACCAAAATATTCGATAATAGCATTCGTTCCTCCTTTTACGGTAAGGATGCCGGCCAGCTTCAGAATCACGTCTTTCGGAGAGGTCCAACCGCTTAGTTTTCCGGTCAGACGGACACCGATAATCTTCGGCATTTTCAGCTCCCATTCCATTCCTGTCATCACATCCACGGCATCCGCGCCACCGACACCGATAGCCACCATGCCCAGTCCGCCTGCATTAGGCGTATGAGAGTCTGTTCCCACCATCATACCGCCAGGGAAAGCATAGTTTTCGAGCACTACCTGATGGATAATTCCTGCTCCCGGTTTCCAGAAGCCGATGCCATAACGGGAAGATACATCACGGAGGAAGTCGTATACTTCTTCATTGGTTAGTCTTGCCGTAGCAATATCCGCCTTTGCACCTTTATACGCCTGTATCAAGTGATCGCAATGTACTGTCGAAGGCACAGCCACCTGATCCTTACCTGCATTCATAAATTGAAGCAAAGCCATCTGCGCAGTTGCATCCTGCATAGCCACACGATCGGGACGGAAATTCACATAATCCTCCCCCCGTTTGTAATCTTTCAAATCGGCTACATCATACAGATGAGCATACAAAATCTTCTCGGCCAACGTCAAAGGGCGTTTTAGTATAGCCCGTACGTGTTCTACCTTTCCTTTATAAGCAGCGTAGAAAGCTTCTAACATAGTCACATCATATACCATATTGCTTTTTGTTTTTTTAGTCTATCTATTAAAATAACGAACGACGTTCGAGTAATGTTTAACAAAATGAAATATTTTTTCTACCCGGAACGAAGATTTGTTACCTTTGCGCCTATTATGAGTAATAATCCGAAAAGTCCCATTATAGACCTTCAGCAACAGCAACTCCTCCTGCGGATGGAGTATGAATATGAGAAGGAAGAATTTAAGCGGCAGACCGAAACAATGGGCGTTGCCCGTAAAGTGAAGCGCGGTCTCTGCTGGTATCCTGTCTCTCTTGGCCGAAGTTACTACAATTCGCTGAATCAGCTTGTAATAGATATTACACGGACCGAAAATAAAGAAATAGAGCATTCCTTTGAGTTTGGCCGTCCTGTTTGCTTTTTCCACCAGTCATTCGAAGGAAAAGTGAAGTATATGGATTTCATCGCTACCGTCAGCTTTGCCGACGAAGAACGAATGGTCGTAGTACTCCCCGGAGCGGGAGCTTTAGCGGAACTGCAAACTGACGGTATACTGGGGGTACAACTTTATTTTGACGAAACATCGTACCGGGCCATGTTCGAGGCACTGGAAGACACGATACGTGCCAAGGACAACCGCCTGGCGGAACTGCGCGACATTTTGCTGGGTACCCAAAAGCCGGGATTCCGCGAATTATATCCCGTCCGCTTTCCATGGTTGAACAGTACACAGGAAACAGCTGTTAACAAGGTGCTCTGTACGCGTGACGTATCTATTGTTCACGGTCCTCCGGGAACCGGAAAGACAACGACTCTTGTCGAAGCGATTTACGAAACATTGCATCGGGAACCACAAGTGCTTGTTTGTGCGCAAAGCAACACGGCTGTCGACTGGATTTGTGAGAAACTGGTAGATCGGGGAGTCCCCGTGCTCCGCATTGGAAATCCAACCCGGGTCAACGACAAAATGCTTTCATCCACCTACGAACGCCGGTTTGAAAGTCATCCTGCCTATCCGGAGCTTTGGGGAATCCGTAAATCTATCCGCGAAATGGGTAGCCGGATGCGCCGGGGTAGTTATTCTGAACGGGAAGGGATGCGTAATCGCATGAGTCGTCTCCGCGACCGTGCCACGGAGTTGGAAATACAAATCAATGCCGATCTTTTCGACAGTGCCCGCGTGATTGCTTCTACCCTAGTCAGCAGCAACCACCGCCTGCTCAACGGACGTCGTTTTCCGACTTTATTCATCGACGAAGCTGCACAAGCCCTCGAAGCTGCCTGCTGGATCGCTATCCGCAAAGCAGACCGGGTCATCCTTGCAGGAGATCATTGTCAACTTCCGCCGACTATCAAATGTATAGAAGCTTCCCGTGGAGGATTGGATCATACGTTAATGGAAAAAGTGGTTCAGCAAAAACCTTCCGCGGTCTCTCTATTAAAAGTACAGTACAGAATGCATGAAACCATCATGCAGTTTCCCTCCGACTGGTTTTATCACGGAGAACTGGAAGCTGCTCCGGAAGCACGCTATCGGGGGATTCTTGATTTCGACACTCCCATGAACTGGATCGATACTTCAGAGATGGACTTTCACGAAGATTTTGTAGGCGAAAGCTTCGGACGCATCAATAAGCAGGAAGCCAACCTACTACTACAAGAACTGGAAACTTACATTGAACGTATCGGCAAAGAGCGAATACTGGATGAAAGAATTGATTTCGGTCTGATTTCGCCATACAAGGCACAAGTGCAATATTTGAGAGGAAAAATAAAAGGAAGCAGCTTTTTACGTCCTTTCCGCAGCCTCATCACCGTGAATACGGTAGACGGCTTTCAGGGACAGGAGCGAGACGTTATTTTCATCAGTCTCGTACGTGCCAACGAGGACGGACAAATCGGATTTCTAAATGACTTGCGAAGAATGAATGTAGCGATTACGCGGGCACGAATGAAACTTGTTATATTAGGAGATGCCTCCACCCTTGCCAAGCATCCTTTCTATAAAAGGTTGATGTTATTCATTAAAAAGGAGGATTAAATACTTAATCCTCCTTTTAACAAAGCACACTTTCTCCCGAAACCACACTTTTTTTAACACAAACAAAACAAACAATATTTTACATCAGTACTATTCTTAATTTTTCATCCTCAAAGATAGTCGATTATTCTAATGCGCTCCAACTATTTCCACCATTTTATTTGCGGATCGCGCGTTTTTGCCCATTCTGCAAATTTAGGATATGTTTTATCAATGCGCTGATTCTCCTTTTTAAGATCTAAATTCAAAATAGAAGCGTCCAAACGAGCATCTACATGAATTGCAAACGGAAAACCATCTTTGCAAATGAAATAGGTACCATCTACATCACCACGAGAAATATCAGCTCCAGAAGGGAAACGATTATTCGCACCAGTCGTCGGCTTATGATCTGTCAGATGGACTTCTGTGGCAGAGTTGAATACTTTTATAAAAGGGTTATAAGGAGCTACCACCACTGATTTATCAAGAGTAGGGTTATTAAATTGTATGGATACCGTATATGTCTTCTCTTGAATATTCTGATTAATCATATCCTCCGCATTCACATTGGATACTCCCAATTCAGCTTTAGCATCCTTGAATAATGTTATCACATTACCTGAATAGGAAGAAGCTTCACTACCATTAACCGTTACTTTAGAAGCTTTACTCAAATCGAAAGGAACTTCATAAGCAAACGAGTTCTTATAATTAGCTCCCGTCCAAGCCAAGGTGAACTTATCAATAATATTAAGAACTTTATTATCTATATTATAATCAACACTTGACTGATATTTCATGACTACATCATTCAAGTCATAATCTCCTTGTTCAGGCCAGTTATCTTCAAAGCCAAGCACTCCAGAATACTTTTCTGTTCCTTGTCGATCACCCGGATTAGGAACATCCGGAACTTCAATAGCAGCAATAGGATTAGAAGAGATAACGAAAGCAACATCATTATAGTCATTTTCACCGTTTTTCCAGTCTTCCATAGTGATAACATTCACTCTATCACCTGCTTTATTTTTTGCTGCAAAAATTGCAGTGTGAGAAATTTTGTCACTATTCAAAGATTTGGTTGAGTAGAACATATTCCCATTAGCCTTAACACCTCTCCAACCGTCATTCCAAATTAGGAAACCAATCTTTGTACCTGCTGGGATACGTTCCGGTTCTTCTTCCGGAAAGCTGCCTGTCTCATCAATATATTTCAAATTCACCGCAACCCCACTATAATTACCCAGACTACTTTTATGTACATTAGGGAAGATTACACATGCATGCTTTGCAGCTTGTCTTATTTTATCAATACTGGCATTTTCCGAATAACAATAGTAAGCAAACACACTTTGCGCACCTGTATCTCCTCCGAAATAGTTGACAACGACATTCGCATCTTCTTTTATCAGAATATCAGCATCATCAGAGACTAAATTAGTTCCTACATTATTCTTTCCTTCCGGAAAATATGTCGTTATATAACTCTTAAGCGTTGCATCCACATTTATTTTTTTGGAAGCATCCAGATAGTTAGGCCTACCAGTATTTACATTCCAAGTTCCTAATACATTCGGAATTACATTTGTAATAAATTTCAAAGAAGATCTTGTTTGTGCACTTCTCGTTGATGAATCCACAGCAGTTACATCAAGAGCATTCTCAAAGGTTATTTTTGCGCTGACATCCGAACCGACAACTTTAGTTTTATACAAAGTCGGCACACCAAAATCCGGAGAATAAATATAAACTTCTGAAACTGCTGTCGGGAAAGAAGCCGGTTTGATATAACGTCCTTGTATATCTGTAAATCCGGTTGCAATGTGTGAAACCCCTGCTTTCTTTATAATCTGACCGCCTTCTGCCACATAAGAAAGCGGATTTTCAGCATAAACTTCAAAATAAGCCCTAGGACATTCCTTTCCATAATCAATATTCAATTGAATATTCTTAGTAGTGGCAAAGTCGAAATAGTTATCTAAAGTAACTTCTTCTTTATCTCCTGAATTAGCAGGATCATATACATCTTTCTGTAAACAGCTTGAGAAAACAACAGAAACAACACCGATAACACATGCTAATTTAGCAATGTTAATCATTCTTTGGGGTAAGTTAAAACACATCATACTTCTCGTTCATTTTATTTGATGGTGCAAATATAAACATAAACTTGCATATTTTAATCACATTATTGATATATTTTTCAAAAAAAAAGTTTCTGCAAGTTTCACCTACCCATTTTAAATATCTTATTAATAAAAAAAGGAGAAAGCAAAAAGCCCTCTCCTTCTTTTAAAACTTGTATAATCTAGTCTAATTAATTATTCTCCGGACGAAGTTTACGAACAGTTACAGCAGTCTGCCACATTTCGCTTTCGCGTAATTGACGGAGTTCTTCGTTCAATTTTTCACGATAATCAGGTTGTTCTACTTTCATCCTTTTTCTATTACTCAAAAGACCGGTATCTACATAGAAAAGGCGGGAAAATACGCTTTTCCCGCCTTTTGAAAAACTTATATAGTATAAGTCTGATTAATTATTTTCCGGACGAAGTTTACGAACTGTCACGGCAGTCTGCCACATTTCGCTTTCGCGCAATGCTTTCAGTTCTTCTTCCAGTTTCTCACGATAATCCGGTTTGGAGTTAGAGTCGATTGAAATCTGTGCTTCGTTACCAGTCTTCACACTGTGATACAACTTTTCAACTACCGGTTTGATAGCATCGTGGAAGGGGCCCATCCAGTCGAGAGCACCACGTTGAGCTGTAGTAGAGCAGTTAGCATACATCCAGTCCATACCGTTCTTTGCAAACAACGGCATCAATGACTGAGTCAGCTCTTCTACAGTTTCGTTGAATGCTTCGGAAGGAGTGTGACCGTTTTCACGTAACACTTCGTATTGTGCCAGCAACAGACCCTGGATAGCTCCCATCAATGAACCACGTTCGCCTGTCAGGTCGGAAGTAGCTTCGCGGATGAAAGTTGTTTCGAACAAATAACCTGAACCGATACCGATACCCAATGCGATTGTTCTGTCCATAGCGTTGCCTGTTGCATCCTGATAGATAGCGTATGAAGAGTTCAACCCGCGACCTTCAAGGAACATAGTACGCAAGGATGTACCCGAACCTTTAGGAGCAACCATGATAACGTCGATATCAGCAGGAGGCACTACACCTGTACGGTCGTTCCAAGTGATAGCAAAACCGTGTGAGAAATAAAGAGCTTTTCCGGCAGTCAGGTAAGGCTTGATAGTAGGCCATACTGACATTACTGCTGCGTCAGACAACAGACACATTACAATAGTACCTTTCTCACAAGCTTCTTCGATACCGAACAAAGTTTCACCCGGAACCCATCCGTCTGCTACTGCCTTATCATATGTTTTTCCTTCACGTTGACCAACGATTACATTGAAACCGTTATCACGCAAGTTCAGTGCCTGTCCAGGACCCTGTACGCCATAACCGATTACAGCGATTGTTTCATTTTTCAATACTTCACGAGCTTTTTCCAATGGAAATTCGTCACGGATTACTACAGTTTCAGTAGTACCTCCAAAATTCAACTGTGCCATTTTCTTTTTGTTTTTAGTTTTTGATGACTTACGCCATCTGTTATTAATTGATTTTATATTCTCACATTTATTCAAATATCACTTTCGAGCGGCAAACAACTTCGTTACCATTCTTCTTCACTTCTACGTGAAACTCGTTTGCGTTCACTTCATCGCAGAAGAAAGAGAGTTCATCACCAAAATAGCTTTCCGCCACATACGCCATTTCAAAACGACGGATACGCTTGGTCTTATACAATTCAATCGGGAACAAATCAAGGATATGCTCGATGTAACGGATGCTGTTTACATGACCGTTGATATCTATATCACTGTATTTTGCCGTCAGGGTAGCTATCGGCTGATCGCTTGTCACTTTGATGCGTGAAGGCTTTTCAATCGGGCAAGGCTCATCACAGACATAGTCTACGATACTTCCCCCATGCAAAGTCAACAAGTCGGCAGGCTTGCGGGTATTAAGATTAATCATTGCCCATACGGAACGTGCGTAGCCAATCTTCTTCCCATCCTTATCAATAATAGCAAAATTACGGTCCGTAAACAAGCGGTAGACATTTTCCACCCACGTCTGAACCGAGAAATTCTCATACTGATAAGGCATTTCATCCAACTCAATAGCCAGACGTGAAAGCACCCATGTGTAATTGTCCTCATTCAGCGTTGCAATACCAAAACCACGGTCATTGGCGTGAAAACCTGCACAATTCAGCAGATGATTTCCCAGTACCCCCATAGTCAGACGTCCGTTGAAGTCAACATGGAACGGTTCTGCCACAAACTGATAAGTCCCTATTCTATTTTCTTCACTCATTATTCTTATTGGTTTTTACTTTGGTTATACATAGCTTCCCGTCCATCGAGAAACTCATTCACCCGTTCAAAGCAGCTGGTAGTAATCGCTACACGTCCCGAACGAACAAACTGCAAAACACAATTCAAAGCCTTCAGTTCACCATAGAGCGAAGTTATATCTTCGCTCATTCCATTTTTCTCGACAATAGAAAATACCGGATTGACTTCTACTATACGTGCATTGTATCTACGAATCAGCTTGGATGCTTCCGGATTCTCCTGAAAAGCAGGAGTAGACACCTTATATAATGCAATCTCGTGGAAATAAATCTCATCCTCTGTGAAATAATGTGCCTGAATCACGTCGATCTTCTTTTCGATCTGTTTCACTACCTTCTCAATGATGTCCTTATCAGTCCAGGCTGTTATTGTATACTTATGTACACCTTTAATAGAAGAAGCAGATACATTCAGACTCTCAATATTTATTTGCCGACGGGTAAATACAGCAGTTACCTGATTCAGCAACCCGGCTATATTCTCCGAATGAACAATGATTGTATATAACGTTTTATCACTCATAACTCTAATTTTTTAAATGCGAACCCTCAACTCTCCATTCTCAACTCTCAACTTCTCCTAGCACTCCAGCAACATCTGGTTTACCGAACCACCTGGAGGAGTCATCGGCAAAACATTGCCTTCTTCCACCACGCAAGCTTCGAGCAGGAACGAACCGTCCGTTGCCAGCATTTCAGCAATAGCTTCCTTCAGTTCTTCACGAGTGAAAGCACGTTTGGAAGGAATATCATAAGCCGAGGCCACTTTCATATAATCCGGATTCAACATCGGGGTAAACGAATAGCGACGGTTGAAAAACATAGCTTGCCACTGACGTACGTTTCCTAGGTAATTATTGTTCAGGCAGATAATCTTCACCGGAGCCTTCTGCTCCATAATCGTACCCAGTTCCTGAATATTCATTTGCAGTCCGCCATCTCCCATAAATACGCATACGGTGCGTTCCGGTGCTCCGAAAGTTGCCCCGATAGCTGCGGGAAGCCCGAAGCCCATTGTTCCAAGTCCTCCGGAAGTAATGATACTGCGTTCTTTCGTATATTTAAAGTAGCGTGCAGATATCATCTGATTTTGACCTACATCTGTTACCAAAACAGCTTCATGGTGAGTAGCATCACTTACCGCACGTACCACTTCCCCCATACTCAACGAGTTTGTGGCAGGATGAAGTTCGGGACGGATTACTTTTTCCTCCTCTACTTTCTCATATTCTTTGAAGCTATCAATCCATTCGGTATGAGTGTTCTTTTTCAGAAGTTTCGTCACAGAAGCCAGTGTTTCCTTGCAATCTCCCAATACAGCTACATCTACCTTTACATTCTTATTAACTTCCGCAGGATCGATATCAAAATGAATCACTTTTGCCTGTTTGGCGTAAGTAGCCAAATTACCGGTCACACGGTCATCAAAACGCATACCAACAGCAATCAGCACATCACATTTATTGGTATTGATATTCGGTCCCAGATTGCCGTGCATACCCAACATACCTTTATTCAACGGATGTTCTGTTGGCAAAGCCGAAAGCCCGAGCAGCGTACAACCCGCAGGCATATCCGCTTTTTCGATAAACTCGCGCAATTCGCTCTGTGCATTTCCCAGTTCAACACCTTGTCCAACCAATACAAGCGGACGTTCAGCGTTATTAATCAGTTCGGCAGCAGCCTGTACAGACTCCTCGTCCGTATCGGGAACAGGAACATAGCTACGGATAAAATCGACTTTCGTCGGTTCGTATTTCGTTTTCTCTACTTGCGCATTTTTGGCAAAGTCCAGTACCACCGGCCCCGGACGACCACTACGAGCAATGTAAAACGCACGTGCTACCGCCCAGGCTACATCTTCCGCACGGCGAATCTGATAACTCCATTTAGTGATTGGCTGGGTGATACCTACCAAGTCAACTTCCTGAAAAGCATCCGTCCCAAGAAAGCCTGTTCCGACCTGTCCGGCAATCACTACGATAGGCGTACTATCGATCATCGCATCCGCAATGCCTGTTACCGTATTGGTTGCTCCGGGACCGCTCGTCACCAGGCAAACACCTACATCACCCGATACACGGGCATAACCCTGTGCGGCATGGGCAGCTCCCTGTTCGTGACGAACCAAGATATGATTCAATATATTTTGATGATCGTACAAGGCATCGAATACCGGCATAATAGAACCACCGGGGTAACCAAAGATGGTAGTCACTCCCTGATGTTCCAAGGAGCGCATCAAAGCCTCTGCACCTGTTATTAAATCTTTCATATTAGTTGATAGTTGATAAATGATAAATGATAGTTGAGAAATGACAGTTGAAAATGAATGGTTTACAATCATTGCGCTAAGTGCTGCGCAGCTAACTATTACCTATCAACTATCACCAACTATATTATATAATTCTCACTGCTCCCTTATCGGCAGAGCTTACCATGCTGGCATACGCCTTCAGGCTCTTCGGTACATAACGGTCACGAGTAACAGGAGTCATCGGACGGGCCGCCAGTTCTTCCTCCGTCAGTCGCACGTTAATCTTCCGGGCCGGAATATCGATTTCGATAATGTCTCCGTCTACAATTTTTCCGATATTGCCTCCAGCTGCCGCTTCAGGAGAAATATGTCCGATACTCAATCCGGAAGTTCCACCGCTGAAACGTCCGTCGGTAATCAAAGCACATTCTTTTCCGAGATGACGGGATTTTATATAAGAGGTAGGATAAAGCATTTCCTGCATACCGGGACCACCCTTCGGACCTTCGTGCGTGATGACGACGACGTCTCCACTGACGACTCGACCTCCGAGGATGCCTTCACAGGCTGCTTCTTGCGAATCAAATACTTTGGCAGGTCCGGTAAACTTCCAGATACTTTCGTCTACACCTGCTGTTTTTACTACACAACCGTCTTGAGCAATATTGCCTTTCAATACGGCCAGTCCGCCGTCTTTACTGTAAGCATGTTCCAAGTCACGGATACATCCGTTTGCACGGTCTTTATCCAGTTCCTTATAGTACATACCTTGTGAACCAAGTACAAGATTGAATTTATTTCCGGCTGCGCTCGAATATTTCTTAATTGCTTTTTCGCTCACATTCGGGCTGGTGATTGAATATTCGTTAATGGCTTCTGCCAGTGACATTCCATCTACCCGACGAACGGATGTATCTATCAAACCTCCCTTTGCCAGTTCGTCCATAATGGCAATGATACCACCAGCACGGTTTACATCTTGAATATGATATTTCTGTGTATTGGGAGCCACCTTGCAGAGACAAGGAGCCTTGCGGGAAAGCATGTCGATATCATCCATCTTGAAGTCTACCTCTGCTTCGTGAGCAACGGCCAACAAGTGAAGAACCGTATTGGTAGATCCCCCCATTGCTATATCCAGCGTCATGGCGTTCAGGAAAGCCTGACGGGTAGCGATGCTACGGGGAAGTACACTTTCGTCTCCTTCTTCATAATATAATTTTGCATTTTTCACGATCAGTTCCGCAGCATCTTTGAAAAGTTGCGTACGGTTTTCGTGTGTCGCTACAATGGTTCCGTTGCCGGGAAGAGCCAGTCCGATTGCTTCATTCAGGCAGTTCATCGAGTTGGCGGTAAACATACCGGAGCAGCATCCGCAAGTAGGACAAGCATTTTGCTCGATATTCGCTACTTCCTGATCGCTGACACTTTCGTCGGCCGATTTAATCATCGCATCGATCAAATCCAGGTGCTGGCCATTCCATTCTCCCGCTTCCATCGGACCACCCGATACAAATACGGCAGGAATATTCAGACGCATAGCCGCCATCAACATTCCAGGAGTAATCTTATCGCAATTGCTGATACATACCATTGCATCTGCCTTGTGCGCATTAACCATATACTCTACACTGTCTGCAATGATGTCACGTGAAGGAAGCGAGTAAAGCATACCGTCATGTCCCATTGCTATACCGTCGTCGATAGCTATTGTATTGAATTCCGCAGCGAAGCATCCCAACTTCTCAATCTCTGCCTTCACCAGCTGACCGATTTCATGCAGATGCACATGTCCCGGAACAAACTGTGTGAACGAATTGACGATAGCGATAATGGGTTTACCCATCTGATTCTTCTTCATGCCGTTGGCTGCCCATAACGCACGGGCTCCCGCCATCCGACGGCCTTGTGTACTAAACGAACTGCGTAATTGCTTTTTCATTTCAATCTATCTTTTAATTAAAGAGCCTTCCTCACACAAGTGAGAAAGGCTCTAAATTCTATCTTTTATGGTACGAACACATACAACACAAAAACCTTTCTCACGCTCTTGATGGGACCACCACGACGCGAATAATATGCAGGACTGCTAGGTTAATAGATGTATGTAACATATTCATATCTTCTTTTCTTTATTTTCGTGCTGCAAAGGTAAGGGCTTTTTTATTATATCCAAACAAATCGAAGAAAAAAATCACTTAAAAGCGAATAATTGTAAGAAAAGAGAGGTGTTATTTCTCTATTTTATCACTTAAAGGTTGAATTTACAACTATTATCTAAGTACATACTCCACCTTCCTTTTCTGACAAAAGCACTTAATAATCTGAAATTTACCCTCCCTATACCGGAGGACAAGCAAATAATTCGTATCTTTGTTGACCCGGATTACCGGGAATTATTAATCAGAAACAAAAAATATCAGATGGAAACAGTAGAAAACAAGTACATTACCGTTGCATACAAACTATATACAATGGAAGATGGTGAAAAAGAGTTGTTCGAAGAAGCAAAAGCAGAACATCCCTTTCAATTCATTTCAGGATTAGGAACAACACTCGAAGACTTCGAAAATCAAATAACTGCTCTTTCTAAAGGTGATAAATTTGACTTTACCATTCCGGCAGATAAGGCTTATGGACAATATGACGAACAACACGTCATTGACCTCCCCAAAAATATATTTGAAATAGATGGCAAATTTGACAGCGAACGTATTAAAGAAGGTAACATCGTACCTTTGATGACTGGTGACGGTCAACGCGTAAATGCCAGCGTAGTAGAAATCAAACCGGATATTGTAGTAGTTGACCTCAACCATCCGTTGGCTGGTGCCGACCTGATCTTTGAAGGTGAAATACTGGAAAGCCGTCCTGCTACGAACGAAGAAATTCAGGAACTTGTGAAAATGATGAGTGGTGGTGATGGCTGCGGTTGCGGATGCGACAGCTGCGGTGATGGCTGTGGCGACGACTGCGGTTGCGAAGGCGGACACTGTCATTAATTGAAGCATTAAGTATAAAGTATTAAGTATTAATTTCGTGCTGATATAGCTGGAGTTTTAATACTTAATACTTTTTTTATGCCGTCATTCCGGCTAATACTTAATACTTGATACCTAATACTTAAAATCAGCATCCTTTGTGTGTCATGATGTCAAGCACCATTTTATCCGTTTCGTTCATGGCTTGCGAGCCGATTCTTGTCAAGTTACAGATACTTTGATCTACATCTTCGTCGATAATTCCCTCCACGGAAGTCACACAACGGTCTTCCATTGCCATCATGGCAGATAATACGGCTGTCGAAACTCCGGTGGTTACTTTCAAAGCACAACTCGGTTTTGCACCGTCACAAATCATTCCTGTCAGATTAGCAATCATGTTTTGAACGGCGAAGGCAACCTGATTGTAGTTTCCTCCCATCAACCAGGTGATTCCACAACTGGAACCTGTGGCAGCTACCACACAGCCACACAAAGCAGACAAACGTCCCAAACTTTGTTTAATATATATAACAGTGAGATGGCTTAACATTAAAGCACGGATCAGTTCCTCTTCGTTCTTTCCGTTTTCTTCGGCAAAAACAACAACGGGGAGTGTAGCGGATATTCCTTGGTTACCACTGCCGGAATTACTCATGACAGGAATCATAGCACCGGCCATTCGGGCGTCACAAGCAGCTGACGTATAAGAGAGGATATGAGAAAACACGCTATCCCCCATCACTTTATGCTCATAAGTTCCCCGAAGCATTTTACCTAAAGAATGTCCGTAGTTACCTTTAAAGGCTTGCTCGGCAGCAGCTTTGTTCAAGCGGGCTGTATCAAGGATGAAGCGGATCTCATCCAGCGGAGCAGTCAGTGCAAAGTCATAGACTTTACGCAAGTTTAATTCGGGCGAAGCCTCTTCCTCTTCCTCACTGACCGTATGTTGCTTGTCGAGCAACGTTTGTTCATCCCTGGCTATATATATAAAGGTAGTATGCCCACCGGCAATGATGGCTTTAGCTGTTTTATCTCCCGTTTTACAGATTACTTCGATATAAAGTTTTTCCGTAATCTCTTCCTTTAGAGAAATACAAATCCGTTTTTCTGCGATGAACAGTTTTCCTTGTTCCACTGCTTCCGGCGTACAGTCCCTCAACACCTCCAACTGATAGTCTGATTTGCCAATCAACGCACCCAAAGCAACAGCTATGGGAAGTCCGACCATACCAGTTCCCGGTATTCCGACTCCCATGGCATTCTTTAATATATTAGCACTTAACAGGACTTCTACCTTTTCCGGTTTCGCTCCCAGTGTTTCGGCAGCTTTAGCTACACAAAGCGCCACTGCGATAGGTTCCGTACATCCAATAGCCGGAATGACCTCTTTCTTAATCAATTCTATAATTTGCCTTCTTTCTGATTCAGTCATGGACTTATAAATTTTGGTTCCACAAAAATAGGAAATTCTTTCTTTTCCAACATTCTATAATGAACAAATAAAATCTCATATTGTTATAAAATCTCCCCTACACTAAACTTTAACAGAAAGAATTGATAGAAAAATGAAAGCAAAACACGTAATTTTCTATTTGCTACTGGCTATTGTTTCCTCTTCCTGTATCCGCGAAGAAGCTCTCAATGCAGAAGCAGACATATTAAGTTGCATACTACCGGGAGTAGCCATGACAACCAGTCCTATCATTAATAATAATTCCATCTCAATCTTTGTCGGTCCGGGAACTGATATTTCAGAACTTAAGCCTGAATTTACCCTGACTCCGGGAGCTACGATCAGTCCGCTTAGCGGTACAGAACGAAATTTCAGTACCCCACAGGAATATACTGTCACAGCCGCCGACGGTGTTTGGAAGAAAACATATATCGTATCAGTTATCGATACGGAGCTTGCCACGAACTATAATTTCGAAGATACACTAGGCGGAAAGAAGTACTATATATTTGTGGAACGCGAAGGAGATAAAGTCGTCATGGAATGGGCCAGCGGAAATGCGGGCTACGCCATGACCGGAGTAGCTAAAACAGCCGATGATTATCCCACTTTCCAAATAACGGACGGAAAAGTCGGCAAATGCCTCTCTTTAGTGACACGCAGTACCGGATTCTTCGGTCAGATAGCAGGAATGCCTATTGCGGCAGGAAATCTGTTTATCGGTTCTTTCGATGTGAGCAACGCAATGAGCAATCCGCTGAAAGCGACCAAATTCGGCCTTCCTTTCCGGCATGTGCCCACTTATCTGGCAGGTTATTATAAATACAAAGCGGGAGATCAGTTTACAGAGGGCGGAAAGCCCGTGAACGGGAAACGGGACATCTGTGACATATATGCCATCATGTACGAAACGAGCGAATCCGTTCCCACTCTTGATGGAACAAATGCATTCACCAGTCCGAACCTGATTTCAACAGCACGGATTGATAATGCCAAAGAAACGAATGAATGGACTTACTTTAAACTTCCTTTCATCACTCTCCCCGGAAAATTCATAGATAAGGAGAAACTAAGGAATGGGAAATATAACATAGCCATCGTGTTCACCTCAAGCTTGGAAGGGGATCATTTTAACGGAGCAATCGGGAGTACATTACTAATCGACGAGGCCGAGTTGATCTATCACTCGGAAAATTAGCGGAATTCCGATGAAGGATTTTCCACAGAAATACGCTGATAGTGTGCTCAAGTAATGTACTCATACAAAATGCGCACGTTATCAAACGAACGGAATTAAATAACTTTATAACAACAAGAACGATGAAAATCTATCCGTATATATTCAGTTTACTAACCTGTATAGGAATAGCCCTCCCCGGCTATGCACAGGTTGATCGAAATGAAACACTGATCCGTTCCGCCCTTCACGGACTGGAATATGAGATAAAAGCAGGTTTCAGTATTGGCGGCACAGCCCCGCTTCCTCTTCCGGTAGAAATCCGTTCCATTGACGGATATAACCCGACATTAGCTATCAGTATAGGAGGCGAAGTGACCAAATGGATTGCCGTTCAGAATAAGCTTGGAATTATAGTCGGATTGCGGCTTGAAAACAAAGCAATGACTACCGAAGCCACCGTGAAGAATTATAATATGGAGATTCTCGGGCAGGGAGGTGAAAGAATCAGCGGAGTATGGACAGGCGGAGTAAAAACCAAAGTACATACCGCCGGACTGACAATACCTCTGATGGCTACCTACAAACTAACCAACCGGTGGAACATCAAAGCCGGGCCTTATTTCTCCTATCTGCTTTCAAGAGAATTTTCAGGACACGTATATGAAGGATATTTGCGGGAAGATGATCCTACCGGTCCGAAAGTAGAGTTTACCGACGGCAAAATTGCAACATACGATTTCTCGGACGATTTAAGACATTTCCAGTGGGGATTACAGGTAGGAGCCGGATGGCGAGCCTTCAAGCACCTCAATGTGTATGCCGATCTTACCTGGGGATTGAATGATATATTTAAAAACAATTTTAATACAGTCACTTTTGCCATGTACCCCATCTACTTGAATATAGGTTTCGGGTATGCTTTTTAAGTCCCGCTAGGCTCTGCCACCTGCTTCACTCCGGAGTAGGTTACTTTCACCGTCTGTTGCAATGCAGGCACTTTCACATTAATAGTCATGTCTGCATTTCCACCTTCTACAGTTCCCGTAACTGTTACAGGACAAGTACCCAAAGAGGCAGCATCTCCTTCAAATGTAAGATCTTGCTGTCCGGTGAATGTAGACATACCTTCCCCCTTTTTCACTTCACATTTATCAATGACAATATCTCCAAATTTCAATATCTGCTGGTTGATGAACAATTCAAAATCCTTCAGTTCAATCTTCACTTCCGTATTGCTGACCTGCGAAAGCGTGATAAACTTCTCTATTCCGTCGCCGATGACAATTTCCTGATCGGAGCCATCCGGTATCATGGATATATCCAGATTTCCCCAATACGTTCCGATTACATCCGGAGCCGTTATCACAGCTTCCTCTTCGGGAGGATTCTCATTATTCTTGTTATCACTATCGTCGTCATCACTGCTACAAGCAGCAAAGAGAGTAAGAGAACATACCAATGCCCATAAATACAATAGATTCTTTTTCATACGTCTTTGGTTTAGTTATTACAATAAATTCGTCCTTTATAAACTAAAAAGAAGAAAAAAGGTTCAATATGCTTCCTTTTTCGAAGTTATTTCGAGTTCGCAACTTTCTTACCGAAAACTTTGTTATATTTGCATATAGTAATTTTTAAAAAGCCACAACTATGTTTAATTCATTTGGCAATATCTTTCGACTCACAAGTTTCGGTGAGTCTCATGGAAAAGGAATTGGAGGAGTGATTGACGGATTCCCATCAGGAATTACCATCGACGAAGAATTTGTACAACAAGAACTAAATCGCCGTCGTCCGGGACAATCAATCCTTACCACCCCACGCAAAGAAGCTGATAAAGTAGAGTTTCTTTCAGGTATTTTTGAGGGGAAATCAACCGGGTGTCCTATCGGTTTTATCGTTTGGAATGAAAACCAACACCCCAATGACTACAACAATCTGAAAAATGTATATCGTCCTTCACACGCTGATTACACATACACGGTGAAGTATGGAATCCGTGACCATCGCGGCGGCGGACGTTCCTCTGCACGCGAAACGATTTCGCGCGTTGTAGCCGGTGCATTGGCTAAGCTGGCACTCCGCCAACTGGGAGTCAATATCACTGCCTATACCTCACAGGTAGGTCCTATCAAGCTTGAGGGTACTTACTCGGACTATAATTTCGACCTGATAGAAACCAACGATGTACGTTGCCCGGACCCTGAAAAAGCAAAAGAAATGGCAGACCTTATATATAAGGTAAAAGGTGAAGGCGATACCATCGGAGGTACACTGACCTGTGTCATTAAGGGATGCCCCATCGGATTGGGACAACCTGTTTTCGGTAAACTTCATGCTGCCCTGGGTAACGCCATGTTAAGCATCAACGCTGCCAAAGCATTCGAATACGGTGAAGGATTCAAGGGTTTGAAAATGAAAGGTTCTGAACAGAACGATGTTTTCTATAACAATAACGGACGGATCGAGACGCATACCAATCACTCCGGAGGTATTCAGGGGGGATTGAGTAATGGTCAGGATATTTATTTCCGTGTAGTGTTCAAACCGATTGCCACGCTGCTGATGGAACAGGAAACTGTCAACATTGATGGCGTCGACACCACTCTGAAAGCACGCGGACGTCATGACGCTTGTGTATTACCTCGTGCCGTACCTATCGTAGAAGCAATGGCCGCCATGACCATACTCGATTATTACTTACTGGATAAAACGACGCAACTCTAATGAACGAGATTCAGAAATACATAGCAGCACACGAACCAAAGATGATGGATGACTTGTTCAGCCTTATTCGCATTCCCAGTATCAGTGCTCTGCCGGAGCACCACGACGATATGCTGGCTTGTGCGGAACGCTGGGCACAGCTGTTATTGGAAGCAGGTGTGGACGAAGCATTGGTAATGCCCTCACAGGGCAATCCGGTTGTTTTCGCTCAAAAGATCGTGAACCCGGATGCAAAGACTGTATTAATCTACGCTCATTACGATGTGATGCCGGCCGAACCATTGGAACTCTGGAAAAGCGAACCGTTTGAACCGGAAATACGTGACGGACATATCTGGGCACGTGGAGCGGATGATGACAAAGGACAATCGTTCATTCAGGTGAAAGCATTTGAATATCTCGTCAAAAACGGATTACTGAAGAATAATGTGAAGTTCATCTTCGAGGGTGAAGAAGAAATAGGTTCACCCAGTCTGGAAGCTTTCTGCGAAGAACATAAAGAATTGCTGAAAGCAGACGTTATTCTGGTGTCGGATACGAGTATGCTAGGAGCTGAACTGCCCTCATTGACTACTGGTCTGCGCGGGCTGGCTTATTGGGAAATAGAAGTGACGGGACCGAATCGCGACTTGCATTCCGGGCATTTCGGGGGTGCGGTAGCCAATCCGATCAACGTACTTTGCCAGATTATCAGCAAAATAACGGATGCCAACGGACGTATCACTGTTCCCGGATTCTACGATGATGTGGAAGAAGTGCCGCAAGCCGAACGGGAAATGATAGCCCATATTCCTTTTGACGAAAAGAAATACAAAGAAGCAATCGGTGTAAAAGAGCTTTTCGGAGAAAAAGGATATAGCACATTGGAACGTAACAGTTGCCGTCCGTCTTTTGACGTATGTGGCATTTGGGGCGGATATACAGGAGAAGGTTCTAAAACCGTACTGCCTTCAAAGGCTTATGCTAAAGTATCTTGCCGGTTAATACCGCATCAGGATCACCATAAGATTTCGCAAATGTTCGCAGATTATATTCTTAGTATCGCGCCTGATACAGTACAGGTAAAAGTGACTCCCATGCACGGGGGACAAGGATATGTGTGCCCGATTTCACTTTCTGCCTATCAGGCAGCAGAGAAAGGTTTCGAGATCGCTTTCGGGAAAAAGCCGTTGGCGGTACGCCGTGGCGGAAGTATTCCCATCATCTCTACTTTCGAACAGGTATTGGGAATCAAAACCGTATTGATGGGATTTGGACTCGAATCGAATGCGATCCATTCTCCGAACGAGAACTGCTCATTGGATATCTTCCGGAAAGGGATAGAGGCAGTCATAGAGTTTCATCAGGAATATGCCAGACGATAAAGCGGATAAATAACAATCAAGTTATAAACGATACATATAAAAGAGTGGCGGACAAGCTTGATTACAAGCATTTGTCCGCCACTCTTTTATATATCTATCATACTGACAAATTACATGACCGGAGTCTCGAAAAGGAAGATAAATGATTGGCTGTCTTTCAAATCCTTCACTGCATCACCCGCATAAATTTCGCCCTTTGTCAGAGACAGTTTCTTAATGCCGGCTTTCGGACTAAAATCAATTTTCTTCAAATCCAGCCAAAACAAATTCGGAGTCAGGGTAGATTCGAAATAATATACCTTATTCTTCTGATCGGATACAGAACGCCAACGGGTAGAAGATATATAAGGCTTCTCCGGTGTATTAATACCAAATGGCACGGAAACATTACGCATCACACTCAACACGCTGGGAACTGCAATCTTTGCATCCGCAATTTGTGGAATAGCATGAATGTAGAATGAAGCCCGTACAAAACGGTCGCTTGCCCGATTGGTTCCCGGTAACATCTGTAAGCCACCGATTTCTTTCCAGTAATCATTAATGGCCAACTGCTGTTCATATCGAGGAGAATTTGTCATCACCCGGTATTCTTTTCCTTCGTGAATACTTAATTTCCCATCCAGATATTCCAATACAGCCGTATTGCCTGTTTCATCGGTTATGGCCAGATGTAAGGTAGACTCCGGTCCTCCATTCGGCATACGGGGAGCATCAATGCGGAAAGTCTCCTTTTTCAATTCATCCACCGCTTCGCGTACCGTGGCAAAGTTATCAAGCACATACTGTGTCCAAATGCTGATGCCCATTGCCGGACGGGTATCGCCGGGAAGAGAGTAAATGGATTCCGGCAAGAAAAGCAGGCTAGCCACTAATCCTTTCTCGTTCATTCCGTCACAAGTACCTATATCATATCCTGTAGCAATCACACTTCCATATTTGGAAGTCCAGTTCACAGTTTTCTCTTTGTTATGTCCCATACGTTGGATGCCACGCGGAAATACATAGATATTCGTCATGATATCTTCCTTCCAGTCCATTGTACGTCCTGTTACCACCATCTGGTCAGGGCCTATATACACTGCACGCGTACATGCTTCTACAGGCTGTATACTCATCAAAGAGACGGCAGCCAACACCAATGCAACTCCTGCTAATTTTTTCTTCATGTTCATTCTATTTAAATAATTGATCTTCTTATTTATAAATAACAAACGCGCCACGATTATTGCCTAAAAGAAAGAGGATTTTAATGAAAAAAAGGCATTTATTCAATGCAGGAAGAAATTTTGGGTTTTCAACGTATGAGGGTTATCATCACAAAGATCATTTCTTAGCGAAAAATATTAAATAAATTTAAGTGTTACTATTGCAGTCATTGCTACTTTAGTTCGTCCAATAAATAAACATACAATTATCATGATAAAAGAGTACACCAAACAAACTATAATCATTTGCTTTCTATTACAAGGAATCGCATTATCAAGCAGAGCGCAAGAACAACAAATGTGGCAACGATACCACGATAAATGTCGAAGAGAAGCAAGTATTATTGACACTCTCCCCTCCAAATTGGAAAAAGCCTTGCACTGGTCGCCGACAATAAATAAAGAACAAAAAGAGGTTATACGCTATATACTATGGAATATGGTTTATGTGGAAGGTGGTACAGCCAATCTCGGAGACAACAACAACTATCCCGTGGATGTAGCCTCTTTTTTCATCAACCGATATGAAGTTAGTCAGGATGAATGGTATGTCATTATGGGAGAAAATCCTTCTAACCAACACAGACGTAACTATCCGGTAGACCAAGTCAATTGGTTCAACGCTCAACGGTTTACCAAAAAACTTTCTCAATTAAGCGGTCTACCCTTCCGTCTCCCCTTCGAAGCAGAATGGGAATATGCAGCACGTGGGGGACTAAAAACCAAGAATTTCATCTATGCCGGCAGCAATAATGCAGAACAGGTTGCCTGGTTTAGAGAAAAATATTATAATACTTACGTGTCCAAAGAAACAGGGACGAAGAAGCCCAACGAACTGGGACTTTATGACATGAGTGGAAACGTATATGAATGGTGTATGGACTGGTATGACAGAAAGGTTCCTTTTACCGGAAACATCGCTCCGGTTATATGCGAAAAAGATACGCATAAAGTGTTGCGTGGAGGTAGTTATTATACCTTCGAGAAATATTGTAAAGTCACCAGCCGCTACGGAGTGAATCCGCAACGATGGGATATTGATTATGGATTACGGCTGGTAGTGTCACTGCCAGATTAAAAGTACACAATCTTTGTATAGTGCTTACTTCATTTTCTATTCATTAGTTTGTACTTTTCCTCTAGTTGTTGTAACGCCTGCTTAAGCTGAATCGCTTTTTCTTGAGATACACTGCCTCCCTCTTTTTCGTACCACTCCAACTGCTGTTTAATGAGCCTACGGGTAGTTTGCAATGACTGTTGCAATGAATCACGTTGCGCCATTTTGTTACTAAATTGTTCCACAATACCCGATGCTTCATAGATGTGTATAGCACCATCAATGTCTCCCTTCTCTACCAATGCCATAGCTTGTCGCTCCATGGCCGACAGCTCGTCCTTGTTGATACGTGCAAACTTATCGGCATAGTAATCCAGCAACTTCATACGCTTATCATACTCCTGACTGAGTTGTGACATCTCTTGTTCAAAAGTAGCAATATCTGCCTGCTGCAACTCACGTGTCACACGGAGTTCCTGCAATTTGCGTTCATACTCCCGCTGATAGTAACTCTTGCCTATGTTGTAGAATTTGCGCCTGCTCTGCTCAATATACCCTTTCGGACAGAGTACTACTTTATAGAGTATATCTCCACTTGCCACCCATTGCTCTACCTCTTTGAGATTAACGATCTCCATACCCTGTTTGCTGATACGGATATCAAAAAGAAGGTCGCCCGATTCCATGTGAGGTAGTTTCAGTATAAAAGTACCCGCGCCATCAGTGAGAGTAGGCACACCACCTTGTACAACAACCTCTACTCCTGCTACAGGAGTAAAATCAGAGTTCATTTTCACAGCCACTCCTTTGAGTGTAACTTGAGCCTGAATACCAAGAACACATAGCCCACAAAAAACTGATGACAACAAATATTTTCTCATGACAACAACTGAATGAGTAGATTTAGTGTAGGTTGATAGTCTTGACCTATGCGATCCTTCATCTGTTTACTGTAAAGCAATAAAACCGGAGCATAAAACTCTTCACTTTTATACAACTTACGAGTTTTGAGATGAGCCACCAGTTCTTTACCCGCTTGGACATCGGTATGTAAAACATGAAGTGCTAGTATGAAGGCCTGCTGAATGATCCCCTGACGGGCTGTTCCCATCTGTCGCATGGTTTGCTCTGCTTTATAAAAATCATTATCTAGCAGTAATGTCGACACCCAGTCATACATATAGGTATAACATTGCACTTTTGAGTTTGCATGATATTCATAAAATAAAGAGATAGTACTTTCATATATATCGAGAGCCTTCTGATAGTGGTGAGTGAAGTAAGCCAAATCTCCGCATTTGTTCAGGAACTGTATTTGCATATAAACGCCTCGAATAGGAGATTCCTCGGTCAAGCTATTCACAATATCAGCCAGCTTGGAAGTAATTTCATTAGCCTGTTCATATTGTTTATCCTGCATAGTATAATAGAGGCGAACAAAATAGTAGTCAGCCATCAATTCGTAATACCTGAAGAGGCTATATCGGCGTGCATCTTCGGTCTCGATCATAAAACGATCAAAATAGGGCTTTGCCTCCTGTTTAGTGTGTATACATAGCACAGCCTGGGCCAATAGCGCACGGGCACGTCCGGCAGCAGCATCTTGAGGTGGCATCTGATTCATGAGTTGAGAGATACGATCAGCTTCATCCCATTGTCCCAGCATCATATGAGCCGTCATTTGAATGTACTTTAACTGTGCAAAACTGTCATCATCAGCCTGCTGTTGTTTCAACTCTATTTCTAGAGCAGGAGCACCGCTAATGACTTCTTGCGCCTGATGACATGTAAAACGAATCAGCAGGCGGTTGAATTTATTATAAGCCAGCATACGAGTATGTCCGTGTTGAGCAGCACATTTATCGCTAAGATCATAAAAATAAAAAGCCGTATCTACATGACCTGTATCAAAAAAGAGTCCACCCAATAAAGCATAACAAGCATTAACCTGCGAATAAAAAGTCTCGTTATCTTGACACACCTTAAGGGTTTCAATGATCTCTTTAGCATATTTCATAATTTCGTAGCGTCCCAAATTGTAGGCAGCATTGAGAGCTGTAAACCATATATTTACAGCATATTGTGGTTCATCGGTTTTCAAGAAAGGATGAATCTTTTCAATAGCATCGTAGGCCTCATTATGCTGTTGAGTGTAATAGTAGCACTGAAAGAGGTTGTAATATAAGTTGTAATAGAGCTCGCGATGTGTGTCTTTTTCCCTATCAGGAAGGGTGTTAAAGATAGCCAATCCCTCTTCGTCAATATCCACAGCCTCGACATAACGACCTAATTCATAATAGGCAGTTGCTAGCAATTGATAAACTGTGACACGCCCTATCTTATACTGATTTGGGTTATTGCGATACAGTTTTTCTATGATCTCATCGGCCTTTTGATAGGCTGCCAGCATCTCATCATATTTTTTATTGTAGTGAGCATTGTTTCCTATCGCCACCCAATATTCCACTTGCGTATTGGGTTTAGCATCATTCATCTTAAGTTTAGCGATGCCTGCTTGAGCTTGTGCCAGTCCCTTCTTGTCGCCCATCACTCCACAGATAGTAGTCATGTTTTGATAACAAACCATGAGCTTCGATTCGTAATCCGGTGCCTCCTCAGGTCCTAAAGCTAATAGTATCTCCACAGCCTCTTTAAGCGAATTGAGCGCTATTCGGCAACCTTTCAATTTTGTTTCGGGAGTACCCTTACGTACCATTTTAAAGAGTACAGTCGATAAGTTGATATCAAGGTTTACAGTAAGTTCGGCTGTAGCCAGTATGTTCCGCGGTAACTTTTCGAGCAATTGTTGTGCTTTGTCAAAGTAGTCGATACTCTCATCCAAACGGTTCATATCATCATAGATAAGGCCTAGTTTCGTATACCAATCAGCCAAATCATAAGGTGTTTTGCTGTGCTCTATGGCTTTCTTGTAGTAAGTCTCTGCATCTGTAAAATTCCGTTGATGATAAGCAAAGTTTGCGTAATCGGCATTACGGTCCATGTGTGTGGGACTACTGTCAGCTATCTTCTTGAATAAATCTCCTGCCTTCCGGTAACTCTCCTCACCACCTTGTAACACCAATGTTTGTGCATAGCGTTCAACAGTGGGTATCATACTTTCGATATCTTCATCCCACTGTTTCTTTAAGCCAAGGTCATGAGCCAATCTTTTTTCCAATTGTAATCCTTCGTATAGTCCGATAGCCTCATCCAGCTTTCCCTGCGTCACTAGTTGTTGTGCCTGTTTTTCTATAGGTTCCAAATAGTCTGTATTGATAGCTACCAGCAAAGGTACATAACAGTCTAACATCTCTTGTGCAGTGTTCAGAGCCGCTTGTATCTCTTTCCGGCGTTGCATATAGCGGTCGCTATTCACTTTACCTTCCTCTTTGAGTTGTTTGAGTTGAGCCATGGCACTGGTATACTTAGCCTTCGCATTGGTTTTACCTATCTGGTAGAATTGCTCAACTCTAGCCGTATACTCCTCTTTAGCACACATATCTACCCGATAGTTTTTGGTAGGTGCATATACCCATTGGTTCACCATATGTTGATTAACCACCACCCAGTCACGATAGGCTATTTGTTGTATAAGTAGCCGCTGTCCCTCTATATGATTGGGTAGTTGTACCTCAAAACAGCCCCGCGCATCACTGGTAGTGGGTGTAGCCCCCTCTATCACTATATTTACTTGCGGCAAGGCTTTTTTACCAGAATTTTGTATCATTACAGTGCCGCGTTGGCTCTGTGCACGTATAACCCAAAAAGTAGCTGCACATAGCGCAACTGTAAGTAGGAGTTTTTTCATGAGTACACTGTTGTTTGAAGGTTATACTATTTTTTGCGCAAGGCTATGCGCATCTGCTCGGTAGGCGACGGAGCTACCCCATTATAATCCCAGATTTCGAAACCTGCTTTCATCACTGTGAGACGATAGCTAGTGGCTTGCTGCGATAATGGTACCTCTATCAAGAAGGAGCCATCGGCCTCAGTTTGTGCAGAATAGCCCAGCACTTGTACACGAGCATCAGCCATGGGTTGTCGTTCTTCGTCGGTCACAACACCTTGTAGCACACCAGCATCATTATTACGACAGATGCTTAGAAAACAAGTATTGGTGTAACTTAGTGTAGTATCTACAGGCATATACCCCTTAGCTTTGAAACTTAGCGTGAAGTCGTCGAGCCAAGCATACTTGCGGTTGATGCCTTCAAATTCCACCACCTCTTGCAACGTAGCCAGTTCACGGGTTTCCACTACATCGGCATACTTCAGTGTGAGCGTAGCTCCCCGAAAGGGCAGTGTGGTAGATATATTCTCCTTCAGTTCGACCCTAAACGTCACAGGTTGCCATAACTGATAGGCCAGCAAGAAGAAAGCCACTATCACCACAGGCAGCAAACAAAGCAGTACAAAACGTCTAGTACGCGGTAAGTCTACAGGATTGGGACGTATGAAACCTTCATTTTCCAGTTGCGTTAACTGATAGTCAAAGTGATGAAACAGCTCATTGTAGTCGGCATAAGTATCACAGAAGTGTCCATATTCTTGCTCACTGTATTGTTTTAGTTTCTCCAGTAGTGCCGCGCCATGCTCGTCGCGTTTAGCATAAATGTAAATTTTTGGACGTTTACCACCACTCGCTTTCACTTGTTCAAAAGCGACTTGCAGTTCGCGTAGCGTATATTGCCCCAAACGAGTATGGAAAAGAAAAATCACAATATCACATTGGCGAATGTAATCATCGTATCTATTCTGCAGATGCTCCTCAGAAAGGTAGCTGGGAAAATCACGCCAGGTACGCTGTTCGAAGCAGATGGCACGTTTCCTATATCCCTTATTCTTCTGCGAAAAGTAGAGGTCCATCTGCAATTTATCTTCATCAAGTTCTGCCGACGAAGCAATAAAGACTTTCACGTTTTTCATGTATCTAAATGTTGTGCCGTTATATACGAATGTTATATGGATCTATTGATCGGCCAATCTATAAAGTTCATATCCTCCCAATGCCAATATGTAGGGCAAATTATAAATAACATCAGCATCCTTCTCTACCTCCTCGGGATGCCTTTGTAGTAGTTCGCTGAAAGGCATAATAAGAGGATGTAGCAAAAACACCTTATCCTTCACCTTAGCACGTTTCCAGCCGGCCACCGTACGCTCGGCATTCCATCGGTACTTCTCCATGCGCACTAACAGATACAAAACTTGGGCTGGCAGTTCTTCATTGAACATAGATTCGGATATGTGTGTCGGTGAGCAGTTACTCCGTCTGATGCCATAGCCCAGTGTGCGACAAAACACACTATAGGCATCTAGTTGATAGCGGTTAGCCCAGCGCAGCGGCTCGCTTAATTTATTCCATAGATATTGCGCCTGGTGGTTCATCAAAATAAAGTCGGCAGAGTGGTTGCCATAGGATTCATACATTTTCTTCAATACCTCTTTTTGTTTGAGGCTTTCATCAGCATAACAACAATCGTATAAGTAGTTCACATACAAAGCCAGTTTGTCTTGTAAGATGTTTTTCTTTATTCCCCTGTCTACCATGCCAAACACTTTGACATAGCGATAACGTCCCTTCTCATCGTCCACCATTGACGACAAATCATTATTAAATTCCTGACGGATAAGCACACGACACTGATATTGATAAACTTCATGCGGCAAGTTTAGTCCTAATGAAAGGCTCAAATCGGGATCATGCACACAAATAGCCACTGTAAGCATACAATGCTTATTTTGTGCCCACTGCTGCAGGCGGGTACGCATAGCAGTACTACAAATGTCGTCATGGCAATATTCCACCTCAATATCATCTATTTGATTCTCTATATAGGGAAATTGAGCTTTGAAGTAGTCTTCCTGTGCCTCCATCTCGCGATCTACTAAAGTGATGCGGGTACGTATACGTTCATCTGCAGGCAGGCGGTCATCATAATTGGCATAATGGCAGATACGTAGTGCTTCGAGTAGCAACGAGCGTCCCACTCGGTTGAATCCCACAATAACCAAATGCACATAGTCTTGACTGGTAGCGCTCCAACTTCCATCAGGTTGTTGCGTTATGCTTATGGGACGATAATCCAGCGGATCATAACGCCTTTCACAATCGGCTGCATAAAGGCTCCATAGCTGCCGGGCCAAGTTTTCGTGGAGATTAAAGGGGCGAAAGAAAATATTAGGCTTGCCTTCTATACAAAAGACTTCGGGCGGCAGATTCATTTTCTGTATATTGGAATATGAAGGGATGCTGTCGAACTGTACATACACAGGCATCATCTTGCCATCAGAACATTTACCACGCAGAGCACTCACCAAATGCACAATAGCGATATTTTTAGCATCGCGCCCGTAACGTTCTTCATCACCCAACACATACACTTCAATAGCACTCTCTATGTTCAACCGCTGGAGTTCCTCAATCGACTCAATGTTGCCAAAGTAAACAAGCACTTGTCTCTCTATCTCGATGGGTAGGGCCGACTGTATACGATGGCGCACTGTCGCCACCTCTATACCGCTCATCAGCAAGATGCGTGCTGAAGGACATTCGTCATACAGTTCGCGTATCATATTGATAGACAATTCATTGAATCCTATTAGCACATAATGATTTTTTATATTACGGTAGGTCATTCGCCCTGTGTATACCACCCCCACACGCCGCTCTATAATATTAGAGATGGTAGAGATGAGCACACCGCCCAGTAAAACGGATCCCGAAATGCTGATAAGTCCCACTAATATCCTGTTAGGCCAGGCAGTCTCTTCTATTTGGTTACCGGGATCGACAAAGTTATTGTACACCACCCAAAGTCTTTCTCCCCATTCCTCGTGTCCATGCAGTTGGATGGAAAAGAGCATCGCGATAATAAAAAAGATAGTCAGCACCGTAGCAATGGTAACGAGTAGCAAGGTGAGCTGTGACTTGATACCTCCCGAAATGGTGCGATCCATGTACTCTTGTGAGAATATCTTCTTGTAGTAGTTAATAAAGCGGTTCATCTGAATAATTTATTGATAGTCGTATTTTATAAGTAGAACATTTAGAGTTGTGTACAAATATAGTGTTTTTTAATAAACTATGTAGTTTTTCACATAACTATTTTCTACAATGCACTTTACCTTGTTATTGTGAGGCATATAATATGAAATTAGGTAAGATACACTATTTCTATGCAGGTAATGTCTCTATTATTTAAAGTTTTTCAGTGCATAGATTTAAGATTTTCAGTGCAGGAATTTATTATCTTTTATGCACTCGGGTAGTTGTCCCATTACAATGGGACAATAGTCACCTTATAGAATGACTAATGTCACTTTATAAGGTGATATTTGTCATTCTATAAGGTGACTATCTATCTCCGAAAGAATGAAAATCACTAAAGATACAAAATTAATCAGTGAAAAGCAATAGTGAGGCAGGAAATATAACCATACTGCCAATGGATTTAATTTATTCCAATACAGATTAGAAATTCTTCCGGAAAGTACATCCATTTCTCCATTCCGAACACCCGTAAGCAGTCTTCCCCTTAATGATAGTTCCTTTACCACAAAGTGGACAGGGTTGGCCAACAAAAGCATCTACCCCACCTGTTGCAGAAGGAGTTGAAGCAATTGTAGCCACCGGAGCCGGAGAACCGGGCAAATCAGCCTTCACTTCGTTCGTCGTTTTTTCCGCTTTTGGTTTCTTTTCTTTCGGTGTACTTGGTTTTCGTTCACGCTTTTTAGGCTCTTTCTTTGCTTTCTCTTCGGCTTTTGCAGCTACTGCATCCTGAATAGTAATACGTCGATTCGTATTATCAGAAAGTACGCTCATCACGATTTCCGAAACCATCTGTTTCAGTTCTTCGAGAAACTGGCGGGCATCGTATGTCTTCTTTTCAATTTCGCGAAGCTTCTTTTCCCAAATACCTGTCAGTTCCGCCGATTTCAATAATTCTTCGTGAATGAGCTGCACCAACTCCACTCCTGTCGGGGTGGCAATCAGGTTCTTTCTCTCCTTACGGATATAATTTCGTTTGAACAGTGTTTCAATGATGGCAGCACGGGTAGACGGACGACCGATACCATTCTCTTTCAAGGCATCACGAAGTTCATCATTATCCACCAGTTTTCCGGCTGTTTCCATTGCACGGAGCAGTGTTGCTTCGGTATAAGGTCTGGGCGGCTGTGTCCATTTCTCGTTCAAGTCGGGAATGTGAGGACCACTTTCACCCTTCACAAAGGTAGGGAGTACATTTTCATCCTCTTCCTCTTTTTCTTCAGTAGGATCTTTTACGTCCTTTGCAAACACGACACGCCATCCCGGTTCCAGAATTTGTTTTCCGGTTACCCGGAATTCTATCTTATCCACTTCTCCCATGACGGTAGTAGTAGAAATCTTACAGTCCGGATAGAATACGGCTATAAAACGACGGGCTATCAAGTCATAGACACGACGTTCCATATCCGTCAGGTTTTGAGCATAGACTCCGGTGGGGATAATGGCGTGGTGATCCGTCACTTTCGAGTTGTCAAATACCTTTTTCGATTTAGGAAGTGTAGTGCCGGCTAACGGAGCTGTCAAGACTTCGTAATCACGGAGTCCTTTCAGGATAGCAGGACATTTCGGGTAAATATCGTCACTCAAGAAAGTAGTATCAACACGCGGATAGGTAGCTACCTTCTTCTCATAAAGAGACTGAATCAGTTTCAGCGTTTCATCAGCCGAATAAGCGAATTTCTTATTACATTCTACCTGAAGAGAAGTCAAGTCGAACAAACGTGGGGCGAACTCTCTCCCATCTTTCTTGCCAACACTAGTGACTACAAACGGAAGATCCTTTATGCGTTCTACCAATGCCTCGCCTTCTTCCCGGTTAGCGATAGGGTCGATACCCGGATTATCTATTTTCTTTTTTCCACCGTTCTTTTCTTCTTCCGCAGCAATTTCTTCATCACTTTTGCGGATAAGTGCGGAAAAAGTGGTATCCCGATAGTTGGTTTTCAGTTCCCAGTATTGCTTGGGTTCGAAATTAGCTATTTCCAACTGACGGTTGACAATCAGTGCCAGAGTCGGTGTCTGTACACGACCGATAGAGAGTACCTGTTTATTTTGACCGTATTTAATGGTGTAAAGACGGGTGGCGTTCATCCCTAATAGCCAGTCACCCATCGCACGAGAAAGTCCGGCTTCATAGAGTGACTGAAAATCTGTCTGATCTTTCAGCTTCGCAAACCCTTCCCGGATAGCTTCTTCTGTCAATGAAGAAATCCACAGACGTTTCACCGGACAGCGTGCACCTGCTTTCTGCATCACCCAACGCTGAATCAATTCTCCCTCTTGCCCGGCATCACCGCAGTTGATGATTTCATCTGCGTTCTGCATCAGTCCCTCGATAATGTGGAATTGTTTTTCGTAGGTAGGATTCTCTATCAACTTGATGCCGAAACGTGGAGGAATCATTGGCAGGCTACCTAAATTCCATGATTTCCAGTTAGGCGTGTATTCATGCGGCTCTTTCAGGGTACAAAGATGCCCGAATGTCCAGGTCACCTGGTATCCGTTTCCTTCTATATATCCTTCTTTTCTGGTATGAGCGCCGAGTACTTCGGCTATATCGCGTGCTACTGATGGCTTTTCGGCTATGCAAACTATCATTTTTTCTCTTCTTGTTTTTACACTAACAGCTTACAAAGTTACACGATTATTTCTCATTGACCGCATGAAGAGAGAAAAAAGTCCATAAAGGCATAGATCGGAGAAAGAATGATAACTTCAACTGAATAGTTTTCAAGATGTACCGCTTTCTCCTTTTTTATACCACTCCATTTGATGTTTGATAAGCTATATAATGAAGCTGCACAGTTCTACACACGATATGTGCATAGCTCTGTGCAGCCTCTCTATAACGTTTCTATTTTAAACCGGAGAAATCGCAGAAAAGAGGATAATGTGTAGAAGCAATGGTCACATCTACTCCTGACAGGTTTTCTATCACATCGGCCTGTGTCACGTTTACGTTGTGACTCTTCAAAGACACGATAAAGTCAAGACGACGTTTCTTACCACTGACTTCGGTAGACTTATCGGCACTAAGAAGATTCCAGTTACTCTTCACCATTTGGAAAAACTCGCTTTCCAAGTCGCCCTCATTGAAGTATCCTAACAGGAATGCAGGTTTATTATAGGCGGACAGTTTCGTTTCTAACGTTTGAAGGGCCTCTATACGCTTTGCCATATCCGTATCGAAGTTGGTACTGGCTACTACAAACTTTTCATATTCCACTACCATGGCTGCACGCATCTCGCTCTTTCCCGCCATTTGGTATCTGTCTACACTTACAGGTTCTTCTTTTGTCAGTATACCAACACCGAATTCACCGCCTTTATAATCAATGGCTTTAGCAAAGTAATCATGCATATTTGCTTTCTGTGCCAGTACGTTCAACTGGTCGATACCTTCCGAACGTTCCGTCTCCTTATCCAGTCCCTGCAAGCAGACAATATCCGCATTCATTTTGGCGATAATACGTCCTGTCCGGTCGTAATCAATCACGCCATCTGTACCTTTACAATAGGTCAGGAAATAGTTACCTATGCGCAGGTCACCTTCTGCCTTCGGATATTCTTCAAGTCCGGTCGGCTTCTTAAAATCACAATAAAGTGGATAATGGTCGGAAGTTATTGCTACGTTGACACCATCCAGGTTGTATATTACATTCGATTTTACCACAATGGTAGGTGGAGTTTTCAAAGTAACGACAAAATCAATCCGTTTGGTAGCTTGTCCGGTAGGAAAAGTGTTTTCTGTAGAACTGACAACCTCCCATTCTTTCTTCAGTTCCGTAAAGAATGTGCCATTCATCAAGTCCTCGTTAAAGTCACCAGCCATATAAACCACTTTATTATATGTTTTGGCAAGGTCTGTGAGCTGTTTTGCAGATTCAACTCTATTATTCTCTTCCAAAGCCAAGTGGGTGGAGATAACTACATAGTTCTCAAATTCGGCTATGGCAGCAGAACGGAGTTCGGCACCGGGAAGGAGATAAGTCTTCGTGCTGATCGGCGTCCCTTTGAACAAAAGGCCATTACCGTATTCACCACCCTGGTAAGCGATTGACTTACTAAAATAGTAATTCATGCCTGTTTTATCCGCCAAGGTTTTCAGTTGGTCGACTTTATTACTGCGGGTAGTCATGTAGTCCACTTCCTGCAGGCAAACGACATCGGGTTCCATTCCGTTGATAACAGCGGCTGTCCTGTCATAATTAATCACGTCATCGTTACCGGCACAATGCCTTATATTAAAGGTCAACACTCTAAGGCTCCCCTCCCCTTTCGGATAAGTATAGGAAACTTCCTGTTTACCGTAAGGTATCATATTATCGAATTTAGAGTTGTCCATGTCGTCGGCACAGGACAAGTTGGCAAACACGGTTGCCAAAAGGCATATATAAGAAATCATATTTTTCATAAGAATTTATATTTCTGAATCTAATTAATTAAAGTTCAATCCGTCATTCCAACCGGGATTCTGTGTTATCACACCATTGGACAAAGTACGTTCGCTGATAGGAACAGGGTACAAATAATCTCTGTCTTCATTCCATTTCTTGGTAATCAGACTATGACAGATGATATAACCACTTTCGCCATTCGACAAGCGAATCTGCTCGCCGATCTCTAAATATAAAGGTACATTTCCGGCAGGTTTTGTTCCTACGTAGAAACAGACATCATCCGTACCGTCTTTATCTAAATCGTAAGTTCCGGGCCCGGGAACATAGATTCCCAGCAGATCGTTCTCAAATAGTTTACCTTCTTTCCAACGCATGATGTCGTAATAACGGAAACCCTCCATTGCCAGTTCGATGGTTCGTTCGCGACGGATTTCAAGGATTACTCCCTGATTGGCTCCTTTCACATTCGGATAACCTGTGGCGGCACTCATCAAATACGGGTCGGGTTTTGAATTTGCCAGTTCCATATCCAGATTAGTCATTCCTACCCTGTCTCTAAGTAATTTAATAGATTTATTGATGTCGGCTTGCTTCAAAGTGCCTAGTTCGGCTTTTGCTTCTGCAAAATTCAGATACACCTCTGCCGTGCGGAACAGGGGAATATCGTTGCACGATTTATTATATTCATCGTAGTTAGCCGTCATCGAATATTTTATCAGGTGATATCCGGTCATAGTATAAGCTAGGTTCGGGGCTTCTTTCTTTGTACTTCCGATTCTCGTATATCCAGGGGTACGAATGGTTTGTGCCAGTCGCGGATCCCGATTCTGACATTCCTGATCGAATGTCATCGTTTCATAACCGGCTTTATCCGTGAAACGGCTTCCGTCCGCCATCAGATAAGAATTCACAATCTTCTTGTTCATTCCCGGACGTCCCATTGTGGTGGAGTTCTCATAATTCTGCACATTATGAAGCACAGAAAGAGAAGCTTCATAGTCACGCCCGAAAATCACTTCATCCGCTTGTAGATTTATGGAAGCGAATAAATCCCTGTAAGGTGTGCTGCCCGATTTATAGAGTGTATATCCGCTTTCGTTCATAAAGGTTTCAGAAGCCGAGACACAAGCATTCAGGTATTTTTCACAATCCTCCAGTCCATGATATTTGCGGAAAGTACCCTCAAACAGGCAGACACGGGATTTCAGTGCCAATGCCGTCCACCGGGTCAGTACATACGCATTCTTCGTTTTCGGAAGATTGGCTATCGCAAAATCCAGGTCCTCCAGCATTTTCTGCATGACAAATTCACGTGAGTCCCGGGCTTTATACAATTCGGGATCATCCGAGTCGAGTGCTTTGTCATACCAGGGAATATCGCCATATCTCTTCACCTTCTCAAAGTAGAAATAAGCTCTGAAAAAACGGGCAACACCATCGTAACGGTTACGGGCATTCACTTCCGTGCAGTTATGGGAATACTGCAGATAGAAATTAATATCGCGAAGTGCCGTAAAATTCCAACCGTTTCCTTCATCGGGTATGATGCGCTGTCCGGACATTTCGAGCATCAAGTCGGACTTGACAATCAAATCGGACGACTCGGAATAAATATCGACAGCGGACGGAACCAGATTGTTATAAAACTGATTCGTAAATAATCGCAACTCATCTTCAGTCTTGAAATATACATCCGGATACAGGCGGTCTTTGGGTGTCTTATCCAACCAATCGTCGCAAGATACGAAAGATACCGCCAACGCGAACAACCAGGATACTATATAAATAGGTTTCATAATTCAAATATTAGTTAGTTTAAAAAGTTACGTTCACTCCAAAAGAATAGGTCTTTGACCAGGGATACAACTTTGCGTTACCATTTGCCGATTGGATGGAATTTTCTGCCGACGCTTGTTCCGGATCAATGTAGTCGCTCTTTAGCGGAGAGAAGGTAAACAGATTCTCACCACTGAAATAGATATGCAGGCGTTCTATCTTTACCTTCTTCGTCCATACGGCGGGAATCGTATAGCCTACTGTGATATTCTTCACTCTGCAATAAGCCAGATTCTGCAAATAACGGTCGTTCACCACTCCCAAAGAACGGTTATTGCCGAGGGCAAGATACCCTATCGGACGTGGGAAATAAGCATCGGGATTTTCCGGGCTCCATACCTGGCTCAAGAAATCGCGTGGAATGAACGATGAATACGGACGAGCGTATGGTCCCCAAAAGAATACAGAATTAGTACCCGGATACCAGTCTTGATGTCCTACTCCCTGAAGATAGATGGAGAAGTCGAATCCATACCAGTCGAAACCACCTTGAATACTGTATGTATAGCGCGGCAATGAGTTTCCGATTATTTTGCGGTCGCCCGGATCATCTGCCGTGTTCGAGCCGGAAGATATTGTATGGTCGCCGTCCAAATCAACAAATTTCATATCACCGGCGTGAAGTCCCGGATTCACCTGCGCTGTATTGATAACGAAGTTGACTGCTGTTTGGTCGACGTTATAGTTTGCCGCTTCTTCGTCTGTTCTGAAAAGTCCGTCTACTACATATCCCCAGATATCTCCCAATTTCTGACCTACATAATAATCACTCAATATCTTGGAAGGATTATCGAATTTGGTTATTTCCGATGTATTATCTGCCAAGCCTACGGACAGGTTATAACGGAAAGGTTTGTTTGCCAGTTTGAAAGCATCATTCCAAGTCAGCATCAATTCCCAGCCTTTGGTACGCAAGTTGGCTGCATTTTGCTTGGGCTCGTTGGCTCCATAAGCACCGGGAAGCTTTTTGCCGGAAGTTTGCATACCTTTAGTATCACGAACATAGGCATCGGCAGTCAGGTTCAGACGGTTGTTCAGGAATCCGAGATCGAGTCCTACGTTCCAAGTCGAAACGGTTTCCCAGGTCAGGTCGGCGGAATTCGGGTCGGAGACACTTGCATAAGAGCCTTTCTTCTGATCGCCAAAGATATAATTCATTGTACCGTTGGTATTAATGGTTTGGATATAATCGTAATATCCTACCTGCTGATTTCCTAACGAACCGTATGAGAGACGCAATTTCACATTATCAATATTCTTCTTTAAATTCCCGAAAAACGGTTCTTCACTGATTCTCCATCCTACGGAAGCCGAGGGGAAGAAACCGAAACGGTGTCCGCTTCTGAAACGTGAACTTCCGTCATAACGTCCGCTTGTCTCAAATAGGTAACGACCTCCTTTATAGGAGTAATTAAGACGATAAAATGCTCCCAAAAGCGCATATTCATTCTGTCCGCCGGACATAGTCATCGCATCTCCGACTGCCAGATTTAAGTCATTCAAGTCATCGGAGAGCAAACCCTGGCGGGAGACTTTGATATCTTTCAGACGCTTGGTTTCATAATTGTAACCTGCCATGATTTTTATCTGATGGTCGGCAATATCCAGCATATAATCACCATAAACATTGAAAGCCTGATACCAATGATTGGTCTGTGTTTCCTTCAACTGATTCACACCGCTTCCGGTAGTCAGATAGGATATCTCACCCGGATATTTGGAATATGGTACATTTACTGTTCTGTTCATGGTCTGATAGTTATAGTGCAGGTAGCTGTAGTTTGCACGGACATTCAGGTTCTTCATTACATTGAAACTTGCTTCGAAAGTCGTGGAAAACTCATACCGCTGGTCTTCATTCTTATGTTTTCCATAAGCAAGGATAGCTCCCATGCCATCCAAAACAGCAGAATTGCTCAACGAAGTCAGATACACCGCACTGCCATCCGGATTAATGGGTACAAAGCTCGCCAGTGCATGATTCACCGCAGTATTGAAGTTGTTATTAATACCCGATAATCCCGGATAAGAGTAACTATTATAATGGTACTTCGTGTTATTGCTGATTGTCAGTCGTGGAGTGATCTTTGCCGAGATTTTACTTCTGAAATTATACACCTTGTATTTATCAGGATTCTGTCTGAAGATACCCGTTTGGTCAACTGTATTTCCTGATAAATAATAGTCCAACTTTTCATTTCCCCCACTGACACTGATATTGTGCTCCCACATCGGTCTGTTTTTACGATAAAGATAATTATACCAGTCGAAGTTACCGTAATAGACGTATGTATCTCTTCCGTCACGTTGGTCGGTAACTACCCAGGGACGTTCGGGATTCTCCGTTTTATCATTCCGGCGCAACCAAAGCTGGCGGTAGTCTTCTTCCGTATAGTTGGTATAAGGCTTTCCGTTATAATTGGTATAAAACAAGTCGTTGATGCCTGCCGAATAATATCCCCTGGTTTCAAAATCAGTAGAAGTCGTCTGATTGCTCCATGAATATCTTCCATCATACGAAACGGTAGTCTTGCGGGCGGAGCCTTCCTTGGTAGTCACGAGGATAACACCATAAGAAGCACGAGCCCCGTAAATAGCGGCCGAAGATGCATCTTTTAATACGGAAATAGAAGCGATGTCATTCGGATTCAAGCGGTCGATATCCCCTTCTATTCCGTCAATCAGCACTAATGGCGATGCATTGCCACTGATAGAATTCACACCACGGATATTGATAGTTGCCGAAGCTCCCGGATACCCAGACCCAAAAGTTACATTCATATTGGGCACAGTCCCTTGCAACATCTGTGAGGCTCTCGGCACGGGTCTGTCTTCCATCGCTTTACTGTCTACTACTGCAACAGCTCCCGTCAGGTTTATTTTCTTTTGAGTACCGTAGCCTACCACCACCACTTCTTCCAGCGTAGCCGTATCCTCCCGGAGTATTACTCTCGAAGATTTCTGCAAGTCGGAGACTTTAATTTCTTTCTTCTCAAATCCAATATAGGACACAACGACTAGGGCATTGGCCGGAACCGAAGATAATGTAAATTCACCATCCAAATTCGTGATCGTTCCCATAGACTGTCCCATCACCTGTACACTGGCACCGATTACCGGGTCACCGTTCACATCGACCACTTTCCCCGTAACCCGATGTAAAGGCTGCGATGGGACGGCAGTAGTATTACGTTCTGTTTTCTTTGTGATGATAATCATCCGGTTTTGTAGTTTATACTCTACATCCTTATCCAAAACAGTAGCAAGCACATTATTAACAGTTGCCTGCTGAAAGGAAGCCGTTATCTTCTTGTTTTCATTAACCTCGTCCGTTTTATAGATAATGGAGTACTTCGTCTGCCGCTCAACTTCTTTCAATACCGCCTTCAGCGGCTCATTTTTAAAGACCTTTGTAACTGTCTGCGCCCGTAGTGACTGGACGCCCAAACACAACAGAATCAGGAGAAACAGTCTAAAAAATGAGTTTCTTCGGTCATTCATAATTTTATCAATTAAGTTGTTACAATTTAAAGTGATTTATATTTAAGGATATATATATTCGATTGTAGTATTTCTCTGAATCGCTTCTATAAGATAAAACAACTCATCATTCATCTGCCCAACCCCTATAAAAGCAAAAAAGCAGATTATTTCTGCTTTTTTGTATCGACTGGCTTTATTTATTCAGACCACTGGAATATCGGATAACCGTTCGTTCCTTTTTTCCAAAGATTCGGATTCCAGGCTACGATGATATTCCCCAGTTCTTCCGCTGACTTCGCCACTCCGTGAAAAGTTGTTCCCGTGGCTGATGATTCGTCTGATGCGGTAATCGTTTTTTCATTCACTTTGAGTACAATACTTTCGCAGGTGTAACAATTCTCATAACTGCCTAATGAAGCAGAGACCCCAACAATGCGTCCTACGGTTGACGAAGCATCCACTCCGGTCAAGTTACTCCATGCTGCGCTGTTCTTGATAGCAATGTCACAACTTTTGTCGATTTGTCCCAAAATACCGCCTACGCCTCCTTTAGTTGCACTGACTGCTCCGTATGCATAGCAGTTCTCAATAAATCCGCCGACACCTACTTTCCGTCCGGCAATACCGCCTGCTTTTCCGCCACTTGCCGCCTGATCGCTGACCGTTGCATTTGAATAACAGTTCTTTATATAACTTTCTTGCCCATCATAGCTATTTGCCAATACACCGGCTATTCCACCTGCCGCACCAGAACCGATTACTTCGCCGGTCGTATAGCAGTTCACAATTCTTCCTGTCTTATTTCCGTTACCTTTATCTTTAAGTCCGAGATAACCGGTAATAATTCCAATCCCCTGCCGAGCAGATGATACAGAAGCATTCACAAAGCCCACATTACGACAATCACCGCACAATACTCCGAAGAAACTTGGATAATCACCGGCAGAACATTTGAAGTTCTTAATGACATGGCTGTCTCCGTCAAAATCTATTTCATAAGGAAAATCACCGGAACCATTCAACGACTGCCAGTCATCAATGCCTGCCATATCAATATCAGCACCTAACTGGAAATAAACTTTTACTCCCGATTTCAACACACTACGCATATTTCTGATCTGCGTAGCATTCATTATCATATAAGGTTTGCTGTCCGTTCCGTTTCCTTTCTCGAACAAACCGCCGGCACCGTCTCCGTCACCATCACTATTTCCGTCATCCGTTTCCGTTTTTTCGAACGGAACACGAGTGTATGAGTCCAAAGGATTAGGGTCAGAACACGAGATTGCAACAGATGCCATCATCAACAGCATCCCAAATCTGCCTATTTGAGTAATATTCATACTTGATTTCTTTACAATTAAACATTGAGTTCTTATCTTATATATATATCCTTTTCCTTATATTCTACTTTGATAGGTATGATTTCTTTCAGTGCGTCCATTACATCTACGATTGTCTCTTTATTACGCAACGAAACACGGAACTTCATATCGCCCAATTTCTCCGACTCTAACTGAATATGCACATCGTACTGACGTGAAAGCTTCTTCACCATCTCTCCTAACGTAATGTCATCATATTCAATCCTGTCTTCCGCCCACGCCATTGCCTGACGTGCATTTACCTTCTTTCCTTTCAACTGTCCTGTTGCCAAATCCAGAGAAATAGATTCTCCCGGAGACATCCGTATCTGATCTTTTTTATAATTCAACTCTACCGCTCCTTCCAGCAAGGTGGTTGTTATATACGAATCGTCCGAATAGGCAGATACATTAAATTTCGTACCTTTCACCACCACATCATATTCATGCGTCTTTACCGTAAATTGCTTTCCATTCTGTTTAGTCACCTCAAAATACCCCTCTCCTTCCAGCTCCACCACCCGGTCGGCTGTATTAAAATGATTCGAATATCTTAATACGGAACCTGCATTCAGCCATACAACCGTACCATCCGAAAGCTGTATCTTACTTTTATCCCCCAACGGAGCTTCGCAAACAAAGAAAGTCTTTGGCGTAAACAAGTAAATAGCCTGTTGAATACCCAACGTAGTACCGACAATCAATGCTATAACGGCAGCAATACGGGCTATCTTCCATATACCAGGTTTCGACTTTTTCAATAACGGAACAATCGCTTCCTGCGTATACATCTTATGCTTCAAAGCTTCCCATTCGGCATCTGTCTCCGAATCGGTATTCCGGTGATTCATCCATTCTCTCTCCCATTGACGGAACCTGCCATAGCCACCTTCCACCTGTTCGATATATTCGAACAGATTCTTTTCGTCAGCTCTTGATATGCGTCCTTCAAAATACTGAATAGCCAATTCACGGATATTTTCTTCTTGCTTCATGATATTCACTTTCTATAAGATGTAACAACCCATATTTCTTTTACCCAACCTCTGAAACAAAAAAAGCAGAAAAAAACTTTCCTGCTTCTTATTCTTTATATAACCGAAGAGTGCATTGATTATTTCTGCTCCATCATCAGCCATGCCAATATCACTATATACAGATCCACCGGATAGCGTTCGCTGAAATGCCGGGAGAAATATTGCAAAGCCCTTGCTATATGCTTTTCGACTGCTGTGGTAGATATTTGTAGTTTTTCTGCGATTTCTCTGTTCTTCAATCCCCTGAAACGGCTTAACAAAAAAATCTCACGCGACCTATCCGGTAACTGATTAAGCACAAGGGCAATCTGCTCCTGCAATTCTTTGTATAATAATTTATGTTCTGCATCCTGCATAAAGTCTGCATAGTAGAGTCTTTCTTCCCCATCCACCTTTGCCAGGTACTCCACCCGGTACTTTTCAACAATCGAGCGATGCTTCAGATAATTTAGACATCCATTGCGGACCATAGAAAAAAGAAGAGAAGTAAGTGAGAAGGCAGATAACATTTCGCGACGTTCCCAAAATCGTAAGAAACACTCTTGAATAATATCACGAACCGTTTCTTCATCTTCTATAAAACGAATAGCATACCCTCGCAAACGAGGATAATAACTCTTGAACAGAAACTCAAAAGCTGCATTATTGCCTCTTTTCAGCTCTCCCAATAATTGTTTATCATCCATGAAATCTACCATAGTTTAGAAATTTATGCGCAAAGGTACGGGTCAACAGTTAACAAAGTGATGACAATATTATGAATATTTTTTCAATAAATCAAATTTGAGGTACTTTTTTATAAAACGCCAAAAAGGAAGTTTTCAATAATAGGATACAAAAAAAGGGTCAGTTACTGACCCTTTTTTCTATTAATTCATGGTTTCCCACTTATTGCATATACAATCTGTCAATAAGAAAGTTTTCCTTATTCTTCATCCATTAGGATTTCCAGAATCTGACAAGCAGCTTTCGCTACCGGAGTACCCGGACCGAAGATAGCAGCTACACCTGCCTTATACAAGAAATCGTAATCTTGTGCAGGAATAACACCACCGGCAATCACTACAATGTCTTCGCGACCCAGTTTCTTCAGTTCTTCAATAATTTGCGGAACCAATGTCTTATGTCCGGCAGCCAGTGAAGAAACACCTACTACATGAACGTCGTTTTCAACAGCCTCGCGAGCAGCTTCCGCCGGAGTCTGGAACAACGGTCCCATATCCACATCGAAGCCACAGTCAGCATAACCGGTTGCTACGACTTTAGCACCACGGTCGTGACCGTCCTGTCCCATCTTTGCAACCATGATACGAGGTTGACGTCCCTCTTTCTTCGCGAACTTCTCGGCCAGTTCACAAGCACGTTTGAAGTCGCTATCGTTTTTACTTTCTGATGAATACACGCCTGATATCGTTCTAATTATTGCTTTATAACGTCCTACTATCTGTTCACAAGCATAAGAAATCTCACCCAATGTTGCGCGAACACGAGCTGCTTCCACAGCCAATTCCAACAAATTACCCTTGCCAGTCTTCACACATTCGGTAATTGCTGCCAATGCTTTGTCCACTTCAGCCTGGTTACGTCCATCTTTCAAACGTTTCAGGTTTTCGATCTGTTCAAGACGGACTGCAGTATTATCAATTTCAAGAATATCAATCGGAGCTTCTTTTTCCAAACGATACTTGTTCACACCGACAATTGTCTGCTGACCACTGTCGATACGAGCCTGTGTACGTGCAGCAGCTTCTTCGATACGCATCTTTGGAATACCTGTTTCGATAGCTTTCGCCATACCACCCAGTTTTTCAATTTCCTGAATATGCTCCCAAGCCTTGTGTGCCAGTTCGTTCGTCAGAGATTCTACATAGTAAGAACCACCCCATGGGTCAACGTTCTTGCAGATGTAAGTTTCTTCCTGAATGTAAATCTGTGTATTACGGGCAATACGTGCGGAAAAATCTGTTGGAAGAGCAATAGCCTCATCCAATGCATTGGTATGCAAAGATTGAGTATGCCCCAAAGCTGCAGCCATAGCCTCAATACAGGTACGTCCTACGTTATTGAACGGATCCTGTTCGGTCAGTGACCAGCCTGAAGTCTGCGAGTGAGTACGCAACGCCAGTGATTTCGGGTTCTTCGGATTGAATTGTTTCACAATCTTTGCCCACAACATACGTGCAGCACGCATCTTGGCTATTTCCATAAAGTGATTGGTTCCAATCGCCCAGAAGAAAGACAGACGCGGTGCAAATGCATCAATATCAATGCCTGCTGCCGTTCCTGCACGAAGATATTCCAAACCATCGGCCAATGTATAAGCTAACTCGATATCCGCGGTTGCGCCTGCTTCCTGCATGTGATAACCGGAGATAGAGATAGAGTTGAACTTAGGCATCTTCTGCGAAGTGTATTCGAAAATATCTGAAATAATCTTCATAGAGAATGCAGGCGGATAAATATAAGTATTACGCACCATGAATTCTTTCAGAATATCATTCTGGATAGTACCGGCCATTTCTTCGAGTTTAGCACCTTGTTCCAGACCGGCATTGATATAGAATGCCATAATCGGAAGTACAGCTCCATTCATTGTCATAGACACAGACATCTTATTCAATGGGATACCATCGAACAGCACTTTCATATTTTCCAATGAACAGATAGATACACCGGCTTTACCTACGTCACCCACTACACGTTCGTGATCGGGGTCATAACCGCGGTGAGTAGCTAAGTCGAATGCCACTGACAAACCTTTCTGACCGGCAGCCAAATTACGGCGATAAAATGCATTTGATTCTTCGGCGGTAGAAAATCCGGCATACTGGCGGATGGTCCAGGGACGAAGAGTGTACATTACTGAATACGGACCGCGCAGATAAGGAGGAAGTCCGGCAGCATAGCCAAGGTGTTCCATTCCTTCGAGGTCTTCTTTTGTATAAACAGGCTTCACTTCAATGTGTTCCGGTGTTTTCCAGTCAGCGGAGATACCGTTAGCCTTTTGCCATTCAGCACCATTAGTCGGCTGAAATGCGGCATATATATCGATGTTTTTAAAATCTTTTCTCATCTTACTTCAATAGTTTAGCGTTAAACTCTTTCAAGGTATCCAATACATTGACACGAACATGGATGAAGTTTTCGATACCTGCAGCTTTCAGGTCGTCCATACAAGCCGGAGCACCGGCAACGATAAACATAGCACGACCATTCAGTGCTTTGAAAGCAGGAATTGCATATTCAGCATATTCATCATCGCTGGAACAGATAACAACAATATCAGCTTTTGCAGCCATAGCTGCCTCTACTCCTGCTTCTACTGTCTCAAATCCCAGATTATCAATTACTTCATAACCGGCACAAGCCAGGAAGTTACAAGAATATTGAGCACGTGCCTGACGCATTGCCAAATTTCCGATGGTTAACATGAACGCTTTCGGACGTTTGCCTGATGCTTCTGTTTCGAGACGCAATGCTTCAAACTGACTGGCAGCACGATCGAACACCAGAGTATCCACCTCTTTTTCGCAAGTATGAGAGTCACCTCCGCAACAACACTTACCTTCAACAGGTTGCTTATTGCCAGCCTTTTCATTGAAGTTCGGGAATTGGTTGGTACCCAACAGCACTTCACGACGCTGTGCAACTGCTTTATGACGAGCTTTGTTGCTCTCATTCACAGCAGCCTGAACAGTTCCTGCTTTCAATGCCGCATAGAAGCCACCTGCTTCTTCTACAGCAAGGAAGAGTTCCCAAGCCTGTTTTGCAATAGCCACAGTCAGATTCTCGATATAATAAGAACCGGCAGCAGGGTCGATCACTTTATCAAAATGAGATTCTTCTTTCAGCAGCAGTTGTTGGTTACGAGCCAGGCGTTCTGAGAACTCGTCCGGAGTCTCATAAGTCTTATCAAACGGAGTTACCGTCATAGAGTCTACGCCTCCTAATGCAGCACTCATGGCTTCAGTCTGTGTACGAAGCAGATTTACATGTGCATCAAACAAAGTAAGATTGAAAGTAGAAGTTTCGGCATGAACCGCCATTTTTGCTGCGCAACGACATTCTCCGTTAGGACCTTTATTCTCGCAATCACGCACACATTCAGGATTGTAAGAAGCTACAATATTTGCCCAAAGCAAACGTGCCGCACGGAATTTCGCTATTTCAAGGAAATAATTGGAACTGATACCAAAATTAAATTTGATTTTCTTAGCTACTATGGCAGCAGGAATACCGGCATCAGTCAATTGACCCATATATTCATTTCCCCAAGCCAGAGCATAACCCAGTTCCTGAGAAATATAAGCGCCTGCATTATTCAATGATAAAGCGTTTACATTCAGCACACGATAGAAAGGAAGCGGCTGAATGGCTTCAATCAAAGATTTGGCTGTTTGTACCATATCACCTTTCTCCTTGCCACGAGTCAGCATCTTGTTGAAGAAATCATAGTTGATAGAACCTTTCAGTTTCTTCACATCATAATCTTTCTTCTGGAAATAAGCTACCAGCAGATTAGCCAACTCAACCACATGCCCCTGACAGGTTGAGAAATTCAGTTCAACACACTCTGCCTGAATATCACTTAACAGTGTTTCAATATATTCCGCATTAAGTTCTTTTGCTTTCACATGGAAAGAAAGTGAGTCAACACCCTTATTTAGGATATCCAGTGCTTTCGCATTGGCTTCTTTCGGACATTCTACTCTAATTTCCTGACGGACCAACCATGCATTGTTGTCTTTTTTAGTTCCTCTTAAATAAGGGAACTCTCCAGGAAGTGCATCAGTAGTTTTTAAATCCTCCAGATCTTCCATCCGGTAAAAAGGTTTCACTTTAAACCCTTCGTTTGTTTTCCAAACGAGCTTCTTCTCAAAATCAGCACCTTTTAAATCGGCTGTAACCTTCTCCATCCATTGTTCGGTGGAGGCAGGAGAAAAGTCTGAGAAGAGTTTTTCTTTTTTGTCTGCCATAGTTTATTTAAAATTAAAACAAGATTAATATTGTCTTTATTTTTATCTATCTCTTTCTAAATGTCAGTCGTTCGACCTGCAAATATAACCAATAAGTTAAAACGAATCTCTTTTTTAGGGAAAATTCGCACAGGACGCCCCGATTCGTCAAGTGCATACAATCTGCATAGAAATTCTTCATTTTTAGTTCTTCTTTTATTTGATTAGCTCCAATGTTATGAGTAATTTTGCACTCGTTTTTAGAAAAACATTATAAAAACTGCTATATTATGGATTGGTTACAAAGTTTATTATGGGACCCCAGCTCCGTAGCTCACATCGTGCTCCTCTACGCATTTGTAGTGGCTGCCGGCGTGTATCTTGGTAAGATAAAGATATTCGGAGTTTCTTTGGGCGTCACATTTGTTTTGTTTGCCGGCATCCTAATGGGACATTTCGGCTTCACAGCCGATACACACATCCTACATTTCATCCGTGAATTCGGATTGATCTTGTTCGTATTCTGTATCGGTCTTCAGGTGGGGCCATCTTTCTTCTCCTCTTTCAAAAAAGGAGGAATGACATTAAACCTGTTGGCTGTAGGCATCGTAGTGTTAAATATTGCTGTCGCACTGGGGCTTTATTACCTCTGGAACGACCGGGTAGAACTGCCGATGATGGTAGGTATCCTTTACGGAGCAGTGACAAATACTCCGGGACTTGGTGCTGCCAATGAGGCTCTGAATCAGTTGCATTATACCGGTCCGCAGATTGCTCTCGGTTATGCATGTGCTTATCCCCTCGGTGTGGTAGGTATCATTGGTTCTATCATTGCCATCCGTTACATCTTCCGTGTCAATATGGCGAAAGAAGAAGAAAGCCTGAAAATCCAAAGTGGAGATTCACACCACAAACCTCACATGATGAGCCTGGAAGTTCGCAATGAATCAATTAGTGGAAAAACGCTGATTGAAATCAAGAATTTCCTGGGCCGTAAGTTCGTTTGCTCCCGAATTCGCCATGATGGTCATGTAAGTATTCCCGACCATGAAACAGTGTTTAATATAGGCGACCAGTTATTTATCGTCTGCTCGGAAGAAGACGCTCCTGCAATTGTAGTATTTATCGGAAAAGAAGTGGAGCTCGACTGGGAAAAACAAGACCTCCCAATGGTTTCCCGTCGTATTCTGGTTACCAAACCGGAAATCAATGGTAAAACATTAGGTTCTATGCACTTCCGTAGTATGTATGGGGTCAATGTCACTCGTATCAACCGTTCCGGTATGGACCTGTTTGCCGATCCGAATCTGATACTTCAGGTAGGTGACCGCGTTATGGTGGTAGGACAGCAAGATGCAGTGGAACGTGTTGCCGGTGTACTGGGTAATCAGTTAAAACGCTTGGATACACCGAACATTGTTACGATCTTCGTTGGTATCTTCTTAGGTATCCTTCTGGGTAGTCTTCCGATTGCATTCCCAGGTATGCCGACTCCTTTAAAATTAGGTTTGGCAGGCGGACCGCTGGTAGTGGCAATTCTTATCGGCCGTTTCGGTCATAAGCTGCATTTAGTGACTTATACAACCATGAGTGCCAACCTGATGCTTCGTGAAATCGGTATCGTTCTCTTCCTTGCCAGTGTCGGTATAGATGCCGGTGCCAATTTCGTGCAAACGGTAGTCGAGGGAAACGGATTACTATACGTAGGTTCCGGTTTCCTTATCACCGTTATCCCGCTACTTATCATCGGCACCATCGCAAGATTATATTATAAGGTAAACTACTTCACCCTGATGGGATTGATAGCCGGTAGTAATACCGACCCACCGGCATTGGCTTATGCCAATCAAACAACCTCCGGAGATGCTCCGGCAGTGGGATACTCTACAGTTTATCCGTTATCGATGTTCCTCCGTATTCTGACGGGACAGATGATATTATTAGCAATGATGTAAATCAAGTTTAGCATATAAACAATAAAGCCGGCTATATCCAAATGGAATACGCCGGCTTTATTTATTTTTTCAATCTGCTTTTCTATCCTGTCATACAAGCTGCAGTTTCTTTACTACAAATTCTTCAATGAACCGCACTGTCTCTTCAATTCCCAAAGAAGAAGAATCGATGCACAAATGATAAGTAGCTGCTGCTCCCCACGTTTTATAGCTATAATAATTATAGTATTCCAAACGTCTCTTATCCGCTTTTTCGATCATTTCTTCTGCAGCTTCCGCATCAATATGATGCATGCCACACAACCGCGCTATGCGATCTTCTTTAGAGGCTGAAATAAAAACATTAGCGCAACGAGGATGCTCTCTCAGAATATAATCTGCGCAACGTCCTACAAAGACACAAGATCTTTCTGCTGCCAGATGACGGATCACATCACTCTGTACTTTGAACAAGGCATCATTGCTCAAGCAGTTGTTACATGGCATAGCTCCCTCACTGATAAAAGGGAAACGCATACCGAACAGTCCGCCAATAATACCCTGCGAGGCTTTTTCATCAGCCTTTTCAAAAAACTCCTTACACAATCCACTTTCCTCCGAAGCCAGATTAATCAGTTCCTTGTCGTAGAAGTTGATTCCCAAACGGGCTGCCAACTTCTCTCCTATTTCTTTTCCGCCGCTACCTAACTGACGGCCGATATTGATAACATAATTACCGCTCATAGTACATTTTGTTTTATGGTTCTGTAGCAAACATACGACTTTTTTCTAAAAATCACATCATCAAACGAAAGTTATATTTGAAAGTGACTATGAAATATCCTTTTATTTCCTGGTTACGGAACTCATAAAAACCATCAGAAGAAGTCGTACGGCCGAAACTTTTCCTCTTTCCGAGAATATCCGCCCAATAAGCAGACAGTTCCGCTTCTTTCTTTTTCAAGAACCGCCAGCTGGCACTTGCATTCCACAACATCTGGTCATCTTCGCCTTTACGGATATTCGTACCATTACGGAAAGAATAAGCCCCGTCAGTCCTTAATTGCAAGCCAAAAGGAAGATCAACGTACCCCTCAAGACGAAAACTATAATTACGCGTATAGGTATCGTTATCATTGATAGAATTAAGCGAATACTGATAATTCCAGGAAGTAGAGAAATCAATACCTCCCCAGGTGGGCTGATAAGATACATTCGCGTCACACCCCAATCCGGTATCACGTGTCGTACTTTTCTTCGGTTCGAGGCTCTTGTCTTCATTAATCATACTGACACGATTGCTATGATTACCGTTCATATCCAACCGCAAGGAAAAATGTCCCAGACGCTTCCACCAGTTGGCACTTCCATATACATTCCAGTTTCCGTTAATATTAATAGGAGATGTCTCACGTCCGCCGGTTTTTGCATCATATAGCACTACCTGCGTCACACTGTTCTGTTCCATCTGCCCGCCGATATTCGCAGATATACCTTTTTTTGAATGTTGAAAGCTCACACGGACACTATGAGAAAACATCTGTTTCAAATCCGGATTTCCCCGGGTGATATACAACGGATTACTGTTATCCGTCAGCGGCATTAAATCTGATAAGGAGGGTTGCCGGGTTCTACCACTATAATTGAAAGTGATCCGGGCCTCTTTCTTTTTCCAATTCACCCATATCATAGGCTGAAAGTCGATAGTATGCATGGTAGTGTCCGCATAGAGCTTTCCCATTTTCCGTTCAATGGCACGTTTTTGCGGAGTCATCCCTAATGAGGCATTAAACATCCAGGTATCATCAGAGTAATTAAGCCCCACATCCAGATTATGGCCATTCGTACGACTATGACTCCGATTACTCAAACTATCCACATACCCTGCTTCATAGTCGGGAGGTAGTTCACCAAAGACTTCCGACTTCGTCAGAGAAGATAATTCATACGTATCACGATTATCACGCTCATAGTTAGTATCCCAGTTATATGCTACCCGGAAATGCATCTTCTTACCAATAGGCTGGGCAAAGGTAATCCCGACTCTCCATGAATTATTTTTTTGAGGCGACTTCAAATACTGGTTACGAAAAAGCACCGAATCATTTCCCAATTTATCTTCAAGACGGAAATAAGTAGTTTTAGAAAGCGAAAAACTTTCATTATCTCCCCACGAATCCGAGTTCAGGATATTCAATGCCAGCGTTGTACCTTTTTCATTCAGACGTCTCATAATACCCATCATCCAGCTATAACGGTTCGACTGATTCTCCGAACGCGACCGGTTCTCACTACGATTCACTTTTATATCCCGGGGAATAGATTCAAAGTCATCAAACAAGCTCTCATGATTTATGCCGGGAGGAGCATCAAAAGATGCATTCTGGCTACTGTTTTCATTCCTATTAGGAGAGATTCCTAAATTACCGGTAAAATGTATACGTGTACGTTTATCTACTTCCCAGCTTCCCATGAAGTTAGAACTAATCGACCGCCCCTTAGAGTTACTTTCGTTAGTAGACGCAGAGTATTGATTACCTGCCGGCAAATACTGTTCCTGATAAATGGAAGAAAGATTTCCGTTCCGGTTCAAATTATAGTTCACACTTCCGGTCAGGGAGAATTTCTTACCGAATTTATGAGTCATATTCATTCCTACCGAATTGTTGATATTATCCTTGTACGTACTATTCTGGTATCTGTTGGTAGACTGTGCGATAAAAGAAAGATTATCTCCGTCTTTACTAAAATAATTCACTTGCCCCTCGAAATCCTTCTTCTGGTTATTCCCGTATCCTACCGTTGCATTTGTCAGCCAGGTTTTATTCAATTCATCCTTAGTCTGCAAGTCGAGTACATATTTCTTTTCTCCTGAACTAATTCCGGTGAACTCCTCTTCTTTCGATTTCTTATCATATACTTTCAACTTACTAATCAGGTCTGCCGGAAGATTTTCGAGTGCCGTCTTTTTATCTCCGGAGAAAAAAGCTTCGCCATTTACATTGATTTCACTGATGGGCTGTCCGTTGTATGTCAACGAATTATCTTTCTTATTATATACCAATCCGGGAACACGCTTCACTAAATCTTCCAGATAAGCTCCTTCACGAGTTTTAAAAGCGGCAGCATTGATAACCGTAGTATCTCCCTCCATCACTACTTCCTGCAATTTTCCCGTTATCGTCACTTCACTAATCTGAATATCATCATCTTTCAATACCACTGTACCGATATTCACCGATACAGAGTCTTCCAGTGCCCGGTATACAGATTGCATTCCCATAAAAGAGACCTTCAACAGGTATTTCTTTTTCTTCTGCGGTTGATAATTAAGAATGAAACGCCCATTCTTATCACTTGTTATTCCCTTGATAAAGGCAGAATCACTTTTCGCCAAAATAACAATGCTGGCAGATGGTAATGCCCGCTTCTCATTACTGCCGGCTTCCACTGTCTGCACTCTTCCTCGCACAGTTCTCACTTGTTGAGCATACAGAGCAGTATGTCCCCAAAGTAGCAGCAAAAGCAATCCCACTAACTTACAAGCGTTCATATCTAATAGTAGTTAAGTCTGATATTTATGTTGATCTAAAACAAATCGGGACAAAGTTAATAACTTTTACGTAAAACGGTTAATCCCAGAGTTATTTTTTATACCTTTGTCCATCCATTATTCAATCAGCAACTTAATGAAAAGGATTATACTAATCACAGGAGGACAACGATCCGGTAAAAGTTCGTTTGCGGAAAAAAAAGCGCATGAACTTACTACGTCACCGGTTTACTTGGCCACTGCCAAGATATGGGACGAAGAATTCAGAAAAAGGGTGGAACGCCATCAAAAGAACCGCGGTCCTGAATGGACAAATATAGAAGAAGAAAAAGAATTGAGCCGTCACAATGTAGCGGGCAGAGTCGTAGTGATAGATTGTGTAACTCTTTGGTGCACTAACTTCTTTATGGAGTTTGATTCTAACGTTGCCTCCTCATTGGAAGCCGTCAAAAAAGAATTCGACAAATTTACCCAGCAGGATGCCACTTTCATATTTGTAACTAATGAGATTGGCTGGGGGGGAGTTTCCGAGAACAAACTGCAACGTAAATTCACAGACTTGCAAGGTTGGACCAATCAATACATCGCATCGCATGCCGACGATGTATATCTCATGGCAAGTGGTATTCCCGTAAAAATAAAATAAACATGAAAACGTTTCATATTCAAAAGCCGGATGAAGCTATCAAAGAAGCTCTGATTGACAAAATCAATAATCTGACCAAGCCTAAAGGATCGCTTGGAAGACTGGAAGAAATTGCTTTGCAAATCGGACTGATCCAACAATCCCTTTCTCCACGATTAATTCATCCTCAAAATATAATCTTTGCCGCAGATCATGGCATCGTAGAAGAAAAAGTCAGCCCATCTCCTAAAGAAGTAACCTGGCAACAAATCAGCAACTTTCTTCATGGGGGAGCAGGGATCAATTTCCTGTGCCGACAGCACGGTTTCACTCTTAAAATTGTAGACGCAGGAGTCGATTATGATTTACCTTATGAAAAAGGTATCATTAACATGAAAGTCGGAAGAGGAACACGCAATTTCCTTCATAAAGCAGCCATGACACCTGAAGAGATGGAACTTTGCCTGGAGCATGGTGCCCAATGTGTAGACACTTCTCACCAGGAAGGCTGCAATATCATTAGCTTCGGTGAAATGGGAATCGGAAATACTTCGTCCTCTTCTCTATGGATGACTTGCTTCACCGGAATCCCATTAGATCAATGTGTAGGTGCAGGAAGCGGACTCAATCACCAGGGAATAAACCACAAATACGAAGTTCTGAAAAGATCTCTCGAACAATATCCGGGAGAGCATTCCGCAGAAGAAATCCTCTGCCGTTTCGGAGGTTACGAAATGGTAATGGCCGTAGGAGCAATGCTCAAAGCTGCAGAACTGGGAATGGTTATTTTAATTGATGGATTTATAATGACCAATTGTATTCTTGCCGCTTCACGCCTTTATCCGGAAGTGATGAGCTACGCCATATTCGGTCATCAGGGAGACGAGAGCGGACATAAGCTATTATTGGATTATCTCGGAGCACGTCCCCTACTCAATCTCGGATTAAGACTTGGAGAAGGAAGCGGTTCCGTTTGTGCCTATCCCATTGTGGATTCCGCTGTGAAAATGCTGAATGAAATGGATTCATTTGCTCATGCTTCCATCACTAAATATTTCTAAAATGAACCAGATACTTGCCGCCCTCATATTCTTTACACGATTGCCTTTCTGGAAAATAAAAGAAGTTCCGCAGGAGTGTTTCAAACACGTTGTCAATTATTGGAGTTTCAGTGGCTGGCTGACCGGGGGAATGATGGCATTGATTTTCTGGGGAGCCAGTACTATTCTACCTCACGGAGTAGCCGTAATCCTGGCACTGACTTCACGTTTACTTATCACAGGAGCATTGCATGAGGATGGATTGGCCGATTTCTTCGATGGATTCGGAGGTGGGACGAACAGAGAAAGCACATTACGCATCATGAAAGATTCCCATATCGGAAGCTATGGAGTTTTGGGATTAATCATCTATTATTTATTTGCTTACAATCTACTGGTCGCACTTCCCTTAGCAGTTACTCCTTTCTTATTACTAAGCGGAGATACCTGGAGTAAATTCATTTCTTCCAATATCATCAATTACCTGCCCTATGCACGGAAAGAAGAAGATAGCAAATCCGGAACAGTATATACAAGAATGAGTTTTGGGGAGATCGTAATGTCTGCGATGGGTGGAATACTACCTCTCCTATTACTTCCTCCAAGCTACTGGCCCGTATGTATATTTCCCATTCTGGTATTCTTCTTTATCTGCCGGATGATGAAACGACGTCTGAACGGATATACCGGAGATTGTTGCGGTGCATTATTTCTCCTAAGCGAAATGAGTTTCTGGCTGGGAGCAGTGATGTCTATCTATATAAAATAAGTAAACCTATGAATATTTATCTAATCAGACATACCTCTGTCGACGTTCCTAAAGGTCTTTGTTACGGTCAGTCAGACGTTCCTTTACGTCCTACATTTGAGATAGAAGCAGCCGTAACCAAAGCTAAAATCGAATCCATTCACTTTGATATGGCTTACACCAGCCCTCTATCCAGATGCACCCGTCTGGCACAGTATTGCGGATTCGGAGATGCCACCCGTGACCCAAGAATACTGGAACTTAATTTCGGAGATTGGGAAATGCAGTATTTTAATAAAATCAAAGACCCGAATCTCCAATGCTGGTACGACGACTACATGAATGTAAAAGCAACCAATGGAGAATCGTTTGCCGACCAATATAGACGAGTAGCCGCATTTTTAGACGAAATCAAACAAAAGGAGGCTGAAAATATAGTAGTATTTGCTCATGGCGGCGTATTGATTTGCGCACAGATTTATGCAAAGTTGATTCACCAGGAAGAAGCATTTCAGGCAGTACCTGCCTACGGAGGAGTTTTTCTATATCAAGAGTGCCCGTAAACAAACAGGTGTAGATATCTCTAATAAGTTTGCGATGTCTTTACCCTCACACCCTGTTTAATAATTACTTACTGGAGAATTTTCGGTTGACGGCAGTTCCACTTTATTTCATTACTTGGGACAAAGTGTTTCGCACCGAGAAACGAAATGTTTCAAGTAATGAAACGAAGTGTTTCACACCGAGAAACAAAATGTTTCGCTACTTGAAACTAAGTGTTTACCTATATGAACAAGCCATTATCTGCATAGATGATGAATAAGCGGTTTGAGTCAATGGGTGAGAGTGCGAGGGTAAAAAGCATCTCCAAATTTTTTCTGAATCTTTAAGGTGCAGAAATTCTCTGAAGTAATCAGCAGACCGATAAACTTAATCCATTCTGCCTGCCTAAGGGGAGGATACATAAATAGGAATGATTTCGGAGAAAATGCAATGAAAAAAGAAAGAATATCTCCAAAGATACTTATCTTTGCCCCACAATGTCAATCTTCAGACACCGAAAATTATTTATTCATTTAAAAGATACACGAATAAAGATGAAATCTCCTATTTCAATCCTCACATGGCTATGTCTTCTCTTCCTGGCTAGTTGTATATCCAACAAGAAGACTTCTCTCGAGGCTTTCAAACAGGATGTCTATACACCTGAATATGCTACCGGATTCAAGATTCTGGGTGCGGACAAGGCCGCCAGCACACTTATTCAGGTTTCCAATCCATGGCAGGGAGCCAAGGACGTAAAAATGTCTTATTTCATTTCCCGCAACGGTGAACAGGCACCTGCCGGATTCAACGGACCTACCATCCCTGCCGGAGCGAAACGTATCGTATGTATGGCTTCTTCCTACATCGCCATGTTCGACGCTCTAGGTCAAGTGGACAAAATTGTCGGAGTATCGGGCATCGACTATGTATCCAATCCATATATTCTCGCACATAAAAATTCTATCAAAGACATGGGCCCCGAAATGAATTATGAGTTATTATTGGGACTGAAACCGGATGTTGTCCTGTTATACGGTATCGGAGATGCGCAAACTGCCGTAACAGACAAACTGAAAGAACTGTATATACCTTATATGTATGTAGGAGAATATTTGGAGGAATCACCGCTTGGTAAAGCCGAATGGCTGGTAGCTCTTGCCGAATTAACAGACAGCAGGGAAAAAGGCATCGAAATATTCCGTGAAATCCCTAAACGTTATCAAGTTTTGAAAGCACTCACCGAATCGGTAGAGCAACGTCCTACCGTTATGCTCAATACCCCGTGGAACGACAGTTGGGTGATGCCTTCCACACAAAGTTACATGGCACAATTGGTAACTGATGCAGGTGCGGATTACATCTACAAAGAAAACACTTCTAACAGTTCCACTCCCATCGGACTGGAAACGGCTTACAAACTGATACAAAAAGCCGACTACTGGATTAATGTAGGCATGGCTTCTACGTTGGATGAACTAAAGACGGTCAATCCTAAATTTGTAGACGCCAAAGCTGTACGCGAAAAAACTGTTTACAACAACAATTTACGAACAACACCGACAGGAGGTAATGACTACTGGGAATCTGCAGTGGTACGTCCCGACGTCGTATTGCGTGACCTGATTCATATCTTTCACCCCGAACTCGTATCCGATTCACTTTACTATTACAGACACCTGGAATGAAACAGCCTGATAAACGTACTCCCTTTTTATTCATTACACTGGGTATAGTTACCATACTGTTATTACTGATAGACATGGCAACGGGAGATACATATATTCCTATCACCAAGGTATGGGCTGTACTCACCGGAGGCGAATGTGACGAAATGACACGGAATATTCTCCTTTCTATCCGTTTCATACGGGTAGTGGTAGCGGCTTTAATAGGAATAGCACTCTCCGTTAGCGGTTTACAGATGCAAACAGTATTCCAGAATCCATTAGCAGACCCTTACCTGTTGGGAGTAAGTTCCGGTGCAGGACTGGGCGTAGCTCTGTTCATACTAGGTGCTCCATTACTTGGATGGGCGGAGTTTCCAATTCTTCAGTCGCTGGGTATCGTTGGCTCGGGCTGGGTAGGAACTGCCGTAATCTTATTGGGAGTAGCCATTATCAGCCGGAAAGTAAAAAACATTCTCGGTGTATTGATTATGGGAGTTATGATAGGCTACGTAGCAGGCGCTATCATTCAGATACTCCAATACCTAAGTTCTGCCGAACAACTGAAAATGTTCACACTCTGGTCAATGGGATCTCTTAGCCACATCACAGTCACCCAACTGGGAATTATGATACCGATGTTATGTATCGGTTTACTAATTTCCGTAGCCTGTATCAAATCGCTGAACCTGTTACTGCTCGGTGAAAATTATGCACGAACGATGGGAATGAACATTAAACGTTCACGCACGTTCATCTTCGTTTCTACCGCACTGCTGACAGGAACGGTCACCGCTTTCTGTGGTCCGGTAGGATTTATCGGCCTGGCAGTACCGCATGTCACACGACTGCTATTCAACAATGCCGACCACCGGATACTGGTCCCCGGCACCATGCTGACAGGGCTTATCAGCATGCTTCTCTGCGACATCATCGCCAAGAAGTTCCTACTTCCGGTTAACTGCATCACCGCCTTACTAGGTGTTCCGGTTATTTTATGGGTAATTGCTAAAAACTTGCGTAGATTCAAATGATAGAACTTAAAGAACTGACATTAGGATATGGACAGCGCACGCTGTTGGAAACGGTAAATGCCCGAATCACAGGCGGACAACTCGTTGCCCTGTTAGGACGTAACGGAACGGGAAAGAGCACCCTGCTCCGTGCTATGATGGGGCTGGAAAAGCCTCAATCAGGAGAGATTACTCTGCAAGGAAAAAACATAGCATCATTGAAACCGGAAAAATTAGCCCGGAATATAAGCTTTGTCACCACCGATAAAGTACGTATCGCTAATCTCCGCTGTAAAGATGTAGTAGCCTTAGGGCGTGCTCCCTATACCAACTGGATCGGCCAACTGCAACCGGAAGACCAAAAGCGGGTGGATGACGCTATGCAGCTAGTCGGTATGTCCGGTTATGCAGAAAAGACAATGGATAAAATGTCCGATGGCGAATGTCAGCGAATCATGATTGCCCGTGCTCTTGCACAGGATACTCCCGTCATCCTGCTTGATGAACCGACCGCCTTCCTGGACTTACCTAACCGCTACGAGCTCTGTTTGCTTTTAAAGAAACTGGCACAGGAAGAAAAAAAATGTGTCTTATTCTCCACTCATGACCTCGACATCGCCTTATCGCTTTGCGACTCCATCATGCTCATAGATAATCCGCAGATGTACACGCTGCCTACTCCGGAAATGGTGGCTAGCGGACATATAGAAAGACTTTTCCGAAATGAATCCGTCACGTTTGATGTGCAGGAGATGAGAGTACGCATCAAATAAACAAACAGATATCCGACAAGAATCAGACTGTGTATAAAATAAATAGGTAGCATTCATTTGGGTTCCTATATAAATTCGCTATCTTTGCCCCGAATTGGTTTCAGATAGCCATATCAACTATCTGAATTAAAAGGGAATCGGGTGTAAATCCCGGACAGTCCCGCTGCTGTGAAACTCCATTCAACTTCTTGATATTTACTTTTACCACTGACCAGGTATCGATAGTCAAGGTCGGGAAGGCATCAGGAAGGGAGTCAGTCAGAAGACCTGCCATTCATACCTTTATAGTTGTTTTTACTCGTGGGATAGGAAAACGGCAGACTGTAAAAAAAGAATCGAGTAGTCATGACATCGGAAATGATTGAAGGAGGATAAATTCTCTCTAGCTAAAATATCAAAAGGACGGCATTAGACCGTCATGCTCAATGTGTGCGTATCCCCGCAGAAGTGATTTCTCCGGGGTTACTTTTAGCTAAACTAAATATCATCATATAATAATCACAATGGAAGTTCTAAGAAATTTATTTGAAGGTTACCCCAATCTTTGGGGCGGCGGAGTGGCACACTCCGTACTGATTCTGTCACTAACCATAGCGTTTGGAATCATCCTTGCAAAAATCAAAGTGCGGGGAGTATCTCTGGGAGTTACCTGGATACTCTTTGTCGGAATCGTATTCGGCCATTTCAACATGAATCTGGACGAACACCTGCTCCACTTTCTAAAAGAATTCGGATTGATTCTGTTTGTTTACTCAATTGGTTTGCAGGTAGGACCCGGCTTTTTTTCAGCATTCAAAAAGGGGGGCTTTACCCTGAATATGCTAGCTATGCTCGTAGTAGTATTAGGAGTAACCATTACTATTATCCTGCACTTCACCACCGGAACTCCGATTACCACAATGGTAGGTATTTTGTCCGGAGCCGTCACCAATACTCCGGGACTGGGAGCCGCACAACAGGCCAACAGTGATTTGAATGGCATAGATGCTCCCGAAATTGCTTTAGGATATGCAGTCAGCTATCCGCTGGGTGTAGTAGGTATCATCCTTTCCCTGCTTGCTTTGAAATATCTCCTTCGCATCAATACTGCTCAAGAAGAAAAAGAAGCAGAAGTCGGTCTGGGACATCTCCAGGAACTTACCGTACGCCCTATCTCCATTGAAGTGAGAAACGAATCGGTAGACGGCATCAGGATTAAAGAACTCCGCCCGTTACTGAACCGTAAGTTTGTCATTTCCCGCATCAAACACCGCGAGGGTGGAGAAACCGAATTGGTCAATTCCGAAACAATTCTACATGTAGGGGATATCATATTAGTGATCTCTACCCCGATTGACGTGGAAGCAATCACTATATTCTTCGGAAAGGAAATCAAAATGGAATGGGAACAACTGAACAAAGAGCTCATTTCACGCCGTATCCTGATTACTAAACCGGAATTGAACGGGAAAACGCTTTCACAACTCAAAATCAGAAATAACTTCGGAGCAAACATCACCCGCGTCAATCGTTCGGGAGTAGACTTGGTAGCCTCTCCACAATTACAGTTACAAATGGGAGACCGTGTCACCATTGTAGGTTCCGAACTGGCTGTTGCCCATGCAGAGAAAGTACTTGGCAACTCCATGAAACGCTTAAATCATCCGAACCTGATTCCTATCTTTATAGGTATCGCTTTAGGATGTATTCTGGGAAGTCTTCCTTTCGCATTTCCCGGAATTCCGCAACCTGTGAAACTAGGATTGGCAGGCGGTCCGCTCATCGTTTCTATCCTGATTAGCCGTTTCGGTCCGAAATACAAGCTGATTACTTATACCACCATGAGTGCCAACCTGATGCTTCGTGAAATCGGTATTTCCATCTTCCTCGCTTGCGTAGGTTTAGGAGCAGGCGAAGGCTTTGTAGACACAGTCATTCATGGCGGAGGATATATATGGGTAGGCTACGGAGTAATCATAACCATCCTGCCACTTCTGATTACGGGATTGATAGGACGGTATTATTGCAAGCTGAATTATTTCATGCTTATCGGAGTTCTGGCTGGTTCTACCACCAATCCGCCGGCATTGGCTTACTCCAATGACCTGACCTCCTGTGATGCGCCTGCCGTCGGCTACGCTACGGTGTATCCGCTCACCATGTTTCTGCGAGTATTGACGGCACAAATATTGATTCTGTCGTTGGGATAACATATTAATATATCCTTTTCCATCCAATTGATTACTAACAAATGGAGAGAATAGGATCAGATGCCGGAATATTTGTTATTGGTCAATGGGATATTTTTTTAGAATAAAACAAACTAATTAATAAAAACTTTCTAACTTTGTGCCGTTAAGGTTTCCTTGAACAACTTTTGCGTTGTAAAGGAATGAAAAGGGAATGCCGTGTAAACCGGCAACAGTACCTGCTGCTGTAAATCTCCGCTCCTTGTAATCAAAGAGCAAAATTGCAACACAAAAGTCACTGGATAGTTTATCTGGGAAGGCGTTGCAAAATGGGATGAGTCAGAAGACCTGCCTTGATGCTCTGATTTACACCTGCGGGATTTCGGGTAGTAGTCAAATAGAAAATAAGCAATTATCTTTTATTTGGTATAATAGCTATATGTCCGTTTGTGTAGATTGAATTCAGATCTGAACAAACGGATTTTTTATACCTATAAAATAAAAGACATGCTTTCTATTCAAGTCCATTCATACAATAAGCATTATATCCATTTACGGTGGATATTATGTTTGATTCTATCTCTATTTACCACATTACCGGCCATTTCCCAGTCCAGGGTTCGGCATCAGACTTCTCTGTCTGATACACTTCTCAAACTCAAAGAAGTTACTATCTACAGCAACCGGATGCAAAAAAAGATGTCTCCTGTACAGATTCTGTCCGGCAAAGAACTTGAGAAGCTCAATGTTTACTCCGTTGCTGATGCTTTGCGCTACTTTTCCGGAGTACAGATAAAAGATTACGGAGGTATTGGAGGACTAAAAACCGTCAATATACGAAGTATGGGCAGTCATCATGTCGGAGTATTTTACGATGGTATTGAATTAGGAAATGCGCAAAATGGAGTCGTCGATCTAGGCCGTTTTTCATTAGATAATATGGAAGTCATTTCACTATATAATGGTCAAAAAAGTGCCATCTTCCAACCTGCCAAAGATTATAGTTCCGCAAGTGCCATATATATGCAGACACGAAAACCCCTATTCAAAGGGGAAAAGAAAAACAATCTGAACATCGGGGTGAAAGGCGGTTCATTCTCTACCATCAATCCGTCACTACTTTGGGAACATCGTTTCAACGAACGAATAAGCAGTTCCATCAGTACGGAGTATATGTATACATCAGGACGATATAAATTCACATACGCCAAGAAAGATGGTTACGACACAACAGCTGTTCGTCAAAATGGAGACGTAAGAATGTTACGTTTGGAGAATGCATTCTTCGGAAAAGTCCCCAAAGGAGAATGGAAAGCCAAAGCATACCTATACAATTCGGAACGGGGATACCCCGGAGCTGCGGTAAGAGAAGAACCGGGTAAGTTTCGCCATCAGGACCGGCAGTGGGATACCAATCTGTTTGTGCAAGGCTCTTTTCAAAACTATTTTAAGCCTTGGTACAGTCTGCTAGCCAACGGAAAATATGCTTATGACTATCTCCACTATTTATCCGATCCCAGACTGGATGTCACCACCATGTACGTAGACAATCACTACCGACAGCAAGAAATCTATGCTTCGGCCGCCCATTTATTCACCATCTATCCCTGGTGGAGAATGTCATTATCCAACGATTTTCAATGGAATGCATTACGGGCCGATCTCATAGATTTTGTCTATCCAACCCGTAATACAATCCTGACTTCTGCTGCCACGTCCTTTGACTTCAACCGCCTCATGTTGCAGGCGAGCCTGTTATATACTCATGTCGATGACAATACACGTACCAAAGGAGCCAATGCAGGCACCAAAAACAAATACACTCCGTCTGTCATAGCCACCTGGCAACCATTGACCAAGCTCCCTCTGAATGTACGGGCCTTTTATAAGAAAGTCTTTCGCATGCCAACTCTCAATGATTTGTATTATACTTTTATAGGCAATAAGGACTTAAAACCAGAATATACCACCCAATACGATGTGGGTATCACTTTCTCTCACACCTGGAATAACCATTGGCTGAAAAGCCTGGACTTACAAATAGATGGTTACTATAATGAAGTAGATGATAAAATCATTGCCATGCCTACCTCCAACCAGTTCCGTTGGACTATGATTAATCTCGGACATGTGGAAATTCGGGGATTAGACGCAGCCATACGAGGAGAATGGGGCTTCGGAAAGGTGGAACTTAGCACTCTCTTCAATTACACCTATCAAAAGGCACAGGATTTTACCGATCCTACCAGTGAATGGTATGGAGGCCAGATTCCTTATATACCTTGGCATGGAGGTTCCATCATCCTCAATGGAAGTTACCAAACATGGTCCTGTAACTATAGTTTCATTTATACAGGTGAACGTTATGAAGCAGTCGCCAATATCCCGGAGAACTACGCACAGCCCTGGTATACCCACGATTTTTCCCTATCCAAAACTTTTCAATGGGGGAAAACGGGAATACGTGTAACGGCAGAAATTAATAATATCTTCAATCAGCAATATGAAGTAGTGCAATGCTATCCTATGCCCGGTACAAGTTTTAAAATCAAATTAAACGTCATGTTATGAGAATATCTGTTCTATCCATCATTATCTGTTTTGTTCTTCTATCGACTTCTTGTCGCGAAGATGAACGCATTATTCCGTCAACTCCCAACCAAGTTACTCCCGGAGTAAGCGGTACCTCTGTCAAAGGTTTCTTTCTACTCAATGAAGGAAATATGGGAAGCAACAAGGCTACCCTTGATTACTTTGATTACGAAACCGGTATCTATCATAAGAATATCTATGCGGAACGGAACCCGGGAGTCGTACAAGAATTGGGGGATGTGGGAAATGATATCCAAATCTATGGAAATAAGTTATATGCCATCATCAACTGTTCTCATTTCGTAGAAGTGATGAATGTAGAAACAGCAAAACACATCACGCAAATTTCCATACCTAATTGCCGTTATATCGTCTTTAAAGATAAATATGCATACGTCAGTTCGTATGCAGGCCCTGTCAAAATAGATCCCAACGCCAGACTGGGGTATGTAGCACGTGTTGACACTACCACACTGACTGTCAAGGACACCTGTGTGGTCGGCTACCAGCCGGAAGAAATGGTGATTGTGGGCAACAAACTCTATGTAGCCAACTCCGGCGGGTATCGCGTACCTAATTATGACCGCACGGTATCCGTCATCGACTTGAACACATTCAAAGTTATCAAAACCATTGATGTGGGAATCAATTTGCATAGAATGGAATTAGACCAATACGGAAATATTTATGTCTCATCCCGGGGAGATTATTATGACACTTACTCCGAAACATTTGTAATAGATTCCAATACCGATAAAGTAATCGAAGAATTACCGCTTCTTCCCAATACAGAAATGGCTATTTGCAGAGATTCACTGTATGTATACAGTACAGAATGGAGTTATTACACCAACAGTTGGACAGTCTCTTACGCTATCTATAATACAAAAACAAAGAAAACTGATACCCGCAATTTTATTACAGATGGTACGGAAAAATCTATCAAGATACCTTATGGAATAGCAATCAATCCGGAAACAGGTGAATTCTTCGTCACCGATGCCAAAGACTATGTGACTCCCGGCACATTATACTGTTTCTCCCGGGATGGAAAAAAGAAATGGTCAGTCATCACGGGGGACATTCCGGCACATATTGCCTTTACAGATAAGAAACTAAAAGAGATTCAATAATTCACAATTCTATTAATAATTAAAAACAAAAGCAATGAAGAAAATTCTATTTTTACTGCTCACTGTCGTCACGGTATGCAGTTGCTACAATGACGATGATCTCTGGGATAAAGTCAATGATCTCGACGGACGAGTAGAAACACTAGAAACAACAGTCAAGAAAATGAACTCTGAAATTACAACTTTACAGAGTTTGGTAGACGCATTAAATCAAGGGAAAGTAATCACCAGCACGGAACAGACATCTGATGGCTACACATTAACCTTCAGTGATGGAAGCACCGTATCTATCAAAAATGGAAAGAATGGTACAGATGCTCCTGTGATTGGAGTGAAAGCTGACGAAGACGGAATATATTACTGGACCATTACTACCAACGGTACTACAGAATGGCTGCCGGATGCAACTAACAAGTTAAAAGTGACAGGTACAACTCCAGTTATGGGAGTTGACAGTGACGGATACTGGACCGTTGATACAGGCGAAGGAGCCAAACGCATTAACGGAACAGACGGCAAACCTGTGAAAGCGGAAGGACAAGACGGAGACTCTTTCTTCAAATCTGTTACAGTTAATGACAATCATGTACTAGTTACTCTTGCAGATGGAACGTCGTTCACATTGCCCAAAGGGGAAACATATACATTTGACATTGCCAATAGGGATTATACCTTGTTCTCGTCTAATGAAACAAGGACGTATCTTCTTACAACTGCCAATATAGACGACGCAACATTAATTGCTATTCCGCAAGGATGGACAGCGGTTCTTAATGATAAAGACTTAAGAATCACAGCTCCGGCAGTTTCAGGTGATGATGTCAAAGATGGTGAACTTAAAATACTTGTCACTCCGTCCAAAGCTTTCGGTAAAGTAATAAAAATGCAATTAAGAGCAGTGCGTGAAGCACACTTCTTGACATTCGAGGATGTTGATTATAAAGGTGATGCTAACATGGTAGGAGAAAGAAACTGGTCATCATTAATTGACAGCCAACAATATGGTGGCCCACTACTTTATCCTAAGAATAACCAACTCTATAACTGGAGTGATGCAAACAACACTTTTCTTGCTTCCGAACTTCCTAACGGATGGGGTGATTACCAATACTGGGGTGGCGGACACGCAATTTCCAATTATCTGGATATGGATCTTACTCATGGAGACTTCCAGCACCAACTAGCCGTTTATTATCAGGATGCAAAAACTGGTTTTGGAGGACATAATGGTTCCAAAAACTTCTGCGTACATTACGGCTATGCAGACAATTCCGGATATGCCAACGGTCCATTACCCTATATTTACTTTGGAGACGGAGTTGCTCGTGTAGTTGACCACATGTATGTGACTATGACGACCTACCTAGCCAACTGTGTGGCCAACGGTAACGGTTTGACCGCACCCGCAGGCAAAGATGATTGGGTGAAACTGGTTGCTATCGGTTATGATGAAGATGGAAAAGAAGTAGCTACACGTCCGGAATTTTATTTGGTTGGAGCCGAGGGTAATATACTTGAATGGACAAAATGGGATTTATCCGCATTAGGCAAAGTGGTCAAAATAGACTTTAATGTCACTGGAAGTAATGATAACGGATATGGTTTCAGCCAACCTGCCTATTTTGCTTATGATGATGTAGCAGTGAGATTCTAATGAAACATATTATACTTTTTTTATTTGTTCTGTTAGCATTAATATCATGCGTGAAAGAAGAGGAGGACTCTCCTCTTCTTTCCGCTCCTGTCATTACCTTGAAAGAAGAATCCCCCATCTATAAAACAAAAATTGGTCGGGAGATAACCATCGCTCCCATTTATGAAAATACCGATTCGGAAACGACCTTTAACTGGACAATAGATGGAAAGAGTATCTGTACCACTTCCACCCTGACATTTTCAGCCGATGAAGCAGGCAGGTATTTCATTCTGATTTCTGCCACCAATGCCGGAGGGACAACAGAAAAGGAGATACGTATCGATGTCTTTCAACTTGATGTACCGACTATCTCTATTGCGGATGCCGACAAAGGTTTCAAAGTGCTTCAAGGCTCTGAACTAACCATTACACCTATAGTAGATTCTTTTCTGGAAACCAGTTACTCCTGGCAAATAAACGGTGAAGATATTTCGAACGAATTAACCTGTACTCTCCCCACAATCGAGCTTGGCGAATATCAAGTTCGTTTTGCTACTCACAATGAAGATGGCGATGACGAAGTAACTTTCAAAGTAGAAGTTTGTTCACCGGATCAAGTAGATTTCAACTGGACATTCCTGCAAACGGAATATAACATGTCAGCCGGCAGAACTATCCGTATCAAACCGGTTGACGTGAATAATGCACTGGATGCAGTCTATACATGGACCGTGGACAATGAACAAGTGCAATCCGGAGAAAATGATACTTATCTGTTTACATCCGAGCAGCAGGGAGAACACACGGTAAAGGTCGAAATGAAGAACTCATATATACTCGCTACGCAAACATTAAAAGTCAATGTTTGCCCTCCCGCAGGAACATACCAGCGGAAGATTAGCGCCACAAGTTCTGCGTCAATGAACAAAGTATATGAATATTTACCGGCTCCCGGTCAATTCATCAATGAGAATCATAACACAACAACTATGGCAGAAGCCTGCACCTATGCAGAAGAACGAATCAATCAGACGGCTTATGTTTCCCTAGGCGGATTCGGTGGATACATCATCGTTGGATTCGATCATAGTATCGTGAATGATGGAGATTACAACATTGCTATTACAGGAAACGCTTTTGATGGTTCGTCAGAACCGGGAATTGTATGGGTAATGCAGGACGAAAATGGTGATGGGTTACCTAATGACACTTGGTATGAATTGCGCGGATCCGAATATGGGAAAGCCGAAACCTGGCAGGACTATGCCGTCACCTATCATAAACCAACTGGTATTCAGCTTCCCACCCCATGGACAGACAATCATGGTCAAAGTGGGTCTATTGATTATCTGGGTGCTTTTCACCGGCAAGATTATTATTATCCCGCCTGGGTAAAGGAAAAACAATATACTTTGCGAGGTACTCGCCTGAAAGAGCGTAATTACGATCAATCCGGTAATGGTACTTATTGGGTAAATGATAGTTATGAATGGGGATATGCTGATAATTTCAGCGCCATTGATCGTCTGACAGATGATGACAACTATAATGCCGGACCGTCTGACAATCATTTCAAGATATCCCATGCTGTAACTTTCGACGGTAAGGATGCAAACCTGAAGTACGTTGATTTTATCAAAGTACAAGTGGGTGTTAATAGTAAAAGCGGTTGGTTGGGTGAAATATCCACTGAAGTTTTTGGAATAAAGGATTTCAACATGCTCAAATAATTGATAGAATATACATAAGAGATTCTTTTCCCTATTAAATATAGAGATAAAAATTACCAAATGGTAATTTTTATCTCCTCCCATAACCCTACCTTTGTCGCCATTTTCAACGACAAAGGTAGAAAGTTATGAAAGATAGTATTGGTTTCGGCAGTATGAACATCTCCACGTTGTTCCGTAAGTTACTAATTCCTACGGTACTTGGGATGGTATTCTCGGCTCTGTTCGTTATTACGGACGGGATATTTGTAGGAAAAGGAATTGGCAGTGACGCGCTGGCGGCAGTAAATATCACTGCACCGCTTTTTATGATCGCAGCGGGTATCGGACTGATGTTCGGAGTGGGAGCTTCGGTGGTGGCTTCCATTCATTTATCTCAGGGAAAACGCAAAGTAGCAAGTATTAATATCACTCAGGCAATTGCTTTTTCCACATTGCTCATACTTATCCTGTCTGCTCTGTGCCTTTATTTTATAGAGCCATTAGCCAGATTATTAGGTAGTTCGGACCGATTGTTGCCGTTAGCTGTAGAATATATGGCATGGTACATTCCTTTTCTCGTATTCTACGAAGTCTTAAATATAGGTATGTTCTGCATCCGTCTGGACGGTTCACCCACCTATGCCATGATGTGTAATGCGGTTGCAGCCATACTCAATATCATACTGGATTATATATTCATCTTCGAACTTGGTTGGGGAATAATGGGAGCAGCTTTTGCCACCAGTCTGGGAACTGTCGTGGGAGGGTTGATGACACTGATTTACTTACTCCGTTTCTCTCGTACCCTCCATCTATGCCGGATAAAGTTAAGTATCAAAAGTCTGTTACTGACTCTTCGCAACATCGGTTATATGATTAAACTGGGAAGTTCTGCTTTTATCAGTGAAGCCTCCATTGCCTGTATGATGTTTCTGGGGAACTACGTTTTCATCCGCCATCTCGGTGAAGACGGAGTGGCAGCATTCAGTATTGCCTGTTACTTCTTCCCTATCATCTTCATGGTCTATAATGCCATTGCACAATCCGCACAGCCGATTATCAGCTATAACTTCGGAGCCGGACAACCCGAGCGTGTACGAAAGACACTGCATCTCGCCATTCGGACCGCTTTAATCTGCGGTATCAGCCTTTTCATTCTTACCGTACTATGCTGCCAAGACATCGTTTCGTTATTCATTGACCGCAGCTACGCTGCATTTGATATAGCAGTAAACGGGCTTCCTTATTTCGAAGTAGGATTCATTTTCTTTGCCGTCAACATGATTGGCATTGGTTATTATCAGAGTGTCGAAAGAGGTCAGCGGGCAACAATTATCACTCTTCTCCGGGGAGTCGTATTTATGTTGATCGGATTCTTTGCGCTCCCTCCGGTATTGGGTATACCGGGTATCTGGCTAGCCGTACCATTGGCAGAGTTATTAACCACTTTCTATATTTTCGGAATTTATTTGAAAGATCGTTTCATTGTCTGCCGACGATAAGTATCTTTGCAATATGAGAACATTCATTGAAAAACTTTGCGATAGATACAAGGTATCAGAAACCGATGTACAGTCTCTACTGAACTGTATGGAAGAGGTACATTTCAAAAAGAGAGATTTAATAGTACGCGAGGGGACAAAGAACTGTAATCTTTATTTTATCAAGACAGGAATATGGCGAGCCTATTATCATAAAGACGGAGTGGATACTACCATCTGGTTTGCTTCAGACGGAGAAGCTGCTTTCTCCGTCTGGGGCTATGTAGATAATGCCTACTCATTAATAAATATTGAGGTCATGTGTGACAGTGTGGCCTATTGTATTTCCCGAACAGCTCTGAATCAGCTATTCGCCTCATCCATCGGACTCGCTAATTTGGGGCTCCGCCTCATGGATCATCAGTTTCTTCAACAGGAGAACTGGCTTATCAGCTCGGGAAGCCCACGGGCTAAAGAACGCTATCTCAACCTTATCAAAGAGACTCCTGAATTATTGCAATATGTACCTTTAAAACATATTGCGTCTTACTTGTGGATAACTCCGCAGTCGCTAAGTAGGATTCGGGCGAAGATAGCATCTTCTTCTCTTTAATAGACGCCTCTAAAAGAAGTGGTTCTGTCAACATGATTAGTTATAACAGAACCACTACTCGGCATTATTCCAATCACTTAATAGAGAAATAACAACTGTTTTATTTCAATTATAAATCTGAGTCCGGAGCCAAATATTTAAGTTTTCCCCACGATTTATTGGGTTCATTGCCTAACCATAGCTCAAGCTTTCCTCCTTTCGTAAAGTCTGCATGATTAAATTGTGCATAATTCCATTCCATACCGTTCAATTGCGCACGTTGGATATAACAATTTTCAGCAGAATTATTGTGGGTAGTTATAGTAAATGTACTTCCTTCACAATAATCCCCATTCAGTTTGATTGTGATCTTATCAAAAATAGGTGAAGTAATATCGTAGTATGGAGTATCAGATTCCGTACCTGTTACACTAAATAGTCCAAGTGCCATCAATGCACTGACCCCTCCCATTTGACCTTCATCTTCATCATGACCACCGTACCCTTTATCTGGAGTAATTCCTCCATACGCACGTTCTTTTACCTGACGTACCCAATATTGTGTCAACCAAGGTTTTCCACCATAAGCAAAGATGTGTGCATTAGAACATCCGGGCTGATTAGCATAACTTACGTATCCTCCACTGTAAGCATAAACAAAATCTAAATCTCTTGCCTGCTCAAATGCGAAATTTAATTTCTCGCAAAACTTATCTGCTCCTCCCATCATCTTTACCAGCTTAGGCAGTTCATGAGACAAAGACCATGTGGCCTGCCAGGAATTCGCTTCCACCCAACCGTTTCCACTCAATGCATCCTGATGCAGCCATTCACCATTTCTCTTTTTCGGAAATACCAAGCCCAGTTCCGCATTGAATAAAGGAGTCCATGCTCGTGAGCGTTTTTCAAACATACGTGCATCCGAGTGTTTTCCCAACCTTGCAGCCATCCGGCTTGCTCCCCAATCTTGAAATGCCCATTCCAGAGTTTTACTTGCATTGTCCGGACAATAACCATGACTGATATAAAACTTTAAATCATCAGCACTCTCATAGCTCATCATTCCGCCAGGCATATGATTACGTTTTATGACATCAAATGTATGCAAAGGATCGGCTTTTTTCATAATTCCTTTCATATATGTACTTACCAGCAAGCTGGTAGCCGGACAACCGCTCATAATAAATGAATATCCACCCGAACATGCCCCACGAGGCAACAGCTTACCATTATCAGCATACTGAACTAAACAAGCAGATAAATCATCCATGACTTCGGGCCATGCCAGACCCCATAATACGTTTAAATTCCAGTGTGTCAACCAAAGCCCGTCAAAGCCATACATATTAAACTTAGGTTTTCCATCCGCCGTAAGTGGAAGACGACGTACCTTCATAGGTTCAGACGTACGTTTATTGACGTATTTATTTCCGGCATAATCCGGATAATAGCCATTCACATCATTTATTTTATGTCGCCCTAGCAATACATGCCAAAGGTCAGTGTAGAATTTGATGCGTTGAGCATCCGTACCACCTTCAACAGCTATACGTCCTAAAGCCTCATTCCAGACAGAACGGGTTTCTTTACATACCTTGTCAAAATCCCAATGGTTCAGTTCCGCATCCATATTGGCTATTGCATTGTCTACGCTTGTATATGAGAATGCCATTTTAAAAAGCAACTCTTCAGCATTCAATTGTCCAAAGTTCAAAACCATACCGGCAGCATTCCCCGCAATAGCCTCAACATCGGGCAAGACACCTTTCTCATTCCATCCGTCAATGCTTTTTATGGGACGGTTACAATCTAGTACAAAGCTTATTTTTATGCTGTCAGGACCACCCCAAAAGCGTTCTGTCGTGAAAAATTCTCCTACAACACGTGTATTGCTGACACGCAGTAAGGTAGCTTTATCCATAGAGCAATTCCCTAAAACACTACCTACATCCACCAATAATTTGGCATTTACATTTTCGGTATAATTCAAACGGTAGAATGTAGCCCGCTCTGTTGCCGTATACTCCACCCAAGTCTTATACCGGTCCAAATACAGACGATGATAGCCTGGCTGAATTATTTCACTTTCATGTTTAAAAGGTGATTTCCATCCTGCCATACCTTCAGTAGGATTTATTTCCCCTACAACCGGCATAATGTTCGGACCGGAAATCATCCATTCATTTATTTGAGAGAATCCTAAGATATCCGGAAAATTATAATTATATCCGCCACCTCCCTGATTTTTATTGCGGGTGAAAGCATGAGCAGCCACCATACCAAAGGGACGTCCGCCCGGAGTACAGAAAAACCACCGTCCCCGGGTAGTTTCAATATAAGGGTCAACCCACTCTACATAGTCAGTTTGATTACCATGTGCGGCAAAAACTTCGATTTCAGACAACCCCAAATTCTTTCCATTCCCATCTGTTGCCTCAAAACGAATCCATTTCACCTTTTTCTTAGGGAAAGAGATACTTTTCGGGCTTCCATCATTGGGAATAGCTGTTACACTAAGCTGAGATCCATCACTGAAATGAAGAGTTCCACCGGCAAGGTGTTCAGCAAGAGATACCCGGTCATACAGCACCACTCGATCCACACACACTTCTTCATCCCATTCCAACTGTGCCCACGGGGTATACATGACTCCCCACGATGTAACACTTCCCTTGCAAGCCCACTCGCCCTTATCATCATACATTATTTTACCGTCAACCAGGTTGTCGGCAGCATAATTCTCATTCAACACATTAGATACCGTGACATGCGCCCGTGGGGCTATATTATCTTGTGCTGCCTGAAGTACAAGAATATTGCTGCACCATATAGCAGCTACTAGCAATCCTTTTATTATGTTTTGATTCATCATTATATTTTTATTTATTATATGTCTGCTCTCCACATTTCCGTTCTCCTACCGCAAAAGCACAATAGGTGAGATACAACACACAAAGTAAAATGACAATAACTCCAGCCGTAATTCCGGCGTTATCTATTGCAAACCCAATAACAGGAGTTACCACTCCCCCTCCGGCTACAGCCGTCAGCATTAACCCGGAAATCTGATTCATTTTTGTGGGACACTCTTGAAATGCCATCGAGTAAATAATAGAAAATACAGACGAAGCAAAAAAGCCAATTCCGCCAATACATAATAGACTAACAGCGGGATTCTGAACACTAATCAATAATACAAGCATCATGATACATGCCAGAATATTGACTTTGAAATAGCGGGCACCTGCAATGCGGGTCAGCAAGAAAGCACCGAGAAGAGCACCAACCGTTCTACTAAAGAAATATACTTGTGGAGCAAACTTCACTTGTTCCGCAGTCCAATCATACCGGATGCTCATTAATTTTGAACTGACATAATTTGTAGCGACATCCACACCTACAATAAAGAATATTCCCAAAAAAAGAATGAGTATGGTTCTATTTTTCAGCAGGTTGAAAGAATCAGAAACAGATACTTTACTCTCTTCCACCTGCTCTCTCCGAATGGGAGTAAACGTCAACCATAAAGCAAAGAATAATGTAATAGCGCCTAAAATGGGGAAACAATAATACCATTTATCATCACCAAAATGCAGGGTAGCAAATAATACAATTTCAGGACCTACCAACGAAGAGACAGCCTTGATAACCTGTCCGGCCGTCAGACTGCTAGTCAATAGCCGAGGGCTGGAAATAACATTATTCAATAACGGATTTAAAGAGATCTGTAATATGGCGTTCCCTATACCTAGCAAAACATACGCAATAACACATGTTACACTACTGTAGACCAACAATGGCAAAAACATCCCAACAACTGTTACCGCCATACTGGCGAGTACTGTATTTTTCCGTCCGTATTTACTCATTCTGTTACCAACAGGAATCCCTAAAAATAGAAACCAGATAAATACCATTGAAGGAACAAAACCTGTCATAGTTGGAGACCAATTAAAGCTCTTCTGCATATAGTCGGATGAAATACCGACTATATCACAGAATCCCATAACAAAAAAAGCGGCAAGCACGGGAATGGCTTTCAAATAAGAGTTATTCTTTACCATAACTATCACTTTAATATATGATCTACGGGTACCCAGAAGAAACGAGGCTGGTACAATGATGCCTTCTCAAATACCTTCTTCAAATCATAGGTATTAACGTTATAACACATCAATATTTTATCATTTTTCATGTATTGAGGATGTACCATTGTATTATAAGTCATCATACTGTCTTTTTCAAAATTAGGTTCATCGACCGTATAGAGCAATTTCTCATGACTAAATGCACCTTCAGGGCTGTCGGCAATATAGGAATAAATTTCTTTGGCATTTCCCGAACGATTTTGGGAAACCAACACAATTTTTTCATTTAGACTAAATACATTGAATTGCTCAGAGATATTTTTCTGAAGTCCTTCAAGTTTCGCTGTTTTAGTAGCATCCGCCTGCCAGCTAGCCCCATCCCAATACACAAAGTTCGCCAGCTTATTATCAACCAATTCAGCCTTCGCCACATGAACAACTGCCTTTGCTCCTGTCGAGTCCGACTTTGTTCCGTAAATGTAGATTGCATTTTGATAAGGCATCACTGCATGTCCATAGTGTACACCATTCTGATTGGCAGCAGGGATATTCATCTTATCAATGATCTTCATGGTTTTCACATCCAGACGAAAATAGTCACAACACATATATTCAAAACCAAAAGATCCCTCACCCACTTTCCTGAACTTGGACATGAACAAATGAAGAATACCATCTTTCACAAATCCATCTCCAGGCCAATACCAACGGGGTGAATCCCCATCCTGCTCTGCCAGTATATATGCAGAAGGATTCTTCAAATCACCACTATACAAGGTCTCCAGTTCTCCTTTCTCATTGATAATCGTAAAAGTGTTACCCATCACAAATTTAGAGTCTTTACTCCTTTTATCATCGACAACATCTCCAAAAAACGAGTCACCCCACATAAAAAGATTCCGTCCATCCTTCAAGTCTATTGATATAGCACCGTCACCTCCTGTCACTCCACTGCCAAGTCCAGGCATCAACCGTGTACACCACATTGAATCCAGTTCGACTTCCATCTGTGTTACAGATGACTTATTGTTGTTTTGGCAAGATACAAATAATGTACAGGCCAACAAATAGATAAACTTATTCATAATTCTATCTTTTTGGTTATTGTCCATAGCCTTCATTCTGCGTAATCATGTTTTGTGACAGGTCTATTTCTCTTTGAGGAATAGGAAATTTCACATGGTATTCTTTAGGAGTAGATTCCGGTTTGGCAGCCTTTATGATAGACACAAATTCTTGCGGTGTACACATCCTGGTCAAATCAAACCAACGATGTCCTTCCATCACAAATTCATGACGATACTCATTCAATACGGCCTTCTTAAATCCCTTATAGTCAGTAGGTACAGCCGTGGTCAGTCCGGCACGGTTCCTTACAGCATTAATTGCGATTACCGCCTCCTCATTAGCTCCTTGATTTATTTCATTCAAAGCTTCGGCTATAATCAAATACATCTCTGCTGTACGAATTGCCGGAAATATAGCCTCTGTATTATTCCCTTTAGGTTCGGCTTGACTATCCCAATACTTAAAAACATAGGGCTTATCGAAATCCTTAATGCTACCATCACTATAAGTAAAACTTCTCTTCAAAGTAACATCCAGGCGCTGGTCATTCTGCTGGTCAAAGCTATTCCATAAATCTTCGGTAGCATTTTCCCATCCTTGGGCATTGCTTACTCCGTCAAGGGCAGGCAATAAACGTACCAAAAACTGTGCACCTTTCCAACCTTCACTCAACGTTGCGCTAAAGTTTACTCCCCAGATTATTTCCGTATTAAAACGATTGGCCACTTTAAATAAATCACCGTAGTTTTCAAGCATAGGGAAATTCGGGATGACAGATTTAGCCTTGTCTACAGCAAGCTGGTAATGCTCCTGACTATGATGTTCTGCTGCATAAGTTAGATAAACCCTGGCTAACAAAGCTGATGCAGATGCAGGATAAGGTCTTCCTCCGCCAAAGCGTTCAGTGTACTTCAAATCGGTTTCAGCAGTCTTAAGATCCGAAAAGATCAATTCATAAATTGTCTCTTTGGAGGTCCGGCTAGTTGCATCTTCCTCTGCACTTTCAACATTATGTTCGCGTAAAGGAACATCACCAAACATCCGGATCAAATCAAAATACATCATTGCTCTAAAAAATTTTGCTTCGGCCACCAACTGATTTCTTAAAGTCACATCCATATCAATAGATGGAACTTTATCAATCACGACATTACAACATTTTATCGTTTGATAAAAATCTCTCCACAGCAATTCTACAGGCTGATTATATTGGTCTATTTGCATATTTTCCACCGATTGGTAGTCAATGCTGGTCTGATTAGTTTCCGAATTATCAGCAAACATATCCTGAAGAACCCAATAATCATTGTAGAAAGTACCACCATAGTTTTTATCCCATAACCCATTCGGAGCATATCCGATAATCAAATAATCATAAATAGCATTGGTGGCGGATATAGCATGCTGAGCTGTTTTATAATATCCTTCACTTGTAATATTCCCTTTAGGCACTTCGTCGAGGAAATCCGAACAAGCAGTGAACATGAATGCTCCACTCAATAAAATGCTTAATATGTATTTTTTCATAATCTATTCTTTTTTAAAAATTCATTCTTAAACCAAACTCATACGATTTAGACATCGGATAAGAACCATAATCAGCTCCCATTGAAAGATTGTCGTTAGAAAAACGACTTACCTCAGGATCATATCCGGAATAATTGGTGAACGTATAAATATTCTTTAATCCGGCAAAGATTGTAAGTCCCTCACAATAAAATTTCTGAAGGATGCTTTTGGGGAAAGTATAACTTAACGTGATATCTTTTATTCTGAGATATGAACCGTCTTCCACATAATGATCGGACAAAATAGTACCAGATGATTTAGTCGTGGCACGAGGATATTTATTAGTAGGATTCTCAGGAGTCCATCTTTCCAATGCTGCCACAGAATTATTTTTATGTCCGTCAAAACTTTCCAATGAAAACTTATTGAAGTTCACAATCTCATTACCTACCGCACCTTGCAAATAGACTGTCAGCCCAATGGATGAATGATCGCGCAGGTTATAAGTAAAGGTATTATTGAATCCGAAAGTAAAATCCGGATTAGCATTTCCCAACTCATATAAATCGTCCTCATTAATCACATTATCACCATTCTTATTGACATATTTACGATCACCATGTTTCAAGGTTTTTCCAGAGAAATATGGAATTTTAGACAAGTCTTCGCTCAATTGTGCTATTCCATCAGTTTTATATCCATAAATTGTACCGATAGGCTTACCCTCATTTATTTTAGTCCAATAGGTTACTCCCAAAATAGATGTCCCCGAAAGATTTTCCTGGCTTCCAGCTAAATCTGTAATTTCATTCTTATTGTAACCGAGAGTAAAATTCATATCCCAGCCGAATTTACCGGCAAAAGGTACTGCACCCAAAGCAAATTCAAAACCCTCATTACGCAGACTGCCAACATTCTTTACGGCTGTATCATAACCGGTATTAAACGACACAGGCATAGCAAGCAGCAAGTCGCGCGTATTTTTTCGGTAATAGTCCGCAGTTAAGGTAAGACGATTATTAAATAAACCCAAGTCAAAACCAAGATTCACCTGCGAAGTTGTTTCCCACTTCAAGTCTTGATTACTCAATGTATAAGGCACCACGCCGGTTGCCACTTCACTATTGCCAAAATACGCTTCTGTGTTATACATCAACCCTTGCGAACTATATGGAGGAATTCCTTCATTGCCCACAATACCATAACTTACTCTCAACTTCATATTTGAAATGGCTTGCGCCCGCTTCATGAAATTCTCTTCTGAAATTCTCCATGCACCCGAGATTGAAGGGAAAAAGCCATGTTTATTGCCCTTACCAAATTTTGAAGATCCGTCAATACGACCGGTCAGACTCATTAAATAACGACCACCGTAATTATAATTCACACGAGCCAAATAAGATAACATCTGCCATTCGGAGATACCCGAACTTGCAGCTTGACGCAACGCTCCTGATTGTATTGAGTTGAATCCTAAAAATCCGTCTGTAAAATCAGCTGTTGAAACTGCCGAATTTTCCGAGACAAAAGCTTGCGCTGTCATACCGGCCAAAGCGCTAATCGTATGCTTCTCAAAAGTGTTTGTATAGTTGACGGTATTCTCCCATACCCAGTTGTAACCGTCACGATTTCCTATGCTGGCATAGCCACCATTCGATTCTGCACGTTTAATCTCCCCGGGAGCAAAAGCCTGATCCTTTATATAGAAATAGTCAACACCGATACTAGTCTTAAAGGTTAGATTTTTAATTGGAACCCATTCTAAATAAGCATTAGCCAATGTCCGGAATGAAGTATTTCTATTTTTCGCTTCATAGGCATCTTGCACAGGATTACCCACATTATTAGTTGTAGTCAAATTGTTTTCATAAATGTAATCTCCGGATTCATTTCTCACGGGAAGAGCCGGATTCATTTCCAACGCCCAAGAAGTGATAGAAGAAGCAAATCCTCCTTCCGAGTTCGTTACTACACCATTTGAACGGCTATAACTCAGATTTACAGAAACGCCAGTCTTCAGCCATTTATTTATTTGCTGCCCCAGGTTAATACGGAAGCTTCCTTTTCCAAAATCTGAACCAATAATTATACCATCTTGCAACAGTAAATTACCGGAAACAAAATAAGTAGTTTTATCATTTCCACCTGATACTGAAATATCATAGTTCTGCATAGGTGCTGTACGGAATATCTCATCTTGCCAGTCCGTATTTAGTTTGGACAGATTATTCAACCCAGCAAAAACGGGATTTCTTTCTTCACCAGCATTGTCCGTTGCCTCATTTCCCAACTCGGCCAATTGGACCGCATTCAGCATATCCATTTTTTTAGTTACCTGCTGCAATGTGTATTTAGCTCCGATAGAGACTTTAGGCTTTCCATTCTTACCTTGTTTGGTAGTGACCAGCACCACACCATTCGCCCCACGGGCACCGTATATGGAAGTTGCAGAAGCATCTTTCAAAATTTCAATAGATTCAATATCATTGGGATTGATATTAGTCAAAGGATTAAGAGCCGGATTCTTTAAAGTCCCGGTGCTGAATGTATTTGCATCACTAATCACAGGAACACCATCAATCACATACAAAGGTTCATTGTTTCCATTAATAGAACTGGTACCTCTGATTCGAATAGAAGTTCCGGCACCTGGCTGACCCGAAGTGTTTAAAACAGCCACACCGGCTGCTCTTCCCTGAATACCCTGATCTAAAGAGGTTATCGAAGTGGAAGATAATTGTTCTGACTTAATAGTAGAAATTGACGAAGTCAGATCACTTTTCTTTTGCACACCATATCCTACCACTACCACATCAGCCAATACTTGCATATCATCTTCCAGCACTATGTGAAATTCTCTCTTTTGTGCGGTAACTTTAACGATCTTTGTTTGGTATCCTACAAAAGAAATCTCAAGTACTGATTTGTCGGGAACAGATAATGAAAATTCTCCATCCTTATTAGAAATGGTTCCATAAGTTGAACCTTGCTGTAAAATAGTAGCTCCGATAATGGGGTCACCCATTGCATCACGAACTGTACCCTTGACGTTCAAACTTTTATTCTGTGCACTAACACTTCCCAGAATAAACATCAACAACAATAAAGTTATGCTCCTAAATAAATTATTCATGTGTTTTTATGATTAGATTGTTTATTAATAAGATCCCGGATTACAAGACGCTACAATATAGTTATCCGGATTTTGTCCCCGATAAGGAGTAAAATCTTCAGTTTTGGATACTGGCGTATAAACTTCCAACACTCTTTCATTTGAAGAATAGCCATCCCCCAGCCCTGAAAGGTCTTGATAACTTTCCAATATCATTTTACGATCCGACAATTGTAATACATTATAATGAGTCATCAAAGCTTGGGACGGTGAAAACACATTATAGTGAATGGTAGATAGAGTCTTGACAGTAGCGCCGTCCATGGTAACCTGCCATGCACAATAGGAGTTTAATGTTTCCAAAGCAGCACTTGAGAATATGAATCCCCAATCAACCTGCCAAGTCAGGTCTGAATTAAACCGATGTATATCATCTTTCAAATCGGGAGTAGCTGTATCTTCTCCTTTAATAGTTTGTGATGCCAATACCCAGTCATATTTTAGCAATAACGGAATCTGCGCCAGCTCCACTGTTAAAACCAGATCTGCGGCATCCACCACACTATTATTCTCATCCATTCCATAAAAGGAGTACACTAATATTCCATTTTCATCACCGGCGATAATCTCCTCAGTGAATGTATATGGAAAGCTCAATTCCTTCACATTCAGTTCCTTTAAATAAGAACTGACTTCTTTTCCTTCGATACTTTTCTTAACCACAATTTTTGAAATCAAATCAGGATGAGACAATGACAGTTCTACAGAAACATGAGCCCCAATCTTAATTTTCCCCTCTAAAATATTTAAGGTCAGTAACCCTGTCTGTTGCTTATCATCACTCTTACACGAAATAATTAATGATGATATCATTCCTAATACAATAGAAATGAAAATGATTTTTTTTAGTGTTTTCATATGATATTTAGTTTACGAACATTACGTTAAATCTATTTTTTGTAGCGCATAGGCATAAGCACCTCGCATAATAGAGCGGCTAGCACCTTCTTTACTGCACAGCACCAAGGTCTGTTTTAATTGATGATAGGTAGTAGTCAAATGAGTACCAGGAATGACAACCTGACTATCAGATAAACTCAAGAAACGAGCTCTCTCCGATTCATCTTCTCCATTATATACTTGCATAGAAACGCATGGAAACTTATTTCCCGAAAAAGTTGTCAGTTGTGCCCTAAGTTCTGTTATCAGAGCTGGTAATATATATTTTGAGGCTCCTGCGACTCCTCCACCTATAACCACCAGACCATCCACAACATTCAGTACCGAAGCAATAGCAGCACCTGCCATTATACCAAGTTCATTAAAACTTGCGATTGCTGCATGACTGTCACCTTCCTTTATACCTTCAGCAATGTCATAAATATCTTTTGGACTTAATGAAGCAGAGCTTTGTCCGGACAAATCGCTGTATACTCTTCTCACAGCGCGTATGCTAACACTTTCTTCAGCAAGCATATCCGGATATTTCTTATTTCTCATAAGCCAGATGTCCCCTCCACAACCATTATCTCCGGTCAACAAGACTTTATTTATAACAACTCCTGCACCGAATCCGGTTCCCAATGTTATACCAATCAAATTTTTATATTCCCTGCTGCAACCAGCTAAAGATAATTCCCTGTTTATCACAGGCAATGCACCCGATAAGGCTTCACCGTAAGCAAACAGATTTCCATCATTTTCTATAAAAACCGGAATTCCGTATTTATGCTTCAAAAAAGGACCTAATGCAACACCTCCTCTGAATGAAGGAAAATTGGGCAAATCTCCTATGATTCCATTCTCATAATCAGCAGGGCCCGGAAAAGCAAAACTGATCGCAACTGGGGGAACTGGTATAGCAGCTATCACTCTATCAAATCCTTTCACCAATACTTCCAGGCACTCGTCTAAGTTATCAGAAACTGCCGGAAGCCCTATTGGACTTATCATTTCATTATTCCCTTGAATGGCAGAAAATACAAAATTTGTTCCTCCTGCATCCAGAGTCAAAACTACCCGTTTATCATATTCATACATATACTATTTTAGGTTTAAAAGTTCAAGTACTAAAATCTGACATATGCCTTGATAGTGACACATTCCTTATCGCGACACTTTCCATAAGGTTTGATTGTATATTCGCCAACAGAAGCAGGAATGATAAATGTTTCCGCATAATGCACCACGAAAGGTTCAAAGGCGTGAGTAGGACTCTCAACGACGGCCTCTTCTCCCTCCAGCAGATTCAGCACGTTTACACTATCGTTTGTGTGATGCAGCACCGGTGACGAGAAACGGTGACGACGGGTTTCGATAAATTCATTCGGATGCAATCCGGTACGTTCCTCAATCCACCCATCTCCGGAAGCCACTTCCTTAAACTGGTTGCGAAGATGTTCATTTACATATTCTGTATCCCGGTTCCAGTTGATTACGCATTTACCACGTTCCACATTGATTGGGCGTGGTTTTCCATCCAGTCCCAGACGTTGCCAGTCCCATAGTTTGAAAGTAAAGAGGTTCGGAGTCGAACTGATTTCAAGTACCATACTATTTGCACCGGAACAATGAATCGTCCCTCCCGGAATCAGGAAGTGATCGTGTTTCTTTGTCGGAATCTTGTTGACATACTTTTCTGCGTCGAACACCAATTCACCTTTTTGTGCTTTACGCAAATCGCCGATCATCGCTTCTTTGTCCACTCCTGTCTTCACTCCCAGATAAACTACGGCATCTTCTCCCGCATCCACCATGTAGTAACTTTCATCCTGTGTGTAGTACATACCGAAGCTGTCGCGGATAAATTGAGTAGTAGGATGCACCTGCAAACTCAAATTACCTCCGCCCATCGTATCCAAAAAGTCGAAACGAATAGGGAAGTCTTTTCCAAAGCGTGCCTCCACCGGTTCACCAAGCAACTCTTTACTTTTCAGTAAAACCAAATCAACCGAAGGCAGCTCAAAGCGTACTCCGTTCACTTCAAAATAAAGGCTGTTCTCTTCAGGTACACAGTCAAAGCACCAGCCGAAATTTTCACGTTCACGATCCAGGTCGCAAACCTCTTTCATCCATTGACCACCCCAGGGAGCCGGATCGAAGAAAGGAACTACCCGGAACGGTGTGTTCACCGTTGCCTCTACCCCTTTAAAGAAAGTATCCTTATCAATCATCTTCGGTGTCCCGGCCACATGGGTGTCAATCCAGAATTCTACCCTGTCAAACAATCTTTCCTTATACCTATCACATACTCTCCAATCGTTGAAATACCCTCTCTTGTATTGCAAAGAAACAGCATCGTTCCGATTGTCTATACCTAAAGCTTTTACCTCATGCCGGCGGAAACGTTGTTGGATTTCCCAACGTGCCATATCCGCATAAACTACCATCGCATCCTGTGGAGCAACAACAGCAGCACCCGTACCTATGATTACAATGGTTTCTTTTGCTTCACTGATTTGCTTCCGTGCAGCAGCCACCTTATCCGCATCCAAATAATCTTCCAGCTTCAAATTGGTAACATAGCCGAATAACACATCTTCAGTCATGAAGCGTTCTGTCAACGTTTGAATTTCTTTTTCCGGTTTCATCAAATCACGTACATTCATCACTCTTCCGGAGAATTCTTTTGAAAAAGCATCCAGCACTTCTTCTTCATATACTCCTGTATATAAATCCACAGCCAGCACTTTTCTTGCATCCATTTTCTTTTTTAACATAGAAATGATACTATCCCAACCCTGAACAAGCATCCCCGTCAGCTTCGTAGAAGGAAATTTATCATAATTAGCTTTTCTCATGTTTATAGCGTTTTTAAATTTTATATGTTCATACATACTTTCAATTGTGCAAATATATAGATTTTATTTTTATTCCAAACAAAACTTGGATTATTTTTTGATAAATCTTATATTTGCTGAAAATAAACCAATCAGAATAGATATGAAATTAGATCATAATAGTGATAAACCGCTTCATATTCAGGCAGAAGAGATACTAAGAAGACTCATAGAATCTGAAGAGTACAAAAACGGAAAGCTATTTCCCAATGAGGTCGAATTGTCTGAACAATTACATATTTCAAGGAACACATTGAGACAAGCTATCAACAAACTCGTGTTTGAGGGGCTTCTGGTGCGAAAGAAGGGCTACGGAACGAAGGTAGTAAAGAAAGGTATCGTAGGGGGAGTAAAGAACTGGCTTAGTTTCTCACAGGAGATGAAGATGTTAGGTATCGAGATTCGCAATTTCGAGCTACATATCAGTTTAAAGCGTGCAACCGAAGAAATCGGTACGTTCTTTGATTTAGGTTCCAGTCCCGACACTCGCTGCGTAGTGATGGAGCGTGTCAGAGGAAAAAAAGAATATCCGTTTGTTTACTTCATCTCTTATTTCAACCCCAATATTCCACTGACAGGAGAGGAAGATTATACACGTCCATTATACGAAATGCTGGAAACCCAATATAATATAGTGGTAAAGACCAGCAAGGAGGAGATTTCAGCCAGACTTGCAGGGGAATTTATTGCAGAGAAACTGGAGATAAAATCCAATGACCCTATATTAATAAGGAGAAGATTTGTTTATGATGTGAACGGAGTACCTATTGAATACAACGTCGGATATTATCGGGCAGACAGCTTTACTTATACAATAGAGGCAGAGAGATAGACCGTATGTTCATACATATATAATATAAGGAGGCTATTTTAGAAGTTGAAATCTCTATCTTTCCTTTAAAATAACCTCTTTATATCATCTCTCTTTCCATAATCATGTCCTACCCGTCATTTATTATCGAACTACCATTAGAGCATCCGGCAAGAATCCGATCCAGACTTTCATCCACAACACCTATCATCTGAAGTTTGGATAATAAATGATAGTAAGAAGTTTTTCCTACTCCTTCTATTCTCAACAGACTTTTCCACCCTCTTCCCGATACGATTTCCAATAAATCTTTTACTGTTCGAACATCTTGATTATACAAGACATTAGCCAACCGAGTATCAGCTACTTTACAAACAGGCAATTGAAGTATCCACTCCTCCTGCCCAACATTTATATTCTTATTATTGTCTGCCAAAGATAAAAAACGAGCATCAATAGCACGCTTTCGATAAGTAGCCAATATATCTTTTTTCAGTTTCAACCCTTTAAGTATAGAGTTATACATTTGCAATGTCTTCCCATAGGTAATTCGATGCCGATCAGCCACTTTCGCTACTGATTCTCCTGTAGAAATTGAATAGAAGATATCGCGGGTAACAGGGTGAAGAATCAATGCTGACAGTTCACGAATGATTATTTCATATAGCGGTTTACAAGTCGTCTGTGTTCTCAATACATATAGTAGATCATCGTATTTGGAAATGATAAAGTCCCGTTCCAGTTTCTTTTCTTCTACGATTTTAGAAAGGTAACCTGCTTCTAAACCAAGTCTTTTGTGAGCTTCCAGATAAGCATCCAAACTCTCATCATCCAAAAACAACTGATCGTCGATTCGGGAACTCGTAATGTATCCAAGATTTGCCCAATTCTTTAGAATAGCTTCTTGAATGTCGCGTCTTTCAGACATCTGTTTTGTTGTGAGCCAATTTGACATAAAAAAACGGAACTAGATTAATAATATCAACTAGTTCCGTACCTTTTATTATAAAAGAGTACGGAGCTGCCACAATCCCGCAAACAGGAGGTAGTAGCGGCTACCTTTCAGACACGGGCAGACAGCCCGTACCCTATGAGAAGTCATAGAAGTACAGGCGTCTCCCGGTGTCTGAAAAAAAAATCCGCTACGATTTCCTGTTCACCGAGGAAACGCACAATCGCATACCACAAAGGCATACTACGTTCCAATGACAAAGGTACAAATACTTTTCGGAAAATAACAAGAGAGAGGTATAAATGTTTAGGAAAGAAAACGAATGATGATTGTATAATTAAAACGTATGTATATAAAAAAGGCAGGTTTCAATAAGTTTTTTGTTTCGTATATAAAATAAGGGGCACACCATTTTGTCTCGTATACAAAACAAAATATTTAATAAAGCTGCTCTAATCTAGAGCACAATATCATTCAAGTCAAAATAAAGCAAACGTGTAGCAGAATCCACATCTTCATTATTCAAAGGAATAAACCCATTTTTCTCATAAAAAGGAACAGCTGCTGCATACGCATCTACAGTTAAAAAGCGACAACCCGTTTTATTTTCAAGTACATTACTTACAGCTAACAAAGCTTCCCGATAAAGAAAAGGTTCGTATTTTATTTTTTAAAGATTTTCATTGCCAGTTCATAGTCTTTCAACCTTTTTTCCCGCTGCTCCGGCGTTTCACTACGCTTCTCTTTCATCCGTTCTTCAAATCACCGAGCATCTTCTCCGAAAAGTATCGGAGTTTCCTTAATTGGTCTTGCCATACTTATACAACTCCTTTCTTTGGGTTTATACGCTACAAAAGTAATTGAATAAATCAGGAAGTGCAAGTTATAATGAAGTTATCTTATTCAAATAAGAAACCACTCTACAATTAAAGCACCTCTCTCTTACATAAACTACCTACTTTTGTAGCAAATAACAATTCGTTCCACCTAGGTAGAACTAAACAAATACCATGGTCGAACCAAACGATAACCAAGGTAGAACTAAAGAATAACCTTGGTAGAACGAATTAATAGTAGTAATTAATCCATTAATAATAGAATATGAGTGCTTTATATGACTTATTTGAAAATCCACCGTCACCTGACGGAGAGAAACAACCGCTACATGCCCGTATTGTCTCCAAAGGAACCGTAGATAAAGAAGAGTTTCTGGATCGTGTCCACAAATTCACCGGTATCAGCAGAAGTTTATTGGCAGGAGCCATGGAAGCCTTTGCCAATGAAGCACGGGATTTACTAGCCGACGGCTGGAATGTAGAAATGGGAAACTTCGGATTCTTCTCTACATCGTTGCAATGTCCGCCGGTTAAAGATAAAAAAGAAATTCGGGCAGCGTCTGTCCAAATGAAAAATATTAATTTCCGCGCAAGTCGTCCATTCAAGAAAGAAGTAGGCGACAAAATGAGGCTGCAACGAGGAGAATCTATCACACGCCCTAAGAAAAATAGTATCTCCCGTGAGACGTGTCGCGACCGCCTCAACACATATTTGGAAAATCACCTATTCATCAGCCGGACAGATTATAGCCATCTGACAGGACGAAATAAAAAAGTAGCTATTGAAGAATTAAATTCCTTTATTACCGACAGAATAATCCAAAAGGAAGGGGTTGGAAAGTTGACTGTATATATAAAGGTATAAACTCTTGGAACACAGAATTAAGAGCCACAACAAGATTATTGCTGTTGTAACTCAAGTATGATTTCATCAGTGATGTAGGCATCACTCAACGTTATAAGCGGATATTGTTTATTAAGAAGCAATGCATATACCTTACTATTATAGAACAAGTGCAATGCTTTTTCGGGAGAAATATTCAAACGCTCCGCTAATTGCATCACCACACGAGTGTATTTATTCCATACTAATACATCTATCATAAACGCAGTTTATTTTATTGTTACATATTCTTTGAAAGAGAGACACTCGTCAATGAGACGTTGATTGAGAATCCTTTACCAAAGTCGAGGTTTTCGCGTCCGACACCGACCAAAGGATACTCTACGGCCTGCGTACTACCATGATAGACCTTCATACAGATTCTCCTTTTTCTTTATAATGGGCTTCCCAGTTTTCAAGAGCTTCTACCAACGTATCGGCTATGTACTCACGACTCTGGGTGTGAAGCATGTCATATCCACTTATCAGGTATTGACGGATAAGATTCAGTTTTTCCAAACGGTTATAGAGAGTAGGAGCCGGAATACCCAACTTCTGGGCGGCACTCTCAATGGCAAAAATCACAAACTCCATGACTTTGCCATCAACAACGGGGGCTGATTGGCTTGAATGTAGCATACTATACCTCTATTATCTTAGTGTAATATGTACAAATATAGTGTTTATTCTTGCAACGTTCATCGTTTTTCGGCATATTTTATGATTATCAAGAACATTTGAGTATCGTGAAACTGATTGAAATACTCCCTATTTGGAAATGGCTATTAAAGTAGAACATCTAAGAATCTATAAATCAGAATCATACAAACAAAATAAATAAAAGTGAATCAAAGTACGTACATCTAGGATCGTTAAAGCACCTCCCCGGAAAGTGCCCATAGTATCTTTGCATCGTGATCACAAAGAGAATTGATAAGTAAAGTAACTAATTAAAAAAAAACAAAAAACTATGGCACTTAGATACGTCATTAAAAAAAGAACATTCGGCTTTGATAAAACTAAAGCTGAAAAATATGTAGCACAAAATGTAATCACCAATACGTTGGATTTCAGAGATTTGTGTGAGGAAATCACTAAAGTTGGAATGGTTCCCAGTGGAGCAGTGAAATTTGTACTCGATGCTTTGATCGATACATTGAATCTCAACCTTAGAAAAGGCATCTCTGTTCAATTAGGAGATTTCGGATGCTTCCGTCCAGGTATGAATTGCGAAAGTCAGGATGCTGAAAAAGATGTAGATAGCGATACGATACGCAGAGTGAAAATCATTTTCACTCCGGGCTACAAATTCAAAGAGATGCTAAGTAAAGTCAGTGTTCAAAAAGCGGTGGCTTCCGATGATGGTTCCATCAGCCCGGAGCAACCGGATCCCAACCCGAATCCAAACCCGGATGACGGCAAAGGAGAAGCACCGGACCCGGCAGCATAAGACTAATCATCAGCCTTTAAAAGCAGGAAAACAGTACCCGCCTACGGGCGGATACTGTTTCCCAAAGTATTCCTGTAAAAGACTTGACAACGCCTTTTTTATTTTGTATCTTTACAACATCTTAAAACATTAAAATATCAACATGAAAGAATTGCCATCAGAAGAGGAAGAAATTCCGTTTCGCATTAAAACTTATAAGAAAAAGGAATTGGCTTGTATGTACAATCCGAACATTACACCCCGTTGCGCCATACGCATATTCACCAAATGGATTAAAATAAATAAAGAACTGCTCCGGTTATTGACTGCCACAGGTTATCATCCGCGTACACGAACTTTTACTCCCCGACAGGTACAAATCATCACCAGTATTCTGGACATTCCATAAGGATGTCCAGAATACTGGTTTTATCATTGCAGTTGTCCCGCCGCTTTCAAATAAGCCACATAATTCACATACAATTGGAAATGGGCATCCACTTTCGTCTGATAAGCCTGCTGCCAAAGCACTTGTGCTTCCAGATAATCCGAAAGAGTTTCCAGTCCCACTTCATATTGCTTACCACTGACTTTCATATTCTCCTCTGCCTGTTCCAGCGAACGTTCGGAAAGCTCCGTTTCCAACCGGGCCTCATCCAGATTATTGGCAGCTTGCATCAACTCCAGCAACATCTTTTCATTGACATTTTCCTGTTCAAGACGAGCTTGTTCCAACTTCACTTTGGCAGACTTTACTTTATTGGTACGTTCGCCAAAATGAAACAGAGGGACAGAGACATTCAGGAATACGGAAAAAGCACCCTTTTTCATCAAAGTTTCATCATTGACTTCCAATCCGTGAAGATAATCATAACTACCTCTGACGCCGATACGCGGTAACAGTTCACTACGATTCAGCTTTACCTCCTGCTCGGCAATGGCTATTTGTTTGTTCAAGATTCCATATTCGGGACGGGCAGTTATGTCAGAGACCTGCACTTTCCACTCCTGCTCCACTTCCGGAAAATCATCGGATATATCAATCTGTGCTGTCAAAGGGCGGCCGATGTAATGACAAAGATTCATACTTGCAAGACGGAGGGCGTTATCAGCCTTTCGCAAAGAAAGTTCACTCTCGTTGAGCTTCACTTGCACTTTCAGTACATCATTTTGCGGTTTCATGCCATGCCGATGAGCACTCTTTACATTTTTGGAAAGTTCCGTCAGTAAGGCGTGATATTTTTCCGCTACTTTTTTCATCTCCTTGGCTTTCACTAACTGCACGTATGCTTTATCTGTATTCAGAATAACTTCCGAAGTAGTTAAAGCTTCGTTCAAATGTGCCATTTCCTTTCCCAATAGTGACATTTTATAGGCGGCACGGATTTTTCCTCCCATATAAAGAGGTTGCTCCACTTGTACACCGCCCGAGTAAACAGTTCCGACCTTATAGTCCAGATTCAGTCCGGGAAAATAAGCGAAACCGCTCGATACCAGTTCTCCGGTAGCAGGATTGGGCAAGAAAACCGGAAGGTTTCCTCCCGGAACTCCGAGACTTCCGTCCACTGTGCTATAAATACCCGTTCCGTTGACTGTAAAATTAGGGAAGAAATTGGCTTTATAACTAAGAGACATCAATCGGGCTGCTTCCGTCTGCTTATTAGCGGCAGCCATATCCTTATTATATTTCAGTGCCATTTCACGGCATTGCGCCAGACTTAGTTTTTCTTGCGCGGCAAGAGAAACCGACAGGCCGAACAATACACCCGCTACACTAATGGCTACAAGAATTTCTTTTTTCATTTGTCTGTCTTTTTTATATGAAAGAATAATGCATACAAAATCGGGATAAAAAGCAACGTTATCAACGTGCCGAACAGCAACCCACCCATAATAGAAGCCGCCAACGAACCGAACATGGCATCCGGCAACAATGGAATCATTCCCAAAATCGTAGTCAGCGAAGCCATCATCACGGGACGGAGACGACTTTGCGAACTGTCTATCAATGCCGTCACAGGTTCTACTCCCTGATTAATCTGCAAAGTGATCTCATCCATCAATACAATACCATTCTTAATAATCATGCCGATCAATCCCAATGTACCGACGATAGCCACAAAGTTGAATGTCTTCCCGGTAAGCAGCATTACAGCAACAACACCGACAAATACCAGCGGAATAGTACAGAAGATGATAACCGGTTTCCGGTAATCTTTGAACAGCATGATTAGAATGGATATCATCAGAATGATAGCAAACGGGAAATTCTTGAACAGATATTGCATAGACTTTGTGCTGGCGTTCCTCTCGCCTTGCCATTGAAGCCGATATCCGTCAGGCAGCGGAATCTGTTCAATCTGCGTGGCAATGGATTGCCGCGCCTTCTCCGTTTCTACCCCCGGAACAGGAGAACATTGCACCCGTTGGCTACGCTGCCCGTTATAACGGGGAACCACCGGATCTTCCCACTTCACATCAATCCGCTTACTGATTTGTTTTAACGGAGTTGTTCCCATCAACGTTTCCACCAGTTCTTCTTTTGATAGTGTTCCTGTCTTCAGTTTCATCATCATTTCCTGTGTCAGCAAACCGTTCAGAGAAGGAAGAGACGAGAATATCTGCGTATTGCCCAGGTTTTCAATCGGATTTCCGTGTTCGTCCAGACAACGCAAGTAGATATTATCTTTGTGAATACCTTCGTAGAAAGACCCGATAGGGATGCCGCTGGTAGCGGTCAGTAGAGATAGGCTTACATCATTACGGCTCAATCCGATAGCACGTGCCGCAGGCTGGTCATATTCAATAGTCAGTACCGGAATTTGCGGTTCCCAGTCCGTGGTAATCAGGTAAACATCCGGGCAATTCTCCATAATCTTGCGGGCACTGTCTGCCAACTGATGCAAAACAGCAGGATCAGGACCGGTAAATTGCACTTCAATAGGATATTTCTTGAACATCAGATTGTAGCGGTTCATCTTTACGTAAGCATCCGGATAATGTTGTGAAAGATATTGTTGAATTTCCGCCATGTTATCCACCAAATCGTCCGGAGAGGTGAAGTCGATAATCAGTTCACCGTAAGATAAGGAAGGATTGGCTACGTTACGCACCAAGTTATAACGAGCAGGTGTACCACCGATAGAAGTAGTGACGTGTGTAACTTCCGGACGCTTTTTCAGGTAAACTTCGATTTCTTCCAAGTCACGTGCTACACGAGTGGAGTTAGTCCCTTCCGGCAATTTATATTCCATGTAAAGCTGATCGTAGACCATATCCGGGAAAAAGCCCTGCTTCATAAACCGATAACTGAAAGCCGAAAGCAATACCAAAGCAATCATTGTAAACACAAAACTCCAACGATGTGCCAGACTGAATTTCAATAATGAACGGAGCACAGCATAAATCTTTCCTTCATACACACGTTTTCCGGCAGCAGTAGTTGCCGCAGAGATTTCCGGATGCAAAATCCGGTCAGCCATCAACGGGACGTGCACCAAAGCCAGCACCCAACTAAGCAATAAGGAAACAGCGAGTACGATAAACAAATCGCGCGTATAAACGCCTGCCGTATCAGGAGACATAAAGATAGGAAGAAAAGCGATGATGGCAATCAGAGTAGCTCCCAGCAAAGGCATCGCTGTCTGCCGTCCGATGGCAGTCATTGCCTCCATCCGACTCTTTCCGGCTTTCAAATCTACCAAAATACCGTCGATGATAACAATCGCATTATCCACCAGCATCCCCATCGCAAGCACGAACGAGGCCAATGAAACACGCTGCATCGTACCGTTCATAAAATAAAGGAACAGAAAGGAACCGAATACCGTCACTACCAAACTGATACCGATAATCACCCCGCTCTTAAATCCCATAGCAATCATCAGAATAACAACTACGATAATCACAGATTCTATCAGATTAAGAATGAACGTCCCCAACGAACTGCCTACACGTTCCGGCTGATAGAAAACTTTATGGCACTCTACCCCCGCTGGAAGGCGTTCGACTTTCAGTTGCTCCAATTTCTTTTCCACTTGATGCCCCACTTTGATAATGTCGGCATCCGAAGAAGCGGCCACCATTATTCCTATCGCACGCTGACGGTCATAAAACAATTCGTTGCGGGTAGGATCTTCATAATCTTTCTCAATACGGGCTATATCACTCAACCGCAACTGATCGGCATCATGTCCCTGAATCAGCATACGACCGATATCCTCCACCGTCTTAAACTTGTCACTGACTGTCACCCGGATACGATTATCGCCATTATCATAGTAACCAGTATAAGTCGTTTGGTTCTGTCCGTTCAATGTGGCTAGCACTTCGGCGGGTTTCACACCCAAGTTAGCCATCCGGTCTTGCAAAAGAGAGATATTAATACATTCGGGACGTTTACCGTATAAGTCGACGCGTTCCACCCCATCCAGTTCGCTGACTTCACGTTTCACCAGTTCTGAATAATCAGACAGTTCCCTGTCGGAAAGTCCGTCACCCGTCAAAGCGAAAAACATTCCGTAAACATTTCCAAAATCATCTTTTACAATAGAAGGACTGGCACCTTCGGGAAGTTCTGCCTGTGCGTTCGCCACTTTACGACGCAACAGATCCCAGCATTGTTCTACGTCCGTCTCTTTGACAGTCGTTTTCAGTTCTACCTGAATCAGGGAGAGATCGTTGTAGGAATAACTTTCCACATTATCTATATTCCCCATGGAGCGAATATTCTTCTCCAGTACATCCGTCACCTCTAATTCTACCTGATGCGCAGACGCACCGGGATAGGTGGTGACTACCATGGCAAGCTTTACCGTTATTTCTGGGTCTTCCAGTTTACTCATTTCATAACTGGAATAAGCTCCTCCTACAATCAGTACGGCAATCAGGAAGTAGATTAACTTCTTGTTCTCAAATGCCCATTTACTAATATCAATCATAGCAGTCCTCCCACATTGGTTTCAGCAGCCGGAAGAAGCGGTTCCACCTGTTCTCCCTCTTTTACATGATGCACCCCCGAAGCGACAACCAAATCACCGGGATTCGCTCCGTCTGAAGTAATCAGGCATCTGCCGTCGCTAAGCAGACGGGTGACGGTCACATCACAACGGCGAATAGCGTGACTGGAAGCATCATAAAGAAAGATACTCGTACGCCCGTTCTCACGAAGAATCGCTCCACCGGGAACCGACAGGTTACACACATCTCCTTCACTACATTCGATAGTTACCATTGTATTCATGCCGGGCGATGGAACTGCCTGTTTATCTTCTTTTTTCAGTTGAAGCCGCATAGTGTACAACTGATTGGCATTTGCCTTAGGGGTGACACTAATCAGTTCCAAAGCATATCTTTGATGAGGATAAATATCGAATGTACAATAGTAGCGGGTAAACTGCTGTCGACGAATATATTCCACTGCCGGAAGATTAATCTCCACCTCCGGGCTTCCCTCACTGATGATGGAAACGACGGGCATACCGGCAGCTACCGTCTCATGGGAATCAAAAAGACGTTTCTGCACATATCCGTTAAAAGGAGCATACAAACGGGTGTATGCCAACTGGTCTTTAGCATGGTTATATTTGGCGGTAATCTGTCTCAATCCGTACACGGCCTTATCGTTAGCATCCGGTGTTGTCACATTTTCCTTATAAAGTGCCATCACCCGTTCCGCCTCCGCTTTCACACTTTGATATTCTGCTTCTGCCGCATCCAGCTGAATCTGATAGTCTGTCGGATCTAATTCTGCCAATAATTGCCCTTTACGCACATAGGCACCGTCATTTACATGCATATACTGAATAGTACCACTCACCCGGAAAGACAGACTTATGTCCTGTGCCGCTTTCACTCGACCCGGAAACTGCAAAGCTATTTGTCTGTCGGCAGAAAGTACGGTATCAATCTTCACTGCCGGCTTACTGTCTGTGTTTTGTACACGTTGCCCACACGAAGTCAACAGAACTGCTAAAAATCCTGTTAATAAGAAGTCTAATCGTCTCATATTTTCACTTATTAGTTAGTTGCCACAAAAGTATCCCAAGCAAACATGAGGAGAAAGGTTGATTTAGACGAAACATTGTTCTATTTGTACGTTACCTAAGATAAAAAGCCGAAATAGTTTGCTATTTGTATTTATTTGTTTATTACTTTGTAAAGAAATTCATTTCAACGAAAAGGAATATGGAACCACTGATGCCATTCAAGTATGTTATAATATCTCCGGAAGATACTTCCATGAAAGAAGGATGCATTATTTCCGAATTCAACCAATGCGGACTTTTCCTCTGCCAGAAAGGACAGGCGGAAATCCTGTTGGGAGGTAGACCATATCAGATTAACAAAAGGAATCTTTTCATATATACAGCAGCCAACCTTCTACAGATACGCCAAAGAAGCGCAGACTTGGAAGGAATCATGATAGAGGTCGACCTGGATTATGTCATACCAATAGTAAACAAAGTAGCTAACTCGGAAAATTTGCTTTATTTGCGGGAAAATCCCTGCCTGTCGCTCTCTGAAGAGCAATATACATTTGTAGAGAACTTGCTCAAATCTGTAGAAAAACGAATTAACAGGGAGAATATTTGTAACAGTTCCCGACAGAAACAACATTTAACTTCTGAATTAATCAAATCCTGGGGACAGGTGATATGCTATGAGTTATTAAACATTTATTTCAGTAACGAACCCCAAACACCACTGCCACAGGATAAAAAGGATAAAATCTTCCAAAATTTCATGATTACCCTTTATCGATATTATCGTCAGGAACGTGATGTTACTTTTTATGCAGACAAGCAATGCTTGTCCGCCCGATATTTTTCTTCTGTCATCAAGGAGAAATCAGGGAGCAGTGCTTTGCAGTGGATCATACAGAATGTCATTACAGAAGCTAAATATCTGCTCGATAATACCGATTTAAGTATTAAGGAAATAACAACCAAACTCAACTTCCCCACACAATCATTCTTCGGGAAATATTTCAAGCAGTATGTCGGTATATCTCCTAAAGAATATCGGAACAAACTTATCAAACAGTAACTTTCTTAAACTGCCGGAACTGCCACCACAACATTCCTCCGGATATAAGACTAGCCGCCAAATCTGCCACAGGCATACTGGCCCAAACGCCCATTTGTCCATAATAGTGAGGTAGAATCAATAAACAGGGAACGAGAAATAACATCTGCCGCGTCAGCGACAAGAAAATGGCTTTACTTGCCATTCCAATACTCTGGAAGAAGTTGGAAGCTACCATCTGAAACCCAACAATCGGGTAGAAAAATACCACAATACGAAAACCTTTAGAAGCAATGCTGATTAACTCTTCGTCCGAAGTAAAGATGGAAGATACGATTTCCGGAATAAACATACCGATCAGAAAACCAATCGTTGTCACTACAGTTGCACAACAAATGGTTACTTTCAGTACTTCCGTCACACGAGGATAGAGCTTCGCACCAAAATTATATCCCGCAATGGGCTGCATCCCTTGGTTTAGTCCCAATACAATCATAATAAAGACAAAAACAATACGATTAACAATACCGAATGCACCGATCGCCAAATCACCTCCATGCTCTTTTAATCCCTGATTAATCAGAATCACAATAAAGCAAGACGCCATATTCATCAGAAAGGGAGACATACCAATAGCCAGCGAATCCAACACGATTTTCCGTTTCAAACGAAAAATCCCCTTTTTCAACCGTATCAGTTCATCTTTGCGGCAGAACAGATGAAGCTGCCAGACCAATGCAATCAACTGCGCACAAACCGTAGCCGTAGCCGCCCCACGGATTCCCCAGTCGAATACAAAAATAAACAATGGAGCAAGCAATACATTGATTATCACTGTCGTTATTGTTGCCATCATCGCTTTCTGCGGATGGCCCGAAGCACGGAGCACTGCATTCAGCCCCAGATATAAATGGGTAACCACATTTCCGAGCAAGATAACCTGCATAAATTCACGGGCATACTTCACCGTTTCATCGCTTCCTCCGAAAAAGTAAAGTATCGGATCGAGAAAAGGAAGAACGATTACCGTAAAAGAGATACCTATAATAAGGTTTAATACAAACACATTTCCCAAAACCTGCTGTGCGGTATCATAATCTTTCTGTCCTAGCTTCACCGAAATCAATGTAGCCGCACCGACACCGACCAACGAGCCGAAAGCCGCGGCAAGATTCATTAGCGGGAAAGTTAATGCCAACCCGGAAATAGCCATCGCACCTACCCCGTGACCGATAAAAATACTATCTACCATATTGTAAAGAGAAGACGCCGTCATGGCGATAATTGCCGGAATGGCATACTGCATTAAAAGCTTCCCAATCTTTTCCGTACCCAACGCAGTGGGTGTCTTTTGTCCTGTCATACCTATTAGTTTGAGACGGCAAAGATACAAAAAAGAGGTGGATTACAGGATATATGAGAAAAGTTTCGTATTTTTGCCTCCAAAATTGAGTTAATACGTAACGAAATGAATATATTAGAACTAAGTGAACAGGAAATCATTCGACGCAACAGCCTGAATGAGCTTCGTGCGATGGGTATTGATCCATACCCTGCAGCAGAGTATGTAACCAATGCTTTCTCTACAGATATTAAAGCTGAATTTAAAGACGACGAGGAGCCACGCCAAGTTTCCGTAGCCGGCCGTATCATGAGCCGCCGCGTGATGGGTAAAGCATCTTTCGTTGAATTGCAAGACTCTAAAGGTCGCATCCAGGTGTACATCACCCGCGATGATATCTGCCCGGGAGAAGACAAGGAACTGTACAACTCTGTATTCAAACGCCTGCTCGACTTAGGTGACTTTATCGGTATCGAAGGTTTCGTGTTCCGCACACAAATGGGTGAAATCAGTATCCATGCTAAGAAACTGACTGTACTTGCAAAGTCTATCAAACCGTTGCCTATCGTTAAATACAAAGACGGGGTAGCTTATGACTCTTTTGAAGATCCCGAACTCCGTTATCGCCAACGCTATGTGGACCTGGTAGTGAACGACGGTATCAAAGAAACATTCCTGAAACGTGCCACTGTTGTGAAAACATTGCGCAATGCTTTGGACGAAGCCGGTTACACGGAAGTGGAAACTCCCATCCTGCAATCTATTGCCGGTGGAGCAAGCGCACGACCGTTCATCACTCACCATAACTCACTGGACATGGATCTTTACCTGCGTATCGCAACAGAACTTTATCTGAAGCGACTGATCGTAGGTGGTTTTGAAGGTGTATATGAAATAGGTAAGAACTTCCGTAACGAGGGTATGGACAAAACCCATAACCCGGAGTTCACTTGTATGGAACTCTACGTACAATATAAGGATTACAACTGGATGATGAATTTCACCGAAAAGTTGTTGGAACGTATTTGTATCGCAGTAAACGGTAGCACAGAAACAGTGGTTGACGGAAAAACCATCAACTTCAAAGCTCCTTACCGCCGTCTGCCTATTCTGGACGCTATCAAAGAAAAGACAGGATATGACCTGAACGGCAAGAGCGAAGAGGAAATCCGCCAAGTCTGCAAAGAACTGAAGATGGAAGAAATCGACGAGACGATGGGTAAAGGCAAGCTGATTGATGAAATTTTCGGAGAATTCTGCGAAGGTACATATATCCAGCCGACTTTCATCACCGATTATCCGGTTGAAATGTCTCCGCTGACCAAGATGCACCGCTCTAAACCGGGACTGACCGAACGTTTCGAACTGATGGTGAACGGTAAAGAGCTGGCTAATGCCTACTCGGAATTGAACGATCCGCTGGATCAGGAAGAACGTTTCAAAGAACAAATGCGTTTGGCCGACAAGGGAGACGACGAAGCGATGATTATCGATCAGGACTTCCTGCGCGCTTTACAATACGGTATGCCTCCTACATCGGGTATCGGTATCGGTATCGACCGTCTGGTGATGTTAATGACCGGACAGACTACCATTCAGGAAGTATTGTTCTTCCCGCAAATGCGCCCGGAAAAAGTAGTGAAAAAAGACGCTGCTGCCAAATACATGGAATTGGGAATCGCAGAAGACTGGGTTCCGGTGATTCAAAAAGCCGGTTACAACACAGTTGCCGACATGAAAGATGTCAATCCGCAGAAGCTGCACCAGGACATCTGCGGCATTAACAAGAAATATAAATTAGAACTGACCAATCCGTCGGTAAACGACGTAACTGAGTGGATACAGAAAATTTAATAAGTTCTTCATCCAAATCCATACAAATGAAATTACCCGGCAAGATAGCGATAATGGGCGGAGGAAGTTGGGCTACAGCCATCGCAAAGATGTGTCTGGCCCAAGAGGACTCTATCAATTGGTACATGCGGCGAGACGACCGCATTGCCGATTTTAAACGATTAGGGCACAATCCGGCTTATCTGACAGGAGTGAAATTTGATACGAGACGCATCACTTTCAGTTCCAACATCAACGATGTTGTGAAAGAATCGGATACACTGATCTTCGTCACTCCCTCTCCTTATCTGAAGGCGCATCTGAAAAAGTTGAAAACCAAGATAAAAGATAAGTTTATCATCACCGCTATCAAAGGAATCGTACCCGATGACAACGTTATTGTATCGGAATACTTCACAAAAGAATATGGTGTGCCACCAGAAAACATAGCAGTCCTTGCAGGTCCCTGCCACGCAGAAGAAGTAGCTTTGGAGCGACTCTCCTACCTGACTATCGCCTGCCCTGATAAAGACAAGGCACGTATCTTCGCACGCCGTCTGGGAAGCAGTTTTATCAAAACATCTGTCAGTGATGACGTGGCGGGTATCGAATACAGTTCGGTGCTCAAAAACGTGTATGCCATTGCTGCCGGTATCTGTAGCGGACTGAAATATGGCGACAACTTCCAGGCTGTATTGATTTCTAACGCCATTCAGGAAATGAATCGTTTCCTGAACACGGTGCATCCGTTGAACAGAAACGTGGATGAATCTGTTTATCTGGGGGATTTATTGGTGACCGGCTACTCCAACTTTAGTCGTAACCGTACTTTCGGAACGATGATAGGTAAAGGGTATTCCGTGAAGAGTGCGCAAATTGAAATGGAAATGATTGCAGAGGGTTACTATGGTACGAAATGTATCAAAGAAATCAATAAGCATCATCATGTCAATATGCCGATACTGGACGCTGTGTATAACATCCTATACGAACGTATCTCACCAATGATCGAGATTAAATTGCTGACTGACTCTTTTAGATAATCTTTAAACAAGAACGATATGATTAGTTTAAACATTGAAAAGACATTTGGATTTATCTCCAAAGAAAAGGTTTTTGCTTACGAAGCTGAAGTAAAAGCCGCACAGGAAATGCTTGAAAAAGGTACAGGCAAAGGTAATGACTTTTTAGGATGGTTGCATTTGCCTTCTTCTATCACTAAAGAACACTTAGCCGACCTGAACGCTACAGCAAAAGTATTAAGAGATAACTGTGAAGTAGTAATCGTTGCCGGTATCGGTGGCAGCTATCTGGGTGCCCGTGCCGTAATCGAAGCTTTGTCTAACAGCTTCACTTGGCTGCAGGAAAAGAAAACGGCTCCTGTCATGATCTATGCAGGACACAATATCAGCGAAGATTATCTGTACGAACTGACTGAATATCTGAAAGATAAGAAATTCGGTGTCATCAATATTTCTAAATCAGGAACTACTACCGAAACTGCTCTTGCTTTCCGTTTGCTGAAAAAGCAATGTGAAGATCAGCGCGGTAAAGAAACTGCAAAGAAAGTAATCGTTGCTGTGACGGACGCTAAAAAAGGTGCTGCCCGTGTTACAGCTGACAAAGAAGGATATAAAACATTTATCATCCCTGACAACGTAGGCGGACGTTTCTCTGTACTGACTCCGGTTGGTTTGCTGCCTATCGCAGTAGCCGGATTTGATATCGACAAACTGGTTGCCGGTGCTGCCGATATGGAAAAAGTATGCGGATCGGACGTTGCATTTACTGAAAACCCGGCTGCTATTTATGCTGCTACCCGCAATGAGTTGTACAGGAATGGCAAGAAGATCGAAATCCTCGTTAACTTCTGCCCGAAACTGCACTATGTAAGCGAATGGTGGAAACAGCTTTACGGAGAATCGGAAGGAAAAGACAATAAGGGTATCTTCCCTGCATCGGTAGATTTCTCTACAGACCTTCATTCTATGGGTCAATGGATTCAGGAAGGCGAACGTTCTATCTTCGAAACTGTGATTTCAGTAGAGAAAGTTAACCACAAACTGGAAGTTCCTTCTGACGAAGCAAATCTGGACGGCTTGAACTTCTTAGCCGGCAAGCGTGTGGACGAAGTGAACAAGATGGCCGAACTGGGAACGCAGCTGGCTCACGTAGACGGTGGCGTACCTAATATGCGCATCGTACTTCCGGAATTGAGCGAATACAACATTGGTGGTCTGCTCTATTTCTTCGAAAAGGCTTGTGGTATCAGCGGTTATTTGTTGGGCGTGAACCCATTCAACCAACCGGGTGTGGAAGCATACAAAAAGAATATGTTTGCCTTGCTGGACAAACCGGGTTATGAAGAGGAATCCAAAGCAATCCGTGCAAAACTATAAATCAAGAACGTTTTATAAACGGTAAACTATAAACAATGAACGGTGAACAACTATGCTATATACATGGATTTGTTCACCGTTCATTATTATATTCAATTGATTGCAGTTTCCGATTGTACCGCTTATTGCCCGTTGTACCGTTTACTGCTCACCACTTCTACTTCTCATCTTCCACTTTCGTCTTCAAACCGATTTCTTCCTGTGCTCCTTCACATTCGGCTTTGGAAGAAAGATAGAACTCTAATTTCACATCACCGTTCTTATCTACCTGTTTAATGGTCGCAATCACCATAATTTTGGCTTTTGACACCCCATCCTTAAAACGAAGCTGTCCTTTTTCCACATCTGTCAGATTTCCCTCTGTAGATACTTCTGTTTGCTCATAAAAGAGTTTGGTATCCACTTCATCGTCATTCTGAAGTTTAAAGGTTTTCAGTTCTGCCCCATTTCCATCCAAAAGCAGAAAGGCTTTCACTTCATCTCCCACTTTCAAGGCGGGCAGTTCCTCCCTCTGATTCGCATAGTCTTTTTCATCGGAACTGGTATTTTCACCGTCCGATTCGATCTTCGCATAAAGCTTTTCTATCTTGATAACAGGACTTTCCCCACTATCAGAGCAGGCGCCTAAAAACAATGGTAGCAACAATAATACTCTCTTTTTCATGCTATCGTCGAGTTTATAACGTTACAAAAATACACATATTCTTCTAAACAGCAAATAATTATGTAGTTAATCGCTTGGGAGCGTCATTTGCAACTATCTTCCCTTTCTAACTTATCTCTCATTTTTTATCGTTATCTTTGCCTCGTATACAGTTGTAGATGAAGCGAATCAAACTTAAAAAACAAATAGAATGGCAGGAAATTTATTAAAGAAGTCCAGTGGACTCATGCTACTATGTAGCGTATCATTGCTAATGATAGTCATGACCGGTTGTCAGGAAGCCAAACTCAAAACTGTAATCGGGATAGCCAACAAACAGTGTCCGCTGGACATGGGAGAAGTCGGCAATATTACCAGTATCATCTACGACGGGGATAACGTAGTGTACACTCTCAACATGAACGAGGAAATTACCAATATTAAGATTTTGAAAGATAATCCGGAAAGCATGAAATCATCTATCAAAATGATGTTTCAGAATCCGGCTGCTGATGTAAAGGAAATGCTGAAATTGATGGCTAAGTGTAATTCCGGATTACACATGATATTTGTAGGGAATAAGTCGGGCGAACAAGCGGTTTGCGAACTTACTGCCGAAGAATTGAAAGAGGTTATCAATACAAATGCCGACCCGGCACAAAGCGGACAGACAAAGCTTGAAGCGCAACTGAAAATGGCGAATCTGCAATTTCCAATGCAGGCCAGTGAAGAAGTCGTTGTCGAAAAAATCGAAATCATAGGTGAATCGGTTGTTTATATATGCAGTGTGGACGAAGAGTTGTGTCCTATCAGCCAGATTGAAGAAAACGCAGCTGAAGTGAAAGAGGGTATTGTGTCAACGCTAGCAAGTCAGACCGATCCTGCCACCCAGATATTCATAAAAACCTGCGTGGAGAACAATAAAAATATTACCTACAAATATATCGGCAAGGATTCCGGGAAACAATACGATGTAGTTATTCCCGTGTCTGATCTGAAGAAAATGCTCATAAAAAATAAAATATCATCTTAAAAAGATTCCGCAACGTACAAAGTATGAAAAAGAAACTGAAAGCCGTCCTGTTTGACATGGACGGCGTACTCTTTGACTCTATGCCTTATCATTCGGAAGCCTGGCATAAAGTAATGAAATCTCATGGGCTCACTCTTAGTCGCGAAGAAGCATATATGCATGAAGGACGGACAGGAGCCTCTACAATCAATATTGTTTTTCAACGTGAATTGGGTAGAGAAGCCACACAGGAGGAGATAGAAAGTATCTATCAGGAGAAAAGTGTTTTGTTCAATTCATATCCCGAAGCAAAGCCTATGCCCGGTGCATGGGAGTTACTGCAAAAAGTGAAGAAGGACGGGCTGATTCCGATGGTGGTCACCGGCTCCGGTCAGTTATCCCTGCTCGAACGGCTGGAACACCACTATCCGGGAATGTTTCACAAAGAACTGATGGTTACAGCGTTCGATGTAAAATATGGCAAACCCAATCCCGAGCCGTATTTGATGGCTTTGAAAAAAGGAGGGATCAAAGCGGATGAAGCGGTTGTAGTAGAAAACGCTCCGTTAGGAGTGGAAGCCGGACACAACGCGGGTATTTTCACCATAGCAGTCAATACGGGTCCTTTGAACGGGCAAGTGTTGCTGGATGCCGGGGCTGATTTATTATTTCCATCCATGCAGGCACTTAATGACACCTGGGACATGATGACTGAAAATGACATCTAAAAGCTGAAAAGAAAATTTATTCTTCAAAACAGAAGAAAAATATTGAAAAGCAGGAATATAAATAGTATTTTTACGGGAGTTTAATTCGCTTAGATTCTATCTAAGCCAACGCAGATTCTACTATGCAAAAGTTATTATCTTTACCACCCAATTTGATCCATTGCTTCCACGAACTGGAAGAAGTTAACCATACCGATTGGTTTTGTACATCAGACCCCATAGGGAGCAAACTAGGCTCCGGCGGCGGAACCACATGGTTATTGCAAGCTTGCCATCAGGCATTCGCTCCACAAGAGTCTTTCAGCAACTGGATAGGACACGAAAAAAAAATATTGCTCCATGCAGGCGGACAAAGCCGTCGGCTACCCAGCTACGGCCCTTCCGGCAAAATATTAACTCCTATCCCGATCTTCAGTTGGGAAAGAGGACAAAAGCTGGGACAGAATCTGTTATCATTGCAGCTCCCGCTCTATGAAAGGATTATGAATCAGGCTCCGGCCGGTCTGAATACGCTGATTGCTAGCGGAGACGTATATATCCGTTCGGAAAAACCGCTTCAGGATATTCCGAACGCAGATGTAGTATGCTACGGGCTGTGGGTGAATCCTTCATTGGCAACTCATCATGGCGTGTTTGTTTCCGACCGGAAAAAACCGGAGGTGCTCGATTTCATGTTGCAGAAACCTTCTTTGGAAGAGTTGGAAGGATTGTCGAAAACTCATCTTTTCCTGATGGATATCGGCATCTGGATTTTGAGTGACCGCGCCATAGAAGTATTGATGAAACGGTCATTGAAAGAAGGTACGAAGGATATTACTTATTATGACTTATACTCGGACTATGGTTTGGCTTTGGGAGAGCATCCTAAAACGAAAGATGAAGAAATCAATCAGTTATCCGTAGCTATATTGCCGTTGCCAGGTGGAGAATTCTACCATTACGGCACAAGTCACGAACTGATTTCTTCTACTTTAGCCATACAGGACAAGGTACGGGACCAAAGAAGAATCATGCACCGGAAAGTAAAGCCAAATCCGGCTATCTTTATACAGAATTCCATCACACAAGTTTCTCTTTCTGCCGACAACGCCAATTTATGGATTGAGAATAGCCATGTGGGAAAAGAATGGAAATTAGGTTCCCGCCAGATTATTACAGGAGTTCCTGAAAACCAGTGGAGCATCAATTTGCCGGATGGGGTTTGCATCGACATTATTCCTATCGGTGAGAATGAGTTTGTTGCGCGTCCGTATGGATTGGATGATGTATTCAAAGGAGCGTTGGACAAAATAACGACTACTTACCTTAATGTTCCTTTTACCCGTTGGATGGAAGATAGAGGAATTACCTGGGAGGATATAAAAGGGCGTACAGATGATTTACAATCGGCATCCATCTTCCCCAAAGTGGCTTCTGTGGAAGATTTAGGCATATTAGTACGCTGGATGACCTCGGAGCCACAACTGGAAGAAGGGAAAAAACTTTGGTTGAAAGCAGAAAAAGTTTCTGCAGACGAAATATCCGCAAACGCCAACCTCAAGCGTCTTTACGAACAGCGCAATGCTTTCCGCAAGGAGAACTGGAAAGGATTGGCGGCCAATTATGAGAAGAGCGTATTCTATCAACTCAATTTGCTGGATGCCGCAAATGAATTTGTACGTTTCAATCTGGGCATGCCTGACGTCTTGAAAGAAGATGCTGCCCCCATGTTACGGATACACAACCGGATGCTTCGTGCACGTATCATGAAACTACATGAAGACAAGGATTGTGCCAAAGAGGAACAGGCAGCCTTTCAACTGCTTCGCGACGGTTTATTGGGGGTAATGAGCGAACGAAAGAGCCATCCCATACTCAACGTTTATTCCGATCAAATCGTATGGGGACGCAGTCCTGTGCGTATTGATGTGGCCGGAGGGTGGACGGACACACCTCCCTACTCTCTTTATTCAGGGGGAAGTGTTGTAAATCTTGCTATCGAACTAAACGGTCAACCACCGCTACAAGTATATGTGAAACCATGCAAGGAATATCACATCACTCTTCGCTCTATCGACATGGGTGCAATGGAAGTGATAAGGAATTACGAGGAACTGCAAGATTATAAAAAGGTAGGTTCTCCATTCTCTATTCCGAAAGCCGCCCTTACATTGGCGGGCTTTGCACCGGCATTCTCTACGGAATCTTATCCTTCTTTAGCTAAACAGCTGGAAGATTTCGGTTCAGGAATCGAAATTACTCTGCTGGCTGCTATTCCTGCGGGCTCTGGCTTGGGAACCAGTTCCATACTGGCATCTACCGTGCTCGGAGCAATCAATGATTTCTGCGGATTGGCTTGGGATAAAAATGATATATGTAGTTACACATTAGTATTAGAACAGCTCCTGACCACTGGAGGAGGTTGGCAAGATCAATATGGCGGTGTCTTTTCCGGTATTAAGTTGCTTCAATCCGAAGCTGGTTTCGAACAGAATCCATTAGTACGCTGGTTACCCGATCAGTTCTTTGTTCATCCTGATTACCGCGACTGTCATCTGTTATATTATACGGGAATTACTCGTACTGCTAAAAGTATTTTGGCAGAGATCGTCAGTTCCATGTTCCTCAATTCCGGTCCGCATCTAAGCTTGCTGGCCGAAATGAAAGCTCATGCAATGGATATGAGTGAAGCCATTTTACGAAGTAATTTCGAGAGTTTCGGTCGTTTGGTCGGCAAAACCTGGATACAGAACCAGGCATTAGACTGCGGAACCAATCCACCGGCAGTAGCAGCCATTATCGAAAAAATCAAGGATTACACCCTGGGATACAAACTCCCCGGTGCAGGTGGCGGAGGCTATTTATATATGGTAGCCAAAGACCCGCAAGCAGCCGGACAAATCCGACGGATACTGACGGAACAAGCCCCCAATCCTCGTGCTCGTTTTGTAGAAATGACTCTTTCTGATAAGGGACTTCAGGTTTCAAGAAGCTAAAGAGAAAGCGTTACCATATTGCCGGTCAATCATCCGGAACCATAAAAAACAAGCTTGGACAGATTCAAACGAAATGTCCAAGCTTTAATTTTTCAACGCCATAATGATCTGTTTTACATGTTGAGACTTGAAATAACTGTAAAGTAAATCATAATAATGATAAAAGCAATAGCTCCGATAATCAGCGCAACACTACCCCATTTCTTTTTTCTAGCTTCTTCCATTCTTATTTATATTTATTGGGATTAATATAATTTATCGTCAAATGTCTACATCTGGAAAGCTATGAACATACTACTACAGAATATCATTCCTTACTTTTTCATATCTACAAAGTTAGCATTTCTCACGAGAATCCTTTTATTTAAATCAACTTTTTCATTCTATTTAGGCTAAATTATGCAACTACATACAATAATAACTAACTAGGTTTGAGAAAATGCAAAGCAAAATACATGACTGACTATCTAAGGATTATGAATGTAAATATCAAGAATATGAAACACATTTATTTTACTCATTACCGCTTTTATATCACACAAAAACTGTACATTTGCACTATAAATAATATACTAGACTAAAAAAAGGATCAAAAACAAATAAAATATAAAGATGAAATTACTTAAACTATTATTCTTATCCGCCATCTTGCTATCCGCATGCAACAATGACTCGACAGACACTCCGGAAACAGGAGAGCCCAAACAGATTATCGTAGAAATGGCCTCCAATGATTTTACAGATGTCTCCGGCACATATACTCTTGAGAACAATAAAGAATACTGTACTCGGGAAGACGGAAAATATAAGATATTATTGGTCAAGAGTACATATATAAATAAGGAGGGAAAGGAAAAGGATATTCTTACCTATGGCATTCTGGATGTAGCAAATAAAAAATACATCTGCTATACAGCCAACATAGATGTAGCCCAAAGACTTGAAAGAGACTGGGAATTTTATAATCAAATAACTAATCCGGATTTTCCAGATGACCCAAATAGACGATTAGTTTGTAATTCTTATACAAAGAAAGACTAATAATAGAACCTCTTACGAGATAAAAGAAAGATTTCACTTTGATAGTCAACATATAACATTGGTTTCTTGGGAACAACAATAGACCAACAAAAATCAATTACAAGGGCTAAATCCTGCATTTAGTTTTAGTTATCCAAGGTATAAGAAAACAGAAATCCCTCAATAATCAACTGATTATCAAGGGATTTTTCTGTGACCCGGTGCGATTCAAACGCACGACCTTCAGAACCGGAATCTCACAACAAATACAGCTATACCTACGATGAATAAATGGTTTAACATATTATTAACACCATTTCTGTAGAACAATAGTAGAACATTTGCAACTTTAGTGAAAAACCGTCCGAAATTCACATTCCAGACGGTTCATTTAACGCAACACTGATTATGATATCAGTGTTGGTGCAAAGATAGAAATTACCTCAACAATCTACAAATTATTATCTTTCTTTAAAGTCTGACCTATAAAATCCATAGAAGACAGAATTTCAGGAAACTTCAAATAGTTACCAATAAAGGTCTGCGTCTCTTCAAATTTACTATGTACATACTTTAATGCTTTTCCTCCTGCCCGAAGTCTTTCATTTAATACTCGGTCGGCATTATTCCTCTTCATTATTTTGCAAGTTTACCGTTAGTAACTATATTTGTAGTCTCTAACCTTCCTACACAAAACGCAAATGCGCCAGAACGCAGCAGAGGACTTTAAGCCCCCGGCTGTGCGTTCTGGCGCATGTTGTTAGTAGGTAGGTTAGAGCATTTACTAACGGCTGGGGGCTTTTTCTTTCACCCCCGGAAGGTCTGGTTACTGGTTATTCTTCTTTCTTTTCTTCTTGTACACTAACCAAGCAATAATACAAGATATAATAAGCAGAGCAGTTCCCACTCCGGCCCATCCGAGCTGTTTTAATATGTTTGATTCATCCTTTTGTTTACTAGCTTCCAAATGAACGTTTTCCTTTTGCTGGGCAAACGTCGATTCATCGGAAATCGAATTTTCTTTATTATCAATATTCTCCTGTCGGTTATAGTCTGAATTCTTATTAGTTCCCGTCCACTTCTCCGACTTAATAGGAGGTTTACCGGTGACCGGGTCAACCGGTTTATCAGTATCATAATTCACTTCATAGGATTCAACCGATTCAGTAGCTTTATCCGATTCGATTATTTCTATTTTCTTATCGGAAGAAGCAGAATCTTTCTTATGGCTTTCAGTTGCAAGATCGGTAGAAATATCCTGTTTCATATTCGAACGGTGACTGCCGCAGGATATAAACCATATTGCTGACGTCAGCAATATGATAATGTAGATTAATCGATTCATGGTCGGATAACTGTATTGCGCAAGAAGTTGGAGAATTCACTTCGTACATCAAAACAGGGGCACGCCTTAATATATTCTGTCGGTTCTATCTCTCCGCTTCCGTCCAGATCGGGGGAAGTATCACGATGTCCGAGAACCTCGATTATCTCATATTCTTTGCAGAGTTTAGCAACCAACTCGCGCAAAGCCACTTTTTGAGCGATCGTTCTTGTGTCTGTGGGCTTTCCGTTTGCATCCAAGCCACCTATGTAGCAAATACCAACACTATGTTTATTATACGAAGATTCGCTAAAACCCTTCGTATTACAATGCGCTCCGTCAACCACTAAAGATCTCCCTTTTTCTACCGTCCCATCAATCCGGATAACATAGTTATATCCGATCTGGTTAAATCCGCGCGCCCGGTGCATACGATCAATATCTTTTGCGGTTAAATCCTGCCCGGCGCGCGTAGCCGAGCAATGGATGATAATTGCATCAATAGTCTTCATTTCTTCTCCTCCTTCTTAGTTAATGGACCAACTTTAATCAAATTGACATGGCAAATGACAGCTATCATAATCACTGTTCCTAGCCAATGCCAAAAGTCTTGGAAAATAAACCCCATGACTTCAATCATTTAGCACCTCCTTTTTGCAGATAGTTCGTTAAATAGGGAATGTTCTTTATAAACTCAACGCTTAATACATAATGCAGGAAAGCTACTACCTTGTAACCATTGCTAGAGTTGGGTAGAATTTCTTTGATATTCCTTAGAATGTTCACCCCGTAGAAATAGAAAACGCTATACGTAATAAATGAAACACATTGTAGCGCACCTTCCGGATTTCCTTTGTGTTCACCAATAAAGTAGATACAGCTAACCAAGGTAAAGAAAATAGTTGCTTCTACGATACACCTCCAAGCCTTTTTAAAAGAAAAACTCTCATGATTGATAAGGAGTGCAGTAAGTAGCCCGCAAATGAAATTGAGGGCAAATACAGCAATAAGACTTTTGATCTCCCCAGAAATAGGATTGAGATAAGCAGCTATGCCGGTAACCAATCCAATAAGTAAGTTTTTGAAATAATCCATATCATTTTTATCTAAAATATTAATACTTTATTTTAATACCTCGCTACAATCATCAATAGCTGTCTGAAATACTTGTTTCACTTCGCCAGAGGTTAGTCCATGATCCTCATGTAGCGAGAATCCGGTTACTCCATTTCGCGAAATATTGAAGAAGCCGACAGTCGTTTCATCTTTGACAATCTCGGCAGTAATATCTTTCACCGCTTCGGTACCACGGGTTGATATTCTGTATTTAACTCTGATAGTGTCTGTAACCTTAGTTGTTGCAGTACTGTTAGTTGCTGTGATGTTCATTCCTTGTTTCCTCCTTCTATTAAATCATAAATTTGTCCGTACGTACCTGCAGTAAGATACTCTCCACAAATTTCTTTTAATAGAGCAGCATCTTCCGTTTCAATATCAAGTACTCCACGATTGTTAATAATCTGTTGTAGCATTTTATATGCTCGTAATTTCTTGGAAGTTTCCATATTCTTCTGTGGATTAGAGCCTGCTGCAAATAATGCCTCTGCCACCAAATCACGAAGAGATTTCTTACTTTCCTTACCATTCACCAATTCGACAAACTCCCGACCTCTAAAGTCGAGTAAGTTTCTGTTTAGATTTACTTTCATAATTTTTATTTTATTTCAACGATTAACCCTTTTACTATATGCAAAGTCTTTCCTCGTGTAGAAGGATCTAAAAGTGTAATTGTGCTATCTGAAATAACAGACCAATAACTCCCATTGCCATCACTCGGAAAGAATCCATTTGCCGTTACATCTCCTAGTACCCTTACGTTGCCATCGAAGAAACCCGCATAAATGTAATTATCGGGATATTTAGGAGTCTTAAGATTGGTAGAACCATAAATAGCAGCACTTCCTCCAAAACCAGCCCCAATAGCGGAAATACCGAAATTACCATCCGTGGCTGGATTGAAAGTAACATGCACTACACCTTCTTTCGAGGTGGTACTATATCCCAATTTCAGACTGCGGGAAATATCCCCGAAATAATCACCCGCTTTCCAGACTAACCGACCGTTATCAATAGTGAATCCTCCAACCTTTGCGCCGTCCGCATCAATACGTTTCACACGGATATAGTCAGTATTCAAATACCCACCTACAACAATGGTAGTACCAAGTTTTGCATATTCGACTGCATCCTCAAATGCTAATTTACCCAATCCGTCTCGATCAATCTTGGAGTTAATCATTGTCTGCAGATCACTATGCAGTGCGGTGATTGTAACAGCACCTTCCAAATTAATTTTAGATGAATGAATCGTCGTTTCACCTGCTGCCTGGTTAATATAAGATATAAGCGTATTACCGTTTTCCAGCTCTTTAGAAGCATATATCTTATTACCGTCGGAAGTCGTTATCCACCCGGCAGTATCTATCCGCTGCGTCAGGCTGTCAACTCGAGTTACTTGTGCGGAGATTTGAGTATTGAGTACTTTCAAATCGGCTGTACACTCATCGGAATAGCTTTTCAGTTTGTCTTGTATGGCTTTGTTTGCTCCTTCAACGGCTGTATTGAAACTAGCTAAAGCAGAGTTGAATAAAGCGAACTTATCATCTACATTCTTTTTTCCTCAACAGTTGTTTGACCGTCTGCAATAGCTATATTGATTGCAGCTATAAGATTATCAATAGCACCGGATATGGATACCTTAGCATTAAGTAAATCTGTTTTAGCAGAGCCTTCCAGATAAGCGTTCACATATAGTTTGCTATATGTAGCTTCAACAGCAGATTTCGTATTTCTGACTATATTTAAGTATTTCTCAATAGCTTTAGCTTCCGCCTCGTCTATAATGCCGTCCGCAAATGCGCCATCTACATAATTATGCAATCCTTCAACTGAATCGGCAGCTTCTTGTGCAGCTTTAGCAGCATCTGCAGCGTCCTCTAAAGCTTGCATCGCTTGTTTCAGTGCCTCGTCGGAATATTCCTTTAGTTTATCCTGTATTGCCTTATTAGCTTCCTCAACAGCTGTATTGAAAGTCGCTAAGGCTGAATTAAACAGAGTAAACTTATTATCTACATCTCTTTTTTCCTCTACAGTGGTCTGTCCGTCAGCGATGACCGTATTAATAGCATTTATAAGGTTCTCAATACTTCCCATCAATGTAACCTTAGCATTAAGCAAACCGATCTTTGCAGGCCCTGATAAATAAACATTCGTATATAGCTTATTGTAGGTCGCTTCGATAGCTTGTTTGGTATTGTTGACAGTATTGATATACTTTTCAATAGCTTTTGCTTCGGCTTCCGTAATAATGCCATCCGCAAATGCCCCATCCACATAGTCATGTAAGCCATCAACTGCATTATTAGCCTGTTCCGCCGCCTTCGCAGCATCTTCAATTTCTTTGTGAGCTGCTTCCCATTCAGACAGATTCTCCAATCCGGAGGAACCGGCTTTAATTTGAATGTTACCGCCTATCTCACTTTTTACTAGATCGAAATATGTATCACCATCCGGAGAAAGGATTCTTTCTGTTGTTACGCGGCCCGGCAGAATTTCAGTAAATCCGTATAGCTGAACAAAACTTCTACTACCTTCATACTCGCTGTTAAGCACTCCGGTGAGTAAATGATAATATCCAGTTATCAGTTCCATTTTAATAGCTGTTTCACTCAAGAGGAATGTTCCAGCTTGATTCTCCTTGCCAACTTTAGCATATAGATAATATTTCTTTTCCGGGTCAATGAGTGCCGGAGAATTGTATTCAGCCATATCCCAGTACTTATATTCGTCTGCCTTATGTGAAGAAGAAAGAGAACTAATACCGAGTGTCAAATGCTGAAGGATTCCTGCCGGAGCGTTCAGTATCTTTGTACTTGTATTGAAAGTAATATTATGAGATACCTGAACCGGATTCGTTTTTGAATTGACAAAACGAAATTGCAAGCTTTCGTCTCCGACAAGTAGTTGCATGGTTGAAACGGTTATCGGATTGACAGAGCCGGAGAAGTTCAACAGTGCATCTTCAAGCATAGACATCGTTTCCTTTGCGTCACGGAAACGACGTTTAGTGAATTGTAAAGCGTCCTTATGCTTCTCAATAACTGTCACCTCGTTAGTTTCAATCTTGTTCAGATCACTTGAAACAGACGTACCTATCGGTTCGTTAGACAACTCTATTTCCGGAGAATATGGATTATTAACATAGTGTTTGATTCCGATCATCCGGATAAGAGAACCTTCTGGATGAAACTGTGTGTCAGAGAAGTTCACATATCCACCTAGCACAATCTTTCCGCCTATCTCCAACCAGCGTTTTTTAGCCCAAATTCCATCGAGCGTGCCGGTAAATGTGAACTTCTTATCTTCATGCTCGTACAGGTACTTGGCTGCTTCCTTGAAAGCTTCCCAGCTCGCACCCGTTTGTGTGCTATCGTTACAGATATAAGCCTTCGGCAATTGCATTCCGAACACTGCGTATGTATCACCAACCTTCGGTCGCCAGACTTCCGGCTCCGGCATAGTAATACCATCAATTTCCTGCGGAACAATTTCAAATCGACGTGCCTCTTTCTTGTCTTTCGCTTCATGGATATACTTTACTTCGAACTCCTTGCCTGTAAGCATACCAGTCTGGAAAATAACCGTCATTGTTTCTCCTGCAATCAAACAATCCTCAAAATTCAACTCTTCCGGGATGTCTTTATCTACAAAGTCAAAGAAGTTATTCTCCTTGTTCACCTCAATAACAGCACTGACAGTACCGACACGGGAAGGATAAATAGCCGTGCAATCCAGACTATCTTCCTTTGCTGTTGTAAGCTCTTTGTCAGCACGCATGACACAAGTCCCATCCACATCAGTTTTATAAATCCTACCTTCATAAACAAGGGTCTTATCCTTTGGCAGCAATAGATTCTTTGCTCCGTACGTAGAATAGTCAATATTCCGATCTGTCGTGTCAACCAGAATAATTTCGGGCGGTATCTCCCCAAACTGTCGCCCTACTCCTACTTTAAATCCATGCCCTTTCCCGTATGACAGTTTCAAAGGATTCTCTTTGTTATATTCTACTTTACGCAGATGGATAGTCTTAATTTGCTTTCCATTCACAGTTTCCTCGGTAATTTCCCACTCTGTTTCGTACATATCCGCAAGCTGGTTCAAAGCATCATGAATGTACGTATGACTATAATTGATAACTTTCTCTGTACCTTCGATGCAATCACCTATTTTCCAGCCAATACCACGACGATTTAGATTCTCAACCAATAACCGAAGGTGCTCATTTGGTTTAGCAGTATATGGGAATTTGATACGCCTATCAAGAGTATTACGCACTTTCCACAACATCGTATCATATATTCCTGTTTCAAGAATTAAAGTGTACTCAAAGTTACGCTCTCCGTTTTTCTTGAAGCTACTATCTTTCTTGAGAAAATAACGTTTTCCGTAAAGGTCACAGTAGGAACCAACCGGAATTTCAAGATATCCGGGATAATCGAAATATAAAGTTAATGAGCACTCCTCCATGATCGCTTCATAAGAGTAGCTTTCATCTTTTACTTCGAGCTTTATTTCTTCTGAACCATTATATAAAGTAATCATATCTATTATAAGCTATCAATCAATGAAATATGTTCGGCTCAAAGATAACAAATAAGCGTTTATTAAACACACATGCAAGGATAAAAAAATAGAAAATAAAGAATAAGAACAATATAAGTCAGTAACCAAATAAAGTTTAAATAGCCTCCTCCCACCCTATTCAAAGCCTGTTTTTATACCTAAGTTCTCTCGGAACTAATGCGATTCAATCGTCTGGTCAAAGTTTAGGACAAAATGGATATATCAAGTATAGTAATGGCTTATTAATGCAATGGGGAACAAGAGCAGGAGCAACGGGGGGAGCAATTAGTCTATATTTTCCTACCACTTTCTATAATACTGATTATAACATTTATTTCACTGGAGCAGTAAATAATACAAGTGAATCTTTTATATATGCTCCGGGGTATGACCTTAATGGTAAATATACATCATATTGTAAAGTTCTCACTCGCGGAATAAATTCAACTCCGGCTATCGTTTGGACTGGCTGGAATTTTACATGGTTTGCGATCGGGCGTTGGAAATAACTAAAAAACAAATATTATGAAGTATTGGAAAAATGGATTCTACGACGAATACCAAGAAGGTTCGGTAGAAATTACGGATGAATATTACAATCAACTACTAGCGGGTCAATCGGCAGGGTTACTCATAGCTGAAAGTAAGAAAGGATGTCCGATCTTAGTTGTGCATGAAGCTTCTATAGAAGAAATCAGAGCGCAAAAACTTGATGAATTACGATTGTTCGATTCATCTGAAGCAGTGAATCAGTTCAGTATAAACGGAGTATTGGGATGGCTAAACAAGTCTACACGCGTCGGGCTTATGAACTCAATCAATATTGAGAAAGAAGCCGGGCGATCTGAAACAAGTATTTGGATTGGTGATACAAAGTTTGTCTTATCAATCGAAAGAGCTATTGACATTTTACAACAGCTAGAATTGTATGCCCTTGCTTGTTTTAACACGACACAAAGGCATACGAAGGCTATTCAACAGCTAGAGACAAAAGAAGAAATTAAAGCATACAACTATTATGTAGGCTATCCGGGAAAGCTAAGTTTCACCGGATAACCGACCGTATAATCATAGTTTTCAATTTCCTCAATTGTCTGCAATGATCTGACTGCTGCAATGTGCGATTGTGTAACATTGTAGCAGTTTAGTGCATACAATTCAAGGGTATTCAACATATCTAGCGCATCTGGTATCGGAATGACATATTTCACCGCATCATACCATAATACCGTTTCTGTTTTACCCGCTTCTTTTTCAATCGAAATTGAGTTAAATAATCCAACACGTGTAGACTTATCTAACCATATACTTTTAGCTCGTAATTTAAAAGAATTGACATTGCCAGATTTGTCAAACGACTGTATTTCAGTTATTTTCATTTTTCGCACTTCTTCAATGTCATACTCATATTCTACCAAAATAGGGTAGCCTTTCCTACTTTCTGTTATTATCAATCCACCTGATTGACCAGCTAACAACTCCTGATAATACTCATCTGTAATTTCTACCGAACCTTCCACTGGCTCGTCGTAGAATCCTTGTTTCCAATACTTCATATATCTTATTTTTTAAAGTTATTTCCAGCGATCAATCGCAAACCAGGTAAACTGCCAGCCTGTCCATGCTATTTCTCCTCCGGACGCTATATATCTAGTAGCAAATTGAAATGAAGATACAGTTTTAGTTATATACACAGTGGGGGAATATACTATAACCTCATCTTTTGAACTCGATACACCTGTTAGTTGTACACTATAGTTTGTATCGAGGAAACTTATAGGCAAATATAATGAGGAGAATCCTATAGCTCCAGTTTTCGTGCCCCACTGAATCAATAGCCCATTATTAAATTTCATATAACTTGACGAAGAACCAAAAGATTTGCTTGTTGCGTTCGATAGATCAGCTAAAGCATACGTAGTCCCGAGAGAACTTTGCCAAATTATGGTCACTAAAAGTAGTACCAATTTTCTACTAAACCCACTCATTATTATTTTCATGTTGTAATTTATTGTATCATTTCCAACGCCCAATAGCCATCCAATCAAAAGTTTCTTGTGACAACCCAGTGGTTCCTCCAGAGGCGTAATTTCTATTAATATAAAATCGACTAACTGTCTTAGTTGAATCATCGATAGGTGATGCGGAATAAACACTACTGTCAGATGAAGGCTTGTAAACAGTCGCAAATATCTTATAGAATTTATCATAAAAAGTTGCAGGCATAATTATGGCATAACTTGTGATTGAAGAACCTGAAACCTTTCCCCATTGAATTAGTAATCCATCTTCGTATTTGCGATAGCCGTTTTGTCCTAGATTTTGCGAGCTAATTTGCGCAGATTTTGTTCCGAGAGAACTTTGCCAAATTACAAGCAATAAAAGTAATACCAATTTTCTACTAAATCTCTCCATAATCAAATTGATGTTATAATATTTCTATTTTCAACGACCTATAGCTATCCAGTCAAATGAACGAGTACTACTTCCTACGGTTATACTATTATCTGCAAGTAGAAACTTTCGCATGACATTTACATAAGATGCTGATTTATTATACGGTAAAGCAGTATATAATGTATGTTCATTAGATACTGTCTCCATCGTAGTCACAAATTGATAGGAGGCATCATGAAAAGAAATAGGGAACCATATAGTTGCACTTCCCGCTGATGAATTAGTTAAATGCCCCCATTGAATTAGTAGGCCATCTTCATATTTTCGATAACCGTTTTGTCCCAAATTTTGCTCTTTAATTTGCGCAGATTTTGTCCCGAGAGAACTTTGCCAAATAACTGCGGCAAAAATCAATACTATTTTTCTACTAAAACAATTCATAAGCAAATTGGTGTTATAATATTTTCTACTTCCATCTTCCTATTGCGATCCATCCGAATATCTCCCCAGCTTCAATTGTTGGACCTACCGAATAGACTTTGAAATAAGATATATTTTTCCCATTTATCATTTTTACTATAGAATTCATAACAGAAGAAATAGCAGTAGTTACTACAACATACGAGGTATTATAAAAACTAGTAGGAAAGTAAACTATTTGATTTACCCCATTTCCTCCAGTTCCCCACTGAATCAATAACCCATCCGGTAGCTTATAATATCCGTTCTGGGAAAGGCTTTTTGTTGACACATTGGAAAAATCTTTTAATGCGGCGTTCGTCCCGAGAGAACTTAGTAAAGTTTTCTCTGCATCAGTCATAAATTTTCTTGACGTGCTTTCTTCAATCATTGATGCGGGGTGTGTATCCGGATGAGTGTAGTTATTTGCTCCTGCAGCGATTCCGCTTAACTTGGTACGTTCAGCATCAGTCATAAACCTGTGTGTCTCATCTTCATTTATTTCTGACGCTCCGTGCTTATGTGTCGCTGCCGCATAATTACCCTTTGCTTGATATACCGAATCGTGGTTGTGATTTCCTGCCGCCTTACCATTCCAATTTGTCTTTTCAGAATCCGTTACAAATCTATGTGTGATATCATCCGTGATGTCAGATGCCGAATGCTTATGTGAAGCAGGTGCATAATCCCCCTTTGGTTGATACGTAGAATCATGGTTATGGTTTCCTGCAGCCTTACTGTTCCAAGTCTCTTTTTCCGTATCGGTAACAAAGCGATGAGTACTATCAGGAGTTATATCAGACGCATTATGACCGTGCGATGACGCCGCATAACTACCTGCAGGTTGATATACTCCGGCATGGTTGTGATTAGAAGGAGAAGCGCCAACCTCGCTCGCTGTGTAACTAGGTTTACTAGCAGCCTTCGCCCATGACGGCACATCACTTGCAGGCATAGAGGTGGGGAAATCACTGATTTCAGATACCTTATGCGTATGCGCTAATGGAGGCCGTGCATTACTTAGCCGATCATCGTTTCCTTGGCATACCGTCCCTTCTGCACTACCAAAATTCTTATTAAAGGCAGAGTTTTTAGTGAATGCAGGTTCGTATGTACCTGCATGATTGTGATTAGATGGAGATGCACCTACTTCGCTTGCTGTATAACTAGGTTTACTTGCAGCTTTCGCCCATGCAGGTACATCGCTTGCCGGCATCGAGGTTGGGAAGTCGCTAATATCCGCTTTCTTATGCGTGTGAGCTAACGGAGTTCTTGCATTGCTTAACCGGGCGTCGTTACCCTCGCACACGGTCCCAGCACTAGTCCCAAAATTCTTATTAAAGGCTGTAAGTTTAGTGATTATCAGTTCATATCTGCTATCATGGTTGTGTGTATCCAGAGCTGCTTTCAATGCCTTTCCCTGTTCGGCAGAAAGGACTTTATTAGTCCCTCCACTTGTCAGATTATTAACAATATCAGAAATATTAAGTTTCTTTCCCAGCTCTGTTGCCATCGTCGTAGCAAAGTTAGGATCATTGTTAAGTGCGTTCGCTAACTCAATAAGTGTATCGAGAGCATCCGGAGCACCGGCAACAAGCGCATCGACTGCAGCTTTCACTTTTGCGTCAACTCCTGAAACCGCATTGTTAGCCGCCAATGCAGCAGCGTTCGCATCGTCAGTCGCTTTTTTTGCTAATCCTGTCTGTGTTACAGATGCATTTTTAGCCGCATTTGCTTCATCTGTCGCTTTCTTCGCTAAGGCGGTTTGAGCTTCTGATTCAGCTTTGGCAGCATTGGCCCCTGCAGCCGCAGTAGTTGCAGCATCTTTAGCTGCATTAACACTACCAGCCGCAGTATTAGCCGCATCTGTAGCTTTCTTTGCAAGAGCCGTCTGCTCAACAGATGCATTTTTAGCTGCATTCGCATCATCTGTTAATTGCTTGACAAGAGCAATCTGTCCGGTGGCTTCTTCTGTTGCTTGCGTCATTTCCTGCACAATACCGGCATACTCTGACTTGCGTTGAGACTCTGCTTCGACACGCTCCGTTTCAGCGTTTATACGCTTAGACTCATTTGATCCGCGAGTACCTTCCGCAGTTTTACGCTCATCTTCATTCTGCTTTCTTATATTCTCGGCAGAGGAACGTCCGGTTTCAGCCGTAGCGCGGGAAGTTTCAGCAGCCTTTCTCTTGTTTTCTTCTGATACCCGGGAAGTTTCGGCAGATTTACGTGCTGCTTCGGCAGATACACGTTCGGATTCGACGGTAACACGGTTAGATTCGGCAGCCACACGCGAGGTTTCATTTGTTTCTCTTGTCGCTTCATCTGTTTTCCGCTTATCCTCGGCAGAAACACGGGTAGATTCAGCGGTAGAACGACCTGTTTCAGCGGTTTTCCGTTTATCTTCTTCCTTCACACGTTCCGATTCAGCAGAAGAACGACCTGTTTCAGCGGTCTTACGTGCATCTTCATTGCTTTTACGTGTTTGTTCATCCGAGACACGTTTATTTTCTGTATCAACACGTCCGGATTCAGCAATTACCCGTTTACCTTCAGCAGTTACGCGGGCCGCTTCTTCCGACTTACGCGCATCTTCATTTTGCTTTCTTATATTCTCGGCAGAGGAACGTCCGGTTTCAGCCGTAACGCGTTCTGTTTCGGAAGTCTTTCTTTTATCTTCTTCGGACACACGGGAAGTTTCGGCAGATTTACGTGCTGATTCGGAAGCTACTCTCTCGGCTTCTGCTGTTCTTCTTCCTGTTTCGGAATCTTTTCTAACCTGCTCGTTAGCTTCTCGTGTACCTTCAGCGGTAGCACGTTTCTTTTCTGCATTATCCCGTGCAGTTTCCGCAGTAGATCGTCCTGTTTCAGCGGTCTTACGTGCATTCTCATTAGTGATACGCACTGATTCAGCAGCTTCCCGGGCTTGCTCTTCACGGGAACGATTCGTTTCGGCTGTCTGCCTGGATTGTTCGGAAGCATTACGACGGGATTCGGCTGTTTCACGGGCTGATTCATTGCTTTCAACAGTTGCTTCTAATTGCCGCATATCGGTAGTAGCTGTTTTTGCATCACTCGTAGCCTTGAGCATATTATCCAAGGCAGTCTGAATCTTCTCTAAACCAAATTTAAGGCTAGTCTTAACTCCGTTGATTACTCGGTAGCCGATAGTGAAGAAGCCTTTCATGTCGCTGGCTTCGTTCAGTTCTGATATTTTTTTCTTCTTTAATGGCATAGCAAATCAATTTAAATCTATATAAAACTCTCCGTCCTCTGTTATGATAAATTCGCCCGCTTCGGATGAAAGCAAGAACTCCGTTTCTCCGATCCGGAAGCTGGTAAATACGAGTTTCAAAGTGAACTCCCACCATACACCGTTATTTAGCATGAAATCATTCGTCTGACAACTCTTATAATAGCAGGGATAGCTTTCACTCCATTCATCACAATAAAATATACGTTCTGCATCGGAATACTCATATCCTTCATCATCGACCTTAGCAGACAGTTTTGTGAGATCATAGAGTAGGGCATCGCGATTACGCCAGAATGCTTCAATCGTCCCGGCCCGCATTAGGCATTTGAGAGATACTTCTTTGGTTTGGAATTTCACAACTTCACCGTCATAGATTGCTCCATCTTGACGTTTAAAGTTCTGCAATAGGTTTTTCTTTACCGTCGGAGCTTTCAGTATTTCAGCATCACTACCTTTCAAAATGGCTACACTATATTCCGACAAATCCCGATTATCAATTTCATACCCCTTTGGCATAGGAATAGAATTCACGGGTTCCTGGTATTCATAATCAGAATTTCGTGGAAAGTCGTTAGCAAAAGTTATCTTTACGACTTGAAATCCCGGATAGATTGTATAGCTGTTCTGTGAGGAAAGACGTAAACGATAAGTTCTATCAAAAATAGGAAAATAAAATTCATGATATCCCATATCTGATAAAATAGCAATTAATCCACTAAATCCCAGATCGTCTTTACAGGCAAAATCAATACTCAATTCATAGGTGTTTAACGTCAAGCTAGAAAGGTCTATTTCAATACCATCTTCTTCCGGCCAATCATTTTTATCATCCGATTCTTTAGCAGGAGGAAATGCCACAAGATTATCATAGCTTCCTTTTATAATACATATACCGAGAGTGGTATATGTATTATCTCCATCTATAAAACAAATTCCTTTCATCTTACGAGCTTTATTCCTTTATCATTTATCTTTTCAATACCAGTTTTCATCAACTTCATATCCTTCTCTATACCTTCCAATCTAGCTGTATTAGTATCAATATTCGAAAGGTGTCCAACAATGGTATTCATATTGTCTTTGATAATTTTCACGTTTTCATTTATGGATGTAGATATGGTTTTAATATCTCCAATACCAGAGGTGATACCTTGAAAAATGAGAGTATGCAACTGTAACTCTGTTTTTATGTCCGCAATCAAGACATTAGCCATGGTGAATCTACCATTCAATTCATCTGCAGAATCTTGCGACATAGAAGCAAATCCTTTTTTTGATGCTTCGCGTTCCGAATCCTCATCAGTAGTCCACCCATACATCTCTGCCATGGCATCGCGCTTTGCTTTCATCTCATCAGCAATCTGTTGTCCTTCCGTTTTCAAATTATCATATTCATCCTCAATCGTACCATTTTTCATGGCATTGTTAAGTTTTTCTCTCCAGTCCATTAACCGATCCATGTACTCTTCTTTAAGCATGGAATTTAGAATAGCATTCTTCATGTATTCCTCGAAACTGTCGGCAAAGTCTGCACTATCGGCATCCATGTCTATAAGTAAATCCTGAAAGTCTGAACGAAGAGAAGCATAATCAATGAGTGTTGTGTCTACTATTTGTTGTTCCAACACCTCTGCAACCTTTCCTACCCCATTCGCGATTTGATCAGCGAATTTCTGTGTATCAGAATCAAGTTGAGACCAAAATATGCCAGCATCCGATTGCAACTTTAAAAGTTGTTCATCAGTCAAATCAAACAGACCGGTCATACGACCGCCCATTTTATTTTTAAATTCATTTACCGACATGCCTAATGCTTTTGCAGCCTGCTTCCATCCTTCCCCGGACATATCATCTACTTCATCATACCCCTTTGAATGTGACTTTCCAGAAGCACCAGAATTGAGATACTGCCGGCCTAATACTTTTGCATTCTCACTTTGCAATTTTATATTAGCAATAGCAGCTTCATAAACAGCGTTTGCAGTATCTCCTGTTAAAGTTTCCGCTAGTTCTAACTGCTTTTCAATTACCCGATCGAGGATATTAATATAGGATTCATACGCTTCTTTCGCTTTCTCGTATTTCTCGGTCGTATCGTCTTTGCCGAACATATCGAAGATTTTCATAGCTATCTGAACGGCTGCACCAATGATAGCTAGAATAACAGATGCCTTTTCAACTGTACTTATTGCATTAGCAGAGGTATCGGCAGCTGCTTCAACCCCTGCCATTGCAGTCATTGTAAATGAGCCGATACTGCCAATAAGGGAAATAATCTCACCAGCCGGACCACCGATCGATTTACCCAGTTCGTCTATGGTATCCGCTAACTCCGAAATCTGTGTTCTAACTTCTTTTTCTGCCTTCTTAACCTGATTATCTTTTTTTACAACCTTATCTTTTGCTGCATTATACTTTTCGGTTTTCTTCTTTACTAGGTCAAGTGCCTGCGCTTCGGACAAATAAGCTTTTGTAGATTCAATCTTACCGGTTGCAGGATTATACTTGGATGAAGAAATCCCATTTTCAATCTTAGAACCACCTTTGACTGCTTCGGCCTTTGTCCTGGCATTTTCTAACTCAATCTGTGCATTAGCCAGCTCTTCTTCCGCTTCTGCTAGTTCCTTCTTCTTGTCAGATAATGACTGAAACGGATTACGGGAATCCAATTCGTCCATGATGGATTGAATCGTACTCGTATATTCGCGAAGTTGATCGGGAGACAAAACTTGCGCTGCCGCACTTTTCGCATTTTCAAATTGAGTAAGAAGGGAATTCAATGTTTCAGTAGACGTTTCCTTTAAATTTTCAAAGGCACGTATATAGTCCGGAGATTTTTTCAACTGTTCATAATCAAACCCCATGAGGGATTCACCCTTCATTTTTGTAGCCTGTGCTATTGAACGGTCTGTCTGCTGAACTTTCTCTGTTTTGCCTTCCTTCTGAAACTTCTCCCTTTGAATACGAAGAGCTTCAATATCATCATTGAACTTCTTCTCGATTGCAAGCCTTTCATCGGTGTAATTCTGGTACTGCTCCAAAAGAGCTTTGGATAAAGTCGCTTCGGCCTTTTCCCTTGTCTCAACAGCAACCTTATCGTATTCATTTAGCGTATCCTGTTTCTTCTGTGAAAGGTCTTCTTTAGTTTTTGTTTTTGGAACGAAAACAATACCTTCCTCTTTATACTTCGGATGTTCTTTCTCCCACTCTTTACGCTCTATATCCTGTTGATCTTTGATATATTGCCTAGTACGACGATCGTTGTCTGCTTTGGCTTTCCGATAATTAAGTTGAATTTGTTCCTGCTGTTTCTTGAAACCTTCGTCCATGGCATCAATCTTAGCTTGAGAGAGTTCAAGTTCAGCCTGTACAGCTTTCTCTATATCCTGTTGATTCTGCTCGTCAATTAGGCGCTGACGCTCGGCTTTTTCAACTTTAAGTTTATTCTCTTCTTCCTTCTTCTTTTTCTTGGCCCCTATTGTTTGCTTATCATCTCCTGTTAATGTTGCCAAGGCGGATTCAGCTTCTTTCAACTCTTTAGCTTTATCTTCAATAGTTGATTTTATAGTTTTCCCTACATCAGCTTTCCCTTTACCACTCCGCAAATCTTCTATTTCCTGCTTGAGGTCCGCAACTTTCTTTATAGCTTCACCAATCTCTTTCGTGACATTTGGCTCTTTGATTTCATCTTTAGGATTCTTTTGCGCTTCTTTCAACAAACGAATATTATTCAGCATCTCTCCTTCCCCCATAAGATTACTGACGGAACCATCATGTCTGATAGCAACTTGTTTCTTTCCTGATTTGTTGAAGCGTTCAAGAGCAGCCTCATACATAGCTATATCTTTTGCAATCTGTTCGGCTGTCAGATTGATATATTCATTAGTATCATAACCTAATTTATCATGAATATCTTTATAAGTATTCTCAAGCAGTTTGTTATTCGCAATCATGCGATCAATATAAATCTGAACATCATTTCCTACTCTTGTTTCCTCTGTTGATATGCCCGGAGCAATAGTAGTAGAGGTTGTAAACTCTTTAGTTAATGTATCTACTATTTTTTGAGTTTCAGAAGATAACCCACCACCTGATTTCAAATCATTCTTTATCATCTGCATAATTGCAGCAATCTCCCTTTCAGAGCCTTTCTTGTTTCTGAACTTATCCGAATCTCGAATAGCTTTCTCCAAATCTCCAGTAAGTTCACCCTGTTTATCCGCCCAATCTTTTTGAGCTGTAGAATGAGAATCCGCAATAGCTCTATCAAGTGCCGCCTGTTTAGCGGCCGCACTAACAGCCCCATATGCTCTCGCAACATCATCTAAAGCGTTTTTTTCATCACCTAAACCCTTCAAGTATTCACCATACTTATCTAAAATAGATTTCTTTGCATCATCGTAATCTTCTGTACCTTTCTTAGCCTTATCTAGTTTGCCGAATAACCGATCTATTTCTGCTTGTTCAGCATTCGTTTCTGAATTGAATTCCTGTATACGCTTATTCAATTTCACCTGTGCCTTCTCCGCATCCGTCTGATAAGTAATAAGTTTATAGATTCCATAAGATAACCCAACTATAGCAGCCGCAGCCAATACATAAGGATTTGTAAGCATTGACAAACCTAACGCTTTTGATGCCGTAGCTAATCTCGTCTTAGCGACAGCCAAAAAATTTGTTGATCTCGTATTAACATTTTGAGACACTGTATTAAGTTGAGTAGCTGCAGTTTCTGCCACTTTGCTTGCAGTCGAAGAGTTTGTGTAGGCTGTCGTTACATTTGTTCTTGCCGCTTCAAGTTGTTTTGACGCAGAATATCTATTGCTCTCCGCTATTGCAAGTTGTGTCTCTGCATTTTCTATACTTCTAGCATTACCAGTTCTTAATGCAGAATTATATTTCATGTTAGCCGCTGCTACTTCTAGTTCAGCTGCTTCAAGATTGGCAGCAGCAAGCCCCGCTGTATTGACAGCCTCTTCGTATTGTGCTTTAGCTTGTAATGCTTTTAAACGCAAAGATTCCACATTTGCGGCAGCTTCCACACGCATAGATGCAATCAATTCTGCTTTTGCCTGTGTTAATCTTCCACTTGCTACGGCCTGTTCCAAATCTGCATTTGCGGACTTCTCTTTCGCAGGAATTAATTTTGAAAGTTCCGCTATCTCGGCAGTATACTTAATACCAGTAACCGTGTTCTGAACCGCTGCAACTCCAATAATAGCAGCTTTCTGGACCCCATACAAAGCAACAAGGGCAGCAAGAGCGGCACCAACTTCCTGGTAGTGCTCAATCAGATAAGCAGTTCCATCCAAAGCCGCATTAATAACCCCATCACTTTCCTGTCCAATCTCATTGAACATCATATCGAGATTATCACCAATATTAGAAATTTTACCGGATACGGATTTAGATTGTTCCTGCATGAGGTTGAAGAACATTCCCCCTTTATTAGTCAGGTTATCAACAACCTGCTCTAACTTGTCGAAACCAATCTTACCTTCTGCCGCCAAATCCTTGATTTCATCCTTATTCACTCCCATAACCTTTGCTAGTTCGGAGAAAATAGGCACACCACGTCCGGCAAACTGATTCAAATCCTGCGTCATTAGTTTGCCTTGAGTCATGCTTGTACCATAAAGATACACAAGGTCACCAATAGGCTGACTTAATCCGGCCGCAATATTCCCTAAACGAGTAAGTTTGTTTATAACATCTTCGGAAGCCGTCCCGTATGCGACAAGCTGTGTAGCAGATTGAGAAACACCTTTCAAATCAAAAGGAGTAGTAGCAGCAAAGTTAACGAGCTCACTCATCAACTTTTGAGCCTTTTCCCCCGACTGGAGCATCGAGGTAAATTTGATTTCAAGCTGTTGGAATGTCCCATATACTGAAACCATTTCAGAAGCGAGACGCTTCGCCATATCAATAGATAAGAAAGCCATACCGGCAGCCTTCATCTGCGAGAAAGACCTGGCAACAGACTGGCTAGCTGTATCTGTATGGTCCTGCATCATATCAATATTCTGAACGTATTTCTGAACGTTTCTCTGCATTTCAGAAATATCCAGAGTAGCCTTAATACCTATTGTTCCCTGTGTCTCCATCTTTACATAAATTGAGCAAAATATTCGTTAGCATGAAGTTCCTTTGCCTTTTCTTCTCTTTCTTCCTTTGGCTTAGTACCTGGAATAGCCGCATTGAGTAACATGATATTGGAATATGACCTTTCGTTGACAACCTCTTCATAACTCATACGGTAGTATTTCATCACTCCGCTAATTGTTGACCAAGGGCTGTCGCTTCTGGTGTATTCGTCGGTTTCGTTGTCTCGTTTAGACCTTTTAGGAAAATGATAGTGCTTAAAAAAAAAGTGGCATCCATAGTCTGTGCCATATAGTCCTGCAATTTCTTGTATTTGCGAACCGTTAATCTTTTCTTGATGAATTTACCAAATAGTTTTCTCTTCCAAGTAGTACGAAAGATCGTCATTACTGCAATATCAGACATTCTATCTGCTTCTTCATAATATACAAGAGTGGCTGACACGCTTGTCCGACCATTTAGTTTCGATTGGTCTACTTCCTTCATATCCTTCGAAATAGAACCAATATCAAACAACTGTGTAAACGTCAATGGTCTAACCATGAAAGGAATCATACCAAACCAAAGAAAAATGGGGCGTTCTGCAATAGTGTCGGCCACCCGCTTTTGTACATTGTCTTTTTCCATCTTTACCTCAAATTAAAAAGTCCCGGCCCGTAATGACCGGGACATTTACAACAACCTTTTCGATGATGCACAATGCTTGTTATCCCTACTCACATCTCAACAATCATCTTTTCACCTAAAAACTATGCAGCGGAAGCTGGATTCGAACCGGCGACATTTAGGCAGTAATCCGCAACCTAACGTTCTACCAACTGAACTATTCCGCTCCCTTTTATCCTTCCGGAACGACTGGTGCCGTATAGATTTTATTTCTTGCACCGCTTACCTCCTTGCCATCCTTATTGAGATTAGCAAGTTTCTTGAATTCAAGATTGAAGTTCGGAAAACCAGACTTACCGATATTTCCGGTTTTGGTAACTTTCACTTTCATGCGTGCCCACTGGAAGATACGGGCAGGGAAATCTTGAAAAGCTTTCGTTTTCAACTCCACGCCTTGATTGGCGAGAGAGAATCCGGGAGTTTCCTCATTCCATTCTGCATTCTTTGTATATCCCAACAGATATTTATAGGCTTCCTCGCCCATATCATAGGTTTGGACCGTGAAGCCTTCGCTACCGGCATCCGAAGGAAGAGAAGCATAAAGAGTGTCCATATCCTCGACCTCGATATCCGTATCACCGGGAGCTTGGTCGCTGAAAGACATAGAATCTTTCACAATAGCCGTAACAAGAAACTTGGCAGCAACTTTATCAAAATCCGGATAAGTTCCGGCTGTTTCTCCGGATTCAATGGCCGGAGACAATTTGAGGTATTCAATACCATATACCGCAGTTTTTGACATAACTAACTGATTTAATTATAATACAATACTTTAATTTTAAAATTCTGATAACTCGTACCGTCCTCATCGGGAAAGAACGAATCATCATAAAGAGAGAATTCAGCACCTAAACGAACTGTGTAAACATTACCTTCGGCATCTTCCGTTTCTTTAAACAGAGTCAAGACAAGTGCTGCGATCTGATCGATACGTCCGCTATCCGGCTCGCCCGTATCTGCATCCTTCACATGAATGTTGATATTGGCATAGCCGTACTGCAGGCCGCTTTCTTGTGGAAATGAAAGATGATTGACAACGATGTATTCGGAACCGGAGAAGTTTCTCTCTCTCCTATTCTTGAATATCCGAACGCCAACATTTCCAGAGGCGAGCATCTTGCAAATTTCAGTTATAGCCTGTTGTCCTGTCATTGATTAAATCCTGCTTTAGAAAGAATCCTTTTAATCTTAGCCTGCACTTCTCGCTTTAGATACTTTTCTGTGGAAGAAAGAACATCGTACCCTTTGTTTTCCACATGTCTTGCATAATTCATACCTGCTACGATTATCAAATCAAAACCGGAATCTCCGATCATTTCTTGAATCTTGTAATCTGCAAGAAAAGCCTCCTTATCAGTTATCCCTGCGCTCCTTTTAAAGCCGTACTCTATGATTTCACCATTATAAGCAATCACATAACCTATTGAGTTGCGTAAATTGCTTGTACGGTCTTTATATGAGCCATTTTCACGTGCATGATTTACTGAACCTTCACCGATTACATAGAAATTGAAAAGCACCGCCCGCTCAACACGCTTAACCGCTTCCTCTAATATAGACGGAACCTTATCCCAATCTCCTGTTCGTTTCCAACTCATAAAAATATGCTCAACTTTCTTTTCGTAGTGCCACAACCGGCAACCGTCATTACCTTTTGGGAAATAGAACCGTCAGCTTTAGTTATGCGCACTTTGTCATTCAGCACCGGGATAATCGCAGGAACATACATTGTAATCTGATAGCTATAGACGAAGTCTTTTCCATCGGCAGCCGGAACAGTCTTTGCAGACGAATTCCCGTGAATCTTACAGTCTCCAAGGGGAAACCATGATTCCGGAATCCGCACCGGATTAAAGTTCTCATCATGGGAGCCTTCACCTGGAACATACAACTCTATTTTATCTTCATACCACATATCACTCACCACATACAAGAACCGTCCTCAATCTCTGTCACATCACCAGAAAGAAACTCGGAGGTATCGAAACTAAACTGTTTGCAAAGCATCGATATGTGCTTTGTCAAGCCGACAATATCATACGAGTTGGAACAATCAGCCTCACTTTCAGAAGACAAGGTACGCATTCCTGATAAGTAGGAAAGTACGGCAGACACAACTTTCCTCTTATCTGTACAGTCCTCCTCCGGTTTCAACCCCACATCATCCAACAAATCTTTCACCGTTAGCGGAGAAGGATTATAGTGCAAACACTTCGCTATGAATACCTCCGAATTTGTCATTTCTTCAACTCTTCCAATCTTGCCTGAATAGCATCAACGACAGTTGAGCGAGGTTTTTCAGCCGCATTCTCTGATGCAAGATATTCGTTCAGTTTCTCAACATCGGTGAATGAAACTACCAAAGAAACAACCTCTTTAGCTCCTTTAGATAGATCAATGTCAGTTACAACTTTAGAAGTCTTCACCTCTACCGCTAATTTACGCTTAATCACATCTTTTGCACGCTCTTCGTCGAAATGACTAATTACTGTGCCAGGTTGATAAAGTCCACCAGTTTCTTTATCACGAAATGTTTTAATTGCTATAAGTTTCATACAACACTTTTTTAGCCAACGGGAATTTCTTCTCCATCGGGATATGGAACATTCGTATTTCTAACTTTGAGATTTACGATACCGTTAATACATGAGATAATAGGAACTGCACGCCAAGAACCTTGTGTGTACTCTGCGGCTTGCTGTCCGGTTGACTCACCCGTAGTCCATTTTGCAATACGAATAGCGTCTCCGGCATCGGTATATTGAACTTGTGGATCCGGCATGATTGCATTGTCCTCAAATGCAGGCTGAACTTCGCCTAACTTGCCATCATCCGTTTTCGGGATGAATGCAATTACATCATCATTCCACGGATTGATGTTAGTAGGAATACCATCTTTCTGATAAGCTGTCCGCTTGTTGATTTCGATGATATTAGGAATCTTCATGGATTTCAGATAAGCCGAGAATTCATCTTCTGTCAGAGAACGGGTATTCTTGTCTTTACCCAAATATCCGGTACGTAAACCAATACTACGCATCATCCGATACTTGGTAACAGGAGCCATCAACAAAGCATCGAAAGTAACGCCTTTATTGGCATACTCATAAACAATCTTCTGCAGAATACGTACTGCATCAATAGCCGCATTATCAATGTTCTCCTCGGTCCATTCCTTATCAGAATCAACCATCTGTTTGTTTTCTTCTGGCATACCATAATCAACCAGATACTTACGTCCTTCCGGATTATCGATAGCTGGGTCGAAAATAGCCATACCACCACCAGAGAGTGCTTTCAGAATAATTTCATCCGCCACATCCTTGCAACCGAGATAAGCATCTTTGTAATCACCGAACAAACATTTCTGAATTTCCTTCAACTTCTGAACGGGATTAATACGATTATTTTCGTAAACCATCAGCATGGTACGCAATGTCTTCGCATCCGTTTTGAACTTGTGCCCTACACGGGGAATCTCACCGTTCCACAGTTCAAACCCTCTACCAGCGCGTAATGGAGTATCAGCATCGTTTCCGATGATAGAAGCACGGATACGAACACTATATTTCCCCATGATACCTTCGGCAGTCAAACCTAGTTGAGGAGGACGGAAATCGAACCAACGATCAACGTAGGTCTGTTCCCAAAGCGTTTTATTTTCCAGAGTTGCTTTATCAAACATGATCTGCATTGTGCCGATCAAGTCAATAGGCTTCCCTGTTTTTACGTCATTGATTTTAAAAGTCGAAAAAATAGATTTCATTTATAGCCTCCTTTCTTAGTAAGAATCAGTGAATTGAATGTTTGGGTTGTCTTTCAAGCACATTCCTTGAATGAACTTCTCCGGAATAGGAGGAATACGTCTTTTGTAGTACATTTCTCCCTTAGAATTGATAGCAACGTCCACAGATACCTCATCAAGACCTATATAAGTCCCCATCGGTTCAGCTCCCACAGTAATTCCTTGCGGATGCTCGATAGGGAAAACAGCCGGAGCTTTACTTTCACCCTCTGCAGTTCCTTCAATCACTTCAAACAAAGCATCACCAACCTTCAAGCCAGCAATAGCCTTATCAAGTACGATAACAAAGCCGTTACGATCATTAATAATTTTCGTGATACTTGCAGTATCTTCGAAATTGCCGGAATCGTTCATTGCAACATGATCCCCGACCATGAAAATGGGAGAAAGGAATTCATCATTTTGCAAAGAGACTTTCTTCGCATCGGTTACATCAATTGCTACAACACGGGATGCTTTCAACACGACAACTTGCCGGGACGATGTTTCATCATACTCGGCAAGAGAAGCAGAAGGAATAATAACGCCAACCGGATAGTTGACCTTCTCCTTGTTCAGATTAAATCCACCTACTACTCCGATAGCCGGAGAACCAGTGCAGATAGAACGAAATCCACCAACTTGCTTTTTTCTAAATTTCATGTCATTTGTAAATTAAACATTAAACGTTCTGTTCTGGAACACCTAAAGATTTCAACCAGTCAGCAGCTACAGCATCCTGCACCTGTGAATCAGACGCTTGCGACCCATTGTCTTCTGCAGGTTTCAGGCCTTTTGTAATGAGGTGCTGTTTGTACCCCGTTAAATACTCTTCCGGATCTTTATCTTCCGGAACCGTAACGAACTGCATTTCATCCTCTGTTAATCCCAGTTTCTTCATCGCATTAGATATGGCAGCTTGTCGATCAGTCTGGCTCTTATCTTTTTTAAGAGTTTCAATCTCATCCTTATAAGGCTTAATTGCAGCTTCCAACTTTGAAGTAAAATAGCTATCCAACTCTTCCGTTGTATAACTCGTCTTAACTCCCTTGTTACCATCTACGCCTTCACCACCTGCTGTTATAGGTTTCCCGTCCTTTAAACCGTGTTTTTCCTCATAGTTTTTAATAGAGGAAACATTTGCTTCATTAGCCCGGTAGTCCCCGTAGGATTTAACTACGTCTTGAAAGTTGATGCCGTCTACAATTCCCGTAATCTGACTTTCATCCGTCACACCTTCCGTCTTTTTAGTTGCAATTCTTTCCAGAATGGCCTCGTCAACACCCACAAATTTGGTTTTTAACGCTTCTAAAAGTTTCTTTTTCATATCCAAATTGATTAATTTGCGGTAAAGATATAAATTATTCCAAAGATGCGTTTATTAAACTCATTTATTTTTTATAGTCACAACTCACGATATTTTAGATAATTACATATCAAACAATGGAATAATTCAAAAAAACAAATGTAACTATTTCATATATTAAATATATGATATATATTTGCGATCTATAAAAGAGTTTATTAAACACATATATTTATTATTTATACAGAAAAGTATTATTAACCATTTAACGCAACGATTATGACAGTAAAAGAATTATCTAAATTGAAGAAAGGTGAGTTTTTCCGTTTAAAAAACAGCGAGAAGGCTCCGGTTTGGGTCAGGGGTGAATATATTTCATCAGCAAGAAAATACAGTACATACAAATATGAAGATTCTAATCATGAAAAACTGATTAGAGGAACTACAAAGGTATTCGTAGACTTTATATATTAACAAAATGGCAAATAGTTACGAAGCCCCTATAGAGGTAAGGGAACTTGAAAAACTGATAAATAACTTCACATATCAAAATGGTTTTGATGTTAGCCAAGTTTTCAATGATTTCCTCACCTATATAATCCACTATTTTACACCGGATGCAAAACCGCTAGAAAGTTGGAAATATAAACCGGAACAAACATCTGTTTTCTGGGACATGTTTCGAGAGTGGATTAAAATTATGGAAAAGCAATTAGTCTGCAATGAATGGTATGATCCTTTCGGTGATTTATATATGTCTTGCGTGGCAAGTAAAATGAAACAGCAAGGAACCGGACAGTTCTTTACTCCGACCGGTATCTGTGATATGATGAAAGAAATAAATGATAATAATGAAAAGGCTACAGGAAAATATATCAATGACCCGGCATGTGGTAGCGGACGAACATTACTTGCCTGGCATGTCCGGAATATTGGGAACTACCTTTGTGCCGAAGATATAGACCGAACCTGCTGCCTTATGACTGTGTGTAACTTTATCATTCATGGGTGTGTAGGAGAAGTTATATGTCACGATAGTTTAGACCCTAACTCTTTTTATGCTGGTTGGAAGATTAATGAACGATTGAACACTACCCGCTTCTCTCCAATACCACTAATAACCGTTCGGGAAATTACCAAAGAGGAATCTATTACTATCAAAATCTGGGAAAACATCAGGTTAGAACATGAAGCCTCAAAGGAAGTTCCTAAACCAACAATAGAGGAAAATCTACCGAAAAAGGTTAAAACAATCACACTTAATCCAGAAAGTGTCACGAAGAGCAGAAATAATATACCGAAGAAACCTATTCAGCTAAGCCTTTTTGACTAACTAAAATGATTGAAATATATCATATATCGAATATTTGAACTAAATTTGCAAAAAATGGAATATGATACATATAGAAGAATTAGGCATTGGAAACAGCGTTTATTTAAAAGACAAAGTGATAACAATTATAGATATAATTTCAAGTGAAAGCAACCCATGTATATATTATGAAGATAGTAATAAATTGCCGACAGGTATTGCAATTGATGAAATAGCAGGAATACCATTACCAAATCAGAATATAAACGATATGCTGAACGACGACTTTAGTATATATGGCTTAAAAGCTCAAATAGAAGATAACTCTGTAGACTTTTTTAATGATAAGAACGAACGCGTAGGTTTCACTCAAATAAAGTATGTACATCAGCTTCAAAATATGTACAGGGCATTAACTGGTTTCACTAAAACTTTAGATTATGACGCAAATACACAAAGTTTATCATGTAGAACTCTCTAAACCGATAGAAGTAGATAGCAAATTAGAGAAGCATTTCTACTTTGGCTCACAAGCTGCCATTTACGAGACTTTCTCTGCGGAACAGATAGGAATAAGCTACGGCTATCTAAAGTCAAAATTTCACCTAGAGGAAAAGCCGTACAGCAACGATAAGTGCACTATCCGGCTAGGATTATTAAGAAGAAAGGAAAAGTCTGAATAACCTTTTGTTTTTCAGAGATATTTCATACATTTGCATTGTGGAAAGAGTGAGGGAAGTAATGTTCCCGCTTTCTGCACCAGCCCGGGCGGAGCAATAATCCGCCCTTTTTTAATTAAAATCTAAACATGAAGAAACTACATATTATCTTAACTGCATTAAATATCGTCTCGATAATTCTATTGTTCCAAATCATTTTTGGTTTGATTCCATCTTTTGAATGCGACTACCCTGTAGACAAGATAGATAAAATAAACAGTTTAATTGTAGACCTTAGTATTGGGGTAATTACAAGTACTTTCTTCTATTATATCTTAGTATATATACCGGAGAAAAGAAAGGAAAAAGTCATAAGAAGTATTATATCGAATGATTTGCTTTATATAGCTAATAATATGCAAATGGTACTAGCATATGTCGCTAAAACATACTCACTAGAAGTCAAGGACAAATATTACCAAAAAATACCACTAACAGAATTCTCAAAAATAAAAAAAGGAGTTCACATTAAATTCGAAACAACCTGCTCCTTTAACGTTGAAATAACTCCAAGTATATTGGCTGAAAATTCACATTACATAAGTACCGACGTTAAAAGTTTGAATTATACAGCAAAAAACATATTGGAAAGAATCAAAAACATAAATGACATCCCCAATATTATATTCGAAGATGAGGTTTTAATTTCAGCCTTAGACAAAATATCAAGATGTTCATTTTATACTAATACTTATTTTATGGATAAAGAATCAAAAGACTTATTCGGCAACGACTATGAACGTCTATCTTTAATATTCAATTTTCATTCAATCAGAGAATTACATAGCCTTTATGTTACTCTTACTAAATATATCACTCCGTACGTCTTTAGTATAAGCAAGAACTAATGTTGATTACATTAGTTCTTAAAAAAATAAGATAATACAATTTAATACCTGTTTTTTATTTAGCTTCAAGTGCCTTTCTAAATTCAGATTCTAATTCATTTAAGAGTCCCGATATTTCACCTTCCACTTTATCTCTTATTACTCTGCATCGGTCTCTTTTTTCTTTAATATATAACATATCCCTTTCTTTTACAGACTCTCTGATGTCCTTATCTAAAAAACTATAGTCCAATGCAGAATCATGAATTTCAGATATTATTTTTTCAACTTTATCACACAACTCATACGATAAATAAATCCTATTTAAAGAAAAGTAGTTCCTTGTATCAATATATGAATTATCAAATGAAACAGCCAATTTATATAGATGTTGTTCAACAGTATCACCATTGTATATAACTTGCGCTGCTCGTGTAAAATCAGCCAACGTTTGGTGCAATATTGTCAGTTTCTGAAATGTCTGTTTGACAACTTCTGCACGCTCTTGATAGAGTTTACTAAAAACAACCTCGGAACGATATTTTCTATAATCTAACCAAGTTTTAAAAATCTGCTGGGCTATGAAAATGAAGAATGCAATGATAGCACTCCATGACAAATACTCATTCATACTCTACTTTTTTACAAAGGTAAAAATAAAACTAATCAATTTCAAAAATAATAATTACTTCTTCCACAACAGTTTTAGCAGTCCCTCATTATCCATGTAGTAAATATCTGGAAGTTCGCCTAACCTATTCATCCCCTTAAAGCGTCCGACTTCCCTGTTGATAGCCGAACGTAGTTCCTGGTACTTCTCATTCGTGAAATAGAATATTGCCCGATCAGCTTTCCGAGCATCTTTGATATATGCGCGAATAGTATTCTCATTGGCGTTATCAATGTATTTCACATCCCACGTATGATCGTCGAACATTAAATCTGGTACACCTTTGCCCTTACCATTCTCCGGCAGGAACTCCACCTGTTTCCCGTTATTCTTTGCTAATAACTTACCAACCATCTTTTCAGCATCACCACCGCCCTGTGTGTTGGTGAACTGATGTTCCTGATGATAGACATTAAAGCCACCACTGAACTCATCGAAATACGTCCTATCCCACTTCTCATCATACGATTGATATTTCTCCTTTGACTTCTTTCGAATATCATTCCGCTCACCAGTATTCATTGCTTTTACCTTAACACCTGTGTATTGCGGATTATCCTTTATCCAATATGGAAGAGTGCCACGGTTATTTGCCTTTTCGATTCGCTCCTCATTTTCCTGCATCCATGAATAAAACTCACTTGGCAGTTCAGTAACTTCGTTTTTCGATTTGAATCCTGCCGTTTCCTCTCCGGCAAGAATCTTATCAGTGAGCATATCTACTTCATCATCCGAAGCAAGCACACTAATCGCATGGCACATACAGTTAGAATGCCATCCCGTAAACTTGAAGCCTTTAGGATATACTCCGGCTAGTTTATCACAAATATCCTTTTCCGGATGATTCTTTGAGAGCTTTATTTCAATCCCTACAACAAAATCAAGTTGGGCCCATCTTTCATGATCGGCTGTCCGATATGCAATATTAGGCTCCGTCCGTGCCAAACGTTGAGCATTGCGGCTACTACTACGATATTGACCTGGCCCCGGATGATAAGCTTTCGCGTTCTTTGATAAAACAAGCTCTCCCCGTTCATCACGAACCCGTCTAAACAATTTATCCGGTTGATTGAGAAACTGCTTCACCTTTGCCGCCATCGAATTTGCAGACATTCCTTGCCCGATACAACAATCAATAGACATTTCCATTTCTTGCCGAAACTGCCCTTCATATTTCCAAATACGTTGAGACAGGTTCAATCCATCATCTCCGGACCTTCGTGCAAAGAAAGAATCCATAGCTTTCTTGTTACGCCCAAAGTAGCGCGCAAAATGCTCATTATCCACAGCCTTCTTACCGAACACGGATCGGACGAGTTCGTCTGATTTTAAGTTAGCTTGCTCCCACTCGTTTATGATACCAGACTGTATTTGTTGATACACACGGGTGTACAGTTCCCGTAACAGAACGTTTGCTTTGTCAGATATAGTAGGATAGTCAGCAAAGACAAACGGCTTCTTAGCGTCATGGATAGGCTCAATCTCCAATGCTAAAGAGATAAGCTGTCCCATCACATCCAGGTAGATTGTCCGGACGTTTGCAGCATATCCTTCGGTACGTTGAAGTAATGCCCGTTTATACTTGTTCTCATCAATCTTTGCCATGCCCTTTATTCTGCACTACCGAAAACATCCTGTTTATACCGGTCTTTCTCTTCTTTTAACTCTTGCTCATGTTGCGCTTTCAAACGTTCTTTTTCCAGAGTAGAATCCTTGATGATCGGATTCATTTCAATAAATGTTTCGTCGGACATACCACCAGCATTTTTAGTGGAGATCAGATTTTTTAATACGGCTTCAATATCTTCTCCGAACGGTTCTTGAAATTCATGTTCCACGACCAGGTTGTCACACTCACCTCGAAGAGATATATCCAGAACGTTACCAATTATAGCAATAAGTACACTGGCTATACGATCTGCATACTCATCGTGTCTTTCTTTATGTCGGTCTGCCTTGATTACAGCCAAAAGCATTAGCTGTTTCAAAGCTTTAGCCGAAATCTGGGAAAGGCTCTTCATCGTATCAAAGTCTATTTTAGGGGTGAAAGTGAAACGATGAATCTTATCGTCCAACTCCTCCGCTTCCTGCTTCTGATTTTCCGGTGCATTATCCCATGTCAGATATTTCATGTCCGGTTTTTTGGAACCGTCTAACGAAGGTTTCAAAGCAAAAAATTTGCTATCCTCACCTTTTTCTGGAAGAGAATTAACAATATCCGCATCAGCAACTAAAGCAGGATCAGAAAAACGATCATTGACATCGGCTCTACGGCTTACCATCATTTCTTTACGGTGCATCATAGGTTCAACACCAGCACACTCCGGTTCCTGCTCAAAAAGAACCACACATATCTTCTTTGCAAGATTCACCTCTTCCTCAATGTCCCAACCCATAGGAGCACGTTTGCAGTGATATATCATATTCTTTGTATGTATATCAACATGATATTTGATTTCACCGCCTACTTCCTGTAAGTTATACCCACGTGCAAAGCACATCATCCGTCCGAATTGGTCTTTACGGAAATATATATCATCCCCCAGACTTCTGGCTACGACTTTGATAAGGCAATCCGGTTTACCTTCGTCATTCCGATAAGCATGAAAGAGCAATGCACTTTGCCCTTCCGCGCCTGCCAGACGTTTTGCTTCGCGAACCTTCGCATTAAATCGGGTACTTTTAATCAAATCGATGTATCTGGAAAAAGCCCGGTCTGTCCCCTTAGATGATTGCGTCCATTTCAGAGGACGACCATACAAGAATACAAGAGCTATCTCATTGATAAAAACGGGATAAGGAATAGGAATTTTCCATTTTTCTTCCCACCGTAGAAACTTACGTTTTCCCGTTGCAGGGTCCTTTTTACCAAACACCGCTTTATTCGGCCTATTCATCACCTCATGCTGCTGGATATCATATACCTTCAAAGCAGCTTCAACCTTTGCAGAGTTATCCGTCATTTGTGAAAGCGCGCGGTTCACATCCTTAGCTTTCAACAACTGTTCAAACTCCTGATTGCGACCAACAGCCGCATTCACACCATTAACAATCCAATTAAACAATCCCATAATTACAACATTAAAAATTAACCACCTAAAGCACTTAAAATATATTCTTCATCTTCATCTGATAATTCCGCATAATCATCATCCAGAAGATAATTGATTGCATAAACCAGAATATCTACATACTCATCATGTGTCTTTGCCGGAAACTGGCTCACCTCATCTATAAACTCTTCGTTCCAATCACCTTCCACCAATATCACCCGGCCGCACTCTATTTTAGGCGAGACACCGTGTAGTCGCACTTCCTTGCTGTCCGTTGGTGCTGGTGTTCTGGTTACATTCAGTTTAGTGTACTTCTTTACTGCCTGAATGACAGTTATACCATTTGCCTTCGGTTCTATTCTGATCGTGCTCCGGCTATCATATCCATGTGCCCGCACATAATCTGGAATGAACCTCATTAATTCAGGAAACTCCTTCCAGACCTTTTGCGCATGGAACAAGTACAAACAGTTCTGTATCCGACATGCAGCAAGTATTCCGGACGGGTCATTGTCCGTTTTCTGTTTTTTCTCATCATAGGCAGTATCGAGAAAGAAGTGAATCGGAGCGCCGCCACGAACAGCAAGGAACTGCGATAATGGAATATGCCCGAACCAACTTGCTTTGACGATATTACCACCTTCAACCGAAGGAGCCTGTTCATACTGTCCGGCATACCCACGGCTACCGAGGTCAATCTTTGCTTCATCTATCACCTCCCTGTCAATACGTACAGGGTCCAGAAGGCCGTCAATGTAACGTTCTTTCAGCTCCGGAGGATTCACCCTCTCCGACACTTCTGCTGGTAGGCATATATGCCTAATCTTATCCTTTTTCTTTTTCAGCAGATACCCCGTCACATCATCATCATGCAATCTTTGCATAATAGTTACCATCGGAGTATTCTTTTTGTCAACCTTACGGGACGAAAGCGTTTTAGTATGGTCATTCGCTTGTAATCTCATTGCAGGAGACTCCGCCTGTTTGGGATTTACAGGGTCGTCGTTGATAATCACATGCGCGTGCTTTCCGGTAATTGTACCACCTGTCGAAGTAGAATATCTGGCGCCCCCCTTTATGTTCTCATAACTACCTTTACCGGACTTATCGTGTCTTATCACCACTTCCGGAAACAAAGTACGATACAAGTCAGAAGTGATGATGTCCTTCGACTTCGAAGCGTGTTCTAACGACAAGTCGCCCGAATAGGAGTTTGAAATAATCCTCAACCGTGCATCCTGCGTCCAAAGCCATGCATGCCACATAATTGTGACAATAGTTGATTTGGTAGAACCAGGAGGAATATTGATAATTATGTCATAGGGCTTCTTCTCTCTGCGTACGATATAGCCAGATAGCTCTTGAAGTTCTTCACACAGATACGGAATATGCCAATTAAAAACCGGAGTTTCCGGTATAATAACCGCCCAAAACGTTTTCACGAAGTAGAAAAATGATTTCCTACATTCATCCGCCTGGACGGCTCTTGCCATGCTCAATATATCTACCTGTCCTAAACTCACTCTTTTGCTGCTTTATCCTGCTTTTCCGCAATACCCAACAATACTTTTCTTTCTTCCTCCGATAACTTCGACACATCAAAGTCTTTGCCTGTTACCTGTACCCCCACTCCATCAGGGGCGACAATCTCTTTACGTTCTGTATATCCTCTACTTTTGCCTTTGGTTTTCAGATAGAATATGATAGCCGTAATATCTCCCTTCTGTATTTTTTTCAGAAGGGAGGCCTCGGCAATATCGATCTGCAATTCATTGATAGCATCGGCACGTTCTTTAAATTCCGCATCCTCACGATACCAACGATAGAACGTCTGCCGTGAGAGTCCAACCTTCTCACAGGCAAACGTAACAATACCGCTACATTCCTTCAATGAATCGAGCAACTTTTCTTTATCTTTCTGAATGTCCTCTTCGGCCTTAGGCATTTTATATTCCTCCTCCCCTCTCTCTATAGATAGCCCCTAAAATAGCACGATAGGAACGTTTCTTCGGATCCCCCGCTATCAATAACTGATAAGACAACTGACACGTTTTTGAAGATTCCCTACCGGACATTTTAACATAAAGATGTTTAGCCAATTTATAACCAGGATATAAGTCTGGATGTAAAGCGGCCTTTTTCATTGTATCTCGGAATATGACCCGATAATCCTTTTCCTTATCTTGCTCAAACTTCCGGTCTTGCTTAGAACTCCGGAACATATCAGTATCCCAATAAAGCATAACAAGGTCTGCATTTGGTTCTCTACGAATCACCCGCTCATACAAATCCGGGTAGAACTCCATAACCTTGGGTAATGACTTGATTGTATCAATGCTAAAAAACTGACTAATACGAAGTTTATTCAACGGTACACCTGTCTTATACAGGTAGATATAGGTCATAGGAATAGTAAGGTTATTCAATTTGATATACAGCCAAACATCATTATCACGCCAATCGTATATGGGATAAAGAAATGTAGAAATCCTGATTGATGCTATGGACTGTCGGCGTTGAATAGATTCTGCCATTCTTAGACCTATCATTTGAGGAACACTTTTAAAAATCTTCGCCCCAAATTCCTGATATGACATCCCCATACGAAACATCGAGTGATTGCGAATAGCAAACTTAGGCATAGGTCTCACCCACACGCTTTCTTTGCCAGGCTCCCAACAGATAAAGCTTTCATCATTCGCTAATCTATTGCAACAATTATAATGCCGTATAGGCAAACAGAACCAATAAAACTTTGCCCCCAAGGACATGAAACGTGAGCGCCATTCAAGTGCAATCTGCTCAACATCTGGATAAATGGCTTCCTCGTCAAAGAACACAACGATAATGCGACTAAACGGAATTGTATATTTCTGCATTGTCTTTATCAGCATATCGCACATACATATAGAATCTTTGCCGCCAGAGAAACTGACGGCAACTTTTTGATTCTTATTGAATGCTTCGAGAATCCTACGCTCGGTAGCATCAACAACGTTAATATCTAAATCCTTTACGTACATCTGCGAATGATTTGGGCTTTACTAAATCTTTGCGTACCACGTTGGGTAATGAGCTTTAGAAACTCTTCCCTGTCAATCTTTGATAACCGGAAAATTTCTTCTTTACTCATTCCTATTTCCTTTGAGATTTCATCTACACTTTTGCCTTTTTCCAACAGAGCTTTCACAATGTTCTCCATCGGCTCAAGTAGATGTGTGCCACGGGCACGGTTAAAAGTAACCGTACCGTACATATCTTGACTCTCGTCTTTATGTGCCACTACCACAATAGGAATCTTATTGCCGAGCATTGTCTTTAACGGTTCCCTGCCGGACACAAGCCAACGGTGAAACCCGTCAATGATCGTAAAGTCCGGACGCACTACGATGGGAAAACAGAAACCATTAGTCAGGATACTTTGCATAAGGAGATTAAGATTCTTTTCCAGAACCTTGTTGGGGTTATAGTCATTCGGCTTCACCTTATCTCGGTCTACAAACTGAATTTCCCGAAGAGGTTTGAATAAATCTACATTCTTATCCATAGCTCTATGATTAAATTGTTATTTCCTTGCCACAATGCGGACACACCATTGTACGGGCTGTCTGCATACCGGCTTCAATTTCATCAACTTCCTGAATGTCGGCAACCTTCTTCTCTGGTGTAAACTGCTCCTCCTTCTTTACAGGTTCTGCAAAATTCACTCCCATATTGTCAGTGCTAACTTCGTTGATGATCGCATCCAGATATTCCGGAGTAAAGCCAATAATATCAACATCTCCGATTTCTTTAATAATCTTCTCCACATCCCCAAAATTCACATGAGACATTGTCTGAATCTTATTGTCTTCCAGAACGAGTTTCTTCTTTTCTTTGTCAGTCAAACCATACATGACCGTAATAGAAGCCTCTTTCTCTCCACGATATTCCAAAGCCTTTTTCTTGCCATGTCCGCAAAGAACCATCATGTTTTCATCAACGATAATCGGATAATACTGTCCGTATCGTTCCATACTTTCGGCAATAGCCTTCACTTGTTCCTCCGGATGCACATTTGGATTACCCGGAAATTCCTTTAACTCTGACAGGAGTACTTTCTTTGTTTCTAACTTCCTTTTCATTCCTACACAAAATTTATTGATTAAACTTTCCCCTGCAAGAACTGTCTCGCAGAAGGTATATAGTTAGCAGCTTCCTCTACCAAGCTACTATCTATTTCGTAAACTTCCCTAAAGCCATTTTCCACGCTTCCGCACCACTGGCGAGAAGCCCAACAATGTGTACCAACACGAAAGCCGCGGGGCCATGTGTAAATTGGTGGTAATGGAAGATGGTAATAGTGGATGATTGCAAGAATTTCCTCATGCTTAGTATCAGCAATAGGAGAAAAACGGGTGACACCCTTTGCATTGGTGTATATTCCGCCTGGTCCTACATAGTTCCCGTCTTGTATTCTTCGACCAAGGCAAAGAACATCTACCTTGTGTTTCTTCACATAGATATCCTGCGCTCGATGTTGAACTATGCTAAACCACTTTGCAGCCAAAGAAGAATCATTCGGGAAAAGCATTTCGGGATGTGCCGCCAACCATTTAAGGTCCTGCCCCGTATTGATTACTTCTAATCCTGCCGGATGGTTGTTTTCTATCCATTGCAGGAAAGCCGGATATTCCAGATTGCAGCGTCCGAGTAAACAGTCATGTACTCCGGCCTGCTCCATAATGAAACCAAGAGCAATGCTATCTTTTCCACCACTCCAAGCATAAGCAACTTGTTTGCCGTAGATGTGTGGCTTCACCTGCTCAACCAGACGGTCAATCAGATTGTCAGTTTCCTGCTTCAACACATATTGCTCGATGTTGGAGAATACACGAAGCCAGTCTGTGTGTGATGATGTTTGCTTTTTGCCTAGAACTGTTTTCATAGTTCATTGAATTGTAGTGCTACACTCGTAATGAAAGCTTTTGCACCTTCATCGTATTTCAGTTGCAGCCAATTATACTTTGTTACCTTAAACCGGATGTTTGCCACGAATCCCGGCAGCGCACGCATGGAATATCCGGCATTGAAAACGAATCGTCCATAATCCAGACCTCCAAGCACCTGCAGACGGTCACCGTCCATGAACTTCCGGCCATTATACAGATTATCCCAGGTCGCATCAATCATGAATCCAGCAGGGAGTTTTATAGTACCGGACAATGTTTCAGTGAACATCTTTGCTTTCATATTGTACGTCGAACGTGCAAGCAAAAAGAATCGTTGCTGATAGTTCACATTCAGCCATGTAGCCAAAGTAACTGCTTCGGTATTCATGTTGTATTGAAGGACCGGAGTAACAGAAAGCCACTTGGCAACGTCTGTCCGATAGCCGACAAAAGGAGCGACGGTAGAACCGTTACCCTCCAAAGATGTAGTTACCGGCATAAATACTCGAAACTTAGTCGGTTGAGTAATACCGTCGTAAACTTGTGCTTTAGCAGCCAATGATACTGCAACCAATACGAGCATGATAAACAGCTTTCTCATTTTCTATGTGATTTTTTTCTATTCAATGACTTCTTCCCCTGTAACTGTTTGTATTGAGAAACTGATTTTCTTATATCCCTTGCTGTTCCCCTTGCAGATTCGGTCAATGCTCTAAATGTACGAATGTGAGCTTCCATCTTTTCTGCACAAGCTAAGTATTCACCATGTACCGCTTTTATCTCTGCAATACGTTTATCCATATCGGTTCGGTCTATCTTTATAGCCACTTCCATTGAACCACGCTGCAAAGGTTTACGACGAACTGCCATAATCCCTGATGCCAGGATGGTGAAAAGAGAACCGAATACGATCATCAGAATGTTACCAGTGAAGTTCCCATAAGCGAATATTGGTAAACCTACAATCATGCTCGTTAGGATGCCGTAAAACAGCCCTCTTTCGCTCATTCTTATGCCGAGAATAGCAAACACAGTCGGAAGCATTACAGACGAACGTAGCGTCCCGTACAATAAAAAGAGATATAGAATAGTTAGACCTGGAATATTTGCTATCAGAATAGCGGAGACGGTGACAACGATCATAGCAAACCGAGCTGCCCGCACTTCATTCGCGAAAAGAATAAAGAGAAAAATATTCTTCTGAATCCGTTCATGCCATTTCTCGTTCATAGCTAACCGCTTCACTACATCATGCCCGGCAACTGAACTCACTGCACAAATAATGCTATCAACCGTTGATATCAGTCCGGAAAGTATAAGCACAAAGAACAGGTATAAAAACCATTTAGGGCAGAAGGCCATTACAGCCCCTACATTTGTCAGCTGTGTGTCGGATATAGCCAAACCTGTTCCGGCTGCAAAAAAGCCAAATACCGCCAAGGAAATAGGTACAACGGCAAAAATAAAGGCAGCGGTTATCATTGTGCGCTTCACTTTGTCAGCTTTCACACAAAACACCCGCTGCCAGAACATCTGGTCGCCAAACGTCCCAGATAGTAAACCAATCGTTGTAGGAATACCGAAGGACAAAGTAACCATGAGTCCGTTACCCGAAAACAAATCAGAGAAACCACCACTAACACCTCCCAGACCATTAAACAACGCTTCCGGTCCGGCATTTGAAAACATAATTGGCAGTCCTAACAATAAAACAATCACAATCCAAAGCATCTTCCAGAAGTCGGTAATGATACTGCACCGAATCCCACTTGCGAATGTGTACACCAAAGGACAAAGTGCCATCACCACCGTAGTAGCAGTGAACGATATTCCGGTAATCTTTGAAAAGATGGTAGCCCCGGCAAGAAGCTGAACGGCAAAACTCATTGTCTGCAACCCGAATGATTCGACAAGAAACAGATTATGGCAACGTTTGGAATACTTCTCACGAATATAGTCCGAGAACGTCCATCCCTCTGGCCGGAGCTTACGCATCTTATTAGCAAAGAAAGCAAATAGCATCAACGTTAATACATTCGGTACAACAAACCAGAACACGCCAACAAGTCCCTGCGTATATGCTTTCTCCGATGCAACGAACATTGACGGAGCCCACACCCATGTAGCAGCCATTGAGAAAGCTGTGAGTAGCCACGGCATAGATCGGTTAGCAACCAAAAATTCTTCTTTCGTCTTTTTGTGTTTTCGTAGGAACACAACGAGCATCATCATAGCAACAAAGTATGTCGCAATCAGAGCCCAACCCTCTAAACTTGATAATCCTTCCATTTTCACACTAATTTTTAAGATGTAACATCTGTCATTTCCACGCAAATATAAAGAAAATGCGTTTATTAAACGTCTTTTTAGGCAAAAGTTCGTCTAACAAACGCACGATATTCAATATTAACCTAATGTCTAATAACCAAATACAAGCATTGCGGCATCACGAGAATGTTCATTCGTCGGTTTATTGTATTTAGTTATATTCCTGAATGTCAAAGCATTGACTTTAGTTATAGAATTCTTAGGATGAACCATTTCAAAGGGTATACCAATATCAGTAAGAAAGTCCTCCCATATCTTTGCATCACGTTTAACTGATCCACCCCCCTGCAACATTTCCCTTTCTTCTTCTCTTGTCTTATAACTAGATTGATACCACGTTCTTAATCGCGCATCTTCAACACGAACTAACATACTTCCTCCGTACGTTTTATACATTTCTATCACATACATCATTGCTTTATGAATTGAAGTAGTCTTTATCAACTCAAACTTTCTTGCAGTAACATTCCATGTGGCAACTCCGGTATTTACTCCGGTATCTATGCCGATAACAAAAGCGTATTTTTTAATCATCTTCAAACTATCTTTTTAAACTATACAAAATACCACCTCCCCCCCCCCTATAGTCCCCCCCTCTCAAAAAATTATTCTTTTTGGGTGACTTGAATCTCTATCATTTGCATACTGTGTGGAGAAGTAAACTTTTCCAGTTCCGACCTTTTCGGGAAAACAAGTGTCATGTAAGCATCGTCCGGAATAAACTTGTACCTGGCAGCTTTTATCTCATAGATAGAAAGTGGTTTGTCGGACTTTACAGTCAGATGCCAACGTCCTTCCAATATGCTTGTTATTACCAGATTTGAACCGTGCAGGAAAGCACCTTCTTTGTACTCTCCGTGTTCATCCCGGCAAATAGCTGGACGTTCATAGGTAGCATTTAGCTCTGCAATCAATTCATCGTTTAATCGCTTTCGTTTCAATGGGGCCGGGACTATGATTGCAGGATTCAGCTTTGCAACTGTCGGTTTCTTTTCCGTTTCCGAGTTATTGAGAAGTTCTGATAACTTGGTTTCTTTTACTTGTCCTTCTTTAAGGAGCATTGAATTTTTCTCAATGTCTTGCATAATTGTAACTCTTTAAATGGTTTATAATCAATATCTAAATTTGGTAAAGTGGATGATCGGCAGTGGTTCAGCAAACGACATACCAGTAAACCACGCTTTCCAATCTTCAACAGTCAGCCCGTCGTTCTCCGCTATTTGTTTCAGAGTAAGCATTGGTATTGGCTTCCCGTCGATACAATAAACGGCACGTTCTATCCCGTCGTCAGCATCGGTGTACTCCATGACGCTCAATGTCTGTAATCCTACGCCATCATCTTTGCCGAGACAGAATAGTTCTACCTGAACATTCCCTTTTTCATAGGGCCTACCTTTCCATTGCCGGACAGAGATAACAGCTTTCCCTTCCTGCACTTTCTGCATTATTCCCGACCAACGTTCCATATTGGTACGAATAGTATGTACCTTCATTATTCCGGAAGCAGAAGGACAATAGCAAGTTTTGCAGTCACCACCGCAGGTAGTACATTCTTCTGCTTGTTCTTGCGCTTTCAACGCCAGCTCTAACTTTTCTTTGAATCCAGTTTGTTCTCCGGCTTTCGGATGCTCTTTAGGAAACTCCTTAGAAAGCATCAATACATAAACTTTGGTTTGTTCTTTTTTCATAATTACTATTTGTTATTGGTTTCTACTATGTAGTTCTGAATATGATTTCCACCCCAGTTCGGTAAACTGTTTAGAATAGACTTCTCCGCGCGGCATTATTGGTTGCCAATTCTCATCACAAAACAAACGATAATGATACACTTCCACCTGTTTACCCTGCTTACTATATGGAGGTTCACACCACAATAAACGACGATTATTCCCGAAGAACTTTTCCAGCATGTGTCCTAACTTCCTAAGATCCCGTCCACCGGGAAAGGAGATAGACAAATGATAACAACGTTCGTAGTCTGGGTTCTTCCACCAACCAGATGTATGATATCCAACATCACGAGTGAGAATGATAATACAATCATATCGCTCTACGAACCACCGGCAGCTTTCAAGGTAATCAGTCTGCGCAGAGCCGTCAAACGTCCCCCCTTTTGCAACTTTAGCTATACGAGGAAAGATGTCGGCATCAGTAGTATTAAACGGAATTCGCTTCATAATCAAAAAAGTTTTGGCTGTTGCTGTTCTGTAACTATCTTATTCGCTCTCTCGATCTCATCGTCTATCTCTTTCTCCACCTGTTTACATTGTCTCAAAATGGCAGACGAACGAGTTTTAAAATATTCTTTTTGAAGTTTCCGCATGTAAGAAACTCTCTTGAAAAATTGTTTTGCATCCATAATGATAAGTTTTTGTAATCTTTTTATTAAATTTGCACCGATACTCAAATAGAGTATCGATTGACGTTCAGTCTCTCCTTCATAGAAAGCGGCAATTTTCAAAACAAGGAAATAGAATGGACGGTGTTCGTGTATTGCGTTATCACAATATACGTGCCCGTTGTATCTATGCTTCCTTGTTGGGTTGTTTGCCGCACCTCTATGAAGGGCGTAGTTATTTTCGGGCACGTTCTTTAAAAAACATAGCAAGCATGAGCAACTTTAGAACTTTCAGAGATTTCTTCCATTTCAATAAAGAAGTAGTGTGTTTAATCGTTTTGGGTTATATAGCACTTATCTTTATAATCATTGTATTAAGTATGACTATCAGTGAGCAAAATCGGACGATCAATCTTTTACAGAACGGAATAATCAGAAAGCAAACAACACAATACATCAATAAGCCACGTGTAAAAAAGTTGCTAGAAAACGAATATAGAATGTTTACAAATATTAACCACAGATAGCTAATTATTTTTTTTCAGCCGGGACTTTAATACATTGTTATAGTATTCATCATCCACATAAGACCACAACTCTTCAATCTGGGATTCACTTAAAAGAACTCCGATAAAAGATGGTCTATTACCAGACTTCACCGATTCAATCAATTGGCTTACTGATCCATAATCCCCCTTCAACCTTTCGATCATGGTATTTGCAAACCCAACGGACCATTCAGACACGGTCTTAGAATCTACCGCTATTGCAATACTATCATGCGAATTAGCGCAGAATCCTTGCATAGCAGCTTTCGCCAATTCAAAACGTCGTTGTTCCCAATCTACAACCGGAATAATCCTTTCAGTCTTTATCCAATACGCATCCCTCGTATGCATTCCTTCCGGAACAATGGCAACTAACTTACCTTCACTTGTCATAACAGGTTTAAAGCCTTCTGGAATTTCGTTTACTCCCTCGTGGGGAATGATAATCTTCATTTTATCCATTTCTCTTTTTTATATATTTTGAATACATATCTTTATCCATCTGCTCTTATAGCTGTTACTGTGTCAGTTCTTACTGTTTCACACACTGCTCTAGCATCTTTTGATACAACTTTCGCAATAGTATTATCCAATATAACTACCGTATATTTCATAATATCCTGTGACATATCCACATCTCTAGTATTTTTCTCTAGCTGAATAGCCAAATACCTTGTAGCTCTCGCTAATCGCTGAATATCATCAGGAATCTTCATATCATTATCAAGAGCAACACGCCCTAATATTTCAGCTATTTTCAATTCTATTTCCTTCATTTCTATCTTTGTTATTAGTCAAACAGCTTAAATTCATACACCCACACAAATGGGTTTTCTTCCCATGTACCTTTGCCGGATACTTTGTCTATCAAGTCAGCAAAAGCATCACGAGGGCTAAAATAGTCGGGAATGTCTGCATACGAAAATGAATAGAAAGGAATATCTTTCTGGCCGGCATTCCATTCAAATATCCCTTCCTTCAAACAATCATCATCGGATATTTCCTGTAGGCGTTCTACTTTTATATTGGTTATCTTTATGTGATGTTTACAAGCATACGACTTAACAAACATCTTGTTATTCCATCCTGCGGAATCCTTCATAAGACCACGAATACTCAAATCTTTCGGATGTCTATCTAATGAGTCTGGGGTATAGCCTGAATCCTTGTAGCTTTGCGCAATTGCAACCACTTCTCCGACTTGAAAATTAGGAAATATTTGCCCGGCATCAATCATACGTTCATCTTCATCATGCAGACAAACCTCTACAAGCTCTCCAGAAGGTTTTCTGCAAACATAATATCCAGCTACATTCTGTCCTCTGAACTTTGATGGATATGATATGACCCTTCTCGTCATAGTCTTTCGACCCTCTAGTACAGCCTGGGTTAAGCCGTACTTATCATTGAACATGATTTTCTTCATTGTCATTCCTCCTTGATTAATTCCGGGTTATCGTAAATGTTGCCAATCATAATAGTATCATCCATTCTTGTAAGGTCAGATTGCCCGAAATAGAATAAATTTCGACCATTAGAAAGTTGAAAACGACAATTATCATATAGGATAATAGCTGTATATTCTTCTGGTTCAAAACCAAATGTAACAGTGTGAAGAATATCCCCTTCATAGATTTCTGTTCCGTTCTTGTCGAATAAGCCTGTGAATTGTCCCACAGTTGTAGTTTCTACCTTACTTCTATTAAACATTTCAGTAGCTTCGCATCCATATTGGGAAAGTTTCTTGCTGAAAATAGCCATTTCACCACTTTCGTACTGAATCAAGTCACCAAATATCCATTCGTTATTATATAAGTTTTTACCTCTGAATTTTATTGTTCTCATATTCATTACTGTTCTTGTTTTACGTCAATTGTTTTAAAATCTCTTTCTGTATAACCTCCTTCGCATTAAAGTGAAAGAGTCCCTTTTTCAACCGTCTAACGTTCTGCATTGGCATTTCATTGATGTAGAAGTAAAAGGCTTCATACGGATCACTGAAATTCTTAGCAAGTGCATTATTAGGTTTGTTGTTCATGTATCGTTCGATAGCGACAATCATTCTTCGGGCATAACCGGGAAACATCTTAAATTCTGCCTGCATCTGCTTACAACCGGCAAGGGGGCAACCAACACAGCCATGACGGGAAAGATTATAGGGTGCATCGTAATACTTGGAATATGGTAGTCCATATTTTCGTATATAGTTCCATACATCGGTTTCTGACCAGTTAAGGATCGGGAGAATATGCTTCGCACCTTTCATCCATCTGCGTGTATCGCATTGCTCTGGCTCATACAACGCCCTAGATTGGCTTTCTTCTGCCCTCATTCCCTCGATTGTACGCTGACCGATACCGTATTGCTCCTTCAATTTTTCACAGCAAAAACGCCTCATTCTGCCGGGTAGTCCTTTGCTTTCAACCAACTGAAAGAATGATTTCTTTGGATGAAGTATTTGAACCTATGAATAGTTCTTCTTTATGAAACTGATTGTACCGGGCGGATCAACGGTAGTATTTGCGTAAGAAGCATTATACTTTATGCCGGAACGTTCTGCAAGGTCGAGAATAACAACGCTATCTTTACCACCGGAAAAACCTAAACACATCGGATCGTCACGTTCCATGCTGCGAAGGAAATCTATTGCCTGTTGCTCCTTTTTATCCATTACTATTCTCGTTATTCATTAATTGGTAGTTTCATAAAGCACATCCACATAGTTTTGCCATGCCTTCCGGTGGTGTGACCGAACAACGGCTGCCGTCCGATGGCTTTCAATACTTCTCTAACCGTTATCTGGTCTTCATTCCATTTGAAAATGAGAACGCCGTAATCTTCAAGTACTCGAAAGCATTCATCAATTCCTTTTTTTATCACCCTTGGCCAATCTTCAGGAAGTTTACCGTACTTCTTGGCCAACCAACTATCTTTGCCAGCCTTTAGAAGATGCGGTGGGTCAAATACGACGAGCTTAAACGAACTGTCCGGATATGGCATTTCGGTAAAGTCTGCAATCACATCAGGATGAACTTCCAGCTTGCGGCCGTCACATAAAGTATATTCGGCATCCCGAATGTCTTGAAAGAGAACGTTTGGATTCTTCTTGTCAAACCAAAACATCCGACTTCCGCAACAGGCATCCAATATTATCTTTTTGCTCATATTTATTCTTGTTTTACGCTAATTAATAATTTGATAATGAGATGTACTTACCAGGTAAATTACAGTTTTGAAGAAGTTTATCGCATTCCTTACCGTAAGCAATCAAGACGGACCCACATCCCGGTCGATCCCCCTTTGTACCGTCTGGACGAAGAAAGTAAATACGATCGCAAAGAAATTTGATAGAGGCTGCTCGATTGAAGACGTCTTCAAAGAACATCTTATTATCACATCGAGCATAAAGAAGAGCAATCCCGTTATTATGATCAGCCAATCGACGAACAAAATGCTTAATAATAGGATTTGAATAAGGCGGATTAAGGAATACTCTACCTTCCCAAACCATAGATAAACCGTCTATTTCTTTGGTAAAACATTTGTTAGCCGTATGCCATTCTATAAATGGTGCACATGGATCTAAATCAAACTTACCACCTAAAGCCTCTATAATATATTGGGGAGTATACCATTCTGTTGTAGCGGATTTGCCTCCCTTCTCCGCTGTTTGAAAACTGACATTCATTTCTGTATCTGTTATTAGTTAATCTTATGCTGCTACTTTTCTTAATTCACGTAGTTTCCTGCTGACAGCTTCACAGAGAACCCGTGCCATTGTTACTTCGACTGCATTGCCTATGAATTTCTTCTGGTCGGCTTGTGTGCCAATTAGCATGTAATCTTCCGGGAATCCCATGATAAGCTTTAGTTCAAGTATCTTGAGCATCCGCATCAATATGTCTACAATCTGATAGATGGCCATAAATTCTTTGATATTCTTTGTCATGGGACTATCATCTTCAAAGACTTCAATAAACACATTCCCGTAGGCATCTATCTTCACGAAATCCGGTGGTGGTGTTTCCGAACTAAACACTGTATTTAGACTGACAAGGTAGGGGGGGCGCTTATCCATCCGGGCAATGAGGGTAAAGCATGGGTCGTTCACAGAGCTTCCAGGAGATACAAATTGCGGATTCATCAGGTAGTGCCACTTTCGGTTAGCGGTGATAACTGGTGCAGGTTCTTCTATCCGGCTACCGATATTTCCGAAGTTAGTATTCATTACCCACGGACGACAGCTTACAAGATTGTACTTTGGATTAGATGTCAAGGCTCCTAATGGTTGATTAATTCCAACCGGTTTACTTTGTCCAAACTGCTGATCCATGAAGCGACAGGTAGTTAGTGATAGCCGATCTTTTGTAAGTAAGGTCGGACACGGGGCATTTATATCTTTGCCGGCATCGTTGAAATTGTACGAGCAGAGGAAACGTGGACTCACATAGTTGAATCTGTCCTTTGTCGGCACTGTCGGACATGGTTTGTCTACCTGGCTAACATTGTCACCATTTCCGTAATATGCAGCGAGAAACTTAGCATTAATCAACGAATGGTTATCCTTACACTTGATGGTATGTGCCGGACCATCCACGGGTATATTCTTACTTTCCGGATGTCCGCTGAAATACTTTGAGAGAAAATGACAACCTACTTTTGCAAATCGATTATTAGTAGTAAGTACTCCGCAAGGTTCATCAACTGACTTACAGGTATCTTGAGGGCGGCAAGTATTGTATCTTGAAAGGAAATGCGTTTGCACAACTCCTAATCGTCCCTGACAACTCACAGTCGGACATGGTTCATCTATTCCAGGAGGAATGTGCTTTCCTGTCTTTCCATTGATTGAGTTGTATTTCAGCAGCCATTTATCTTTTCCACCTGCTACAAACTTAATTAAGCCAGCATAGATACGTTCAAGAGTGTTTTCTGATAGTGGTTTCTTCCGGGTAAAGATACTAGTTCCTTCGTCTTCTAAATCCAACACATCTTTTACGGGCTTCCACTTTAATATGCTCCCGAACATATCTTGTTTTCCTTCTTTACAATGGGTAGGTTCCGGGAATACGATAGGTAAGCCTTTCTTACCAAAAACACCAAAGAATCGTTTTCGGCTAGTATATGCTCCGAAGTCGGCAGCGTTCAGAATACGGTGGTCGAAGTTATAACCGTAGGATTTCACGCTGCAAACCCATTTGGTATAGTCTTTTCCTTTTTGCATAGAGAGCGGTTTACCATTTTCATCCATTGGCCCCCATGACATAAATTCTTCGACATTTTCGATCTGAATATAATCAGGGTCGATAGCTTCGATGTAACGAAACAGATGTTCGGCTAGTGTCCGGCTATCTGCATCCCGTGGTTGACCGCCTTTAGCCTTCGAGAAGTTAGTACACTCCAACGATGCCCAAAGAACGACTGAAGCACTAGGATATTGAACCTTACTTTTCTTCAGGTGTTCCACCAGTGGAGAAAGTTCAAGCGTTCGGATATCCTCGGTGAAGTGCAAAGCATCCGGATGGTTAGCTGCGTGGCTCGCTATGGCATTTTTGTCATGATTCACACATGCAACTACCTTCGCGCACTGCTCGTCGTTTACACGGGCCAATTCTACTCCGGTAGAAGTTCCTCCGGCTCCACAAAACAAATCGACATACAGCAAGTTAATCATTCCTCACCTCCTTTCGGAATAAAAGCGTTCCAACGTCTGGTTATCTCATACCCCAATTTCGCTGTGTCCTCATAGGTCTTTTCAGCATCAATCAAACGATTTGTATTGGATAGCTTTATAGTAGCAATCGGATAATTCCAACCATCTTTTAAGCATATCTCTACTTCCTTGTACTTGGAAGAAGGAATACAGACCATTGGAAGTTCTGAATTTAGCGTACCAGAACAACAAGAAAATACGGGAGTATAAACTTGCTTCTCCGTTTTACCCATCATTGCAAGATGGAAATTCATTAAAGCCTCTTGGAATTGCTTCTCATTAACATCCTCCGGTTGCTCATATTCGGGCAAAAAACGGGTAATAAGCTCTTGTGAGCTTTTAGGTAAATCATTCTTTGTCATAATCAATGTTGCGTTAATTGTTATCTTCTTGATTCTCCGGATAAATGAATCAAATTATAATATTTGAACCTGTCATTTATCCGACTGTAATCGTCTTTAAAATACTCTTTCAATAATGTTGCCGACAAGTTTGTCGTTATGTGACTATACTTGTCGTAAAACTGCCATATTTCAGCCCGGGCGAAAAGAAACTCACTACATAAATCCTTCGTACCTGTGCCGTAAAAGGTTGTTAAATCCAAACCTATATCATTCAAGCAAATGTTTATCGGTGAATATTGAAAAGCCTTTGAATCATCCTCATTGTAGGTATACTTATCCAAGTTGTTATGCAACGTGTAATAGTTCACCATTTGTCCGACAGACAGATTCAGAAACTGCATTGGGCTATTAATCCTCCGCAAATACACCGAAAAAGCTTGCATCAAAACTGTTTTTCCTGCACCGACATCACCACATAAAGCAATATTTTTGTGTAGCTTATAGCCTTTATCTGCCGGGAAAATAGTCTCTGCAGAACGACATCGGTTAAAGTAGTGAATCAGAAAACGGATAACCTGCTCGTTACTTTCATCCACAACAAACGTTTTATTCTCACGAGCTAATATCTGCGTACCGGCTTCACATAGACATGCAAGATGCCGAGCATACGAGAAATCAGTCATAAAATCAAAAAACTTCGTTGTAGTCAGGCTTTGCCCCATCGCTTGCGCTTCTGTTATCACCTGTCCTATTCGTTTTTCCGGATATTCGTTCTTTTTCATCTTTCCACTCTTTTAGACCTGTATATTTCCACCAATAAATAAAGCGACGTTTAGCGTCTGGAAGTGTAAGGACTGTGCTTTCTGCGCCCGTAGATCGTATCCATGAAAGGAAATTATCAATCTGTTGGGGAATCATTGAAAAGAATTCCGTACTCAACCCAGATTGTCGGCAAGCATTTTCCTTCCATAATTCATCTTCCAAAAGCAAATCTTTTATATCACTCATGTTTATAATCTGCTCCCTCACTTCTCCCCTTTTGGGGATTATAGGGGGAGTTTTATTATTTCCTTTACTTTCCTTTACTTTACTTTGTGCACTTATTCCGGAGTTTTTAGGCATTTCCTCGGAAGAAACGGGTATTTCCTCGGAAGAAATAGGCTTTTCTTCGGAAGAAATAAGGATAAACTCCGATATTACACATTTCCGCTTTGATAAATTGCAGATATACTGATACCGTTCCTGTATTCCTTTTGAAGTTATGATCTTCTCTTTTTCAAAAAGCTCATTGGAAAATAACCCGATTACTAAGCAGCTCTTAATCACCTCCTGAATATACACCTCTTCATACCCCGTTTGCTCCGAAATAATGAAAGGCAACTCTTTATCCCACCTCATGTAATACCCTTGTTTATAAATAATACATAGCAGGAGAGCATATACAGTTACAGCTTTGCCACCTTGGTATTTGATTAATTTCCTAATCTTTAAATCCGAAAAGAAATCAATGTCAAAAGGGAAATATTCAAGTCCGATTTTATTCTTTCTCCCCATTTATCAATAGATTTGTAGTTACTACTCTCGCTGTTCCTCGTCCGGTATAACCCTCGTTAATACCCCTGTCTTATCAATAATAACAGGTTTTCCGGCAACCGTGATGGAAGTACGACAACCTTCGGGTAATGACTTTAAGAAGGTGCTTACTACCGGAGAATTGGCATTTGTACCAATCTGCTCTTCTATATTAGTTTCTGTATAAGGGTAAACGTCCATGATAGGTGTTTCGGATACCATGCCAATCTGATAATCTGCCATTGTTCCCTTCATACCTTCGTCCAACTTCTTCACGGCATCGCGCAAGTCGGCAGCCTGTACCAGTACTTGAGTGGAAGTCTTTTTTTCTGCACCACTTTTGTCGTCCAGTGTGATGAAAATAAGTTTGCATTTGAACCAGCGGTCGGCAGCTTCTTCTTCACTTGTAAATATCTCACTATAATTAGCACGTTTTATATCAGAAACGGTAAATTCACCGGAGATAAAAGGTGTCATTTCTTCAATAATCCTCGCTTCTGCTTCCGTAAAGCTAAGCGCATCAACCAGATAAGGTTCTGTTACCTTTTTCTGCATTCCGTTTTCCATTACTTTCTCGTAACGGATTTTACACTCAAACCATGTATGCATAATTAATCTTGTATTTTAGATAGTCTCTTTATTATATTTTTCACTAATCTCACTGCATTTTGCACCCGGGTACTTTTACCATCCAGATCAACATTTTCAATAAGGACAGGAAGTAGCCGGAGCAGGTCTTTTACTATGTAATCAGGTACGCTTTGCATAATCTTTGCAGACAATTAGTAAGGAATTCGACTGACATTTATAACCAATCCTTTGTTAGCTGCAAACACCGGCTTACCCGTCAAACTGATAACCTCGTCCACGAACCTCTTCTCATTCGAATTGCCATCACTCAAATAAATGAGTACAATATTCTGTGTCTGTGATAAATCATTTTCTGATAGCAACCCTTTAATAGTCTCAATCTCCATGTGCGATTTGAGCAATCGGGGACGCATAGATATCGGTATACGTCCATCTGCTATATTACGATCAAGAATATCATCCGCATAATTCGCTTCTACAAGCCAATGATTCACATTATCAAAAGTATAATCACAATAGAAAGTATCAGTAAGAAAAACAAGCCTTCCCATATCTGGATGATCTACCTGATAACCAAAAGCCGGAACGTCATGTTGTACTTCAAAAGGAATCACTTTAAAATTCCCTACTCTATAACCACGGCCTGGCTCTGCGATCTTCGCGAATGGAGGCATAACGGAGAATCCCTTGCTTTTATAAACAGCTTCCGGTGAAATTACCGGAAATCCTATCTTTAGATACTCTGTGTAAAATCCTGCATGGTCTCCGTGCTCATGACTTACCAGGCAACCGACTATCTTCTTGATGTTGTAGTTCATCGCAGCTTTGACCTTCGGCAGTTTTATTCCTGCTTCAATTATCAATGCTTCATCCTTGTTTTCAAGGATATAGCAATTACCGAGACTATTACTTCCTAATACTTTCAGTTTCATACTCCAAATAGTTTAGAATACAACTCATAGTTCCTCTTCTCCGTTCCGGTATCTTCTTGGTAATACTTTGCGCGTTTACAGAATTCATCATAGCACTTAGGACAATACCATTGGTTTAGAACGGCTATATAATACCCCTTTTCTGCAGGGGTATTACAATAGTCACAGATACCATATCCTCCGGCTTTAGCAGACAGTTCCGCTGCCGAAACCTCTATTACCAGAAATCCTTTTTCGTTATCTACTTTCTTCGCCATAATTGAATTAATACGGAGGAGGGGCATCGTTTGTTACTTTCGGTTGCTGGGTAGTGGCAGGTTTAGAAGCAGTAGGCTTCACTTCCTCAAACTTGGCGTCCTCAATATCTCCTAAACGCTTTTTATTAGCAGCCCCTTCTATTTGGACCGCACGCTGTCCGGCAGCAATATCAGTTTCCGTTTCATCCGGTTCATCAAATAGAGCTGAATCATCAGACATACCAATAAGAATTTTGCAAGCACGTCCGATCACGGTTTTCTTTGCCATTTCGTCACCGAAATTTTTATGTGCCGGAGAACCGCCTTTCGTAGCTCCCTGCATCCACGCCTGTTTTATCTGGGCGAAATTCATAATCTCAACAATACTCCGTCCGTCCTCGGTCGTGAGAATAGCATAAGCCCCTTTAACCTTGTTTGCATCCAAACCTTCCAAAGTCTGCTCATGTTTGATAATCTTTTTAAGCCCGGTCTGCGTATCAACAGAGAATATAAATTCATCCCCTTCATATACGCAATTGGCAATGGCCGTTTTAACACCGCCCACACGTTTGGCGATGGCAAGGGTTCCAAGGTAGCTACGTTGCAAAGTAAGTTTGCTACCATATACAATAAAGTAGCACTGCTTTTTCATCGGAGAAAGCCCTTGAACGACCATGTCAAGCAAAGCATTTGCAACACTTTCTTTCGTACATACCACCAATGCAGGTTTATCATTCCGATCCTTCGTTTCTTGAAGAATAAGCCATGCCGATTTCAATGCATTTGCCGCTGAATAGTTAGTCGGAAGTTTGAGCTCTCCTGCTTCTTCAAAGTCTTTAATCTTAGACAATACAGTATCAACCACATCTTTCTGGACAATCGAAAGGTTTTGTTGCGGTTGTTGTGCAGGAGCCGATTGTGCTCCACTTTTGTTGTCAAACATACCTCCTGTTTGATTCTGATTTGTTTCTGCCATAATCTGTTACGTTAAATGATTATTGAATAGTTAATTTTGCACCTCTCTCTACAAAGAGGTTTATAATTTGCGAAGCACACGAGATAAGGTTACACACACTTTCACGATTATCTAACCATATAGGGGCTGTTACACCCTTTGCCCGGCAAATAGCATTGATGATATCAATACCGGCATTCATCTTCGCTGCAGTGTTCAAATCGGAATAAGGAGTACCGTCTACCATACACTCGCAAGTGTCAAACTCGGTTCCATCTACCTGCGTATCGAACATCCGAAATTGAACATAGGAGAAAGCTGAATTGATACGCTTCTCTACCAGAGAGACCTTCGATTTCATAAAGTCAAGTATCGAGGCTTCGATCTGTTCGTAGTCGGCAATCTGCTGCTGCATATTCGAAAGTTGAGACTGCAGCTCATCAATCCGCTTCTGGGTACGTTCAATCTGTTCCCTTTTGGATAGTCTTTCTTTGAGGGCATATATATCCGATTGAAGAACTTTTTTAGCGGCAGTATATTCCGATACATCAGCAGGAGTATAATTTGTCCTTAGAGACTCTTCCAATAGTGCAATCTCTTTTTTCAGAGAAATATACTTTTCATTCCGTTCTACAGCTTTCGTAACATCGACTATTTTCGGCTCTGAATTCTGCAACTGCTGTTTCTCGACTTCCAAAGTAGATAACAGATTCTTTTTTTCTTTGATAGCCTGTTCAATGTCTTGAACCTGTTTTTTTAAATCCTCAATCTTAGTTTTGAGTGCAGTTCCTTTCTTGATATTGTCATTCAAACGAGTAGATTTATTAGTTTGGAAAGTATCTTGCATTTCTTGCAACTTACTATCATAATCCTCACCTTCAAATGTTCTTTTACATGTAGGGCAGACAAGGCATGAACTATCAACTTCAAACTGCATCAAATTGATATTCTTATATTCCTCATACAATTTACTTCTTTGCGATTGATATTCCGTCAAAGAGTTATTTAGCGTTAATAGCTTGTTTTCCAAATAGCGAATATCCGTATTCATATTAGAAATAGAGCTTTCTTCTGCTGACAAATCAGAGTACCATTTATCATGTTCTGTATTGGCATCCTTTTTGATCTGGCGTTTAATCCCTTCCATACGCTCATACTTATCATCTATCTGCAGACGAACACTACGCCTACGAGCGGATTCCTCTTCGTCAGCTTTTGATTTGTCAGCAATCAGAGAATCATAGTTTCTAATCTCGGTTTCCTTTTCTTCAATCTCGGAAGACAAGGCTACCCAATCTTCTTCCTCTGGCATATTCCGGTGGTTCTCTTCGATACGACCAGGAATATCGGCTACCTCACCTTTAATTTTATTCTTCTGTGAAACAACCTGCTTCTTATATTCGTCAAGAGTTTTACCAGAATTGAGAGCATCAATAAGTGGAGTGTATAAATCCTTGTTTCCTATTGTTATTAACTCATCGAATACATCTGTATTAGTTATGTCACCACCTACAATCTCAAATAACATTCGCCTCTGCTCCTGCATCTTCAAAGAAGGGAAATAAGCAGGATTAGTTATCTGCCGGAACAGCTGTTCCGGACAAATATCTGAAACTTTAGTATCATATTCACGCTTACCCAAAGGTACATCATCTACGTAATAATCAACACTATGTCCATCCATCACCTCTTTAGTGGTTCCCCGCTTCTTCACCCAATTCTCTTTGTAACAACGACGGAAAACGGTTTCTATTCCATCTACCGAAAGGACCACAACAACTTCATGTTCTAATTTAGGAAGAGCTTTCCCGTCTGCATCAAGCGTTTTAATGTTGAAGTCCGCGCGGTTCTGACTATCTTTACCGAACAAAGTCCAAAGAAAAGCATCCATCAAAGTAGTTTTTCCCGTCGCATTGTCTCCGAAAACGTTAGTCACTTCCGGATCATAGTTCATTTCCAGAGAACGAATTCCTTTAAAATTAGTGAGTTTCATTCTCACAATCCTTATATCTGCCATAATCTTGTTGCGTTAATATTACAGGTTTTCGATTCGATATTTTCTAGGTGTGACACCTACATTCTTATAGAAAGCAGCATAGAACGATTGACGATTAGAAAAACCAACCATATCACTAATTTCTTCCACATTTTTGTCGGCATAACGTTTGTCAGTCAATAAATGCAAAGCATCCTTAATCCGATATTCATTAACCAGACAGCAATAGTTCATGCCAAAACGAGAGTTTATAACTGCTGAAAGATAGCGAGTATTCGTCTTCAATTCCTTCGCCAATTTTTTAGCAGAGTAATCTGGGTCCTTGTACTTTTTTTGAGCAACGACAATTTTCAGAATCTTATCGTATAACTCATCTGCTAGAGCAGGTCTGATTAATGACCTGTATTTTGCATCCTTCTCTTTCTTCTCCCTCAAATTATAGGGAGCCTTTTTCTTAATTTCTTCTGTACTCATAATGCTATATTTAAAGAGTTATTAAATAATCGGAGCCTTGTTAATTGCCCCCTTTGTTTTTTTATCTTGCACATTCAAGGTTTCGACCTTATGACATTTCATCATGCGATCTGCAACTGTACCTATATTAAGCCGTTTACCTATATAGTGATCGTGTGCCTCTTGCTCCGGGAGATTAATCCATGTTGTTATAGAATCGGTGTCTCCTCCTTCACCTTTCAAATAGAGTTTTACTTTTGTCCTTATCATAGTATTTATGTATTAAAAATGTGCATGACGCCGGTTGAAGCCGATCTATTAAGGCAGGGCAGGCACCCCCACGTTCCTCACGCACATTCAATTAGTATTTCTTCCCGTGCATCTTATCACGAAGTTTATTATACTTCATCTTCTGCTCAATATGCCAAAATAGGTCAATCTCAAGATATTTGGCAAGTCCGAAGATAGATAGTACCATATCATTAACGGTAGTATGGAAATCATATAAGCCATCATATCTCACAGGAAGTGTAGAGATGGAATAGATTGATTCGGTGAAAGTTTCGTCTTTACAGGCTTCTGCCATATCTTCAATACAGTCATCAATATCTCCGTTGGCAAGTTCAAGGCTTATTCCTCGAAGTCCTGCAAGGTCAAGCAAGCGGATTACAGCATCGGCTAATTCTTCTTCGATTGAACCTTTAATGGTTTCGTTATATGCAACTTCGTAACCGCGCTCTTTGGGAATGTCAGAATCCAATCCTTGACAAATGCGGCTGTTAGCAATCTTCTTATTATACCGATCAACATTAGCACGCCTTCCTTTTCTATCTGCTTCCACAGCTTCCATCAGTTCAGAAATCACAAGGCAAAGAAAATGGTTGTTACTTAGCTCCTGTTCGTGAAACCCATGTTCACAAGCTGTTTTATACGCCTTATCTCTAAAAATGTTTAAATTAGTTTTACTCATACCTGTATTTATTCGAATTATTCACTTATCTTCAACTATAGTTGTGTACCGTCAAAAATCCCATGTATTACCGCATATTCAGCATTGTAAACAGCAATCATTTCTGTTTTGGAATACATAAGTGGTGAGTTATCTGATCTTCCTTTGCGTTTGGGATGAAGTTTGCCTTCCTTCACCATCTTTTTCACCCATGCTTCACCATGAGTAAATACCTCACCGTATACCGTGTCCCGTTCCTCAAAGAACTTGTAAGCCTCACGTTGAGTTATCAAGTCTAAACGTGGATGATCATACTTCCTCTGCGTAGCCGCACCAAGTTCGGCAGCGCCAATCAGAAGATTCTTAATTAAATATTGTTGGTCTGTCATATCAACCTCCTTTCTTAGTTGGGTACTTCGCCTGGTATACCAGAACTAAAGCCCCTATCATCATCACTAACGAAATTACTATCCTACATACTTCGGTAGCATTTCCAAGCACATAGAGAGCCAAAATCAATATGATAGCGGCTACAACTATTTCACCTCCGGTAAGCTCTCTTTCTTCTACTTCTTTTTTAGCCATAATCAGTGTTGCGTTAAATGAATCAGTGTTGCGTTAAACGGCCGTCTTAAATAATCCTTTCTCGGCTGCGTACCTATTAAACTCTGCCATAGAGTGAACACCCAATTTCCGGAAGCTGTTACGACGATGATTGTTAATCGTGTGGGAAGAGAGGAACATTCTTTTACCGACTTCTTCATCGGACAACCCTTCATAGCATAAGCGCATTATTTCAAGTTGCCGCTCTGATAAATTGCTGTTGAATTTCGGCTGACAAATAACCTTGAACCCTGCACATTCACCTCGCATCGGGCATCCTACGAATTCAAACTTAAAGTTCCAATTTTCATCAATATCAATTTCATTATCATACAGACCGAAATTACATTTAATGAATCGACGCACTGCAAGAAAATCTCTCCACAATCGGTTCCCGTCGTATTTGGCATAAGTCTCACGTAACGCCTTGTAAGCCTCCGGATAGAATTCTTCAAGAACTTCCAAGAACCGTTGAATGAATTCTGTATCAGATTCTTTCAACTGCCGTTCCGGCATACCCATCTCTCGGATAGTTACCTCACCTTCCGGTGTCGTATAGAATTCAATCGGTCGCATACTCAATCCTCCGGAAACAATTCTGATGCAGGTATCCCCAATTCCTTTTCAATCATAGCTTGTGCCAAAGCATCCGGTTTCTGCGCCCCGGACAACCAACAACGCACTGTCTTTGTGGATTTCATAGTGACCGAGGCTATTTGGTCCACAAAAGCAGACTTAGGAGCTTTTGATACTTTTCTATCAGGCAATGCGTCGTAGTATCCTCTAAAAGTCCTCTGATTCAATGTTATACTTTCCATTTCTACCATAAAATTTGCTATTAATCATTTTTTAATTACCTTTGTATCAACGTTGATGTCATAATCAACGTTGCGTTAAATGGAGTGTCCGGGATGTGAATCTCGGGCACTCTCCTTTTTGCCCTCCTACCCTCCCCATAATCAGCGTTGCGTTATCGTCATAATGATGTTGCGTTAAATGGGACGTCCTAAATTCATAATCAATGTTGCGTTAAACAAGCCGCCTAATTCTTTAGCTGTAACCTTAGGAGATTGCATAAAACCTCGATAGCACTCCAATGTCAATTTTTCCATTTTACCTCCTCATTTATTTGTTAATTACTTAGGATTAAACTATTTTTGTTCAGTTATAAAACTTATAACGGGACAAATATATAGCATTGTTCATTATAAACAAAGTAAATAATGATATATTTTCATTATTTTAATGAAATATTTTATATATGAGTGTAAAAGAGAGATTAAAAGAGTTTATCAACTATAAAGGAATATCTGTCCGTAGCTTTGAAGCTAAGTGTGGTTTTTCGTATGGCTATATTGCCAATATGCGAGTATCCATGCAGCCAGAGAAAGTAACGAGCATTGCTGAACGCTATCCAGAACTTAACACTGGTTGGTTATTAACCGGAGAAGGAGATATGCTGAAAAACTCTGAACAAGACAGCAAAATAGTGCATTCATCTTCTGTGCCTTACGAATTCGTTCAGGCTATGATTGATGAGCGAAAGCGACACGACGAAATGAATGCAGAACTCATCAGACAAAATGGAGAACTTATAGACATACTTCAAGAAAGGAAAAAAACGGATGCCCGCATGGAAAGTGCTGCCAGATGTGCCGATGCAAGTGGATCAGGATTGGAGAAATAACATATAAAACACCCAAATACTAATAATTATGAACAACAAGATTACAATCATAATATTTTTAATAATCACTTGCTCTTTTTCATCATGTAATAATGTGAGGAATAACTATAAAGAAACTTCACAAGCTGAATTTGATTCTTTACTTTCAGCGGTACTAAAAGAGAATCAAAGAAACGATGATTTGATTTATGTTACAGAAGCTCAAATAGACAGTATCAGAGATAAATATAGAGGCAACTATGAGGAATCATTACCTATGGGAGTTCACTTTGGAAATTCGGAAAAAGAATACGATAAAAGATACAATTCACTTCTAAATCAAGGAGAAATATTTCAATATAGTAGCAGCGGTATATATGCCTATAAATATAAAATAAACGACTACCGTATATGGGCGGTTCCCTATCCCAAATATGAAAGAAAAAAGATGAAATCACTAAAACTAATATGTTGGGATACTGATGGAGAAAATTCTCATTCAAAATTAATATCAAGCCTTTCAAAAATATATGGTAAACCATATTTTATAGATAAGAAGTATGCGTGTTTCTGGTATAGAACAGGACTTGAAATATGTTTAGAAGATGAATTAATAAACAATGACCCATATCCAGCCCAATTAACTGGAGTACTATATTATAACAATATAAAATAGATATATTATATTCAAATATGGACTACAACAAATTCACCATAGAGCTAATCAAAAGTTCCTTCACTCAATATGCAGCAACAGGAACAATAAATGAAGATGCTTTAGCAGATGGTATCAGCCAACTAAATAGAGCTATAGATAAGGCTCTTATATCCAACGAAGACACAACTGCCTTAGAAAGTCTGAAAAGTGATCTACAGTATATTAGATACGAGTTGTTATGACAAAGAAAGACGCTATCAAAATATTCGAAGATAAGAAGATTCGTGCTGTATGGGACGATAAGAAAGAAGAATGGTTTTTCTCTATCGTGGACGTTGTTGCAGTCCTTACCGATAGCGACAATCCTCGCAGATATTGGAGTGACCTAAAACGCAAATTATCTAAGAAAGGAAGTCAGTTGTACGATTTCTTCGGACAACTGAAATCGTACTAGATAGACAATTAATAACCAGAAGAAAAAGAAAACCCTAAGGACAATGAGTAAACCAAGAGCATATACAGAAGAAACCTTATCTATAATTGCAAGATTCTTCCAGACAATAGATTTTCTCGTATCAGCCAAACTGATGCGTGGAAAAGCTACTTACTGCAGGCTATACAACATTGATCGTCGCAACTTTGATGCACAGTCAAAGAACCACTCTCTGGGATTCTTCCAAGTTTCTTGGTTGCTAGGCCTAATAAATGATTTCAGAATATCAGCCGAATGGCTAATGACCGGGAAAGGTGATATGTTCAAAAAAGATAAATCCATAGTTAAATAATTAAATAAATAGAATATATCGAGTTTTAATCTTAACTTTGATAATAATATGAGCAAAATACCACCAAAACCATTATATATATACAGAATGGTACATTTTGACAATATTAAGTTTGTATTATCCAATGGTATATGCAGCAAGAATTATATGCAGCCATCAACAGAATATGTCAACATAGGGAATGATACGCTAATAAAGAAACGAGATACATACCCTGTGGACATAAAGCCAGGTGGAGTACTAGGTGATTATGTCCCCTTTTACTTTTGTGGACATTCACCAATGTTACTAAACATAAAAACAGGGAGGGGAGTACCCATGCAGCCACAGGAAGACATTATTTTTTTATGTTTAGAGCTATACAATGTTATAGAACAATGTAATGAATGGATATTCACAGATGGACATCCTATTGATAGTTTTACAGAATACTTTAATGAAACAAAAGATTTAGACCAAATAAATTGGGACGTAATTCCTCTTAGATATTGGAGTGTAACACCAGAAACTCCTGACCGAATGAGACAAAAACAAGCTGAATTCATGGTAAAGAATTTCGTTCCATGTAATTGTATTAATAAAATATATACATATACAGATAAAAGAAAAAAAGAGATAGAAAATATATTAGCATCTTTAGGGTTAGATATTCCTGTAGAAATTGATAAATCAAAACTATACTATTAATAATGATTAAGTATGTTATTGGCGATTTATTATCAGCCGAAGCTCAAGCATTAGTAAATACAGTAAATACTGTTGGAGTAATGGGAAAAGGTATAGCTCTTCAATTCAAAGAGAAATACCCTAGCAACTTTAACCATTATCTAACTGCGTGCAAAAATAATCAACTCGTCCCTGGAAAGTTGATTATTACTAAAGAATCAACAACAGATAGCGGAGAAAAAATCATTATAAACTTTCCTACAAAAACTGTATGGTATAAGAAATCACAATATTCCTACATTGAAAGTGGATTAGACGCTTTAGTAAAAGCTATTAAAGAATATAATATAAAAAGTATTGCGATCCCTCCTTTAGGTTGCGGCAACGGCGGCTTAAATTGGGACATTGTAAAATCCATGATGGAAGGACGACTTAGCGAATTAACAGATGTAGACATACAAATATTTGAGCCAAATGAAGCAGTAAAGGAAGTTTTAAAGAATCAAGAATTCAAAGGAGATGTTAAATTAACAGATGCTAGAGCCTTAATATTATACACTCTGTTCTATTACGAATTATGCGGAGGTGAATATAGCAGTTTATTTGTAGCAAATAAAATAGCCTTCTTTTTTAAGAGGTTAAGAGAACCTTGTTTTGCTAAATTGAAATTTACAAAAGACTTCTTTGGTCCCTACTCTGTTGGTGTAGACCATTTAATAAAAAGTTTAAATGGCAAATATCTTAGAGGAATGGAACAAATGAATGCAAAACCATTTGAAACCCTAGAATTAGATTATAGTAAAAAAGATGAAATCAGTGCCTACATAAAAAAACAATTAAAAGTAGAACAAGTAGATAGATTAAAACAATTACTTAAATTAATTGACGGCTATCAATCTGCATTATCACTTGAAGTCCTTGCTTCTGTTGATTTTATCAGGTCAGAATACCCTAATATAAATGAAGAAGAGACTATAAAACAAATGAAAGAATGGAGTGATCGTAAAAGAAAGTTATGTCTTGACAAATATATATCAAAAGCTTATAGGCATTTGGAAGAACATTCAAATAGATATTTCTTTAATAATAAGTAAAGGGAGTTTTTACTCCCTTTTATTTTTTCTCTTTTTCACACCATTATCGCCTGTCAGCACATAAGTAATAACACGACGGTTAGCATCATCATTCTGCGAATAATCCTTTTCTAAATACATATCTGTCACTTTCATTGCATCATCTACATGATTCAATGCTTCATGAACAACATATTTATTTATCCGCAAATCATTCCGGGCAATGGTCGCCCACGAATGGCGCGCAGCGTAGAATTCCAGATCGTCAATACCTAGAATCCCACCAATCTTTTTTAACCCCTTATTAACGGCCGTATTTAAACAGTCTTTTGATGCGTACATTTTGTAGAACTTAAACACCCTACGTCCTGTCTTATCTCGATATTTTTCAATAAGCGGCATAACCTCTGGTTCAATCTTAACACTAATCTCCGCTTTATCACTTCGACGCCCCCTTGTCTTAGTTCTCTGATAAGTAATACGACCATCAGCTATACAATCACAATTATATAAATCGACAGTATTCATTCCGATAAGATAAAAAGATAAAGCAAATACATCTCGCGCTAAGTTTACACGTGTACATCCAATATTCGTAGAAGGTTGATCTGGAAGAGTAAGTATCTTCCTTATCATTTCTGCCGAAAGATTTCTTTTCTTAGCAGGAGTAGGTTTCTTCACATGGTACTTTTGGAATGGGGACCAGGGAATCCGGATGATCCCCATTTCCTCATCATTATATTCTTTTTTTGCCAAATTATGTAATGCGCGAATATAACCAGGATATAAAGATAGTGCCCGATCACCAAGTACACGATTACTCAACGGCTTTCTATCTTTCAGCCATTTCTCGTAATCTTCCATAAAAACAGAAGTTATTTCTGAAATAGCTAAAGTATCTCTTTTGATAAATCGCTTCAAACTTTCAATAGTCGTTTTATAGCTTCTGGCAGAACCACCATGCCCGTCCTCTTCCATCTCCTTTATTTTCCGGACAGCAAAAGCTATAAAATCAATGTTCTCTACTTTTGGTTTTACTCCATTTTCCAGCTCTTTAATCAAATCGTCAATAGGCATACTCTTCAACTTCAAACCAAGTTCGGTACAAATCGCTTCATACTCTTCTATCATCTTGTCCGTTTTATCCGTTATGTTCTTTTTAAGTTTAAAAGAGGAACGGGTGATATCGTCCTGCTTTACATAGATAGGAGTAGACAGATATTTTTTCTGCCGGTTATGCGTCACTCTAATTTTCACATTCCAAGTTCCGTCAGAACGTTTTTGATGTTTATACACCTCTGCCTTAAAAGTTGCCATAGTATTTTATTTAAGTTGTGGAACAATAGTAGAACATTCCACCGCAAATATATAAATTTTCATTGGTAAAGTGCGGTAATAATAAAGCCACGCTATGTTAAAAGCGTGGCTTAAAGTACACCCGGAGGGAATCGAACCCTCATCTCAAGAACCGGAATCTTGTATTCTATCCATTGAACTACAGGTGCTTATGCTAATTACACTGGCTAGAGTAGTATGTTAATATAAAATTTTCTTAAAATCTTCGTTCAAATTTTGTTCCCATAGGTGGTGGACGAACCGGAATCTGACGCTCTATTCACTAAGCTACGGGGCCATTCTTTCTAAATGCGAGGACAAAAGTATAAAAAATCTTCTCATCTTCCTAATGATTCTCCTTTTTTTATAGTTCTTAAGGTACTTCCCTATATTAGAAGACTGTTATTTTGAAATGCTTTAGAGCATTTACTTTATCAAATTGACAATCTTTTAGAGAATATCCATTACATATATCAATTTTATTCCTATCTTTGCCGACAATTAACATTTAACAAACCTATGAGTTACTTGATAAAACCTAAGAACTATAAGCCGCTACTCGACCTCAAACAGACCGAGCTGGGAATCAAGCAAATAAAAGAGTTCTTCCAATTAAACTTGTCATCCGAACTACGCCTTAGACGTGTGACTGCCCCTCTTTTCGTATTGAAAGGAATGGGTATCAATGATGATTTGAATGGAATAGAACGACCTGTTTCTTTCCCAATCAAAGATCTGGGCGATGCGCAAGCCGAAGTGGTTCATTCATTGGCTAAATGGAAAAGGTTGACCTTAGCTGACTATCACATCGAACCGGGATATGGTATTTATACGGATATGAATGCTATTCGGTCAGACGAAGAACTGGGCAATCTGCATTCTCTCTACGTAGACCAGTGGGACTGGGAACGTGTTATCACCAATGAAGACCGGACTGTGAACTTCCTAAAGGAAATCGTCAACCGTATTTATGCGGCTATGATCCGTACAGAATATATGGTATATGAAATGTATCCGCAAATCAAACCTTGCCTGCCACAAAAGCTACATTTCATTCATTCAGAGGAATTGCGCCAGCTTTATCCGAACCTGGAACCTAAATGTCGCGAACATGCCATCTGTCAGAAATATGGAGCTGTGTTTATCATAGGAATAGGCTGTCAACTTGGTGATGGCAAGAAGCACGACGGACGTGCACCGGACTATGACGACTACACTACCAAAGGACTGAACGACCTGCCCGGACTAAACGGCGACCTCCTATTGTGGGACAATGTACTGCAACGCTCCATCGAATTATCATCGATGGGAATCCGTGTAGACAAAGAAGCCTTGCAACGTCAGTTAAAAGAAGAAAAAGAAGAAAAAAGACTGGAACTTTATTTCCACAAGCGATTGATGAATGACACCCTTCCCCTGTCTATCGGAGGAGGTATCGGACAATCCCGCTTGTGTATGTTCTACCTTCGCAAAGCTCACATCGGAGAAATACAAGCCAGCATCTGGCCCGAAGATATGCGCAAGGAATGTGAAGAACTTGAAATACACCTTATATAACAAACTATGAATGTACAAATTGAAGAAAGCTGGAAAGCACATTTAGAACCCGAATTCGAAAAAGACTACTTTCGCACACTGACCGATTTCGTCAAAAGCGAATATAGCCAGTATCAGATCTTCCCTCCGGGAAAACTGATCTTCAATGCTTTCAACCTTTGTCCTTTCGACAAAGTGAAAGTTGTAATTATAGGACAAGATCCTTACCATGGACCGGGACAAGCGCATGGTCTCTGTTTCTCTGTAAACGACGGAGTGCCTTTTCCCCCTTCATTAGTGAATATATTCAAAGAAATCAAAGCCGACATCGGCACAGATGCCCCTGCTACGGGAAATCTGACTCGCTGGGCAGAACAGGGAGTATTGTTGCTCAACGCTACGCTGACCGTACGTGCTCACCAAGCTGGTTCACACCAGAACCGTGGCTGGGAAACATTTACTGATGCTGCAATCCGTGCCCTGGCAGAAGAAAAAGAAAACCTGGTATTTATCCTGTGGGGATCATACGCTCAAAAGAAAGGAGCGTTTATCGACCGCAACAAACACTTGGTACTCACTTCCGCCCATCCCTCTCCTCTTTCTGCTTACAACGGCTTCTTCGGAAACAAACATTTCAGCCGTACAAACGACTACCTGAAAACCCATGGAAAAACAGAAATCGCATGGTAGTTGGAGAAGTTGAGAATGGAGAGTTGAGAGTTAAGAATAAAGAGTAAAGAGTAAAAAAAATGGCTGCACTATTCGTCGAATGATAGCGCAGCCATTTTTCTTTTCTATATTGTAGCAAAACAATTACACGTCCGAATTTCCACTCTCAACTCTCCACTCTCAACTTATCCTAGTACCACTGAATGTTACTTTGCGTTTGGCTTCTCTGCTCATACTTCAAGTCTTGCAGGATGCTTGCATTCGCACGGATGGTAACATTGTAATATTTCCAGCGTCCGAAAGGAGAAAGACTGGCGGACAGGTTGAAACAGTGCAAGTCACGGGAGATTGTACAAGAAGTCTGCGTAATCTCTTTTGCCTGAAAATCATAGCCCGAGTTGAACGAGAGCGACCAGTTATTAGAAATCTTTATATTTCCGTTTGCATTGATGTTATGCGTATACGTATAAGGATATCGCATGGAATAACGGTTAATAGGCTTAGACCTATCTTCACGGATATTAAACGAATAGCTAAGGCTTAACGACCAAGGCATCTTAAACACCTGATAACCATCCGGGTCTGCCTGTGCTTTCTCTACTTTCTTAGGTGTAGTACCATCTCCTTCCGTTCCGTCAGATTCTTCATCGTCACTATCCTCCGACTTCTTATCTTTTCCTTTTTCATCCTCCTCTTTCGGACCGAACCATTTCTTCCATGTGTCATTATTAAAGGTATAGTTGAAAGAAGAACCATATCCTTGGAAACGCCCAAAACGACCATACGACCATTCTGTACGGTTACTGGTCACTACATTACCGCTTTTATCGAATGTATAAGCATACGTAGCGAATTGGGCATTCATATTGAAAGTATAATTCTTGGTCAGTTTCAGACGGAGGTTCATACTTAAGTCACTCCACGGTCTTTCCTTTGCCGCCATATTATAGGACATATTGGCACTCAAATCATCAATAAGGCTAACTTTCTTGACTGTATCATTCTTTGCGTCATAATACTTCATCTCCAAGTTATTAGCTATCGAGAAACTAACCGTTCCCGACCCCTCACGAGAAGGCACGCCATAAGGCTGATTGGTAAAAGGAGAATAATATTGTGTATTACCATTATAATCGGTATATTCTTCCCAGTACTTGCCAAATCCCGGAGCACCACTCAAACTCACCTGCGGTGTGAATACGTGACGAATCTGTATCTCCTTCTTCTTCGCAAAGATCGGTTTATACATACCATACAATTTCGTACTTAGAGCCAAACTAGCCGAGTAATTGGATACACGATAAAAGCCGTTAAGAGAATCGCCCGGCAATGATTCCAGCCTGTGAGTATCTTCGTTATAATGCTGATTGATTTTACGGGTGTACCATCGTTCTGTATAATTCACAGAAGGATTGACCTGCAAATATTTGAACAGCGTAAAAGTAGCACTGATAGGAATGTTATGGTTCATCGCATTCTCCCATGAGCTTAGTCCGGCTTTGAACAAATGGTCATCTTTAGTACGGATACTGTTTGTCAGACGTCCCGTATAACCAATGGAAATCTTCTCGTACCAACGTTCGGCTCCTGCCGCTTTCTTGCGCTTGAACGGAAACAGACGGCTCAACGTAATATTCAAGTCAGGCAAAGTGACCGCAATAGAAGAGTCACGCATTGTCTGTGCGATATTGGTAGTTCCGGATAAGGTCAGACCGATATCGGGAAAACTACGAGAATAACTAATACTTGATGTTTTGGTATTTTGAGTCAACAACTGCGAATTATAAAGGTTGTTGATATTAGAACGTTCATAACTACTGGTCGAGAAGTTCACACTGGCAGAGAATGTAGTGTTCGGACTGGCTTTAGCATCCTGTCGATGGTTCCATACCACCTTAAAGTCCTTAGCAACTGTATAGTCCGGCATCCCTTTATCTCCAGTCTTGGTGACCTGATAGTCCGCTTGCAGCGTACCGGAATATTTATAGCGTTTATTATAGTTTGTCAATCCAGACAATCTCCATGAACCTTTCGTGAAGATATCTCCCGTTATTTTCAAGTCCATGATATCACTCATGGCAAAGTAATATCCTCCTTCTGCCAAACCGAAACCACGACTGGAGTCATCCATATAAGTCGGCATAATGAAACCGGAAGAGTAACTGCTGGAGAATGGGAAGAAGAAGAACGGCACAGCCAACGGCAGAGGCACATCTTCCACAACCAGATAGGCAGGTCCTGTCACTACATTCTTTTTAGGGCGCACCTTAGCTCTCGTCAGCTGCATATAGAAGTGGGGATGATCGTGATGATCGCAGGTTGTATAACGCCCATGCTCCATGAAAATTTCATCATTGGCCCCTTTCTTCGCCTTGCTTCCGGTCACATATCCTTCTCCCTGCTGGGTGACGATATCAGTAATTCCCGCTTTCTTGGTTTTGAAGTTATATCGGATTGTTTCCGTATCATACGAGGTATCACCTTCTTTAAATACCGGTTTACCTTTTTCCACTCCGGTAGTATCCTTGATACCATAAGCATGCACAGTACTACTATCCAGATTCATCGAAATAACTTCCGCAGCCAGTTCGATGTTCTGATAATTCACTTTTCCGCTACCATAAAGTGTAGCGGCTCCTCCCAAAGTAAAGACAGTGGAGTCGTTGGATTCATAAACAACCGGTGCATCGAGTGGTTGTTTCTTCTTTACCGGTGCGATGGAATCAATGCGTACCGTTACCGTATCTGCTTTCAACGAATCATTTCCCTGAAGGGAATCCGTTTGTGCGGTATTGGAGGCAATCATTCCTCTTCTTCGACGCTGAGACGTAGCCTCATCGGGAAGCATCAGTAAGACAATCAGCAGTATGAATGATATAAGTATTTTTGCTTTCAATGGCGCCATTAACTAATAGTTTACGCTTGAAGTGGCAAAAGTACACAATCTTCACCAAATATGAGTTAGAATCTTCGTTATTTAATTATTTTTTAGTGCTATAAAAAGAGAGAACACCATCTATCAAAGCGGCTTAGGCCTTCTTCACCATATTTTGCAATACTTTGCCGCGCTTTTTCCACAGTTTTCTCTTCATCCAGATGGGTTTTAGAAAAGAATTTATCCGCAAAGCAAATCAATTGCTCTTCCAGGGTAATGGGCAGCATCTCACGATGAGGAACGGGGAGCTGCTGGGCAATGATATCTTCCAACGAGAGTCCGGCTCCCGTATGGCGTTCGCACACCAATGCGTGTTGGGGGAAACCTTCCGCCCGCAAGATTTCAGCTCCCAAATATCCGTGGGCGATATAAGGATGAGTGCCAAAGCACTGAATGGTGGGAGCATCGGTCTGAAAAATTCCAATATCATGCAACAGAGCAGCTTCTTTCACAAAACTCCGGTTTAAACGCAATTCGGGATGAGCATCCAGCATTTTCATTGCCTTTCCGGACACCGCCAGACTATGAATTACTAAGATTTGTCTCTGCTGCGTATTTTCCGGATAATATTTATCAATGATTTCGTATGGATTCATGTGCTTTATTTTTTGCTCTCTTGATGAGAAATTAATATTTTTGTGCAATATTACAAAAAAAATTACCGATATGCAAACTCGAGCTTCCTTCATTCTTATATTTCTATTCATTATGTTGTCACCAATGCGTGTAAGCAGTCAAATTGTCACGGGAGCAGAACAAATGGATCAATATATGCCGTTGCTGAAAGGAAAACGCATCGGAATGGTAGTCAACCACACTTCTGTCGTGGGAGCAAAGCGGGTTCATCTTCTCGATACCTTATTAAGGAGAGACGTCCGGGTAGTCAAAGCATTTGCCCCCGAACATGGTTTCCGCGGTAACGCGGATGCAGGTGAAACGGTGAAAGACGGAAAAGATTCCCGCACCAGTATTCCTATCGTATCGCTTTATGGTGATAACAAAAAGCCGTCTGCCACCCAACTAAAAGATGTTGACGTGATCTTATTCGACATTCAGGATGTAGGGGCACGCTTTTATACCTATATAAGCACGATGTATTATGTGATGGATGCTTGTGCAGAGAACAAGAAAGAAATGATTGTACTGGATCGCCCCAATCCGTGCGACTATGTGGATGGTCCGATACTCAAACCTGCTTACCGGAGCTTTGTCGGCATGCTTCCCATTCCTGTACTTCACGGATGTACTATCGGCGAACTGGCACAGATGATAAACGGGGAAGGATGGATTGCCAACAAGAAAAATCCTTGTTCATTAAAGGTAATTCCAATGACCGGGTGGAAACATGGAGAGCCTTATTCACTCCCCATCAAACCGTCGCCCAACCTCCCGAACGATCAGTCTATCCGATTGTATGCTTCACTCTGTCCTTTTGAAGCTACCCGCGTCAGCGTGGGACGGGGAACAACTTTTCCTTTCCAAGTATTAGGCGCACCTAATAAGAAATACGGAAGTTTCACTTTTACTCCCCGCTCCTTACCCGGTTTTGACAAAAACCCGATGCACAAAGGTATCACCTGCTATGGGGAAGACCTCCGGAATGTAACCGATGTGAACGGATTTACACTCCGCTACTTCTTGAACTTTTATCGCTTATCCGGTGAAAGCGCAGCCTTCTTCTCCCGTGCCCGATGGTTTGATTTGCTGATGGGAACTGACAGCGTACGCAAGGCTATCCTCAAAGGAGAATCGGAAGAGGCTATCCGGAATAGTTGGCAAAAGGAGTTACAGGATTACAAAGAGATTAGAAAAAAACATCTTCTCTATGAGTAAAAAACTAGTATCATACTCTCATTCATTTTTATAAACCACTTATAATTAAAAGAATAAGTATGATAGATACCCATATTTCATGAAGAAAGTATGATAGATACAAAATTTCAGAAACATCTATCATTCTTATTCATCAGATAATAACTATATTAGCAAAAAGAATGAGAGTTATGATAGTTATTTTCTACTCTAAGAACAATCAGTTAATAACACAATAATGAAAGATAAAACACAAAAAAGTTTCAGGGGAATAGTCCGGATATTACTTCTTGTTTTCTGTTATACCTTTGGTAGTCATGCTTTTGCATTGGCTTTAGAGCACGAACAAACAGTAGATATTTATAAAGTAACAGATGTCCCCAATCCGCGTAATGAAAGCTCTTCCAATTGGGTCAGCAATCCGAATCAGATATTGGATGAAAGTTATGTGTGGGAAATAAATAATATGTTGTCACAGTTAGAAGATTCATTGAGTATTGAAGTGACAGTTGTTGCACTCCCTTCTATCGGTGAAGATATTCCGGCAGAGTTTGCCCACAAGCTTTTTGAACACTGGGGCATCGGAAAGAAAGCGGACGACAACGGATTACTGATTCTTTTAGTGCTCGATCAACGTAAAGTCACTTTCGCAACCGGATACGGTTTGGAAGGAGTACTTCCCGACGCTTTATGCTTTCGCATTCAACAGAATGAAATGGTTCCGTGGTTTAGAAAAAACGACTTTGACAGAGGAATAACAGAGGGAGTCCGGGCTGTAACATTGGTGCTTTATGGAAGCGACTATGAGCCCGTTTCTCAAGGCACTTCTGATAATTACTGGAAAAGTGCCAGCAATACGTTGTGGAATTTTCTGGCAAATCAACCGCTCATGCTTTGGATATTCTTGATACTGGTAAATGTTCTCACTTATCGCATGAAAGTAAACAAAGCTCGCCCCAAAGACAGTTCAGCATTAGCAGCAATCAAAGTCCTGACACATTACAGCCCACTTGGATGTCTTGTATTGTTTTTTCCGGTCTGGCCTGCACTTATTGCGGCATCCTTATGGTACAAGTTCTACCAAAAACAACGTGTTATTTTGCAGAGTAAAACCTGCGATTCTTGCAAAGCTGTGGCTTTACAACTTTTACCCAATGAGCTTGCAACCCCTTTATTATCTGCTTCCGAACAAATGGAACACAAACTAGGTTCTGCTATCCACCGTATTTATCAATGTACTTCCTGCGGCTGGCTTTTACGGTATAAATCTATCACCATAAGCGAATATAGGATGTGTAATCAATGCCATACCATTGCTTCCAAGCGTATCAGCCCGTGGAAAACAATTAAAGAGCCCACATATTCCGATGCCGGATTGGAGGTTGCCGACTATCTTTGCCTGATGTGCGGAGATAAAAAGCAGACAACACAGAAGATCCCCCGCAAGACACCCCCCAATAGTGACAGTTCTAGTAATAGTCACAGTAGTAGTGGCAGAAGCAGTAGTAGAAGTAGTAGCGGCAGTTTTGGTGGTGGACATAGCGGTGGCGGTGGAGCGTCAAGTAGTTTTTAAGATCAACTATCCATCCGAAGAAGTCGACTAACCAAATAAAGGACATGAAAACACATCTCACCTGAATATTTTCATAGAAAGATGGTTGTCCACTCCCTTATTCTAACTATTTTTGCATAGATAACCGAACATAAAAAAGTGAAATGAATATAGAAGAATTTAGAGAATATTGTCTGTCTTTTAAAGGAGTTCACGAGAAGATGCCTTTTCCCAATGTACCCGACCAATATAGCCGTGACGTTCTATGCTTTTATGTTGCGGACAAATGGTTTTGTTTCGTTAACATTGAGATTTTCGATTTTTGTTGCATCAAATGTAACCCTGACGAATCTGGAGAACTGCAAACTGAATATGCCGGTATAAAACCAGGCTGGCACATGAATAAGAAATATTGGATCAGCGTTTATTTCAATCAAGACGTATCTGATGATAAGATCAAAGAACTCGTAAGCAAATCCTATGATATTGTAGTCAAAAGTCTGACAAAGAAAGAACGGGTTTCTGTTTGAGATTGCAAAAAGTCTTCCAGTGCTTTCAGGTCTTTTATTTCAAATATTCTTTCCATCGTTTTCATTTTCAGCTCCGATGTCTTGTGTTGGGGAATGTTTTACATTTTTCACAGCGTGCACTATTCAATTGCGCTCCCAGACAAGGATTTTTTTGCCGTGTATAGGTAGGACACCCACCACAAAACACGCCACATGCCGGGACACGACCATTATAAATTTTCATCATACAAGGCTTTTGGCCATCCAATAGTTAGTAAGAGACAGCTGATTAGCCCTGCGTTTTTGCTCTACTTCTACTATATACCCTCGCTTTTCAAAAAATGGACGGGCTGTTATACTCACTTCAGAGGTAATCCGCGTAATCCCGGCTGCGACGGCATAACGTTCTATCTCATTCAACAATAGTGTAGCAACACCTTTGCCCTGAAAATCCTTATGAATAAACATTGAATGCAAATAGCCCTGAGGTGTAATGGATGAAAAACCGACGATTTCAGATTGCCGATTAACAGCAACAATAAAATAGTGAGTTTTTATCATACCCTCTATTTTAGAAGGATCATCTCCGCACGATGCCCAATCTTCAACCTCGGCCTGTGAATAGTCACGCCTGTTTATCACTAACACTGTGTTTCGATATAGAGACTGAATTTCCTCTATATCCGTATTTAAAGCTATCCTTATAGTAATCATATAATCCCTAATTATTCACTATTTTATCTCTTTCTCTTTTCCACAACTGCCACGAATTGATTATATTCTGCCACAACACATACGAACCGGGAGCCACAGAAGACAATGGATTCAAATAGGTATGCGCCATCCAAATAGCCAGAATTGTATTCTTTTGTCCAAGTGCTTGCCCACCACTGATACGGTCATTATAAATCGAGCCGATTGTCTTCCCCAAAAAGAACTGCAAACAACAGGCAATCAGTGCTCCGACAGCAATCATGATTTCCGTAAAACCATCCGCCGGGTCATTGAGCAAAGAATACAATGTTTGCGCAGTTACGATAGCTAAAGATACAGCCCACAAATAAAAAGCAAGTTCATGATAACCCAATAACTTCTGATGTACTTTCGGCAAACACTTGCTCAACAACCAGGCAACCAAAAAAGGACAAATTAACAACGGAAATACCTTACCCAAAATAACAAGAAATGCCTCCCAAAAAGTGACATCAGGATGGACCTCCACCAAAGGAAAAAGAATGGGCACAGCAATAGCCGCTCCAATATTTGCTATCAATGTATAAGTAGTCAGACTAGCCGCACTCCCTCCCAACTTGGAAGTAATCACCGCAGCAGCCGTAGCCGTTGGACAAATAATGCAAACCATCACTCCTTCTGCTACAATTTTATCAAAGCGATAAAGCAACAGATAAGCAGCCAACGCTCCACCAATCTGAATCAATAACAACCACATATGAAGAGGTTTTAGCTTCAAATCACGAGGAGATACCTTACAGAAGGTCAATAGCAACATCGTAAAAATAAGATAAGGAGTCAGGAAAGAAAGACTGATAAACAGTGGATAACCCACAGCACCTACCAGCATAGCAATAGGTAACGTCCAATTCTTCAAAAACTTAAGCATCGTCGTACATTTTAACTTCGAAGCACAAAGTAACGGAGATTTAGGGAAAAAAGCTATCATTAAACCGAAAAAAACACAAAACTTAATGGCAAATCATGAGTTTTCTACAAATTTCTACTACATTTGCACCGTATTATAGATATGAAACTGAATAGACCGTACATATTATACATATTTATTTGCCTCTGGCTACTTTTTCTACCCTCATGTACCAACCACTTATGGGGGAAGGATTTCGTAGTAGTTATTGACGCCGGACATGGTGGACATGATCCTGGTGCTATAGGCAAAATCTCGAAAGAGAAAAATATCAATTTGAACGTTGCCCTGAAAGTGGGAAATCTAATCAAGAGAAACTGCGACGACGTCAAAGTGATCTACACCCGTAGCAAAGATGTCTTTATTCCTTTGGACCGACGGGCAGAAATTGCAAACAACGCAAAGGCGGATCTCTTTATTTCCATTCACACCAACGCGCTGGCAAACAACCGTACAGCCAAAGGGGCTTCAACCTGGACGCTGGGTTTGGCCAAATCAGACGCTAACCTGGAAGTTGCCAAGCGGGAGAACTCCGTTATCCTCTACGAAAGTGATTATAAAACAAGATATGCCGGTTTCAATCCGAACTCTGCCGAATCATATATTATATTTGAGTTCATGCAGGACAAATATATGGAGCAGAGCGTACACTTGGCCTCGCTGATGCAAAAACAGTTCCACCAAACCTGTAAACGGGCAGACCGGGGAGTGCATCAAGCTGGATTCCTCGTCTTAAAAGCAAGTGCGATGCCAAGCATTCTTATAGAATTAGGATTTATTTCTACTCCGGAAGAAGAACGCTATCTGAATTCCGAAGAAGGGGCCGGAAGTATGGCCAAAGGTATTTACCGGGCTTTCCTGAATTACAAGCGAGAACATGAGTTACGCCTTACGGGAGTCAGCAAAACGAATCTCCCAACCGAGCAGGAAGAGGACAACGCCCCGAAAATTGCCCAAAAGGATACTGAAAGCATAAACACAGCTCCTCAACAGCAAGAATTACTAGCCGAAGCAAAAACCAAACCAGCTGCAACAGCAAAAACAGCACCAAAGCGCCCAATTGTGGCAGAAAGCGCAACCAATGACAGTGAAATTACGTTTAAGATACAGATACTCACTGCTTCCAAGCCTCTCGCCAAAAACGACAAACGGCTGAAAGGACTGAAAGACGTAGATTATTATAAGGAAGGGGGAATATACAAATATACGTATGGAGCCGCCGCCGATTACAACAAAGTGTTGCGTACAAAGCGCACCATTACGGCACAATTCAAAGACGCCTTCATCGTCGCTTTCCGGAACGGTGAGAAAATGAACGTCAATGAAGCGATTGCCGAATTCAAGAAAAGAAAAAATAAATAAAAAGATAAAATGAAGTACATTACAAAAGAAGTCAGAATAGGTATTGCAGGTATCGTTGCACTATGTGTGCTTATATATGGAATCAACTGGCTGAAAGGTATACACATGTTTCAGCCTTCCAGCTATTTCTATGCCAAATTTGAAAACGTAAACGGACTCACTAAATCAAGCCCGGTATTTGCCGACGGTGTCCGTGTAGGTATTGTACGTGACATCTATTATGATTATGCCAAACCCGGAAATGTGATTGTTGAAGTAGAACTGGACACCGAGTTGCGGATTCCTAAAGGAAGTACCGCCGAACTCGTATCCGAACTTATGGGAGGCGTACGTATGAATATTCTCCTGGCAAACAACCCACGTGAAAAATATGCCGTAGGAGATACTATCCCCGGCACAATGAACAACGGCATGATGGAAAGCGCAGCAAAACTGATACCGAAAGTGGAAGAGATGCTGCCTAAGTTGGACTCTATCCTCATCTCCCTAAACAATATCTTAGGTGACAAGAGCATTCCTGCCACTCTGCACTCAATAGAAAAAACAACCGCCAACCTGGCAGTAGTCAGTTCACAAGTGAAAGGACTAATGAGCAACGATATTCCTCAACTCACAAGTAAACTGAATACCATCGGAGACAACTTTGTGGTCATCAGCGGAAATTTGAAAGAAATAGATTATGCAGCCACTTTCAAAAAAATAGACGAAACACTGGCTAACGTAAAAATACTTACAGAGAAATTAAACAGCAAAGACAACACGCTCGGCCTGCTCTTCAACGACCCGACTTTATACAATAATCTGAACGCTACAACAGAAAATGCAGCCAGCTTATTAGAGGACCTGAAAGAGCATCCGAAACGGTACGTTCACTTCTCATTATTCGGCAAGAAAGATAAGTAGCAAATTCTTGTTATATAGATTTCATCTAAATAACAAGGAGCTTTCAAAAGAAAGTAGATTGCTCTTCAAATGTCTATCTATAAACCGAAATAATATTCCCGTACAAACGTACAAAGATGAGAAAAAACGCTAAATTTAAGCATATAAGATATTAATATACAGATACTTACAAAATCGCAAGAGAGGGTTAGCTGACAGTGTCCGACAACAAATACATAAGTCATTGAAAGTAAACACATTATTGTTCGCATGAAAAAAACAAGAAAAAATAGATTTGTTTTTTCCGAATAAGATTCCCAATTTTGCAAACGTAGAAGTTTTGCTTAATTAATAAATGTATTAAAAGTTACTATGATTGAATCAAATCATGTCGTACTTTGGAACCGCTGTCTCGACGTAATTAAAGACAATGTTCCTGAGACGACATATAATACTTGGTTTGCCCCTATTGTTCCGTTGAAATATGAGGACAAAACTTTAATCTTACAGATCCCGAGCCAGTTTTTCTATGAAATTCTGGAAGAGAGATTTGTAGATCTAATACGCAAGACATTATATAAGGTCATTGGCGAAGGCACCAAGTTGATGTACAATGTCATGGTGGACAAGACTTCGATTCCGAATCAAACCGTGAATCTCGAAGCAAGCAATCGTTCTACCGCTGTTACCCCTAAAAGTATAATCGGAGGAAACAAAGCTCCCAGCTTCTTACAGGCTCCTGCCGTTCAAGATTTGGACCCGCATTTGAATCCCAATTATAATTTTGAGAACTTCATTGAAGGATACAGCAATAAACTTTCAAGAAGTGTAGCAGAAGCTGTAGCGCAAAAACCGGGAGGGACCGCTTTCAACCCGTTATTTCTTTATGGAGCATCCGGAGTGGGAAAGACACACCTGGCAAACGCAATAGGCACGAAAATCAAAGAGATTTATCCAGAGAAAAGAGTATTGTACGTTTCGGCACATTTGTTCCAGGTACAATATACGGATTCTGTACGCAATAACACGACCAATGACTTTATTAATTTTTATCAGACGATCGATGTATTAATCATTGATGATATTCAGGAGTTTGCCGGAGTCACCAAGACTCAAAACAACTTCTTCCATATCTTCAATCATTTACACCAGAACGGCAAACAGCTCATATTAACTTCAGACCGTGCTCCTGTATTGTTGCAAGGTATTGAAGAACGCCTCTTGACCCGTTTCAAATGGGGAATGGTAGCCGAGCTTGAAAAGCCGACGGTAGAACTTCGCAAAAACATTCTACGCAACAAGATACACCGCGACGGATTACAATTCCCGCCGGAAGTGATCGATTATATTGCCGAAAATGTGAATGAAAGTGTACGCGATCTGGAAGGTATCGTCATTGCTATCATGGCTCGTTCCACTATTTTCAACAAAGAAATAGATTTGGATTTGGCACAACACATTGTACATGGCGTGGTTCATAACGAAACGAAAGCGGTTACCATCGATGATATCCTCAAAGTGGTATGCAAACATTTTGATCTGGAACCGTCTGCCATACATACAAAATCCAGAAAAAGGGAAGTCGTTCAAGCACGACAGATTGCCATGTATCTAGCTAAAAACCACACAGACTTTTCAACTTCTAAGATAGGTAAGTTTATCGGTAACAAAGACCATGCAACGGTACTTCACGCCTGCAAAACCGTAAAAGGACAATTGGAGGTAGACAAAAGCTTTAGTGCAGAAGTACAGGAAATAGAATCGTTACTGAAAAAGAGAAACTGAAATTAAGTATAAAGTATAAAGTATTAAGTATTACCCTGGTGCGAAACCGTATAATAAAGCCTGTCCGCATGGATAATACTTTATACTTAATACTTGAAAAATACTTAATACTTATTTCAAGAATCCTTGCTGGCGAAGTACTTTCAATAGATTTTCGGACATAAATTCGTTATCTTTCTTTGTGTAACGCACGTCCGTAAAGACTTGAGCCAATGTTTCTTTTTTATTTTCTTCGATAAACTGCTTGTTTTCCGGCAATGATTCTTTATAGGCATAAAGTTTATCTATTTCTTCCGGTGTATAGTCGTGATATTTTTCATCGTGCACGGCAGCTTCCAAAGACAAACGATCTACTTGTGCGGGAATACCATCCGGATAGCCTACCGTTATTGTGGTGAGAGGGAATACCAGTTCGGGGAGTTGGAGGGTATCAATAATCATTTGAGGATTATAAGTGGTAGTTCCCAAATAACAAATGCCGAGTCCTGCTTCTTCCGCCAGTGTACAAAAAGTCTGTGCAACAAGCAAAGTATCCATAGACGCATTCATAAAAGACATTAAATTATCGTAGCCCGGCACTGCTTTCCGCTGTTCACACCATTTGCTGAAACGACGGAAATCAGCACAAAAAGTCAATACGACCGGAGCATTTTTTACCATCGGCTGATTGAAGTGAGCAGGCGAAAGTTTCTCCTTCATTTCCGCATCGCGAGTCACAATCACACTATAAAGTTGCATCCCACCCATCGTAGAAGCACGGAAAGAGGTTTCAAGCAAATCATTTAACAAACTCGGATTTATATCTTTAGGCAGATATTTCCGGATAGTTCTTCTGTTCTTTACGGTTTCAAACATATCTTTTTTTTGCAAAGATATAAAAAGAAAAAAATATTCCACCACACTAGCGAAATAGAATAGTTTTCTTTTTGGAGAACTTTAACCTTTGAACAAATTTCAATTTCAACTGTTTATCAAAGACTTAGCATAAACAAATGGAAAACTTGCAACCTGTTAATAAATTAATTCATTTTTATTTTGATAGATGAAAAAACATTCTTAGCTTTGCGCCTACATTTGTTAACGATAAGTAAACTTCTACATATTACTTATTAAAAACGAGATTTAACACAAATTGAATCGTGGAAAAACAGATTTATTCTTACGACGAAGCCTATGAAGAATCTTTACGATATTTTCAAGGCGACGAGCTTGCTGCAAGGGTTTGGGTAAACAAATACGCAGTAAAGGATTCTTTCGGTAATATCTATGAAAAATCCCCGGAAGACATGCATTGGAGAATTGCAAATGAAGTGGCACGCGTAGAATCGAAGTATCCGAATGCGTTGACAGCAAAAGAACTGTATGATTTACTGGATCACTTCAAGTACATCGTCCCCCAAGGTAGTCCGATGACAGGAATCGGTAACGACTATCAGGTTGCTTCACTATCCAACTGCTTCGTTATCGGAGTAGATGGCGCAGCCGACTCTTATGGCGCTATTATCAAAATCGACGAAGAACAGGTACAACTGATGAAAAGACGCGGTGGTGTAGGTCACGACTTATCACACATCCGTCCGAAAGGTTCTCCCGTTAAAAACTCGGCGTTGACTTCAACCGGTCTTGTTCCATTCATGGAGCGCTATTCGAATTCCACTCGTGAAGTAGCTCAAGACGGACGTCGCGGTGCATTGATGTTGAGCGTGTCTATCAAGCATCCGGATTCGGAAGCATTCATTGATGCCAAGATGACCGAAGGCAAAGTGACCGGAGCAAATGTTTCTGTCAAGTTGGACGACGCTTTCATGCAGGCTGCCGTAGACGAAAAACCGTATGTACAGCAATATCCTATCGACTCTGCCCAACCTACATTCACCAAGGAAATCGACGCTTCTACCTTGTGGAAGAAAATCGTTCACAATGCATGGAAATCGGCAGAACCGGGCGTTTTGTTCTGGGATACGATTATCCGTGAATCTGTGCCTGATTGTTATGCAGACCTGGGTTACAGAACGGTATCTACCAACCCATGCGGAGAAATCCCTCTATGTCCTTACGATTCTTGCCGCTTATTGGCTATCAATCTATATTCTTATGTGGTAAATCCGTTCAAACCGGATGCTTATTTTGATTTCGACCTGTTCCAAAAACACGTGGCTCTCGCTCAACGGATCATGGACGATATTATCGACCTCGAACTAGAGAAGATCGAACGTATCATGACCAAGATTGACGAAGATCCGGAAAACGAAGAAGTGAAACATGCGGAACGTGCACTTTGGGAGAAAATCTATAAGAAGAGCGGACAAGGTCGTCGTACCGGCGTAGGGATCACTGCAGAAGGTGATATGCTTGCTGCATTAGGATTGCGTTACGGAACGGAAGAAGCAACGGAATTCTCTGAAAAAGTACACAAGACAGTAGCTCTCGGTGCCTATCGTTCTTCAGTGGAAATGGCCAAAGAACGCGGTGCCTTCGAAATATACAATAGCGAACGTGAACAGAACAATCCATTCATCCAACGCCTGGCAGCAGCTGATCCGAAACTATATGAGGACATGAAGAAATATGGTCGCCGTAACATTGCCTGCCTGACGATTGCTCCAACCGGAACGACCAGTTTGATGACGCAGACCACTTCGGGTATCGAGCCTGTATTCCTGCCTGTTTACAAACGTAGAAGAAAGGTGAACCCGAACGATACGAATGTACATGTAGACTTTGTAGACGAAACAGGGGACGCATTTGAAGAATACATCGTATTCCATCATAAATTTGTTACCTGGATGGAAGCTAACGGATACGATCCGGCCAGACGTTACACCCAGGAAGAGATTGACGAACTGGTTGCCAAATCTCCTTATTACAAAGCGACTTCTAACGATGTCGACTGGTTGATGAAGGTGAAGATGCAGGGAAGAATCCAGAAATGGGTAGACCACTCTATCAGCGTAACCATCAATCTGCCGAACGATGTGGACGAGGATTTAGTAAACCGACTGTATGTAGAAGCATGGAAATCCGGCTGTAAAGGTTGTACCGTATATCGTGACGGTTCACGCTCCGGAGTGCTGATCTCTACGAAATCGGATAAAGACAAGAAAGAAGGACTTCCTCCTTGCAAACCGCCTACAGTTGTAGAGGTACGTCCGAGAATATTGGAAGCAGACGTTGTCCGTTTCCAGAACAACAAGGAAAAATGGGTAGCTTTTGTCGGATTATTGGACGGACACCCCTATGAAATATTCACTGGTTTGCAAGATGACGACGAAGGTATCTTGCTGCCTAAGAGCGTAACTTGCGGACGTATCATCAAAAATGTGGATGAAGACGGCACCAAACGTTACGACTTCCAATTCGAGAACAAACGCGGATATAAGACGACCATTGAAGGATTGTCAGAGAAGTTCAACAAGGAATACTGGAACTATGCAAAATTGATTTCCGGCGTGCTTCGCTACCGGATGCCGATTGAACAGGTTATCAAACTGGTTGGTTCTCTGCAATTGAACAGTGAAAGTATCAACACTTGGAAAAACGGTGTAGAACGTGCATTGAAGAAGTATATTCAGGATGGAACGGAAGCCAAAGGTAAGAAGTGCCCGAACTGTGGCAACGAGACATTGGTTTATCAGGAAGGCTGTCTGATTTGTACTACTTGCGGCGCTTCCAGATGTGGATAATAGTCCTACGTATGTTAATTAATATATAAACAAAAGATTAAAAGGAGTCCGGTGCGGCTCCTTTTATTTTTTATTCAAAAAAATGTCTTATACTTGCAGTGTCTTACATATACAATCAAAATCTAATATATATGATTCTATCATTTAATATTGAATACCGCACCAATTGGGGAGAAGAAGTAAGGATTTCCGGCTTATTTCCGGAATCAATTCCTTTACACACCACCGATGGTATCTATTGGACGGCAGAACTTGAGCTTGAAGTCCCTCAAGAAGGGATGACCATCCATTATAGCTATCAGATAGAGCAAAACGGAATAGTTATCCGCAAGGAATGGGACAGTTTTCCGAGATCTATTTTCTTATCAGGAAGCTCCAGGAAGATATACAGAATCAATGATTGCTGGAAAAATATTCCGGAACAACTGTATCTTTATAGTTCTGCTTTTACAGAAGCTTTACTGGCACATCCTGAAAAAGAGAATATCCCGCAAAGATATAAGAAGGGACTGGTTATCAAGGCCTACGCCCCACGTATCAACAAAGATTATTGCCTGGCAATTTGTGGCAACCAGAAATCATTAGGTCACTGGGACCCGGAGAAAGCGGTGCTGATGAGTGATACCAATTTCCCGGAATGGCAGATAGAGCTGGACGCCAGCAAACTAAAATATCCGCTGGAATATAAATTCATCCTCTACAACAAACAGGAAAAGAAAGCAGACTGCTGGGAGAAAAACCCTAACCGCTATCTGGCAGACCCGGAACTGAAGACCAACGAAACGCTCGTGATTTCCGACCGATATGCTTATTTCGACATTCCCGCATGGAAAGGGGCAGGAATCGCTATACCCGTATTTTCTTTAAAATCAGAGAAAAGTTTCGGAGTAGGTGATTTCGGCGACTTGAAACGTATGGTCGACTGGGCAGTAAATACTCGTCAGAAAGTTATTCAGATTTTACCGGTCAACGACACCACCATGACTCATGCATGGACGGACTCTTATCCTTATAACAGCATTTCTATTTATGCTTTCCATCCGATGTATGCGGATATCAGGCAAATGGGAACTCTGAAAGATAAAGAAGCGGCATCGAAATTCAGCAAGAAGCAAAAGGAACTGAACAGCCTCCCTGCTATTGACTACGAAGCGGTCAACCAAACTAAATGGGAATTTTTCAACTTACTGTTTCGCCAGGAAGGAGAAAAGGTATTGGCTTCCAAAGGTTTCAAAGATTTCTTTGAAACGAACAAGGAATGGCTGCAACCTTATGCAGTCTTTAGTTATCTGCGCGATGCCTACAAAACGCCCAATTTCCGCCAATGGCCGAGACACTCTGTTTACCAAGCGGAAGATATAGAAAAAATGTGCCAACCGGGAACAGCAGATTATCCTCACATCTCGTTGTATTATTATATCCAGTATCATCTGCACCTGCAGTTGTTGTCTGCAACCGAATATGCCCGCCAACACGGTGTTGTATTAAAGGGGGATATTCCGATTGGTATCAGCCGCAACAGCGTGGAAGCCTGGACAGAGCCTCATTACTTCAATCTAAACGGACAAGCAGGTGCTCCGCCCGATGATTTCTCGATCAACGGGCAAAACTGGGGATTCCCCACATACAACTGGGATGTCATGGAAAAAGACGGATACCGCTGGTGGATGAAGCGTTTTCAGAAAATGGCAGAATACTTCGATACTTACCGGATCGATCATATCCTCGGGTTCTTCCGTATTTGGGAAATACCAATGCACGCTGTACATGGATTGTTAGGTCAGTTTGATCCTTCTTTGCCGATGAGCCGGGAAGAAATCGAAAGTTATGGTCTAACGTTCCGGGATGAATATCTGCTACCATTCATCCATGAATCTTTCCTCGGACAGTTGTTCGGACCGCATACCCATTTAGTCAAACAGGATTTCCTAGAATCGGTTAATGACTCCGGACTTTATCGGATGAAACCGGGATTCGAAACACAACGGGAGGTAGAACAATTCTTTGCCGGTAGAAATGATGAAGATAGTGTCTGGATTCGGGAAGGGCTTTATTCATTAATCAGCAACGTCTTATTTGTTGCGGATAAGAAAGAGGAAGATAAATACCACCCGCGTATCGGTGTGCAACGAGATTTCGTATTCCGGTCGCTGAACGAAGAAGAGAAAAATGCGTTTAACAAACTATACGATCAATATTATTATCATCGGCACAACGAGTTCTGGTATCAACAGGCAATGAAGAAGTTACCCCAACTGACACAATCAACCCGTATGTTGGTTTGTGGAGAAGATTTGGGGATGATTCCTGCTTGTGTGTCGTCGGTGATGAATGATCTCCGGATTCTTAGTCTGGAAATTCAGCGGATGCCTAAGAATCCGATGTATGAATTCGGGCATTTGAATGAGTATCCGTACCGGTCTGTCTGCACAATCTCCACTCACGATATGTCTACGTTACGTGGCTGGTGGGAAGAAGATTATCAACAGACCCAACGTTACTATAATGCAACGTTAGGACATTACGGAGTTGCACCGACAACTGCCACCCCGGAGTTGTGCGAGGAAATCGTACGCAATCATCTCAACAGCAATTCCATTCTCTGTATCTTGTCTTTCCAGGATTGGCTATCGATAGACGGGAAATGGAGAAACCCGAATGTGGCGGAAGAACGAATTAATGTTCCATCCAATCCACGAAACTACTGGAGATACCGGATGCATCTCACTCTTGAGCAGTTGATGAAAGCAAAAACACTTAATGATAAGATTAGCGAATTGATTAAATACACAGGAAGAGATCCGAATAAATAGAATAAAAGGTACAAGTAACTTTCAAAAAGGATATTTTCCGGACACTACCGACGCGGCTAACACTAGATTAAGAACGCCAAAAATCTATGTGATCCGCGTCATTCGTTTTTCAAGGATATATTGATAACAGAGGTAAAATAAGGAGTTTCAAAACATAGTCTACCGTTTTTTTCGCAATAATATCATTACTATATATCATACTTTTTCGCTTTTCGCATCATTCGTTTATTTTTTCAATGTTCCTCTTTTTATTCCGATTTATAAAGTATCTTTGCGCCGAAAAAGAGAAATTAAAAGAGATAATGGAAGGCAACCAGAGCAGACGTATTGATTTTGTGGACTTAACCAAAGGAGTCTGCATTATCCTTGTGGTAATGGCACATGTTGGAGGAGCCTTCGAACAACTGGATACGAATTCAATGTTATCCTGTTTCCGCATGCCGCTTTACTTCTTTATCTCGGGAGTGTTTTTCAAATCATACGAAGGCCTGTTCGGATTCATCCTGCGAAAAATAAACAAATTGATTATTCCTTTTCTTTTCTTCTATCTAAGTGCATTTCTAATGAAATACATTGTTTGGAAGATTGCTCCGGGGGTATTTCAACTGCCTGTGTCGTGGAATGAACTCTTAGTTGTATTTCATGGACACGACCTTATCAAGTTCAATCCACCGATCTGGTTTCTACTCGCATTATTCAATTGCAACATCCTGTTTTATCTAATTCACTTTCTGCGCGAAAAGCATCTGCCTGTCATGTTCGCTGTGACAATCCTGATTGGTTGCGCAGGATTTTATCTCGGAAAATTACAGATAGAGTTACCCCTGTATATAGATGTCTCCATGACTGCCCTCCCCTTCTATGTGGCCGGTTTCTGGATCCGACGGTATAATTTCTTTCTATATCCCAGCCATCGTTTCGACAAACTGATACCGGTTTTTGTTGTATTGGCACTGGTGGTAATGTACTTTACCGCTACTACATTGGGGATGCGTACCAACAATTATACGGGAAATATTTTTCAAGTATATATCGCTGCGTTTGCAGGAATATTTATGATTATGTTACTTTGCAAAAAAGTGAAGAAGATAAAGGTTGTTTCTTACTTGGGACGATATTCAATCATCACCTTGAGTATTCATGGACCGATACTCCATTTTTTAGGTCCATTAGTCAGCCGTTATATTCACAATAGTTGGGCACAGGCAAGCGCACTTTTGCTTATAACATTAAGCATCTGCCTTCTGCTCACACCCGTCTTTCTTAAAGTGATTCCACAAATGGTTGCACAGAAAGACCTGTTAAAAGTCAAACAAGATCACACTAAAAAGACAGTATATGAAGATAAACAGTAGCTATATCCTTTTGAAAGAAATTCGTTGTTACGCCTATCACGGAGTCGCACCGCAAGAAAATCTGATTGGGAATGAATATCTCATTGACCTGAAACTGAAAGTAGATATCAGCAAAGCTGCCCGGACAGATGAAGTTACCGACACCGTCAACTATGCTGAAGTACATCAGGTGATAGAAAATGAAATGGCTGTTCCCTCAAAATTGCTGGAACACGTTAGCGGACGGATTATACAAAAACTCTTTGACCAATTCCCCTGTATTGAAGAAATCGAACTCCGGCTTTCCAAACGAAACCCACCGATGGGAGCAGATATAGAGTCCGCAGGAATTGAGCTACACTGCAGCAGGAAATAAAATATCACAGTTGGAAATGAAACATAAATGACGAAATGCAGATAATACGATATTAATAAAGTAATCCGTATCATCTGCATTCCTTTTTAAGCAAGATCTGCTTCTATTTTCACAGCCGTAAACTACCGGCTTATTTTCTCTTCTTTTTTCTTCTATTTACCGATTCTACAGCCTCCGTCACCACAGGTTTATCCTGGAAACGTTTCGTATAACTGGAATAGTCCGGATGAATACGTTCGTAATCAGGATCCATAAATAACGGACTGGAAATAATATGATCTGCCGTAGAACGGTTACAACAGAAAACTATATTTTCTACACCGGCCAAACGGGTTAATGCTTTCACATCCGTATCATGCGGTTGCAGTGTCATGGGATCCGTGAAGAAAAAGAGATAATCAATCTGCCCATCCACAATACGTGACCCCATCTGTTGGTCACCACCTAACGGACCTGATTTTAAAATCGTAAAATCCCACTCTTCATCAGGATGTTTCTCCTTCAATGCTTCCAATATCAAAGTACCTGTAGTACCCGTACAGTAGAATTTATTACCCATCAACAGTTCCGAGTTCCATAGCACCCATTCGATGAGGTCTTTTTTCATTGCATCGTGTGCTACCAGCCCGATGCCTCTTCTAACCTTTGATTCCATTTGCTATCCTTTTAAAATCCGACAATTGAGAGAACCGTCTGCATCCTCTCGCATAAAACTGCCACAAGATACTACTTTTTGTCCGTTCAGGTATCGGATTCAAAGTTTTTTTTCTCATATTCTCTTCACGGGATAAAGAAAATGACGAACATAGTTGTTTATACTCTTTCCGCGCACGTATCACAGCACGAGCATTGTCCCAGTGCCCTTGCAACAAGAAATTAAACGCTGCCACATAATCGAGACAGGCCCGGATACGCATCACTTTATTTAACTCCTTCTGTGGAAGATTCTTATAGAGCATGACAAGATTATTACGGAAATTAAGAAAAGTCTTACGAGGATTCTCTTTTTTAAGAGTAGCTCCTCCTACATGATAGACAATACTTTGAGGTACACAGACAATCTCACGATTTCGCGAACGAAGTCGCCAGCACAAATCTATTTCTTCCATGTGAGCAAAAAAACGTCCATCCAATCCTCCTACATTCACATAATCAGTGTGCCGGATAAACAACGCTGCCCCCGTTGCCCAAAAAACAGGAATCACCGTATCATATTGGCCTTCATCCTTCTCCACAACTCCCATTATACGCCCCCTGCAGAAAGGATAACCATATTTATCAATAAAGCCACCAGCCGCTCCGGCATATTCAAAATATTCTTTTTGTCGTTGACTTCGTATCTTCGGCTGACAAGCAGCCACCTCCGGATGAGCATCCAAATAAGCAATCATTGGTTCCAGCCAATGCTCCGTCACCTCGACATCTGAATTCAAAAGAACTACATATTCTGCGTCGACCTGCTGCAATGCCCAATTATATCCATCGGCAAAGCCATAATTTTGGTCGAGCACAATCGTTCTGACAGAAGGAAATTCCTGTTGAAGCAAACTCACAGAAGTGTCCGTAGAGCCATTGTCAGCTACACAGACCTCAACCCCCTCCCCCTCTGAATAGCGGACGACGGACGGAAGAAAAGTACGAAGCATATCGCACCCGTTCCAATTCAAGATTACAACTGAAACCTTCATCATTATTCTTTCTTCTTATTCAATTCCTCCTGTTCCAGCTGATCAGCCTCTTCTTTGGTTAATTTCCAGCGTTTATGAGACCATAACCAGTATGCCGGTTCCCTGCGAATCGTTTGCTCCAACCTATGGGCAAACATTTCTGTGATTTCTCCTTCTCTTGTTTCTTTCGGTGTTTCCGTCATTAACTTGAACTCCGCTTCACAATACCCTCTACGCTTCTTACTAAGCTCACAATAAAAAACAGGGAAGTTCATCATTTTAGCAATACGCTCCGCACCATCCAGGAAAGCCGTCTCCTGCCCCAAAAAAGTAGTCCAGTATTTATCATACCCACTGGGCCATTGATCGGTAATCAGCCCAACTACCATCTTTTTCCCATCACGTTTCAACTTAATAATTTCACGTGCTGTAGAATGTTTCGGGATATTATATCCCCCGAAACGAGAACGAATACGTTTAAATAATTCGTCCAGATATTTGTCTCTCAATGGTTTATAAACTTGCACAGGGACATCTTCCGGTTTCATGATTGATCCCATACCTATTAACCACTCATAATTGGCGTAATGAGGAATCATTACTATAATACCTCCATACTTTTCAGTTAGTTCCAGATATTGCTTCGTATTCTTATAAGTCATTCTTGCACAAAGCTCTTCGGCAGACATATGCAACAATTTCAAATCCTCAAGCATATAATCCGACAGATAACGATAAAATTTACGCTCTATCTGCAATCTCTCCGCATCTGTTTTTTCCGGGAACGATCTAAGCAAGTTTCCCCGAACCACTCTCCGGCGATATTTCCCAATACGATACATCAACAGACAATTAAGATCCGAGAGCATATACAAAACCCGGAACGGAAGTGCCGAAAACAACCACATTCCACTATATACCAGCCAATAGATAAGTTTGGATCTCATACTTATATCAAAATTGTACTTTTAAGTGCCGTCCTCTCTTCATTAAAGTCTCCCAGGCGTACGTTAACCACCCGATTATCCAGTGAATCATCATTTTCCACCTCTACACGGATATAATTCTCCGTAAATCCATGCATCGGAACACCTGTCTTCGATTTTTCTATCAGCACCGGCATTACCTGCCCGATATGACGCGCGTAAAAAGCCTGTGTCTTTTGGTCCGATAGTGTCAACAGACGTTGACTACGCTGATGCTTCTCTTCCGGAGAAACCACATATTCTATTTTTAAGGCTTGCGTTCCAGGACGTTCGGAATAGCTAAACACATGCAACTGCGTCACATCCAGTCCATCAATAAACTGATAAGCCTGTTCAAAGTATTCGGGCGTTTCTCCACGGGTTCCCACAATCACGTCCACTCCGATAAAAGCATCCGGCATCACCTCTTTTATCTTCCTTACTTTCGAAGCAAAAAGAGCAGTGTCATAACGACGGCGCATTAGCTGCAAAACCTCATCACAACCGGATTGCAAAGGGATATGAAAATGAGGCATAAAACTGCGGGAGTGAGACACAAACTCAATAATCGCATCAGTCAACAGATTGGGTTCTATGGAAGAGATACGATAACGTTCGATTCCTTCAACCTGATCCAATGCTTTTACTAAATCAAAGAAACTCTCTCCTGTTGTTTTGCCAAAGTCTCCGATATTCACTCCGGTCAGAACAATTTCTTTTCCTCCCTCGGCAGCCGCTTGACGGGCCTGTTCAACCATGGAAGCAATAGTCCCGTTACGACTTCGTCCCCGGGCAAAAGGAATCGTGCAATAAGAACAAAAGTAATCGCATCCATCCTGCACCTTCAAAAAGAAACGGGTACGGTCTCCCCGTGAACACGAGGGAGAGAATGAACGGATATCTTTGGTCGTCGTAGTGATAGCTTCTCCTTTTTCATGCTTTTGGAGGTCGCCCAGATATTGAAGCAATTCTCCTTTCTGTTCCGCTCCCAACACTACGTCCACTCCATCTATCTTTGCCACATCACCGGGCTTCAATTGCGCATAACATCCGGTCACTACCACAAAAGCACCAGGGTGTTGTTTTACCAGACGATGAATCGCTTGCCGGCATTTCTTATCCGCCATCTCCGTCACCGAACAGGTATTTACCACACAGATATCAGCTTTCTCTCCTTTACGCACAGTCCGAACTCCTGCCTCACGCAGAATTTTACCAATAGTTGAAGTCTCTGAAAAATTTAATTTGCAGCCTAAAGTATAATAAACGGCTGTCTTATTTTGAAATACAGTGGTATCTATCATAAGCTGTTATAAACACATTAACTTTGCAAAGTTACACATTATTATTAGTAAAACGCTTTTGGATACGAAAGTTTATTCCTATTTTTGCACAATTCACTAAAAAACGTGCAATGATTAAAGAGAATTTCATTAAACTATACGAAAATAGTTTCCGTGAAAATTGGGATCTACCTTGTTACACAGATTATGGAGAAGATACCCAATATACTTATGGGGAGGTAGCTGAAAAAATCGCCCGTTTACATCTGTTATTCAAACATTGTAGCCTCCGCAGAGGGGATAAGATTTCAGTTATCGGCAAAAACAACGCTCACTGGTGCATCGCCTATATGGCAACCATCACGTATGGAGCAATCATTGTTCCCATCCTTCAAGACTTTACCCCCAACGATATTCATCATATCGTCAATCATTCCGAATCTGTATTTCTGTTCACCAGCGACAGCATTTGGGAGAATCTGGAAGAGGAAAAATTAACGGGGCTACGGGGAGTATTCTCATTGACTGATTTCCGGTGTCTTTATCAACGCGACGGGGAAACCATACAGAAGTTTCTGAAAAATACCGATAAAGAGATGCATGCTTTGTATCCGAAAGGATTTACCCGTGAAGATGTTCAGTACACCACTTTATCCAATGACAAAGTGATGCTGTTAAATTACACTTCCGGAACCACCGGTTTCAGTAAGGGTGTGATGCTGACAGGAAACAATCTTGCCGGCAATGTCACTTTCGGTATTCGTACCGAACTCCTTAAAAAAGGGGATAAAGTGCTGTCTTTCCTTCCCCTCGCCCACGCATACGGTTGCGCATTTGACTTTCTGACAGCAACGGCTGTCGGCACCCATGTCACTTTGCTTGGAAAAACACCTTCTCCTAAAATTATAATGAAAGCTTTTGAGGAAGTGAAACCTAATCTTATTATTACCGTCCCGTTAGTGATTGAAAAGATATATAAGAATATTATCCAGCCACTCATTAATAAAAAAGGTATGAAGTGGGCACTCAATATTCCTCTACTCGACACCCAAATCTACAACCAGATACGTAAAAGACTGATTGATGCACTGGGAGGACGGTTTAAAGAGATCATTATCGGTGGCGCCGCTATGGATAAGGAAGTAGAAGAATTCTTCTACAAAATCAAATTTCCTTTTACCATCGGTTATGGAATGACGGAATGTGGCCCGCTTATCAGCTATGCCCCCTGGGATGAATTTGTATTAGGTTCTTCCGGAAAGATTCTGGATATAATGGAAGCGCGTATCTATAAGGAAACCCCGGAAGCAGAAACCGGAGAAATCCAGGTTCGGGGAGAGAATGTGATGGTGGGCTACTACAAGAACCAGGAAGCAACGCAGGAAGTATTCACGCAGGACGGCTGGTTACGTACCGGCGACCTCGGTTCCATGGACAGCAACGGAAATATTTTCATCCGGGGACGACTCAAGACTATGATCTTAAGTTCTAGCGGACAGAATATCTTCCCTGAAGAGTTGGAAACCAAACTGAATAACCTGCCTTTCATTCTCGAAAGTCTTGTTATCGAACGCAATAAAAAATTAGTGGCACTTGTTTATGCCGATTACGAAGCGTTGGATTCTCTCGGATTAAATAATCCGGATAACCTGAAAACAATCATGGATGAAAATCTTAAGAATCTGAACAGCAACGTAGCCGCTTATGAGAAAATCAGCAAGATCCAACTCTACCCTACTGAATTTGAAAAAACGCCCAAAAGAAGCATAAAAAGATACTTATATAACAGTATTGCTGTCGATTAGCATGTTCTAAAACATATAAAAAGGGGAGAAAAGTGCCCAGTTACAAAAAAAAATATAAAAAAAGTTGGCGTTTCGAGAACAACATATTGAAAAAGTACATACCTTTGCATCGTTTTAATAAAGCAATTGATTGTATTACGTTTTTAAAAAGCAAAGAAAATGAAAAAATTAGTTTTGATGGCCGTAGCTATCGTAGCAGTATCATTCGCATCATGTGGTAACAAAGCAGCTGACGCAGCAAAAGCAACTGCAGATTCTATCCGTATCGCTGACTCAATCGCAGCAGTAGAAGCAGCAGCTCTTGAAGCTGAACAAGCAGCAGCCGCAGCAGCAGATTCTTTGAATGCTGATAGCACTGCAACTGAAACTGTAGCTGAATAATTCAGAAACAGCTAGAGAGAATTGAAAGTCTGCCATGCGAAAGCATGCACAGACTTTTTTTTATGCCTTTATCTTATTATTTTAGCAAGCCGCACGTTATTTAGCGTATGAACTTTTCACAAAAGGAGCGTTCAATAAATAATCCAGACTTACTTCTACACTTTCCTCTACCGGAACACTATAACCCTCGATTTCAGCAACGAGATAATTAACGCCTGCAGTTTTTGCATTCTTAAAGATAGCATCAAAACCTACCATTCCACTTTGTCCAATCTCTCTGTGATCTTTCACATGGAATATCTGGAAGCGACCGGGATATTTATTAAAATAATCAACAGGACTGTTTTGTCCGCGAACTACCCAATAAAGGTCCATCTGGAAGAAGACATATTCAGGATTCGTATGTTCCAGCATATAATCATACATTACTTTATCTTCTACTTTCTGAAATTCATGAGCGTGATTATGATATCCAAATGACAAACCTTGTTGTTTGCAACGTTTGCCTATCTCATTAAAATAAGTGCAATATGTATTCAAATCTTTAAGCGTTTTTGGAACATCCATCCAAGGAGCTACGATGTACTTCATTCCTGCAGCTTTATGATCGGCAATACACTGATCCCACCATTGAAGAGACTCTGACAAGTCACCGGAAGCCAATTCTTCTTTGGACAATTGTCTGGTACAATGTGAAGACAAAACTTTTAATCCTGCCGATTCGACATCTTTCTTAAACTGTTGGGGAGTCCGGTCATAAAATTTACCGTTGTTATAATTGGCAGCTTCAACACCGGTATATCCCATATTTGCCAATTTCTTCAGAAGAGCAGTATAAGTGGGGTCACACTTACCATTTTTATTGTCTACCTTATTCAATATATCTCTGACAGAATAGAGTTGAATAGCTACTTCTTTTTTAGCTTTCTTCTTAGTTTGTGCCGTCATTGCCTGTGGAATCATGAAAAGAGCAGCCATCGCACATAAATAAATTTTTGTTTTCATATAATAGATATCAGGGGATTACAATTATTAGATTTATATAGAAAAAACAGGCACGGATTACACAGACTTCACGGTTACTCTATGGCAATCGCCATTCAAAAAAACGTGAAATACGTGTAACCCGTGCCTTCTTATTACTATTTGATTAGTCCAAAACCTTCACGCGGATGTTGCGGAACCAAACATCATCACCGTGATCTTGCAAACCGATGAAACCTTCGTGATTTTCGCCACCACAGTTATTCAGCAATTCAAATGCCAAAGGCCATTTATCTTCGCTGAACTTACTTGCCTGCAACATATCAGTCCATTGTTTTGTCCACAAATGATATTCAAGTACGTTTTCATCGTTTTGTCCATGAACCACTGTACCTTTATAAACCATAATCTTAGCCTTGTTCCATTCGCCAAACGGTTTAGAGTTTTGAGGAACTGCCGGAATCATGTCATACAAAGAAGCCGACTGACGATTGTTATCTTTACCCAATTTAGCATCCGGATGATTGGCATTATCCAGGATCTGATATTCAGGTGCGGAAATATAAATAGGTTCAAGCACATCATTACCATCTTTGTCTTTAGAAGTAACTTCCTGAGCTAAATACAGAATACCTGAATTGCTACCTTTAGCAACCTTCCATTCCAATTCCAACTCGAAGTTTTTAAATTTGTGAGCAAAGATCAAGTCACCACCATCACCGTCTTGAGCTTCACCGCCGCCAGAACCGTTGAATTTGATACAGCCATCTTCGATTGTCCATTTAGTAGGAACACGGTCTTTTCCATAACCACGCCATCCGTTAAATGTTTCACCATCAAAGATTGTGATATAACCATTTTCGTCAACAGGCAGATTCAAACTATCAGTTTCCGGTGCTTTCAATGATTTAGAATAAGACAATGCAACTTTGCTCGGTTCTTCCTGAGCATTTGCTTTTTTCTGACCACCGCAAGAAGCAAAAACTCCTGCAGCAAGACAACAACAAGCTAATGGATAAAATACTTTTTTCATGATAATAACGATTTAATTTTTTATCTTTAATTTCTAATTTATCTCGGCATATCAGGCAGTCTCCAGCCGTCACGATAAGTATGTTTCACTAATTCAGCAGCAAACTGTTTCGCATTAATCGGATCAGTCCATGTCTTGTCAAATGTCGGATGACCATCATGAATCTTGAATCCGTCTTTGATAACGGTACGGATCGTTTCGTTATCACCGATATTCGTAAAGCACATGTTAGCTCCATCCCATTCAAGAGTCTTATTCAGCGCTTGCAAACGAATAGCCAATACACCCATTGCCACCATTTCATTCATTGGTCCGGCTTCTGAGAAATCAGACTTAGTCATGATACGGTTAGATTTATTTTCTTTACATGCACGTACCCAGTCCATCTCGTGACCACCGTTCATAGCATTGGGAACACGACGACAAACCTTTGGCGCATTTGGTTTACGACCAGAAAGCAACCAAGGATTCTGTCCATAACATCCGCAAATCAAAGTATCTTTCGTTCCGTGGAAAATAGTCAAACCACCACCACTCTGCATCAGTTGTTTTCCTTCCGGGAATCCTTTCGGACGTTCAGGCATCATACCGCCATCGTACCAATGTACTTCCACTTCAGGCATAGCTACTTTCGGCATATTTTCACGAGCAGGGAAAATCATTTTCACATGCTGTGCCTGCGGAGCACAAGCATTCAACAATAAAGTAGATGACCCTTCCACTTTAGTAGGATATTGCAATTTCAATGCTCTAAACGGCTGATGCAAAATATGGCAAGCCATATCGCCTAATGCACCTGTTCCATAATCCCACCATCCACGCCAGTTCCAAGGATGATAAATAGCATTGTAAGGATTCATTTTAGCAGGACCTGTAAACAAATCCCAATTCAATGTGCTAGGAATTTTATCAACCTTTTCAGGAACATTCAATCCTTGCGGCCAAATAGGACGGTCTGTCGCACATTCCACCTTAGTTATATCACCGATTTCACCATTCCAAATCCATTCGCATACCAAATCCGTACCTTCATCCGATGAACCCTGATTACCCATCTGAGTAACAACACCTGTTGAGGCAGCTAATTTTGTCAATAAACGAGATTCATAAACAGAGTGGGTCAACGGCTTCTGACAGTACACGTGTTTTCCCATTGTCATTGCATCAGCAGTGATGATAGCATGAGTATGGTCGGCAGTTGCAACAATTACACCGTCAATAGATTTACCCATTTCATCATACATTTTACGATAATCCCAGTATTTTTTAGCCTTGGGGAATTCGTCGAACACACCTTTTGCATACTTCCAATCCACATCACAAAGAGCCACAATATTTTCAGTGCCCTTTACGTGATTAATGTTGGCATGTCCCATACCGCCAATACCCACAGCTGCAAGATTTAATTTGTCAGTAGGCGAAACATGCCCGTGACTCATACCTAAAATTGTACTGGGAGCAATGGTTATACCTGCTAAAGCAGCGGCTCCCGTTTTGAGAAATTTTCTCCTCGAAATGTTTGACATGATTTTATTTGTTTAAGGGTTAATAATCTTTGGAAGGTTGCCGTGCAACAATCCATATCCATTTTTCATGTTTTTTCTTCGTTCGCGTATTTGCTCCAAAGTGCGCAAATTACCAATAGCGGGCAAATCGTGTTTGCGGGTATCTTTCAAGAATGTCCATGCATATTCGGATGCAATAGCCGAATCGCGCATTAGCGGTAATCGTGAACTGCGTTTTCCGGTTTCTACCGAATCAGCAAACAGGTCACACAACACGTCTATATTCTTGCCGCCGAAAGGTTTCTCTACACGGATGGTCTGATTGACACCGTGTAGGTCGACAACAGCAGTATTGAAGTCATGCGTCATACGCACAACCCCTTTTGTACCTATAATATCTACATACGAATTATGTGTCTGGTCTTTAGATAATTGCCCATAAACAAATCCTTGGGTAATATCAAAAACGACCCCATTTTGAAAAGTTCCGTGACATTGCACCCACCAAGGATCTTTGTAGTTCCACATATTCACTCCCTGGGCATTCCATGTTCTATAATCACATCCTGCATACCAACGGGTAATATCTACGTAGTGCATTCCACAATCATGGAAAGCAGGTCCCTCATACTCATGACCTTCACCTGGTGCCAAGCCGGGAGTCATGTGACAAATACGAATAATAGCCAGCTCTCCGATTTCCCCTTGCTGGATATATTCCTTCATTAAATTATGATACCAGGAATTTCGCAGATACAGATTTACCGTAGAAATGAGATTTGTGTTTTCTGTCATTTCTACAACTTTCCACTCATTTTCCATTGTATCTGCAACTGGTTTTTCTGAAATAATGTGTTTGCCGTAACGAATAGCTTTTTCTATTTGTTCCATCCGCGAGTCAGCCAAAGTGAAAAGCCCGACTACCTGCACACTTTCATCCTCAAAAATCTTTTGATTATCTTCTACTATAATAGAGTTAGGGGAAAGCTTTTTAGCCAACTGACGTGATGCCGGATCGGTATCACAAATATAAGCAATATTCCACCGATCACTTTTAGTCATCGCTTCCCAGTAGAATCTTCCCATCCTACCAAAACCGATAATTCCAACTTTAATTCTCGTGTCTACTGAAGATTGCGTGTTCATAATTAAACATAGTGAATTTAAGTACAAATAATAGATAAAACATCAACTTCTAACTACCAAACTGATGAGCTAAAAACTGATATTGCAAATCTAGCCAAATAAATAACGGCTTATTTGACTTACACTACTTTATGTAGATATAAAATCTGCTCTTTTTACTATTAATCAACAACTTAGATAACTTGACACATCAAAAAAATGTAGATGATTTGGAAAGTATTATAATGTTAAAATAATAATTATATCTCTTGTGTTGAACTAATTTTCATAATTTCATTCTCAAATTCATCCCTGTCGACGGCTGCTTTATTTCTCATCTTCGTACGATAATTATAAACCGTACTTGTAGAGCAACGGAGAAAGTTCGCTATCTTTCCACTATCCGTAATACCCAAGCGTAATAAAGCATAAATACGAAGTTCTCTATTCAATAAAGCGTCCGGTTTTAAAATAATTTTCTCTTCATCTTTCAACAGAGCGTTAAAATCAGATACAAAGGTGGGATACAAACCCAGAAAGACCTTATCAAAACGAGTGTATAAAGCGCCAAGCTCTTCATCAATAAGCGCAGATGATTTTAGCTTCTTAATCAGTTCATCATAGTATTTATTAATAGCTATTTTATACAGCATATTCTGATATTTCTCCATTTTATGGATATAACTAAAACAGACATCAAAGAATTCGGCTATGTAATACTCTTTTATACTATTAATTTCACACAACTGATTATTTGTATCATTCAGCTGGCTGTTCATGCTATTCAGCTTGTTGTTCAATCGCAAAAGCTCCTCATTACTCTGTGCCAATGCCTGTTTTATTTTCAACGTCTTTTTCATTTGAATATAGATGAAAAGCACCAACAGGACTAAAAGAAAAAGGATAATACTTGTAGAAATAAGAAAAGTAGTCAGATGCGACCGTGATCTGGCCTGCTCCGCCTGATAAGCTGTATTAATAATAGAATTGAATTTATAAATTTCGATGGCCCGGAAATGAATACCGGAAGATATAACGTCATCGATAGCGGACTGTGTAAATTTAAAGGCATCAGCTAAATTCTGTTCATCATAAGCTATCAATGCAAGAGATTGCAGGGATGCATTTTCCCGCGTAGCATTCCGGGTATCGGCTATTGCCGACAACATCAAATATTTTTTTTCTTCATCATACTTTTTCTGATGGTGACATAACCTAGAATATGAATGAGTTATCATAGCATAATTGGGCGTCCCCACTTCCTCAATCTCCAGCAGTTCTTTATAAATTTCTTTCGATTTCAGCGTATCACGCCAAATATAATAAGAAGCCTGGGACATTCGATAATCCCAAGAAGTGTGGTCAATGAGGGCAAACAGCGAATCCTGATAAGCAGCCTGCTGCTTGCCATACAGATTATTGGCGACAGAAATCGAATAGTGTCCCCAAAAACTGGAATAAGTTTGATAATAGTTTATTAATAAATCTCTGGGAAGTTCTGAAGTCTTTATACTTTTCAAAATAATCTCCGCTTCGCGGAACCTGCCACACATCGAATATAAAAGGCTAAGATGTAAAGACGACTGGTTGGTGAAATAAGGTCTATTCAACTGGCGGGAAATCTCAATATTGCGATCAACATAATGGATAGCTGAATCAATATGAAACTTTTTATATTCATTATATAACCGTAGATTGATTCTATATTCTCCTTCAAGAGTCAAACCGGGACTTCTCAACATACATTTTATCCGGTTTATCCGATCCTCTTTCTCTTTAACAAAGACGTGTTTTTCATCTATCACTCTACGCAAAGAATCAGTCAATAGTTTCAACTCATTATTTGCATAAAGAACACTGCCAATTCCCAAAGCAATCAGCAGAAGCAAAAACCTCTTCTTTAGAAAACAATAGTTGAATTTCATAATAGTAATAGCAAAGATAACAAAAAAAAGCGATTTATTCGTTCAGAACAAATCGCTTTTCATATATGAAGTAAATTTGCTCTTATTCAGCAACTACCTCGAAAGGAATTTCTACCGAAACCTCCTTGTGAAGCTTAACGATAGCCTTGTAGCTACCAACTTCTTTCACAGCGTCTTTTACAACGATGATCTTTCTGTCAACTTCATGACCCAGTTTAGACAATGCTTCAGCAATCTGGATGTTACCAACAGAACCGAAGATAGTACCGGTTGAGCTAACTTTAGTTGCGATAGTCAAAGAAACGCCTTCCAACTTAGCAGCCATAGCTTCAGCATCTTTCTTGATTTTCTCAAGTTTGTGAGCGCGCTGTTTCAGTTCTTCAGCCAACATTTTCTTTGCAGAAGGAGAAGCGATGATAGCTTTTCCAGTCGGGATCAGATAATTACGACCGTATCCGGATTTCACGTTTACGATATCGTTCTTATAACCCAAGTTTACGATGTCTTCTTTCAATATAATTTCCATACTTTTCCTCCTTCTTATTTCATCATGTCAGTTACATAAGGCAGCAATGCCAAGTGACGAGCTCTCTTCACAGCCTGCGCGATACGACGTTGGAACTTCAAAGAAGTACCTGTAATACGACGCGGAAGGATTTTTCCTTGTTCATTCAAGAATTTCTTCAAGAATTCAGGATCTTTGTAGTCGATATACTTAATACCACTCTTTTTGAAACGGCAGTACTTTTTCTTCTTAACGTCTACTGACGGCGGAGTTAAATATCTGATTTCTGATTGAACTTGTTGTGCCATGATTAATCCTCCTTTTTGTTTGATTTAACACTTCTTCTTTTTGCAGCGTATTCAGCAGCATACTTATCCATCTTGAAAGTCAAGAAACGGATTACGCGTTCATCACGACGGAAATTAATTTCCAGCTTGTCAATTACAGTAGGATCTGCATTGAACTCAATCAGTTGATAAAAACCTGTAGACTTTTTCTGAATTGGGTAAGCCAATTTCTTCAGTCCCCAGTTTTCTTCATTAATAATCTCAGCACCTTCAGCTTGAAGAACGCCTTTGAATTTTTCTACCGCTTCCTTCATCTGAACATCAGATAAAACGGGAGTTAAAATGAAAACGGTTTCGTATTGATTCATACTTCGTTTAATTAAATAAATAAATTATTTGATTTTAAATGCGGGTGCAAAGTTAGACATTTTATTTTGAACTACAAATATTTAATCTTTTTTTGTATCCGAAGATAGGATTTATCCGGGAAGAGACTTACCTTTGCAAAGTTGTTTAAACAATAATTTCATGATAGAGCAATTTAATTTCGACATTCGACTTATATTTGCCATATTAAATGGCAAAGTTTCTGCGGCAATCAACCGGAAACTGTATCGTAACTTCCGTCAGAACGGATTGGAAATCAGTCCCGAACAATGGACGGTACTCATTTTCCTGTGGGAAAAAGACGGCGTGACGCAACAAGAGTTGTGTAATGCAACTTTTAAAGACAAGCCCAGCATGACCCGTTTGATAGATAATATGGAACGGCAACATCTTGTTGTGCGCATTTCCGATAAAAAAGACCGCCGCACCAACTTGATCCATCTGACCAAAGACGGAAAAGAACTGGAGGAAAAAGCGCGTGTCATTGCCGGACAGACTCTGAAAGAGGCTCTTCACGGTATCACTCTCGACGAATTGAGCATTGGACAGGAGGTACTGAAAAAGGTGTTCTACAATACAAAAGATTAGATAGAAGAACTTCTCTCCAAATCATAAAATCCACTAAATCGTGCATTTATAATGGAATTTTTATCCAAATAATTTCGCCCGTTAAAGAATTATGCTTTAATTTGTGACTGGAATATTATAATCTATTAAAATACACACACATGAAAGGCTTATTAAAGAACTTAGGATTGATATTAATCTTGGTCGGAGTAGTCATCCTGCTGGCTTGTTCCTTTACAGGAAATGTAAACAACAACGCCATCCTGGGTACTTCAGTAGTACTTGTAGTACTGGGACTCATTTCTTATATTGTTATTAATAAGAAGATCGCTGATTAATTTCGCAAAATCAATAAAAAATCCCGGAAACGAATGTTTCCGGGATTTTTTATTTGTAGTCATCTCAAATGCGATTATTAAGATTCAACTTCCGGGGTAATCAGCTTATAGCCTTTTCCATGGATATTGATAATCTCGATAGAATCATCTTCTTTCAGATGCTTACGTAGTTTCGTGATATACACGTCCATACTACGGGCATTGAAATAGTTATCGTCGATCCAGATCGTTTTCAAAGCAAAGTCACGTTGCAAAATCTCATTTGCATGCGCACAAAGCAATCCGAGCAGTTCAGATTCTTTGGTAGTCAGTTTAGTCTGTTTGCCTTCTGACGACAGAATTTGTTTCTGTGTATCGAAAGTAAACTTACCAATCTTATAGATATTGCTTTCTTTGTTCTTCTTTCCACGAACACGTCTCAAGATTGCTTCAATTCTGAACGTCAATTCTTCCATACTAAACGGTTTGGTGATATAATCATCCGCACCGATTTTAAATCCTTCCAGGATATCTTCTTTCAGCGTTTTAGCAGTCAGGAAGATAATAGGAATTTCAGCATTTGCTGCACGGACATCCTGTGCCAGTGTGAAGCCGTCTTTTTTAGGCATCATTACGTCAAACACGCACAAGTCATATTTATTCTTCAAGAAAGCCTTATAACCGGCTTCTCCATCAGGATATAACTCAGCAGAATAACCTTTTGCCTGTAGATATTCTCTTAAAAGCATGCCAAGATTTTCGTCATCCTCGCATAATAAAATACGCAGTTTCTCGTCCATATCAATTATTTTTTAATAAAGGTAATGCAATAATAAATTTAGTTCCCACGTTCAGGTCGCTTTCCGCCCGGATGGTTCCCTTATGATCCAATATAATTTTTCTCACATAAGCCAATCCCAGTCCAAAGCCCTTCACATCGTGCAGATTACCCGTATGTACACGATAGAACTTTTCAAATATCTTTTTCAGGTTCTCCTTTTTGATACCAATACCGTTATCCTGTATCGAAATCATCAGTTTACCCGACTCATTCCACGTTCTCACTTTCAGTTCCAGATCCTCTTCCGGTTTCTTATATTTCACCGCGTTATCCATCAGATTAAAGATTACATTCGTGATATGCATCTCATCTGCAAATATAACAGGATCGGTGGCCTCAAGGTTCGATGTTATCTTACCATTATACCGTTCCACTTTCAGCGCAAAGGTATTGACAACTCCTGAAATTAATTCATTCGCATCAATCTCCTTCATCTTCAAAGTGGCCTTCTGACGTTCGAACATCGACATCTGGAGCACCTTTTCCACCTGGAAGCGCAAGCGCTTGGTTTCATCATTTATCACTCCCGATATATGCTGGAACATCTGCGGTGATTTTCCTACCGCGGGATCTTTCAACATCTGCGCTGCCAATGAAATGGTAGATATCGGTGTTTTAAATTCGTGCGTCATATTATTGATAAAGTCATTCTTCATTTCCGTCAGTTTCTTTTGCCGGAATACGATATAAATCGTAAAGATGAATGTCACTAACAATACCAGCGTAAATATCAACGACGGAATCATGAAACTAATTGAGTCAAAGATATAATCTTTCTTACCAGGAAAGTGCACTTTCAATATGCTCATTTTTGCAGGCGGATCATTCTTGAACAATGCCTGTTGATAAGCGTCCTCACTTCCCTTTGCCTCATAATCCGCACAACGATAGACTTCCCTACCGTCTTTGTCAATCACCGTAAAGTGATAAGGCAAGTCTATACTATTATTATATAAGCTCGATTTCAGATAGTCATCCAGTTCTTTGAACCGTACTCTGTCTCCAATCGATTTGTCACTTCCCCGATAAATCATCTGCCAGGCCACTTCATCGAGTAACGCCCGTTGATACATATACCGATTCTTGATGGCTTCCACTAATGAACGCGAAGTTTCCGGAATAGTCTTTGTTCCCCTGTAAGGAGAAATCATAGCCTTTGGAAGCTCGGAGGGCTTGGTGGTCATCACTTTCAGCTCAAAATCCGAATATACCTTTCCATCCTTAGACTTCACCGTGAACCGTTGCGTTTGCTGAATCAAGTTGTCTTGTTGTATGGAAGCGTTATTCGCAATCAGTGCTTTTCTTTCCGCTTCTGAAATATCTTCGATCAACCAACGTCTGGTCTCTGCATATTCCACATCCTTGGAAACCTGATCCAGGCTATTGCGTACAGCCGAATCAAACTGTTCCTTACGGGTTTTCATCATTTCCTCGATATAACTAACCTGCAAATACAGCAGGCTAAGGAAGGAAAGCCCCATTACAATACCTAATATCCAAATTGTTGACTTCTTCATAGCAACAAAATTAACACTCCCTAATTAACACTCCTAATGCATTAACTTGATTTAACCGGAACTTCCCGGAAATTAACCGTAAGGAGCTATTTAGGTTGTATTCTGATTACTACAACAACAAAACCCCTCCTTTGGTTTGCAAATTTAATAAAAAATTAAATCTTTTCCTTGCGTTTTTCTATCTTTATTAATCATAGTTAAACAAAAACTGTCCCCTTTTACTTAAAAAAGGGAACAGTTTTAACGTTTAAGTTGATAGTTTATAACCAACAGATAGTAAATAGCGAATTTTCAATCAACTATCACATATCATTTATCAACTATCATTTATCTTTATTCTTCTACTTGCTTAGCCTCAAAGTCTTTCATCAACTTATCCTGAACATCTGCCGGAACAAGCTCATAACTAGAGAACTTCATAATAAACGAAGCACGTCCGCCGGTGAGTGAGCTAAGAGCTGTAGAGTAGGACGACATTTCTTTCAAAGGAACTTTAGCAACCAGTTTCTCAAAACCTTTTTCGCTACTCATACCCATAATCATGGCACGACGTCCCTGAAGATCTCCCATCACATCTCCCATCCTATCAGACGGAACAAACACTTCCACATCATAAATCGGTTCCAGAATTTTCGGACCGGCGTTCTTGAAGGCTTCACTAAAGGCGTTACGTCCGGCAAGCATAAAGGAGATTTCATTAGAATCTACCGGGTGCATCTTACCATCGTAAACAATGACACGCACGTCACGAGCATACGAACCCGTCAACGGACCTTGCTCCATACGAGACATAATTCCTTTCATAATAGCAGGCAGGAAGCGCGCATCGATAGAACCACCGACGATACTGTTGATAAACACCAGTTTACCACCCCATTCCAATGGTATTTCTTCCGTACCTCTCACGGTAATCTTAAATTCCTGTCCATTGAACTTATACGTATCGGGCACAGGCATACCTTCTTTATAAGGTTCTACAATCAGGTGAACTTCACCAAACTGACCGGCACCACCGGATTGTTTCTTATGACGATAGTCGGCGCGAGCGGCTTTTGTAATCGTTTCACGATACGGAATCTTCGGTTCTTCGTACTTCACCGGCAGTTTTTCGTTATTTTCCAAACGCCATTTCAATGTACGAAGATGGAATTCTCCCTGTCCGTGTACCAAAGTCTGTTTCAACTCCTTTGACTGTTCGATCACCCAGGTAGGATCTTCCTCACGCATACGGTTCAGAATACTCATCATCTTTTCCACATCCGCTTCATTCACTGGCTTGATAGCACGGGTATATTTAGAATTCGGATATTTGATAAAGTTGAATTTATAGTCGCAATCCTTACCGTTCAGCGTATTACCGGTTTTCACATCTTTCAGTTTCACAGCAGCACCGATATCACCGGCTTGCAGTTCTTCCACCTTGACGCGGTTACCACCGGCTACCACATAAATCTGCGCAATACGTTCCTTCGAACCACGGTCGGCATTCAGCAAGTCGTCTCCTTCATGAACTTTACCGCTCATCACTTTGAAATAGGAAACTTCACCGATATGCGGCTCCACGCTAGTCTTGAAGAAATAAAGGGATTCCGGTCCGTTAGTATCCGGAGCCACTTCTTTACCTTCGGTATTCTGTACCTTCGGCATTTCAGAAACAAAAGGAACAACGTTACCCAAGAATTCCATCAAGCGGCGAACGCCCATATCCTTACCTCCACAAACGCAGAATACGGGGAACATACCTCTGGCGATCAATCCCTTACGGATACCTTCGCGCATTTCATCTTCTGTAAGAGAATCTTGTTCAAAGAATTTCTCCATCAGATTTTCATCATTCTCGGCAGCAGCTTCTACCAATGCTTTGTGCATCTCCATAGCCTTATCCATTTCTTCTGCCGGAATATCTTCGATAGTCGGAGCCCCTCCTTCGGGTTTCCACGAATATTTCTTCATCAACAGCACGTCAATCAGTGCATTAAAGCCCGGACCGGTAGCTATTGGATATTGGATAGGAACAACCTTAGAGCCATAAGCTTCTTTCAACTGTTCGAGGATATTATCATAATCGCATTTTTCATTATCAAGCTGGTTGACTAGAAAAATAACAGGTTTATTCAGCTTTTCTGTATAACGGAAGTGATTTTGTGTACCGACTTCGACGCCGTATTGGCCATTAAGAAGAATGATTGCTGTGTCGGTCACATTTAGTGCAGTTACTGTACTGCCTACGAAGTCGTCCGATCCCGGACAGTCAATAATATTAAGTTTTTTGTTATTCCATTCTACATGGAGAACGGTGGAGAAAACGGAGTAACCATACTCTTGTTCAACAGGGAAATAATCGCTAACAGTATTCTTTGCGGCAACAGATCCGCGACGTTTTATAACACCACTCTCGAAAAGCATCGCTTCCACGAGAGTGGTTTTCCCAGAGCCAGAACTTCCCAACAAGGCAATGTTCTTGATTTCATTAGTCTGATATACTTTCATAATATATAAGATTTTAGTAATTACTCAGTATGTTTCTCACATACCATTAATTTTGTGATGCGCAAATTAGGGATTAATTGGGGGAAAAGCAACACTTATGACGGTGTTACTAAACAATGTTATGTAACACATCTTTAACATAAACATTTTTTGCTTGCTCATAATTTAATTTCTATACGAACCGCCATTCAATAGTATATATGCATATAATATTTAGACTGCACAAACGGATTGTCCAACACCCGGGTCTCAGGCATACCGACACCCGGGTGTCAGACAACTTATCTATGCAACGCCTCATAAGAATGATTTCAGTCAATAAGATTTTTTGTTATATCTGATAATAATCTTACTTTTACAGCCACTAAACTCAAACGGCACAACTATGGCAGGTATCTATCTTCATATTCCTTTTTGTAAAACACGGTGCATCTACTGCGATTTCTACTCGACCACCCGTAGCGAGCTCAAAACCCGTTATGTACGAGCACTTTGCCGGGAGTTAGCCATGCGGAAAGACTACCTGAAAGGAGAAGATATAGAAACCGTTTATTTCGGTGGCGGAACCCCGTCTCAATTGGAAAAAGAAGATTTCGAACAGATATTTGATACGATCCGGACACATTACGGATTAAGCCATTGCCAGGAAATCACATTGGAAGCCAATCCCGACGACCTGACAAGTGAATATCTGAAAATGCTTTCTTCGCTCCCTTTCAATCGTATCAGCATGGGAATACAGACTTTTGACGATCCCACTCTCAAACTATTGAAACGCCGTCACAATGCCCATACAGCTATCGAAGCTGTTCACAGATGTCGGGAAGCCGGTTTTCAAAATATAAGCATCGATCTTATCTACGGATTACCGGGAGAAAACAAGGAACGATGGGAAAACGATCTTCGTCAGGCTATCAGTCTGAACGTGGAACATATTTCCGCTTATCATCTGATTTACGAGGAAGATACACCTATATATAATATGTTAAAACAACATCAGATATCGGAGGTGGACGAAGATTCCAGTTTAGATTTTTTCACGTTACTGATAGAGCATCTGCAGAAAGCGGGATTTGAACATTATGAAATTTCGAATTTCTGCCGTCCGGGCAAGTACTCTCGTCACAACAGTTCCTACTGGAAAGGAATACCTTATCTGGGGTGCGGACCGTCGGCACATTCCTTTGACGGGATGACACGGGAATGGAATGTTTCTTCCATCGATACATATATAAAAGGTATAGAGGAAAACAGCCGTGCTTTCGAAATAGAGTATCTGGATCAGACGACCCGCTACAATGAATTTATTATCACTACCATACGTACTGTATGGGGAACACCTATAGAAAAGCTGAAACAGATGTTCGGCAATGAGATGTGGGAGTATTGCCAGAGAATGGCTGCGCCTTATCTGAAAAATGGGAAACTGGAAGAACACGATGGAGCCTTACGCTTGACTCGTGAAGGTATTTTCATCTCCGACAGTATAATGAGTGATTTACTTTGGGTAGATTAACAAAACAAACAGCAAGCCGATGACCGAATCAGAAGTTAGAAAGTTATTGCGGCAAATGAAAGAACTGGATTCGCAAACTGCTTTCCGGGACTTTTACAACATGACTTACGATCGCCTCTTCCGCATAGCCTACTACTATGTGAAGCAGGAAGAATGGTCGCAGGAAATCGTTCTCGACGTATTTCTGAAACTATGGAAACAGCGTAGCAATTTACTTGATGTGAGAAACATTGAAGATTATTGTTTCATTCTCGTCAAGAATGCTTCGCTCAATTATCTGGAAAAAGAATCAAAACACACTTACATTCATCCCGATTCTCTGCCGGAGCCACAGGAACAGAGCTATTCACCGGAAGAATCACTCATCAGTGAAGAATTATTTGCTCTTTACGTAAAGGCACTCGACCGGCTTCCGGAACGTTGTAGGGAAGTATTCATTCGCATCCGCGAAGAAAAACAAAGTTATACACAAGTAGCGGAAGAATTAGGTATCAGCATGAATACAGTGGACGCACAACTTCAGAAAGCAATCACACGACTCAAAGAGATGATTTGCCGGGCAGAAATAGATTAACAATTATTTAGAAAAAGAGCGTAGGGAGTTTCTGTCAACCTCCGGTCTTTATCAACAAATAAATCAATCACTAAAAAAGACAGAAAAATGAAAAAGCTAAATGACGCAAACATTGGAATCCTTGTTCTTCTATCAACTTGCCTGTGCCTGTTCTCATGCAACAATGACAACGACAATTTGCCCAAAGACTATGCAGGGTTCGAACATTCGAAGGAAACAGTAGAATGTGAAGGAAACAAATCAGAGTGTGAATTGGAAATTAAAATTGTGGCGATGGAGAAAGCGAAAGAAGACCGGACGGTAGTACTTGCCGCACCTCCTCCGGTAACAGGGCAAGCAGCAGTCATACAACTGACGGAAAAGAAAGTAATCATCAAAGCGGGTAAGAAGTCGGCTACGACTATCATTAAAATCTATCCCAAACAGATGGTATTGAATAAACAGAATGTCACTTTATCCTGCACTCCCCAATGGAAAGAAGGAGGAATCAGCAAACTGACCATTCTGTTGAAACGAAAATAATGGATCAAGAGTAATACAGAAAAAATATGAAACACACCGATACGGAATTAGAAGAAATACTGAATCAGCTCATTGCTTCCACGCGTTCACCGCGAGGGCGTTTTTCAGCAGCAGCCAGTTACCCGGAACTAGAAAAAAGACTGAAGTCGCATACCCGGCATCTGACTTTGATACGCACCTTCTCGGCAGCAGCGGCAGTAGTTCTACTTTGCCTATCGGTATGGACAGCTTATTTATATATGCAACCTGCTGCAATACAAACGATTTCCACTCTGGCAGAGACACGTTCTGTCCGCCTCCCTGATGGTAGTTCCGTCACGCTCAACCATTATTCTTCGCTTTCTTATCCGGAAAAGTTCCAATCGGACAAACGGGAAGTGGAGCTAAATGGAGAAGCCTATTTTGAAGTAAGCAAGGACCCAAAGCATCCGTTTATCGTGCAGACTGAAACGATTGACGTTCAGGTGCTGGGAACCCATTTCAATGTAGATGCATATCATGACAATCCGGATATAAAGACAACGTTATTGTCCGGCTCGGTAGCAGTCAGCAATAAAAGTAAATCTGTTCGTATGGTTTTGAAGCCTAACGAGATTGCTATATATAATAAGGTAGAAGAAAAACTCACCCGCAAGGTTTTAAAGAATGCAGAAGATGAAATTTCCTGGCGACAAGGAGAGTTTATATTCGACGACCTGCCTTTACAAGAGATTGCCCGCGAACTGTCCAACTCATTCGGAGCGACGATCCAGATAGCCGATACAACTTTGCAAAATTACCGGATCACAGCACGATTCCGCGATGGAGAAGATCTGGCAACTATTTTATCTGTATTACATAATGCCGGTTATTTCAACTACTCACAAAACAATAAACAGATTATTATCACTGCTAAACCAGACTAAGATGAATATAATATTCCAAGGTCGCTTCCCTGTCAGAACCATTGTTCTGATAGGGGTGGCACTCCTTATCACCACTCAAATATATGCACAAAATGCGGAGGCCCGGCTTTCGCTGACACTACGAAACGCCACACTAAAAGAATTCGTCAAGCAGATTGAAAACTCAACCGGATATTCTTTTATCTATGGCGAGGAAATTATCATCAAACATAAAATCAATTTGCAGGTAAAGGATAAACCATTGCGTGAAATACTTGACCTCGTATTCAAGAATGAGCAGATCAGTTATCAGTTCACCGGCCGCCATATTCTACTGCAAAAGAAAAAAGAATCAAAAACCGTAGGCCGTAAGTTCACTATCAGCGGATATGTCACGGATGGAACGTCTTCCGAGACGTTGATTGGAACCAATATCATTGAGAGTCATCAGAATCAAGGAACAACCACCAATCCTTACGGTTTTTACAGCATCACTTTGCCCGAAGGAGAAACCGAACTGCGTTTCTCCTATCTGGGTTATGCCACAGAAGCGCATCATTTTACGCTCTCACAAGATACATTGCTGAATATCCGTATGCAGGGAAACACGCAGTTGCAGGAGGTAGTGATCGTTTCCGATAAAACTGAAACGGGCACCGTAGCTACCCAGATGGGCTCTATCGAAATTCCGATGACACAGATTAAAAATACGCCGAGCATATTGGGAGAGGCAGATGTCATGAAAGCCATCCAGCTGATGCCTGGCGTACAGGCAGGAGTAGACGGTTCAGCCGGACTGTATATACGCGGCGGCAGTCCGGACCAGAATCTTATTCTACTGGATGGAACTCCTGTATACAACGTAGACCACATGTTCGGATTCTTTTCGGTTTTTACTCCGGAGGCTGTCAAAAAGGTAACGCTATTCAAAAGCTCCTTTCCGGCACGTTTCGGCGGACGTCTTTCTTCCGTCATTGATGTCCGCACCAATGACGGAGACATGCAGAAATACCACGGTACGCTTAGTATCGGATTACTAACCAGCAAAATCAATCTGGAAGGCCCGATTGTGAAAGGAAAAACCTCTTTCAACATTTCCGCCAGACGTTCGTATGTCGATCTCATCGCCAAGCCATTTATGCCGAATGATGAAGAATATGGTTATTACTTTTATGACATCAATGCCAAAATCAATCATAAATTCTCCGACCGGAGCCGTATCTATCTAAGCGTTTACAACGGGAAAGATCATTTTGCCGCCAATTATGATGGAGATACCGACTCCAAGGATGGAAGCACAATGAATTGGGGAAATACCATTGTTTCCGCCAGATGGAACTATATATTCAACAACCGTCTGTTCAGCAACACAACCGTCTCTTACAACAACTATTTATTCGACGTCAACTCATACAATAACAATAAATATGCTAACAGCATGGGAGCTTCGATAATCAACCGATATTCAGCCGATTATCGTTCGGGAATCAATGACTGGAGCTATCAGATCGATTTCGATTATAACCCGTCTCCCGCACACCACATTAAATTTGGTACAGGATATATCTATCATCGGTTCCGTCCGGAGGTCATGACATCCAAAATCTCCGAAAAAACAGGAGACAAAGTAGATCGCGACACCACTTACCACAGCATCGCCAACAGCCGGATTTACGGACATGAGCTATCGGCTTACCTGGAAGACAACATCAAGGTGAATGACCGTCTACGTCTGAATCTCGGATTACACTTCTCCTTGTTTCAGGTACAGAAGCAGAGTTATTCTTCTTTGCAGCCACGAGTTTCCGCCCGTTATCAACTAGGAAAAGACGTAACTCTGAAAGCCTCTTATACACAAATGAGCCAATACGTACATCTGTTATCATCCATGTCAATCGCAATGCCTACGGACTTATGGGTTCCCGTGACTAAAAAAATCAAACCGATGCGCTCTCACCAATATTCATTAGGCGGATACTATACGGGAATCGAGGGATGGGAATTCTCGGTAGAAGGCTATTATAAAGATATGTATAATGTATTGGAGTATAAGGAAGGAGTCAGCTTCTTCGGTTCTTCTGCCGGTTGGGAAAATAAAGTGGAAATGGGCAAGGGACGTTCGGCAGGTATTGAGTTTATGGCACAGAAGACACATGGAAAAACGACGGGATGGTTGTCCTACACTTTATCCAAAAGTGATCGTCAGTTTGCTAAAGGCGGTATCAACAACGGTGAACGGTTTCCATATAAATATGACCGAAGACACAATATCAACCTGACAATCAACCATAAATTCAGCGAACGTATCGACATCGGTGCTTCCTGGGTGTTCTATACAGGCGGAACAAGTACAATCCCCGAAGAGAAAACCGCTGTCATCCGTCCTAGCGACGGCACAAACAACGGATTTGGAGGAGGATATGGATATGGAGATTATTTTGATTCAGGCATAACTTCACCCACCATCGGAGAAGCTTCGTATGTGGAGCATCGTAATAATTACCGGTTACCAGCCAGTCACCGGTTGAATGTGGGAGTCAATTTCAACAAAAAGACCAAACATGGTATGCGTACCTGGAATATCAGTCTGTATAATGCATATAATGCGATGAATCCTACCTTCGTATATCGCAGCACCAGCAAAAACGATCCCTACAAACCGATTATCAAGAAGTATACTATACTTCCATTAATTCCATCATTCACTTACACTTATAGATTCTAAACCCATTATGAGAACTCGTATATATTATCCATTTATCCTGTTAATAGCATTACTGACAACAGTATCTTGCGAAAACGAACTCCCGTTTAGTGTAAAGGACAATCCCCCCAAACTAGTGATGAACGCACTAATCAATGCAGATAGTCTGACCAATGTTCTTTACCTCAATTTCACGGGAAGAGGATACGCCACTCATGCAGAAAAAGCCACCGTGGAAGTACGTGTTAACGGACAGTTGTCAGAAAGTTTACGTCCGCTCCCACCCCAGGCGGAAGGAGATATGCAATGCCGCTTCAACATTTCCGGCAAGTTCTCTCCCGGAGATGTAGTACGTATCGACGCTCTCACTGACGACGGACAGTATCACGCATGGGCTGAAGTTACCGTTCCACAGCGTCCCCACGAAATAACTGATATCGATACGGTCACTGTTCCACTGACACAGTATTATTATACACAGAATTATCTCCGATATAAAATCAACATCAAAGATCGCCCCAACGAAAATAATTTCTATCGACTTATCATGGATAAGCAAATGACAGTGAAAGACTATAATAATGAAATAGGCGAATATGTCACTCAAACCACACACCGTTATCATTTTATATCTCGCGAAGATGTTGTGTTGACGGACGGACAGCCTACCAACAGCGATGACGAAGATAATGGCATGTTCGACACTGTAAAGAATATATATGGGGTGTTTGACGACTCACGATTCAAAAATACATCTTATACCATGACAGTTTACAACCAGACAAATGTTGAGGGGCTTTCCAAATATGGAACGAATGTAAAGATGGATATTATTGTGCGTCTGTTAAGCATTACAGAAACCGAATATTACTATCTGAAAGCACTCAACCTGACAGATTCCGACGCTTATGATGAGACAATAAACGAACCAATCAAATATCCCGGCAATGTGCACGGAGGGGTCGGGATTGTCGGGATCAGTACGGAGACAAGCAAAATCATTCATATAGAAAAGCCATGGATATGAAAACTCATCACCTACTATTTATACTCATCGTATTACCGCTGTTCTGTTCCTGCCGAAGCAGCCGGAGTATGTTAAGGGAGATACAAGCCTTAAAATCCAGCTTGTATTACGAGCTCACTTCTCCTATCTATCAGGAGAAAGCAGATCAAACCGTATATCTGGACTTCATCGACTACTCCAACATGGATTATTACACCAGCGTGAAACGAAAAAAGTCTGCATATATTCCGCTACTGCTATATAACTATGAGGGTGAGCTTTTCCATCTTCGGTTAGGAGAGTCTTCTCTCACCCAACTCTATCGGGAATTTCTGACGGGGGCACTGCTTACCGAATGTAACAGTAGCACCTGCTGTCATCTGATAGATAATCAGAAAGGAAAAATGATTCCCGATTCCGCCTATCGGCTGGAAGTAAAAATCAGAAAGAATGAGACGTGTGCCAGAATCAAACTCAACCAGTCAAGTATCCCTTGGTTTGAGGGAGAAATGTTGGAGGTTGTCAATAACAAAATTCGCCCGGCAGCTTCCAGTCTTGCCATTTCTATCCGCCTCACTCAAAAGGAAGATTGCCTGCTTGATAAAACTTACTCTACAGAATATCAGCAAACTACCAAAGCGCAAAGATTCGAAGATTCACCGTCCGCCAATGCCGCTTGCCTGGATGATATGACCGAATGTTTGTCAATGGCTACGAAAGAAATCGTGGAGGAGATTAGTCGGGATATACATTTAATACTATCTTTGCAGCCAAAAAGCAGACACTAACTATGTTTATCATTATTGGAATTATGCTGACAGGCATGCTTCTTGGCTACTTGTTGCGCAGTAAAAGACTATCATGGATACACAGGATAATTACTCTTCTTATATGGATTCTCCTCTTTCTTCTCGGAATAGATGTAGGAGGTAACGAATCTATTATCAAAGGTTTGCATACTCTCGGACTGGAAGCTATTATCATCACGGTAGCTGCCGTTGCAGGAAGTACGTTATGCGCCTGGGGATTATGGTACCTATTATATAAATGGAATGGAGGAAAGGAGACAAAAGCATGAAAGGTAGTTTGATTATCGTCTCTTTCTTCATTATCGGTACTCTTTGTGGAGTTTATCATCTTATTCCATACGACTTCACCGACAGCAAGCTCAGTTACTATGCCCTCTGCGGACTCATGTTCTGCGTAGGCATCAGTATCGGCAACGATCCGAATACTTTGAAGAGTTTTCGCTCCCTGAATCCGCGGCTTGTATTCCTTCCCATCATGACGATCATTGGCACATTAGCAGGTTGCGCCGTAGCAGGAGCCTTTATGAGCCAACGAGGTCCTTTAGACTGTATGGCAGTCGGAGCCGGATTTGGCTATTATTCACTTTCCAGCATTTTCATTACCGAATACAAAGGTCCCGAATTGGGAACTATTGCGTTACTTTCCAATATCATGCGTGAAATCATCGCTTTGCTGTGTGCGCCATTATTAGTGAAGTATTTCGGAAAGCTAGCCCCTATTTCTGTTGGTGGAGCCACTACAATGGATACCACTCTTCCTATTATTACCCGATATTCGGGAAAAGAATTTGTAATCATTTCCATTTTCCATGGTTTTGTTGTTGATTTCAGTGTTCCTTTCCTAGTCACGTTCCTTTGCTCAATATCATTTTAATAGGAATAAATCCTAAAAAGCAGATTATTTCCACTATCGTTTTCGCACACGTATTACAAATATGTTTCATAAAGAACCGTTTTTGTATCAAAAAGCATATCATCTCTTGACTTACATCAAGAAATGAGGCTAAATAGAATCTTTTCCTTTTCTTTATTTTTATGCTATAAAACATATTCTTATATTTGCATAGGTAAAAAGAAAAAACTAAGCGCTTAGACTAATTTTCAATAGGTATTAGATTTGTTTTTAGGAATAGTTTTTAGGTATAACAATTAAAAAAGTAGGTATTATGAAACGTTTAGGATTAACATTAGTGGCAGCGCTCTGCCTTGCTGCTACAACATTTGCAGCCGGAAATCAACCTACAACTGCAAAATGGGAAGGTAACATCAATGTTAGTAAATTAGGTAAATATTTGAACTTGAATTCAGTTCAGAGTGAAGAAGTAGCCAATATTTGCGATTATTTCTCCACACAGATGTCAAGAGCCACAACAGCGAAGAAAGATAAAGAAGCAAAATTGCGCAACGCTGTTTATGGTAACTTGAAACTGATGAGAAAGACTCTTAGTGCTGAACAGTACGCCAAGTATGCCGCATTGATGAACATCACTTTACAGAATAAAGGTATTGAACTGAATAAGTAAAATGATTAATATGTAAAAGAGAGAGAGGGTGGAAGCCGGTTGGCTTCCACTTTTTTTATACTGTTATTTAATAGTCACCATCGTAGCCCCAAACCCATATTCTTGGAAAGAAGCATCCTGATAACGGCAATTATTATATTTCCGTTTCAATTCATCAATGACAGCCTTTCGAAGTACCCCATCTCCCTTGCCGTGAATAAAGACAATCTTCTGTTCACGCTTATTCTTATAAGTTTCCATCACTTCGCGAAACTTATCCAATTGATAATTCAGTATTTCAGCATTGCCCATCCCTTGAGTATCATCCAGCAAAGAATCGATATGAAGATCTATTTCAATAATTCCGCTCTTTCCGCCATGAGTAGTATGGTTTGGTTTCACAATAGGTTGTGACTTCGGTTTATCTACAGATTTCTTCTGCAACAAAGCCTCTTGAATCTCCTCCGCCGAAACATATACTTGTTTGGCAGGCATATCATCTTTCACAATGTCATAAATCAAAGCCGGTTCTTCAAAGAAATCAGAATCGCTAAATGTATGAAGTTTATAGAACTTCACGGTATCGATCCGTATCTCCACACTAACAGCCGGTTTGATAGCCGCAGGCTTACCGTCCTTGAAAGCGATCAACTGAACAGCCACCCGCTCCATATCATTCAATACATCTTTGGTGAACTCTTCCAACAGCAATTTTGTATTAGGCTCCACCAAACCGTGCGAACGGTTCTTCCATGCTTTTCCTTCTGCACTCAAATAAGTGTAATACAAATAATAATTGCTATCATTTACCAAATAAGTCTCGAAAGGAGTAGTCATCATAGCCTTTGCATCTTCAGGCACATAAGCCAGAAATACATTCAGCGTATCTCCCCCCTTCACTTCCGGCTGGCGTTGAATGACGGGCATCTCCGGTTTTATCGGTTTAGCAGGTCCCTCTTGTTTCGGAGCAGAAGAAGTCGGTTTACGCTTCAAATTATAGTCATCTGTTTCAATCACGACACACTCGCGTATCGGCATTGGAATATCAAACCCATCTGCATCTTCTACCAACACAAAATCCTTTCCCTGGAATCCAGTTACGATTCCACCGCCTACCTCACTAAGAAAGCGTACTTTATCTCCTATTTTCATTATTGTATATCCAATTAAAATTCAAACTCAAAAAAACGAGTAACAAAGATAGAGATTTCTATGAAATTAAATGGAGATTCGGTTCTAAAAACAAACCGTCTGCCTTTATTCCTCTTTTTATTGTAACTTTGCACCCGACGAAATACCAAACATATAATCTAAAATTCACCATTAACGACGAAAACCGATGAAAGAACTTATTAAAGTCATTGCTTTTGATGCAGACGATACCTTGTGGAGCAATGAACCTTTTTTCCAGGAAATAGAGAAACAATACACAGACCTATTAAAGCCTTATGGCACTTCTGAAGATATTTCAGCCGCTTTATTTCAAACAGAAATGAATAATCTGAAATATCTCGGCTATGGAGCCAAAGCCTTCACCATTTCTATGGTAGAGACAGCTTTGCATGTGAGTGGACAAAAGATTTCAGGTACAGACATCCAACATATTATTGAATTAGGCAAATCATTACTAAAAATGCCTATTGAACTATTGCCGGGAGTAAAAGAAACGCTTAAAGTGTTGAAAGAGAAGGGTAAATACAAATTAGTAGTTGCCACTAAAGGAGACTTACTCGATCAGGAGAATAAGCTGGAACGTTCCGGATTAGCCTCTTATTTCGATCACATTGAAGTGATGTCCGATAAAACAGAGAAAGAATATCAACGAATGTTGAATATCTTACAGATTGCTCCTTCCGAATTTGTCATGATTGGCAATTCTCTGAAATCGGACATTCAACCTGTTCTATCGCTGGGAGGATATGGTATACATATTCCTTTTGAAGTGATGTGGAAACACGAAGTAGTAGACACATTCACACATGACCATCTGAAACAGGTGAAAAGATTTGATGAGTTGCTACTTTTGTTTTAAATAAGTTCTGTTCTTTCTTCAGATAAGCTTTAAATCTGAAGAAAGAAATCAGTGAACAATGCCATCTTATTGGATTACAAATCCAACAGTTTCATCAATTCAGCAGCCCGACACGCTTCTATCGAATTACCGACAGAGAGTTTCTCCAAAATATTCTGCCGGTGTCGATTGACTGTATTCACACTAATATAAAGGGCAGCTGCAATTTCTTTACTAGATAGTCCTTTACGTATACAGCGAAGTATTTCTTTTTCGCGTTCGGATAGGATATTGCGATGTTCTTCCGAAAAAAAGAGCGTTTCGACCTCTCCACGTTCCATATGGGTAATAGTGGGACATATCCCCTGCTCCGTTCGTTGATCTGCAGACAAGGTATAAAGACAAAAAATCAACCATACACTTCCGGAAGGAGTATTTTCCATTATCTGCACTAGGTTATCAATATACTGATAGACTCCTTTCTCATTCATCATACGTATTCTGCATCTTCCCCGGTACTTCAACCGTTCTTCGGAAGACATCGAAAAGGTCTTCTGAAAAAACTGATACTCCAATAACCGCTTTTCTACCAAGTCTTCAGGATGAATACGCCGATAAATACAATCTTCATCCATAGAATCAATCACACTCAAAGCAGCTTCTTCGGGAGTTAAGCCTAGAAAATGCGCCCAAGGATGAACGGCAATATAACTTTTCCTATTCGAAAGATCTGAAATAACAGCACATCCACCATTAATCTCCGTCAATGAATGAATAAAGCGTTGATGTTGCTCTACAACTCCATTGTCCAATATTTCATCGGCTATCAGTTGTGTCGCATAAACTTCATCTATTTCCTTTTGTAATACATCCATCTTATAAAATGGTTATTATTCAGTATTGTTGCACACGGAGGTATGAGCTATCTTTGCACCACAAAGATAATCAAATAAGAAATGATCATGAAACATTTAAAAATCAAAATCATGTCAATAGCCTTTATGGCAGTAGCAACTTCTTCTATGGCACAAAGTTTGAATAAGATGAACTGGCTGAACGAGCCTCAACAGTGGGAAATAAAAGATGGCAAAACCTTAGTGATGGATGTTCCTGCAAAAACAGACTTTTGGAGGATTTCTCATTATGGGTTCACAGTGGACGACGGACCTTTCTATTATGCGACTTATGGTGGAGAATTTGAAGCCAAAGTAAAGATAACCGGCAACTATGTCACCACCTTTGACCAAATGGGATTAATGCTGCGCATCGACCATGAAAACTGGATAAAAGCAGGTGTGGAATACGTCGACGGCAAACAGAATGTAAGTGCCGTAGTTACGCATCGGACTAGTGACTGGAGTGTAGTACAATTGCCGGATGCTCCCCGCTCTATATGGATAAAAGCAGTCCGTCGCTTGGATGCAGTAGAAATATTTTTCTCACGTGATGATAAAGAATATATTATGATGCGCACGTGTTGGTTGCAAGATAATTGTCCTGTCATGGTAGGATTAATGGGAGCTTGTCCGGACGGGAAAGGGTTCACCGCTACATTCGAAGAATTTAAAGTGACTCCATTAGCCGATCAACGAAGACTGGAATGGGCAAAAAGGCAAATGAACAAATAAAATCAGTCCTGATGCTATTTATTTAAATAGAGAGAAAGCTCTATTATAATATAAATGCGGTAGTATATCTTACTTTAAATGTTCTATTTTTAATATGATGAGTATAAATAGCATCACACGGATTTCCTCTTCCAGCAGTTCTGTTGTATAAAATAATGCAAGAATATACAGTTCCCGAGGAGTTTTTTACATAAAAACAGTCAAAAGATACACTATAATAAACTTATTGACAATCGTTTCTTTAAAAGGAGTAACCAGTTCCTTTTAAAGGAACGATTCATTGATCGGTGAGAAACACTTTATTCCTTTAAAAGGAGCATATAAAACTTTATTTTAAGTGCTATCCCAGAGCTAACCTACACCTGAAACAGCCAACACTCCACATATCAATTTGAGACAAAACAAAGGCAAGTTCTATACATCTATTCTATAAAAGACGCAGACTAAAACAAATTATTCCAAAACACAATCGATTTATTTCTTTTCTAAATTCGAAAACAGCAAATCCGTCTCATTTTCAACTCATGCCTAAATATATCCTGCATATATAGAATTATACAACGATAAAATATACGTTTTTTCATATATTATCGCCAAAACCGTATATACTTATCTTTCTCACGATCCAACGCACCTTCATCGACACAATCACCCAACCGGAACCATGAATGTTCTATCAATGAGCCTCTCTTTTTAACAGACTTATCCCAGTTTCCTATCACTTGTCCTTCATGAAGAACAATCGGATAAAACAGACCATTATTGGTAAATGCTTTCGAGTAATGCTCTTTAGGCAAAACGTCTGTCCGGTCTTTATAACCAAGCAAATATTCATCATAAGAAGGAAGAAGATGCAAACTGCCGGTAACTTTTCCACGAGTCCGGCAATCTTCATGAATATACCATGTCTGTCCATTCCATTCTTCTGCCGTTAATTCCGAATCAATCAAATAAATAGCTTGACGTGCATCTGTAATAGGCAGCCCCGACCACCAGACAAAATCTTGCAAAACAGCAGGAGCATGACTACGAAAATAGCTTCTAGCCAAACGAGCCAAAGATTCATCTTTGGTCAATTCCGGCATCGGCGGAACACGCTCTTCCAAAAGCGCATACGTACATTTACTTCCTTTATCTTCCCCACTACATACAATCCCCACCTGCTCCGCACGAGCCATAAAGCGGGTCATACGATGATTATCCGCTACAATCCCCGAACGGTTAAAATGCTCGGCAATCTCCTGCCTCGTCAGGCTTTTCTTCCCACAAAGAATTTTCTCCAACAGATTATGACTTTTCGTATAGAGCTCTTCAGAAATTTCCAAGTCATGCCCCTTCGCATAAGACTCATTAGCAGATATAATACGCCCGGCGGAAAGTTTCAACATCCACCGGATATCTTCTGCTGCTACGAGATGCCATGTCGGACGCATTACATGAGTCCGCAGGATTTCACCATCACGGAGCGCTTTTTCCACAGTTTGAATCGTTGCTGACTTCAAACGCATTCCTACTGCCCATTTCACCATGGAATAATTCTGTGCCTGCATAGCTCCCATCCAGGACACAAGTTCCTTGGGTTGAGAGAAAAGAGGACTTAATAACTGTTGGTTGAGTAAACGTATATTCGGTATTTTCATTTTAATTTATTGCCATTTTTATCAATATAAAACCAATCATCACTTTGCCAGGTCCAATGCTCCCCATAATCATCCAATGCCTTTTTTTCCCCAGTATAGGTCACTTCGGCCTTACCATCCTTGAAAGGGCAAACGAAAGCAAACTGTGGTTTGATGACAACATTCCCCAGTGTATCGGCAAACCCCATCAGCATCTCATCATTTATGATACGAAAAAGCCCTTCCTCTACATAATCCGGTCCATTATCAAAACTAAAGGCATAAAAAAGTTTTTCTCCTTTGTTATTAATAGTTGTCCATCCGGGTTTATGAGGTTCCATTACAAAACCGATATGCCGTATTGTATCACTTCCTCCATAATGATATTTACCAAAGGGAACAATCGTATCACCTTGCTCATTCAAATAACAGACAGAAGATCCTAATTCCGGATATTCAGTTGACATATAAGCAATAAGGATTGAATGATCCGACTGTTTTTGACCGTCCAAACAACCAGTCATAAAAATGCAAAACAATAAGGCATACAAAGATTTTAGTTTCATGAGCTTATTATTAGTATATTGCAAATATAAAATTTCTTTCCATACAAATCATTGTTAATGATAAAAAGAATAAATAAGAAGATACAGATATTGCCTCAACTCCTTAGCCAAGAGTCAAAACCAGTTGGAAGTCTCCGAATAAATCTCTACTTTTGTACTCCATAACAAAGAATAGATCAAGAAATGATGCTCTATAAACTCATCCCTCCTTCAGTAGTAACAGCAACTATCCAGTTGCCGGCTTCTAAAAGTATCAGTAATCGTGCATTAATCATCAATGCGCTGGGCAAAGGTATTTATCCTCCTGAAAACCTGTCCGATTGCGACGATACACAGGTGATGATAAAAGCTCTCACCGAAGGGAAAGAGACGATTGACATTATGGCTGCGGGCACTGCTATGCGTTTCCTTACCGCCTATTTAAGTGTGACTCCGGGGGAACGGACAATCACAGGAACAGCCCGTATGCAGCAACGCCCGATACAGATATTAGTCAATGCGCTCCGGGAATTAGGAGCTGAAATAGAGTATGTCCACCATGAAGGATATCCTCCCTTATGTATCAAAGGGGCAGAGTTGAAAGGAAATGAAATAACCTTGAAAGGAAATGTAAGTTCCCAATATATATCTGCTCTATTGATGATAGGTCCGGCACTCAAAGACGGTTTGACTTTGCATTTAAGCGGTGAGATAATTTCCCGTCCTTATATCAATCTTACATTGCAACTGATGCAGGACTTTGGAGCCAAAGCTGCATGGACTTCTCCCAGTAGCATTTCCGTTGCTCCACAACTCTATCAGAGCATTCCTTTCAAAGTGGAAAATGACTGGAGCGCAGCTTCCTATTGGTATCAGATTGCCGCCTTATCTCCCAAAGCAGAAATTGAATTATTGGGGTTGTTTCATAACAGTTATCAGGGAGATAGCCGGGGAGCAGAAGTTTTCTCACGCTTAGGTATAACTACCGAATTTACATCGCAAGGTGTGAAACTGAAAAAAACAGGCAAAGCGCCGGAAAGACTGGAAGAAGACTTTATCGACATTCCGGATTTGGCACAGACATTCGTTGTTACCTGTGCCTTGCTGAATATCCCTTTCCGTTTCACCGGATTACAAAGCCTGAAAATAAAAGAGACTGACCGTATTGCCGCCCTGCGAGCCGAGCTTAAAAAGCTGGGATATATGATCAAGGAAGAAAATGACAGTATATTAATGTGGAATGGCGAACGATGTGAACCGGAAGAAACTCCGGTGATTGAAACCTACGAAGACCATCGGATGGCAATGGCATTTGCACCGGCAATTATCCGCCATCCCAATTTACTTATTGCCGATCCGCAAGTCGTTACCAAATCATATCCCGGATACTGGGAAGATTTGAAACAGGCCGGATTTCAGGTTATAAACGAAGGCTAATTTTCATACGCTGTGGAAGATTTCAACAAATATACTTCCCACATCAACTACTCCCCTATTGTAGATTTTGTATTACAACAGGGGAAGCAGACCTATTATAAGAAAGGAGACTACTTTTCCCGCCAGGGAGAAGTATGCAAAACAATGGGGTTCGTCAGTTCCGGTTCTTTCCGGTACTGTTGCACCAACAGTGTAGGCGAAAACAGCATTGTAGGCTATACTTTCGATCATTCTTTTGTTGGCAACTATCCGGCTTTTCAGTTACAGGACAAATCAAATGTAGATATACAAGCCTTGTGTGACTGCTCGGTATACGTAATCAATTATCAGCAAATGGCAGACTTCTACGATACCAACGACGCTCACCAAAAATTGGGGCGTCGCATCGCAGAAACGTTATTGTGGGAAGTCTACGACCGGATGATTTCAATGTACAGCCTGACACCGGAAGAACGCTATCTTGAAATTATCAACCGTTGTCCCGACTTACTGAAACTGATAACTTTAAAAGAACTGGCTTCCTATCTTCTGATTCGTCCCGAAACATTAAGTCGTATCCGAAGAAAAGTCGTACAAAAATAAATTCTTGATTTCAATCAAGAGTTTATTTATTCCCTACCCTTACTTTTGCGGGCAAACAAAGTATATTGTATTTCATGAAAAAAATTATAATTATAGGTGCAACTTCCGGCATCGGTCGCGGATTGGCAGAAGTCTATTCTCAAGAAGATTATCTTATCGGCATTACCGGTCGCAGGGAAAATCTATTAGAAGAGGTATGCGCCCGGGACAAAGACAAACTATTCTATCAAGTGTGCGACATCACCGATACACAAGCTACCATTTCATCCCTCAAAACTCTCACTCAAAAGATGGGTGGAATGGATATATTGATTATCTGTGCCGGGACCGGAGAACTAAATCCCGAACTCTCCTACCAATTGGAAGAACCTACCTTACTAACGAACGTGATAGGATTCACCAACATCGCAGACTGGGGTTTCCGATATTTCGAACAGCAAAAAAGCGGGCATCTGGTTACTATTTCCTCTGTTGGAGGTACACGCGGCAGTGGCATCGCTCCCGCCTACAATGCGTCGAAAGCCTATCAAATCAACTATATGGAAGGATTACGACAAAAAGCAACTAAATCTCCTTATTCTATTTACACTACCGATATTCGTCCCGGATTTGTAGACACCGCTATGGCAAAAGGAGAAGGATTGTTTTGGGTTACTCCCGTTGATAAAGCTGTGAAACAAATTAAAAAGGCTATTTCTAAAAAGAAAAAAGTAGCTTTCATTTCCAAAAGATGGAGATATGTAACTATCCTGTTTCGTCTGTTGCCATCTGCTATTTATTGCCGGATGTAATGATAGATACTCCATAGCCAACACATATTTGTCTAAGTAAATCTAATAAAAAAACACCTGCCCCAACTGTTTATACAGATATTGGTATCTACCAAATTCTAGTTATGTATATAAGTCTGTACGGGAATCATATTAATGATAATAGCTAACTCACAAATAAACAGCTCTCTTACAATTGGAGGACACTTTTAAGGTTCAGTAATCAATGATGAAAAAATAAGTTCTTTCAGAACTAGGATGGTTTATAAAATTAGAATTAACGGCACAAATATATAATATATTTTAATACATAGCATGTATTTTCAAAAATAATATCAAATTCTCATTCATTTTTTCTTTTTAAGAATACCCAAAGCCGTATTTTATCTTCATATTGAAATGAAACTACTTGTTTATTTCATCATCCTTGTTATTTCATCTAACACAAACAGGTACGAAATAGATATAAAATGGGTATAAAACAAGTAGAAAAGATCGCTTAAAAGATGACTCTTTTTTTGAATTTAAGGCTTTGAATCCAACGTTTTACGCACGGAATAAGTTCTGAAAGAACTTATTAAAAGTAATTCCGGATTCTAGGAAAAACTCTAAATTCAATGCTATGTTAAAACAACTAAAGTCAGTTAGTATGTTGTTGTTCCTACTGACAATGTCAGTAGAAGCAGCTTATCCGGAAACTGGTGAAAGCACTCTAAAAGTTTCCGTTGTACAACAGGGTACTACTTGTAAGGGTGTAGTAAAAGATGCAGCAGGTGAAACCATCATCGGTGCATCCGTCGTAGCCAAAGGTACGACGAACGGTACAATCACCGGAATCAACGGTGACTTCTCTTTAAACAATGTAAAAACCGGAGATATTATTGTAGTCTCTTTTGTTGGTTATCAGACTCAAGAAATCAAATTCACAGGACAATCATTGAATATCATCCTTAAAGACAATACACAAACATTGGATGAAGTTGTTGTGGTTGCTTTTGGCACACAAAAGAAAGTGAATGTAACAGGATCTGTATCTACGGTAGGAGCAAAAGAAATTTCGGCACGTCCCGTTAACTCTACCATAGAAGCTTTGCAAGGTATGGTTCCGGGTATGAATATCTCTACTGGTGATGGTGGTGGCTCCTTAGGTTCAGACAAAAAATTCAATATTCGTGGTGTTGGAACAATTGGAGCTGGTTCAAAGGTAGAACCATTGGTGCTCATTGACGGTATGGAGGGAGACATGAACGCTATCAATCCACAGGACATTGAGAATATTTCTGTACTGAAAGATGCAGCCGCTTCCTCCATTTATGGCTCGCGGGCACCAGGTGGAGTCATCCTGATTACAACAAAGAAAGGTAAGTCGGGAAAAACGGTAGTTAACTATAATAACAACTTCCGTTTTGTATCTCCCTTGAATATGCCTGAAATGGCGGATTCATACAATTTTGCTCTGGCAGTCAATGACCAGTTAACTAATGGTGGACAGACTCCCATGTATAGCGCCACCAAACTTCAACAAATTCTGGATTTTCAGGCAGGAAAAAGCACACAATATATGTGGCCGACCGATGCGGGAAGATGGAATTCATTCGATGATCCCCAACGGCAAGACGTGATGCCTACCGGCAATACCGACTGGTTAAAAACGTTATTTGGTAATAGCTTTACCCACGAGCATTCATTGAGCGTAAATGGTGGAACGGATAAAATACAATATTATCTTTCTGCGAATTATCTGGACCAAGGAGGTCTCTTGAAGTTTGGAGATGATAACAAACAACGCTACTCCTTTACTGCAAAAATCAATGCGGACTTAACCAAATGGTTGAAAATAAGCTATAGTATGCGTTTTAACCGGACGGATTATGAAGCTCCTTCATTTGCCGGAGGCGATATCAAAAGTAATGTATTCTATTTCGATGTATGCCGCTACTGGCCTGTCATTCCGGTAGTAGACCCAAACGGATTCTATACTGTCGAATCCAAGATTTACCAATTAACAGAAGGAGGCCGATATAAATCACAAAAAGACGTGATGGCACACCAGCTTGCTTTCATCGTGGAACCCATCAAAGACTGGAAAATTAACGTAGAATTGAACTACCGTTCCAACTATAATTTCAACCATACCGATTATCAAACCGTTTATGGTTATGATGTGAGTAAAAATCCCTACATTATTGCCAATCAAACTTCCAGCGTTACAGAATATGCTTATAAGAGTAATTTCTTCAATCCGAACATCTTTACCGAATACGGCAAATCATTAGAAAGCGGGCACAACTTTAAAGTGATGCTGGGTTTTCAGAGCGAACTATTCAAACAACGTGATATTACCGCTTCCCAAGACGGTATCATGTCGGAAGTGGCTACCTTGAACACCACGCAGACAAATGCACAAAACAGAGGAGGGTACTCCGAATGGGCTACAGCCGGCTTCTTCGGACGTGTTAATTACGACTACAAAGGACGTTATCTGGCTGAAGTAAATATGAGATATGACGGCACTTCACGTTTCCTTCGAGATAACCGCTGGAATCTGTTCCCATCATTCTCCTTAGGATGGAACATGGCCCGTGAAGCATTTTTTGAAGATCTGACCGATTTAATCAGCACATTCAAGATACGTGGTTCATGGGGTGAATTGGGCAACCAAAACACAGATAACTGGTATCCATTCTATCGAACTATTGATATTAACAAAGACCAATGGGGCAATTACGCACTAGGCAGTTGGCTGGTAAATGGCGTAAAACCAAATATTTCCAAAGAATCTGCGCTGGTATCTTCCTTACTGACATGGGAAAAGACGCAAACACTGGATTTAGGTTTCGACTTATCTATGCTCAACAATCGTTTGAATGTAACATTCGACTATTTCCAGCGTAAATCTAAAAACATGGTAGGCCCCGCCCCCGAACTACCCAACCTCTTAGGCATTGCCGTTCCCAAAGTAAACAACCTCGATATGACTTCCAAAGGTTGGGAAATACAGGTGAACTGGCGCGACCAGATACGCGACTTTAAGTATGGAGTTACCTTATCTTTGTCAGACAATCAAGTGGTTATTGATAAATACCCCAATCCGTCAAACACAATTTTAGATAAAGACAATAATAATACGTATTATGCAGGTGCTCACGTAGGTGATATATGGGGATTCCAAACAATCGGCATCGCAAAGACCGATCAAGAGATGAAAGATCATTTGGCCGGTATGCCCAATGGCGCACAGGATGTACTCGGTTCCGGCTGGGGAGCAGGTGACATCATGTATGCGGATTTGAACGGTGACGGCCAGATCAGCAGAGGTAACAAAACACTGGCTGATCATGGTGATTTGAAGAAAATAGGCAACAGTACACCACGCTACAACTTTGGTTTGAATCTGGATGCCGCCTGGAAAGGGTTCGACCTTAAATTATTTTTCCAAGGAACGATGAAACGTGATTATATGCCGGGGAGTGGTTCTACAATGTTCTGGGGAGCAGTAGGCTACTGGCAAACCAACTTTTTCAAACCTCATCTGGACTATTTCCGCGGAGAAGATACGACTAATCCGCTAGGAGCTAACCTGGGTGGTTATTATCCGCGTCCTCTCGAGAATGATAGAAACCGTAATCCACAGACCCGATATTTGCAAAATGCGGCTTACTGCCGTCTGAAAAACGTTACTTTAGGTTATACATTACCTAAATCTTTGACAGAGAAATTCTGCGTAAACAATCTGCGATTCTTTGTTTCAGCAGAGAATTTATTTACTATTACCAGTCTGGCCGATACGTTTGACCCCGAAACTGTTGGCATCGGCAACTGGGACGGATGTACCTATCCGCTATCCAAGACTGTATCATTCGGTTTAAGTGCAACATTTTAAATGATAAACGATTATGAAAAAACATATTAAACTTTTGACAATAGGAACATTGCTATTGGGCGGACTGACCGGTTGCAATGATTTTCTCGACAGGGAACCACTGGATAAAGTAATTCCCGAAAAATATTTTGCATCCGAAAGTGATCTGGCTGCATACACAATCAATGCTTACCCATTTGAAACAGTGACCGATGCGTATGGCATCAATTTCTTCGGCAAAGATAATGATACTGATAACCAAGCCAGTGGTGACTCACCGGCCTTCTGGATACCCGGGCAAAAGAAGGTGCCGTCAGGTGAAGGCGAATGGGACTGGAGTAAAATACGAACCTGCAACTATTTCTTTGATAATACTTTACCGAAATTCGAAGCCGGCACTATTACCGGCAATCAGGATAATGTGAAGCATTATATCGGAGAAATGTACGTGATCCGGGCATACAATTATTATAAATTACTGGTTTCTTTAGGAGATCTGCCTATTATCACTACTGCATTGCCCGACATAGAAGAGACCTTGGTGGAATCCAGCAAGCGCCAGCCGCGTAATAAGGTGGCACGCTTCATTCTGGACGATTTGCAAAAAGCAACAGAATTGTTGCTTGATAAAAGTCCCGGTGGCAAGAATCGCATCAGCAAAAACGTAGCTCACTTGCTACGTGCACGCGTTGCCCTCTTCGAAGCAACTTGGGAAAAGTATCACAAAGGAACAGCTTTTGTACCCGGTGGAAAAGGATGGCCGGGTAATCCCGCAGATGTAAGCGGTTTTAATAGTGATGCAGAAGTGGCTTATTTTCTTGATGAAGCAATGAAGTCATCAAAAGTGGTAGGCGACTATATCGTCGGAAAACTGGCAGACAATACCGATACCCCCGAAGGTATGAACGCCAGTCTGGTTTCCATCAATCCTTACTACACCATGTTCTGCGATGAAAACATGGAAGGATATGATGAAATACTGATGTGGAAACAGTTCAAGGAAGGATTGGTAACCAGCAACTTGCAAATGGAGTTGGCACGCAATGGCGGTGGTTCCGGATGGACTCGTGGCATGGTCAATTCATTCCTGATGCGCAATGGGCTTCCCATCTATGCAGCCGGTTCCGATTATAATCCCGATTGGGAGAAAGAAGGAGTAAATTCCACTTTACAGAATCGTGATTCACGCATTGTTATCTTTACCAAAAAGCCGGGTGATGCCAACACTGAAAATAAAGGTGATGTGAATTATTACGGTGATGACGGAACTCCCAGTTATTGCTCAATCCGTTTCATTTATGGCGATAAAGGAAGTTTGGCAACAACCGGATTCATCATCAAAAAAGGCAAACACTACTCCAGTCACATGGCAAATGACCATAGTGCGGGAACATCAGGTGGTATTGTTTTCCGTGCGGCAGAAGCCATGTTGATTTACATGGAAGCTTCGTATGAAAAAAATGGTAGAATCGACGGAACAGCCGACGGATATTGGAAAGCTTTACGCCGACGCGCCAAAGTGGACGAAGACTATAATAAGACAATCGCTGCAACACAGATGAGCGAAGAGGCTAAAGGCGATTTCGGTGCTTATTCTCATGGCCAATTGATAGACGCGACGTTATATAATATCCGCCGTGAACGCCGTAACGAACTTTGTGCAGAAGCTTTGCGCTGGGAAGACTTGAAACGCTGGCGTGCATGCGACCAGTTGATATCCAAACCTTACCGTGTAGAAGGTATGCTATACTGGGGAAGCAACTATGAAACGCAACTGGCAGATTTATGTAAAGTAGATCCGGCAGAAGGTAATATGTCCTCACCTGATTTAAGTAAATATATTCTTCCATACGAAAAAATCACGAAGAATAATCTGATTGCCGGGCAGAAGGGATTCCTCTTTACACCTGCTCATTATCTGAATCCGATAGGTATGGCTGTATTTCGTCAGACAGCCTCGGATAAGAATGATTTTACAAGTTCAGTCGTTTATCAGAACCCGGGATGGAAGATTGAAGGCGACACCGGCGCACAACCTGTAGAATAATAAAAAGATAAAAGAACAACTCTTTGAGCTTACAAATATATCGACCTTAATATTATATATCTGTTATCTTTTTATTTTTATAAACTTCATTGTCTCGCTTCAGATTAGGTAGAACTGCGGTCAATCTAATCCTAAGTTAGGCAATGAAGTTTTACATTCGCATGAGTTCTCGTTCAACATCCTCTGCAGATGTATAAAAAGTCTTTGTGATTTCCATAGTCACCCAACAGAGATTATCCGCAAAATTCACTACATTTGTATTTGCTTATCTGTCAACCGGGCTAATCAAGTATTACAATTACTACACTATCCGATTGATAATATCTAACTTGAAACAAAGGTGTATATGAATACTGACTTTACAAACTTAACAACAGAAAATCTTTCTAATGAGCATTTATGCTGCATTATCCGCAGCAAAAAGTCTCATCCTGGTATTGAAGCAAAACGGCAATGGCTTTCCGACCGGCTGAATGAAGGCCATGTCTTTAGAAAGTTAAACGCCAAAGCTACTGTTTTTATTGAATATGCCCCTCTTGAAACAGCTTGGGTTCCCGTCATCGGCGACAACTATTATTATCTGTATTGTTTATGGGTGCTAGGTAGCCCCCGAGGAAACGGATATGGGAAAGCATTAATAGAGTACTGTATAGCTGATGCCAAAGAAAAAGGTAGATCCGGCATTTGTATGCTTGGGGCAAAAAAACAGAAGAGCTGGCTTTCCGACCAATCATTTGCAAAGAAATTTGGTTTTGAGGTGGTTGACACTACTGATAACGGATATGAATTGCTTGCTCTTTCTTTCGACGGAACAGTACCGCAATTTGCGCCAAATGCCAAAAATCTGAAAATAGAAAGTGAGGAACTGACGATTTATTATGATATGCAATGCCCCTACATCTATAAATACATTGAAATGATCAAACAATATTGTGAAACAAATGATGTCCCTGTTTCTTTTATTCAAGTAGATACGCTACAGAAAGCAAAAGAGTTACCGTGTGTTTTTAATAATTTTGCAGTATTTTATAAAGGAAGTTTTGAGACTGTGAATTTGCCACCTATCGACTATTTAAAAAGAATACTCAAAAAATAAGAAATACAATCCTGACTTTTCCCATTAATTATCAGGATTGTATTTTATCTGCTTCATTAAAAAGACTTCTCATTTGCCATCTTCCACATATTGAGAAAAGAGGCTTTAGTGATTTCTACGACCTTATCCCAATTCAATCGGTCAGCATGATCGGAAGGCTGGTGATAATCAGGATGCCCGTCCGTATGATACCAGATGATCGGAATACCTACTTTGGCAAACGAACCATTATCACTTCCTCCTATCGGATTTTCCCAGGCGCGGTAATCCGGTTCCAATTGCAAACCGTATTTTCTGATATCCTCTTTCAACCAATCCTCAAAGACCGGATGGGCGGCTGTATAAAAATAAACGACCTGTTTAGGCTGTTGAGGTTTGTTATTACGGCCAATCATGTCAAAGTTCAGATAGCCTTTGATTTGAGATAGGAAAGGACAAGTTTGTACAAAATATTTAGAGCCAAGCAGTCCTTTTTCTTCTCCATCCCAAAAAGCAAAGATTACATTTCTTTCGGGTTGCTGTCCACTGGCTAAAAAGGCTCTTGCTATTTGCAGCACTGCCGATACACCGGAAGCATTATCGTCAGCACCATTGTATATTTGGTCGCCATCGAGTGCAGGATCAATACCTAAATGGTCGAAATGCGCCCCCACAATCACATATTCTTTGGTATTTTTACCAGGAATCATTCCCAATACATTCCTCATGGAAAGCTTCTGATGAACTTCCTGTTTCAGTTTAACTATGGAATCAGGATGCACTTCCAGACGTCCTTTTTTCTGACGTTCTTTACGGTAAGCATCAAAAGGCTGGAAATAGCAGTCAGCCAAAGGTGATACTCCCATCCATTGAAGTAAGGAAACAATATACTCCGAGGTCACACGTGAACCATGAAAACCTGCCTCACGCCCTTGCAATTCATCACTAGCCAAAAAGTTGATAGTAGCTTCGGCAGAGGAACGGTTGATACTCTGCAACCCTTTTTCTACGTTAGTTTGGGCAGATAACAACAATGAAAAATTACACAAAAAAGAGAGAAGCAGAATGTTTTTCTTCATGATGTATATAAGATTTAAGAAACAATCGTCCATACTTTACTTATTTTCAACTATCCAGTTTTTATCATTCAAGATATTTCTATTACAATCATCTGCTCCCGGATTATCATTAAAAGAAATCCGATATTGCCGGGGAGGAGTCGGATAATAAATAGCAGGTTCCAGCACTTGCCCCAAGGAATCAAACAGTGTATTCAAGGCATCCTCATCCAATTGATTCGAGTGACAATAAAGATGTTCTAACAGACTTCCTTGCGGTACCATTAAACGAGTTAGCTGATTATGTTCACAACGCAATTCACTAATATTAGAGTTATCGGACAGATCAAGTTCGGTCAATTTGTTGTATGAGCAACTTAATTCCCTTAAAGAAGGGCAACATTTCAATATATCAGTAATTGATTGGAAAGCACATCCTTGTATCAATATCGCAGAAATTGAAGTCTTCTCGTTCAATTCCAGATGTGACAATACTTCATTAGAACTCAAATCAATATCGCGCAATGCCGGCAAGCTTTTAAGGGAAAGGGAAGAAAAACCATTATAAGAACAATATAAACTTTCCGCTTCCGGATGACTACCAAACTCTATTGAAGTCAATTTGGGATTAGAATAAACTTGTATAGATCGCAATCGGAAACAATCCTCAATCTCCAAATGCTCCAAATCAGCGAAACTACCGATATTAATACTTTCCACATTAGGACAGAAGGTATTCAAGTCCAATTCGCGAGTATCAGAAATGCTATTCAAAGCCAGTGATTTCATTCGCGGCATATTTCCCAAATAAAGATGACTCAAAGGAAGAAGCAAACCACTTATATCGATAAGCTGCAGCTCTTCAGCCCAAATCCTCACTTCATATAATCCTTTATTTCCATATCTATATACCACTCCGCCACTCATTGAAGAAGGATCTTCTATTTTCTGTATACGACCGTTTCCCCAATCTATCACCATTCGTCCCCCACTTGCTACAATGTCCAACTGCCGCCAGTCTCCTACAACATTCACTGTAAAGCGAATCGTGTTTTCATCTGTCAATGCCGGAAATTCAAAATCATCTCCAAACACTCTGTTATCCGTATCTTTACAGGCAGCAAGGGTAGTGAATAAGATAACCACCCACATACTCCGAACGAATAATATACTCTGTCTTTTCATCTTATATTTGAGTTAGTAACATACAAAAGTACGAAAGAAATAGATAGCATACACGATAGAATACAAATTTATAAGTAACTTTGCACAAATTTGATTCGTAACTGTTATATTGTCATGTGGATACTTATTATAAGTCTGGTGTTGCTGGGTGTCATTGCGCTGATAGCCGGAATTATCCGCAACAAAAGACTGCAAAAGAAAATAGAAAAGGGCGAACTGGACCGTATGCCGGAAGTGAAGGAAGTAGATGTGGAATGCTGCGGACAACACGAAGTATGCGAACGGGATAGCCTGCTGGCAGCTGTCAGCAAAAAGATAGAATATTACGATGACGAAGAACTGGACCAGTTCATTGGCAAGGCAGGAGATGCGTATACAGAAGAAGAAACAGAAATGTTTCGGGATGTATTGTATACGACACTGGATGTAGAAGTGGCCGGATGGGTACGTAGCCTTCAGCTCCGTGGCATTGAACTACCGGATGATCTCAAAGACGAAGTTTTTCTGATTATCGGAGAAAGAAGAAACATAGAAGTAAAAAAGGCAGATGACAGGTGATGTGATGGATTTACTACAATATACATTCTTTCAACACGCCCTATTGGGAAGTCTGCTGGCAAGCATTGCCTGTGGGATTATCGGTACATATATTGTAACCCGCCGCCTGGTATTTATCAGCGGAGGAATCACTCATGCTTCTTTCGGAGGGATCGGGTTAGGATTGTTTGCCGGAATTTCTCCGATACTCTCGGCAGCCGTATTCTCGGTATTATCTGCTTTTGGCGTCGAATGGCTTAGCAGACGGAAAGATATGCGCGAAGATTCTGCCATTGCAGTATTCTGGACGTTAGGGATGGCACTCGGAATTATGTTCAGCTTCCTGTCACCGGGATTTGCGCCCGACCTGTCGGCTTACCTCTTCGGCAATATACTGACCATCAACCAAATCGACTTATGGATGCTCGGCATATTGGCACTCATACTGACCGGATTCTTTTATCTGTTTATCCGCCCTATCGTATATATTGCCTTTGACCGTGAGTTTGCACGTTCGCAAAAGATTCCGGTAGAGATTTTTGAATATGTACTGATGATGTTCATCGCACTGACCATTGTAGCCTGCCTGCGAATGGTAGGCATCGTATTGGCCATTTCTCTTCTCACCATTCCACAGATGACAGCCAACTTGTTCACCTATAGTTTCAAGAAGATTATCTGGTTATCAATTGGCATCGGTTTCTTGGGCTGCCTGGGTGGATTATTTATTTCTTATCACTGGAAAGTCCCTTCGGGAGCTTCCATCATATTCTTCTCTATCTTGATTTACGCCGTTTGTAAAATCGGAAAGAGTTGTTGCAGGAAAAAGTCATAATAATAGATAGTATATGGAAATCAAAATTCAATCACTGGAAAGTATCCATGAAGCAGCCCGTGAATTTATCGCTGCTATGGGCGACAACACTGTATTTGCTTTATACGGAAAGATGGGTGCCGGCAAAACGACATTCGTCAAAGCACTTTGCGAAGCATTGGGCGTAACGGATGTTATCACTTCTCCTACTTTTGCTATTGTCAACGAATACCGTTCGGACGAAACCGGAGAGTTAATCTATCACTTTGATTTTTACCGCATCAAGAAGCTAAGCGAAGTGTACGACATGGGTTACGAAGACTATTTCTACAGTGGCGCTCTCTGCTTTATCGAATGGCCGGAACTGGTAGAAGAACTACTTCCGGGAAATGCCGTAAAAGTAACGATTGAAGAACTGGAAAACGGAAATAGAGTAATCAGACTATGACCGGACAATATATCGTACAAGGAATCTTTGCGCTGGCAGGAATCGTCTCCCTGCTGGCGTCATTGCTGAACTGGGACTGGTTCTTTACAACGCGCAACGCACAAACCATTGTCCGGAATGTAGGACGCAACCGGGCAAGGCTCTTCTATGGAATACTGGGAATTATCATCATTGGAATGGCTGTATTCTTCTTTGTGGAAACACGGAAAGCCATAGGAGGATAATATGTTTTTAAGAGAATCCTTTTGTTTTCTTCCCATTTTTTACTATTTTTGTATGAAAGGAGGATAGAAAAGTGAAAACAACCAATGAATATCTTACAAAAATTCGCCAATTCAAACAACAGTTTGCCGAGAAATATGGAATTATTTCTATTGGTATTTTTGGTTCTGTTGCCCGTGGAGAGCAACATGAAGAGAGTGATTTGGATGTTTTTGTTGAACTAAAGGATCCGGACCCTTTTATTATGTTTGATATTAAAGAAGAACTGGAACGTATATGTAACTGCAAAATAGACCTCCTTCGTTTGCGTAAAAACCTCCGTTCACTTATTTCCCAAAGAATAGCAAGAGATGGAATATACGCTTAAAGAAGAAAACATCTTCCTCCTTTAAAAGAGACAGTTGAACAAATTATAAAAGACTTATCATAGTAGTTGTCGTGACTTCATCTCCAGATACTTATTAATCACATCAATCGAAAGATTCTCCGGTGTAGTTAATAAAGAATAGATTCCATGTTGTTTCAAAGTAGATACAATCAGCCGCTTCTCGTAAGCGAACTTTTCTGCAATCACGTGACGATAGTAGCTTTCCGTATCTTTTGCCGGTTGGGCGATATATTCCTTCAAATCGACATCTTCAAAAAAGACTACGAGCAAACGGTGTTGGCGGTTTAGTTGTTTCAGGTAAGATAATTGACGGTTCATTCCTCCTATGCTCGAGAAGTTAGTATATAGTACCAGCAGGCTACGCTTACTGACATGTTTGTTCAAATGAACGCAAAGAGCCGAGAAGTCTGTCTCCCCGAAAGTGGTCTGCTGGCTATAAAGACTTTCCAGCAATGTCTGCATATATCCCGGTTGCTTGGAAGCAGGCACGAAAGTATCGAAGTGTTCATCGAAAGTCACTAATCCGGCTTTATCTTCTTTCCGCATGGCAACATACGAAAGCACCAGCGAAGCATTAATTGCATAATCCAGCAAGGTCATTCCACGGAAAGCTTGCTGCATCACTCTACCTTTATCGATCACATTATAAATCTGCTGTGAACGTTCGTCTTGGTACACATTCACCATAAGTTCATGCCGGCGGGCACTTGCTTTCCAGTTAATCGTACGGTAATCATCCCCCTTTACATACTCTTTAATCTGCTCAAACTCCGTATGATGCCCAACCCGGCGAATACGTTTTATTCCCAATTCTGTCAGATTATCACTTATTGCCAGCAATTCATATTGATGGAGCATCAGATATGACGGGTACACTTTGATATCCAAAGGTTCTGCACAAGTATAGCGCCGGGATATAAAGCCGATTTTTCCGGTCACAAAAACTCTGATATGACCGAAAGAGTAAACGCCACGATGAGTAGGTCGAAGACGATAGGTAACTGTTTTTCCCTCGTTTGCTCCAAGCTTCACCTGAAAGTCGACATCACGTTTCTGAAAGATAAAAGGGATCTCATCTATGATTTCTAAAGATACAGGATGCGGATAACTACTTTCTACTCGAATACTTACTTCATTTTCGTCGCCATTAGAGAAACGGTCGGCACACTGACGGAAAGCACGGATTCCACGAATACGATAAAGAGAATATACGTCTGCCAGTACCACCAAAAGCAAGACAAAGAGTGCCCACTGCCCGATAACAAAGAACGGAGCAAAAACATATCCGCTACCCAACAACAGGATAACCAGGACAAGGGCAATATAGAAACGACGAGTTAGAAACAAATGATTTATGAATTATGATTTATAATTTCTTCAACTTACAATTTACAATTTACGTACAGTTTATAATTTACGATTTATGATTTCTTCGATTTATGTTATGAATAGGGTCAGACATCCAACGCGCAGCCCAAATCATAAATCAGAATTCATAAATCATAAATCTTTTCATTTCGGGACTTCCACTTTATCAATTAAGCGTTGTGTCACTTTCACCGGTGAATAGCCTTCCATTTCAGCTTCCGCAGTCAGGATCAGACGGTGCTGAAGTACATAAGGAGCTACAAACTTGATATCTTCCGGTGTCACAAAATCACGTCCCTGCAAAAGAGCATACGCTTTCGACGATTGCAGCATGGCTACAGATGCACGTGGAGAAGCTCCCAAATATACAGCTTTACTGGTACGGGTCTGCTGCACAATCAATGCGATATATTGGAGCAACGTGCGGTCTACAAATACCTGATTCATAAAAGCACGGAGCGACAACAGTTCTTCTTTGGTAATAGCGGGAGTAATGTCGTCCAACTTCACCAATGCGGCATTGGTATGATGACGTTCCAAGATATTCACTTCCTCTTCCAATGAAGGATAATCCATCGTTATCTTCATCAGAAAACGGTCGAGTTGTGCTTCGGGAAGTTTGTATGTTCCCTCCTGCTCTACCGGATTCTGGGTAGCCAAAATCGTATAAAGATCTCCCATCCGGTGAGTCGTTCCATCAATACTGATCTGGCGCTCTTCCATTACCTCAAACAAGGCAGCCTGTGTCTTGGCGGGAGCACGGTTGATTTCATCGACCAATACAATATCCGCAAAAATCGGTCCCTGATGAAAATCAAAACCATTCGTTTTCATATTAAACACAGTCGTACCTAATACGTCACTCGGCATTAAATCCGGAGTGAACTGAACACGACTGAAGTCTGCATCAATCAGACGAGCTGTCAAACGGGCCAACAGTGTCTTCGCAACTCCCGGAACACCTTCTATCAATACGTGTCCATTCGCCAAAATTGCCGTCAGTACCAAATCCACTGTCTGCTCCTGCCCTACTATGACGGAAGCAATCCGGTCTTTCAACTCTTGTATCTTCTCGGAAAAGAGAGTTAAATCTACTCGCTGTTCTGTATTCTCTTCCATAAATTTCTTCTTTAGATATGATTGATTATTTCATTCATTTTATCGATATATACCTTCATCTGCTCCGCATCAATAACACGTCCTCCGTAAATCACGGGTCTGACTTCGCGGATAAATTTAGCAATCTCTCCGGCATCCATTCCGGTTTTTCGGGCAATCCGGTGGAAAGAGCGTTCATCGTCGGCCACTTCTTCAATATCCACTTGAATCTCTCTCCGAAGTTCTTCGGCTAAATAGGAAAACTTCTTGCGAACTAAATCCGCATGGTCTTTCTTCTGAAAGTAAAGCGTGCCTATCAGTTCGGTAAATTCAAGAGATTTATTGGCCGGCTCGTGAATAACAGGGATCACCCGTTGCCGCCTCTTCGCTGTGAATATCATAAAGAGCAGGATGGTAATCATCGTAAGATACAAAGCCCAACGAAGCGGTTCATGTGCCAGAAAATAACGGAAAGGTGATTGCTGCACCTGTGCAGTTTCTTTCATGTACCCCTCCGTGCGAACGATAGGAAGCTTCCCCATCTGCGACAACAAACGGAAGATATAGGTTGCATTTTTGCCATCCAACATTCCGTAATTGGTAAAAATCAAAGGAGTGGAAACTAAAATAACTTCTCCTTTCCCCCACCGACGGGACATCGCTACAGGCATATAAACAAGACTATCCGTTGTCAACGAGTCCACCTCTGTTTCATACCGGAACTCATTCGACTCAAAAACTCTTTGTGCCAACACCCTTTCCGGAAGTGAATCTCCCCAAAAATAAGAGGAGCATAACTGGGGATAAAAATAGAAAGTCTGACGGGGATAAACCGTCGAATCTCCTATCCAATGCAAGCTATCTTTTTTCAAAAATGAAGTTGCATATTTCTTCAAAGCCATCGGACTGAAGTAAGAATAGTAAGACCTGAACTGCAAGGTATCTTCCAAATATCTGCCGAACAAGGTACTCACCAACATGATCTTATCTCCGCGTTCCGCCATTTTCAACAGAGCGTTTACATCGACGTCCGACAATCGCAAATTATCAGAGATAACCAATATACCTTTGCGTTGCGTCGTATCTTCCTGCTCCAATTGATAGAGACTCTTCCTCGAAAAAGTGTACCCCTGTGGCAAAGAAGAAGACAACACACTATCGAACACTGCACATCCGAAAGGTTGCTCGTCATGATGTCCGAAAGTGGGCTTCCACACAAAATTCTTCGGCAAATGATATTCTATTGCAAACATGATGAATAGAAAAGCGACAATAAAGACAATGAACCAGCGACTTCCTTTCATGAAACGCCTCCTTTCCCTATTTCTTCCTGCAAGGCCTGCATTACCCGGAAGAGTTCTTCCGTTGCCTCAAAGTTGCCATAACGTACCCGCAGGAAATGATTGGTCAGTTGCCTGAAAGCCGGTAGCCGGACTTCATTGATATACTGGGTAGGCGTTTTATAAAGTTGCCAGTCAATACGTTCAGCGTCACTAAGTTGTTTCAAAGTTTGCAGATAGAGCAAACGTACTGCTTCCCGGTAATTCTGACGGGAAAGCGCTTCCGCAATCCCTCCCGGAAAATCTACTCCGTAAATGGTGTCTTCTTCAACTGTATAAGGCAACGCATTTTTATGCGAGACCATAAACAATTCCGGACGTTTCCGATAGACGAACCAAACAATCAGCAACAAAAGAAGGATGGCAATACATACCAGGATAAGCCCTGAATACTCTTCAGCAAAACGACTGCCGAATATCTTACGCATCAATTCCCCAAACTGTCTGCTGATCCACTCAAAGATATTCATCTCCGGAGTAATCAGTTCACGGTTATAGTTGTATGCCGGATCAGACTGCCAGAGGGCAATCTGCGCCGTATCACAGACTAATGTATCAGCCGGGGAAGTGAGATTCATTTAGTTGAGGTCTGTTTTAGAGTTTGTCAAAATTATCAATATCACTTTCTACCGTTATGCTGTCTACCACTTCCGATGCATGACCGTACTGATAAACCAGACCGACAATACTAAATATAGCCGACAAGTAAGAACCATACAACATTAGGATAGAGAACAAATATTGTGCGAAGTTCAGTCCGACCGATGAAGAGGTTGCACCTCCGTCACTCATAGTAAAGATCATTTTCACAATATAGATTACATACCATGGTATAGAAACAATTGTCTGCAATACGCTGGCAATGAGTCCCATTACAATTAATATCAGAAAAATTCCACCCCAGGTTGCGAATCCCAACCGGAATGTCTTTGCAAATGCCTCGCTCAACGAAATGTCTTCAAATAAGTAGATGGGAGACATTAATACCAAAGGTATCATAAATGCGAATAAAAGCGGAATGGTCAGAATGAGTGTGAAAGGTGTTAACACAGCCAATAGAACAACAAGGATCACCGCAAAGAGGAACAAGAAGCCACAAGCAATCCCCATCAGAAACAGCCTCTTGACATTACGGAGCAGCAACGGTTTTATATCGCCAAATACAATTCCGTTCAGGCGTTCTTCCCGTTCATTGTACAATCGCACCATCGCATAAATCAGGGAAGTCAACAGCAAACCTCCCAAGCATAAGAAGAAGATTACTCCCGCATAATTCAATGCAAATGAGGGTCCCAGGGCAGCCAACGGATTCTCACCTATTCCTCCTGAAGTCTGCATGGCACTAAGATCTGTCATACTTCCCATTAAACCACTAAAGTTAGCAGCCTGAATTAAGCATATAGGGAGTATCAGATAAGTTGAATACTTAAACAATTGTTTCCAATTCTCTTTTATAAAATCAAAAGAAGCGTTCAACTTCTCACCGAAAGGACGTTTCACATACATCGCAATCTTAGGTTTCTGTGATTCCATGTTTTTTTCTATTTGGTAAATAAATATAGTAGAATATAATAAATGCCAGAGAAGTGAGTATCACACCGAGCCTCAACATATCGGGAAGTTCTGTGTGACGGGTAATAAAACCTTCTATAAAGCCTGCCATAATAAATACCGGAACAGTGCCGATCACTATTTTCAAGCCTCGCTTCGCTCCTCTTCTGAAAGATTCCAATCGTGAATACGTGCCGGGAAACAACCAACCGTTGCCTAAAGCTAATCCGGCGGCGCCGGCCACGATGATCGCCCAAATCTCAAGCGTCCCGTGTAGCCAGATAGCAAGACTGGACTCCCATAACAAATCGTGCTGATAAAAGAATGTTTGAAAAGCTCCCACCATGATGCCATTGGAAAGAAGCATATATCCTGTACCGAAACTGGTCAGCAATCCCATGGCAAAACAGTTGAAAGATACCATCACGTTATTAAGCGTAATGCCTAGAAACATCGGTACTTCAGAAGAGCCGTTATACACGGCCATCGGCTCACCATTGGCTATATTGTCGAGTGTCATATCTACATAACCGTTTCCTAATATCAGCCGGACAAAATCCGGATCATTCGCTGCTGATAATACACCGATTAATGCACTGGCTACAAAAATCAGAAAGGAAGTCAGTAATTCGCGGCGTGCATCGTGCATGGTTCGTGCCACTTCCTGTGTCCAAAAGGTTATAATGCGTGTCCACTTCTCTCGTTTATTCCGATAAATCTCGTTATGTAACGCTGAAGCCAGATTATTCAAATAAATAGTAATACGGGAAGTCGGGAAATGTGTTTGAGCAAATGCCAGGTCAGCTGTCAAGTCCGTATATGCATCGGCCAGTTGATCGGGAGACAGACTTGCCGCCTGCTCCACAACCTTCTCTGTCTCCTTCCATTTTTCAATGTTCCGACGAATAAACGTTACTTCTTTCATGCTTTTCAATAGATTTCGGATAAGTTTTGTCCGAAACCGGAAGCAAAAATAAGAGAATTATGATATATTTGCAACGGAATCCTAAAAATGTTTAACCTGAAATGGCAGAATCTACGATAATAACCGGACAATTCGTTCGTATCAGCCAAACGCCCGCCAGTATCGGCGAACGACTGATGGCTTTAATCATCGATTATTTTCTGATCGGGCTTTACATCTTGTCTACTATTACACTCTTGTCTAAATTAAGTATACCGTCAGGATTCAGTTTATTCTTTTTTCTGTGCATCGTTTATTTGCCTATTCTCGGTTATTCTTTTCTTTGCGAGATGTTCAATCACGGACAGAGTTTTGGAAAGAAACTCATCAATATCCGTGTTGTAAAAGTGGACGGTTCCACTCCCAGCATAGGATCTTATCTGTTACGATGGATTCTTTTCCCAATTGATGGTCCTATCACAAGCGGCCTGGGACTTCTGGTCATTTTATTGAATAAAAATAATCAACGGCTAGGAGATCTTGCTGCCGGTACGATGGTGATTAAAGAGAAAAACTACCGTAAGATTCATGTTAGCTTGGATGAATTCGATTATCTTACCCAGAATTATCATCCGGTATATCCACAATCGGCTGATTTATCACTCGAACAAGTGAATGTAATTACCCGAACACTGGAATCCAGCGAGAAAGACCGGGCAAGACGTGTCACGGCACTTGCTAAGAAAGTACAGGAATTGCTTTCCGTTACTCCTCGTGACGGTAATCAGGAAAAATTTCTTCAGACTGTACTTCGCGATTATCAGTATTATGCATTGGAGGAAATATAACCAGAATACGCTGTTTCAGGCTATTCAGGCAAGGGATTATTCTCACCATAGTGAGAATTAATTCTCATTGCAATGAGTATTTTTTCTCATCGCAGTGAGAACTTTTTCTCATAGGCATAAGAATGTTTGAGAAAAAACACCGCACAAAAAAGGGGTATACTCACAGAGCACACCCCTTATCTTAATTTTATCTGCAATGAGACCGGACGTCGTTTAGTCCACTTGTCCCAGAGAGTTTCCGTATTCCATCTCTCCCTGAACCACAAAGAGGACTTCTTCAGGATCATATTCTCCTACTTCATCCTTTTTGGCTTCTTTTACAATGTAAGCCACAACCTCTTCCAAATCGATGTTGACATAACCATCTTCATCGGGTTGAGCGTCGAGAATGCCACTTTCAGAGTAGTACTCGTCGATTAAATCGAGAAAATAATACAATTCGTCGTCCGAGAACTTTTCCTTCAGTTCTTGAGGCAGATAGTTTTTGATAAACTCGATGGTCTTTTCATCATCGGCATCTGCTAATAAAAAATCGTCTTCCAGTCCCATTTTTTTTAGTATTAAGTGATAAGTATTATCGACTATAAAAGCTTCTTTACTTTTTCCGCAAATACAGGTTTAGCAACTGCACCTACCTGTTTGTCTACTATTTCACCGTTCTTGAAAAACAATACAGTAGGAATATTACGGATACCATATTCGGCAGCCATATCACCATTTTCGTCTACATCGCACTTACCGATGATTACTTGTCCTTCAAACTCCGCAGCCAATTCTTCAATGATAGGAGCCACCATCTTACAAGGGCCACACCAAGGAGCCCAAAAATCTACAACAACCGGTTTTCCTTCTGCAAGAACCTCTTTATAGTTGCTGTCTGTAATTTCTAAAGCCATTTTTTTAAGTATTAATTATTAAACGTTATTTCGTTAGCTTATTCTCGCCACAAATATAATCAATTTATCCTATTGTGATAGACTTTAATTGGAAGTTTTATAATAATCATTGAGAATCATCCATTTACTGGAAAAGTCTAATTTCATCCCTAAAAATGAACCTTAAATAATTAACTATTATGGTAAATATGAAGCAATGACAAGCATATCATTCAGATATCAGTCAACTATCACTGAAATAATAAATCAATCCTTTCTACAACAACTCCCTTATTCTTCTGATTTCCGATATTGTACAATTCCTCTCGAAGTGAAACTTGAACAAAGTCGATAATCTTCCAATCCAACGCAATACCATTATTCTCTTGTGCAGAAGCCGGATACCAATAAGGATTCACTCCCGGCCAATCCTGCGGTAACATAGCCGCCTTAGTCGGTACAAGGTCGGATACCGGAATCAGGATATCCGATGCGTCAGCTTTCAAATCAAACGCAGCACCATATCCTCTTCCCTCTTTATCGACAAAATTGCAAATGGCTTTATCAGTATTGTTCAATCCATAAGCGCGAATACGAATATAGGCAGGAGCCGTCTTACTTTTACTCCGACAAGTTATCCGATCACCTATATAATGGGAAAAAGTCACATCACAAGGAGCTATATAATCTTCCTTTTTCTCCAAATCAGGAACAGAAAGCTGAAAGGCAGGCAGCAATTCCGGTCCTGATACTACCGAACTGAATTGTGATTCGGGGCTCCTAAACGTGCGTGTACGACGGATATGCTTCCAATTGTCCTGTGGTCCTAAAAGAGACAAAGGAGTTGTTTCGTTTATCAGACGCATAGCGTAAGTAGCTTGTTCATAATAGTCCCACCGTTCAGGAGTGCACTATGTCTTTTCCGGACACAAGATTGTATCATCTCCCGTCTCTATGCCGAAATGATACTCATAATCCCCCTTAGCAAGCCAGCTTATATCGGCTTTCGCCGTGTATAAGAAACCGTCTTCCGCCGTCATCGGTATACGCTTGCATCCCCAGGGCTTCAACATCAGATAAACATCTACCTGTTGAGGACGTTTGGGGCCGAACACTTCACACCGGAATGTCACTTCCTTATCAGCAGTAAACTCCGAGCAGGTATGATTGGCTATTTTCCACTCTTTCATCGGAGTCTGATAGAAATCTTTGGCAGGAAGTTCTTCCCTGCTAACTATCTTTCCGTCTGACAGCAGATATTTTCCGGGCAATACAACCATTTCAGTTTCCAAACCGGGAAGCTGTATTTGAATGTTCCGTTCATTGTACGCCGATTTTCTTGACACCCTGTGTTTATTCAGCATTTTATAAGGATCATCTATATCCATTATATCAGGGTAGATTTCCAGTTGCCAGGTATTATCATCCTGTTTGTCAAGAAAATAAATACCTGTTCCCGAATAACGGACTACCGGAGAAGAGCCAACCCCGGCAATATGCTTCAATGTTGCCGGATTTTTGGGACGGGTAGACGTAGTATTTGAATAATAGAACATATCTCCGGAGTTCAATTCACTCAACTGTTCATCGTAACTCACCCGGAAATCGCCGAAAGTCTTGTTATCCGGATAATACCCGAAGTGTTTGCCACGTGGGATACGACGCATCACTTCAGCGGCAATCATACTGCTTACCGCCTTTGAAGGAGTAAAGACCATATTGAAAAAATGAGTCTGCCAGCCTAAATTCATCGGAGCTGTACGCAGCATATCATAAGAAAAGATGGCAGCAAACTGGATACCGCCCCTACGGAACTCACGCGCCATAGCCGGGAACATAAAACCGGAAGCCATATCCGTTACGTCAAATTCATAAACGATTTTTGCTTTTCCGCATAAATCGGGATGAAACATCTGCTCGTAACGGTCTACGAACAACAAGCCGTTTCCTTCAATGGAATAATTGTTATTCAACGCACTCGGATACCAGGCATGAGTAGAACCTTGTATATCCGATTTCCGAATAGCAGGAGCCACACAGAAGTCTTGGCTGACATTATAGAAAGTCAACTTCTTACAACCGGTACTCCGGATTGCCTTGCACATCCGGTTGATATAACGCACCATACCTGGAATGTCTTCCGGAAATTGGGTAGGTTCGTTGATTAGCTCGACAAACAATATGTTCGGCTCATCCTTCAGGCAGCGACCAGTGTAAGGATTACGATGATTGAGCAGTTGCTTCATGTAATTTTCCTGTGCACGAATAGCTTCCTCGTCGTGTATAAGTGTATTTTTAGGATAATATTTGGCCAGACCGGTATTTGTCGTATCACTCATTTCCGGCCATTGTGAATTATAGGTCACGATAGGGCTAAGCAACATATAAATATCCCGTTTATCCGCTTCGGCAATCAGATAGTCCAACAGATGGAGATGTTCGTTCTCTTGCAGATTACCCTCACGATCCGTATTCTGATAGTCTCCCCAAAAGCAGAGACGTAATCCGTCCCAGTTCATTCGCTTGAAATGTTCCAGGTCTTCCACAATCATTTGCTTGCGTTCACCGCCCACATAATCTGCCGCACGAAAATCGCACGCGGAAGGCAGGCAATAATTGGCACCGAACAAGGCTACTTCCTCACGGCTTTCCGTCCAACGTATTACACCTTGTTTGTCCATATAGACCTTCTCGGTACAATATCCCATTGTGCCGAGAAGAATTATTAATAATGTAAATAAGCTTTTCCTCATGATATTTATGATTATGATACTAATTTCAGGGCTACAAACCCATTACAAATTGTTCTCCCCAATGCATTAACAGATTATGACCGGCATTATTAAGATGAGCATTGTCATCTTTCCCTTGAAAATAGCGTGACCGAAAAACCGAGTCATTGGGATTGATACCACTAGTATATGCGGCATTTAAAACTTTGACGTCATTTTTACGGCACATTTCCTCTATGATGTTTATTGTCGCCGGAAATCCTTCATACGCTACATTCCAGGGAGTGACCCAACCAATTTTGGCACCGGAATACTTCCTTTTCAACCCTTTCAGCAGTTCATCCAAACGTTGGCGCAACACTTTTTGCCGGTCAATATCTCCGTTTACCAAATATGCATCATTATGACCGGCAATGATGAGTATATAGTCAGCGTTTTCCGGAATAATACTATATCGCTTATATAATGGTGCGCCATATATACTGTCACGCTCGAATGCGATACTGTTGCCGTTTTGTCCGAGATTCTGATACTTCATGCCATGCTTTGTTGCCAGTTTATAATGCCAAGTCTCTGAAACCGGACAACCATGGTTATACACATAACTATCTCCAATAACGCACATCGTTTTTCCTTCAAGCGTTTTTTCCTTCATATAACTCACTGCGACCGGTGATCCATAAGGATTGATGTCAATAGTAAGATAATCCCCCCGATATGATACTTGAAGGTTTTTGCCGTCCTGAACAGCTTTCATGCATCGATTCTTTTCCATTCCGGTAATCTTCAAGGTGAGTGGCATACGGAATACTTTACAGTCCAGACCCAAGGCGGGAGTAATTATAAGGGTATTATTACACCAACGGGTTGTCAGAGTGACGGCATTCCGTTCTTTCACATAAGCTTGTATGTTCGAGAAAGTGTCAACCCATACCGAGTCTTTCTTGAAAGCAAGTTCACGGAAGAAATTCCATAGAACCCACGGTTCATCCCACTGGTCCCATGCTGTATAAATCCCGTGAGTCATGGTCACACCCCACCGCCTGTCATTAATAAGTTGACGTAACCAAGTATCTATTGATGCCGCAGTGCAACCTGAATTCCGTTGTCCGAGTCCGAACTGTTCAATGCGTGCCCCTACCTTCTCTTCCTCGCAGACAGCTCTCACCTGAGGTGTCGTTGCATTGAAAGGGTAAAGGATGCTTGTGGGGTTTACTCCTGTCTCGGCCTTGATAATGGAGTCATTCTTTCTAATTTCCAGCAAGAGAGTATGCCTGTCAATTGCCGTCAAGTTAGGATGACTCCATGAATGGTTACATATCTCGTGACCGTCAGCCACCATGCGCCTACATTCTTCCCAAGTGAGTCGAGGGGCAAAATGGTCATCAATATCGCACATATATTTACCATTTATCCCGAACGTGCCCCGAAGTGCATACCGATTCAAATGAGGGGCTACTAAAGTATAATGTTCCTGGATACCATCGTCAAAAGTAAGGCTCACTGCGGCTTGACGATCACCCAAGAAATCAGCAACACTTACTGTTTGTGACTTGACAGAAAGAGACAAGAAAAGAAAAAAGATTGTCATGCAGAGAAACTGCTTATTTCTTGTTGCCAAGTACTCCGTTCTACAATCTGGCATATCGCTGCACATTTTTTTTGATTTTCATGATTAGATACGAATCAGTAGTTGAAAGTTCGGTTTCGATTTACATTCAACTACTGATTCACGTGAACTATTTATTTATCTCCACTTGATATTGAGGAATAATCTCCACGTTCTTAATTTCAAGCATCTGGTTATTTCCTTTAAAATCAGGAATAGCAGACTGGGGCAAATCTTGCAGACAAGTAGCATCCGAACGTAAAGGACGGAAATAGAACGACATAGCTTCTTTACTCATCATCTCTTTATGACGATTAAGACCAATCATCCATGGTTGGGCATGCCAGAATTCATCCTGTACCATCTTTCCACCGAGGAAGGCCATTGCCACATCACCCGTGTAATCTATCTTCATGAAGTATTCATTCACTTGCGGCGCGTGAACGGTATCACTGAAAGCTACGGTAATACGACGGGTGGTTATCTTCTCTACACGACATTCGGGGCTGACAGGCTGAACCTGTACTGTTTGTGATTGCCATCCTTTTGCCGAAGGATACAAGATATAATCAAAAGCGTTATTTCCAAGTTGTTGCAGGGTGATACCTTCTGCCGTCGGTAATACGGTAGCTGTCGTTATCAATAGTTGCCCATCCACCTTGATGGCATTGAGTGCCTGTTCATGATTCAGTGTCGTAATCTTTATTTTCTTACCGTTGCGGGGTGTGACAGTAATAGTACTTTTCAGACCGCTTGTGACAGCGTATTTAACCTTACCTTTGACGGTGCGGGCATCAAAACAATACTCCGGTTTCATACCTTCCGGGGCAAAGAAAATATAGTGGTCGATACCGTTATCATTGATTTTCATCAGAGGTTGTGCTGTAGCATAACGGAGTCTGGCACTTCCGAGCATCAAGTTGAATGGCAGAATCATGCTTTCATCTTTCGGCAATGTAAAAGTTCCCTGTTCAGGTATGCACAGTGTTTCATTCCGAAGATTCAGTTGCAATTGCAAACCGTCCATATCATGCCGCAATGTGTCATGATCCTGAAAGTTTATCATGAAAATAAATCCGCTGTCGTCTTTCATCCGGGCAGCGTAACGCAAATCGTCCCGATTGTCAGGAGTCATCTTGTCCCAACCTTCCGGTAATACGGTTTCCATGGGAGCAAGATTACTGCCGAAATCAGCAAGAAACGAATGGATGGTGCGCAGGTAACGATAAGACGGATGTTCCAATCCGAATTCACCAAGAGGAGCCTGGAAATCATAGGAGATTTTGGGCATCCCCATCGGTTCGTCCTGATAACTTCCTATATTATCCTGACGTAGCGGAGTGCTTCCTCCATGATACATATAGTATCCGATGCCGTTGCTTCCGCTACCGAGCGTACGAATCATCAACACCTGTGCTGCACGTGCCGTAACGATAGGCCTGCGCCGGTAAATCATCTGTATACCTGCACCCATTTCCGCACAGAACGAAGGGAATCGTTCCGCGTCATAACGCACCGGAGCATAATCAGGCACACGGTGTATATCTTTGAACATACAGAAAGGCGACATTCTCGGTTCTTCCCAGAAAGGATAGGTGTAGGCGGATGTCACAGGAATTGCTTCATTGTCAATAACAGCTGCGTTTCCCCAGCCGGTGGCTGTATAGAACGGAGTGATAATACCTTCTTCCTGTGCCATTCTTTTAAGGGTACGCATGTGTTCCTCCCCAAGTTCGGCGGTAGTGACTTTCTTATCCATTACACTTACGCCAATCATAGCATAGTCAATGTCATAACTTGCCACAGTAAAATCCAACGGTTCACCGGGATAATTCACTCCCCAAGGAGATGCAGAATGCTGCATCTCATTTTCCAACTGGCAGCCGATGATCGGACCGCCATCCTTATAATACAATCCTTGCAGTTGCCGGCCTATCTCTCCATAAAGTCTTTTTACATAAGAGAGGTATAGAGGCTGATTGCTGCGTACATCCACCGGACGGGCGAAAAGCCAGTCGGGTATGGAGCCGTTACGTATTTCACCGTGACAGAAAGGGCCGATACGTACGATGACCGGCATGTCATGCTTCTTGCAAAGTTCTATGAAATGGCGTAGGTCTTTATTGCCGCTCCAGCAGAACTTGCCTTCCTCTTCCTCATGTAATCCCCAGAAAATATAGGTTGGCAATACATTCACCCCACCGGCTTTCATCTTTACAATCTCCTGTTCCCACTGTGCACGGGGATAACGGGTAAAATGGAACTCTCCCATAACAGGTATCACAGGCTTTCCGTCGATAGACATATAATAGCTGTTTACGGAAATATTTCCACCCGATGGGTTACTGCCCCCCATCTTGAGGTGTCCCGTATATATAGTCTTCTCTTTCACCGGAGCGGAAAGCTCATAAATCTGCTGTGCATGAAAAGTGGTTGCATATAGAGCAAACGCTAAAGCTGCATAAATTTTCTTCTTCATAATATGTGTTTTTAATGATGTAATTCTTATTTAATCAGAGTCAATACTTGATTCGCAATTGTTTCCATTCCTTTTACAGTAGGATGCCCGCTTTCTTTCTCGATTCCTTGCAGTTGTACGTATTTTATTCCGTAATGTTCGCAAACAACCTTGGTCGATTCCACAATCTCCGTTTTCAAGTCATCACTGATGATAAAGTAAAGCGTCACATTGGGATAATGCTCTTGAGCCAACTCTATCAATTTAGCCAATGCAGGACGATAGGTATACAGATCGGCACGCTTGAAATCTTCATATTTGTACTCACCGATAGGAGTGTTTGCCCAATTGTCATTGATTCCACCGAAGATGAGGATGATATCAGGATTCCCCAAACGGGGAACCCTTGTAATAAATGAACGGTCGGCATAGTCCTCGTCATTATATCCCGAATAGGATACAGTAGCCCCGCTATAGGAGTCGTTTGCTCCCAACTTGAAACCGGCTTTCTTGATGACCTGCCACCACCACGTCTGTTTCACATTCACTACCCCTGTCTTAGACCAATCGGTAGTTGTGTAATACGTTTTATTGGTGTCCGGTATATACTTCTCAAAGGTAGAATATGAATCGCCCAAGACCGCAACAGTCGGTCTGATACTTTGCGCTACCGCATTTACCGTAAACAGGCAGGCAAGGATATATAAGAATATATATTTCATGGTTTATCTACTTACTACTATTTACTATCTATCATAATTATTTTGCTTGATAGCCCCTTTGGACTCATCAATGAAACTCTGCGGAATCCAGAAACGGTTGTGTCCTTCGTGTACATTGAAGTAGCCGCGTCCTTCGGATTTATTAATGGCATCAATGCGGTTATTGGCATATTCCACATACTTTCCAAAGCGAATCAAATCTTGACGGCGAAGCCCTTCGAGATAGAACTCATGACCGCGTTCCAGAAGGATGGCTTCATTGAAGGCTTCACCGGAAGCTGTTTGAGCGTCATCCAGTTCCGACAATCCGGCACGCTTGCGTACACGGTTTACCAAACCAATGGCTTCCGTTGTAGGACTGCCCTCATTACGGTTGATACACTCGGCAAGTGTCAACAGCACATCAGCGTAACGATAGATAACCACGTCAATGCCGCTTTGCCCGTCTTTCATATCCGGATCCATACCGTATTTCAAGGGTAGTGCACCCTTTGCCAACTGACTGCTATTTGAGCGGTCTATCTTTTCTCCATTTTTATTCGTATAAGCAGTCACTACGTTTTTCAGACGCAAATCGCCTTCTTCAAATGTGTCATAAAAATCCCAAGGCATTACATAGCCACCCCAACCGGTTGCCTTTTCAGCCCAAGGATAATCGGCGGGAAGCACTTCGGCAGTCATGTAGTTGGAGTACCAACTGGCGGTATTGTTGCAAGCCAGTTGCAGAATCACTTCATTGTTACCTATTCCCTCTTTGGAGAAGATATAGTTATAATCAGGTTGCAGGCTATACACACGTCCTTCCATCTCCAACAATTCGCGGGCTAAAGTTTCCGCTTTATCAAAGTAGCCTTTTATCATGTAATATTTCAACAGAATCATACGTGCCGCCCCTTTCGTCATACGTCCGCGTGCCTCCGCCACTTCGGGCAAATCACGGATTGCATCGCGCAAGTCCGTTTCCATCATCGCGTCATATTCTTCTTCCGTCAGACGGGGAAGATAGACAAAAGTCTGCGGGTCGTCTAACACCTCATCCGAAGCCACCGGCACAGGACCGAACATATCATAAAGGTAAAGCCCCATCCATCCGCGCAAAGCCTTCGCTTCACCTGAATAAAGCGCTTTTGCATCTTCACTCACCGGAGAGTTTTCAATACGACGAATGGTATTACGTGCTTTCGAAAGAAAATTATAACGCTCGAAATTCGAATAAGCATGATTCTGAATACTACCTCCCACAGTAGCATACCACTGCTGGAAATAAAGTTCATCCGACTCCCACGCCCAACAACACCAAAGCACATCAGTCGTCATATCACCTATTACTTGATATCCCATATAATCCGCTGAATAAACAGCTTTGAAATCACCGGGGTTAAAATCATAGTAGAGCGAATTTACCGCCAGTTTCAAGTCAGTCTCCGTCTTAAAGAAGTTTTCCGGAGAGATTTCGGTATAGTCCAAACGTTCCAGTTCACAGGAAGTCATTGATAACAGCATCAAGGCTGTTGCTATATATTTCATTGTTTTCATACCCAGTATATATTAGAATTTCACATCCAGACCAATAGCAAATGAAGACTGATTCGGATAAGCTCCGATACCGTTTCCGGTTTCAGGATCCATTCCCTTATAAGGAGTAAATACGGCCAGATTGCGCCCCGCGGCATACAGCCTGACTGAACGAATCTTATTCTTGAACCATTGGGCGGGGAAAGTATAACCGATTGACACATTATCCAAACGCAGATACCAAGCCTTCTCAAGGAAGAAGTCACTCTTCTTGGGGTCAACGCCCGAAGAAGCCTCCGCCACACCCGGCAATGTACCCATAGGATTGGCAGGCGACCAGCGGTTCTTTACCTCATCCAAGACATTGACGCCATACGTAATGTCTTCAATTCCATAAATGGACTGCAACTTGATGTCGTTCACCTTCCATCCGTTCAGAGAGCCATACAAGTAAATGTTGGCATCCCAGTTTTTCCAACGGAAAGTATTGTTGATACTGAAAGGAATCGGGGTACTATTTGCCAGTACCACCATGTCGGCTTCATCGAGCACGCCATCTTCTCCCGTTGTCCGGATATAACGCCCTTCACTATCCCGCATCTTTTCGCCTTTCTCATCCAGTTGGTAACCATTCAAATCCTGATACAGAATAGCTCCGGCACCAGATTTCTGGAGATGGTTGTAAGTCCGATCCATCTGAATCAGGCCATTCGTCCTGTATCCGTAGATGTTGTCCCATCTTTCCACATAGTCCTGATAGACAGCAGGAATGAAGTCCGGATCACGTTTCGTTGTGTGATTGCGGTAATAGGAGAAATTGATGTCAGTAGTCCAGCCAAAGTTCTTATTGTCGAAATTTACACTGTGGATACCGATATCTATACCACGGGCACGGTAAACTGTCGCCGAATTGTAATCTATCGTCTTCACTTCCTGATAGGACATCAAATTTTTCTCCAGAATGACATCCTTACGCAGACGTTGGTAGAGGTCGACAGACCCGGACAAACGGTTGTTGAAGAAACCGAAATCAATACCGAAGTTATAGTCGGTCAGTGTCTCCCATTTCAATTTATCATTGCCCAGTTTGGAGATAGCCATACCGTTTACCAAGCTTCCGTTAGGTGCAAATGCGCCTTGTGAAACTTTATAATAGGTATTGATACCGGTGAGGTTGCCCGCATTACCGGTTTGCCCCACACCTGCGCGGAGTTTCAGGTTGCTCAACCAACCGATATTCTTCAGCCAGTTTTCTTCATTCATACGCCAGGCTGCCGATACTCCCGGGAAAGCGCCCCATTGATGCTCCTTTGAGAAGTTGGACGAACCGTCTACGCGGAGATTCACAGTCAAGATATATTTGGATGCCAGCGAATAATTCAAACGTGCAAGGAATGAAGCCATTTCACTAGCTCCCTTATATGAGCTGATAGTCGGTTTTTCCTGCTCACTTGTCCCGATATTGTTCATCAAAGAGCCGTCGTATGGGAATTGTGAAGCGACGATACCCATCCCTTCCCAAGACGACTTCTTATATTCAAAACCAGCCATCAGGTTCACGTCATGTATTTCATTGAACACTTTCGTGTAATTGGCAATCACATTGAACAGGTTCATTTGCGATTTCGCATTTTGCTTGGAAGCCTGACCGTCCACACTATATCCCTTTTTGGTCGTGGTGGGAATGTATTGGTCGGCCTGCACATCTTTCATATCGAAACCGACAGTAGCTTTTATCAGCAAATCTTTGATTGGTCGGAATTCCAGATAACCACTGACAAAAAGGTCGCGGCTCACTGTCTGGTCGGTAATATCCAATAACGAAACCGGATTCGGGTAGACATCACGAATCGGATTTACGGAATATTTACCCTCTTCATCACGCACCGGTACGGTAGGAATAAATGTCATAGCCGAGTATATCAACGCTGAATTATCATTTCGGGCATCACCCAACGGTACATCGTGATACTTTATCTGTGAGAAAGTGGAATTAATACCGGCTTTCAACATACGGTTGATAGTCTGGTCAACATTCAAACGTCCGGTAATACGGTTCATCGAATTATTTTTGGCAATTCCCTGGTGGTCATAATAACTCAATGAGAACAAGTATTTAGTGGCGTCCGTACCAGCAGAAACCGAAAGATTATGTTCATTAACGACGCCTACACGGGTTACTTCATCCATCCAGTCTGTTCCGTCGCCTACGAAATTAGCAATCTGCCCATCAGTATATTTCTTTTCATCCCCACGTCCCAGTTCATCAAACACTTTATTCTGTTCAATCATAAAATCACGCGCATTCAGGAAATCCGGCGCATCCTTAATATACTGGAAAGCAACCGAACCGGAATAAGAGATGTCGGGCTTACCTGTTTTTCCTCGTTTGGTAGTAATCAGAATCACACCGCCCGAAGCATCCGAACCGTAAATAGCCGCCGCGGAAGCATCTTTCAGAATATCAATTGTCTCGATATCATTAGGATTGAGATTAATCAGAGCATTGTCTTTCTCGCCACCACTATATGCTGTTCCTGCTGTCACTGTTTTTGTTGACAACTGCGGCACACCGTCAATTACAATCAACGGACTTTGTCCCGAAAGCCCACCACGAATAGAGATATTCATCGAACCGCCCGGATTGGCACTGTTTTGTGTGATATTCATTCCTGACGAACGTCCACGCAACATGGAACCTACTGAAGCTGATGCAGCCGTTGGCAATTCATCGGCTTTTACGGAAGCCACCGCACCGGAGATACTGCTCTTTTTAGTCGTACCATAGCCGACTACTACAATCTCATCCAATGTTTTAGTGTCTTCTTTCAGTATAAACTCCATCGGTGTAGCGGACGCTTTCTTCTCTTGAGAAATGTAACCGATATACGAAACGGTAATCGTTGCTCCCGAGGGTACGTCAGACAGGCTGAACTTACCGTCCAAATCGGTAATGGAGCCATTGGTAGTACCTTTCACGACTACACTCGCACCAATAATAGCTTCACCAGCCGGGTCTTTCACCAGTCCCTTCACTTGGATATTTTGTGCCATCAGTGAAATAGCCAACAACAGGAAGGTAAAAAAGAATCCTGTCCTCGCACATATTGAATATATTGTTTTCATAGTTGTTCTCTTTTTATTCTGTTACTTTCTTGATTGTAGCCCAAAGAATAGCTGTATCGAAGGTGATTTGCACTGCACCGTCATAGTCGCTTGCATAGCTTGCCACACTGCCACCTGCGCTTGTAGTATCTTCCCACCAGCCGCATCCGGTCGCATCGCCCCAATAGCGGAGAACATATCCCCAGTCGGACACACGGGCTGCATAGTATTGGCGCGTACTTGAATAACTGCCGATTTGGTGCAAGGTAGAGGTATAACGATATCCATTGCGCGCCATCTCTGTAGCAGGCGTACCCCAATCGGCAAAATCACTGAAGCCACAGCCGGACACGGTGAGCGATCCTGTATAGGTTGTCGCTGAAGGTTCCAGTTTCCACATGCTATAAGTATGTGCCTGCAAATCAATCCAAACACCATAATAGCCTGACTCAGCCACCGTAACAGGTACCACATAATCATTATTATTCATCAGTTTTGAATTAACGTAAGGACTTACACCGAAAAGGTCACCGTCCATCGTTTTCTCAGCCGTAAAATAGATTTGGAAGTTCGCCTTGTCAGCATAAATTTTTCCTTCATATTGGTATTCTCCCTTGCGGGTCATCGGTGCATAGTAGCCGTCAAGGTAGTCGTCAGCTTTCTCCGAAGCATTAACCACCCACATTACAGGGTAATCTTCAAATGGTTCTTCCTTCTCTGCCAACATAACAACAACCGTAGTAATGACAACAGTTTCATTGCCTCCGGCATCCGTTATAGTCAAAGTGACAGGAAATTCTCCCGTAGTAAAATCAATAGTACGTTTCAATTCTCCATTACGCCCGGTTACTTTTACCGTCTCATCTATTTGCATACTGGGGATTTGAAGACGAATATCTTTCAACTCGCGATCATCGGTGAACTTCACATTCAGACTCCAACTTCCTTTATTTGCGGCTGCATCGAAATCTACTGCTATCCGCGACGGAAGTTGGGTTTGCATAATCGGACTCTCCATATCAGCGACATAAGTCAGCAGCACATTTTTCTTGCTTTCCCGACCGTCTACGTCACGGATAGTAATCAATAAATATTCTTCAAAACTAGCGTTTTTCGGTACAATGAGCCGATAATCATAATTAAAGACTTTGGGCTTCTGCCCGCCCAGTTCATATACTTTATGAATCCCCCATTGTTCACAACTTAACGTGACGCTTTCCAATCCTACATAATTAGATGCGGTTCCTGATACCAAAACGGTGTCACCGGGAAACGTCTCTATCTCATCACTCATTACATAAAGACCGGGAGCCACATCTTCCTTATCATCATCGCAACCGACAACAAAATATATAAGTGCCAGCAACAAACTGATTTTTCCGAATCTACTTAAAATATTCTTCATGGTATCTTCCTTTTAGTTGTTATATTTGAATGCATCCAATACTTCCAATCTATTTCCTTCATAACCAAACAAGGTGGTATTGCTTACATAATTCTTGGCACCCAGTTCCCATCCCATGCCTTCCACTTCGATAAAGATAGGATCCCAATAAAGAAAACCAAGTATGCGGCAGTCTTTCGCTTGCTTTATTTCTTTTATTTGTTCAAGCATGAAGTTTTTCTGTCCAAGCGGGGAAAAATCCAAATACGGCCCGTTGTCCGACAGTTGCCCCTGAGTTCCGTCAGGCAAAGTCTTGTCCCAGCTATATCCAGTTTCCATAATTAAAATATCCTTATCAAATTTAGCTGTGATATAATCCGCCCATTCACGCATTTGTGCTGCCGTATTTTTCGTCCAGAAAGGATAATAAGAAGTACCGATTATATCATATTTCGTATTTCTTTTTTTCAGTTCACCATAATACCAGTTATACAAGTCTTTATCTCCGGCACCTGCCGAGTGAATAATGACCTTTGAATCCGGTGATACAGCTTTCACCGCATCATAACCTGTATTGAATAGTTCGGAAAGCTGCGCAAAATTGTCACAACTTCCATCCGGATATAACATGCCGGCTTGTACTTCATTACCCAACGAGACAAATTCGGGAGTCGTCCCCTGTGCTTTCATCTTATTCATGAAATCAAAGGTAAAATCGTAGAGTGCTTTTTTCAGTCCATCAAAGTCGAGCCCTTCCCATTCATGAGGTTTGTTCTGGTCTTCTCCATTTGTCCAGTAATCACTATAATGGAAAGTCAACTGTATCTGCATACCGGCTTGTTTGGCTCTTTTTGCCAGCCGCAAAACATCTTCCGGCCCTGAAATACCTGCGGGCAAACGGTTGGAAGGAGAATAGTCCGGATTTCCCGGGTCATTGTACAGACGGAGACGGACAATGTTGAAACCATTATTCTTCAATATTTCGATACAGTCTTTTTCTTCTCCGTTTTCATAGAATTTGCCACCCATCTGCTCTACGTAAGTCAGTTGCGAGATATCACCGCCTTTCAGCAGATTAAATTCCTTTTCTGTTTTCTTCAAACGCAGTCCGTCAAAGCGACTCCAGTTTGCTTCAGCCGATTCGCTGTGGATTTCAATATCACATTTACCGCCTTCCACTTTTATCCCGCGTACATAAGAGCGAACCCAGGTAGAAGGAGATGCTTGTAATGAAGTCATTTTCTTAGTATCAGTGCCGGCTGCCACATAACAGGATATTTGTCCTCCGGTACTTTTATAATAAAATTCAAGGTCATAAATACCATCTTCCAGACCGTTGACAGTCTGACGGGTAGATACCGTATACGCCGAGGTTGCTCCATACTGTAAAGCATAATTGCCTTCACATCCCCCTTGTACCACTTTCGCGGCAGAATAGTCCCCGCTTACTGTCCAGCCTTTAGGAGAAGCTGTTTCGGCAGCGTCTTCTTCAAAACTTCCGTTAGGTACTTTCACCACTGTAACAGCAGGTTCGGGGTTAGCGACTGCTACCGGATCGTCCGAACAAGCAGCCGTACTGCACACAATGGAAAAGCTAATTGCAATAAAGCCTGTAATTTTCATGATTAAACCGTTTTTAATATTTCTCATGTCATTGCTATTTAAGGTTTATATAAAAATAAACTTGTGACGATGCTTTAAAATAAACACCGTCACTAAGTTGTCCTATCCTATCAGGCTTCTGAAAGCCTGAATACCCTGATGATTAATGTCCAATCTTTCGACCTCACTTAATAACCGGAGGGATTTCTCTTTCCGGTTCAGTCCCCAATATCCTAATGCCATCATATATTTGCAGTGAATTACGTTTCTTATCGTCAAGTCATCCTCCCAAATCAATAAGTCGGGTAGTGACACTGCAAAATAATCCATTTTAATCTTGTCAAACAAGTGTTTTTCTCCATAAGAAGTCAATTTATGAAAGCGGCCGTTAGCCTCATCCATACGCCCGAGTTTCAATAATGCCAGACCTTGATAGAATATTTTATCAGGTTTCGCATCATTGTAGTACATGGCGGCAGCCGGTTCGGTAGGTCCGATGATTGCCTGTTCCCAACATTCCACAGCCTTGTCATGTTGTCCCAATCCTTCGTAAGCACAACCCAGGAAGTAATAAAAATCATTCTCCTGTGCACCATACAATTTGCCTTCACCAAGATGATGCGGATATTCCAGACATTCTTCCAATAATGATATTGCTTCTTTATTCTCACCGGCAGTTAATGCTTTCTTTGCCAATTCCACACGAGCCAGTTGATATTGGGCAGGCACTTTTCCTTCGCCACCCTCCCAGGGATGGAAGTTATGTGCATCCAATACCGTTTTCGCCTTTTCGTACTCTCCTGTCTGATTCAACAAGGTGATTTCTTCCAGTATCAGGTCATCACGCTGCTTAATAAGTTCAGGATATTGTTGCAGGAAAGCTAGGCGCTCTTTGTGCGAACGACGGACACGCTTGTAAAGTTGATCGAGTTCCATCAAGATACGTGCATCGGTTGTGTCAAGGCGGAAAGCACGTTCCATACATTCGATGGCTTTCGCTTCCTCATTTTTCTTGTTGAAGAATGCCAAAGCCAGGTTACGCCATACGGTCGGAAAGCTACCGTCCAGTCTTGCGGAAGTTTCCCATGCTTCCATAGCCAGGTCGTACTGGCGCTTGTCGTAATACAGATTACCCAAATAGTAAGGAGCTCTTGCATCGTCCGGATTCTGTACCATGGCACATTGCAAAGCAAGAATTGCTTCCAAACGGTTGGGAAAACAGTAATCGGGGCAAGCTTTGACTGCATCGGCAAATGCCTGTTTCACTCCGGAAAGTCCCCCCTGGTGCAGACACCAGCCCAGATAATAGTAAGTCATTGGTGTAACAATACCTTCGGCAATGGCTATATTCCATAAGGAAGCAGCTTCCTGCCAACAACCTGCGGCACAATAGTCAAGAGCTATTTCATCATAGTTGTGAGGTTCTCCACGCATCATCTCTTTCATGACAGACAATTCGTCGACTACGTTCGTTATCAGATACTTCTCATAACGACAGCCAAAGTTGAATTTATCAATAGCCAATGAGTCTTCAATCAGTTGCAGGGCTTCTTCGGTTCTGCCCATCCGGCGGAGAATAGCAGTTTTCAGAGCGCGGGCTTTATGATTATGCCAGTTGCGGATAAGCGAACGGTCTATTTCGTCTAAGGCATCTTCCAAACGACTTTGCATGGTAGAAATCTGCGCGCAGGCAAAGTATCCCGCATCCTGCCAGGCGGCATTCCAACAAGATTTATAGAAACGGTCGTAAGCCTCATTGTATCGTCTCTGGTATTTCAAGGCAAGACCGAGATTATAGATCGGTTCTCCGTCGTATGGATTCGGATTACGTTTCTGTAAGGTCTTTACGGCTGTAAGCAAGTATTGCTCCGCTTTATGGAAACGGCCTTTACGGATATACCATAGACCAAGCGCATTGTTATTACGCACATCAATCGGATCACAGCGCAATGCTTCTTCGTAGTATTCTACGGGATTGTATGTGGCGTGTCTGTACTGTTCCAAGTGTAAGCCGGTCAGATAAAGCTGTTCAGTAGTCTTTATTTCTTCCGGGAGCAGGGCTGCTTCAGCAGCGTCGGGAATAGGTTTCACTTCTTCCGGTTCTGCATGCCAATAAAGTAATTCCCTTCCGTTTGCCGTGATTTCAAGAATCAGTTTGTCGAGCTTCTCACCATTCACATTTACCGTTTCATCCAGCAATTCTTCCGGAGTGATAGTCACTTCCTTGCTATAATATATTTTCCCGTCTTCACCTTTCAAGACAACATTTACCGTTTGGCGCGAAGTAGCAAATATCTTGAAGCGAACGCTGTCCTCCCCTTCCGGTTCAATATTCATCAGCAAATCCCTGCTGGCATTCTTCACCACTCCCAATTCCCGGTAAGGCAGGAAATATTGAACGAAGCTCTTTTCTTCGTAAGGTTGGAGCCAGGTAAAGTCCGGTTGATTTTCGGTATAGACACCTGCCATCAGTTCAATGTACGGCCCGTCTTCGTCCGTCAGGTTGCGGTCCCATGCGCGGCCAAAGTCGCCGTTTCCCCACGTCCACTGTTTCTTGCCCGGAGAAATGTGGTGGTTCGCTACATGAAGCATGCCGGCACGAGTATCATTCTCATATCCACCCTCAAAGTTAAAGCGGGAGTTGACAGCCATATAGGAAGTAGGAACCTTGATATTCTTATAGTTCGAGATATCTACTCCGGCAGAATAATCCATCTTGTAGTAAGTACCCGTTGCGATGGGGAAACTGGATACGGCACGCTTTCCATGGTCGAAAACGGCATTGATATCGGGCGGGAATACGCTCTGATAGTAGTCGTTCACCGCTACGGCAGGGTTTGCCCACCACAGGAAGGTCTGCGGTACTTCAGTACGATTGTAAAGTACTCCCTTGATTTCAAGAAAAGCATGTCCCGGACGAAGCGTAAAACCTGCCATTCCTTTCTGATGAAACATACGTTCCATTTCATTCACCCATACCGTGACACTTCCGTCAGCATTTTCCTCAATAGTCGTATCTACAGGCATGTAGGTGCTGGGGCGGTGATGTTGAGGCCAGTTAAACTCAATGCCGCCTGAAATCCACGGTCCGGCAAGCCCTACCAAAGCAGGCTTTATCACATGATTATAATAAATGAAATGACGTTCTCTAATTTTATCGTATGCCATTTGTACACGTCCGCCCAGTTCGGGCAGAATCATGACCTTAATGTATTCGTTTTCGATAAAAATAGCATTGTATTCCTTATCCACTTTCTCATCAGACATCGATTCAATCACAGGATAAGGATAGACCACCCCGCTACTGCCTTGATATACGCGTTTCTCCAAGAATATTGGATTCTTCTCCGGTTTGCCTACTTCATAAGTAGGTATAACCACCTTTTCTTTCCATGCTTTTACCATCGTATTATTGATTATAAATTTGTTTTTGTATTCGTTGACAAAGAGATCAAGAGACAAAGAGGGTCAGGGACAGGGAGATTTTACATTCTCCCTGCCTGATTGATGATGTTATCCAATACCTATTTACTTACTTGTTAATTTGCCAACCTGTTGTTTTTTTTATTTGATTAAATCCTTTTCCAATGCTTCCAGTGATTTGCCTTTCGTTTCGGGCAACGCACGGAAGAAGAACAAATAGCCGACAGCACAAATGACTGCATAAATCCAGAATGTACCACTGCTTCCCAAGAAATTATTCAGTAACGGGAAAGTGTATGTCAGCGTGAAACTACCTACCCACAAAGCAAATGTACAGGTTGCCATTGCAACGGCACGCACCCGGTTCGGGAAGATTTCGGCAAGCAGCACCCAAGTGATAGGCCCCAGGGACATTGCATAACAAGCGATAGCCAGCACAACAAGTACCACCATAAAGAATCCGCTTACCTCGAAGAAATAGCAAGTGCCGAGAATGAGATAAATGCCAGCCAGCCCTCCGGCACCCAAAAGCATCAGAGCGCGACGTCCCAAGCGTTCGACTGTATAGATAGCCACAAAAGTAAAAACTACATTCGCCACACCTGTCACCACAATATTAAAGAGAACATCTCCCAACGAATACCCTGCAGACTGGAATATCTCCTGCGCATAATTGAAGATTACATTCGTACCGCACCATTGCTGGAATACAGCCACAATAATGCCTAAAACAAGTACCTTGCGGAACGGACGGCTAAACAATAACCGCAATCCTCCTTCCGACTTCGAAGAACCGGTTTCTTCCACCAAGCGAAGTTCCTGATCGGCATAATCATCACCACCTATTTTACTAAGCACATTCCATGCTTTCTCTTCTTTTCCTTTCATCGCCAGCCAGCGGGGACTTTCGGGGATGAAACATGCCAACAACAAGAATATCGCAGCAGGGAAGGCAGCCGCCCAAAACATCCATCGCCATCCCATCTGCCCGTTCCATGAAGCACAAATATCCACAGGAGAAAAGTCTGCAGGAATAGGTTCTGCAATCAGCCAGTTAGTGATTTGAGCGCCCAGGATACCGAGTACAATCGTCAATTGATTTAGCGAAACGAGTTTTCCCCTAATTGACGTAGGAGCTACTTCGGCAATATACATGGGAGAAAGTCCCGAAGCAATTCCGATTCCGATGCCACCTAAAAAACGGGCTGCCAAAAACCAACTAAATGCGGAAAACGCTCCGGTAGCATAAGCTGAAGACAAGAATATGAAAGCAGAAATTATCAGGAGAGGCTTACGTCCATAACGGTCTGCCATCATGCCTGCCACCATAGCGCCAATCAAACAACCGAGCAAAGCCACGCTCATGGCAAGTCCCTGCATGGCGGGTACATCGGCAATATCGAAATAGAGTTCATAGAAAGGCTTCGCTCCCCCTATCACCACCCAGTCGTAGCCAAAGAGAAGTCCGCCCATCGCAGAGACTAAACATATAAAATAGACAAACTTTTTATTATAACTTTTCATACCATTAGAAGATTGATTAATTGATACTGCAAAGATAGAGCATGTCAAGAGCATAAAAAATAGAATTTCATTCGATAAAGATGGACAATCTTATTTTTTGCAGTTTATTTGATAGATAAGATACATTGTTATATATTTGCGCAGAACAGTCGAATCATATACTATGAGATTATGGTAAAGTTGAAAGATGGATTTACCGGAGAAAGAGCTTTAGTGCTTCCCCGCATTATCGTTGACAAAATGGAAGAAGACCCTCTTACCTCCATGCTACACATTACTGACATCGGATATTATCCGAAAGCCAAGCATCACTTCCGGGAACGGAAAGAGCCTATCAACCAGTATGTATTCATCTATTGCATAGACGGGGCCGGATGGTATCGCATCGGCAATCAGGAATATACCGTATCCGCCAACCAGTATTTTATCCTCCCTGCGGGAGTTCCCCATGCCTATGCTTCCGACAAATCGTATCCATGGACTATTTACTGGATACACTTTAAAGGTATTCTCGCTCCCTTTTACGCTCAAGAGGCAAGCCGCCCAATGGATATCCAACCTGAATCGCATTCACGCATCAGTACACGAATCAATTTATTTGAAGAGATATTCAATACTTTGAAGAATGGTTATAGTAATGAGAACCTGCGTTATGCATTCTCTATGTTTCATTTTTATTTGGGAACATTGCGATATATACAACAATTTCGCAATGCAACTGCAAATAATGATGCAGCAGAAGATGAAAATGTAAGCGAACTGGCTATTCATTATATGAAAGAGAATATGGAAAAGCATCTTAGCCTACAAGATATAGCCGATCAGATCGGATATTCTCCTTCCCACTTCTCCCTGTTGTTCAAAAAGAAAACAGGCCATAGTCCTTTGACCTATTTCAACTTATTAAAGATACAGCAATCCTGCCAGCTACTCGACACTACTGATATGAAAATTAATCAGATATGCTATAAAATAGGTATAGAAGATACCTATTATTTCTCCCGGTTATTCAGCAAAATCATGGGGATGTCTCCACGTGAGTATCGTAAATCGAAAAAAGGATAACAAAGATTGAAAAAATAGCACACAACTATATAAATAAAAAGAGACTATGTTTTCTACAACATTGTCTCTTTTATTATTTTTCTAAATTTTAAATTAACCTCCTTATCTTTGTTCCATAAAGAAATAGACAAAGCAAAATTCTTATTTCAAAACGCCATAAATCACCAATAATCAATTTATATGAAATCCCAGTTCCGGACGTTCCTTTAAATATGTTATTAAATCCCGCCCCACCGAAAGCTTAATCGGACGGGAAATCAAATCAATTGACATGTGGCTTACATCGGCATCATCCGTCACTTTAAAATACAATTCCGTATTTCCCGGATGTTCCTTAGTCAGAGTGGCAAGTTCAGTAACCAAAGCCGAGTTCAAGACTGACAGAGGAATGATAATCGTGATCTTCTGCACCAGTTCTTCTTTCACATCGGGAAGAAGCTCCATAGAGGTGATTTTCACTTCCAATTCATCCTGCCGCCATTGTTTGGCTTGACAGCGAGCCTTGATATACAAGAACGTTCCTTCATTGAGATATCCCTGATAAGTCACCCAGTCGTTTCCCCAGAATGGAATCTCGGTAGAACCGGAATAGTCCTCAATCTTGGCAATACCATACGGATTTCCGTTCTTGCTAACTCCACGACGAACACTGGTCACAATTCCTCCCATCGTTATTTCACGACCAACAAGTGCAGCTTTATCTTCCAAATCCGCCATCCGTGTATTGCAGACATGTTCCAATACGATAGAAAATTCATCCAACGGATGAGCAGAAAGATAGATACCGACCAAATCACGCTCACGATTCAGACGATCAAGATCACTCCAACGTTCTACACCTTGAGGAATTTCAGGAGTTGCAACATCAATAACGTTTTCACCACCGAACAAAGAATTGACAGCAGCTGCCTTATCTGCCTGATAGCGGTTACCATAACGCATCAATGTTTCCAGAAATACCTCACCTTTAGAATTTACAGCAAAATATTGTTCCCGTTTCAGTTCAGGAAAACTATCAAACCCTCCGGCTAATGCCAGACATTCCATATTCTTTTTGTTGCAGGCATTCAGGTTGACACGTTGCACAAAGTCGAATATACCGAGAAAAGGACCATTCTTACGCCGTTCCTCCATTATGCTTTGTACAGCAGCTTCACCTACACCTTTGACAGCACCAAGTCCGAAACGAATATCACCGTCATGGTTTACGGTAAACTTCAGGTTACTTTCATTCACATCCGGTCCCAGCGTCTGAATACCCATTGCTTTACATTCGTCCATCAGTTTCGTGATATCAGTAATGTTCGACAAGCTTCGGCTCATCACAGCAGCCATATATTCAGGAGGGTAATTGGCTTTCAGATAGGCTGTTTGGTAAGCCACCCACGAATAACAAGTAGCATGTGATTTATTGAAAGCATAAGACGCGAATTTTTCCCAGTCTGTCCAAATCTTCTCAAGCACTTTCGGGTCATGTCCATTCTTTCGTCCGCCTTCAATAAACTTAGGTTTCATGTGATCCAACTTGTCACGCAACTTCTTACCCATGGCCTTACGGAGTGCATCAGACTCACCACGAGTAAAGTCTGCCAATAAACGTGACAGAAGCATCACCTGTTCCTGATAGACCGTAATCCCATACGTATCCTTCAAGTACTTTTCCATTACAGGAATATCATACTCAATCGGCTTGCGTCCATGTTTACGATCAATAAAATCAGGGATATAATCCATCGGTCCCGGACGATAAAGGGCATTCATGGCAATCAAATCTTCGAATGTAGAAGGCTGCAATTCGCGCAGGTACTTCTGCATACCAGCAGATTCAAACTGGAATGTACCAATCGTACGTCCGTCACTATATAATTTATAAGTAGCCGGATCAGAAATATCTATCGCATCGACATCCACTTCAACATTACGACTTAAACGGATATTTTCAACAGCTTCTTTGATGATAGACAAAGTTTTCAGACCGAGGAAGTCCATCTTAATCAACCCAGTATCTTCAATCACCGAGCCTTCATACTGGGTAACAAGCATCTTTTCGCCCGTTTCCTTATCATCAGCAGTGCTGACAGGTACCCAGTCAGTAATATCATCACGGCAAATAATCGTACCGCAAGCATGTACACCTGTACCACGCACGTTGCCTTCAAGCATTTTGGCATACTTGATCGTATCCCGCAATAGAGGATCAGATGACGCTTCCGCTGCTTGCAATTCGGGAACATAAGCAATGGCATTCGGCAAATTAAGTTTCTTGTCAGGAATCTTGTCAGGAACCAGTTTACACAAACAATCGGATTCTGACAAAGGTAGCTTTTGTACACGCGCGACATCCTTGATAGCCATCTTTGTCGCCATAGTACCATACGTAATAATATGAGCAACTTTTTCCTGACCATATTTATTTGTCACCCAACGAAGTACCTCACCACGACCGTCATCATCAAAGTCCACATCAATATCGGGCAAGGAAATACGGTCTGGATTCAAGAAACGTTCAAACAGCAAATCATATTGGATAGGGTCTATCTTCGTAATACCCAAACAATAAGCCACTGCTGAACCTGCTGCCGAACCACGTCCCGGACCCACCGACACACCCAGTTCCTTACGTGCCGCATTGATAAAGTCCTGTACAATCAAGAAGTATCCGGGGAAACCCATCGTTTTCATGATGTACAATTCGAAGTTCATTCGTTCTTTGACTTCTTCCGTTAGAGGTTCACCATAAATTCTTTTAGCTCCGTCAAAAGCCAGTTTTGCCAAATAATCTCCTTCAAGTTTTATACGATAAAGTTTATCATAACCACCCAAGCGTTTAATTTTTGCTTTCGCATCCTCTTCACTTAATACCACATTACCATGTTCATCTTGAGTAAACTCGTCGAACAAGTCTTTTTCTGTAAACTTCTCCCGATACCCCTCCTCTGTTCCGAAATCTTCGGGAATGGCGAAAGTCGGCATAATAGGCGCATGGTCGATGGAGTAGTATTCTACCTTATCAAGAATCTCCAGTGTATTGCTCAATGCTTCGGGCACGTCGGCAAAGAGTTCGTTCATCTCTTCGCGTGTCTTCATCCATTCCTGTTTGGTATAAAGCATACGGGTAGGATCATCCAAATCCTTACCGGTACTCAAACAGATCAAACGGTCGTGCGCTTCCGCATTCTCTTCGTCTACAAAGTGAACGTCATTCGTACAAATCAGTTTGACATTGAATTTCTTAGCATACTCTATCAAATGTTTGTTCACATTCACCTGCAACGGATAACACTCATGATTGGCACGGGGAACAGTCGCTTTATGGCGTTGTAACTCCAGATAGTAGTCATCGCCAAACAAGTTCTTATACCATTGTATTGCTTCCTCCGCTTCGGCAAATTGCCCGGCAGTAATCCGCTTCGGCACCTCACCACCGAGACAGGCTGAACAAATAATAAGTCCTTCGTGATATTTTTCGAGTTCGCTACGGTCAGTACGCGGACGCATATAATAACCGCGCGTCCACGCGTGCGATACTAATTTAATAAGGTTGTGATAACCAGTTTCATTCTTAGCCAATACGATCAGGTGATAACCACTCTGGTCGGGCTTGCCTTCTTTCAGGTCCATGGTACGGCGTGCCACATACATTTCACAACCGATGATCGGTTTGAATAGTTTGTTTTCCGCTTCCACGATCTTAGCTTTGCAAGCAGCAATCTCCGCCTCTTTATCCTCGCACTCTATCGTGCCGGCCTCAATTCCTGCAATTCGCTTCTTCAGGTCCTTGACTTCACCTTTCGGACCGCTGTTCTTCTTATTGACGTAGTTCGTAAATTCCTTGATACCGAACATATTTCCATGATCGGTCACGGCTATACCCTTCATCCCATTCTTCATAGCTTTATCAACCAGACGAGCTACGCTAGCCTGACCATCCAACAAAGAATATTGAGTATGGACATGTAAATGAACGAAATCCTGCATAATGATAAGTAGTTAATTTGAAGGCATAAAATTACTACCTCCCGGGTTATAAACAAAAATAATCCTCAAAAAGTTATCAACATTCGCATTTCTATGCTCATTTACTTGCTGAATTTTTAAATTAAGTATATTTTTGCAGACAATATCATTAAACAGCATTCATGGGCCGACTAAAGAAATTGAAGAAAATACGTATTCACCGCGAAGGAACACATATATTATGGGCTAGCTTCTTGCTATTGCTATTGATTAATGCGGCTCTTTATTGGGGGATCGATTGCAAAATACCATTTTATGTGGTAGCAGTAGCGAGTATAGCAGTCTATCTGCTGATGGTGAATTTCTTTCGATGTCCGATCCGTCTCTTCGGACAGGACACTGAAAAGATTGTCGTAGCACCCGCCGATGGAAAAATCGTCGTTATCGAGGAAGTCGATGAAAACGAATATTTCCATGACCGCCGGTTAATGATATCCATCTTCATGAGCATTGTGAATGTACATGCCAACTGGTATCCGGTGGACGGTACCATTAAAAAGGTAGCACATCATAATGGAAACTTCATGAAAGCATGGCTGCCGAAAGCCAGCACAGAAAACGAACGTTCTACGGTAGTAATCGAAACTCCGGAAGGAGTGGAAGTACTCACCCGGCAAATTGCCGGAGCAGTGGCACGCCGTATTGTCACCTACGCTGAAGTAGGAGAAGAATGTTATATTGACGAACACATGGGATTTATCAAATTCGGTTCCCGTGTGGATGTGTATTTACCCATTGGCACAGAAGTATGTGTCAGCATGGGACAATTAACGACTGGTAACCAAACGGTTATCGCCAAACTTAAATAATTCTGTCACAATGACAAACGTTATTAAAAACAGTATTCCGAATACCGTAACCTGCCTGAACCTTTTCTCCGGTTGTATTGCCTGCGTCATGGCTTTTGAAGCCAAATATGAGCTGGCACTACTTTTCATTGCTTTAAGTTCCATTTTCGACTTCTTCGACGGATTGTTGGCTCGTATGCTCAACGCACATTCCATTATCGGAAAAGACTTGGACTCATTGGCAGATGATGTCAGTTTTGGAGTTGCTCCTTCACTGATCGTATTCTCTCTGTTCAAAGAAATGTATTATCCGGCAAGTATGGAGTTCATCGCTCCTTACCTACCTTATTTGGCATTCTTGATTTCTGTTTTTTCAGCATTGCGCCTGGCTAAATTCAATAATGACACGCGACAGACCAGTTCTTTTGTGGGACTTCCGGTTCCCGCCAACGCTCTGTTCTGGGGTTCTTTAGTGGCGGGTGCACATGACTTCCTGATATCAGACAACTGCCATCCTGTCTACCTTCTTATACTTGTCTGTCTGTTTTCCGGACTGCTGGTATCAGAAATACCGATGTTTTCGCTGAAATTTAAAAATCTGTCATGGAATGACAACAAAATCAGTTTTATATTCCTGATTATCTGCATTCCTCTTCTTATATTTCTTGAAATCAGTAGCTTTGCCGCCATCATTGTATGGTATATTTTACTTTCACTTTTTACAAGAAAAAGTAAATAAACAATCTCTTGGCACGTTTGTTGTACTATGAGTTTTATCGAAGTAACAACATAAAAATCATAGCCCGATGCATATACTTTTATTCATACTCATTTTTATTATTGCCATTTTCGTATTTGGCCTTTCTATTATCGGCTTCATACTAAGAACGATTTTCGGATTAGGACGTGGTTCTTCTTCATCACGCCCGAAACAAACGGAATCGGGACGTACAAGCCAACAGGACTATGGCCAAAGAGATCGCCGTTCAAATGATGATGAAGAGGAAATATATTCCGAGAATGTTCCGGAGAAAAGACATAAAAAAATATTCACCCAGGACGATGGTGAATATGTAGATTTTGAGGAAATCAAATAAAACAGGATACTGCTTTTATTTTCGTTTCGCAGCAAAGAACTCTTTCATTAATGTAGCGCATTCGTCAGCCATTACCCCTTTTACAACCACCGTTTTAGGATGTAGAGCCGAACCGGCATATTTCTGATAGCCGCGTTTTTCATCTTCAGCGCCAAATACAAGTTTACCAGTCTGTGCCCAAGCAATAGCTCCGGCACACATTACGCAAGGTTCAACCGTGACATACAGGGTACATTCGTTCAAGTACTTGCCACCAAGCACATTGGCAGCAGCTGTAATAGCCTGCATCTCGGCATGAGCCGTTACATCATTCAATGTTTCTGTGAGATTATGGGCACGTGCGATAATCCGCTCCTTACAAACCACGACAGCTCCAACGGGAACTTCCCCCCGCTCGGCAGCCTTTCCTGCCTCTATCAAAGCTTGTTTCATGAAGTAAATATCGTCCAGCATTCCACCCTTTAATTTTGAATCTATTATTTTTATTATCCCCCTATCGTCTCATGTCGTGTTCACCAAAAAGGGTTGGATAATCTTCTTCCATATTCTTATGAATAAACATGAGAATCGTTTCACGAAGCCAACGTGACTTGTTCGTTATCTTATATTTCTCAAGATAACGATCTACAATCAGCTGTTCTTCGTCGCTCAATAAAATGCTCATCCGTCGTTCCCTTTTGGTACACTCGACATGCATTTTCAGGCACTTCTTACTCCTTTTTCTCATATCTTCTGCAAAATTACTTTTACTTCTGTAAATACAAAGAATAAAAGCAGTAAATTTGCAAAAAAAGATGGCTAAACATAATGATTTAGGAAAAGCCGGAGAAAATGCCGCCGTAGCTTATCTTGAACAGAAGGGGTATCTCATCCGTAACCGGAACTGGAGAAAAGGACATTTCGAACTGGACATTGTAGCAGCAAAGGATAATGAACTGATTGTAATAGAAGTGAAAACCCGCAGTAATACTCTGTTTGCAGAGCCGGAAGATGCTGTTGATTTACCTAAAATAAGACGTACGGTACGCGCAGCGGATACCTATATCAGATTGTTTCAGATTGACTCTCCTGTACGCTTTGATATCATTACGATAGTAGGCGATGAGATAAATTTCAAGGTTGAACACATAGAGGAAGCATTTTATCCTCCTTTATATTAAAGTTCACTACAGAAGATGCAGAATACATAGAGTTATTATATAATCGAATCATTATGAATGTAGAAACTGTCAGAGAATACTGCCTCAACAAGAAAGGAGTTACCGAGTCTTTCCCTTTCGATGATGTATCACTTGTTGTCAAGGTGATGAACAAAATGTTTGCTCTCATCGATTTGGAAGAAGCCAATCACATCGCATTGAAATGTGATCCGGAAAAAGCGATCGAACTACGCGAACATTATTCAGGAATTGAAGGAGCTTATCATTTTAATAAAAAATACTGGAACAGTGTTCGTTTTGAGAGTGACGTAGACGATAAACTGATGAAAGAACTTATCGATCACTCTTATGATGAGGTAATCAAGAAATTTACTAAAAAGTTACGCGCAGAATATGATGCCCTCCCCTGATATATTCCCGGTTCCATTGATTCATATCAGCGAGACTAATTCTACCAACAACTATCTGCAGTCTCTCTGTTCTAAACAAAAAGTGGAAGAACTCACTGTCGTAGTCGCCGACTTTCAGACTTCCGGTCGTGGACAACGCGGCAACTCTTGGGAATCAGATTCCGGTAAGAATCTTCTTTTCAGCATCGTCATCTTCCCTGAATTCCTGGAAGCACGACGCCAGTTTCTCATTTCACAGATTATTTCTTTGGCTATTAAGGAAGAACTGGATACCTATACCACCGATATCTCTATCAAATGGCCGAACGATATTTATTGGAAAGAAAAGAAAATATGTGGAATATTGATAGAAAATGACCTGATGGGACGGAACATCAGTCAAAGTATAGCAGGGATTGGAATCAATATTAATCAGGAAACGTTTCACAGTTTTGCCCCTAATCCTGTTTCACTGCGACAAATTACAGGAAAAGAGTTCGATCTATTTGAAATACTGAAGAACATCGTATTGCGTATCCAATCTTATTATAGTTTACTTAAAAAAGGCAATACGGAATCAATAGTCTGCCAATATGAAATGTCTCTTTTCAGAAAGGAAGGAATGCATCGTTTTAAAGATGCCAACGGTGAATTTCTTGCACGAATCATTTGTGTAGAACCCGAAGGAAGATTAATACTGGAAGATGAAATACTAAACAAAAGAGGCTATATGTTTAAGGAGGTGGAATATTTACTGAAATAATCATCACTTAACAAACTATTATTGCTACATTGTGTTGAAAAAATAAATATATTTGTGAATTAGCAACCTTATAAAAAATGAGAAAAATGACGAAAGCTCAATTCGGCCTACATATATGGATAGGAATATTCCTTTGTTTATTTAGCGTGTCTTGTTCAGATGATGATACAGATTCGATAAAAGGAGACGATGATGATACGGATCTTAGCATAAATCATTGGATAGAGAAAAAATTGCGTAACGATTATTTATGGTATAATGAGTTACCAGCAACTAACAAAATAGATTACACAGCCGACCCTGAAACTTTCTTTTATTCATTGCTCAGTCTGAACGATGGCAAAACAAGGAATGGAAAACACCTCTACTACTATTCTTACATGGAGAAGAATAAAGATTATAAAACACGTACCAGTATTGATGCAGACAATACCTATGGAATGGAATTTACATTGTTTAATATAGTAGATGGAAATAACAAACCTTTAGGATATTATTATGCCCGAGTAGTGTATATTCTACCCAATAGCCCTGCACATGCAGCCGGTTTGGAACGAGGAGATTGGATTATAGGTATAGATGGAAAAAATAATATAAAAGAAGGAAATTACAAGGCCCTATTGAATGGTTCTGCTTCTCAATGGATTATAAAACACAATTCAGAAACTAAGACAATTGCCATAGGAGCTTCTACGGCAGTCGAAGATAATCCGTTATATTATCATGACGTACTTACGTTTGGAGATAAGAAAATAGGCTATCTGGTTTACAACCATTTCACTCCGGGGCCAACGGGCGTAGATGATCGTACTTATGATGAAGAAATGAAAACCATATTTGCCGATTTCCAATCAAAAGGAGTGAACGAATTTGTATTAGATTTGCGCTATAACGGGGGCGGTTATGAACATTCGGCCAATATGCTAGCAGGACTTTTGATTTCCGAAGAGTACAAAGATAAAGTCTTTGGTATTTTTTCCAACAACAAAGGGAAAGTGACACACACCAGATATTTCAATACGGAAACTGGAGGAACGACAGGCTATTTGAAGCTTAATTCTAATCGCATTTATATCTTAACAAGTGAAAATACCGCATCATCCTCAGAATTGGTTATCAGCAGTTTGGAACCCTTCATGAATATCATACTCATCGGTGAATTAACAGAAGGGAAAAATGTCGGAATGCAGAAGTATTCAGATGATCAATATGAATGGGCGTATTGGCCTATTACTACAAAAGTTACCAATGCTGTACATTCAGACTATAGTGCCGGATTTACCCCCGATTACGATTGGAACGAGTTTAATTTAGCCCAAAATCCAGAAGACACTTTGCTCCCTTTAGGCAGCTCTGATGAGTTTATGTTAAACAAGGCCATTACTCTGATAACGGGAACCAATCGGAATACAAGAAACATAACAATGTCGTCTCAAACAATACAAAGAAGCCAACCTATATATCAATCGATAGATCGCCATACTACTGGTGGAGTGCTACTTTGTCCGATTGAGATGGAATAAAAATACCTTGAGAATAGAAAAAGAGGTGAACCACCTAGCGATTCACCTCTTTTTCTATTCTCAATATCTTATCCAATGTCTTTTGAGCTTCTGTCGATGGAAAACGTAGAACAACTTTCTGTAAAGAGTTACGCGCTTTCTCATACCGGGTAGTAAACAACTTCGATAATCCATCCCGATAGCGGGCATACTGCATTTTAGTGGGAGAAGGAAGTTTTTTGTAATCCGTTTCTAACTTTTTCTTCTCCTGCTCTGCCATCAAATAATAATAGTTTCCTAAAAAGATATTAGCAGCCAGATTATCCGCATCGAGTTGCAATATTTTTTCGTACATACGCAAAGCATCTTTTTCTTGTCCGCGGCACACTTGCATTTCCGCACATGTTTCCAAACAATCTACATTATTTGGGTCCTTTTGCAGCAACTCTTTGTAGAACAAATAAGCTTTGTCGTAATTCCGTTTCTTTTTATAGGCGAGAGCTAATTCAGTAGCCAGTTTGGAGCTAATTTCACTATTCTTGTCCACATTCGTCCAATAATACATTTCCGTACGGTCTATATTCAGAGGAATAGTCTGTCGGAAATAGCTCACAGCCTGTCCATTCTGCCCAGCCTCAATGGCGGCAGATATTTTCTGCAACATCTCATCAACCGACTGTGCATTCAGCGCCAGCGGCAGTGAGAATAAAGAGATAAAAAAAATAGTTAAGGTCCTCATAATCCATCTGATTGCTATTTAGTTCGTGATTCACAAAGATACAACAAAAAAATTAAAAATGTACCTTTGTGGACGAAAAGAACAATCAATTTGATAAAAGTGTTTCTATAAAATGATAGATAAAAAACAATCCTCCGAAAACAGACGAATATTACGGATAGCCATACCATCGATTATATCAAATATTACCGTCCCGCTACTAGGACTTATCGATGTTACCATCGTAGGACACCTCGGTTCTCCGGCCTACATTGGAGCCATCGCTGTAGGGGGAATGTTGTTTAATATTATCTATTGGATTTTCGGATTCCTACGCATGGGGACGAGTGGCATGACCTCACAAGCGTATGGGCAGCATGATCTAAATGAAATCACCCGGTTACTGTTACGTTCCGTTGGCGTAGGATTGTTTATAGCTCTTTGCCTGTTGATACTCCAATACCCCATCCTGAAATTGGCATTCACTCTGATACAAACCACACCGGAAGTCGAGCAACTGGCAACTACTTATTTCTATATCTGTATCTGGGGAGCTCCCGCCACATTAGGACTTTATGGATTCGCCGGTTGGTTTATCGGAATGCAGAATTCACGCTTTCCCATGTATATCGCTATTACTCAAAATATTGTCAATATTGTAGCCAGCCTATCCTTTGTCTACTTGTTGGATATGAAAGTGGCAGGAGTGGCAACAGGAACTTTAATAGCCCAATATGCAGGTTTCTTCATGGCCATATTGCTATATATGCACTATTATAGTGTACTAAGAAAGCGGATTGTATGGAAAGAAATTATACAGAAACAAGCCATGTACCGTTTCTTCCAAGTCAACCGGGACATCTTCTTCCGTACCCTTTGCCTGGTTGTGGTCACCATGTTTTTCACCTCTGCAGGAGCCGCCCAAGGAGAAATTGTATTAGCTGTAAACACCTTGCTCATGCAACTATTCACTCTGTTTTCTTACATCATGGACGGATTTGCTTATGCCGGTGAAGCACTGGCCGGCCGCTACATAGGTGCCAAGAATCAAACAGCCTTACGCAACACTGTACATCACCTTTTCTATTGGGGATTAGGTCTTTCATTGATATTCACCATCCTTTATGCAATCGGTGGAAAAGAATTTCTGGGCCTACTAACCAATGACACTTCAGTAATCAACGCTTCAGACACTTATTTTTACTGGGCACTTATCATTCCGCTAGCTGGCTTTTCTGCTTTCCTGTGGGATGGAGTATTTATTGGTGCCACCGCTACCCGTCAGATGCTTTACTCCATGTTAGTCGCTTCCGCCAGCTTCTTCGGAGTATATTACGCTTTCCATCCTCTCCTGGGAAATCACGCCCTGTGGCTGGCTTTTCTCATTTATCTTTCCCTGCGAGGGGTTGTACAAACCTTTTTGGGAAGGCAAATAATGAAAAAAGTAATCGCATCCCAGTGAGGCTATCCGATAAATTATCTCTATATTTGCGGCAAACAATAAAAAGCAAAAGGTATGGCAAAGTATAAAAGAATCTTACTAAAGCTCAGTGGAGAGAGCTTGATGGGCGAAAAGCAATACGGCATTGACGAAAAAAGACTGGCAGAATATGCTCAACAAATCAAAGAAATCCACGAACAAGGGGTACAGATTGGTATCGTCATCGGAGGAGGTAATATATTCCGCGGATTAAGCGGAGCCAATAAAGGTTTTGACCGTGTGAAAGGTGACCAAATGGGAATGTTGGCTACCGTTATCAATAGCCTCGCTCTAAGTTCTGCTCTTGTGGCTACCGGTGTAAAAGCACGTGTATTGACAGCAGTACGGATGGAACCTATCGGTGAATTCTACAGTAAGTGGAAAGCCATCGAATGTATGGAAAACGGTGAAGTGGTCATTATGTCTGCAGGAACGGGAAATCCTTTCTTTACTACAGATACCGGCTCTTCACTTAGAGGAATAGAAATCGAAGCAGACGTTATGCTGAAAGGTACTCGCGTAGATGGCATTTACACAGCTGATCCTGAAAAAGATCCTACCGCAACCAAATTCGATGATATTACGTATGATGAAGTGTTGAAACGTGGTCTGAAAGTTATGGATTTAACTGCGACCTGTATGTGCAAAGAAAATAACCTGCCTATCGTCGTATTTGATATGGACACAGTAGGTAACTTAAAGAAAGTAATCAGCGGAGAAGAGATAGGTACGTTAGTACACAACTAATCAGAAAATAAAAAGTGTGAATTTCGCTGTATAGCTTTGATAAAAACTACTGTTGCAAAATTCACACTTTTTATTTCTTTTCAAATATTATATCGAAACGAATACCTATTTATCAAAATACTGGATCAAATCATACGCATTAAAATTCAATTCGCGGGCAAAGAAAGATAAATAAGGAAACAACTGATAAGAATTATCATAAAGACCCTTATTGGCAGGTTTCGACGAATTATCCGTACCATCATCATCCTGATATTTAAACCAATGCCATCCGATACAATTCTTAGCTTCAAGCAATCCTAATGTAAAATGCTGATAAGCATAAGCCCTCTCATTTTGTGTAGGAACAGAATACCCGGCTCCCGACTGGTTATTCAGATCGGAATCCTCCACCCCTTTCGTATAAAACTCACTTACAAGAAACGGCTTATCTGCCCAACTTGCCCAGTCTGCAATCGCTGTTGTCAGTTCGGGACTCCAACGGCTATAATAGTTGATAGAAATGACATCACAATATTTTCCGGCAGCTCTCATCACTCCCTCCATATATTTAGGAGTTCCATGCAATCGAGTCCCCAGATAAAGCAGCTTATCATCTACTTTCATCACTGCCTCTTTCACTGCTTTATAATATTTCTCTGCTACGATGCCTGCAAACTCATTATTCAAGGCATCCGTCACACTTTGCACGCCCTTGGAATCCATAAAGCTTTTTGCCGCAACATAAGCCGGATCATTCGAACTGTTGATAGCCAGGAAACGATCCAAAATCCGGGAACTGTTTGAAGAGAAGTTTATCTCATTATCCGAAAAGAACCCCAAGACATTAGGATCACGCAAATAATCTGCGAAAGCACTACCTGCCAAATATGAATCACACCATTCGGCCCATCCATTATAAAACACAAGACCTGCAGCATTATCATCGCTTCCTCCGGGATAATTATAAGACTTCGCACTCTTGAACTGGCTTAGAAAAGCAAATGAAGGCGCCAAAGTCAACGGACTGCTCGGATTGGAAGCATTATGAGTCTGAATCAGTGAATAAGTACCTGTACAGAAGGCACCTGTACCATGAAAGCCAATCTCGCTCAATTCACGTTGAGTAGTAGACAGCCATTTCTCATCAGTTCCAAACCTACTATTCCAAGCCGCTTTATTACGACTGGAAGTCCCCTTACGCAAAGAAGTCGCACTGCGTTCCAGATGTAAACAACCTTCTGGATCAACCAACCACCAACGTCCATCTATCTTCTTCGTATAAAACCTGCCCGTAGCTGCTTGTTTCGGAAGCGTTGTCGAACTTCCATATTTATTCACCGACTCCTGATACGCTTTCAATGTCTTAATAGCCGGTTTATATCCATCCATATAAGCAATAATACGTGTATTCCCCGTTGTCCAACTGGATATGGGAGGATAAGCACTGGAATACTTGACACTGATAGGGCGATACATATTGGCATTTAATGACGGAGCATATACCACAGAGGCTCCAGGAACGGGTAAATCTTCCGGGTATTCCGACTCCACATCTCCCCCACCCATCACTATATCAGGAGGCATAAAATTAGGGTCCTTATCATCATCATCCGTACAAGAAACCATAGGAATAGAAGTTATAAACAGTAAAGCTCCCAGTATAAATATTTTTTTCATGGTGTGTATTTTATTGATTGTTATTTGATTGTTGATCGAACCAGTCGGCTAAACGATAGGCATTGATATTCAATTCTTTCATAGCATCGGCCAACGGTTTATAAAGATTGTATTCATTATCTATCAGTCCCTTGTTAGAGTCCAGATTCGAAGGATCTGCTCCTTTTGCCGTCGGGTCATTATCCTGATAACGGAACCAGTGCCATCCGACACAATTTCCACTTTCCAATAATCCTAAAACAAAATGCTGATAGGCATATCCACGTTCCTGTTGAGTTTGAACGGTAAAACCTGCTCCTGTCGTATTCGCCAGTCCGGAATCCATTCCTTTCGTATAAAATTCCGTAATGATGAAAGGTTTTTGAGCCCATTCTCCCCAATGTTTCATGGTCTTCTCACTCGGCGTCCACGCTCCATAGTAGTTAATTGCAACGACATCACAATACCTGCCTGCCGCTTCCACAATCTGGCGGATAAACTTCGGTTTTCCATGTAAACGACTACCCAGATAGAGATGATTGGGATCATACTTCCGAATCGCTTCCGATACCACTTTATAATATCGTTCAGCTACCACCCCTGCAAACTCCTCCCGGTGCTCATCGGTTATTTGTTGCGAAGTAATTCCCTGCTTTTTCAACCAGGATTCCGCATACACTCTTCCCGGATCACCAGGGTTCTGTAAAGTCAGATAGCCTTCCAGATTCTTGGGTCCGAACGGAAGTTCATTATCCGAAAAATAACCAATGATGTTTTTATCCATTTTATTCGCAACCAGTTTTTGTGCCATCTCATCGCAATAAGTTTCGAATTCCGGATCAAAAACGAAAATACACTGATTAGGGTATCCCGTGTTACCAGGCAACTGATAAGTTCCTCCCCGTTTCTTTCCATATCCGCTCATCAAGTTGAGAATGATTGAGCGGGTCAAGACCTCCTTGTGGGATGCATTGTAAGAAGCAATCGCCTCTTCGTTACTCCAAGAGCCCGTACCGGAAAAGCCCAGTGAATGAATCATCTGTGCTGTTCTTTCGATCCATTTTTCTTCCGTACCAAATTTGTCCAGCATCGCTTGTTTATTGCGTTCGGAAGTCCCCAAACGTACTCCAACCACCACTTTCTGCAAATGCCGATATCCGTCGGGATCAATCATCCACCAACGATTTCCAATACGTTCTACTCTAAAAAATCCAGTAGCCCGGTGTTTCGGAGCATCCAAATCACTTCCATACTCATTTACATGCACTTTATCAGTAGCTTTAAAACCATCCAATTGAGCAATGGTACGGGTATCATACTCCTTCCATGGAAGATCTTTCTGTCCTTTCACCCACGGACGGGCAGTGACCTTAAATGTACGCCCCTGCCCATAACCCAACTGGGATAACAGCAGTAAAAACAATATAACTATACTATTTTTCATCTTCTAATATTCTTTTACGATTCGTATTGCATTTAAAATAGGCACAGACTCTACCGCTCCAAAACGAACGACAAGCCCTTTTCCCTGTGAAACCGGAACAATATACTTTTTAATGACCGCACGTTCGGAACCGTATTCTTCTGCAATATTCATTTGCCCGGCAACAGATACCCCATTTATATCCACAGAAAATACCCGGTTTGCATACTCCTCTTTCACCACATCATTTCCTAAATTATACACCAAAGCCTCTCTCTTATTTTCAGAAGTAAGTTCCGTCCAATACAAATATACAGCATAGACACCATCCGGCACATCCGCTTTAAAGGCCTCAATACCTACCCGTTGCGTCTGAAAGATAGGATCCTGATCCGTTCCCAGTATATCAGTGTCGCTGGCAGGCAAAGAACCGTAACGAGTCTTGTTCGGAGCCACTTCTCCGCCAATATATCCCCATGAGCCTTTTTCATAAGCCTGTTCCGGTATCCAACACAGTTCTGCTGTCCGATCCTCGAAATAACGTTGAGCACCCAGTAATACATTGACTTCCGTAAAGCCGTTCTTCACATTGACACATTGGAAATTGCAAACATACTGGTCACGATATTCGCGTCCCTCTTTTTCAATTACAGCATCTACCACATTTTCTCCGTTGACAAAAGGAATATCCACAGAAACGACCTTATCCGATACCGGATATACTCCCAAACTCTTTCCATTTAAAAAGACTTCCACCTTATCTGCATTGGTATACACCTTCAAAGGTTGCGTACAGCTCTTTCCATCCCGACTGGCTCCTGCCCTGTTCTTCCACGATTTAGAAGCAATGTGCAGGACAGGTGCCTCTTTCAGATAAGCCTGATAAAGATAATATCCATCTTTACGTTCTCTATCCATACTTACCAACCCTTTATTGTTCACATGAGGCATAGCGTTTCTTCTGGCTTCGGAATAAAAATCATTCAAGTTCCAAACCATAGCTCCCACGATATAATCCCTCTTTAGAATTTCAGGCAAGTAATGTTCGTGGTAGATGGAACCAAATTCACAACTAAAATCAAACCGCATCGGCGAAAAAGAGTGAATACGAGTATCCACATCCGCCCCATATTCGGTAATGAGCAACGGTTTGTGAGGAAACTCCCTGTGAAGTTCTTCCAGTTTCTCTTCAAATCCACTCAAGCTACCACCATACCATCCATTATAAAGATTAAAACCCAATAGCATCGGTAATTCTGCAATTCCTGCTTCCTGATAGATTTGAGAAGTAGAATGACAAGGCAACATGGTATAGCGTTCCGAATCCAGACTTCTGATCTGCGCCTCAATCGCCGAAGCTATTTGATGAAGGAATGTCATGTAGTCCGCCCGTTCCGTCCTATTTTCCGGATTAAAAGGAGGACGCAAAAGCACTTCATTCATATAAGCCCAAATAATAACAGATGGATAATTATAGTTCTGACAAACCATCTCTGTCACCTGTTCCACGCAATTATCCATAAATGCCTTACTTTGAGTGATGGCATTCACTACTGGAATTTCAACCGAAGTCAATAGTCCTAACTTATCACACATCTGCATCACAACCGGATCTTGCGGATAATGAGCCACTCGCAGGAAATTACTTCCCATATCCTTACTCAACTGTACATCCCGGATATGCATTTCATCCCGCAAAGCATTTCCCATTCCTTTGTAATCCTGATGCCGACTGGTACCAATCAATTTCCGATATTTCCCATTCAAGAAAAAACCTTTCTCCGCATCAAAACGATATTCACGAATTCCCAGCGGATTGACAACACAATCGAGCACCTCCTCTTTTTTATTCTTCAGACGGCTATATACCTTATACATATAAGGAGAGTCTACATCCCAACGTTTAGGCTGCGTAATAGCCATGAGCGATTCAAAAGCTACATTCTTTTCTTCTGCCTTCACATTTACTTTCTTTTGTGAAAGTGCTACTCTATTACCATCTGCATCCAAAATCTCCGTTTCAAGAATCAATGATTGATTACTCTTCAAAGCATTAGACAAGAATGTCTTTACTGAAATATCTGCTTGCAAATCCGTAATCTTCGATGCTTTGAGATACACCCCACTAGAAGCGTAATGAGTAGTAGACAGTTGCACAGGAGAAGTATACACCAGATAAACATCCCGATAGATTCCCCCGAAGAAAGTAAAGTCCGCTGAAAGAGGAGCAATATCCGGATTATGCGAGTTGTCAACGCTCACAGCTATCAGATTGCGTCCGGCATGAACATAATCAGTCACGTCAAACGTAAAAGCGGAATAACCACCTTTATGATTTCCAACAAACGTTCCATTCACAAACACATTCGTTTCCTGATTGGCTCCCTCAAAACTAAGATAGACTCTTTGTTCGGGGATCAGTTCCTCCACAGCCACCACTTTCCTGTACCAGCCTTTTCCCCGGAAATAACCGGGAATTTCATCATCTGCATCTTTTGCATTCCACGTATGAGGAATGGAAACGTCAGTCCAACCGGAAATATCAAAGTCAGCAGTAGAGGCATCTCCCTCAAAGAGGGAGAACTTCCAACCGTCATTAATCGTTTGCGTCACACGCTGACTATAAACCGTGCCGGTCATAACCAGTAACAAACAGGCTAAAATTATTTTTGGATATACCTTATACATACTTAATACCATTATTTCGAGATTGAACGGACTGCACGAACAAATCTTTTACCGTCTTTTTTAGCATTCGATTTATCCCAGGCAAGCGGTTTTCCAAAACGTACATAAAATGCGCTTGTACCGCTCGATGTTTCACGACTAGCCCAATAGGAATCTCCGGTAGCAGATGCTGCTGCCGTATTCATGATAGTTCCTCCCGCACCAGTAATCACTTGATCCCAAGCTGTACGGTTTGCTTTCTCAAAATCGGTAATCGCATCCGGGTTATTCTCCGTTGCATCTGCCACTGCAGTCCCATTATAAGTTTCAAACATCTGTTCCAAATCCGTTCTCGTAGGCCAATACCATCCGGAACCTTTATCCATACAATATTTAAGAGCGGGCATTTCTGCTGCATTCGGCAATGCTGCCAACGCAGTAGTATTTGCCAGGCCATTGTCATTGGATAAAGTTAAACCGGTAGAAGCCGGAGAGCTTGCCGTAGACCATGCCAGATTCTCTCTGTCCAACGACATAATCTTAGCCTTACCACGATTAGTGCCATCTACCCAGAACACAATGCCTCCTTTTAACGAACCATTATCCGCAATCACCTGTCCCACCGCAAACTCGGAACTTAAAAGCCCTCTTTGTGTAATAGTAACTTCTTGTTTAGGTGCATTCGCTCCGCTTCCGGCTATTACCGTAGCAGTCGTTACCCGGTTAGAACTATTCAAATTAGGCGATAATGTCCAGAAATAAAGAGTTTTACTTGTTATATCAACATACGCTTTCACCCAAGACTCATCAGTTATATTTACTGTAAATTCTGTTTCATCAGAAATCATCGTTATTCCTTCTGATTTCGTCACAGCATCAGGAGTAATAGTCACGGCATTTGTGCTTAATTCGAGAGAAGCGCCTCCTTCAGCCGCAACATTCTGATTCACCGTTACCTCCACCGACTTAGCGGCTGTGCCAGTACCGGCTGTAACCGTAGCAACAGTCGTACGAACATCGCCAGTGGTATTTTTAGATTTTGCCTTGAACGTAACTGTTGTGCCCGAAATAGTATACGAAAGCCAGGAATCATTTGCCAAAGCCACACTAAATACCGTTTTATTGGATGTCAATGTCACATTTGCTTCCGCTTCATTAGCTCCTTCCAATGTCACAGGATTTGGATTAACCGTCAATGTTCCCGGTTCTTCAGGATAAGTATAATCACCGATTGTACGCATACATCTTACAAAACGGTTGGTAGCTGTTTTATTTCCTGCATCAGCTCCCGATTTACCGAAACGTACCCAATAAGCCTGATTACCTGCTGCGTTTTCCGTACTCGACCAATAGCTTTCGCCATTACCCGAACCGGCAGCCTCGTTCATCACATCACCTTGTAAATCAGTCAACATCTTATCAAATGCAGCACGTGCCGCCTTCTCTACTTCCGTCAGTTTATCAGGTACGGCTGAAACAAAATCCGGATCAGTATGTCCAACACCATTATAGGCATCAAACAATTCCCATAATTCATCGCGGGCAGGCAGATACCACCCGTCACCCAACGACTGGCAATATGCTACCGCATCATTTGCCGACGGAGAAGTGAACAAGGCAGAATTAGCATATCCGTTGACAGTGGAAAATGCACTATGAGGCATCACAGAAGCCTCAAAAGGATTCCCTCCCTGACGTTTCACTGAAACCGCTTTTCCTACCATATTATCCGAAGGATCCACCCAGAAAATCATACCGATACCCTCATCCACACTTTGTCCTATCTTCAAAGAAAGATCCGGTTCTTTAGAATCCTGGGTAACCGTCACTTCTACTGTATATGAGCCGCAAGTCAGTTTCACGACAGCCGTTCTTGCATCTTCACCATCATTTTGTGTCAAGGCCGTGTAGACAACACTTTTTGAACTTACATCTACAGAAAGCCATTCTGCTTCGTACTGTGCAACAACCTGACCAACATTGGTATATAACAGCGACGTAACAGAAGAACCCGCCGCTTTCGCCAAATTTACTTTTGTATCTTTACAATTAAATTCAGGCATCACGCGTACCGATGCATCATCGACACAAGAAAGTAACCCCAGATTTAAAATCAATAAGAAGTATATTATTTTTTTCATATTCATTCATGTTTTACAGATAATCAATCGCTTAATACCAGTTCTCATTCTGTGGGAAATTCTCTTTCCCCATCAAGTCAATCTGTTCCTGTGGAATAGGCCAACATTCGTGCTTTCCAACCACAAAACTGGTACGGCATTCCGCATAATCTTTATCCAGATAAGGGTTTTCAGCCTTCGTCTCGCCATAATGCGCTTTCACTCTTTCGCCCAAGAGTCCCAAACGTTTCAACAAAGGCCAGCGAACGCCTTCAAAATTCAACTCACGGGCATATTCATCCAAAAGTATATCCTGCGTCAGAGGACCTGCAAATTTATCATTTCCCGCACGTTCCCATGTTTTATTGTAACAGCGCAAAGCATCCGTACTCATACCTCCGTCACGACGCATATATGCCTCTGCCGCCATTAAGTAAGTTTCTGCCAGTCGATAGACAATCAGATCCTTGAAACCTGTTGTCCGGTCCGGATTATCAGCCATCGTCCATTGGTCAAAGTATTTTTTCGACATAAAATGCAGTGTTTCACAATAGCTGGAACTCTGTGTAAGAGGAATCAATTCTCCATATTTAGGAGAAGTAGGGTCATTATATTTGAAACGGTGAACAAACAACTCATTATATCGCGTATCTTTTGCCTGATCGTACAGACTCAACAGATAGGTATTCGGATAAATACGTCCCCAACCATATCCACCCTGATCGGCCGTATTGATACAACCTGAAATTTTATTGATTCGGGTAGTGGTTTGAATAGAGACACGATGTCCGGCAACCGGAGTTCCGGAACCACCTCCACCCAAGTTTTGTGAATATTGGAAACTCCATAACACTTCCGGAGATTTCAAATCTGCCCCATTAAATACATTCTCGGCTTTCTTTTCCATCGAGTAGATGCCTTCCTGCTTAAAGATATCCTCACATTCCTCAATGGCTGTATCCCAATCTGACTCCCACATGGCAACCTGTGCACGAACATGCTTGGCAGTAGCTTTTGTTACCCGTCCATACAATACATTTCCATTATTTTGAGGAAGCGACCAGTCCAGCCCTTTCATGGCATCGTCCAAGTCAGTTGTAATCAGCGTCATCAGTTCTTCATGAGAAGCAGGTTTGTATTCCCGTTTCAGATTGTCGACGGTGGTCGGGGTGATATTCAGATAAAGACGGTCAAAGCGTTTCCAGAGTTCAAAATAGCTCCGTCCTCTGAAGAATTTCGCTTCACTCCATGCATGGAGCACATCGCTGTCATCCAGCCCCAGAGCTTCTGCGGCTACAATAATTTCATTTGCTTTTCCAATAATACCATAGTGATGTTTCCAGAACTTATTGACATCCCCAGTACTTGGAGTAAAACTCGTGTTCAAACGTCCGATTGAAGTAGAAACACCTGCTCTAAGTATCGCAATATCCGTATTAAAGTCACACATAGTAACGATGTACAGATTGGATTCATTATTATCCGCTCCACCCGGCAATTCACGAGCTAGGGAGTACAGACCTGTAACAGCTGTATTCAACCCTTCGGGAGTAGTGAACAGATAATTGTTCGTCACGTCTGTCTTTGATTCCAGATTTAATAAATCCGAGCAGGAAGCGGTCAACATTCCGCAGATGACAAAGGCTGTATATATTAACTTTTTCATAAGGATTCTTTATTTTAGAATGAAACATTGACACCAAATACATATTGTCTGGACTCCGGATAAGACCCGGGAGTCAGTTCGGGACTATAAGACTTAAATTCCGTAAATGTCAGCAAGTTAGTAGCAGTTGCATACAGACGTAATTTATGAATCGGAGTATTCTTCAATAGTCTGGCCGGGAAAGTATATCCCAATTGTAAGGTGCGTAAACGGATATAAGATGCATCCTGAATAGCGATGGCACTCAAATAAGCAGGGTCTGCGCTATAAGAAGGACGCGGGAATTCGTTCGACGGATTGAACGGAGTCCAATAATCCACCTTCACTCCATTCAGTTTTCCACGCAAAGAACCTCCGGAATTATAGTCATACAAATAACTATTCTTTATCTTTCTGCCGGAAACTCCATACCAATCCATGAACAAGTCAAATCCTTTCCAGTTCCATGTGGAAGAAAGAGAGACGGTAAATTTCGGATCTTTCCGGATAGGCACTCTGTCATCTGCCGTGATCTTTCCGTCTCCATTGTTATCACGTACCTTAACCATACCCGGTTCAATAGCGCCGCCGTAATCAATCGGGCTGTCGGCTACACCGTCATTGTTACTGTCATAGGTGTTTTTCAGCGTATATACCAGATTACCTGTACCATCACGAGTAATATCAAAATCATCATACTGAAAAATTCCGTCTACCAGATAATCATAATATACATTGATCGGTTCTCCGATAATCCATCCCTGTGCTACCTGACTGGCGGGTTTACCATTTTCATCGAGCGTATCGTCAATACGGACAATTTCATTCTTATACATACTGAAATTAGTTCCAAGCGACCAGGTAAACTCTTTCGTACGTATCACATCACCATTTAAAGAAAGATCGATACCACTGGATTTTGTCTTTCCCAGATTATCCAGCATAGTGGTATATCCAAGTGATGCATTCAAAGAGCGTTCCACCAATAAATCTTTCGTATGCGTATTGTAATATTCCACCGTACCATTCAGGCGACCATTGAAGAAACTAAAATCAACACCTAAATTAGCCGTTGCAGACTGTTCCCATTTCAGGTTCGGGTTAGAAAGCTCCTTACCCGGCAAATATCCCATCTGGAAAGTATCTCCAAACTCATATCCTTTATTATCTGCCAGCCCCAAAGTAGTGTAATTGCCGATACCGTTCTGATTACCAACAATACCATAACTGACACGTAATTTCAGGTTATCAATCCACGACACATCTTTCAGGAAATTCTCCTGATTGACACGCCAGGCAAAAGCAGCTGACGGGAATGTACCCCATTTATTTTCTTTTCCGAAACGGCTGGAACCGTCGCGACGAACAGCCACATTCAATAGATAACGGTCTAAAAGCGAATACTGTGCACGAGCCATGAACGACACCAGATTATTTTCATTAAACTGACGACGGGGCTTGCCTGTAAACTCACCTTGAGAAATGAAATTCCAATCTTTATCTACCGGAAGATTCTCTACTGAATAGCCGATAGACTTCGAGCCATTATGGTCGACAGACTGCACACCGGTCAACGTCAACTGATGTTTCTTATTGCGGATAGGCACTTTATAAGTCACAATATTCTCAACCAGCCAGTTCTGCGTGCGTGATTCGTCGAGCACAGCTGTTCCTCCGCCTCCCGGATATTGGGAATCTTTATAGGAACCGTCTTCAGATGTCTGATTATAAACGGAAGTATTCAGACGATAATTGAATCCCTTGAAAGGCTTCACATCCATAAAAAAGTTCAGGCGGTAATTATCACGAGAAACTTCACGTCCGTAATGTTGAGCACGGTACAAAGGATTATAATTTCCTTCCGAGTTGATATACTTTGTATATTTACCATCCACATCATATATTTCCGCCAATGGGGAACTGGTAATAAAATCATTAAAGTTACCATCCTCACGATCCTGTTTAGTCATCGCATAAGAAGAATTGATGCCAAAACTAATCCACTTTGATATTTCAAAGTCCAGATTCAACCTTAAAGAAAACTTCTGGTATCCCGATCCGGTAACCACCATTCCCTGTTGGTCAAAATAGTTGGCACCTGCCGATACTTTGATTTTCTCTGTTCCTCCACGTACACTGACATCATGATTATGGTAAATTGCATTTCTGAACATTTCTTTTTCCCAGTCGATAAACTTTCCGCTGGCCCATACCCGCTGCATAACCTCGTCTTCCAATGCCTCGGCTATCGAAATCTCACGTGCATCAACAATTCCCTTATCATGTGCCTTCGCTTCACGGCGAAGCTGCATATACTCTTCGGGAGAATAGAAATCAAAATTCCTCCAGAGAGACTGGATACCCAGATAACCATTATAACTGACTTCCACCTTTCCGGCTTTACCGCGCTTGGTAGTTACCAATACCACACCGTCACTGGCACGTGCCCCATAAATAGCCTGCGACGCAGCATCCTTCAGAATTTCAACCGACTCAATATCGTCCGCACTCAACGTGCTAAACTCCGTTGCACTAGAAGGAGAACCATTTATGATATATAAAGGAGCATTGTCCGCACTGATAGAACGGGAACCGCGAATAGTGATCGAAGGAGTCGATCCCGGACGTCCGGAACTACTCGTTACATTCACACCTGCGGCACGTCCACGCAGCATATCAGCCACATTGCCGGCAGGAAAGGTTTTCATTTCATCCGCTTTGACCGAGGCTACCGAAGTTGCCACGTCACTTTTACGCTGAACGCCATAGCCGACAACGACTAATTCATCGAGCATTTTCGACTCTTCTACCATATCCACATTCAGTACCGTTTTCGTACCGACACGTATCTTCTGTTCCTTATATCCTATACAAGAGAAAACAAGGGTAGATTTTGCAGATACGCTGATTGAATATTTTCCATTTACATCCGTCACTGTACCGTTAGTAGTCCCCTCCTCCATAATATTAGCTCCGGGGATTGGTCCAAGTGCGTCTGTCACAACTCCAGAAACTCTGACGTTTTGAGCACTAACCTCTAAAGAGATAAGAAAGGCTGTCAGGAACACAGCCCATTTAATTACGATGTTTTTCATACTATGTAATAATTTGAATGATTACAGTGCAAAAATCCAAATAATTAGTGATTTCGAATAATAGAATCGTCCGTATAAAAGTTCAAATAGTACAATTCTCACCAGGAGACAAATACATAAGACGCTATATATTAAGCGTTTGTGTATTTCCTCCGGTAAGCAGCCGGAGTAATATCATAAGCATTCTTAAAACATCGGATAAAATAACTTGGATTAGAAAAACCGTAATCAAATGCTATATCAGCAATCAGGGCATTGGGATCATTGATTAATTTTTCTGTTGCCTTTTTCAGTCTCAAAGATAAAATAAAGTCATTCGGGGTCTGTCCGGTCAATGCTTTCAGTTTGGTGAAAAGCAAAGTTCTGCTCATGCACATCTCACGTGCAAAAGTGGCTACGTCAAAGTCTGCGTTATCAATATAAGATTCCACAATCGCGGTAGCATCCATCAGCATCTTTTTATCGATCGGATTAAACGGAAGGTCTTCCACTTTAGGTTCATCATTCCGGGCAAACCGCTGCTGGAGCAGTTTACGAGTCTGGATGATATTGTTGCAACGGGCCACCAATATCTTGATATTGAAAGGTTTGGAGATATAATCATCCGCTCCCGTCTGCAAGCCCTCTAAGGTATGTTCTTCCCGGTTGCGGGCAGTCAGCAATACCACAGGAATATGGCTGGTCTGCAAATTGCTTTTCAACTTCTCGCACATCTCCAGGCCGGACATAACAGGCATCATAATATCACTCACAATCATCTGTGGTTGTAGTGAAGAAGCCTGCTCCAATCCTTCCTGCCCGTCGGCAGCCGTATATACATCATATATTTGTTCAAAAATCTGTGCCAACACCTTACGCATCTCCGGGTTATCCTCCACAATCAGTATTTTCACCGTTTTATCCGGCTTCACCATTTCCGAGATTTCTTGAGGCTCTATTACATAATGTCCGGCAACGCGTTCATCTGCAGAGGAAGATGCTTCCACATTCACATTTGCATCCCGGTGAAGAGTAACGATAAAAGACGTTATTCCATTCGGCTCACTTTCCACTCCGATAGTTCCCTGATGCAATTCCACAATTCCTTTCGCCATTGCCAACCCGATACCCGATCCTTTGACTGTCTGTGTAGTTGTTGCCGAGTCATCCTGCCAAAACCGTTCAAATACATGTTTGATCTTGGACTTTTCGATACCGACACCTAGATTATTGACTGAAATCACAATGTCATTCTCTCCTTCCGCTACCAATTCTACAGAAATCCAGTCACCGGGCTTCGTATATTTAAAAGCATTGGACAATAGATTATAGAATACTTTCTCTATCTGCGTCTTGTCAATATACAAATCCGCTTCTTTGAAAGTGGAAGAAAAGCGGAGATCGATCTTATTCAGCTGCGCATAACTATAGAAAGAACAACAAATCTCCTCTATCACCGCAACAATATTCTCTTTGGAAATTTTCAATTTCAGATATCCCTGATCCTGCTTACGGATATCAATCACTTCATCCACCAGATTATTCATCCGGCGGGAGTTCTTATAAATCTCCAAAATTTTATTATACACCTCGGGGATCATGTCTTTATGCATCAGGAGCATCTCAAGCTGACTGGATATAAGCGTTAACGGAGTACGGAACTCATGCGATACATTGGTAAAGAAACGTAGTTTGGACTGATTCACATTTTCGATATACTCTTTTTCCCGTTTCTCGGCCAATAGAGAATGTTGCAAGGTTTTCCGTATCCAGAACATACGGATAATATAACCTGCAATAAGGATACCTGCCAATATCATCAGCAAAATAAACCATGCTCGTTGATAAACGGGCGCCTCCACTATCAGCTCAAAACTGGCAGAAGGTGCTTCCTGGTCGTGAATGCGCAACTGGTCGCCACGAACATGAAAAGTATAACGCCCCGGATGAAGATTGGTATAAGTAACCATCGTATTATCTCCCGCCTTCATATATTCGTTATCAAATCCTTCAAGTTTATATTCCAGACCGATATTGGAAATATTATTCAGGGTATTGCTCGCTATCTCAAAAGTGACGGAAGAATACCTGGGCGGCAATACTAATTGATGTTCATACAATACCGTTTCCTTGATAAGTCCCAACGAATCAAGTGGTTGTATTTCCGTATTATCCACAAGCACTCGTTTTACGAACACATTATAATCCACAGACTGCTTGTTCAGTTTCTCCTGGGCTATGGAAACGATACCTGCTAGTCCACAGACATAAATATCGTGGTCGGACGTAATGTACAGCCCTCCGTCATTCACGTTATTCAAGGGAAAATCACTCTGCCTGTTATAGTTCTCGAATGTGGTAGTGGCTAGATTGAATTTAGAGAAACCGCCATTCGTTGCCACATAAATGGAACCGTCCAGCGGACTCTCTACCAATCCGGTGATAAATCCATTCTCCAATCCCTGCTTCGCTCCGTATCCTACAAAGGTGTCTTTCTTCTTATCGAATAGATAAATTCCCGATCCCGTCGATCCCAGCCATATACGTCCTTTTCTATCACATAGAATATGATTAATGTGATGCTGTGCCGTGCTCTGCGCTATTTGGGAGAAAGGATAACTACGGGAAGTACCCGCTTTCAAATTGACCCGTATCAAATCAAAAGAAGTGGTCAGCCATAAATCCCCTTCTTTATCAAACGTCATATCCCAAACCTGCGACAAATGTCTGGAAGCTAAAGAAGGATGTTCGAAATGATGCAACCGGAGATGTTTTTTATCCAATACAAGCAGCCCACCCTTGGCTGCTATCAATAAGGAATCATGACCGGCAAACTCTATCATTTTTACCAGATTATAGGCCCTGTCGACTGTTTTTCCTTCCGGAGTATCGATATTTTCCGTAATAGATTCTATATGTCCGGTCGACAGGTTAATCCGATTGATGCCCTGATAAAGCGAAGCTACCCAAAGATAATCCGGTTCTTTCTCATAATACAAAGACTTCACAATCTTAAAAGACAGCTCTTGAGCATATAAATGTTTAAGCGGAAAAAAGCGTTTGGCATATTTATCATAGTAGTTCAATCCACTTCCTTCACTTGCAAACCAGATCCGCCCGGAACAGTCTTCGGCAATGGAACTGATGATATAGGAATTCAAATGCCCGCCAACAGCCGTAGACGAACGGTAAAAGTGATAAGCATCATTCGCTACATTATAATATTGTATTCCCTGATAGAAAGTGCCCAGCCATAAAGTTCCCGAAGTGTCGTAATGCATCGAAATGATGGAACGTATATCGGCTGCCTCCACATTCAAGTCATATTCATAATCCGTAAACTCTCCGGTAGAGAGATTTAAAGTCTGCAAACCGGCGTAAGTTCCGATATACAGAAGACTATCATTGGCTTGTGTCACATGACGCACATTATCATGGTTGATTGTATTATCAGCCACTTTATTATATCTGTAATGAGTAAGCTCCCCATTTGCCTCCAACCGGGTAAGTCCCCGATTTCTGGTAGCTATCCAGATGCTCCCGTCTCTGTCTTCCGTAATCGAATTAACAGCCCCCACATCAATATGACGGGTGATATGAGCAGCCTGATCGATACAGTAAATACCCTTGGAAGAAGTACCCACCACCACGGTTTGATTCTGACGAACCATTAGACTGTTCATCAATATATCCTCTCCGTCCGAAGGGAATGAAAAGAATAACTCGGGCACTTGGTTGAGATCACGATAACGGTAGATTTCTTTTCCGGTAGCTATCCACAATGCGTCGTGCGCATAGCAGATTCCTGCAACTTCTCCTTCACGCAACACCTTAAAGCGGTTCAAACGCATGTCATAAAGAGTCACACTCTGCAAACTACGGATAAAAAGCAATCCTTCCTTGTTTCCGCAAACCTGCCGGATATTATTTATATTGATTGAATAGGGATTGGCGTTATCCGGTTTGAAGACTTCAAATTTACGACCGTCAAAGCGGTTCAGTCCGTCTTGAGTACCAATCCATAAAAATCCGAATTCATCCTGATAGAAACAATTGACCGTTTGATGCGAAAGTCCTTGCCTCACGTCTTTAAAACGCATATTGATATCCTTTGTCACATTTGCCATGCAACAAAGTCCCGATATAAACAGGCAATAAATAACAAGAAAGTTAGCTTTGGTCATCTGTGTTTTTCGATAATTCGGATACAATATTCGGGAAAATCCAAGATATATGCAAGTGTTTATGCAAAAACCTGATTGACTATTGCCTGTTAATTATTCCTCAGACTGCGTATAACTAATCTCCCGATCGAATAAAATTAGTCGTCTGACAGTTGATTCTTTTTCGTCTGACAGTTGTCAGACGAAAGTTCAACAGTAGTCAGACGCAAGTTTAACAACTGTCAGACGATTAATTTTATGCATAAACAAGATTAGTATCCTCTTCACTAAGAAATAGTTTTTAGCATACGAAAGATTAAATTATACTACCAACCGCCTAAACGCTTGTTTATCATTGGTGAACTGCGTACTTTTGCACGCCATTAAAAAAAGCAAAACAATGACTAACAAAACCAAAGGTTTTATCTATGGAGCGATTGCCGCTGCGAGCTACGGTATGAATCCTCTTTTTGCACTTCCGCTCTATGCAGCCGGAATGAGTGTCGATACCGTTTTATTCTACCGGTACTTCTTTGCGACAATCGTATTGGGTATTCTGATGAAAATGCAGCATCAGTCTTTTGCACTTCATAAGGCAGACGTTTTGCCCTTAGTCATTATGGGGCTGTTATTCTCTTTTTCATCACTGCTTTTGTTTATGAGCTATAATTATATGGATGCCGGAATTGCTTCAACGATTCTGTTTGTTTATCCGGTGATGGTAGCTGTCATTATGGGAATATTCTTCAAGGAAAAGATTTCCGCCATTACCGTTTTCTCCATCCTGCTGGCACTTTCAGGCATTGCCTTGCTTTATCAGGGAGACGGCAACAAACCGCTATCGACTTTGGGAATTATCTTTGTTCTGTTGTCTTCTCTCTCTTATGCTATATATATAGTAGGTGTAAACCGTTCGACATTGAAAAACCTGCCGACCACGAAACTTACCTTCTATGCCATTTTATTCGGACTATCGGTTTATATCGTCCGTTTAAATTTTTGTACGGAACTGCAAGTAATACCGTCTGCCTGGCTCTGGGCCGATGTACTATCACTCGCCATCCTGCCAACTGCCGTATCACTGGTCTGTACCGCACTGGCCATCCATTATATAGGCTCTACACCAACGGCAATATTGGGTGCTTTGGAACCGGTGACAGCTTTATTCTTCGGTGTTCTCCTGTTTCACGAAAAACTGACTCCCCGCTTAATGATGGGTATTTTAATGATTATCACCGCCGTTACCCTGATTATCATTGGCAAGTCACTCATAAAAAAGATGGGTATGCTGTTGCAGATGAACAAAAAATAATATACTTTTGCTACTTAATCAATCAAAATGCAATTTTAAATCTCAAAAAATATGGTAGACGTAAAGACTTGCCTTGACAATGCACAAGAAAAGATGGATATGGCCATCATGTATCTGGAAGAAGCACTGGCACATATCCGCGCCGGAAAAGCGAGTGCACGCTTATTAGATGGTATCCGCGTAGATTCTTACGGAAGTATGGTACCTATCAGCAATGTAGCAGCAATTACTACTCCGGACGCCCGCAGTATCGTAATCAAGCCTTGGGATAAAAGCATGTTCCGTGTCATCGAAAAAGCAATCATCGACTCTGACCTCGGTATCATGCCCGAAAACAATGGAGAAATGATCCGTATCGGCATCCCTCCCCTGACGGAAGAACGTCGTAAACAACTGGCAAAACAGTGTAAAGGAGAAGGCGAAACGGCTAAAGTAAGCGTACGCAACGCGCGTCGTGACGGCATCGACGCACTGAAAAAGGCCGTAAAAGACGGATTGGCAGAAGACGAGCAGAAGAATGCGGAAGCCAAACTGCAAAAAATCCATGATAAGTATATCAAACAAATCGATGATATGCTGGCTGAAAAGGATAAAGAAATTATGACCGTCTAAAAAATAATGAAGAATTAAGAATGAAGAATGAGGAATTATAATGCTGTATTATTCAGTTGAAACACAGCCTGAATTCTTCATTCTTCATTTTTAATTTATAATTTATATGAAAGGATTAGTAATCAAAAACACGGGTAGTTGGTATCAGGTGAAAACCGATGACGGACAATCTATTGAATGTAAAATCAAAGGGAATTTCCGATTGAAGGGGATTCGCAGTACTAATCCTGTTGCAGTGGGTGATCGTGTCCGGATTATACTTAATCAGGAAGGCACTGCTTTTATCAGTGAAATAGAAGATAGAAAGAACTACATCATCCGCCGTTCATCCAATCTTTCCAAACAATCTCATATCCTTGCTGCCAATCTCGACCAGTGTATGCTGGTGGTAACCATCAATTATCCGGAAACTTCCACTATTTTTATTGATCGCTTTCTTGCATCCGCAGAGGCCTATCGCGTCCCTGTAAAACTGGTATTTAATAAGGTAGATGCTTACGACGAAGATGAACTCCGCTATCTGGACGCACTTATCAACTTATACACACAAATCGGCTACCCTTGCTTCAAAGTTTCCGCAAAGAGCGGCACTGGAGTGGCTGAAATCAAAAAAGCACTGGAAGGCAAGATTACTTTATTTTCCGGACATTCGGGAGTCGGCAAATCGACTCTTATCAATTCCATACTGCCGGGCATAGCAGCCAAGACCGGCGAAATTTCTTCTTACCACAACAAAGGAATGCATACTACTACTTTCTCCGAAATGTTCCCTGTGGAAGGAGATGGCTATATCATCGATACTCCGGGTATCAAGGGCTTCGGCACATTCGATATGGAAGAAGAAGAGATCGGACATTATTTTCCCGAAATATTCAAAACCTCCGCCGACTGCAAATATGGCAACTGTACACATCGTCATGAACCGGGATGTGCCGTACGCAAAGCAGTGGAAGAGCACCTCATCAGCGAATCCCGTTATACCTCTTATCTCAATATGTTGGAAGATAAAGAGGAAGGAAAATATCGGGCTGCTTATTAGAAAAAATGCGAGCAGCGTGCTTATAAAACCAATGCTGTTCACACTTATAGTTATAATAGTACACACAAAAAAACAATATGAAAAAAATCTTAGTTTTATTATGTTTCATTTTATACATAATTTCCGCACATGCACAATATTGCAGTATTAAAAAAGGAAGAACTGCTTACTATGTAACAACCGAAGTAAAGGAAGGAAAAACACTGAAAGATACTATGTGCATCGCAGACGTGGTTGATAAAGGTGATCGCTTAATCATAAGAGAAGATGCTTTCGGAGAGCACTATGATTCTCTAAGTATAAAAAGTGGTATCAACAGGTTATTCTATATTTATCATAAGAGTCAAGATATGACCGAAGTTATCCTTTTGGATGGTAAATCAGAATATGAATATCAGAAATATTCTAAGAACATATATGCAGAAGGACGAATTAGCATACCTTTAAAGGATCATGTTCAGAATGGAGATGATATACCACAGTGTAATTTCTTGCAAAAATCAGGACCAATGACTATGAAAGCTTCTCTAAAAGGAAAATATAAAGGACGTGAAACCATACATACTCCTGCGGGAGATTTTGATTGCATTAAAATCTACACGGAACAAAAAGGAAAAGTCATGTTCATTTCAGAAACCGAATATTCAATAGATTGGTATGCCAAAAATATTGGGCTGGTAAAATCAGAAACTATCACTAAAAAAGGGAAAGTCATATCAACCACCCTTCTATATGCCATAAAAGAATAGTTCCCTTAAGTGTATGAGCTTATTAAATTGAAAAAGATGCATTAACTTTTTTTCTATCATTTACAGATTAAACCTTTCCAGTCAGGGAAAGTCTAATCTTCAAAGATTATATTATAATTGCCATATACAATACTAAACCATGAATAAGAAGACTAAATGGGGCATCATTATTCTTGTTGGTGCCGGGATTATCGGTGGAGGAATCTACTCACAATTACCGAAAAAAAACGACGAACTAGCAGCCGCCGACAAAGTGATGGGCGGTAATAAAAAAAGAGGGAAACAAGTTTTAAATGTAAATGCCAAGGTCATAAAACCGCAATCTCTGACAGATGAATTCACCACTACCGGTGTACTTCTGCCCGATGAAGAAGTGGATTTGTCTTTCGAAACGTCGGGAAAGATTGTAGAAATCAACTTTGAAGAAGGAACAGCCGTAAAGAAAGGCCAATTACTAGCCAAAGTGAATGACAGGCAGTTGCAGGCACAATTGCAAAGGTTGATTTCGCAATTGAAACTGGCAGAAGACCGTGTATTCCGCCAGGATGCTTTATTGAAACGGGATGCTGTCAGTAAAGAAGCCTACGAACAGGTGAAAACGGATTTAGCAACTCTGAATGCCGATATAGAAATTATCAAAGCTAATATTGAACTGACAGAGCTACGTGCTCCGTTTGACGGAGTGATCGGACTTCGCCAAGTCAGTATCGGTACGTATGCGTCTCCGACCACAGTCGTTGCCAAGCTGACAAAAATCGCTCCACTGAAGGTTGAATTTTCCGTTCCGGAACGCTATGCCAAGCAAATTAAAAAGGGTACCAATCTCAATTTCAGCGTTGAAGGAACATTGGATGCTTTTGGCGCACAGGTATACGCTGTAGAATCTGCCATCGATCCGAATCTGCATCAATTTACCGCCCGTGCATTATACCCGAATGTCAATCGCACCCTGCTTCCCGGCCGTTATGCCAGTGTGCTGTTGAAAAAGGATGAAATACCTAATGCAATAGCCATCCCAACGGAAGCAATTGTGCCGGAAATGGGTAAAGATAAAGTCTATCTGTATAAATCAGGAAAGGCCGAACCGGTGGATATTATTACCGGTATCCGCACCGCATCTGAAGTGCAAGTGATTAGAGGATTGCACGTAGGAGACACAATCATCACTTCAGGAACATTGCAACTCCGTACCGGACTCGCCGTAACACTTGACAATATTGAAGAATGAGAATTTATGATTTATGAATTCTGATTTATGATTTATAAAGCCAAATAATTTATGATTTATAAGTCAGCAGAATCCAGCAAACATTCAGAAATCAGAAATCAGAATTCAAAAATCAGAAATCTTCAATCCATAACTCAGAAATCATAATTCAGAAATCAGAAATCATAAATCAATGAACATCTCCGAATTAAGTATACGTCGCCCGGTATTAGCCACAGTATTAACGATTATTATCCTCCTTTTCGGATTCATCGGATACAACTATTTGGGTGTCCGCGAATATCCGTCGGTAGATAATCCGATTATTTCTGTCAGCTGCTCTTATCCGGGAGCTAATGCCGACGTTATCGAAAACCAGATAACTGAACCGTTGGAACAGAATATCAACGGTATTCCCGGTATCCGTTCTTTGTCCAGTGTGAGCCAGCAGGGGCAAAGCCGTATCACTGTAGAATTTGAATTGTCCGTCGATCTGGAAACAGCGGCCAACGACGTACGTGACAAGGTTTCACGTGCCCAACGTTATCTGCCTCGCGACTGTGACCCACCGACAGTTTCAAAAGCGGATGCCGATGCCATGCCTATCTTGATGGTTGCCCTTCAAAGTGACAAACGTTCTTTGTTGGAGTTAAGTGAAATAGCGGATCTGACTGTGAAAGAACAATTACAGACTATTTCCGATGTAAGTAGTGTGTCTATCTGGGGAGAGAAACGTTACTCCATGCGCCTTTGGCTCGACCCGGTAAAGATGGCAGGCTACGGTATCACTCCCGTCGATGTTAAAAACGCTGTAGATAACGAAAATGTGGAACTTCCTTCAGGTAGTATCGAAGGAAATACTACCGAGTTGACGATCCGTACGCTAGGATTGATGCATACCGCAGATGAATTCAATGACTTGATTGTCAAAGAAGAGAATAACCGTATTGTACGATTCAGTGATATCGGACGTGCTGAACTGGGGCCGGCTGATATTAAGAGTTATATGAAGATGAACGGCGTTCCTATGGTGGGTGTCGTAGTCATTCCACAGCCGGGAGCCAACCACATTGAGATTGCGGATGCTGTATACCAACGTATGGAGCAAATGAAAAAAGACTTGCCGGAAGATGTACACTATAATTATGGTTTTGATAATACCAAGTTTATCCGTGCATCTATCAATGAGGTTAAGTCCACTGTATATGAAGCTTTTGTACTTGTAATCATCATTATCTTCCTCTTCCTGCGTGACTGGCGCGTCACGTTGGTGCCTTGTATCGTAATCCCTGTTTCCCTTATCGGTGCTTTCTTCGTTATGTATCTGGCAGGATTCTCCATCAATGTGCTTTCCATGCTCGCCATCGTACTATCGGTGGGACTGGTGGTAGATGACGCCATCGTTATGACGGAAAATATCTACATCCGTATAGAGAAAGGAATGGCCCCGAAAGAAGCGGGAATAGAAGGAGCCAAAGAAATTTTCTTTGCCGTTATTTCCACCACTATTACGCTGGTAGCGGTATTCTTCCCTATCGTCTTTATGGATGGAATGACGGGACGATTATTCCGTGAGTTCAGTATCGTTATTTCGGGTTCGGTGATTATATCTTCATTCGCCGCATTAACTTTCACTCCGATGTTGGCAACGAAGTTACTCATTAAACGGGAAAAACAAAGTTGGTTCTATGCAAAAACAGAACCGTTCTTTGAAGGAATGAACCGGCTATACAGCCGTTCGCTTGCCGCTTTTCTTAGCAAACGCTGGATCGCTCTTCCATTTACTTTCATCACCATTTGCCTGATTGGTATTCTGTGGAATGCAGTTCCTGCGGAAATGGCCCCACTTGAAGACCGTTCGCAAATCAGTATCAATACACGAGGAGCGGAAGGCGTCACCTATGAATATATCAGGGATTACACAGAAGACATCAATCAACTGGTAGACTCCATTCTGCCTGATGCAGAGGCTGTAACTGCCCGTGTATCCAGCGGTAGCGGAAACGTGCGCATCACGCTGAAGGATATGAATGAACGTAATTATACCCAGATGGATGTGGCAGAGAAAATATCAAAAGCGGTACAGAAGAAAACAATGGCGCGTTCATTCGTACAGCAGCAGTCTTCTTTCGGCGGACGTCGCGGGAGTATGCCTGTACAATATGTACTTCAGGCTACCAATTTGGAAAAGCTGGAAGAAGTGTTGCCCAAGTTTATGGCTAAAGTATATGAGAATCCTGTTTTCCAGATGGCGGACGTTGATTTGAAGTTCAGTAAACCGGAAGCTCGTATTCAGATCAACCGCGACAAGGCCAGTATTATGGGAGTAAGTACCAAAAACATTGCTCAAACGCTGCAATATGGATTAAGTGGACAGCGTATGGGATATTTCTATATGAACGGTAAACAATACGAAATTCTTGGTGAAATCAACCGCCAGCAACGAAACAAACCGGCCGACCTGAAAGCGATTTACGTCCGCAGCAGTAGTGGGGATATGATTCAGCTGGACAACTTGATTGAATTGGAAAGCGGTATTGCACCTCCAAAGTTGTATCGTTATAACCGTTTTGTGTCAGCTACCATCTCTGCGGGATTGGCAGACGGCAAAACAATCGGACAAGGTTTGGATGAAATGGATAAGATTGCCAAAGAAACATTGGATGACACTTTCCGCACTGCCCTGTCGGGAGACTCGAAAGAATATCGTGAAAGTTCCTCCAGTCTGATGTTCGCCTTTATCCTGGCTATCCTTTTGATTTACCTGATTCTGGCAGCCCAGTTTGAAAGTTTCAAAGATCCATTGATTATCATGTTGACAGTGCCGCTGGCTATTGCCGGAGCTTTGGTCTTCATGTATTTCGGAGATATTACGATGAATATTTTCAGTCAGATCGGTATTATCATGCTGATCGGTCTGGTGGCGAAGAACGGTATCCTAATTGTAGAGTTTGCCAACCAGAAACAGGAAGCCGGAGAAGATAAGATGAGTGCGATTAAAGATGCTGCCCTGCAACGTCTCCGCCCGATTCTGATGACAAGTGCCTCTACGGTTTTGGGACTTATTCCGCTGGCATTTGCCACCGGAGAAGGTTGTAACCAGCGTATCGCCATGGGTACGGCAGTGGTGGGTGGTATGGTCGTATCCACTCTGCTTACGATGTACATTGTACCGGCTATTTACAGTTACATTTCGACTAACCGAATCAAAAAATTACAAGAATGAAACAGAAAGGAATTTGCATGAAACGCATCATTTATATAACCATTGCATGTGCCTTCTTATCAGTCTCTTTTGCAAAGGCACAAGTCCTCACTCTAAAGGAGTGTCTGGAAGAAGGATTGCAAAATAATTACTCTTTACGTATCATCCACAACGAAGAGCAGATCAGCAAAAACAACGCAACGTTGGGAAATGCGGGTTACCTGCCTACATTGGACTTCTCTGCCGGATATACCGGAAACTTGGACAATATTGAAACCAAGGCGCGTGCTACCGGAGAAATAACAAAGAATAACGGAGTCTACGATCAGACGGTTAATGTCGGTCTTAACCTCAACTGGACTATTTTCGACGGATTCAATATCAGCACCACCTACAAACAGTTGAAAGAACTGGAACGTCAGGGAGAAACCAACACCCGTATCGCTATTGAGGATTTTATTGCTGCCCTGACTTCCGAATACTATAATTTTATTCAGCAGAAGATTCGTCTGAAAAACTTTCATTATGCAATGTCGCTTTCCAAAGAGCGCTTACGCATAGCCGAGGCTAGTCACCTGGTTGGTAAGTTTTCAGGACTGGATTATCAGCAGGCAAAAGTGGATTTCAATGCAGACAGTGCCCAATACATCAAACAACAGGAATTGCTCCATTCTTCACGCATCCAGTTGAATGAACTAATGGCCAACAACAACGTCAATCAAAACATTATTATCAAAGACTCTACCATTGACGTACACAGCGACTTGCAATTTGATGACTTGTGGAATTCTACGTTAGCAACCAATGCTTCTTTGCTTAAAGCCGATCAAAACACGGTACTTGCCCAATTGGACTACAAGAAAATAAACTCACGCAACTATCCATATCTCAAATTAAATACCGGATATGGATATACGTTCAACAAGTATGACATCAACGCAAACAGTAGAAGAGGTGAACTGGGTTTCAATGCCGGAATAACTGTCGGTTTTAATATATTCGACGGTAATCGCCGCCGCGAAAAGAGAAATGCGAGTCTGGCTTTCAAAAATCGTCGTCTGGAACGACAGGACATGGAGTTAGCACTCCGCTCTGATCTCAGTAACCTATGGCAAGCCTATCGCAACAATCTCCAATTGTTGAATCTGGAACGTCAGAACCTGATAACCGCCAAGGACAACCACGATATTGCCATGGACCGTTATATACAGGGAGACCTCTCCGGTTTTGAGGTGCGCGAAGCACAAAAAAGTTTGTTAGATGCAGAGGAACGCATCCTCTCTGCCGAATACAATACGAAACTTTGCGAAATATCCCTGTTGCAAATCAGCGGAAAGATTACGAAGTATCTGGAATAAGGAAGTAGTTTCCATTTATTTTTTTATTGGGTTAATCTTCTTATCGGGAAGGTTAACCCAATTTTTACTGCATAAAAAACAGTTATTACATATCGTTGTTTTTCTTTCTTTCTACATTTGCATACCATAAAAACATTAAATAATAAAAGCCATGAGAAAACTAAGTCTTTTCTTACTATTACTTTTTATCCTGACAAATGCCTCAGCCCAAAAAGCAACAGATTACAGAAAACAGCAAAACTACAAAGAATGGGTACACATCGCTCCCAAATTTGACGATGATTTTTTTAAGACAGAAGAAGCCCAACGCATTGGTGACAACGTGTTACTGTATCAACAAACTACCGGAGGCTGGCCCAAGAATATCTATATGCCGGCAGAACTGACGGAACAAGAATATAAGGCGGCACTAAAAGCCAAAGAGGATATCAACCAAAGCACAATCGACAACAATGCCACCACGACAGAAATAGAATATCTGGCACGACTTTATCTGGCTACACAGAAAGAGAAATATAAAGAAGGAGTGCTGAACGGTATTCAATATCTGCTCAAATCGCAGTATGAAAACGGAGGATGGCCTCAATTTTATCCACGTCCCAAAGGTTATTATGTACAAATCACCTACAATGACAATGCAATGGTAAGAGTCATGAATCAACTTCGGAGCATATACGAAAAGAAAGCTCCATATACTTTTCTTCCTGACAATATCTGCGAACAAGCACGCAATGCATTCAACAAAGGTATAGAGTGTATACTCAAAACGCAGGTGTGCCAAAATGGTGAATTAACAGTATGGTGCGCCCAACACGACCGTGTCACTTTGGAACCCTGCAAAGCACGTGCTTATGAACTTCCGTCACTAAGCGGACAAGAGTCGGACAATATTGTATTGCTGTTGATGTCACTTCCTAATCCATCCACAGACATTGTAAAATCCATAGAAGGAGCAATCAAATGGTTCCAAAAGTCTAAAATAAAAGGAATACAGAAGGAATATTTCACTAACGGTGAAGGTAAAAAAGACTATCGTATGGTTCCCTGTGAAGACTGTCCAACTCTCTGGGCACGTTTTTATGAACTGGAAACGAATCGGCCTTTTTTCTGCGACCGTGACGGCATTAAAAAATATGATATATCGGAAATCGGGCATGAGCGCCGGAATGGTTATAGTTGGTATAACAAAGATGGTAGTAAGGTATTGAAGAGATATGAAAAATGGAAAAAAGAACAGAACAAGTAATCACAAATGATGAAAGGCTGATATCTACACTACAAAAATAAATATCCGGAAAGTCTTTAAGTCCTCAAAAGATGAAATCCCCTCACTACATTGCAGAGTGAGGGGATTTTATAAATTCAGGGCATTTAGCCTCTTCTTAAAGTTTTATCCCAACAGGTTAAAACCGGTTATTTTGTGCAATTCCACGGTTTCAACTGTTTGAAGAAGTCATTACCCTTATCATCCACCAAGATAAATGCAGGGAAGTTTTCTACTTCAATTTTCCAGATGGCTTCCATACCCAATTCCGGATATTCCACACATTCGATGCTCTTGATGTTATTCTGTGCAAGGATAGCTGCCGGACCTCCGATAGAGCCAAGATAGAAACCACCATATTTCTTACAAGCATCTGTCACTTGCTGGCTACGGTTACCTTTTGCCAACATGACCATGCTGCCGCCATGACTTTGGAACAGTTCTACATAAGAGTCCATACGTCCTGCTGTAGTAGGACCCATAGAACCACAAGCCATGCCTTCCGGAGTTTTTGCCGGACCTGCATAATAAATAGGATGATCCTTAATATATTGTGGCAAGTCTTCGCCGCGATCCAAACGTTCTTTCAGTTTAGCATGGGCGATGTCACGACCTACGATGATCGTTCCGTTCAATGACAGACGAGTAGCTACCGGATATTTAGTCAGCTCTTTCAGGATTTCAGGCATCGGACGGTTCAGGTCGATCTTTACAACATCACCTTCACCTGCTTGACGCAGTTCTACAGGAATAAGTTCGCCCGGATTTGAATCCAGTTTCTCAATCCAGATACCTTCCTTATTGATTTTACATTTGATGTTACGGTCGGCAGAGCAAGATACTCCCAAGCCTACCGGACAAGAAGCACCGTGACGAGGCAAACGGATGATGCGTACGTCATGAGCAAGATATTTACCTCCGAATTGCGCGCCCAATCCAATTTTGTGAGCTTCTGCCAAAACTTCTTTTTCCAGTTCGATGTCGCGGAATGCACGGCCATATTCGTTTCCAGTAGTCGGCAAGTTATCATAGAAATGAGTAGAAGCCAGCTTCACTGTCAATAAGTTCTTTTCAGCAGAAGTTCCACCGATCACGAAAGCGATATGATAAGGAGGGCAAGCGGCTGTTCCCAATGTTTTCATTTTTTCAACCAGGAATGGAACCAGTGTACCGGGATTCAGGATCGCTTTTGTTTCCTGATACAAATATGTCTTGTTGGCAGAACCACCACCTTTTGTTACGCAAAGGAATTCGTATTCCATACCTTCGGTAGCTTCGATGTCAATCTGTGCAGGGAGGTTACATTTTGTATTTACCTCATCATACATATTCAAAGGCGCATTCTGTGAATAACGCAGGTTCTCTTCAGTGTATGTTTTATATACGCCCAGTGAAAGCGCTTCTTCATCAGAATATCCAGTCCATACCTGCTGTCCTTTTTCACCATGGATAATAGCAGTACCAGTGTCCTGACAGAAAGGAAGTACACCTTTTGAAGCAACTTCCGCGTTACGCAGGAAAGTCAATGCCACATACTTATCGTTTTCACTTGCTTCCGGATCACTCAGAATCTTAGCAACTTGTTCGTTGTGCGAACGACGAAGCATGAATGATACATCACGAAAAGCTGCATTAGCCATCGCAGTCAAACCTTCTTTCTCAATTTTCAGGATAGGATTTCCTTCAAACTCGCTTACTGATACATAGTCTTTTGTAAGCAGATAATACTCAGTTGTATCTTTTCCCTTTTCAAACATGGGCTGATACTTAAACGGAGGTGTTGCCATAAGTTTCTTATTTTATTACGTAATGTTAGTTAGTGTGGCAAAGGTAGTAATTAAGAATGAAGAATGGCGAATGATGAATGAAGAATTAAGAATGAATAACGGAGAAAAGCAGGAACAGCAAAAGACAATCATAAACAATAAACAACGAGCGGTAAACAAGCTATGCCATTCATTGACATCTGCCGTTCACCGCTCACTATTTTATTTACAGTTTGCTATTTATCATATCCTGTTTATCATCCACAGTTCGCCATCTGCCACTCCTATTATGATTCGATTGCTTCAATCCGTTTGATTAACTCGTTTCCAAGAGCTGTTTTATCTTCAATATGTTTCAAGACGGCAGTCACAAAGGTATTACTTTCGAAATCACCGCGTACTTGCTCAAAATCCTGCTTCATTTCGTCGTGGGAGCCGTCAGCACCAAATCCGGTCATGGAAGACAACGAAAATTCTTTCTTGGCATCCTCATATACCATCTTATCCAATCCGACAACAGCTTGCTGCCACGCTTTCACAATACCGATGATATCTTGTGCCGTAATCGTTTCCGGATCTAAGCCATAGAATTCCTGAATCTTATGATAAGCCCATGTCCATTCATAGGTATAATAATTCTCGTGCATTTCTGCAAAGCTTGCATTGATGGATTTCAAACGATTGACTGTTCCATTCTCAATACCATCCAACAATCGGTCGATTTCACTCTTGGGAGCAATCAGTCCGGAAACATCCACCCATTCGCCAAGTCCGATTTCCGTGTCAGGTTTCAGTCGCTGACGGATTTCTTCATTGGTCTGGAAATTAATACCCTCCAATCGTTTTATGATGGAGTTTCCCAAGAACTTGTGAATGGCGATTTCATAAAAACGAATTCCGTTATTCAGAGAAGAGTTCTTGATTTTAGCACTCTGGTAGGAGTAGATCTCTGAAGTTTCACCGGATACACGTTTCAATTCTTTCAAAATGGAACGTCCTTTAAACATCTTCTGAATGGTATAAGGACTCAGCAGGTTATAATTGATATAATCCAGCCGGTTCGGATCTTTTCGCTTATCACGCTTTGGCCATTTCTGTGCGTCACGGATAGTACCTACACTTCTCAAATTAACTCCCGGAACCAGATAAGTGGTATTCCGCTGCTCTATCAGGTAAGAGAAAGGAAGATTGGAAGTATCGGCATGATTAACATGACGTCCCATTACCAAAGAGAAAGCCCCGACACGTGCCGGCCACAGGATATATGAATCGGAAGTGGTCTTCGCTCCTCTCTCCATCGTTCCCTGATGGATAGGACCTAACTTATACATGTGATTACTCTGATTGGACCCCGAACCCGCATTCATAAACGAGAACATACCGGCAATCAATAAAGTAGATTTATGGTGTGTCACAGTGAAAGGACCTGCAAAAATAGCACATGCCTCACCGTTCTCTCCCTGACAATTACTGAAGAATAAAGAATCGGAAGCGGAATAATTGTGTCCCAGTTTACAGGATTGTCCGACGAAACAACGAGTCAACATCGTGCCGTCATCCACTTTAGAGCCGGAAGAGATGATAAAGTCATCACAGATTACACCATGTCCGATATGTACAGGTGCCGTCACATTACTATTGACGCTGCCATTGGATAAGCGGCAGGTCCCACAGATATGGCAGTAATCACCAATCCGGACATTCTTGATCGAGCCCGTATTGAGAATCATCACATGATTGCCAATACTGCCGACAGCAGAAGCATGTTTATTGGAATAATAATCCGCAATAGATTTCATACGGTTTATCAGCTCGGGACGATGGCGGTACAGTGCAAGAATATATGCCTGGTGCGCAGACAATTTATCGTTCATCAACACCTCACGGCCTCCTGTTTCATTCAAGACAGCCACTTCTACCCCATTACCAAAAGTGCTTAACCTATCCACTAAAATAATATCTACATTCTCAATGAAGGTGTCACTGCCAATCTCATAATTAGCAATATAGTTCTGTATATTCTCAATACAGCAGTTATCGCCCACCGACACATTGTGCAACGTCACATGACGTAATCCCGAATGTTTCTTGATTCCCCCCGGCAATGTAAATTCAGCTTCGAATACCCCCAGTTTTACTTCACCCGAGAAACGGGTATGATGGACGTACTCACAATTAAAACCCTCTGCCACTGATACATTTCCCCAATCATCGGCCAGACATGACTGGCTCTTCAACTGAAGTATCTCATCTTCAGTCAATCTACGATAGTCTTTCATCTTAATAATGTGTTAATGTGCCCATATGCCAATGTGCCAATTCTGATGCAGTACGCGCAACCAATTGGCACATCAGCACATTAGCATATTGATTATTCTTCCTCTTCTTCGTAGGTCTGATAAAGAAAATCGTTATAGGGATATTTCTGAACGTGTAATTCTTTCACTCGCTGATAAACTACATTTTTCAGTTCGTCTATATTGATTCGTTCGCGGGCGGAAATAAAGAGGCAGTTATCCTCCATTTTTGCCATCCACGTCTTCATCAGTTCTTCGAGTGTTAAGTTTTCCTTTGTTCGGGGGGTAAGGTCGTCCGGCGCTTTCTCCACGTAGGTGTAAGCGTCTATTTTATTAAATACAAGTATCATAGGTTTGCCACTGCCTCCAATCTCTGCCAGGGTCTTGTTCACCACCTCAATCTGTTCCTCAAATCCGGGGTGGGAAATATCGACTACGTGCACAAGCAAATCTGCTTCACGTACCTCATCCAGGGTAGATTTAAAAGATTCTACCAAGTCGGTAGGTAACTTGCGAATAAACCCTACTGTATCTGACAACAGGAACGGTAGATTATCGATAATCACTTTGCGCACAGTAGTGTCTAAAGTAGCGAACAGTTTGTTTTCCGCAAACACTTCACTCTTGGAGAGAAGATTCATCATGGTTGATTTTCCCACATTGGTATAACCAACCAGTGCAACACGTATCATGCGTCCGCGATTCTTGCGTTGGGTAGCTTTCTGCTTGTCAATCTCCGCCAGACGTTCTTTCAGCAATGACATACGGTTCAGGATGATACGGCGGTCCATCTCAAGCTGTGTTTCACCCGGACCACGAAGTCCCACGGAACCTTTGCCACCACCGGCACCGGAACCACCTCCCTGGCGTTCCAAGTGAGTCCAAAGCCGCTGCAAACGCGGCAACATATATTTATACTGTGCCAGTTCTACCTGTGTCTTCGCATTGGCTGTCTGCGCACGCATGGCAAATATATCAAGAATCAGTGAAGTACGGTCCAGTATCTTCACTTTCAGTTCAGCTTCAATATTACGAATCTGTTTCGCAGAAAGCTCATCATCAAAGATGACCATTCCTACTTCACGTTCTGCTTCCTCTTCGTCATGGATATATTGTCTGATTTCTTCCAACTTTCCTTTTCCAACATAAGTCACAGAGTTAGCCGTCGGCAACTTCTGTGTAAATCGTTTCACAACTTCCGCCCCAGCCGTCTCGGCAAGGAAAGCCAGTTCATCCAGATACTCGTTTGTTTTACGCTCATCCTGCGTCTGTGTGATGAGTCCTACAAGCACTGCTGTTTCTACTTTGGCTTCGGATATTACAAATTCTTTCATTCTTTACTTCTATTATATATAATAATGTGGGCGCAAATATAACAAAAAAAAAGAGGACAATGTTTTATTGTCCTCTTTTTCGTATCATTTATGGTAATTCAATTATAAATCAAACCATAGTTTTTCCCAGATTTTCGGAGATTCTTTCGGTGCATTAATATTAGCTGTCATTTCTTCAGGACTATATTCCCATCTTCTGATCAATTCTTTTGAAGTTGCATCTTCCGGGACTTGCAATGTCGGGACCTCGTTTCCGGCAGTACCAGATCGCCTCCATTGTACAAACTCCTCAAACGGACGATCCATCAAATCAATCCATTGCTGCATATGAATCTCATACAGAGCTTTTTCCTGGGTCATCGTTGTCAATTCCGGTAAACCTGTAACATATGTATCAATATCGGATTCCGCAACTCCATAAAAAGCACATGCTTCACGAATTCCTTTCAGGTACAGTTCATTAGCTTTCGACAGATTTTGAGCAACTCCTAATCCGCGCGCATAAGCTTCTGCTTCCAAAAGTAGCTGTTCTTGACAAGAATAAATCAATTCCGGAGCGTCTCTTCTGAAAAGGTAGTTGCTTACAACAGATGACAGTAGATTTTCTTCATCATCCGTCTTTGCAGCCTCTCTATTACCCAACCCCCGGTATACACCATCCGCACCCGGTTCAAAATAACAGGGAATACGGGGATCATTACGTTCTTGCATCGGTTTCAACATATAATTGCTGGCAAAGAACAATATTTGTGTCCCCCCAACCAATTCTATAAGTTCATATTTAGGGTTCTGGTTACCCGGATCTGTAGAGTAAGGAAATACCAAATTGTCCGCTGCTGATGCAACCATTCCTCCAGCCTGCAGCAACGTACCAATAGCAGCAGCCTTAGAAGGGTCTTTATCTACCATAACCATCAATGTTCTGAATTTTAAAGACTTTGCCAAAGTCATCCATTTGTTCATATCACCTTTGTAATAGATATCGTACTCATCAATTGCATTAGCATCATTCAGATCTATAAGCTGTAATGCCTCATCAAGTAATGACAAAACACCATTCAATACACTTTCCTGAGAATCAAATTTCGGATATTTAATTGTTCCGTTCCAGGATTCTGTGAAAGGAATATCTCCCCACAACATCGTTGCCTCATACATATGCTCAGCCAAAAGAATCTTACACTGCGCAATAGCATTGTGATTCACCGGTTCTGACTCTTCTGCATTTTTAATAGCTAACATCAAATTATTGCCACCTACAGAATAATAATGTTTCCAGACATTCCCTGTACTATAAGGAGAAATAGTATATACAGATTCATCCCAGCCACCGTAATCAAGTCCACCATCAACTTGACACTGCGAACTCATAGATAAAGGAATATAAAAGTCACCACCAGTGCGTGTTCCAGCCCAGTTTACAGCTACATAGTTAAACAAATACCCGGGATCAACTTTCTCGGCAGTATTGGGATCATGGTTAATATCGAGCCAATCGCTACATGAAGTTAAACATGCCAAAGCGCTCAATGCGTATGTTAATATTTTCTTTTTCATTATCATATTCGTTTAAATCTTACAATGTTAATCTGACATTAAATCCAAAACTTCTGGTAGAAGGTATGCTGTTAAACTCTACACCACCCCCAATCTGAGAAGGACCGAAGAAGTTAGCTTCCGGATCAATATGTGGCACATGATCTTTAATAATCCATAAGTTACGTGCCTCAAAACCTAAATCCAATGATTTAACAAAAAAGCTCTTGAACCATTTGCGTGGGAAGCTATAAGACAACTGTACCTCTCTGAGTTTTACAAATGATGCATTATAGATATTCCCTTCATTATTACTAGAATTGGATATATGCTGCCAATAATCCTGCATACTTTTCACAGGAACATCATTAGGTCTATATGTTCCATCATCCTGAAGGATTACACCCGGCTCAATAAAGGAAGCATCTTCACGGTGAGCTATTGTTTCAGCAGCCAAACCGCTACTTCTTAAATTAGCTACAGTCTCTGAATACAAAGAACCTCCATGACGGATATCAATCAAGAAACTCAAGGTAACTCCCTTATAAGTAAATGTATTGTTGATTCCCATCGTAAAATCAGGATATACATCTCCTAAACGCACGTTATTAACAGTTTCTCTCAAACCTGTTTTAGAATTAATCACATAATTTCCTTGGTCATCACGTTTCCAACCCGTGCCATACAAGCCAAACGAATCTCCTTTAGCAGCCTTAATTTGTAAACCGCTCAGTCCACTCGTTAACGTATATTCATCAAGTCCTTCAGCTAACTCCTCCACTGTCTGCTTATTTGAAGCAAATGTTGCATCCAGGTCCCATTTAAAATCACGTGTTTCCACAGGAGTCAACCCCAAAGTTACTTCAACACCTTTATTGGCAATCTTCCCGGCATTAATATTATTGGCAAAGTAGCCTGTTGACAATGGGACATCAATACTTACAATCTGATTCTTTGTAATATTGCTATAATAAGTCATATCTAACCTAATTTTTCCACCGAAGAAACGCAAATCAGCTCCAACTTCAAAAGAACTTTGATTTTGCGGCTTCAAATTCTCATTTGGTAAGACACGAGGTCCCGTAAAGCCAACTAATCCCATATGGGGGAAAGTGTTAACATTACCCAGATATTGCAAAAAGTAAGTACTAGCGGGAGTATATTTAAATGCCAAATTGTACGGATCTTCATCACTACCCACATTAGCATAACTCAAACGAACCTTACCAAAATTCAGAATATCTTTGTTTTCCATCAACTCCGTAAAAATAAAACTACCACTTATGGAAGGATAGAAATAGGAACGATTATTGATCGGTAGAGTAGACGACCAGTCATTACGTCCTGTTACATTTACGAAAAGCATATCTTTGTATCCCAAACTAATATCTCCATATAAACCAACAAGACGTTTCTTTTCATAATAATTTACCGGAGTAGTAGACTTCGCATTAGTATATGTGTATAGCCCATCAACAACCAGATTCTGCGCCTGCACATTTTCATTCTTCCATTCCTCCTGATAGAGATTATGCCCCATCATTACCTTAAAATGATAGTCATTTGCAAAAGTCTTCTCGTAAGAAACCATTAAGTCATTATTTATAATTCTTTTATACAAATTCCAAGTCTGGAACTTTCCGTTCAAGGCTCCTACAGTACCTTTTGCATATACCTTACGCCTTCCTTCTGTGTAAAAATCTGTTCCGGCATTATTGGTGATAGTCAGTCCTTCAATCGGTTTATAAGTCAATGTGATATTACCAATCATACGATCTAAATTATTGGTAAACTTATTCTTATTAATAATCCAATATGGATTATTACTTTTACCTTCCGGATCTAATGTGATTTGCTTTCCATTCTCATCCACCCAATTCTTTTGAATATCATGTATATCAATAGTTCTCGGCAATCCATTAATCAATGGAATCAGTAGGTTACTATCATTTGCACCTTGCGCTGGACGACCTTCAGAGTCGGAACGTATATATTGAGCAGAAATACGACCTGTGAAGTTCTTAGTAAAATTCATACCCGCATTGACAGAAAAAGCGTATTTATTATAGTCAGATCCAGGTACAACACCAGTCTGATTAGTAGAAGTAAAGCTCAAACGGAAGTCCGCCTTTTCACCACCCCCCGCAACTGATACATTATTAATATAACTCATTCCAGTTTCATAGAAATCCTTTACATTATCAGGATTTGCTTTCAAAGTCACTTTGTCACCTTTGTAATCTGTAAACTGTTGATCTTGTACCGATGAAATCTTCGGTCCCCAACCATTCAACATTTTCACATTATATACGCCATAACTACCTTGTGCATATTCATTTTGAAAATCAGGTAACTTCAGTACATTTTCAAATCGTGTAGAAGAGTTTACTGTTACAAATACCGGAGAGTTCTTTTTTCCCTTCTTTGTAGTAATAACAATAGCACCATCCTTTGCACGCGCTCCATACAATGCAGTTGCAGCTGCTCCTTTCAATACATTGATAGATTCAATATCGTCTGAATTGATATCCCCTGCACGGTTACCAACATCGACTATACCATTAGTTCTGTCAGGATTATAAGAACCATTGTCAATTGGAAGCCCGTCAATAATAAATAAAGGAGAAGAAACGGAACCAATAGAAGAGGCACCACGAATCTGTATACTTGAACTACCACCTACCGTACCAGATGATTGGGCTATTTGCAGTCCCGCAATCTTACCAGACAAAGAGTTAAGTACATTACTTTCACGTGCTTTAGTTATTTCATCTCCCTTCACACTAGATACGGCATAACCTAGGGATTTTTCCGATCGCTTAATCCCCATAGCTGTCACTACAACCTCATCTAGATTTTGGGAATCAGACTTTAGCACAACTTTTAAAGTTGGTTTGATCACCACTTCTTGTGTCTGCATACCAATATACGAAATCTGCAAAGTCTTTGCAGAACTAAATACAACTATAATATGTTGATTACTAACAATATATATGATGTTTGCTTTCCTTCGAAAATAAATTTTTGTTGTAGTTATTATGCAGATTATCAATATATTAAGCACCTACCAAACATATTAATTTACTGATTTATGATACCAGATTTCTATCAAAAATAGGGCATAACCATCTATTAATTAATTATTTAAGTTCTTATCTTATATGATATAAGCTAAAACTTATTTCCATCTTAACTGTTGAAGATGGTTTTCTTGTTCTAAATTATATCCAATAATTATTGACTATAATAATATATTCATTAGCAAACGGTAATCTAAGAAAAAGAAAAACTCCAGATGAAAAAATGCATATTTTATTACTGTATATTTTAAAATATGCAGGGGTGGATTCAAATATCCTCCAAAATCGCAGAGAATATGATTGATGAATATTTATATTGGATGGTTATATGCTTTTTCTGTATCAAAGAGATTGTGTAATTACATCTAATTATGCAAAAAGAGGTATTTATCATTTATCTGATGCTAAAATGAAAGAATCCCAAATACCGGATTTTAATAGCTATTAGAGGCTGTCAAGTTTATAAATTAGCTTTTAATCCTTTCCTTTTAAAGAAAGCAAGGGCTTCTCTACGACCAATGACTCGTTCCTTTTAAAGGAACGCTTTATTCCTTTAAATGGGACGAGTGATAATATTCGTAATTATGATGTATCTTTAGATTATATATATGCGTTTTCGGAACTTATATTGCATATTCTTTCATTTAATTATACACACTTTCTTCTATTAGAGAAAATTATACCTTCCATTTCTATAACCAAATCTTAAAAACAGAACACTTTCGTTTAGTTTTTGTGCTTATTATTATTTTTTTGATGAGGCAGTTTTCTCAAGATCACGCACCACTGTAATATCCATAATATTCGCATATACCTGCGTAGTCTTTACACTTTTATGTCCTAACAGTTTTTGTACAGTAGTTATATTGGCACCATTATATAATAATAAGGTAGCATTTGTATGACGGGCGGTGTGAAACGATACACGTTTATCAATTTTAGCCAAGCCTGCCAATATGTTTAATTCCTTATTAATATTAGAATTGTCTTTCAACTTGAAAAAACTATTGAGGTCATCTTTATAGCGTTGCAATATCTGGATTCCTTTACCCTCAAATAATAAATATAAAGGAAGGCGTACCTCCATACCTGTTTTGACAGATTTGTATATTATCCAAGTCTCCTGATGGAACTCAACAATATTTGCAGAGGTCAGATTAGTGAAATCAGAATATCGTAATCCAGCATAACAGCAAAATAAAAAAGCATCTTTTGTTTTTTGCAGTCTCGTATATCTTCCAGTCAGCTGCAAATTCTCAAATTTGTGTAACTCTTCCGGAGCTAAGTGTGTATGGCTTCCTTCTATACTTTTAATTTTATATTTTCTAAAGGCATACTTCTGTATATCCATATACTCCTTATTTATTGCAACATTAATATATCGTTTCAGATGCTTCATGTGCTTGGCAATAGTATTAAGGTGATAACCTTTAGATTGCAGGTAATTATCAAATGAAGACACAAACTCAAATGTCAAATCGGTAAATAATACCTCTTTCTTGAATTCCTGAAGTAATTCAAGCGTGGAAAGGTGATTTTGACGGGTACTTTCTTTCAAAGAAGAATTGGCTATCTCCTCTTTAAAAAAAGTCAAAAACGACCTTCCATTGCTTAGAGGTTTATCAATCGAATTTTTTAATAAATCTAACGATATGGACTTTCCCTGTTGCCATAGTCCAAGTTCTGTTTGCTCAATAGCTGCTATATTTTCATATAACATACGATTCAAAACATTCGCATTAGGATGATTCTTCACCATTTTTCGTTTGGTATCCCACTGTTCCGGTTTGAGATATATTTTGGTGGAGAAATACATCTTTTTCCTGTTCAGATAGGCTTCTACCTGAACTAATGCCATTCCTCTTTTATTCAATCTCTTCTTTCTGTTAAACACAAGGTTGTAACTGATCTTTTCCATACTTTCATTTTTTAATTAATAATAGAACAAATTAGACGTAATTCTGTGCTATATCAGAGGCGAATAAGCATTAATATCTCTAAAAAATAAATCTTCAAATCACTTGGTATTCACAAAACTTTAAATTAAATGCCACTTTTTTATTCGCTTTTTCACGAAAAAAGCAAAAAGAATGGCTTTCAAAGGTGTTTTATGACTAAAAACGAGTAAAAGAAATATTAAAAGAGGCATTTTGCTTATGCAAAGTGTCAATTGCTATTTTAGCAATCAAAGCTTTTGGTTGAAAAAAATATGCTTATCGGCATAAATACAGCTTGTAAAATAACAAAATGTTATATTTGCAACCTTTTTTTATTAATATAATTGCTAGTTTCAGTTTTATTAATATATTTGCAAATTGTTAGAGTAAAGATACAAATAATGTAAAGTTAAACTTTAAGAGAGAATTTATGAAAAGAAAATTAATGCTGTTATTGGCATGCCTTTTTGTGGGCATAGGCCTAGTAACTGCCCAGACTCAAAAGGTCACAGGCGTTGTGATTTCTGAAGAAGACGGGCAACCAGTTGTTGGTGCTTCTGTGTTGGTAAAAGGTACCACCCAAGGTACAATCACAGATGTAAATGGTAATTTTAATTTGTCAAATGTACCAAGTTCTGCAAAGACTTTGCAGATTTCGTATATCGGAATGCAAACACAAGAAGTGGCTATTAAACCAAATTTGAGAGTTGTATTAAAGGCTGACGCCCAAAAGCTAGACGAAGTAGTAGTTACCGCTATGGGTATTTCACGCGAAAAGAAAGCATTGGGATATGCCGTACAAGATGTCAAATCGGATGCGTTGACACGTGCTGCTAATACAGATTTAGCGGGAGCCTTACAAGGAAAAGTATCAGGTATTGACATCACCCCATCATCAGGTATGCCGGGTGCTTCTTCAAAGATTACGATTCGCGGTTCTCGTTCTTTCACTGGAGACAATACTCCGTTGTATGTAATTGATGGCATGCCTATCGCTTCTACCGCAGATGTGAGCACTTCTCTTACCGATGGAGCGTATGGAACGGACTATGCTAACCGTGCTGTCGACATTGACCCTAATGATATAGAAAGTATCAATATATTAAAGGGACAAGCCGCTTCTGCTTTGTATGGTATGAGAGCTTCCAATGGTGTTATCGTTATCACTACCAAAAGTGGTAAAGGAGCAGATAAAGGGAAACCTACTATAACTTTCAGTACCAACCTTTCCTTTGATAAGATTTCAACTCTTCCGGAATTGCAACAAGAATATGCACAAGGTTCAGGCGGTACTTTCGATCCGTCATCTCCTTTCGCATGGGGTCCTAAGATTTCCGAATTAGCTAACGACCCTACCTACGGAGGAAATACAGACAACAGTTACACCAGCCAATATGGTAAACAGTCCGGAAAATACTATGTTCCTCAACTTGCAGCTGCCGGCATGAATCCGTGGGCTACTCCACAAGCATATAACAACATGAAGGACTTTTTTGAAACAGGTGTATCTTGGAGCAATAACGTCAATGTAGCCCAGAGATTCGACAAAGGTAACTACTCCTTTTCTTTGGGTAACACCACCAGTAATGGTATCGTTCCATCAACCGGTATGGATAGATATAACGTGAAAATGTCTGCCGAAGCACAACTCCATCCTAACTGGACTACCGGATTTAATGGAAACTTTGTGACTTCAAAAATCTCCAAACAGTCTACAGCCAACACCAGTGTGGTTGCTACGATCTATAATGCACCCGTCAGCTATAATATGGCCGGTATTCCTTCTCACATAGAAGGCGACCCTTACACACAAAATACATATCGCGACAGCTGGATCGACGATGCATATTGGGCAGTTGACAATAACCAGTTCTCCGAACGTTCACAACGTTTCTTCGGAAATGCTTTCGTGAAATACACCACTAAATTTGGAACAGACAACCACAAACTGGATATTAAATACCAGATCGGTGATGACGCTTACACTACCAATTATTCAGAAATCTACGGATATGGAAGTACTTGGGCACCTACAGGTGAAGATTCAGAGTACCATTACACTGTTAATGAATTAAACTCACTGTTAACTGCCGCTTACACATGGAATATCAACGAAGAATGGACCTTGGATGCATTGATTGGTAATGAGTTTGTGGATAAAAAGACAAAATATGAATACGCATATAGCATGAATTTCAATTTCCCCGGATGGAATCATCTGAATAATGCTTCTGTATTCTCCAACGAAAGCCAATACAACAAGAAACGAACGGTAGGTAATTTCGCCAACTTGTCAGTAGCATGGAAAAACATGCTCTATCTAAGTGGAAGTATACGTAACGATATTGTTTCAAGCATGCCACGTGACAACCGTTCTTTCACTTATCCTTCAGTGTCATTAGGATTCATCTTCACCGAACTGGCTCCCCTGAAGAATAACATATTGACTTTCGGTAAGATACGTGCTTCTTATGCAGAAGTTGGTATGGCCGGTGATTATACTCAAAGTTATTATTATACTCCGTCTTATGGTGGCGGCTTCTATATGGGAAATCCTATTGTTTATCCAATTAATGGAGCAATGGCTTACATTCCATATTATAAGGTATATGACCCTAACTTAAAACCACAAAATACAAAATCATACGAACTGGGAGCAGATCTTACTTTCTTAAACGGACTGGTAACCTTGAATTATACCTATTCACGTCAGAATGTGAAAGATCAGATATTCGAAGTTCCTTTGGCAGGTTCAACCGGAGCCTCAAGTATGATAATGAATGGAGGTAAAATCCACACAAATACCCACGAGTTGACATTGGGCGTATCTCCGGTAGATACCAAAAACTTCAAACTCGACTTCGCTTTCAACTTCTCCAAAATCGACAATTACGTAGACGAATTGGCTCCAGGAGTAGAAAGTATTATGTTAGGAGGATTTGTAACTCCGCAGGTACGTGCCGGAATTGGTGACAAGTTCCCTGTGATCTATGGAAAAAGCTATATGCGTAATGACGAAGGCAAGATTGTAGTAGACAAAAACGGACTTCCCATGCAGGGAGAAGATGCGGTTATCGGAACTGTATCTCCTGACTTCCGTTTAGGTTTCAATACAAATATCGAATTGTACAAGTTCCGTATTTCTGCAGTATTCGACTGGAAACAAGGAGGACAGATGTATAGTGGTACCGCAGGTGAAATGAACTATTACGGTGTGAGCAAATTATCTGGTGATATGCGTAATACCGAATTCATTGTGGAAAACTCCGTTAAAGAAACAGGAAAAGATGCGGATGGTAATTCAATCTATGCCCCCAATGATATAAAAGTAACAGATGCTCAAGCATATTTCACCAGAAGAAGATCAATTGACGAATCTTACATTTATGATAATTCTTATATCAAATTGCGTGAATTATCTGTAAGTTATCCGGTTTTCTCAAAGAAATGGCTGAATGTGAACGTTAATGTTTTTGCCCGCAACATTTTGGTTTGGTCTGAAATGAAAGGTTTCGATCCGGAAGCTTCACAAGGTAATGACAACATGGGAGGTGCATTCGAACGTTTCTCTCTTCCGGGAACAGCCAGCTATGGTTTTGGATTTAATGTAAAATTCTAATTAGCTAAAAAGAAAGATGAAAACATATAATATAATTAAAGGTATTTTTGCCGCTACTGTTTTATCAGTTGTTTTTTCCGGATGCTCGGAAGATGCAATGGATAGAATCAACAAGGACCACGGCCATACGCAAAGCGTAGCCGCAAGATTCATTCTGACAGATGTGATAACCTCTACTGCATTTTCCAATGCAGGAGGTGATTTCAATACTTATCTATCTGCTTACATTGAATATGAAGTAGGTGTTGACAACCAATTGTATTATGCAGAAACCAGAGAGAGCGAACCGACCTCATCTTCCACTTTCAACAATACATGGAATGGTCTGTATTCAACATTGAAATCCGCCCGTATCATTATCAATCAATGCAGCGAGGGAGGCATAGACCATGGGAATTATGTAACCAAGGGTATGGCTGAAGTGTTGGCTGCTTATAATTGCGCATTGATAGCCGATATGTTTGGAGATGCTCCATGTAGTCAGGCTGCATTAATTGACGAAAACGGTTCTCCTGTTTACCTAACTCCTAAAATGGATAAGCAAGAAGAAATCTATACCCAAGCAATGCAATATCTGGATGATGCCATTGCAGACTTACAGAAAGAAGATCTGATAGACCCGGAAGCTCAAGATTTGCTGTACCAGGGTGATGCTGAAAAATGGCTTAAGTTAGCATATGGTCTGAAAGCACGCTACACGATGCATCTTCTTAAAAGATCTGCCAACAAAGACGCGGATATGGAGAAGGTGTTGGAATATGTAAATAACTCTTTCGAAAGCGCAGAAGAACAAGCAGCATTCGACGTATATGACGCTAATAACATAAATCCGCTTTATGGTTTCTTTGTGGCACGTGCCGGATTAGGTGCAAGCGAAAGCATGAGAAGCAAACTGGCAGAATACAATGACCCACGTCTGTCCAGAGCTTTCATCACTAAACAGGGTACCTCCGGAAAAGAACAAGCTCCGGGAACCGCAGACAACGCCGTATATGCGCCTAACGGTACACCAGAACAAGGCACTTCCAAATATGGAACTTCTTTATTTATGTATTCTATATCAGCACCAACACTGTTGTTGAGTTATCATGAATTAAAATTCCTGGAAGCAGAAGCTCTGTGCAGATTGGAACGTGATGCTAAAAGTGCATTAAAAGATGCAGTAGTGGCTGGACTGTTAAATGCGGAAAACAGCTTTACTATTTCAAGAAAAGAGTTGGGCAAAACACTCATCAATGCAGCAAGCAGTATTACGGAAGCTGAAGCCGAAAGTTACTTTGACAATACGATAGAGGCCAAATATACAGCTGAACCTTTGAAAACAACAATGACTCAAAAATACTTCGCATTATGGGGAGCTTCAGGTGAAGCGACAGAATCTTACAATGATGTTCGCAGAATGAAAGGACTAGGCGAAAACTTTATTGAGCTAAAAAATCCAAACTCTTTCCCATTACGTTGTCCTTATGGCAATAGCGACACAACAACAAATGCCGAAGTGAAAGCAGCTTACGGAAATGGACAATATGTGTATAGTGAAAACGTTTGGTGGGCAGGTGGAAGCAGATAATCCATTGACTTGAATCATATAAATGAGACTGAATTCTCTAGGGGAAAGGCGGGAATTCAGTCTCATTTCTTTATATCAAGTTTGAGAGGTGTAAACAGAACATTCAGTCACAATTATGCCAAGAGAATTGTAACAACTATACATGTCTACTGATTTTCCCGGTTCATACGATACATCATAAACTATACTTTTGTTATATTTGCAGACGCTTGAATAATATAGAATACGATGAATCATATAGAAACCCAACGATTGATATTGCGACATTTCACAGAAGAAGACATAAACGCCTTGTTCTCAATTCTAAGTGATAAAGACGTTAATACATTTCTACCGATGTTCCCATTAAAAGATATAGAGGAAGCAAAAGACTATCTCCAATATATAAAAAGCTGGATTCAGCAGAAAGGATTCTACTATGCTATTTGTATGAAAACAAACAATGTACCCATTGGTTGTATCCATATAAACGGAGATGACAGCCATGATTTGGGGTATAGCATTAAGAAGGAGTTTTGGCACAAAGGGATTTGTGCAGAAGCTTGTCAGGCAGTAATCGATATGCTGAAACAAATAAATATTCCCTATATCACAGCTACGCACGATGTAAACAATCCGAGAAGTGGAAAAGTTATGCAGGCTATAGGCATGAAATACCAATATTCTTATGAAGAATATTGGCAACCAAAACTTTATCTGGTTACATTTAGAATGTATCAATTAAATTTCGATGACCAACAAGACAGGGTATATAAAAAATATTGGAATAAATACCCTGTTCATTTCATAGAGGAGATATAAGCAGTATTGCTACTTCATTCCTTCTCTCACAATATCTACCAGAATCGGCTTCAATCCGCTAACGAAACATTCCACTGCAATCACCATCAGAATCAGTCCCATAAGACGCATCATCACATTATTACCCGTTTCACCCAAGACTTTTACCAATTTCGTGGAAGCACGAAGAATAAAGAAAGTCAACAGATAAATCAGGGCGATAGTACCGATCAAGATTCCCTTCATTTCATAAGAATGCGCATCCTGCATCAAAACGATTGCATTGGCAATCGCTCCGGGACCGCATAACATAGGAATGCCGAGAGGAGTAATAGAGATATCATCCGCATACGTTTTGATTTCTTCGTCCTTCAACTTCATCGGTGTATAGCGGGCTTGAAGCATATCAAAGCCTATCTTGAAGATAATCACCCCACCGGCAATACGGAAACCATTGGTAGAGATACCGAAGAACTTGAAAAGAAACTGCCCGGCAAAGACAAATACCATCAATGTAATAAACGACACAATAGTAGCACGACGTACGATAGACTGACGTTCTTTATCCGTCATACCATGAGTCATGGTAAGAAAGACAGGCATCGTTCCCAACGGGTTGGTCAACGTGAAGAATGAAGTGAAACAAAGTAAGGCGAAAGGCAGAAGCGTACTATCCATGATTATATCGTATTTTATGCAAAACTAAAACGCAACAAAAATACGACTTAATCCAGAAAACCTATAATAAATCCATTAATTCTTTCAAGGAATAGATGTGATAAGTAGGGAGGAAAGGGAAAGCTGTCCGTTCTGTCACATTGTAGAAAACCTGATGCATCCCTACTCCGTGCGCTCCGGTTATATCCGCTTCCCAACTATCACCAATCATTAAGGATTCGCGCAACTCGGATTGAGTAGCAGACAAAGCAAAATTGAATATCTCCGGCCAAGGCTTCAGCACTCCGAGATCTTCCGAGAGAATCACCTTTCTGAAATACCCGTCCACTCCTGCCGAACGCATCTTGCGTGATTGCAATTCACGAAATCCATTGGAAAGGATATAGAGGTTATATTTGGGAGCAAGATATTCCAATACCTCCTTTGCATGAGGCATTAAAACACTTTTAGTAGGGATAATAGCGAAAAAATCTCTCGAAAACCGTTCAGCGAGCGCTTCATCTTTCACTCCCACGGCCTGTAAAGGATAAAAGAAACGTTGGCTGTTCAATTCATCCTTCGTTATCTTTCCTTCACCGTACTCAACCCAGAGTTCGGTATTTCTTTGTTGATAAAGAGTATAATAATGATTGAATGAATCAAAATAGCGGTCGAACGAATATTTCTGATATACTTCCTCAAAGGTGTTACGAGCATTTTGAGAAAAAGCCCAGATGGTATCATCAAGATCAAAAAAAAGATTTTTATATTTCATCAGTAGTTATATAATAAGAAACAAAAAAGCCAATGTGCTAATTTCTTGAATCCAGGAATCAGCACATTGGCAATTCAAAAGGGATATCTACCTTATTTTACCTGGATAACCAAGTATCTGGATACACTCCAGAATTCAGTAGGATTAGTAATCTTCAATGTCAACTGGCCTTTATCATCTTTTACCAATTCATAAGAACCGGTCGGATGAGTAGTCAGTAATTCAGCACGTTTAGAGTACAACTTGATTTCTTTGGTTGTACGGATATCGATCTGCGTGAAATAATCCTTATTGAAATCAGCGCTCTTCAACACGTCTCCGCTCTGAAGAATCTTTTGAGCTTTCAATTCAGATTTAGTACCAAATACGAACCAGGCAGCATTCAGGCTCTTTTCCTGTTCTGCAACGGTTTTAGCTTTCGCTTCGTTTTCTGCGGCCAGAGTTTCTTTTGCTACAGACAGATCGCTGACAGCAGCATCCAATTCCTGAATACGGATATTTTTGGAAGCCAGTTCTGTTTGAAGCTCTTCGATACGCTGTTGTTTAGCGTTCAATTCAGCAGTCAAAGCGGCAACAGCTTTTTTCATCTGTGCAGAATTGTAATTGCTATTCTTCAGCTGTGCCTGCAATTTTGCAATCTGCGCTTTGTTTTCTTCCATTTGTTTAGAGATGAATTCGATGTCAGAAGCAATCTGTTGCTTAGCACTGGCAGAGTTTTCAGTGATGGTTCCACGTTGCAAGTCAACACGGCTTTCAGCAGCATTGATCTTACGGAAACCTTCCTGAACTTCATTGAAAGTCCCCATCATATCATCCAGTTCAGTATTGCGCTGGTTCAGTTCCATCAAAAGAGAATCATTTTCAGCTTTCAGGTCTTTACTTCCACCTTTAAAGCCATCACACGAAGCCAACAAGGCTACGCATACAAATAAAACAGCTAACTTTTTCATACGTTTACGTTTTACGTTTTTTAATGAAGTTATTTAATCATCTATTCCTGCTAATACTATCACAATCTCGCCCCGGGGTTCGGTAGCGGTAAAGTGTTCTATCAATTCAGCCAAACTGCCCCGAACTGTTTCTTCGTGGAGTTTGGATATTTCACGCGACACGGTTGCCTGACGTTCAGCACCGAAATATTCGGCAAACTGTGTTAACGTCTTCAACAGACGGTGGGGTGATTCATAAAACACCATCGTGCGGTGTTCTTCCGCCAATGTCTTCAGTCGTGTCTGCCGTCCTTTCTTCTGGGGGAGAAATCCCTCGAAGCAGAACTTCTCGTTCGGCAATCCCGATGCTACGAGTGCCGGAACAAAAGCGGTTGCTCCCGGCAAGCACTGCACTTCAATACCGTTGCGCACACATTCACGAACAACCAGAAATCCGGGATCGGAAATTCCAGGCGTTCCGGCATCCGAAATAAGTGCCACCGTTTCACCTGCCTTTATTCTATTAACAACACTTTCCACCGTTTTATGTTCATTAAATTTGTGGTGGGATTGCATTGCATTCTTTATTTCAAAGTGTTTCAGCAAAATACCGGAAGTACGTGTATCCTCCGCCAAAATCAGATCGACCTCTTTCAGGACTTTGATAGCCCGAAAAGTCATGTCCTCCAGATTCCCTACCGGCGTAGGCACTACATATAGCTTTCCCATCTTGTTTTTGATTTATGCTGATTGATTAAAATATTTCTTTAGTAGTTCCAAAAAGTCGTTCACCGCCTCCTTTTCTTCATTCAATTCGACTTTCGAGGACAGAAATGCGACTGCAGTCTTGTAGGAACTCATTACTGATATCTGTTCGATAACCCGATTCATCAAATCAGTGTTGCCTCCGAACAGTTCACGAGAAAAACGGAAAGAATCATTCAAGCTGATAGCATGTCGCAAGCCGGCAGACAGTTTGAGACTTTCTCCCAACACAGCCGATTTAGGTTCTTCCTCTTTCACAACAGTTTCAACGACAGGTTCCTCAACAATTGCCGGTTCCTCTTTTTTCCCTTCTTCTTCTTCTTCTTCTTCTTCTTCTTCTTCTTCTGCTGCTTCTTCTTCTTCTTCTTCTTCTTCTTCTTCTTCTTCTGCTGCTTCTTCTGCTGCTGCTGCTGCTGCTGTCTCTGCAGCTGCCGCTATTACGACAGGTTTCTCTTCCGCAACAATGGCTTCTCCTTCCTCATCTTCTTTCACAACAACCGATTCGAGAGATTGTATAATCACGGGGGAATCCTCTTCAGACCCGGCAACTTCATCCTCCTCTTCCGCTGTCTCTTCCACAGCTGACGGAGAAATTACCTGAACAGCATCCACCTCCTGCTGCAGTTCTTCCAAACGCCCCTGCATCCGTGTAATGCTCCGCTTCAACAGTTCAGACAAAGTCGGAGTCGGCTCCTTGGTAAATGAATCCATGAGATACTTCAACTCATGAACATCCAACTCAATATCTGTTAATAGCTTCTGTTTCATGTCAGTCCATTGTTTATACGGTGCGAATGTAGGAATAATTTATGCAATAACTTAAAATAATGGATAATTTAACAGTTCTTGCACATTGAATTGCTTACCTTTGTCCACATATTTATTTAATCAAGAAAACACAAAATCTCATGGTATTATTTTCAGAAGACCACATACAGGAGACTAGAAGAAGAGGCCGGATCGAAGTAATCTGCGGTTCTATGTTCTCCGGAAAGACAGAGGAATTGATTCGCAGAATGAAGAGAGCGAAATTCGCGAAACAACGTGTCGAGATATTCAAACCTGCTATCGACACCCGTTATTCAGAAGAAGACGTAGTCTCTCACGACAGCCATTCTATCGCCTCCACTCCCATCGATTCGTCAGCCAGCATTTTACTGTTTACTTCTGAGATAGATGTAGTAGGTATTGATGAAGCACAGTTCTTCGACAGTGGTTTGATTGATGTATGCAACCAGCTTGCCAACAATGGAATCCGTGTTATCATTGCAGGATTGGATATGGACTTCAAAGGAAATCCGTTCGGACCTATGCCACAATTGTGCGCCATTGCCGATGAAGTCTCCAAAGTTCATGCGATCTGTGTGAAATGTGGTCAGCTGGCCTCTTTCTCACATCGTACAGTCAAGAATGAGAAACAGGTTCTTTTAGGCGAAACAGCCGAATATGAGCCTCTGTGCAGGGAATGTTATCTCCGTGCACGAGGGGAAGATGAGCAGAAAGTATAAACTCTATAAAAGAAACAGATTATGGAAAGGAAAAAGATAACATTCGACAGTTTTATACGCGGTTCCATCGGATGTGTGTTAGTTGTAGGAATATTAATGCTCGTGGAACGTCTTAGCGGAGTGTTATTACCTTTCTTTATTGCGTGGCTGATAGCTTATATGGTCTATCCGTTAGTCAAATTCTTCCAGTATAAGCTACGATTAAAAAGCCGCATTATTTCCATCTTCTGTTCCTTATTCCTCATTACGGTTATCGGAGTCACTTTATTCTACCTATTAGTGCCGCCGATGATTTCGGAAATAGGCAGAATGAACGACTTGCTAGTGACTTACCTCACCAATGGAGCCGGTAACAATGTGCCTAAGAATCTTTCTGAATTTATCCACGAGAACATTGATCTTCAGGCGTTGAACCGTGTATTAAGTGAAGAGAATATCCTGGCGGCAATCAAGGATACCGTCCCCAGAGTGTGGACTTTGCTTGCAGAATCTCTCAACATTCTATTCAGCATCCTTGCCTCTTTCATTATATTATTATATGTAATCTTTATATTATTGGATTACGAAGCGATAGCTGAAGGATGGTTGCATCTGCTACCCAATAAATACCGTACGTTTGCCTCCAACCTGGTTCACGACGTACAGGATGGTATGAACAGATATTTCCGTGGACAGGCTTTGGTTGCTTTCTGCGTAGGTATTCTTTTCAGCATCGGTTTCCTGATTATCGATTTCCCCATGGCTATCGCTCTGGGACTTTTCATCGGAGCATTGAATATGGTTCCCTACTTGCAAATCATTGGTTTCCTTCCCACCATTTTATTGGCAATCCTCAAAGCTGCCGACACCGGACAGAACTTCTGGATTATCATTGCATGTGCATTAGCCGTCTTTGCAATCGTACAAATCATACAGGATACCTTCCTTGTCCCCAAAATCATGGGAAAGATTACCGGACTGAATCCTGCCATCATCCTTTTATCTCTTTCTATCTGGGGTTCATTAATGGGAATGCTCGGCATGATTATCGCCTTGCCACTAACAACTTTGATGCTCTCCTACTACCAACGCTTTATTATCAACAAAGAAAAAATAAAATATGATGAAGTAGAAACTACTGATAATCAAGAAACAAGCCACAACGAGGAAAAATAATTGAAACTTTTTTCTACGTAATGCTTGCAAATTAAATAAAAGTAACTACCTTTGCACCTGCAATCAGGAAATAACTGATTCGCAAATAAGGATTGATTCGCTAGCTCAGCAGGTAGAGCACAACACTTTTAATGTTGGGGTCCTGGGTTCGAGCCCCAGGCGGATCACCAAAAACAAGATTAAGCCTCTGATTTTCAGGGGCTTTTCTTCTTATCCAAAGGCCTTATTCCCATTCTACTCTCCATTAAATATGAACAACAGAAAAAATTATATAGTCTACCTACAACAATCAGCCATGAAGCAGGAATGTCAAGACCCGAAGTAGAGGTACAAAAAAAAATTATACAGACTTACTCGACAGACAGAAACTGATTACTGAAGATAACCATTCCTCAGCCAATAAAAAGAAAAGCAATACACGCCACAACTTATTTTGCACAACTTGTTTGGAAAATAAAATATTTTTTCCTTATCTTTGTATTAGGATTTATTTCAAATCTTAATAAAAATAGAGCGTTAAGGCATTATCCAAGTTCAGGAAATCCCCAATTTCAAGACAACAACTGGATAATACATTGGACGCTCCACGTACTATTTATATATTAAAGTGTTATATATATAGGCGTGGGGCTTTGTGTATTATATGTTGTTGAGTATGGGGATACTTCTGAACGGTAATACCAAAGTTCCCACGCTTAACTTTATATATAAACACAGCTCCAGGGAACAGAGTTGACTAGAAGATAAACATTATGAAAGCAACTTGTTCTAAAAGTAAGACGACTGTCTCGACCGGTTTCTGTTCTTCGTTTGTTACTGTCTTTAGTGAAATTCTTATTCTGTTTATTTCCATTCCTGTTTTTTTCAAGACACACAATCACTATCTTACAAATTACATGCCAACATATTTTTCTGAGACCTTCCTCCATGATAGCCAATAATAGCGGTTCCTCTCACCATACAGAAAAAGACCTTTGGTTACAAGTTCTCGCTTTGGCAAAGGAAATACAGGACTGTAAGTCTTATCTGTATCCTAAGACCTTGGAATCTATATATGATAATATTGTAAGAATAGAAAAATTGTTGGATATTTTATTGATTATCACTCGTGGAAGTGACAAATAGACATTATTATTCCGCCTTATGCGACAATTTGTCCAATGCAGTAAAAATGTCGCATCATTAAACTATCGTTAAAAGTTTCATTTTTATAGATTACCTCTATGAAATGGAATTTTTATATACCAAGAAACGTACGCAATCAGTTATGTAACCTTAATGTTCAGAATAATGATAGATAAACGAATAGAAAGTACCATGAATGAATTGATCAACGCAGAAATATGGTCAACCAACTTATACCTGTCTTTACAGGTTTATTTTGAAAGTGAACAACTCCCGATACTGAGCTCCTGGCTAAATACCCAGGCTCAGGATAATATGAACAAAGTCTATCAAATGATGAGCTGGATATATCATAATGGAGGATGCGTTGCAATTAATGAGATAAAACGGGATGTGCAAAATGGCAAGCTCCAGTAAGTGCCTTAAACGAATTGATTGAACATGAACGATATATGTCCCGCCTAGTCTCCATACTCCTCATACTATGCCGAAACGTGGATGCGTCCTCTAATTCTTTCATCAACAGGCTGTATTCAGACCGAATATATCTAAGTACGGCCCTTTTGGAATTATTACGTATTCTTGCCCAAGAAAATGTGCGGAGACTACCTTATTTCTAACAGTATGTCCCTCCATTTAACATCTCATAATATTAAAGATTATATAACCTTGTATGGTCTACTTTTTGCAACATAATAAACAATAATAAAATAGATCATGAATATTTTATTAATAGGATAACCCGGTTTTATCGACATTTTGGGACAAGTTTATGCTTGTTTCAAGATAAGAGAGAATATTAAATTATTATTAACTCTAAAAATTTAAATCATTATGAGTGAGAAATTACAAAATGCTTTGAATGAACAAATCACAGCAGAATTATGGTCTGCCAACTTGTATCTGTCTATGTCTTTCTATCTAAAAAAAGAAGGTTTTTCAGGTATGGCCAACTGGATGCGGAAACAATCTGCAAAAGAAGTGGGACATGCGTGCACCATTGCCGAGTATATGGTTAAACGTGAGGCGACACCGAAAGTAGACAAAGTGGATGTAGTTCCACAAGGATGGGGAAATTCTTTGGAAGTTTTTGAACATGCCTTGGAACATGAAAAGCATATCTCCAAGTTGATTGACGAATTGGTATACTTAGCTTCAGAAGAAAAGGATAATGCCACACAGGATTTTCTGTGGAAATTTGTCCGGGAACAAGTAGAGGAAGAAGCCGGTGTACAGAATATTGTAAACCTGTTAAAGAAAGCCGGAGATAGTGGTATCCTTTTCATAGATGCTAAATTGGATGGATGCAAATAATAAACCTGAATAGTTAAAAGATAAATGATATGAGCAAAACAGTAGATATATTAGGTGGGCAGGCTGAATACTACCTAAACCATACATGCAAGACAATAGATAAACAACTGATTCATATTCCGGGTCCGGATATAGTAGATAAGGTATGGATAAATTCGGACAGAAACATTCGGACATTGGAGAGTTTGCAAACTTTATATGGACATGGACGTTTAGCGAATACCGGCTATGTATCCATCCTACCTGTAGACCAGGGTATAGAGCATTCTGCTGGGGCATCTTTCGCTCCCAATCCACTTTATTTTGATCCGGAGAACATCGTAAAATTGGCTATTGAAGGAGGATGTAATGCCGTAGCATCTACATTCGGCGTATTAGGCGCCGTAGCACGGAAATACGCCCATAAAATTCCATTCATCGTCAAATTGAATCATAACGAACTGCTTACTTATCCGAATAGCTATGACCAAGTAATGTTCGGTACAATAAAAGAAGCATGGAATATGGGCGCCATAGCAGTTGGAGCCACTATTTATTTCGGTTCGGAGCAAAGTCGCCGCCAAATAGTGGAAGTATCGCAAGCTTTTGAATATGCTCATGAACTGGGAATGGCTACCATTTTATGGTGTTATTTGAGAAACAGCGGTTTTAAGAAAGACGGAACCGACTATCACGCTGCAGCCGACCTGACAGGCCAAGCCAACCATATCGGAGTAACGATCAAGGCTGACATCGTAAAACAAAAACTTCCGTCCAATAATGGTGGCTTCAAAGCCATCGGCTTCGGAAAAACAAATGAGCGCATGTATACAGAGCTGACAACTGACCACCCGATAGACCTTTGCCGTTATCAGGTAGCTAACGGCTATATGGGACGCGTCGGACTAATCAACTCGGGTGGTGAATCTCATGGAGAATCCGACCTGCATGATGCTGTTGTTACAGCAGTAGTGAACAAACGTGCTGGCGGTATGGGGTTGATTAGTGGTCGGAAAGCCTTCCAAAAACCAATGAAAGATGGGGTCCAGCTATTGAGCACCATACAGGATGTATATTTGGATTCTTCAATAACCATTGCATAAAGACAGGTCGTCCATGAAAAGAATAGTATTATTACGTCATGGTGAGAGCCTATGGAACCAAGAAAACCGCTTCACCGGGTGGACAGATGTTGATTTAAGTGAAAAAGGCGTTGTAGAAGCCTGCAAAGCAGGCGATACATTACGAGAAGCCGGATTTTCTTTTGAGATTGCCTACACTTCTTACTTAAAACGTGCTATAAAAACGCTGGACTACGTTCTGGACCGCCTGAATGAGAGCTGGATTCCCGTCGAAAAGACATGGAGGTTGAATGAGAAACATTACGGCATACTTCAGGGACTTAACAAAAGTGAGACGGCTGCCCAATATGGTGAAGAACAAGTACACACCTGGCGGAGAAGTTATGATATAGCTCCTGCAGCATTGGGAGAGGACGATTCGCGCAATCCGAGTAAAGACATACGTTATGCAGATGTCCCGGATATGGAACTTCCACGTACGGAATCCTTGAAAGATGCCATTGAGCGTGTAATGCCTTATTGGAAATGCATCATCTTTCCCACATTGACATGTAAGGATAACCTGCTGGTAGTTGCCCATGGCAACAGCCTGCGTGGAATCATCAAGCATCTCAAGGAAATATCCGATACAGACATTTCCAACCTGAACCTGCCTACAGCAGTTCCTTACGTTTTTGAATTCGACAACCGGCTGGCTCTTGTCAAAGACTATTTTCTCGGTGATCCGGAAGAGATACGTAAACGGACGGAAGCTGTAGCAAAACAAGGAATGACTAAACAATAAAAGTTCTGTCAAGCAGCCAGACATATTTTCTAAACTTTAATTATTAACTAAAAAAGGAGGTAAAAATGGTACCTACAAAAATGAACCAGAATTGGTTACCAAGTATTTTTAATGATTTCTTTAACAATGAGTGGATGATGAAGGCAAATGCAACAGCCCCCGCTATTAATGTAATTGAAAATGAAAAGGACTATAAAATCCAATTGGCAGCTCCGGGAATGACAAAAAATGACTTCACCGTTAATGTGGATGAAAACAACAATCTAGTAATCTGCATGGAAAAGAAGGAAGAGAAGAATGAGGAGAAAAAAGACAAAAAATACCTACGCCGTGAATTCTCTTATTCCAAATTCCAACAAAGTATCATACTGCCGGACAATGTTGAAAAAGATAAGATTACAGCCAAGGTAGAACATGGGATTCTGTCTATAGATATTCCCAAAACAGTGGACAAAGAAGTTCAGAAGATAACCAGAACTATTGATATCAAATAAGATATCTTAGCTAAACTTTACCCAAGGCGTTCCTTATATTTAGGGGGATGCCTTGATATAAACCTTTGAACCTCAAATCACTATAATGAAAACATTCAATTTTGATGAAGCATTAATAGCTCTGCAAAGTGATCTGCTAGGTTTTGCATATAAATTGACAGCTGACAAACACGATGCTGAGGATTTATTGCAGGAAACAATGTTGAAAGCTCTGGATAATAAGGATAAATTTGATCCTGGAACAAATTTTAAAGGCTGGATGTATATCATTATGCGTAACGCTTTTATAAATAACTACCGGATAAAAAAAAGCCAGGGAGACTTATATATATTATCCGAACCCGACTATCATTTCCTGCTAAGAGATGACTCTTTTGCTTTCATAGACAATAGTCAAGATGCCAAGGAGATAAGGGCAGCCCTTAAAACACTACCTAAAGAACATTACAACGCTTTTATGTTGTATATATCCGGATTCAAATATCGGGAAATAGCTCAAGAAACAGGAGTGTCGCTAGGTACAATAAAAAGCCGTATCTTTCATAGTAGGAAAAAATTAAAGCAGTTACTTTCTGATTTTGTCTAATAATTGTATAAAAATGAATTATGAATAACAAGTATATTGGAATCCTGACTTCCGGAGGGGATGCGTCAGGAATGAATGCAGCGATCCGCGCCGTAACCCGTACCGCCATCTTCAACGGCTTTAAAATAAAGGGAATTTATAGGGGATACGAAGGACTGATTGCCGGTGAAGTAAAGGAACTCACAACAGAAGACGTGAGCAGTATTATTCAAAGGGGAGGTACTATACTGAAAACAGCGCGTTCCGAAGCTTTTACCACTCCGGAAGGACGTAAGAAAGCCTATGAAGTTATACAAAAAGAAAATATCAGTGCACTGATTATTATCGGTGGAGACGGTTCTCTGACGGGAGCCCGTATCTTTGCCGAAGAGTATAACGTGACATGTATAGGACTACCCGGTACGATTGACAATGATTTATATGGTACTGATTTCACCATAGGATACGACACGGCATTAAATACAATTGTTGAATGTGTAGATAAAATAAGAGACACCGCAACCTCACACGACCGCATTTTCTTTGTCGAGGTGATGGGACGTGATGCGGGCTTCCTGGCCCAGAACAGTGCGATTGCTTCAGGGGCTGAAGCTGCCATTATTCCGGAGGACAAAACGGATGTGGACCAGCTGGAGACATTTATCGGACGTGGATTCAGAAAAACAAAAAACAGCAGTATCGTCATTGTGACCGAAAGTCCCCAAAATAAAAATGGAGGTGCCATGTACTATGCCGACCGGGTAAAAAAGGAATATCCTGAATATGATGTAAGAGTTTCCATTCTGGGACATCTGCAACGCGGTGGGGCTCCAAGTGCCAACGACCGTATACTGGCAAGCCGATTAGGAGAAGCAGCCATCCAGGCTCTGATGGAAGACCAACAGAATGTGATGATAGGCATACGGAACAATGAAATTGTCTATGTTCCTTTTGCACAAGCAATCAAAAATGACAAGCCTATTGACAAAAGCCTGATTCGGGTACTTAACGAGCTGTCCATATAAAGTTATTAATTCACCACTGCTTGGAAAGACACTCCGGGAGGCAGACATACCGGACTGTATCATCATCGGGAAACTACAAAGTTTTATCCGGTATGGATAATGCCCTATTATAAAATAAACAAGGAAATATAAACTATTTAATGTACAATGTTATGGAATATCCAAGTTATAATGTAAACACTCCTCAATGGAGGGAAATTACAGTCGGTTCACATCTTCCCATGGAATTGGGAAAACTTGCGGAAATAGCACGTAATCTATGGTGGACATGGAATGATGACGCCAAAAGTATGTATTGCGACCTAGATCCGGAGCTTTGGGAAGAAACGGAGCAAAATCCGATATTGTTCCTGGAGCGGATGAATTATGAGAAGCTGGTAACACTGGCACATGATGAGTTTTTTATCCGCAAGATGAATACCGTCTATACTGCTTTCAAGGAATACATTAATGTAGTTCCAGATCATAAACGTCCGTCAGTAGCCTATTTCAGTATGGAATACGGCTTAGACAAGGTCCTCAAAATATATTCCGGTGGTCTTGGAATACTTGCGGGCGATTACCTGAAAGAGGCATCAGACAGCAACGTTGACCTTTGTGCCGTAGGACTGTTGTACCGTTATGGCTACTTTGACCAGTCTCTTTCCATGGACGGGCAGCAGATTGCCAATTATGAAGCACAGAATTTCGGACAGCTCCCAATCGAAAAAGTGATGCAACCAGATGGAAAACAGCTGGTAATCCACATTCCCTACGCCGACAGCTTTATTGTACATGCCAATGTCTGGAGAGTCAATGTAGGAAGAATCCCCCTTTATCTACTGGACACGGACAATGAACTCAATAGCGAGTTTGACCGTCCAATTACCCACCATCTGTATGGCGGTGACTGGGAGAACCGGCTGAAACAGGAGATTTTACTCGGTATAGGCGGCATGATGACACTGAAAGCTTTGGGTATAGAAAAAGACGTATATCACTGCAATGAAGGCCATGCCGCATTAATCAACATTCAGCGGTTATGTGATTATATAGCCGGTGGTCTGGATTTCGGCCAAGCGATGGAATTAGTACGCGCTTCTTCTCTTTATACCGTACATACACCTGTACCCGCCGGCCATGATTATTTTGACGAGGGACTTTTCAACAAATACATGAAAGGGTATCCCGACAAACTGGGCATAACCTGGAATAACCTGATGGATCTCGGACGCCATAATCCGGGAGACAAAGGAGAACGTTTCTGTATGTCTGTATTCGCCTGTAAAACCAGCCAGGAAGTAAACGGAGTCAGCCTGTTGCATAAAACTGTGTCACAGGAAATGTTCGCTCCTATCTGGAAAGGCTACTTCCCGGAAGAGAATCATGTGGGCTATGTGACTAATGGCGTACATTTCCCTACTTGGTGCGCCACCGAATGGGAAAAGCTTTTCAAAGACAATTTTGATGAGAGCTTTATTCATGACCAGTCCAATCAAAAAATCTGGGAAGCTGTCTACGACATTCCGGACGAAGAAATATGGAATACCCGCCTGAAACTAAAAACCAAACTGATAGATTATATCAAAAGAAAATGCAGCAAAGACTGGCTTAGAAGCCAGATCGATCCGTCATTAACCATTTCCATTTTTGAGAAGTTTAACCCGAATGCCCTTCTGATTGGTTTCGGACGACGTTTTGCTACATATAAAAGGGCGCATCTTTTGTTTACCGATATCGACCGCCTGGCTAAAATAGTGAACAATCCGAAATATCCGGTACAATTCATCTTTACAGGGAAGGCTCATCCCAGTGACGGTGCCGGTCAGGGACTAATCAGGCAGATTGTGGAAATATCCCGGCGTCCTGAATTCCTAGGTAAAATCATATTTCTTGAAAACTATGATATGGATCTGGCAAGACATCTTATCGCAGGGGTGGATATCTGGCTGAACACTCCCACACGTCTGGCCGAAGCCTCAGGCACATCAGGGGAAAAGGCACTGATGAACGGTGTACTTAATTTCTCAGTGTTGGATGGTTGGTGGTATGAAGGCTATTGTAAGGATGCAGGATGGGCGCTGACCGACAAAAGTATCTACCAGAATGAACAATATCAGAACCAGCTGGACGCCGAAGCAATTTACTATCTATTGGAGCATGACATTCTTCCTGCATATTATGAACATGGAGATAAGGAGTATTCGGAAAACTGGATTAAGTACATCAAGAATTCAATCGCACAAATAGCTCCCCGTTTTACCATGAAAAGGCAACTGGACGATTACTATGAGAAATTCTATATCAAACTGTCGGAGCATTTCCACATTCTCTCTGCTGACAATAATGCAAAAGCCAAAATGATATCTGACTGGAAAACCGCTGTCCGAAACAGGTGGGATTCCATTGAAATCAAATCCATAAAAGCCGGAAACGGGTTGGATGCGACAATCGAAGCCGGAAAGGAATATGAAGTAACAGTTGTTGTCGATGAGAAAGGTCTGGATGATGCAATTGGAATTGAATTGGTCATTATTCAGCATGAAAGTGGTCAAGATCATATCTATGAAGTCATACCTCTTCCACTAGTTTCCAAAGACGGGAATCTATATACCTTCAAGGGGACATCTCAAATTTTTAATGCCGGAAGTTTCAAACAGGCTTTCCGCATGTATCCCAAAAATAATCTATTACCACATAGACAAGATTTTTGTTACGTCCGATGGTTTTAAAAAAAAGGGAGGTGTGTCATAATGAATAATAAAACGCAAATTATCGCAGAAATAATTTCATAAATCGTTGATTAATATATAAATATAATTGAAATAATCTGCGATAATTTGCGTTAATCTGCGTTTTGACACACTCCGCTTTTATACATGACAAGTTTCAAAGGTTATTCAATAAAAGATAAAGAACAATGAAACCGAACATTATTCTTATGAATTTCACTCATGTCTATGAGCAGGAAAGATTTATAAACGACATCCATTTCCAGTGGATAGATTGTACCGACCTAAACGGAACCAACTGCTACTGTGATGCAGAAGCAGCCAAAGTCATTAGACAAAGAATGGCCCCCTACTTACCTGAAGGAATACATTTCATTGATTCCGGTAACTATCATTATATCAGTAAATTTTGGACGGATAAAATAAAGACCCCATTCTCACTAGTTGTCTTTGATCATCATCCAGATATGCAACCTTCCTTATTTGACAATCTAATGTCATGCGGATGTTGGGTGAAAAAAGTATTGGATACAAATCCTTATCTTCAAAAAGTATGTATCGTCGGTGCTGCTGAAAAGTTGATCAAAGCACTGCATCCCAATTATGGAGAAAAATTAAAGTTTTATAGCGAAACAGAACTTTCTCACGAAGAAGGATGGAACAGATTCTCTCATGAACATCTGAATGAGCCTGTCTATATATCAGTGGACAAAGATGTATTGGACATAAAATCAGCAGTAACCAATTGGGATCAGGGTTCCCTATCACTGACCGAATTGGAGAAACTCCTCTCCATCATTCTAAAAAAAGAAGAAATTATCGGAGTAGATATCTGCGGTGAATGTTCCAGTTCTTTGGATGTTTTCCAAAAAAACAGAGAACTTTCAATTAACAGTAAGGCCAATAAGGAACTATTAAATCTATTCCTGTCCAATCAAAACGAGATTCATCCCCTATAAGTAAATCATTAACATAGTCATGAATATTATGCTTAGCACAATAATTAGTGAATTGACCGTACATGATAATTCCACATCTCTTTACACTTTTCTAATTCTCCATCTCTTGATATTGCTATTTTCAATAGAAGGTTGTACTTTTGTCATCATTTTATCAGTCAATCTTTTATACAAATGGTCTTTATACACAATTTATTACTTATTCTGGGACGTGGAATAGGACAAGTGATGTTTCAGAATAATGCGTTATCCGGATTATTCATGCTAATTGGAATATTTCTAAACTCATGGCAAATGGGAATACTAGCAGTCTGCGGTAATATAATAAGTACACTGACAGCCCATTTTTCGGGATATAAGTATGATGATATTAAAAATGGATTATACGGATTTAATGGAACTTTAGTAGGTATAGCAGTTGGCGTATTTCTACAATTATCGGTAGGAAGTTTAATCATGTTGATTATCGCTTCGGCCCTTTCCACATGGATTGCCTATTTTTTTAATCAGCAACGTTTAATTCCTGGCTTTACTGCTCCTTTCATTCTTGCTGTATGGGGAATGTTGGGAGTTTGCAGCTGGCTTATACCAGATTTACTATCAGTTTCCTATACGGTTATTGATACCACACAGAATATTAATTATTTCCAAGCCTTCTGCTTAGGTATAGGGCAAGTCATGTTTCAGGGAAATACAATTCTATCCGGATTATGTTTCCTTATAGGCATTTTGATTAATTCTCGAAAGGCAAGTCTCTATACTATCTTGGGAGCACTTCTTCCTATTCCCCTAGCCATTTTACTTGAAGTGGATGCTACAGACTTAAATGCCGGATTAATGGGCTATAATGGGGTATTATGTGCAATAGCTTTAGGAGGAACGGACTGGGAAAGTGGCGTATGGGCAGGATGCTCTGTCTTACTGTCCACCGTATTACAGATTCTAGGAATGAGTTTGGGTATCACTACCTTAACCGCTCCCTTTGTTATATCTGTATGGATCATACTAATGATACAAAAAGTAATAAGAACGCAGAATAACTAAATTAGTCTTCAAATAAAAGTTTGTGATATTTTTTTTCAAAGAAAAAGATAAAAGATATCATCTTGTCACCCGAAATATTTGCTTTTGTATTATGAATACTACACCATAATGCAGTAAACTTAAAAATAGCATCCAAACTCCTTGAATTAAAAAGAGTTTGGATACCTCAACATTTACAGTAAAAAATATTATTTATAAAGTCTCAATCAGATCTTAGTTATGCTTACAACATAAAGGTGATAACTACCCATATAAACAACAGACAGAAGTGTATCACATAATTATGATAACATCATCTCATATCTTTTCACCCACAATCAGCAACAGTTTTTCATTTTCCCCTCTTAAAAACTTTATTTCTTCTTTCAACCAATCTATTTCCTTGTTTTTTGAGGAAATCAATTCAGCTATCATTGTATCAGGAATATAACTACTACTGATAAAATTCAATATCTTGGAGATATTTATTTCTTCTCTTTTTTTAAAGTTTCAAATTGTTCCTTTTGTTTATCCAACAGCTTTTCGAAAATCTCAATTACCTGTTCAACAGGAAAACTATTAAAGGTCTGATTATTGCCTGTATTACTGACAGCACTTTTAACACCACAATTCTCGTAGAAGTTATTCGTATTATACAGGATTGTCTCTTCATTAAAACTCTTCAGCCCATCTACAGTAACGCCTAGTGCTGAAGCAATCTCACCTAACCGTTCATCGTCAAACTTCTCTGTTTGTTCTATTTTCGAAACAGCCTGTTTCGTTATACCTAACAAATCACCGAGTTCCGCTTGAGTCATTCCCCGAAGCCGACGCACCCGTTCAATTTTTCTTCCCAGATGAATTGTATTTGTGTACTTTTCCGTTTCCATATTCCAGTCTGTTGATTATTTTCCCTGCTTTATGCACTCTCTTAGAATCTCTATTTTCTCTTGTTCACTTTTCAACAAGCGTTCATACAGTTCAACCACCTTTTCAATAGGATTAATCTGTTGGTTATGAGCATAAACAGTAGCAATTGCTCCCGGAGAAATGGTAGCATCTTTATAATTATTAATATTACAAATGGCTTTTTCAACATCAAAATCCTTGATGACATCAGTAGATATTCCCAAGACTTCAGCTATTTTTGTCAACAGTCCGTCTTCTATTTCATCTTGTTTCTCTATTTTCGAGATCTCCTGCTGACTAACACCCAGATCAGAAGCCAACGCTTCCTGTTTCATACCCAGATACACACGGATTCTTTGCAGATTGCGACCGACATGCCTTTGATTCACCTTGTCTTTTACTTTAATATCCATATCATTGTTGCTTTAGTAAATACATTGAGACAAAGATAATGAAAATAAAATTCGCAACTACATATCGCCCTTTGAAAAAGACAGCTTTCTATCTGTTTCTCTTTTAAATATAACCTAATTAGATCTATTTTATCCCAGTCTTTATCATTTTATCTACTTCTAAAACTTTACTACCGTAAAGTTTACGACGGGTAAAGGTTTAATCAACAACAATATTACTTTATAAAATCAAATATACAACAGGTAGTAAGAAACAACTCAGTTCTGATAAAAGTCAACTCTATATTTTTCAATCCCCAGTTCTATATGCATAATTTTGCCCTGTCAGTTTTTAGCTGACATGAATCGTGGCGCCACATTTAAAACAGTGCAGAAGGATGTGCAATTGACATTCTGAACAATCATCATTAAACCAATAAAATCTAATAGCCTATGGGGTAAGTAAAGTCGTTACAATCGAGACATAGCTTTAAATCGGCCGAAAATTTAGCTATCCAAAAACAAATTAGTAAACATACAATTAAACAAAAAGCATGAAATCATTTTCTGATAAAACAAACATAGGGTGGAATAATTCCCTAAAGACTGTTTATAGAATGAATTTTTACCTATTATTCCTATTAATAGGTTCATTATCGATACTTGGATCAACACGGGCTTATTGCCAACAGAGCAGAACGATCTCGGGTATAGTGAAAAACTCTCAAGGAGAGACGATTATCGGAGCGAATATCGTTGAAAAAGGTACCAGCAACGGGACGATTACGAATGTAGACGGACTGTTCACACTGCACGTATCGCCCAATGCAATATTAAAGGTATCTTATATGGGATACACGGAGCAGGAAGTCAATACACGCAACAAGAACAAGCTGGAAATCATACTGACGGAAGATGCCAGACTGATTGATGAAGTAGTGGTGGTAGGATACGGATCGGTCAAAAAACGGGATTTGACGGGGGCGGTAACCTCCGTCAAAAGTGCGGAAGTACTGGCCGCTCCTACCAATAATGTGATGGAAGCCCTTCAAGGCAAGATACCCGGAATGGATATCACCAAAACTTCGGGACAGGTAGGAGGTGATGTCACTATCCTGTTACGTGGTTCACGATCTATTTATGGCAGCAACGAACCATTGTTTATTATCGATGGAATCCCCGGCAGCTATAGCCAGGTCAGCCCGTCGGATATTGAGAGTGTAGATGTATTGAAAGATGCTTCTTCCACCGCCATTTATGGTTCCGCAGGAGCAAACGGCGTTGTCATTATCACCACCAAAAGAGGAAAAGAGGGGAAAGCTACCGTAAACTTCGATGCTTATTACGGATTCAGCGGTTCACCCAACTACAGGCATGGGATGACGCGGGATGAATGGGTCACCTACCAACGGGAAGCATATAAATATAAAAACGGTGACTATCCCACCGATATGTCCGCCCTACTGGGAAAACAGGATTTTATAGATGCATACAACGATGGCAAATGGATAGACTGGATAGATGAAGTGTCGGGCAACACGGCTACCACACAGAAATACAGTCTTTCGGTCAGCAGTGGCACTGAAAAGACAAAATTATTTGCTTCAACTTCTTACAACCGGGAGGAAGGTTTACTTAATAACGAAAATCTGAACAGATATTCGTTACGCCTCAACCTGGATCAGCAGATATTTTCGTGGGCAAAGGTGGGCTTTACTTCCAATTTAGTCTACCGGGACTTGAACTCCGGTGTAAAAAACACATTCACCAAATCTCTCTCCGCCATCCCGCTGGGTGATGCTTATACCGAAGAAGGCGAGATCAATCACGAATACATCACGGGACAATATTCCCCAATGAGTGATTTCATAGAGAATCAGTATGTAGACAACACACGTTCCACCTACCTGAACGTGAGTGGCTATGTCGAACTAACTCCCGTCAAAGACCTGACTTTTACCAGTCGTGTCAATGGTACGTTGAATCACTCACGCCGCGGGCAATACTGGGGAGAGAAGTGCAATGCCAACCGTCCGTCTTATGCAGGTTCACCGCATGCTTCCATCACCAACAACAATGCCTGGAATTACACTTGGGAAAATATTCTCGCATACAACACAACCATCGCCAAAGACCATAATCTGGGAGGTTCACTGATTACTTCCTGGAATAAGAACCAGTCGGAAAGTAGCATGGCTGCCTCCAGCGGTCAAATGGTAGATCAATGGTCTTTCTGGCGACTGACATCGGGCACTTCCCAACATGTAGAATCCGACTTCGCACAGACGCAGAAAATGTCTTTTGCCTTCCGTCTGAACTATTCATACAAGGGTAAATACCTATTTAACTTCTCGACCCGTTGGGACGGTGTTTCACAATTCTCCACCGGACATAAATGGGATGCTTTCCCCGCAGGCGCACTGGCGTGGAGAATATCGGACGAAGCATTTATGGAAAAGACACGTAGTTGGCTGGACAACCTGAAATTGAGAGTGAGCTACGGCATCACGGGTAACTCGGGAGGAACCACCGCATACAGCACCACAACACAAGCATACGTATATGCCGCTTCGGGAATTTCCATTAATGGGAAGATTGTTCCTTTCACGCAATACTCCGGTACCTACGGTAGTTCCGATCTCGGCTGGGAGAAGTCATACAACTGGAATGTGGGGTTGGATTTCGGTATCCTAAACGGTCGCATTGACGGATCGGTAGAATGGTTCAAGACAACCACCAAAGGATTATTATTCAAACGTACATTGCCCATCACCAGCGGTCTGACCGGATGGGGATCGCCTCTGGCTATCTGGCAGAACATCGCCCAGACCAGTAACCAAGGCGTGGAAGCAACGATCACTTCGCACAACATACGGAATAAAGATTTCACCTGGAATACCACTTTATCCGTCACCTGGAACAAGGAACAAATAGACGACCTGCCTGACGGTGACCTGATTGCTGAAAACCTGTTTGTCGGTGAACCGATTAAAGCCATTTACGGATATAAATATGCCGGAATCTGGGGAACCGATACCCCGCAGGAGACATTAGATGCCTACGGTGTAAAACCCGGCTTCATCAAGATAGAAACCTTAGACCAGAAAGGTGATGGAGGCGTACATAAATACAGTACAGAAGACCGGCAAATTCTAGGACATTCCAATCCGGATTGGATCATCGGATTCAGTAATTCCTTCACCTACAAGAATTTTGATTTATCCATCTTTGCCATGGCGCGTTACGGACAAACAATCAACAGTGACCTGCTCGGCTATTATACCGCCGAACAGAGTGTAACCAAGAATCAGCTGGCAGGCGTAGACTACTGGACAGAGGACAATCAGGGCGCCTATTTCCCCCGTCCCGGAACGGCAGATGAACAAAAAACCGTATATCCTTCATTAAGAGTACGCGACGGTTCCTTTATCAAGATTAAGAATATCACACTGGGATATACGCTGCCTGTAAATATTTCACGCAAGGTTTTGATGGAGAAATGCCGCATCTATGCCACAGCCTACAATCCGTTCATCTTCGTAAAAGACAAGCAGTTGAAAGATACTGATCCCGAAACCAACGGTTCGGATGCATTCCCTACCTACCGGCAATTTGTTTTTGGCGTTAATTTGACATTCTAACTAAAGATTATAATCATGAAAAGTATATATATAAAATTCATATTTTGTAGCGTGCTGCTCTCGGTCCTGTCTCTACACTCCTGCACTTTGGACGAATACAACCCGGGTGCATTTACCAAAGAAGCTTTGGCTACTTCCATCGATGGATATGAAACCTTGATTAACCAGTGTTATTTTGCCATGGAAAGATTTTATTACGGTGCTGCCGACTGGATGTCACTGACTGAAGGTGACACCGATCTTTGGACATATAAAGCCAACGAATCAACAAGTTACACACAGTGGTTCTGGTTTTTCGCAGGAACATCACCCAATACGACTTACACCAATAATTGGTGGAACGGGACGTACGACGGTGTGGGAGCCTGTAACGAAGCTATCGCATTAGGAGACAAACCTCCTTACACCACGGAAGAGGAGCGGAATGCCAAGATTGCGGAAGCCCGTTTTCTTAGAGCTGTCTATTATTTCAATGCAGTGGAACAATTCGGAGCAGTGACAATGCTCACAGAACCGATAACAGCGGAAACACTGACTTACTCCCCCACCCGTACCGATCCGATGACTATCTATCAGGAAGTAATCCTGCCCGATTTAAGATTCGCATCCGAATGGTTGCCAACAGGTACGCATGCAACTACTACCACCCCGACGAAGAAAGCCGCTCTCGGTTTTCTGGCTAAAGCCTGCTTACAGACGTACGAATATGGAAGCACCGAATATTTGCAGGAAGCTCTGGATACAGCCAAAAAATTGATTACCGATTGCGAAACTGGCGGTGGGAAATACAATACGTATATGTACCCATCTTATAGCGAAGTATTCAAAGAGAGCAATAACTGGGAAACCAAAGAAGCTCTCTGGAAACATCGCTGGTATGCAGGAGCAGACGGTCACGGATCAAGCAACGGAAATTACAAGCTAAATCGCAACGATGAGTATTTCTTATGCAATATCAATAAGTTTGGTGCTCGTGAAGATAATCAGGAGACACGCCTTACTTGGGAAGGCTCAATTACCGGTATCTTTATGCCCACACAGCATTTGTTGAGTTTGTATGTACAGAAAGACGGAACATTGGACCCCAGATTTCATGAATCGTTCACTACAGAGTGGAACGCGAACAAGAATTACACGTGGGATGAGAGTGCCGTACATATGTATGACAAAGAAGAAACCGTCATTGGCAAAGCTCTGAATAAAGGTGACTTAGCCATTAAGTTTATCATGCCCCAGGACATTGATTATGCTACAGAAAAGCAAAAAGAACATATTTCTGATTACTTGCTGATTGATTATCACCATGTATATAGTAATGACAATAATAACGTGAACATGAATTATGCTTATACAAACATCACAGGCAATTACAAGGATGACGGCACAAACGAGAACCAGTTCCGCTACTATTATCCGTCACTGAATAAGCATAACAGCAGTAATTATTATGTAGCCAATGCTTCCAAACAGAGAAACGGTAATCTGAATGCAACATTTATCATGCGTATGGCAGAAGTTTATTTGATTGCGGCAGAAGCTGATATTTACCTGAATGGTGGTGCAAATGCAGCCGGTTATATCAACAAGGTTCGTGAACGTGCCGGAGCAAATCCGCTTACAGGGAGTATTACGGTGCGTGATATCTTAGATGAAAGAGGCCGTGAACTTTGCGGAGAATATTGCCGCTTCTACGACTTGAAACGGACAGGAATGTTTAAGAACTCGGAGTATCTGGAGAATACTCATCCGGACTTAGCACAATTCTTTCACCCGAATTATGCATTACGTCCCATTTCAACTACATTTACTGCAACAATCACCAATGGCAGCGAGTATCAAAATCCGGGATATTAAGTAGGAATTTCAATATGTACAGGTATTATGGAATCAATCTTGGCACCTGTACATTATTATAAATTAAGGAATGCTCCCTGTCTCGTTTTGAGATGGGGAACATACTTTTCAAATATGAGAAAAACAAGGTATAGATTAATTATATCGAAAACTGTTTGCTAGTCAGAATAAAGTCTCTACCTTTACAGAGGATAACCATGCCACTTATTAACGGCTATTTTAAACCGCTTATGCCTGTTGAAAATGAAAACAGCTATCATATATTATTCAAAACATGGAACTACCGAGCGAGTAACACACCTTATCGGAGAAAAGTTGACTAATAAAGTTGACTACATCTCATTAAAGGAGTGTCCGAGACCTGATATCCGAACTTACGATCGAATAATTCTTGGAACAGCTATTTATGCGGGCTCTCCAAACCGAAAAGTTACTCAATTCTGTCAAAATAACCAACCGTTATTAGAGCAAAAAGTAATAGGGTTGTTCATCTGTTGTATGAACGAAGAACAAGAAGCGGAAGAAATGAACAAGGCTTTCCCGGAGTTCTTACAGAGATTATCGATTCCCAAAGCCATTTTAGGTGGTGAGTTTCAGTTTGACAAAATGAATTTCATCGAAAGGTTTTTAACGAAGAAAATAGCGAAAGTAAACTCTTCTGTTTCGAAGCTGAGATATGATGCCATAAATGAGTTTACAAGTCAGATAAAAGATAATCATTTATGGTAACTTCTTGAGTTATCTATTGAGCAACTTTGTATTCAAATAATAAATAGAATGGCCGTATAAGAAAACTTCTTTCAAAAGAAGTTTTCTTATCTATTTAAGACAATACCTATAATCGCAATCTTTTACTTTTACGAATCCATTACTTAACAATGTTCTTATGGATAAAACATTAGCCTCATCAGGGTCAGCCAATATCTCTTTCCCTCCTATTTCGGCAATTTCCCCGATCAGCTTCTTTACAATAATCTTCCCGATGCCCTTACCCAAATATTCCTCTTCGCCTATGAGATAACCTATTTCAAAGACTGTCTCTTTCTCATCGACAGTTTTTCCGTAATGTTCCGGTATATATTCTTTTTCAAAATAACAATCCAAGTATAAACAAAAGCCAATGGCTTTATCATTATAATAAACAATGAAATGTTTCATATAATGATATTGGGTATTTCTATTATTTACCTCATCCAACCAAGCCATTTTATGTTCTTCTCCGTCAGGGCAGAACCATTTATAAATATATTCTTTAGCCAACCATTTACTGAAAATGCCTACATCTTTATCACGCAAAGGCTTTATTGTGATCTTATCATTCTTAATATCCATACTTTTTTGTGGTGAAACGCCAGCCTCTTTTATAAACTCCATAAATCCAACTATCTGAAATACAAAGATATAATTTTCAATACAATAAAGAAGAACTAAAGGATATTTATAAAGCAACTCATGTCCACAGATATCACAACAAGAAAACGAATGAGCAAGTATAAAGAATCTAAAACAAACACAAATGTCGAAATCATACGTTGGGAATCGTACATGATTACTTATATTTGCGTTATCGAGCAACTTATTAAGAACCGGATGATATGTTAAAACGGATTAAATTTCAAATTCTGTAGAAGTGTACATCCCAATAAAATACTAAAAAGGCAAGAACATGAAACTTTGGAAATATAGTGGAACACTTTTAACAGCAACAGGAATCATTCATACCATTTATGCGCTATTTCTTGGAAAAGAAGCTTTTACGGAAATGCTTAACAATGGATTAATAGACTCTATTGGAGAAAATCATAACCTGGGCTTTGCTTTCTGGTTCCTAATCTGCGGAATAATACTTATTCTTTGGGGAGAGACACTTCAATACTATATCAGAAAAGAGCAAAAACCGGCACCTTTATTTTTAGGTTACTTCATTCTACTGTTCACCATAATCGGTTGCATAGTCGAACCAATATCCGGTTTCTGGCTTTTCTTACCGCAAGCACTTATTATTATTTATTCAAACATGAAAAAGCAGTGAGAAGCATCATCCATAGCGAACTCAAAACCGAGTGCAGTGCTTAAATGCAACTTATTAAAATCCCATAGCATCTTTCACTAAAACCATTTCTTTATGAGAGGTCAACTTCTCTAATAAAAGCAATGCAACCCCGTATGATGTTTGAGGACAATAAGAAGTTATGATATTATCATCCACCACGATGGGAGAATTTACGATAGTTGCTCCAAATCCCTGAAGCACTTTCTGTTTATGAGCACCCCTAAGATGATAAGTTGTTGCTTTCCGACCGTTCAACACTCCACTTTTCCCAACAGGCAAAGCTCCCACGCAGACTGTTGCGATCCATTTCTTTTGCGAGTCAAACAGTCGTATCAATTCCAGAAGTTGTTCATTATATGCCTCCTCATAGAATCCGAATTCTTCAAATCCGCCGGGTATCGCAAGCGCGTCATATTCATCTGCAGACACTTCATCCATGACTTTATCCACCAAAACAGGAACATTGAAAGAACTAATCACTTTTTGATTCAAGCCACAGGTCACAACATCTATTTTACAATCAAAATCCGTCTTTGCCCATCCCATAACATCTATAAAAGCACTAAACTCAATCGTTTCAAACCCTTTAGCAAGGAATACCAATAATTTCATAATCAAATTAGTTATATATTAATAATATAAGAAACAGCATTGCACTAAAAAGAATGTGAACTAAAATCACCTTCATTCTTTCCTATAATCCCCTCTTTACCTCACCTTTTGCAGCCTCCCAACCAATCATTGCAGTCTTGCGAATCTCTCCCCAATGGTAATTTCCCAACTCACCGGAAGCACGAATGACCCGATGACACGGAATAAGGAAAGCTACGGGATTCTCACCGACAGCCGTTCCAACAGCCCGGCAAGCTCTCGGATTATTGATTCCTACGGCTATATCTCCGTAAGTAGTCAAGCCACCGACAGGAATTTTCAGTAAGGTTTCCCATACCTTTAGTTGAAAGTCAGTACCTTTCAGATGCAATTTTATTTCTTTGAGTTTACTCCAGTCCTGCGTGAAGATAAATAAAGCATTTTGCTGCACTTCATCCACAATCGAGGTAAACTTTGCATTAGGAAACTTCTTCCGTAAAGAGTTAAAAGCCGCGTCATGTTCGTCTGCAAACTCCATACAACAAATACCTTTATCGGTAGACGCAATGAAGATTTCACCGAAAGGACTTTTGGCAAAACTGTAATTGATAGAAAGACTTTCACCTCCGTTTTTATATTCGCCCGGCGTCATCCCTTCTATATTTACAAACAAGTCATACAATCTGCCCGTACCGGAAAGCCCTGTTTCCTGTGCCGCATCGAATAAAGACGCATGAGTTTCATTCAAGATTCTCTTGGCATATTCAATACTAGTATATTGCAAGAACTTCTTAGGGCTAATTCCCGCCCACTCCGTAAACATACGTTGGAAATGCGCTGTACTCAACGCCACCTCCCCGGCAATCTCATCCAATCCCGGTTGCCTTTTAAAATTCTCCCTTATATACCCGATTGCCTGCGCAATACGTGCATAGTCAAGCGTTTTTTGCTCATTCATAACAGAGGTTTGCCATTTAATTCCAAATCCAGCAACCGCTTTTTAGCAGGAAGCCCGCCACCATATCCCACAAGAGAGTGGTTGCTGCCGATGACACGATGGCACGGAGCAAAAATAGAAATAGCGTTCGCCCCGTTAGCGGCAGCAACAGCACGGACAGCTTTCGGCAAATCGAGTTGTTTTGCCAGCTCACCGTATGACACAGTCGAACCGTATGGAATCTCCAACAACTTATACCATACACTCTTCTGAAACTCCGTACCAACAAAAAGCAAAGGCACCTCAAACACAGTCCGCTCGCCATTGAAATATTCATCCAACTGGCTCATCGCCTCCAGTATCACATCTGATGTACTTTTCTCATAACCAGCTTTCAGCACTTTCCGCAATCTCCTGTCTACGATATCCCTATGACTTTCAGCCGCCCAGTCACAAAGACAAAGCTTATCCTCAAACGAGCCAAGCATCAAATCACCACAAGGAGAATGATAACGCTGTATCTTAATTACATTCGTTTTATCTTCCATACTTCCAAAGATACGTTTATTATATTTACAGTTGAAATAACAGCTAATAATATTTTCGTTTTTACACTCGCACTCTCATTTCCAATGCCGCAAAATTACTACACGCATCACTGATAAACGACCCGAAAATTGCTGTTTTTACGTAGAAAAGACAATCCCCCTCCCACTCCTCCATACAATCAATCGTTCTCAATATACTTTATCACCCGGCAAGGACTGCCGACCGCCACACAATTCTTTACCATCCGATTCAATATCCAATTATTTTTTATACATGATTTACTCTCACACCCTCACACTTTCCCTGCATCCCCCTATTCATCATCCTTTCAGTGATGAGGGTAAGAGTGAGGGTAGGTGAGGGTAACTTTTTACCCTCACCCTGTCTCGTCCTGATTGGGTTGACAAAGCCCCCTTTCACACCACCTTTATCAATTACTCCACTTTCATCAAATGATAAAGCGTCCCTTTACGAGACTTACGACAAGGAATATTCAGTTTTTGAAGTGCACGCCCAAACTGTCCTACCTTATTAATAGCCAGTTTATCCCGTGTTTTCGTCTGTAAATAACTCAAAATCTGCATGGCAGTCAGCCATTCGCCTTCCATTTCCTCTTCTACGGGATTAAGATAGCAGTGGAACAGCTGTTCCAGCGGACTCGCCTGTTCAAACTCACGGTTAGTCTGTTTTAATATGTTTTCATCCTCATCATTCAGCCAATAACGTTCACCTTTATAAATAGCCTCCATCGCTTGAGCATAAAGCTGCTTGTAATTAATCGTAACATTCGTATTAATAGGAGCCGTCACCTCAATGCAAATAAAACGGCGGCTACCGCTAGGATCGGTAAGCAAATCTTTCTGATTGCTGGTACCGATAAAAGAAGCATAACGCCTCATTTCCCGAATCGTATTACCGTATGGTTTGCGCAGATTCGCCACAGGCTTCTGCAACAAATGCTTCAAGAACCCCTGCTGACTGACATTAATCTGATCGAACTCATCAATATTTATCAGAAAAAAACGTCCCAAATAGCGTTCCGCCTCCTGTTTACTTTTAAAATCAATACTGTCCGTATAGCCGAAACGCAACTCCGGCGGCAGAATAATACGACAGAATGTTGACTTGCGATACCCCTGCGAACCGACCAATAAAGGCGAAGTATTATTACCATGTTGCCGATCAACTCCCCTCCAATGCGCCACCATACTAAGAAACCAGCGGTAAAATAATTCCTGCCAATGCGGATTATCACAAGGCACCAGACCAGCCAATGCACGGATACGATCCTTCCCGTCCCAGCGACCTGTCTCATAAAGATATTCCTCCACAGGATTATACAAAGGAACACATTCCGAATTCAGAAAACGATCCACATCACGGTCCCACGCACTGATGCCTTCCTTCAAAGCATTGATCGCAATACTGTTGCGCACCCGTTTATCCACCGGCTTAAAGCAAAAGTGAACAGAATCGCGCTGCCGATATTCCAAATCGTCCTGCACCGTATTGTAACGGAATTCATACCGACGTTTCATAAACTCTTCCAACAGAAAAGCCGTCTCCTGCTCTTTACTGATACTGCTTTTCTTGCCGAATCCCTTACATTCCTGATAAAGATTATGCAATATCGAACGGATCACCTGCTCTTCTTCTTCGCGATAATAATGAATCATCGTCTGCCGTATCGCTTCCTCTTCGGGAAGCCCCGCTTTGAAACAATGCTCGGCAAGGCGAACCAATAAAGGCTGCAAGTCGTCCCCACGTTTCCAATCCTCCATTTCCTGAAGTGCCCTGTTCAAGGCCGCTTCATAAATCTTCGTGAATGTTTGCGCCGACTCATATCCCGGCTGCAACCGTAATAACGGATTTTTCTCTCCCAGTTTCCGCTGACGGAAAGTCTCTTCTCCCGGCATCATAAGCGGTTGTTCCAAGCAGAACGGCACCGCATCCGGATTATAATAAGGAGATTCGTCCAGCGTCATACGGCATCTCTGTGCCAAAACCGGTTCTTTCAAGTCAATATCGAAAGGCAACATCGGCTGATAACATTTCACAGCCAGCCAATAAGCATGAACATGAAATAATTCCGCCTCCGCTTCCTTGGTCGGCAATCCTCCGTCATCCGGCAAAGCGAAGCGCACCCATATCTTCACACTACGCCCGCTCGAACCACCAAAAGTAGCAAAAGTCTGTGGCAAAAGCGCCGCTTGTCGCTTCACAAATTCCACTTCCGAGCCGCTCGCCAGCCTACTCACTTCCAACTGTACCAATCCGTTATACTGCTTCATCTTCCGTTCGCCCTCTTTGGTACGGGTATATTCCACAGCAGAATAGATGTATGGCAATTTATCAATATGTTCGTATCGGGCATGCGTACCTTCCAGCAATGGTATGATTCCCCGCAAAGCCGTGATATGCCCCGCCTTTGTTTCCGTTTTCATTTTGTCGAATAATGTGCCTGCCTCACAAACGCTAAGAGTCTCTTTTCCGCTCCCGTTGTCTTGTCTGATTAAAGTAATTTTCATCCTATTTTTGTCTATTTTTTCTACAATTACATCTACCTATTTAATTCCTGTAAAGATACGCTTTTATCTTCCGGTAAACAAGCATTTTATCCGATAAATACCTGCATATTATTTGCATTTGCCTTATTATTTATGTATCTTTGCTTAGTAGTTGTCAAGGGCTCACCCGTGTGAACAAACAGGCTATCAATTGTAAATAAAAACGTCTACAGACGTAAACAGCCTTGTTCACATGGGTGAGCCCTTGCAAAGCATTAGAGCTTAACAAAAGAAACATTAAGCATTAATGTATTACTATCTAAGAGAATACATAACAAGAACAGTTCATTTAAAACAAATATAGAGCTATGGCAATATTATTCGATTGGTATGAAGACCCGAAGCCTTCAAACAAACAGCAGGGAGAAAACGGAAACACCCTGCATCCGCGCATCAAATACAACGGTTCCACAGGGACCGACGTACTGCGCCGACGTATTCAAGAACGTTGTTCACTGACAGAAACAGACGTCACAGCCGTACTTGATGCGCTTTCGCACATCATGGGACAGGAATTGGCGGAAGGACGCCAAGTTCATCTGGACGGCATCGGTTATTTCCATCCCTGCCTGACGACCACGGAACCTGTAACGGTAGACACAAAACGGAAAGTGACCAAAGTGAAGCTAAAGGCCATTCAGTTTCGTGCCGACCAGACATTGAAAAACGAATTCGGCGTTCTTAAAGTGAAAAACCTCAAAGGTGGACTGGATTTCACCCAACTGACGAACGAGGAAATTGACCTGCAACTGACTAAGTACTTCCGTACTCATCCATTTATGCGGAGACACGACTTCCAATATCTTTGCGGAATGGCAAGAAGTACAGCCATGCGACATATCCGACGTCTGCGCGACGAGGGTAAATTGAAAAATATGGGTGGAGCCATGCAGCCGATTTATGTGCCGGGAAGTGGATATTATGGTAAGAATAAAGAAGTTAGTGTGAAAACGGAATAAGATTGGTCAACTCAAATCAGGACGAGACAGAGTGAGAGTAAAAAGTTACCCTCACCTACTCTCACCTTTACCCACACACCTGTAACCCCGATGAATAAATGGATTGAGCATAAAGGGTGAGGGTGTGAGGGTAAAACGTCACCAACATTTATTTGAGAACATTCTTAATGCGAGCAACTATTATATAAGAGCACCTCCATACCGTTCCGTATTTTACCGAGGAATCTTAACCATTTCAACCGGCTGCTCCTGTATCTTATCCAACGGTTGTGATTGATATTTTACCTTTGAGAAATCAATAGCTTTTAAGTCGATGCAACGTATCGAATTGTTATAGGCCGTTTTATAATAAACCTTCCGGTTCGTCAGATCAATAGCCGAGGTCCATTGTGTAGCACTGGGAATATCCGGAATATCACCAGCCTGCGAATATTCTATACCGATGGGAATATCAAAATTATTAAGCAAGTGGAAACATTGCTGCACGGTATCAAAGCCTGTGGCACGTTGCGGAGCTGTCCCCCGGTAAAAGGCCGCACGCACAAACCGCGAAGGAGGCGTGGCATCACCCGGAATGCCGAGAAAACCGGAGTTGCCACCAGTAGGTTGCAACGTAATACCGCTCAATTTTTGCACGGAAGCGTCACCCGGATGAAGATTGACGTAATTGTTCAAATTTGTAAGTTGCCATTCAAAACCGGGGGCATTCGTCAATACTCCTACTTCATTCTCATAAAAATGCGGCACACCACCTACAATTTCCAACACAACCTGACGCCCCGACGGTTCACCGATACGCCAATGTACTACCGCTATCTTTTCCAATCCTACAACACGTACAGAAGAAAGGGCTGCCTTCACCTCGTCGATAGTGGAAAACTGCGACAACAGCCACTCCGTCACTTGAAGGTCTGCCAGTGTCCGCTGGTTCTGTGCAGCATCATACGTTTTATATCCCCCATAATGAGGAAAGAAAAATAGTCCGGCCGAAAGTCCGGCCTCATTGATTCCTTCGGCAATAAATTCTTTTTGTACAACAGCCAGACCAACCACTCCATATTTTGCCGTAAACGTTAGTCCATTGACACCTGTAGGAGTGAATGACGTGAGCTGTTGGCCACGTGGAATAATCACATACTCGCTTTGCAACACACCGCGCGCCCATTCAATCGTACGGGCCTGCACATAACTGCCGTCACGGGATGTCAGCGAGATTCCCGTACAAGCTACAGCCTGAAAAGTGCTGCCACATACGGCAGCAATCCCTAGCAATAAGTTCTTTGTCATCTTCATCATTATTTATATATTTATTTGCTAAAAACTCAATACTGTATAAAGACAACAAAATATGGGTTATTTTAGTTTGCAGACACCTCTCTCAAGAAAACTATTGTTTTTTGTTCGTCCCGTACTTTGCGGAACAATATACGTAGTTTGCTTCAATATGCAATCTCTTTTTTTTGGTTAAGCACCGGGAACATACGGATGAGTGAACCAGAAGCACGACCCTTCCCCCTCACGGGATTCGACTCCAATCTTTCCGCCCATCCTATTGACCAGGCTTTGACAGATGGATAATCCCAATCCGGCACCTTGTACAAATGAGTCTAATTTTACAAAACGATTAAATATTTCATGTTTTTGTTCATCGGGAATTCCTTTGCCCGTATCCGTTACACAAAAACGTACCTGACTCTCATCTTCCAATAAATAGGAAAGTGTGATTGAGCCTTTAGTGGTAAACTTCAAGGCATTAGTCAGAAAATTAGAGAGTACTTGCACGATTCGGTTTTTATCAGCATCAATCACAATCTGCGGTGAATTTTCATCAAACCGCAGTTCGACCGCAGTGTCACGTTTTTTGTGTGAGAAGGTAGCAATCACTTCCCGGCAAAGTTGTGGTACATCCACTCGTCCCATAACAAGATCTATCATACCGGCTTCGATTTTGGAAATGTCCAGAATGTCGGAAATAAGGTTGAGCAACAGCTCATTGTTCTCCTGCACTAAAGACATATATACATGACGTAGCTCCGCCTCATCGGTTTCGGCAAGCAGACTGGAAAAACCGACGATGGCATTCAAAGGAGTACGTATCTCATGGCTCATATTGGCAAGGAATGCTGATTTGAGCCTGTCCGATTCTTCCGCTTTTTCTTTAGCTTGAATCAGCTCCAGTTCCACCTGTTTGCGGGTGGTGATATCGGTAGCCAGTTCCATGATTGCCCAACGTCCGTCGAGCCATTTTATTGCCATGCTCTGGATGGTATACCAACGTTTGGTGACCGGATTATAGTCTTCCCAAAAATGAACGCCTGTAAACTTACGGTTAGCATCGAGCAACTTCGGCTTCGGGCAGTGTTTACACCCATTTTCCAGACCTGCATTCAACATTCTCCAACATTCCGCATTTGCCGGGACTTCCCCGGCTTCTTTTCTGAAAGGCTTATTGGCAAAAATCACTTTCAACGTATCGTAATCACTCACAAAAATATTGGCATTGATATTATCCAATACCTTTTGCATGGTTCGCTGTGACTGTTGCAACGATGTTTCAACTTGCCAGCGTTTGGTAGCAGTAGATACGATTTGCGATATCTGGCTCATCAGTTCCACATCTTTTTCATCCCATTGTTTGTTCCAACAAAAGTTGAACGAAAGAAAGCCGAAATGTACTCCCAATTGTGACAGGGGAAAGACAGCGATGGCTTTTACGCCTTGCACTTCGAGCATTTGAGTAATAAAAGGATCGAGCGAATAAATATCGGACGTACAAATGATATGGTTTTCTTCCAGCATGTCGAACCAAGGTTTTCCCGCTTCAATGGTCATACTCCGCAAGTAATCGATAGCGGGTTCTATACCGTCGTTGCACCATTCGTTGGTGCAGCCATACGTAACTCCGTCGAGGTGGTTTTCCCATGTCGCCAAACGGTCGACACCAGTATAACGGCCAATTTCGGCCAGTGCCATATTCATAGCAGTAGGTATATCCGGTTCCAATTGCAGAATTTGCAGTACCTTGATAAATAATGCCTGCCGCCGGTTGGTTGCTTCGAGATTTTCCTGAATAGCGATCAAGTCTTTAGATTTCTCTTCAACCATCTGTTCGAGGCTGGTACGGTACTGTTCCAGTTCCATACCGCCCTCTTGAGGTTCAGAATCAGTGGATTTCATGTTTAATAGATAACAGTAAATAGAATTTTAGTTTAGTTTCGAATCCGGACGAGATGCGTCCCACATTCTGCAAATATATACATTTATTTTAGAAACCAAACTTTTTCCCATCAAAACGACTTCTTATAAATGCCTAATAATCGCAGAATTACGAAAGCATATATTACATAATCGGCCTCATCAGTTCCAAATTTCCCCAATATTATACCGGATGGAATCTTTTCAACAATATATGACTTACACTGAAAAAGTCCTTATCACACTTTTCTATCTATTAAAACTAAATCCTATTCGTCTGATTATATCAGTTTCAACCCTACGATTGAAATAATCAGAGTCGTCATAAAAAACAAACGACCCAAAGTTGCCGGTTCATGAAAGAACAGGATACCGATCAATACAGTCCCCACCGCTCCTATCCCTGTCCAAACAGGATACGCAGTGCCGATAGGCAATGTTTGCGCAGCCTTTGCCAGCAGGAACATGCTTAAGGTTACAGAGATTACAAATCCCGCTCCCCACAAATAAAAATCGGTGCCTGTCGCTCCTTTAATCTTGCCTAGACAAAAGGTAAAACCAACCTCAAACAGTCCGGCAATAATCAATATAATCCAATTCATATCCTTCTATTTTTAATATTAGACTGCAAAATTAACAAGATGCCCGGAGCTTTCACTTTACATTTGATAAGAAATGACAGTGTAAGAGTATCATCAATTCTTCTTTTCCTAATATAACTTTTTGTATTTTTGCAGAATAATGATTCAATGCGATATGGATATACACGAGATTATAAACAGGATATATCGGATGCCGGAGGCTTCAGCAGATAAGGTGGTCAAACATCTGTCAAAAGTCACATATCCCAAAGGTTATCATATATTGGAGGCTGGCAAGACTGAAACGAATATCTTTTTCATCGAGAAAGGGATTGCCAGAGCTTATATTCCCGTAGACGGAAAAGAGGTAACGTTCTGGATTGGGAAAGAAGGGTCAACCATTGTCTCATTGAAAAGCTATGTAAATAATCAACAGGGGTATGAGTCAATGGAACTGATGGAAAACTCGGTATTGTATCTATTAAAGCGCAAAGACTTACACGAATTATTCAAGGAAGATATCCATATTGCCAACTGGGGGCGCAAGTTTGCCGAATCAGAGTTCCTGCAAGCAGAGGAAAGACTTATTTCTCTCTTATTCACCACCGCGTCCGAACGGTATATGAAGCTGATACAAAATAATCCGGAGCTATTACAGAGAATACCATTGGAGTGTCTTGCTTCTTATCTGGGAATAACTCCGGTAAGTTTAAGCCGGATAAGGGCGAAATTGAAACGGGTACTTTGAGATAGAAACATATTTTTCAAAAGCAAACAGAAAGTAATATATTTGTGTTTTGAATGAATCAAAAGAGAGAAGTCATGAATATCGAAGATTATAGAGAATATTGCCTGTCAGTCAAAGGAGCAACAGAATGTATGCCGTTTGATGAACATACTTTGGTTTTCAAGGTTATGGATAAAATGTTCACTTTTGCTACATTACGTCCTAAAAACGGAAGATTCTGGGCGGATATGAAATGTAATCCTGATAAATCAGAAGAGCTCATAGAACAATACGAAGACATTTTTTGGGGACCTTTTTCGGATAAGAAACATTGGATAACCGTTTACTTGGAAGGAGATGTTCCCGATAAACTCATAAAGGAGTTGATTAGCCACTCGGTAGAAGAAGTTTTAAAGAAGTTACCCAAGAAAAAACAAGAGGAATACAAGAACATGATTTAGGATTCGAAAAATAGACATATCCGGCACTACTATTATTGCTAAAAGTAGAGCCGGATAAAATCACTATACACCCCAAAACGCACACACGGATAAAATCATCGTATATTTAAAAACGTATGTCCCAGGAACACTTGCATTCTTCATTCCGGCAATCATGAATCTGGAGAAAAAATAAATGACTAATTTTATTAACTAATGCTTTTTTAGAAGCATTTTTTTAGGTTATTTTGCGGAACAAATATCACGAACTCGTCAAATTATGGATTGGATTGGCCTTGATTTAACATTCCCTATCACCGACCCTACATGGATATTTCTCCTTGTACTCTTGATTATATTGTTTGCTCCGATATTATTGAATAAACTGCGCATCCCTCATATTATCGGTATGATCCTGGCAGGACTGGCTATTGGCGAACATGGATTTAATATCTTGGCACGAGACAGCAGCTTTCAGTTATTCGGGAAAGTCGGACTCTATTACATCATGTTCCTGGCTGGTCTGGAAATGAATATGGGAGATTTCAAAGAGACGCGAAACAAAGCATTGGTACTGGGATTACTGGCTTTTATCGTTCCTATCGGGATTGGATTCGTGGCAAATGTATCTTATCTGAAATATGGTATAATCACCTCTGTGTTATTAGCCAGCATGTATGCTTCCCATACGCTCGTGGCCTACCCCATAGTCACCCGCTTCGGCATATCACGCCATCGTAGCGTAAGTATTGCCGTAGGAGGAACGGCCGTTACGGATACACTCACGCTGCTGGTACTGGCTGTTATAGGCGGATTGTTCAAAGGAGAAACCGGAGGGTTGTTTTGGATTTGGCTGGTGGTAAAAGTAATCTTTCTAGGGGCACTAATTATTTATTTCTTTCCGCGCATCGGTCGTTGGTTCTTTCACCGGTACAATGACAACGTGATGCAATTTATTTTCGTGCTTGCGATGGTCTTTTTAGGAGCAGGGTTGATGGAGCTTGTTGGTATGGAAGGTATCTTGGGAGCTTTCCTCGCAGGATTGGTACTTAACCGGCTCATCCCCCACGTCTCTCCATTGATGGATCATTTAGAGTTCGTTGGTAATGCACTTTTTATTCCTTATTTCCTTATCGGAGTGGGAATGTTAATCAACTTACGTGTTCTTTTCGGAGAGGGGGATGCCTTAAAAGTTGCCGCCGTGATGATAACCATGGCGCTGACAGGCAAATGGATTGCTTGCTGGCTCACTCAAAAGATATATAAGATGTCTGTTCTTGAACGAAATCTGATGTATGGTTTGAGTAATGCACAGGCGGCAGCCACATTGGCGGCTGTGTTAGTTGGATACAACATTATTCTGCCCACCGGCGAACGTTTATTGAATGATGATGTACTGAACGGAACAGTCTTGCTTATCCTGGTCACTTGCGTAGTGAGTTCACTGATTACCGAGCGGACAGCCAGAAAAATGGCGATGGATGATTCACAACCTGAAAATGAATCGTCAAAAGAAACAGAGAAGATTTTAATATCCATAGCCAACCCGGACACTATCGAGGACATGGTGAATCTTTCTCTAGTCATACGTGACCCCAAATTGAAAGACAATCTCCTGGCATTAAATGTTATCAACGACGATAATAACTCTGATAATCTACGAATTCGAAGCAAACATTATCTGGAAAAAGCCGAAATGACAGCAACGGAAGCAAATGTACCACTCAAAAAGGTCACCCGGTATGATTTGAATATAGCTTCCGGTATTATCCATTCAGTCAAGGAGAATGAGATTACGAGTATTATCACCGGCCTGCACCGCAAGAAAAACATCACAGATTCATACTTTGGAATACTTGCCGAACACTTATTGAACGGATTAAACTGTGAAATAATTATCTCTAAATTTCTGATACCGGTCCATACAATCAAACGGATTGTCGTTGCCATCCCTCCTAAAGCCGAATATGAATCCGGTTTTCCTCATTGGATGGAGCACTTTTGTCGCATGGGGAGCACTCTTGGATGCCGCGTACACTTCTTTGCCAATGAAAAGACTACCATCCGCCTACAAGCGTGGATAAAGAAAAGGCATAAACAGACGCTTACCGATTTCTCTCTCTTAGAGGACTGGAATGACCTGCTGGTATTGACAGGACAGGTAAGTTACGATCATTTATTGGTTATTATCAGTGCACGACCAGGAACTCTTTCGTATGACAGTTCTTTTGAGAAGTTACCGAGACAGCTTGGGAAATATTTCTCCAACAATAGCTTCATCGTGCTGTATCCTAACCAGTCGGGAGAGCCGTTGGACACGTCTTTCTTCTCCAAGCTATATACTGATACCGAAACCCGACATTACGAGAAAGTCGGTAAATGGTTTTACAGGTGGTTTAAGAAAGAGGGATAAAATTAGAATTGAAAAGTTCCGTTTAATTTATAAATATCGATACATTTATCTATATTTGTACTATTAGCAATTTTGCTATAAACACCTAAAGGAAAAGAATGGTATGTCAAACGTCGATTTTTCCAAAATAACAGAAGGAATCTATCATGTGATAGAAACTGAAGAGAAAATACTAACCGGGCTACAAAATGATACGATCACGTTGAAACGTAATAAACAAAATCGTACCATCAAACAGATTCTCGGACATTTGATTGATTCGGCATCAAACAATCACCAACGCATGGTCAGATTGCAATACAGTAAAGATTTGCTTTTCTTTCCCGATTACCGTCAGGATAATGATCTGTGGATAGCATTACAAGATTACCAAAATGAAGATTGGAATAACCTGATTCAACTATGGAAGTTTTTTAACCTGCATATCATTCAGGTTATAAAATCTGTAGATCAGACAAAACTGGATAGCTACTGGTGTGATTTTGAAGGAACAAAGGTTACGCTACAAGACATGATAGAAGGTTATCTAAGTCATTTACACCTGCATATTCATGAAATCCATGAATTAATGAATGCCTAAAAAGAATAGCGGTTGCAGTTCTTTTATGTTCTATAAATATTAAGATGTACCCACATGGCAACTTACACTCATTTCGCAAAACAACCCGATGTACTGAAACATCTGATACTCTGTGAAGTTCTTAGAAATGAAGCCCCACAAGTATATGTAGAAACCAATTCCGCATGTGCCATCTACTTCATGACGCAAACTCCGGAGCAGCAATATGGTATCTATCATTTCCTGGAGAAAGCAGATGATGACAAATCTCTAAAAGCTTCCATTTATTACCAACTGGAAAGCACAGAAATGGCAAAAGGAAATTATCTGGGTTCTCCTGCCCTGGCAATGAATGTATTAGGAAAGCAAGCAAAAAGGTTCGTATTCTTCGATTTAGAAAAGAGTGCGCTGGAGAATGTAGACATTTATGCCAAACAAATCGGATTAAGTACATCCGTAGAAATACATCATACCGACTCCCTGAAAGGCACAATAGAACTGTTGCCTTCACTTCCCGCATCCTCTTTCATCCATATCGATCCTTACGAAATAGACAAGAAAGGAGATTCAGGAGTAACCTATCTCGATATCCTGAAACAGGCTACTCAACTAGGCATGAAGTGTTTATTATGGTATGGATTCATGACCGGAGATGATAAAGTATCTTTGGACAACTATATTGTATCCAGTCTGGAAAAGGCAGGTATCAAGGATTACATAGGTGTAGAGCTTACAATGAATTCAATAAGAAAAGACAATATATTATGTAATCCGGGCATTTTGGGAAGTGGTATTTTGGCTACAAATTTATCACAAATCTCCAAAGATACCATTCTTGATTACAGTAACAAACTGGTTGATATATACAAAGATGCTAAATACAAAGATTATGATGGAAGTTTATATATTCAGCATCTTTGATATCCACTTATTAATTTAATTACCTAGAACATTACTCTACAAACAGAGCGTCAGAAAGCCGGAGCTTTTAAAATCAGTTTCCGGCCTTTTGGCTATAAATTAACTTATTTCTTTGGCTGATTGTCCACAAGCCATCTATTAGCCGTACATTTTTCGTATCGTCATCTTCCACGTTCCATGCATAACCTCCTGAAGGCAGCCCACGTCTCTCCAATATTTCATTGGGTTGATTATTGGAAAAGAAAAGTTCCAGTTGCGTAGAGTCAGGACTAAACACAATAAAGGCAGAAGCATTGCTATCGTCCACCGATTCCGTGCGGATTCCTTTCTCAAACAAGCGAATACAGTCTTTTTGCACTTCACACCATACATATCCGGCAGAACCGATACAGCCATGTTCATCCCGATCACCTCCCACAATCGGAGATTGCGGATACTGAACTAATTTAGAAGCCGGCATTCCCGGTGTATATTTTCCGGTATAGAACACTTCCAGCGTATCATTCAGAAGCAAACCGTTGACTTCATCTTTATTTGCATCCATCGTACTGAACGAAAGGGTATCATTCTTATCAGTAACAATCGTTACCGTATTCATGGTTGCATCACTAACGATTCCTTTTGAGCTTGCCACTTTTGACGAGCAACCTGCCATGAGGCAGAGCGTACCTACTGCTAATAATATTGTTTTCATTTTCTTTAATTGGGGCTTTGTTTTTAAATTAATGCAAAGATAAAGGTTATACTGCCAATATTTCGCTTTTACAAAATAAATTAATTTCCGGGCAGATTGTTCACCAGCTACACACAAAATGCCTATATTGGACAACGATCTATTAGAAAATCAGCCTACCTTTGTGATATGGATAATCAAAAGTAAATACAGAATACCATGAAAGAAACTTTGCAGATTCCCACTCCCGAAACACTGGAAGCCTTGATAGGTAAGGAACTTTATGATATATGGACTTCACTTTGTCAGCTTATCGAGCAAAAGTACAATATGGAACAACTATGGAACCATGGAGGGAAAAAATGGATATACGAATATAAATATCGCAAAGGCGGAAAAACGCTGTGTGCCCTATACGCCAAAGAACAAACGATTGGCTTCATGGTCATTTTAGGTAAAGATGAGCGTGCCAAATTTGAATCTCTGCGAGAAGTATTCTCCAATGAGACTCAAAAGATATACGATGAGACGACGACTTTCCACGATGGGAAGTGGCTTATGTTCGAATTGAAAGACACTTATTTATTTAATGATATGGAGCGACTGCTATCCATCAAACGAAAACCCAACCGATGATTGAATCAGATATAAATAAAAGGTATTGTCAAAGTTGCGGGATGCCTCTCCGCTTTGATATAGAGAAATATCTGGGTACTAACTCCGACGGTTCCCGAAGTGATGAATATTGCTACTACTGCCTGAAAGATGGAAAATATATCGTCGACATTCCGATGTCGGAAATGATTAATATCTGGATAAAATACACCGATAAGTACAATGAATATGCAGATACCGCTTATTCGCCGAAGGAACTTAGACGAATACTCAACGAACGGCTCCCCAAACTGAACCGATGGAAACAGAAGTTGGAAACCAGTAATATCCATCACCAAAAGATTCAGGATATAGTCGTTTACATCAACAATCATTTATTCGATAGTTTAGATGCAGATATACTTAGTACGATAAGCGGACTTTCCAAATATCACTTCAGAAGAGTGTTTCAAACCGTTGCCGGAGAAAATATTGGAAGCTACATACAACGTTTGCGCCTCGAACATATAGCACATCTGTTAGTATCCACCGACTTTACATTAAATCAGATTTCGGAGCAAACAAACTATCAGACTAAATTCAGTCTGGCAAAAGCCTTCAAAAAACATTTTGGAGTGTCAACCTCTCAATATAGGGAGAAGTATAAGCCGATGTATGACGAACAGCATGCGGTTATCACTCCTGAAATCCGGTCGATTCTGCCGATGAAAGTATTTTGTATCGAGGTGGGTGAAAAGTATAAGGATGAACTCCGATACAAATTAATATGGGACAGGCTCACCAACTATGCTAGACAGCGCAATGAAGAAAAGTCGAATGATAAGTTTGTCAGCCTTAGTATGGACGACCCGGCCATCACCCCAATAGATAAATGTCGCTTCTATCTCGGGGTCATAATCGATAACAAAGAAAATGATTTCCAGCCGGGAGTGATAGAAGTTCCCGGTGGTCGTTATGCTATATTCAGGCATATCGGTGACTACTCTTTATTGCATAAATTCTACCGGACTATTTATGAAGAGTGGTTCCCGGAAAGTAAATATCGTCCTCAAAGCACCTTTAGCTTTGAAATGTATATGAACCGCCCTGCCTCCACCCTTAGAACAGAACTAATTACCGACATCTATATTCCGGTCATCAAGAAATAATTAATTATCAACCCTCTAAAAACAATGTATTATGGGAAAAATTTCAGAAATCATGCTATTGAAGCAACCGAAACAGCCCGCTTTGGCTGTTGAAGTACAAACAGATATGAACGGAATGTCGGAAGCTATCGGAAAGAACTTTGTAAAAATAGACTCTTTATTTAAGGAACAGGGTGAAGTCACTACCGACATCCCCTACGTTGAATATCCCAACTTTGAAAGTCTGACGGAACACAATATCAAAATGATTATTGGTCTAAAGTCATCCAAAGAATTACAGGGTGAAGGGGATATACGCTCCATAACGATACCGGAAAGAAAAATAGTTTCCTGTCTACATAGAGGAACTTACAGTGAATTGGCTGTCCTGTACAACGAAATGATGGAATGGATAAAAACCAACGGTTACAAACTTTCGGGAACATCCATTGAATATTATTACAGCAATCCCAATGTACCCGAAGAAGAACAGGTGACGAGAATAGAAATGCCACTATTATAAATGTTGATTTCATCTACTTCATCATGTAGATTCTTCCCAAGCTCCAATTATTGTTATTTGATTCAAAACGGTACGGAAAGGAATGAAACAGATTCTTTTATAAATGCCATATTTTAGTTCTAATGTAAATATTATTACAGTAATAGATGCAATAGAAATAAACGGTATTGCAAAAAAAATGTCAATAAAACTCCTATGTATTTCTGATAGATAACGTTATTTTGTAAAACACTGTTATCCAGGCGGTTACTATTCGGGCTTTTCCTTTAAAACCAATAACCCGTTTCTCACCGAGAAACAACCTTTTCGACACCGAGAAACGAAGTGTTTCTCACCGAGAAACGAATCGACTGTTGAAGTCCTAAACTTAAATTAAGAAAATTGTTCGTCTCTTTTATTTTTGACGCTTCTATCGTAGGAATGTATATGTTGAAATATATTTCAATGATAATCTTGTCATGTCTAAAATATAATGATATGGAATAAATTTATAACTGAATAGCAAGCAATTATAAAAAATGACTGAATGAATTATTTGCAATCAAACAACAACAGATACAGACATCATTTTTGTATCTTTGCCAAGTACAGAATAAACATGAAAAGAGAAATCCTATATCAAAAGATAGCCGGCACTATCGCCTGGCAAATAAAAACAGGTATATGGAAAGCAGGCGAGAAATTACCTTCTTTACGTACTATCAGCAATGAATATGGCGTAAGTTTAAATACAGCCATTCAGGTATATTATGAACTGGAAAAGGAAGGATTCATCATTTCCCGCCCCAAATCAGGGTACATTGTCAATTATAAGCCACTAAATTTGTCTGCGCCGGCAACAACGCAGCCTTCCGCTCAATCTCCGGGAAAGGAAGAAGCAGACTTAATCATGGAAGTATATCATTCCATCGAAGATTCGTCTATCACCCGTTTTTCGCTGGGAATACCGGAAGATGTTTTATTGCCTATTGCCAAACTCAATAAAGAACTGACCAAGGCCATGTATTCACTTCCGGGGAACGGCACCAGGTATGAAGACCCTCAAGGAAACATTCGTTTGAGAAACTATATTGCCCGTTTTGCGTATAGCTGGAATGGAAATCTGACCGAAGATGATATTGTTACTACCACAGGAGTAACCAATTCCATCTCTTTAGCATTATCTGTTATTGCTCAAAGAGGAGACACGATAGCTGTTGAAAGTCCTGTTTATTTCGGGATATTACAGTTGGCCAACAGTATGGAGCTTCATGTGCTGGAACTGCCGACCAATCCTGTAACAGGCATCGAACCCGATGCTTTAAGAAAAGTATTGCCGCAGATCAATCTATGCCTGCTTATCAGTAATTTCAGTAATCCGCTTGGGAGTTGCATGCCCGATGAACATAAGAAAGAGATAGTACAGATGTTGGCGGAACACAATATTCCTCTGATTGAAGATGATTTATACGGCGATGTATTCTTCGGACATTCACGCCCTAAGCCATGCAAAGCTTTCGATGAAAAGGGACTTGTGTTATGGTGTGGTTCTGTATCAAAGACGTTAGCTCCCGGTTATCGGGTAGGCTGGATTGCCCCCGGTAAGTTTAAGGATGCTATTATTCGTCAGAAACATATTCATTTAATATCCACTCCTACCCTCAACCAAGAAGCCATTGCCAACTTCATGGAGAACGGCAGGTATGAGAATCATTTACGCAAGTTGCGCCATGAGCTACATTCCAATAGTCTTCATTTGGCACAAGCTATTACCGACTATTTTCCCGAAGACACTAAAATCATCACTCCACAAGGAGGTTTTATGCTTTGGGTGGAACTGAATAAAAAGATTGATACCACGGAGCTATATTACAAAGCGATGCAACATAAGATCAGCATTGCTCCCGGACGCATGTTTACTCTGCACGACCAGTACAGAAACTGTATGCGCTTGAGTTTCGGTCAGCAATGGAGTGCTTTCATTGAAGAACGCTTGCAGGTTTTGGGAAACATTATCAAAGAATCATTTTGATTGACTGATATACTCCTTTACCACTTCGCCGAGGGTTTTAAGTCCTTTCTCTATTTTGTCTTCGGGCATATTAGAGTAGTTGATCCGAAGCGTATTTTCCTTGTTTCCGTTCGGATAAAAGGAGCCTCCCGGAACAAAAGCAATCTTTTTCTCCAGGCTTCTGACTAAAACATCACGTGCCGAAATCCCTTCGGGAAGTTCTATCCATGTAAATAATCCGCCTTCGGGACGAGTAAACTTTATAGTATCAGGAAAATAACGTTCTATACTTTCAATCGCCACATTTCTGCGTTTTCTGTATACTTCTACTATTTTGGCAATATGTTTATCAATATCATAGCGCTTCAGGTATTCGGCGATGGTCATTTGGGCAATAGTGTTGCATTGTAAATCCGTACCTTGCTTGACCAATACGTATTTGCGGATAATCTCTTTATCCCCCGCAATCCAGCCAATCCGGAAACTGGGACAGAATATTTTCGAGAAACTACCTGTACACAGGATATTTCCAGCCTCATCAAAAGACTTTATAGATGGCAAAGACTCTCCTTCAAACCTTAACTCGCCGTACGGATTGTCTTCAATAACCGCAACACCGTATTTTGCTGATAATTCAGCCAATTTCCTGCGTCTTTCCAGGCTCCACGTCTTTCCTGTAGGATTCTGAAAAGTAGGTATTGCATATATCAGCTTTATATGAGGAGTATTGCTCAAAATTTCTTCCAAAACATCCATCATCATACCGTCCCCATCCGTGGGAATTTCAATAAAGCTACATCCATACGCTTTGAACGCGCTGATTGCAGCCAAATATGTTGGGCTTTCGCAAAGTACGATATCTCCCTGGTCCAGAAAAACTTTTCCGGATAAGTCCAATCCCTGTTGTGAGCCGTGGGTAATCAGAATATTATCTTTATCGAAAGCCGTGCCCAAACGTTCGTTCATCCGGTTGGCAATCCATTCGCGCAAAGGAGCATAACCTTCTGTTGTAGTATATTGGAGCGCTTTCGTACCTGCCTCTTTCAATACGATCTGATTGATCTCATTGATTTCATCTATCGGAAAAAGTTCTGGAGCAGGCAGACCACCTGCAAACGAAATCACATCTTCCTGTTCGGTAACTTTTAATATTTCTCTTATTTCCGAAGCCTTTATATAAGACATTCTTTTAGCAAAATTCAACTTCATAACCTTTAAGTATATTAGGAGATTAAAACAACACTGCAAAGTAAATCAAAAAAGAAAGACGAGAACAGATACACTTTTTTATATATTGACAGGTACAGATGACTGACTTTTCAAAGGATAAGTATATGAAGTTAATCTCCCCGATTACTTATTTCGTCATGAGTAATCAGGGCATTCGTCGAATAATCCTATACAGGACCTTGTTTAAACCTACCTTTGCACTGAAAACAAAAGTAATTGATAGTAACTATGGAAGAGCAAATACTCATTTTTCGAACCTCGGTTAGAAATGCACGGGATATAAAACATATCGCAGCGCTGTTCACCCTATGTCCCCAAATCTACAAATGGAATGTAGATATAGAGGACTGGGAAAAAGTATTGAGAATAGAATGTCAGGGCATCACCCCGACTGAAATCTCAAAGGCATTACGCGCCATCAACATTTATGCACAGGAGCTGGAATGAAACAGAGAAAGCTAGTAATGAGCTAATAACGAGGCAGGTCTTTTACTTCCTCATAATATTTTTCCACTCCAACCTCTTGCATCCGTCTGTTGATGGCTACAAATCTCTTGTATAATTACTTTTTGTTATGACCTAACTGATCGGTGTCGGGTCGTATATAAGTGCCATTATTATACGTATTTATCGCGATGATAACCATTAATAATTACCGCCAAATTATAAGACCAATTCATAATTAGTACTCCGCCCTCCCTCGTCTGTTTTACGAAATACACCTTTAGTTATTAAATCTTGTATATCACGCAATGCAGTGTCAGGAGAGCATTTGGTTATCTTCGCCCATTTGGAAGAGGTCAACTTGCCATCAAAACCATCCCAAAACAAATTCACCATTTTAATCTGCCGTTCATTCATCGAAACCAACCGATACTTATCCCAGAAAGCAGCTTTCTGCAAAATCGTACTGATTGATTTCTCTGTATCAAGTAATGCAGCTTCCAGACAGTCAAGAAACCATTCAAGCCAATTTGTTATATCCAAACTGCCTTTTTGTGTTTTCTCCAGCATCTCATAATACCTCTTACGCTGCTTGCGTATTTCGGCAGACATACTATAAAAACGATGTGGCATTTCATCTGCACGAGCTAAAAACAAATCAGTGATCGTTCGGGATATACGTCCATTCCCATCATCAAAAGGGTGAATAGTCACAAACCATAAGTGAGCAATCGCAGCTTTCAGAACAGGATCTATCTTCTGATTACCATTTACCCACTCCAAAAACAGTTTCATCTGGTAAGGAACATGATCCGAATCAGGAGCCTGATAATGTATTTTCTCTTTTCCCATCGCTCCTGATATGACTTGCATTGGCTCTGCACCTTGCCGCCAATCGGCAACCGTTATTTTATATACCCCACTTCGTCCTGTAGGAAACAATGCAGCATGCCAATTAAAAAAGCGTTCAGCCGTCAATGGTTGCATGTAGTTTTGAGTAGCATCTATCATAACTTGCACCACTCCATCTATATAGCGGTCTGCTTCGGGTAATCCTTCTATCTCTATGCCCAAATGACGAGCCACAGAAGAACGCACCTGATCAACATTCAATATCTCTCCTTCTATTTCCGATGACTTTGTAATATCTGCTGTCAACGCATCAAGCATAGCACTATTCTTCAAATCAAAACCAAGTGCACTCATTCGCCCTACAAGTCTACCTTGCAAGCCCCTGACTCTACCTAATTTATAAGATAGTTTTGCATCATCCCAAGTAAAATCAGGCCAATCAGTTTGTTGCCAGATATAGATTGATTTCATATTCTCCGTATATTTTGCGGTAAATATAACGATTATTCTCCGCATTTTATTCTAATTATCAATCAAAAAATAGCCAATGCTTTGTACATTGGCTGTTTCTAATCTGTACGCAAAATATTCCCCTGTATTTTCCCCAGAATCTTGGGGAACTGCCAAAAGAACAACAAAGTACAGCAAATTGCCGCTGTGGCATCAGATATTGCTTCGGCTGCATATACACCGGTTACTCCCATATAATGCGGTAATATCAATGCCAATGGAATCAGTAGAATCGCTTTACGCAACAAAGCAATAAAAATAGGTATTTTTGCTTGTCCCAAGGCTACAAACATATTCTGACAGGCACGTTGTAATCCAAAAATAGTCATACCACCCAAGAAGACAGGCATTGTCCAACGGACTGTTTCTATCAATTTTTCATCACTAGTAAAAGCAGATGCTACAATCGTAGGAAACAAGATCATAAGTAGCATCAATAACAGATTAAATGAAAACATGGTTATCATCACAATACGGAAACAGTCTTTCACACGTTGTTTATCACCATGACCATAATTATAACTGATAATCGGAACAAATCCCAGCGCAAAACCGGTTAACGGAACACTTGCAAACTGCATCGCACTTTGCAAGATAGTTAATGCGCTGACATAAATATCTCCAAAATTTTTCAGACTACTATTCAATACAAAACCAACCAGGCTCTCCGTACTTGCCATTATAAATGGAGATATTCCCAAAGCTAACATGGCGAATACAATCTTCCGGCTCAACCGCATATTACGCTTTTCCAAAGGTAAGGAAGCACGACGGGAAAAGAGAAAACTCAATACCCACGCCGCACTACATGCTTGAGACAATACGGTAGCCAAAGCAGCTCCTTTCACTCCCATATCAAACCAGAAAATGAAAATAGGATCAAGAATAATATTCAATAAGGCACCGATCAAGACGGAGTACATGGCAATAGCCGGCCGTCCCTGTGCATTAATAAAGCTATTCAATCCTGTAGATATTTCAACGAAAACAGTTCCTAATAAATAGATGGAAAGATAATCAACCGCATATTCCAACGTATTTTCCGAAGCACCCGTAAAAAGCAAAATCGGTTCCATAAAAGTATATGCGATGAACGAAGTGAACAGGGTGAATAGTATTAATAAGACAAAACCATTCCCCAAAATTTTTCCGGCACGCAGACGATCGCCCTGTCCCAGTGCCATGGCTGCCAATGGCGCGCCCCCTCCTCCTACAATCGCCGAGAAAGAAGAAATCAGTATAACAAGAGAAGTCGTCACTCCTACCCCAGCCAACGCATCAGTACCAATACCCGGAATATGTCCGATATAGATACGGTCGACCATGCTATACAGCAAATTGACGAATTGGGCAACTACTGCGGGAAGCGCCATTTTGAAAACGAGCGGCAACATACGCTCTGTACCTAGCCGTGCTTCATACTTATTTATCATTCCAAACTTCTTTTTCTAAAATCAGCTGCAAAGTTATAAGAAAAACAGGCTCCCGATTTAAAACCGTTGGATAAAATAAATAGAATACTTCAGTTATTTCTGTGTCAGAAATCCAGAAATAGATTGATTAATAAGCCTGTGTTGCTCTTCCGTTCCATTCTCTCCCATATTACTATGCGTTATTCCGTCCAATTTCACAACTTTCATATGAAATTGCTCCTGTTCTTGTTTTGTGGGGAGTACTCCCGCATCCGCATCATAATCGCATCCTCTTAATGTATACAACCGGGGCTTCTCCGTTCTAGGCATAATCATTCTGCGATGATCCATAGATATGGCTTTGTTTATTAAATGCGGATATTTAGTAGCAAACAACATTGTCATATCACCACCATTGGAGTGTCCTATCAGTATAAGTTTATCCCAGTCTAATTGTGGTTTCAACTTCTTAAACTCCTGAATGGTGAAATAGATATTTGCCACTCCTCTTTCCCAGTTTGGCATACGGGTTTGCATAAAATCGCCTTCCATAGCCAAGAGTGGATCATTCGGCAATTCATGTTGTATACTTATCACATAAAATCCTTTTTGAGAAAGGAATCGTGTCAGATAAGAATAGGTCTGATTAGATTTTCTATTCTTATTTCCATCATAACCATGATTGAATATAATGACTTTCGTTTTTGAATTTACTTTCTGTGGCTGATAAACAGTTATGGGTATAACTCTGTTTCTTGCTCCATCAAATAGGCAAGTCGTAAATTCTGTTTGTGAGAAACAAGAGAATGTTGATAAAAAAAGAACAAATACAATAATTAATTTCTTCATGTTTATGATGTAATAATTATCATTCTACAAATCTAAGAATAACCGAATTATAACGGTGCAATGTATTACACAGGAAAAGGAGTATTAAATGATTTTCTCATAAAGTCTGAACCAATCCAAGCCGTACTGTCCCAGTCCTAAATCCACGGTATCAACATATTCAAAACCGCATTTTTCGTATAACGATATGGCAGGAAGATTTTTCTCATAAACATCTAACCGAACAGAGTTTATTTCCGACCTTTGAGCCAATTCCAACGAATAATCCATCAACGCATGCCCTACTCCCTTTTTCAAAAAAGAAGGATGCACAACAAAAGTATGTATCACAAAGATACAGCTATAATCCAGTTCCATTTTCCATCTGACATTCTCATAAGCCTTTTCCGGCTGATGATTTAAGATGACCGAACCGGCAATTCTCCCATCGGTTCTTGCTACGTAAAGCATGTTATCATTCACACCGGCAACTGCATCCTCCCGAATTGGATAGATACCTTTTATCCATCCGGGATAATTAATCGTAGCTGCCAGATAATCATTCAGTTCATTATACAGCTTTTCCAATTCATCTATATCAGTAGAAGTTCCGGGTTCTATTATAAATTTCATATATGCATTGTTTATCTTTTCATCAGTTCTTCTATCTTTCCACCTATAATATAAGGTATACATTCGGAGATCTTTTCGACACTCCAATCCCACCATTGCAATTCTTGCAATCGGGCAATCGTTTGCTCATCAAAACGTTTCCTAATCTCCCTGGCCGGCGTTCCGCCTACTATTGTATAAGGAGGAACATCTTTAGTAACCACTGCCCGCGACGCAATGACTGCTCCATTCCCGATATGTACTCCTGCCATAATAACAGCTTCATATCCAATCCAGACATCATTACCTATTACTATATCCCCTTTATTATCCCAGGCAGAAGTAACATCTCCCTTATCTAAATTCCATTCCTCAAAAAAGATAGGAAACGTATAATTGGATAAAGAATTCAATGTGTGGTTTGCACTATTGAAAAGAAACTTAGCCCCACAGGCTATGGAGCAGAATTTTCCTATTATCAAGCGGTCTTTATTAATCGGATAATGATATAAGACATTGTTCTTCTCAAAAAGCACCGGATCATTTACAAAGTCATTGTATATTGTATAATCACCTACGATAATAGCAGGATTCTTAATCACCGTATTCAGGTAAATAGTCTGAAAATCATTAGAACGAGGATATATGTTCGAATTCATTGTAATGGCTTCTTTTATATAGTTTATTGAATAGAATAAAAAAATAACTTGTGACTTACGTTAAATCACAAACAGTTGTAGCAGCAGAACTCTCTATTGTTACAATCCATATGGGCGAAGCTATTTACAAAGTTGCCATTTCATTGTGTCAGCAAAACAGGATTTATATTACATAGCAAATATACAAGATAAATTTCAGACTATCACACAAAGGACTAAATATGTATCCCATATTGATGCTTCACTTCTGCCATCACAAATGTACTTTCCAGTGATCCCAAGCTATCAATCGTCCCCAACACATTCAGAATAAACTCCTGATAGTATTTCATGTTGGGAGCATGAATCTTCAACAGATAATCATAACTTCCTGATATGTTATAACATTCGGTTACTTCAGGAATATCCTGTATGATCCGTGTAAACTCTGCCGCTATATCCCTATTCAGACGTCTAAGCTTCACACTGCAAAACACGACAAATCCCTGATTCAGTTTTTCCGCATCCAATACGGCAATATACTTCTTTATATAGCCTCCATTCTCCAACCGTTTAAGACGTTCAAAAACAGGAGTTGAAGAAAGACTCACCCGCGCAGCCAACTCTTTCGTTGTCAATCGGGCATTCTCTTGCAAAGTACGGAGTATTTGCAAATCTACTTTATCCAGCTTATCAAAAGTATCCATAAGAAAAATATTCTTCTAAAAGGTGATTTTCAGAAATAACGCAGTTACATTATTCCATATAACGGCACAAAAATAGCATTATTTTCTATATTTTACCTATATCTTGTTCGATATATCTACATCTCATAACTTTGCAAGAAAATAAAGGAAGAATATAAACTTAAAAAACATACGATTATGGCAACAAAGAAATTACACTTCGAGACTTTACAGGTTCATGTAGGACAAGAACAAGCAGACCCGGCAACAGATGCCCGCGCAGTACCTATTTACCAGACCACCTCTTATGTATTTCACAACTCCGCCCATGCAGCCGCACGCTTCGGCCTGCAGGACCCGGGAAACATCTACGGCCGTCTGACCAACTCCACTCAAGGAGTCTTTGAACAACGCGTAGCCGCCCTTGAAGGAGGAGTAGCAGGGCTGGCAGTCGCTTCGGGTGCCGCTGCCATCACTTACGCTTTCGAGAATATCACTCGTGCAGGCGATCATATTGTAGCAGCCAAAACCATTTACGGAGGAAGTTATAACCTACTGGCACATACCTTGCCCAGCTATGGTATCACAACAACATTCGTTGATCCAAGCGATTTGTCGAACTTCGAAAAAGCTATTCAGGAAAATACAAAAGCCGTATTTATCGAAACTTTGGGAAATCCAAATTCAAATATCATTGATATAGAAGCAGTGGCAGAAATAGCCCACCGCCACAAAATACCTTTGATTATTGATAACACATTCGGAACTCCGTATTTAATCCGCCCCATCGAACACGGAGCAGATATCGTAGTACATTCCGCAACAAAGTTCATTGGCGGACACGGTTCTTCATTGGGAGGAGTTATTGTAGATTCAGGTAAATTCGACTGGGTAGCTTCCGGCAAATTCCCACAACTGACCGAACCCGATCCATGCTATCATGGCGTACGCTTCGTCGATGCAGCCGGTCCGGCTGCCTATGCAATCCGCATCCGGGCCATTTTGCTGCGCGACACAGGAGCTACCATCAGCCCATTCAACGCTTTTATCCTGCTGCAAGGCCTAGAAACTCTTTCCTTACGTGTAGAGCGTCATGTAGAAAATGCATTGAAGGTAGTGAATTTCTTAAACAATCATCCAAAAGTGAAGAAAGTGAATCACCCGTCATTATCCAACCATCCCGACCATGCACTGTATCAACGTTATTTCCCGAACGGTGCCGGTTCTATCTTCACTTTCGAGGTAAAAGGCGGACAAGAAGAGGCACACCGTTTCATCGACAGTCTGGAGATTTTCTCCCTGCTGGCCAATGTGGCCGACGTGAAATCATTGGTGATCCACCCGGCGAGCACTACCCATTCGCAGCTCAATGAGCAAGAACTAGCCGAACAGGAAATTTATCCGGGCACCGTACGCCTATCCATTGGAACAGAACATATTGATGACCTGATTGCTGATTTGGATCAGGCACTTGCCAAAATCTAACATTCAATCATTGAACTTTCCATGACTACGAGATGTTATACCTATATAACATTAAAAACATTGCAGTCATGGAAAAATATTTAATACACAGCAACGAACTGCATCTGATAGACGCAGAGAAAATCCATCAAGCCGTAGAAAAGATGGTGGAATCACTCGATTTAGCCGCAGGCTCAACCACTAATTTCGATCTCTATCAGGTTGTGGAAAACTACTTTAAAGATCTTGAGAAAAGAAGAAAGATCAATCATGTACTGGGAATCAAAGAAGATAGATATGAACTAGCCGAAGATTTCGGCATTAAATAAAAGAAAGAAATTTATTCAATCACACCAGACAAGTTTTCCAAAAAACGAGAGAGCTCCACTCAATGTGAAACTCCCTCGTTTTTTTTGGAATAATCAGCGTATAATAATTAATTTCCCTGATGTACTGTAAGTTGTGGGAAAGGGAAGTTGATACCTTTTTCATTGAAGGTTTCGTAAATCGCTTTATTTATATCGAAATAAACACCCCAGTAATCTCCGCTATTTACCCATACACGTGCCACTACATTCACACTGCTGGCGTCCAGCGCATGAAGAGCTACAAAGGGAGCCGGTTCTTTCAGGATGCGTTTATCAGCAGCAAGAATTTCATAAACGATTTTCTGTACTTTCTCATAATCTTCTCCATAATCTATACCAATAATCCATTCTACACGGCGGGTTTCCTGATGACTGTAGTTGGTAACTACCCCACTGCTCAATGAACCATTGGGTATATAAATCAGTTTATTATCCGCAGTAGTAAGGATGGTATGAAATATCTGGATCTCTTTTACTGTACCGGCTGAACCTTGCTGTGTTTCTATCCAGTCACCGACCTTATAAGGTTTGAACAAAAGAATAACCAGTCCCCCGGCAAAGTTCTGCAGATTGCCGGATAAAGCCATACCGACAGCCACACCGGCAGAAGCCAATAAAGCTGCGAACGAAGTGGTTTCAACTCCCAGAGCGCCAACGACAGAAATGATTAACAGGATTGTCAACAGAATATTGACCAGACTTTTAACGAAAGTTTTGATACTTACATCCACTTTTCGTTTATCCATCAGACGTCTAATAAACTTGTTGAGCAGCGAAATAAGGAAACGTCCGACGACAAAGACAAGGACCGCAATCAATATACGTTCGCCGGCACGGATACCAAAGTCTATCAGTTGTTGAGTAATCAACGAAAGTTTATCCAATCCGTCGGCATTGGCAATCGCTTGTTCCATCAATTTATCTGCGGCCACTTGCACGGAATCCGCAGCTTGTGTTGCTTGCAATAATAGTAGCATAATTAAATATATATATTAAGTGAATAAATACAGTTTTGTTATTTCAACAATTTACAAAGTTATATTGTTTTTAGTGAATCTAAAAGTTTTTTTTGCTTTCCTCCTGCAAAAGCAGTATTTTTGTGACCGATTCACTGGTAGGGGTGCCTTAACATGACGGGCTGAGAACATACCCATAGAATCTGATCCGGGTAATGCCGGCGTAGAGAACTAATTAGTAAGCAAGATGAAAAAAATTGTATGGATGACCATCGCCTTATCGGGCGTAGGCATCACTGTTCATGCACAGACGAGTGTAAAGGATAGTATGAGAGTAGTAAACCTGCAAGAAGTGCAGGTAGTATCCACGCGTGCCACCGCCAAAACTCCCGTGGCATTCACCAATATAGGCAAAGCGGAATTGAAGAAGGTTAACTTCGGACAAGACATCCCTTATCTGTTAAGCATGACTCCTTCTACGCTGACCACATCGGATGCAGGAGCAGGTATCGGCTACACGACTCTTCGCGTGCGCGGAACCGACGGTACACGTATCAACATCACGGTAAACGGCATACCGATGAACGATGCTGAAAGTCATAATCTGTTCTGGGTAAATATGCCCGACTTTTCTTCCTCCGTAAAAGATATGCAAGTGCAACGCGGCGCAGGTACGTCTACCAATGGGGCAGGTGCCTTCGGAGCCAGCGTTAATATGCAGACTGAAGGTGCATCCATGAAGCCGTATGCCGAATTCAACGGTTCATACGGTTCATTCAACACGCACAAAGAAACGGTGAAAGTGGGAACCGGTTTGCTCAATAATCATTGGACGTTTGACGCTCGTCTTTCCAATATCGGTACGGACGGATACATAGACCGCGCTTCGGTAGACCTGAATTCTTACTACCTACAGGAGGCTACTTTGCAGAAAACACATCTGTGAAACTGATTGCATTTGCCGGAAAAGAAAAGACATATCACGCCTGGGGATACGCAACCAAAAAGGAAATGGAGGATTTCGGCAGACGCTACAACCCCTGTGGCGAGATGTACACCGATGCCAACGGCAACAAGCATTTTTATGACGACCAAACGGATAATTATCTGCAAAAGAATTATCAACTTCTCTTCAATCATACTTTCTCGACAGCCTGGAATTTGAACGTTGCCTTGCATTATACCAAAGGCGACGGCTATTACGAAGAGTACAAAGACGGAAGATCCCTTATAGAATATGGCCTGAAGCCATTCACTATTGATGGAACCGAAATAACCAAAAGTGATTTAGTCCGTCAGAAGAAGATGGACAACAAATTCGGTGGCGGCGTTTTTTCTCTCAATTATACGGTCAACAGGCTGAATGCGTCTCTAGGAGGTGGTTTGAATCAATACCGGGGCAATAACTTAGGAAAAGTTCCCTGGGTGAAGAATTATGTGGGCACTCTATCTCCCGACCATGAATATTACCGCAATAAATCCCAAAAGACCGATGGTAATATTTATCTGAAAGCAAACTACGATCTCACCAGCGGGTTAAGCGCGTATGCCGATCTTCAGTATCGACACATCGACTATACCATCGACGGCAACAATGATAAATATGACTGGAGCAAAAATGCCCTGCGTCCACTGGCAGTAGACAAGAAGTTCGATTTCTTTAACCCGAAAGTAGGATTAAACTGGAACATCACGTCCAACCATCGCGTTTATGCCTCTTTCTCGGTTGCTCAAAAGGAACCGACCAGAAACAATTATACGGATGGCGATCCGGATTCGTATCCCAAAGCAGAAAAATTACTCGACTATGAAGCGGGATATACTTTCGCCAACCAATGGCTGACAGCAGGTGCAAACTTCTACTACATGGATTATACCGACCAACTGGTTCTGACCGGAGCTTTAAATGACATCGGTGAAGCACTGACCGAAAACGTGCCGGACAGTTATCGTATGGGAGTCGAGCTAATGCTGGGAATCAAACCATGTAAATGGTTTCAATGGGATATAAACGCTACATGGAGCAAAAACCGCATCCAGGATTTTGTAGAAAGCCTGCCGGGCTACCATTATAATGAAGATGGCAGTTCTACTTCCCTCCCGACTGTTCAGATCAAGCATAAAGACACTCACATCGCTTTCTCACCCGACTTTCTATTTAATAACCGCTTCTCATTCATTTATAAGGGATTCGAAGCAGCTCTGCAATCGCAGTTCGTAAGCAAACAGTATATGACAAATGCGGAAGTAGAAGAATTGACTCTTGATAAATATTTTGTCAGTAACCTCAATCTGGCGTACTCCTTCCGTCCCAAGAAGGTGTTGAAAGAAGTCACGGTAGGGTTCACTGTGTACAATCTGTTTAATGAAAAATATGAAAACAACGGTTGGGCCTCGAGCGACTACACCGATACGGTAGAGAATCGGGGAAACTATGCCGGATATGCAGCGCAAGCAGGAACAAACGTTATGGGACATGTTTCTTTCCGCTTTTAATCACACAGAGTTATGGAATTGAATTTTCTGGAAATATTCGGTACGATTGTCGGGCTGGTCTACCTTTGGTTGGAGTACCGGGCAAGTATCTACCTTTGGATAGCAGGTATCGTGATGCCTGCCATCTATATCTTCGTATATTACAAAGCAGGACTGTATGCCGATTTCGGTATCAATATCTACTATCTGATAGCTGCCATCTACGGTTGGTTCTTCTGGATGTGGGGACACAGAAAGAAGAAAGGTCAACAGTCGGCAGATGCTTCAACCGGTGACAAACCCAAAGACCTTCCTATCGTGCATACTCCATGGAAATGTTACTTACCTCTTTTTCTGGTATTTATTGTTGCATTTATCGGCATTGCATGGATACTGATCGAATATACGGACAGCAACGTGCCCTGGCTGGATAGTTTTACCACGGCATTGAGCATTGTCGGCATGTGGATGCTGGCACGTAAATACGTCGAGCAATGGTTTGCCTGGATTCTTGTGGATATTGTCTGCTGCGGACTTTATATCTACAAAGACCTTTATTTTACTTCTGCTTTATACGGACTTTACTCCATTATAGCTATCTTTGGCTACTTTAAATGGAAAAAATTAATGAGCGTACAATGATAAGTGAACACTATACTCCCGAAGCCGTCATACTTGCCAACGGCGAATATCCTACGCATGTGCTTCCCCTGAAAATACTAGAAGAGGCTAAATTCGTGATTTGTTGCGATGGAGCAGCCAACGAATATATCTTACGTGGCCATACTCCCGATATTATTATTGGCGACGGAGATTCTCTTTCGCCGGAAAACAAAACACGCTTTTCGGACATTATTCACCATATAGCCGATCAGGAAACGAATGACCAAACCAAAGCTGTCCACTTCCTGCAAGAAAAAGGCTACCGGAGAATAGCCATCGTCGGTGCTACCGGAAAACGGGAAGACCATACATTAGGAAATATCAGTTTGCTGCTGGATTATATGAAAAGCGGTATGGAAGTACGAACTGTTACGGATTACGGGGTATTTATTCCCGCAAATGGCACGCAGACTTTTATGTCTCACACAGGCCAGCAAATTTCCATTATCAATTTCGGAGCGAAAGGATTGAAAGGGGAAGGATTGGTTTATCCGCTTAGCGACTTTACGAATTGGTGGCAAGGAACTCTTAATGAAGCTACAAGCAATCGTTTTACCATTCAATGCACGGGAGAGTATTTAGTGTTTCTAGCTTCTATATAAACCGAAGTACACAACCATTATCAGGGAAATACAAATAATAAAGTCAACTGTAGATAGGGTTAGTAATATTGCAAGTCAACCCGAAGCAGTGATAAGAAATAAAATAGTCAACCATTATCAGGGAAGTACAATTCTCAAGAATTCTCATCACTATGAGAAAAGATTCTCACCGCAATGAGAAAAAGTTCTCATTACTATGAGTGTTTTTTCTCATTGCGGTGAGAATCTTTCTTTCATTCCAACAGGCTGTTAACGTTTTATAAATCACTGTTTAACAACCTATTAAGACTAACTACAATAAAAGTAAATAGCTCTTGAAATCTGCAAACTCTTTCGTCATTAGCAAACTCTTCTTCTCGCCTTTCATAAATTCCTGCAATTTGGCAGGTATCTCTACTGATTCACCGATAATGCTTTCCACTGTTTCAAGGAACTTGGCCGGATGAGCCGTTTCAAGGAATACACCCGTCTCGCCTTCTTTCAAGCCTTCTACCAATGCACGGTATCCGCAAGCTCCGTGAGGATCGAGGAGATAATGATGTTCTTTCCAAGTTTCTTTCACCGTTTCACGGATCTGTTCGTCGGTATAAGTTGTTCCTGAAATTTCGGCAGAGATAGCAGCGTGCGAACCATTATACAAATCAAGTACACGGGCAAAGTTGCTAGGATCTCCCACGTCCATGGCGTTAGCAATTGTTGCAATAGACGGACGGGGATTGTATTTACCTGTTTGCAGATATTGATAGAAAATATCGTTGCGGTTGTTGGCAGCAATAAAACGCTTCACAGGCAATCCCATTTTCTTTCCGAATAATCCTGCGGTGATATTTCCGAAGTTTCCGCTAGGTACGCAGATGACGGCGTTATCTGCTTTTCCGGCACGCTTCAGTTGAGCGTATGCATAGAAATAATAAAATGCTTGCGGCAGGAAACGGGCTACATTGATGGAATTGGCAGAAGTCAATGATAGATGTTCATTCAGTTCCTTATCCATGAAAGCAGCTTTTACCAATGCCTGGCAGTCATCAAACGTTCCGTCCACTTCGAGCGCAGTGATGTTCTGTCCCAGTGTAGTGAATTGTTTTTCCTGTATTTCGCTGACTTTTCCTTTCGGATAGAGCACATATACATGAATACCGTCCACACCCAGAAAGCCGTTAGCCACGGCACTTCCCGTATCACCGGAAGTGGCTACCAGTACATTTACATTCTTCTGACCTTCCTTCTTAATAAAGTATCCCAGCAGACGCGCCATGAAACGACCGCCTACATCTTTGAAGGCCAGTGTCGGTCCGTGGAAAAGTTCGAGCGAGTAGATGTTATCCGCTACTTTCACCAAAGGTACATCAAAACTTAAGGTATCATATACAATCTGTTTCAGGGTGTCGGCAGGAATATCCTCACCGAAGAAAGCATCAGCTACACGATAAGCTATTTCCTGAAAAGACAACGTATCAATCGTATCGTAAAACTCTTGTGGAAGAGGCTTGATAGACATAGGCATAAACAACCCTTTATCGGCTGCAAGACCTTTTACAACTGCTTCCTGTAAAGAAGCCACCGGCGCTTGTTTATTCGTACTATAATATTTCATGGGATGATATTTTTAGTGCTCACCACAGATTACACAGATTTACACAGATATTTTCTCTATTATTACATAATACAAAAGTCTCTTATCACTTTAAATCTGTGCGAATCTGTGTAATCTGTGGTGAACATTATTTCATAAATTCTTTAATAAACTCGTCTTCTTTCAACACACCATAACTACCATTGCAGGCAGATACTTCGTCGTAAGTTTGCACCTCGTCCGGCTCAATTCCCGGATACCAGATAAGGAACGGGATAGGATCGGAAGTGTGCGTACGAAGTTCGCAGGGAGTAGGATGGTCAGGCAATACGGCTATTGCTACCGGTTCATCCCAATCTTTCACTGCTTCGTAGATAGGTCCTACGGCACGTTTATCCAGATTCTCGATAGTGAGAAGTTTCAAGTCGATGTCTCCTTCATGTCCGGCCTCATCGCTGGCTTCGATATGAAGATAGACAAAGTCATCAGTTTTCAAGGCTTCCAATGCAGCAGCCACTTTATTTTCATAATTCGTATTATACAGGCCGGTTGCCCCTTCTACCGCAATACGACGTAATCCGGCATAATAACCGATTCCGTTTATCAGATCGACTGCCGAAATCACCGCACCTTTTTTCACTTGCGGGAAAGTTTCGGAGAAAGTAGTCATCTGCGGACGATAACCAGGGCTCCAGGGCCAAATACTATTGGCGGGGTCTTTGCCTTCAGCTATGCGTTTCAGGTTCAACGGATGATTCTTCAACAGTTCCTGTGATTTTAGAATCAGGTCGTTAATCAGGTCTGCCGTTTCTTGTGCTTCCGGGGCCAATGGTTTCACCATCAGCGGACGAAAAGGTTTCAAAGGAACATCGTGCGGAGGAGTGCAGTCCAGTTCTTTATTTCCTCCCTTGATAACCAACAGATGACGGTACTGGACTCCTGCGTGGAACCGTACGCGGTCATTGCCTAGTTTCTCTTGCAGGTATTGAATCAATACGTCCGCTTCTTCTGTAGATATGTGTCCGGAGGAGTGATTCTTCAGAATTTCTCCTTCCACACAAATCAAGTTACAACGCATTGCCATCTCGCCCGGTTTCAAATCCACGCCGATACTGGCAGCTTCCAGCGGTCCACGACCTTCGTACACTTTCGGAAGATTATATCCCAACACAGACATGTTGGCTACTTCACTACCCGGATGGAAACCTTCCGCCACAGTAATCAGGCGGCCGTTACGTCCCATTCGGGCTAACTGATCCATATATGGCGTCTTTGCATATTGCAGGAGCGTCTTGTCCCCTAATGACTTCACTGGCCAGTCGGCCATTCCGTCTCCCAATATAATGATATGCTTCATTTTAATAAGTTGAGAGTTGAGAGTTGAGAGTTGAGAATGAAAAGATACCGAATGGACACTCTCCATTCTCAACTCTCAATTCTCAACTTAATTAAACGTTTGCGATGCTCATGATGTCGGCAAATACTCCGGCAGCTGTTACTCCGGCACCGGCACCGTATCCCTGAATCATCATCGGATATTCTTTATAGCGTTCTGTAGTAAGCAGGATAATGTTGTTGCTGCCTTCCAAGCCGTAGAACGGGTGGTTGGCGCCTACTTCCTGTAAGCCGACAGAGGCTTTTCCGTTCTCCAGTTTGGCAACGAAACGCCAGTGTTTATTTTCTTTCTCCAATACTTGGCGACGGGCTTCAAAGTCTGCGTCGAGACTTGGAACACGTTTCCAGAAATCTTCCAGAGAACCTTCAAAGAAGTCATTGGGGACAAAGAGGTTCTTTTCAACATCTTCCTGTTCCAGACGGTATCCGGCTTCACGTGCCAGAATCACCAGTTTACGGATGACGTCTTTTCCACTCAAGTCGATACGCGGGTCCGGTTCGGAGTAGCGTTCTTCCTGCGCCATTTTGATGGTACGGCTGAAAGGAATATCGGCACTGATCTTATTAAAGATGTAGTTCAGTGTGCCTGAAAGCACTGCTTCAATCTTCAGAATCTTGTCGCCGCTATGAATCAGGTCGTTGATCGTGTTAATAATCGGAAGACCTGCACCTACGTTTGTTTCGAACAGATATTTCACACCACGTTGGCGGGCAATCGTTTTCAGTTCGCGATAGTTTTCGTAAGCGGAAGAAGCGGCAATCTTGTTGGCTGCTACCACAGAGATATTGTGCTGCAGGAAATCTTTGTAAAGCGATGCGATATCGGCGCTGGCCGTACAGTCTACAAAGACGGAATTAAAGATGTTCATTCCGATAATCTCGTCGCGGATGGTTTGCAGACTACTGTCTTTACCCTTTTCCAACAGTTCCTGACGGAAATTAGAAAGGTCGAAACCTTCACGGCTGAACATTGCTTTAGCAGCATCAATGATACCTACCACATGGAGTTTCAATCCGTTTTCCATCATGAGTTTCTGCTGTTGGCAACGAATCTGTTCTACGAGGCTGCCGCCTACTGTACCGACACCGCAGATAAAGAGGTTCAGTACCTGATATTCGGAGAGGAAGAAAGAGTCGTGAATGACATTCAGGGATTTACGCAGAGATTTGGAATCGACCACAAAAGAGATATTTGTTTCCGAAGCTCCCTGCGCACAGGCAATTACGTTGATACCGTTGCGTCCCAGCGTACCGAAAAGTTTACCGGCGATACCCGGGGTATGTTTCATATTCTCGCCTACGATAGCAACAGTAGCTAAATCTCTTTCCGCAAGAATCGGAGAAATCTCGCCCATCTCTATTTCTTTCGCAAATTCCTCGTTCAGCACTTCACAAGCCAGGTCGGCATCGGCATTACGCACACCGATAGAAGTACTGTTTTCCGATGAAGCCTGCGACACGAGGAATACACTGATTCCGTTCTTAGCCAATGCTTTAAAGATACGGTAGTTTACACCGATCACACCTACCATACCGAGTCCCTGAACAGTAATCAGGCTGGTGTCGTTGATGGAGGAAATACCTTTGATAGCCTTGCTCTGCGGGTTGGAAACTTCTTGTTTGATAACCGTTCCCACTCCGTCCGGATTGAAGGTATTCTTTATTATAATAGGAATATTCTTGTGACATACGGGATAGATAGTCGGCGGATAAACCACCTTTGCACCGAAGTTACAAAGTTCGGTCGCTTCTACATAACTCAATTCCGTAATGGTATAAGCAGTTGAAATGACACGCGGGTCAGCCGTCATAAATCCATCTACATCCGTCCAGATTTCCAGACTTGCCGCATCCAGAGCTGCAGCAATAATGGCAGCCGTATAGTCCGAGCCACCACGTCCGAGGTTCGTCACATCTCCTGTTGTTTTATCCGAAGAGATGAATCCCGGTACCAGTGACACTTTAGGGATAGACTGGAAAGCCTCTTTCACCAACTTATTAGTCAGGTCGGTATCCAACGTGTGTTTACTATGTTTTCTTTCAGTCTTGATAAAAGTGCGCGAATCGAACCATTTTGCTCCGTCAATCAGTTCGGTAACGATGATGGATGAAAGGCGTTCACCATAGCTGACGATTGTATCCGAAGTCTTCGCGGAAAGGTCTCTAATCAGATAAATTCCCTGGAAGATGTCCTTCAACTCGTTCAGCAGTTCGCCAATCTGACGTTGCAACGACACTTGCTTTTCTCCGGCAGGAATCACCTCCTTAATCATCTCCACATGACGGTAAACGATTTCGCGGAACTCACCCTCGTATGCTGAATCTCCTGCTGCCGCCATCTTTGATGTATTTATCAATTTGTCAGTGATGCCTCCCAATGCGGAAACAACTACAATTACCGGCTCATTTGCCGACTCTACAATTCTCTTTACGCTTAAAATGCTGTTCACGGAACCTACGGATGTTCCGCCGAATTTCATTACTTTCATGAAGATACTTATTTAAATGCAATGTCCTGCAGTTTGCTTTTTACAGAACGATTGGTTGTTTACGAATAAAATTGAATTTGAATTTTGCCTGCTTATACAAGCGTGAATCACGTAGATACACAAAAACTATCCATTAACCCCTAAGGGTCATGGTACACATGGATGTGACTGTATGTGGATAGTACTTCATCATAGTCCTTGTTTCTACTCTTGTTTTTGATAAGTGTCGCAAAAGTAATAATAAAAACGTTCAATCTATCACTTTTTTCGGTTTTTTTCTGATAAAAAGAATCTTTCGCCTGCGCTTTATCCGGTCATCCGCCTTCACTTTTATGACATTTTGTTACTTATTTATCAAATCTATTATTATATTTGCGAAAACAATCGCACAAAATCAGCTTATGAGCCCATTAAATACTTCCGTATTGTTAATATACACCGGTGGAACAATTGGTATGATTGAGAATGCCGCGACAGGTGCTCTGGAGAACTTTAACTTCGAGCAACTGCAAAAGTATATCCCCGAACTGCAAAAGTTCAATTTTCCAATTGACACCTATCAGTTTGATCCTCCGATGGATTCGTCGGACATGGAACCGGATATGTGGCGGAAGCTGGTACGCATTATTCATGACAACTACAATCGTTACCACGGCTTCGTCATCCTGCACGGAACGGACACGATGGCTTATACCGCTTCCGCCCTAAGTTTTATGCTGGAAGGACTGGACAAACCTGTTATCCTCACAGGCTCACAGCTTCCCATCGGCGTACTCCGCACGGACGGAAAGGAAAATCTGATGACCAGTATCGAGATTGCCATTGCACAAAACAAGGAAGGAAGGGCACTGGTGCCCGAAGTATGCATCTTCTTTGAAAATCACCTGATGCGGGGAAACCGTACGACAAAGATGAATGCAGAAAACTTCAATGCATTCCGTTCTTTCAATTATCCGGTATTGGCGGAAGCGGGAATCCATATTAAATATAATAATGTACAAATTCACGGAAATGGTGAAGAACGGGAATTGAAACCGCACTATTTGCTGGATACCAATGTAGTGGTACTGAAGCTCTTTCCGGGCATCCAGGAAAATGTAATTGCCACCATTCTGGGGATTGAAGGTTTAAAGGCGGTTGTGCTCGAAACATACGGTTCGGGGAATGCTCCCCGAAAGGAATGGTTTATACGCCGGCTCTGTCAGGCCAGTGAACGTGGAATTGTGATTGTCAACGTAACACAATGCAGCGCAGGAATGGTAGAAATGGAACGTTACGAAACGGGATACCAGTTATTGCAGGCAGGCGTTGTCTCCGGATATGACAGTACAACGGAATCGGCAGTCACTAAATTAATGTTCTTACTGGGACATGGATATACCCCGGATGAGGTACGCGACCGGATGAACCGTTCGATAGCGGGAGAGATAATTCTGTAGGCTTCATCTATTTCTATTAGGCAGGGATAACTTATTTCTAATAAATTATCCCTATTTTTGTACCCTACAAGAAGAAAGGAATTTCGATGGCAAAAGAGAAAACCGTATATGTATGCAGTAATTGCGGACAGGATTCACCCAAATGGGTGGGTAAATGTCCGTCGTGTGGAGAATGGAATACGTATGTTGAAGAAATCGTACGGAAAGAACCCACTAACCGCCGTCCGGTGTCGGGCATTGAAACACAAAAGCCCAAGCCACTGGCACTTAGCGATATAGAGGCAGACGACGAGCCACGTATCAATATGCACGATGATGAACTGAATCGTGTATTGGGAGGCGGACTTGTACAGGGTTCTCTTGTCCTGATAGGCGGCGAACCGGGAATCGGTAAATCGACGCTCGTCATGCAGACCGTACTGCACATGCCGGAAAAGAAGATTCTTTATGTATCCGGTGAAGAGAGTGCACGACAGCTGAAACTTCGTGCCGATCGTCTCTCTGATACTTCCAGCGATTGTCTGATTGTTTGTGAGACTTCGCTCGAACAAATTTATGTGCATATCAAGAATACGAATCCCGATTTAGTGATTATTGACTCTATACAGACTATTTCCACCGAGAGTATCGAATCATCTCCCGGAAGTATTGCGCAAGTCAGAGAGTGTTCGGCATCTATTCTTCGTTTCGCGAAAGAAACGCATACCCCTGTGTTGCTGATCGGTCATATTAATAAAGAAGGAAGTATTGCAGGACCTAAAGTATTGGAACATATCGTCGATACCGTCCTTCAATTTGAAGGCGATCAGCATTATATGTATCGTATTCTGCGCAGCATCAAGAATCGTTTCGGCAGTACGGCAGAGTTAGGGATTTATGAAATGCGTCAGGATGGGTTGCGCCAGGTGAACAATCCTTCCGAACTTTTGCTTAGTCAGGATCATGAAGGAATGAGTGGAGTGGCTATTGCTTCCGCTATCGAAGGAATCCGCCCGTTCTTGATCGAGACACAGGCTTTGGTCAGTTCTGCTGTTTATGGAAATCCTCAACGTTCGGCAACCGGTTTCGATTTAAGAAGAATGAATATGCTGCTGGCTGTTCTCGAAAAGCGTGTCGGATTCAAGTTGGCACAGAAAGATGTGTTCCTGAATATTGCCGGAGGACTGAAGGTGAATGACCCGGCTATCGATCTGCCGGTTATCAGTGCGATCCTTTCTTCCAATATGGATGCAGCCATTGAACCGGAAGTTTGCATGGCGGGAGAAATCGGTCTGTCGGGAGAGATACGTCCTGTGAATCGAATTGAACAGCGTATCGGTGAAGCTGAAAAGTTAGGTTTCAAACGTTTCTTGCTGCCTAAATATAACTTGCAAGGGATCGATACCCAAAAACTGAAGATAGAATTAGTACCGGTGAGAAAAGTGGAAGAGGCATTCAGGGCTTTATTCGGATAAGACACTGATGCATAAATAGTCCGTTTTTCTAATTGGATAGTCGAAAACAATATCAATAATAACTAAATGACACAAGAATACCAACTCCGTATACTTCCCGAAATTGCTGCAAACGAACAGAAATTAAAGGAATATCTTTCTAAAGAAAAAGGTCTGAATTTACGTGACATCACCGCTACCCGAATCTTGAAACGGAGTATTGATGCACGCCAGCGGACTATCTTCGTCAATCTGAAGGTAAGGGCATACATCAAGGAAATGCCGCAAGAAGATGAGTACGAACGTACTATATATAATAATGTAGAAGGAAAACCGCAAGTGATTGTCGTGGGTGCAGGTCCTGGCGGACTATTTGCAGCCCTGCGTCTCATCGAACTGGGGTTACGTCCCGTTGTTATCGAACGCGGAAAAGATGTGCGCGAGCGAAAAAAAGATTTAGCACAGATCAGCAGGGAACACACGGTTGACCCGGAATCGAATTACAGTTTTGGCGAAGGGGGTGCAGGAGCTTATTCGGATGGGAAACTCTATACCCGGAGCAAGAAGAGAGGGAATGTAGATAAGATTCTGAACGTATTTTGCCAGCATGGAGCTTCGACTTCGATATTGGTGGATGCGCATCCGCATATCGGAACAGACAAATTGCCACGTGTCATTGAAAATATGCGGAACACCATTATCGAATGTGGCGGAGAAGTACATTTCCAGACACGAATGGATGCATTGATTATTGAGAACGATGAAGTCAAAGGTATCGAAACAAATACAAGAAAGACTTTTCTCGGACCCGTGATACTGGCAACCGGACATTCGGCGAGAGATGTATATCGTTGGCTGGCTGCGAATCATGTGGCGATTGAAGCGAAAGGCATTGCAGTCGGTGTCCGTTTGGAGCATCCGGCAATGTTGATCGATCAAATACAATACCATAATAAGAATGGACGGGGCAAATACCTGCCCGCTGCTGAATACAGCTTTGTAACACAGGCAGAAGGCAGAGGAGTATATAGTTTCTGTATGTGTCCCGGAGGTTTCATCGTTCCTGCCGCCAGCGGACCGGAACAAGTGGTAGTAAACGGCATGTCTCCTGCCAACCGTGGGTCACGGTGGAGTAATTCGGGAATGGTAGTGGAAATTCAACCGGAAGATTTGGGAAATGAAGAATTAAAAATGAGGAATAAAGAATTGGCTGCGCAACAAGATGAACAGCTGATGGCACTAAACCCGAATTTGAAAAGTTCACAACTTTCAGAGATTAATTCACAGTTACTATCTGTTCTTCACTTTCAAGAGGAATTGGAACGTCAATGCTGGTTGCAGGGAGGCAGACGACAGACTGCTCCGGCACAACGCATGCTGGATTTTACCCGCAAGAAATTGAGTTACGATCTGCCCGAGTCATCCTATAGTCCGGGATTGATTTCGTCTCCACTTCATTTCTGGATGCCATCATTTATTAGCAAAAGGCTATCTCTTGGTTTCCAACAATTCGGACGAAGCAGTCACGGATTCCTGACAAATGAGGCAGTAATGATTGGTGTGGAAACACGAACTTCTTCCCCCGTTCGTATCATACGCGATAAGGATACTCTGCAACATGTCACCGTTCGCGGATTATTTCCTTGCGGAGAAGGCGCAGGCTATGCCGGAGGAATTGTGTCTGCCGGGGTGGACGGCGAACGATGTGCAGAAGCAGCAGCCAACTATTTCAATCATTAATTAAACTTACACTAAAATGAATTATCAACCCGAAATAGCAATCGTAGAAGCCAATACATTGACCTGTCTCGGTCTGAAAGGAATCCTGGAGGAAATGATTCCTATGGCAACCATACGGACTTTTCATCACTTCAGCGAACTGATGGACGATACTCCCGATATGTATGCCCACTATTTCATTTCCGCACAGATTTACGTGGAGCACAATGCTTTCTTTCTCCCCCGGAAACGAAAAACGATTGTATTGGCAAGCGACAGTCCGCAATTCCAACTGTCCGGCGTACCTGTACTCAACATTCACGAATCCGAAGAAGAGCTGGTGAAAAACATATTGAAACTTCACCAACATGCTCACCATGACGGTTATCCGGTAAAAGATATGCCACCCATGCCTCCGATGCAGCCTCATCAGGAAATTCTATCCGCCCGTGAAATAGAAGTGCTCGTACTGATAACCAAAGGATTAATCAACAAAGAAATAGCAGATAAACTGAATATCAGCCTGACTACCGTTATCACTCACCGAAAAAATATCACGGAGAAATTAGGCATTAAGTCCGTCTCCGGGCTGACTATTTATGCTGTAATGAACGGATATATCGAAGCTGACCGAATCTGACCTCTTAAAAAATAAGTCATAATCCTAATAAATGAGGATTGACCGTCATCTATATTTGCCGTTACTTTGCACCAGATAAATTAACAGCAGATGAAGACAAAGAAGATTATGATTGCCCTTATGCTCCTGACGACAGGGACAGCATGGGCTGAAGATTTCCCCAAAGACTCACTAAAAATAGTAGACATCGAAGAGGTGGTAGTGATTGCCACTCCGAAAGAGAATCGTAAGTTGCGTGAATTACCGGTGGCAGCCACTGTTTTATCGCAAGATAATATGCGCGCCAATCAGGTGAACTCTGTGAAAAACCTGACAGGCATCGTCCCCAATCTGTTTATCCCCGATTATGGTTCCAAACTGACCACTTCCATTTATATCCGTGGAATCGGCTCACGTATCAACACTCCGTCCGTAGGACTTTATGTAGACAACATCCCTTATATCGACAAATCTGCTTTTGACTTCAACTATGCTGATATCGAACGTATTGACATTCTCCGAGGACCACAAGGCACTCTCTACGGACGTAATACGATGGGAGGACTTATCAAAGTGCACACAAAATCACCTTTCACTTATCAAGGTACTGATATCCGCATGGGAGCAGCGACCTACAATAATTATAATGTGTCACTCACCCACTATCATCGGACATCCGACCGCTTCGCCTTTTCTACCGGAGGTTTCTACGAACACACAGGTGGCTTCTTTGAAAATTCGGCAAGAAACAACGAAAAGGTAGACAAGAGCAATGCCGGTGGCGGACGTTTCCGTGGTATTTACCTGCCTAGTTCGAACCTGAAAATAGATATGGCCCTTAGCTATGAATATAGCGATCAGGGCGGATATCCGTATTACTATACCGGGATTACCCCCAGTGCAATAGCTAAAGCGAAAGAAAATGGTAAAGAAATGACAGAAGACCGGGCAGATCATATCGGTAAGATTTCATATAACGACCGCAGCAGTTACCGCCGTGGATTGCTCAACTCCGGTGTTAACATCGAATATCAAGCCAACAACTTTATATTAAGTGCCGTGACAGGTTATCAGAACCTGAACGACCGTATGTTTCTCGATCAGGATTTCACAGAAAGAGATATTTTCAATATTGAGCAAAAGCAACGTGCAAACACCATTTCCGAAGAGATTGTGTTGAAAGCCAAACCCGGAAAAAGATGGCAGTGGGCTACGGGAGCTTTCGGATTCTATCAATGGCTGCATACTACGGGACCTGTTTTGTTTAAAGAAGAAGGAGTGAAGTCGGTCATTGAAAACAACGCCAATGCAGCTTTTGAAGAAGTATCTGCCAAACCCGGAGCTCCCACCATGGGAATGACTGTGCACAACCCGACCTTAAGCGTAGGAGGAACTTTCGACACCCCGACTCTTAGCGGTGCACTTTATCATCAGTCTACTTTCAACAACTTGTTCATAGAAGGACTGTCCGTTACAGCCGGCCTCCGGCTCGATTACGAGAAAATCAGTATGAAGTATAATTCTCTTAGCACTCCTATCGACTTTGGTTTTGATTTTCACTTAGCTATGGGACCCAACCAAATAAACTTGTCTGATCAGAATATGAAAGCCCCTGCCTCTTTCGTTGGCAAGCTCTCTACTGATTATGTACAGCTCCTACCCAAATTTGCTATTCAATATGAATGGAAGAATCAAAATAACGTTTATGCCACCGTCACCCGGGGATATCGTTCGGGAGGATATAACATCCAAATGTTCTCTGACTTATCACAAACAGAATTGAAAAATTCGATGATGAATGCCATCAAAGAAAGTCCAACAATAGGGCAAGATGCCACCTGGGGAAAAACCATCATTAATATGATGAACCAAATGGTACCTACAAAAGAGATTGATGTAAAAGCGTCCACCACTTACAAACCCGAATATTCGTGGAACTACGAAGTAGGTAGTCACCTTACTCTATGGGAAGGAAGACTTTGGGCTGACGTCGCAGCATTCTATATGGATACCCGCGACCAACAACTCTCCCAATTTGCGGAAAGTGGTCTGGGACGTATCACTATCAATGCAGGAAAAAGCCGTAGCTATGGTGCAGAAGCAGCCCTTCGTGCCAGTGTGACAAAAGAACTTAGCCTGAATGTCAGTTACGGATATACGTATGCCACCTTTACGGATTATGTAATCACCGAAGAGCAAAAAGACGGCACTTTTAAAGTAACCGCAGATTATAATGGCAAATATGTTCCCTTTGTCCCCAAACATACCTTAAATATCGGAGGAGAATACGCCATCACCTGCAGTCCGCGCTCTATCTTCGACCGGATTGTATTCCAAGCTAATTATAACGCTGCCGGACGTATCTACTGGACTGAACAAAACGATGTCAGCCAATCTTTCTATGGCACACTCAACTGGAGAACGAATCTGGAAATCGGTGACGCAATGATTAGTTTCTGGGCACGCAACTTCTTGAATAAAGAATATGCCGCCTTCTATTTCGAAACAATGAACAAAGGTTTTATGCAGAAAGGACGCCCAATGCAATTTGGAGTAGATCTCCGCTGCCGGTTCTAATTATTTTCACTCATAGAGATATTATTTAGTCATTTTATTGTCAGCTAAAGATTTTATCCATATAGAACAATGATTATCAATCCATTGACACCTGACAATAAGTGCTGACAATAACCCAAAAACAGGCTGACAATAAAAGATTCGGACTTTTATTGTCAGCCTGTCTCTTATAGATTGATGGCATGGAATACGTGATAGAAGAACGTATGCCTCTATGAAGTATGCATTATAAAGCCGTTATACTTAATTAATCCAATAGGCATTGTTCTCTTAACCCTACGCTATCTTTACCTTTCCATGGCTGTGGTAGCTTCTCTTCACGGCCGTGGAGAGATCTCGTCACGGCTGTGGGAAGAAGTCACCACGGCCGTGGGAAGGTAAAGATAGCGGTACCTTCACACAACTATACCGGCATCTTAACGGAACTATACCGGTGTCCTGGCATTACTTTACCTACAGTTTCCTATTGGTTTGCTTATATCTAAGATTATCTTGTCCACATCTAATACACTTCAACTACACTCCATCACGATTAAGCAAGTTTCTCTGTTCCATCAGGTACACGCGTCATCTGATAAGCGATACGCTCTGTCCCGTTCTTTACATAAATGATACCACAACGTTGAAAGCCATACTTCGTCAATATATGCTGCATGACTTTATTGTCCCGATGAGTATCTACCCGGAGATTGGGCCAACGTTCAAAACACCAGTTCAAGCAGGTTTCCGATACCCCCTTCTGTTTTCCGTTCGTTGCCAGCCGATGAATCACTCCATAAGGTTCATTATTGAGCCATGTTCCTTCATAAATCTGTTGATAAGTAGGGTCGTCTCCCAAGATAAAACAAAAAGTCCCCAAAATTTCTCCCTGTTCATCTATGCAGACAAAGCTATGTCCATCTTCAATTTCCTGACGAATCAATACTTCAGAAGGATAACCGTCAATCCATTGAGTAGTATTTCCGGTTGCACGCATAAAGGCACGGGCATAGTCATAAATCTCCATCACTAAAGGGAGATCTTTTATTTCGGTAGATCTGATTTCCATCATTTGAAAAGTTATTCAAGAATAAAACAGATAATAAAATTACTCATTGATAGCTCCACAATGGGGGCATACACCTTTTTGCTTCAACTTTTCCCCACAACGCCCACAACGATACTTATACCCAATGTTCCGATGGACTTTCTTCGCAAAAACCAGCATAAAAAAGGCAAGGAACAGATAACCGATATAAATATGTGTCATCAGGATAAAGAAGAAATAGCAGAAAATACAACAAGACATCAACCCCAGCAGATAAAAGATAGCTGCAGCGGGAGTCAACTGTCGGAACAAATCATCCAGCACCGCCAAAGCGACTATCAAAAACAGCCAAATACTCAACAAGAAGACAGAGAGAATAAAAGGAACTTTGAACGGCGACAAAGTAGGATTGAAATAAAAATGCTCCCACGTTTCCGGCACAAAGACCTGCATCGATTCGTAAATCGTTGCACTGAAAGCCATCAACAAACAGAGAAATAACGGATAAACACTATCTATATCATTAAAATAGACCATCTGCAACTGCTTTCGACGAAAAGCGCGAAACAGATATACACCGACGAATAAAGCGAAGATGATAATGAAATAAGAAGCATGCGTATCACTGAAAAGATGAATGGCCTGCGAAATACTATCAGTCGGCACAAATGACTTCTTGAGTTCTTTTTCACGTATCCAGCCCTGTTCATCCTGTGTGTGAGCCAGCTTCACCCAAACACTGTCTACACTATCGGCAGGGTGAACCGCAAACTCTGCCACCACTACCCTATCCCCTTTATTCAACTGAATAAAAGTATCTTTTATCGGAAGACATTCCAAAGAGATGGAATCATCGACTACTTCCAAGTTTGTATTCCATGTATAATGCCGTTCGTACAAGTAAGTCAACGAGTCTTTCGTCTTCTTCGACAGTTCTTCCGAATCCAAAGCCGGTGCTTTATAATAACAAGATGAAAGCAAAAGTAAACATAGTAGGAGGTTCATCACTGTTTTCATCACTATTTTCACCACAGAGGACGCAGAGGACACAGAGGATAAAAAGGATAAAGAGGGTAAAAAGGGGAAAGAAGGTAAAGAGAAAAACTTTCTACACTTTTTCCAAAAAACACTCAAACAGTCTGTATCAGAAGAATGAGTGAAGATGTTACCTCCACTATATCCTCTGTGTCCTCTGCGTCCTCTGTGGTGAAAACTGTGGTGAAAATTGTGAATAATGATTCTCATTGAGCCGCTTTTACTTTCATTTGACAATTCTTACAATCAAATTCCAGACGAAAACGTTTGCCGTCATTTGACACCAGGTAATAGGGTTCTTTATAAGGTGAACGTACCCGTTGATGGATGGGACACCACCCCATACTGTAACGCAAACAATGTTTGCAGAACATCAGTACCGCATCTTCCACCGCTTCTTTTTCGTAAGCCGCTGCTACCTGTTGAACCCCATGCTCCTGATAGAAAGAGGCTGCACGAGTATTCATGACATTTCCCAGATAGGTTAGCATCGTTTGTGGAAAAGCATGATTGGTTGACTTCCATACCGACAATTCCTGACGGTAATTGATTCGACGGGCAGTTATTAACCGGTCGATTGCCTGCCGGCGGAAATCGGCTAATACCGAAGCCGGCAGAAACCAGTTGTCGGTAAAAGAGATTTCTATTTCTTTTGCTTCGAAAGGCGTATTCCCCAATTTGGACAGTTGCGTTTTCAGGTTGTCCGTCTGCGGAGTCCGGGCCGGCTCTTTTTCACGTGGAAGGGTGATTGTGACTCTATTATCATCTTCGTCAGTCAATGTCAAAGAGAAACCGGAATGATGGTCGGCAAGCAACATTCGCACTGCGATTTTCCTTTCGGCAGACTTACGGGAAAGCACTCGTTCAAATTCCTGGTCGAAATTACGATACAATGTGGTACGAGGCTTGATACGAGGCATTTCCTGTGGATATAGTTTATTGCTGTCCACCCGGTTGATGCGGAATCCCTGTAAACGTCCCTGTTCGTCGATATAACAAACACCGTCTCCATTGTTAAAGGATTTAAGTCCCGCAACCGTCAGATAATTGCCACGAATCTCCTTCACAGTCCCCATCTCCTCGCCCAACGACTTGGGAGTGTCGAAAGAGAAAATCTCTTTGTCACGTCCATGCAGGAAATAATGTGTGAATCCACGGCTGAAACTCTTATCCAGTTGCGGCTTAAACTCGAAATTGCACGTACCCGAAGAAGCCCTTACATATTCCGGACGACGGGCAAAGATGGCATCCAGCTTTTGACGATAAGCGGCCGTTACATTCTTCACGTAAGAAACGTCTTTCAGTCGCCCTTCTATCTTGAACGAGGAAGCTCCGGCATCCAGCAATTGCTCCAGTTCATCACTTTGATTCATATCTTTCAGGGAAAGCAGATGTTTGTCTTTGACAATCACTTTCCCGTCCGCGTCTACCAGACTAAAAGGTAACCGGCAGAATTGCGCACATTCTCCCCGGTTGGCACTACGACCGAAACAGGCTTGGCTGACATAGCACTGCCCGCTATAGCTGACACAAAGTGCCCCATGTACGAATACCTCTAAAGGCACTTCCGGACAATTTTCGTGTATCTTCTTTATTTCACGCAACGATAGTTCCCGCGCCAGGACTACTTGCCGGAAACCCGCCTCCCAAAGGAATTTTACTTTTTCCGGTGTACGGTTATCCATTTGTGTACTGGCATGAAGCGGTATCGGAGGAAGATTCAACTTCGTGATCCCCATATCCTGCACAATCAGTGCGTCTACGCCAATCCGATAAAGTGCATGAATCATCTCCTCCGTCTCTTTCAATTCTTCTTCTTTCAGAATCGTATTGACCGTGACATAAATACGTGCATGATACAAATGGGCATGCTGCACCAATGCTTCAATATCTTCCAATGAGTTCACAGCCGCCGCACGGGCACCGAACTTCGGAGCACCGATATATACAGCATCTGCCCCATGATTGATAGCTTCAATGCCACATTCCAGGTTTTTCGCCGGAGCGAGAAGTTCTATTTTACGCTGCTTTATCATTGAATATCGTTGATGTTGTAAGGTGTTTCCTGATAAACGAAGTAGTTCAGCCAATTGGAGAACAACAAATTAGCATGAGCACGCCAACGTACCAACGGGCCTTTTTCAGGATCATTGTCTATATAATAATTGCGGGGCATCTCTATCGGCAAGCCTTTATCGAGATCGCGACGGTATTCCGTGTCCAGTGTCAGCGGAGAATATTCGGAGTGTCCCGTGACAAAGAATTCACGACCGCCCCGTGCCATTGCCATATAGACACCGGCATCTTCCGATTCGGAAAGCAACGTCAATTCCGGAACTTTCAGAATGTCTTCCCTGCGTACTTCTGTATGACGGCTATGCGGCACATAGAAACAATCATCAAAACCACGGAAGATGGAGTGGAAAGGTTCCAATACCCGATGTTCAAAGATACCGAACATCTTCTCTTTCAACGGATATTTAGGAACTCCATAATGATGATACAATCCGGCCTGCGCAGCCCAGCATATATATAAGGTAGAAGTGACATGCGTACGTGCCCAATCAAAGATTTCCGTAATCTCATCCCAATAGGTCACCTCCTCGAAGTCCATCTGTTCTACAGGAGCTCCGGTGATAATCATACCATCATACTTCTCGTGACGCATCTGGTCGAAATCCGTATAGAACGTTTTCATGTGTTCTATCGGCGTATTCTTTGACGTGTGGCTCTTGATCTTCATAAATGAAATCTCCACCTGAAGAGGTGTATTGGAGAGTAAGCGCACCAAGTCTGTTTCCGTTGTAATTTTCAACGGCATCAGATTCAGAATCACAATCCGTAGCGGACGAATATCCTGTTGCGTAGCGCGGGAAGTGTCGATCACAAAAATATTCTCTTCCTTCAAAAGCTCTATCGCAGGTAGTTTATCGGGTAAATTTAAAGGCATAATCGCTATATATTAGTAATTTGAGTGCAAAAATACGAAAAATATAGCAGATTATAGGGAGGTAGCTTATTTAGAAGACGTACAAATTAAGTCAATTTAAACATAGAAGCATAACAACCAATCAATAAAAGCCTTATTTTTGCCGGAGAAATTAGTACTAATAATTTAAATCTTAGAAAAATGGCATACGTAATTAGTGACGATTGTATTGCTTGCGGAACTTGCATTGACGAGTGTCCGGTAGAAGCTATCTCTGAAGGTGATATCTATTCTATCAACCCAGATGTATGTACTGACTGTGGTACTTGTGCAGACGTTTGTCCGTCTGAAGCAATTCACCCGGCTGAATAATACAAGTTACAAAAAGAGTATAGGCTGCTTTCTATGGAAGGCAGCCTTTTTTTATTCCTCTTTCTTCACCACAGATTACACAGATTAACACAGATTAATTCACAATCACACGGATAGAAAAATACAAAGAAGTTCCTTAAACAAAAAATCACCCTTACTGCATACTGTAGTAAGGATGATTTTATTAATCTAATATTTTTCAGACAGACAATCTCTTTTCAATCTGTGTCAATCTGTGTAATCTGTGGTGAACTATTATTTCAACTTAGCCAATGCTTCTTTGATACGACGGATAGCCTCTACGATATTTTCATCGCTTGTAGCATAACTCATACGGATACATTCAGGAGCACCGAAAGAGGCACCACCTACACAAGCCACGTGAGCTTCTTCAAGCAAGTACATTGCCAAATCATCCGAATCTGCAATCTTACGTTCGCCGTTGCTCTTTCCAAAGAAAGCATCGCATTTCGGGAACAGATAGAAAGCACCTTGCGGAACGTTTACCTCAAATCCCGGAACTTCCTTAGCCAACTTCACAATCAGGTCACGACGGCGTTGGAATGCTTTCTGCATTTCTTTTACCGGTTCTTGTGTTCCTGTATATGCCACTTCAGCAGCTTTTTGAGAAACAGAACAAGGACCTGAAGTGTACTGACCTTGCAACTTGTTGCAAGCTTTTACAATCCATTCCGGACCGGCAATGAAACCGATTCTCCATCCTGTCATAGCGTAAGCCTTGGATACACCGTTTACAATCACTGTACGTTCCTTCATTTCTGGGAATTGAGCGATACTCTGATGTGCACCAATATAATTGATATGTTCATAAATCTCGTCAGCGATTACTATCACCTGCGGATGTTTAGCCAATACTGCTGACAATCCGGCCAATTCTTCTTTTGTATATACAGAACCTGTCGGATTAGACGGAGAACAAAGAATCAATGCTTTGGTCTTCGGAGTAATAGCTGCTTCCAGCTGTTCCGGAGTAATCTTGAAATCTTGTTCGATACCTGCCGAAACAATTACGGGAGTACCTTCTGCCATTTTCACCATTTCCGGGTAGCTTACCCAGTAAGGAGCCGGCACGATAACTTCGTCACCCGGATTTACCAATACAAGGATGGTATTACAAACAGATTGTTTGGCACCATTGGCACACGAAATTTGAGCGGCTGTATATTCCAGACCGTTTTCTTTTTTCAGTTTCTCAACAATAGCATTGCGCAAAGCCGGATAACCCGGTACCGGAGAGTAACGAGAAAAGTTATCATCTATGGCTTTTTTCGCAGCTTCTTTGATGTGGTCAGGAGTATTAAAATCCGGTTCTCCTACACTTAAGTTAATAACATCAACACCCTGTGCCTTGAGCTCGTTGCTCTTTTGCGACATGGCAAGCGTCGCCGATGGCGACAAGCTGTTCAAACGATCTGATAATTGATTCATTTTGTATCTATTTTATTGTTGTTGAGTGAAAATCGTTGCAAAATAAGCGATAATATTTGATATATGAAAACAAATTGGCAATTTACTTATTAAAATGTAAAGTATGCCCCATTCTTTCTTTCTTTGTTCTCAAGTATCGTTCATTATACGGATTAGGAACTGTTTCAACAGGTACATTTTCTACTATCTCCAATCCGTATGCTTCCAAACCAACACGTTTCACCGGATTATTTGTCAAAAGTCTCATTTTGTGTACTCCCAGTTCACGAAGGATTTGTGCGCCTACTCCATAATCACGTTCGTCGGCAAGGTGTCCCAAACAAATATTCGCGTCAACGGTATCCATACCGTCTTCCTGCAACTTATATGCTTTCATCTTTTCCATCAGACCGATGCCACGTCCTTCCTGATTGAGGTAAACCACCACACCTTTTCCTTCTTTTTCGATCATTTCCATCGCTTTATGCAGCTGCTCGCCACAGTCACAACGTTGTGAGCCAAGGATATCCCCAGTAGCGCAAGAGGAATGGACACGTACCAAGATCGGTTCGTCTTCACTCCATGTTCCTTTAAATATAGCCATGTGCTCCAATCCGTTTGATTTCTGGCGGAAAGGAATCAGACGGAACTTTCCGTGTTCGGTAGGCATATTTACTTCTACTCCTTTTTCTACAATGGATTCCTGTTTCAGGCGATAAACGATCAGGTCATGGATAGAAATCAGTTTCAGTCCGTGTTCGTCTGCCATCTGACGGAGTTCGGGCAAACGTGCCATTGTTCCGTCTTCACTCATGATTTCCATCAAGGCACCTGCGGGGTAAAGTCCTGCCAGACGAGCCATATCAATCGTAGCTTCTGTATGTCCGGCACGGCGAAGTACTCCTTTTTCTTGCGCGTACAACGGATTGATGTGTCCGGGACGCCCGAAAGTAGCCGGTGTAGAAGTCGGATCGGCCAACGCCTGAATAGTAGCGGCACGGTCGGAAGCGGAAACACCTGTTGTACAGCCTTCCAATTTGTCAATAGTAACCGTAAAAGGAGTTCCCAACACGGAAGTATTATCACTTACCTGATGCGGTAAATCCAACTCCTTGCAACGAGACACTGTGACAGGTGCACAAAGTACGCCACGTGCATGTTTCAACATGAAATTTACTTTTTCGGGAGTTATCTTTTCAGCTGCAATAATCAAGTCGCCTTCGTTTTCGCGGTCTTCATCATCCACTACTATGACAAACTTGCCTTCTTTAAAGTCGGCAATCGCATCTTCTATTCTATCCATTTTAATAGTCTCTTTCATAACACTTATTTATTGATTTTCTGTATGATGAATTGAATTTGTTCATTGTTCTTTATAATCCGTTCCATATCCTTAGCCAGACGAACGCGGAACGCCCAGATGCGGAAATAGAAAAATAAACCGATAGGGAAAATGACTCCGGCCACCAGATTCAACCAATATATATGGAACGGGCGCACATGAGCAGAAACGGAAATAACCGGATAATTGTTTAATGCACCGATCAAAGTGGCAGATTTCGTATTGGACATTTCTTCAACCAACGCTTCCAGCTTTTCATTGATTGCCATCACCTCGTTATCATCCTCACTCGCCATCCACAACTTAAAGTAATTCGGTGCTTTTTCCAATCGTTTCCTGGCGGCATACGCTTTACACTCTGCCGAAAGTTGTTCCAAATCACCCGTCAGACGTGCGTAATCAGGATCATGAATAATCACTTCTTTCTTAAATATATGGCGTACACTACGAATTCCCACAATCTTTTTAAACCAGTTGATATAAGCATCTGCATTAAGCACCACAGAGTCTTTATTCGATTTATAAGTAAGGAAGACTCCTAACGGGGCAAGGACTGCGCTACTTGTCCACATCCCCATCCAAACAATCCACTTACCGTCGCGGGCCATTTTATATCCTGTATTATCAATGATATAATAAATGATAAACACCAACACTGATACGATGACCGGCATTCCCAGACCTCCTTTGCGGATAATACCGCCCAACGGAGCTCCGATAAAGAAGAACAGCAGACAAGAAAGTGAAATTGTTATCTTCTTATGCCATTCCGTCTTATGTTTTCGAATACTATAATCATTGTTCTCCATCGTGAATTTCTTGAACCCAAGATCGTTAGCCACGTTCTCCGCACGACTGACAGCAGAAGAAATCACCTTCTGTTTCTGCGTTAAAGAGGCTACTTCGTAAAGACTATCTACATTATATTCATAAATATCCGCCTTTTCTATTTTGATCGTATCTTCTTTTGTCAATCCATAAGAAGGACGGAAATTTCCTTCTGCCACTTCCCTGTAATACTGTCGTCCGATACTATCTCCCACAACCGTCATCGAGTCAATGGAACTCTGCAACTGCGCCATGTCCTTAGCACTGGACTGCTTACCCATAATCTCACCATCAACCATATTGAAATCGGAATTAAACTCAATAATGGTATGTTTTTCCCTGAATTCCTCGCGTCGATAAGGTACATTCTCCGATTTCATACTTTGAGCTTTCAGATTCTCAAATAAATCTCCGCTATACAAATGCAGCCAAAGATGCTGTTTATCCGCGGTCATCTCCAAACGCCCGGAATCAGCATATATAATACGTGCTTTCTCAAAGCCATCTTTCATACTATAAATCAGCACATCATATAGCATACCGGTCTTCCGGTTCTTCTTAGCTACCTTTAAATTATAGTCCTTGATTTCAGAATAGAAAACTCCTTCCGGAATGTCCAACTCCGGAGATTTTTGTTTCATCGAAAGGATCAGGGTTCCCAATTTAGCCTGGGCGATAGGACCTACTACATTTTGGAAATAGAATGAGACACCGACAAGTCCGCAAACGAAGAAAGCAAGCGGACGCATGATTTTAAGGAGAGAAATACCTGCGGCTTTCATCGCAAGCAATTCATAACGCTCGCCAAAGTTACCGAAAGTAATCAAAGAAGCCAGTAGCACTGCCAATGGCAACGATACCGGCACTAATGTTAACGCGGAATAAAAGAAGAATTGAGCCATTACGCTCATCTCCAATCCCTTTCCGACCAATTCGTCTACATATCTCCACAGGAACTGCATCATGAATATGAACAGACAGATGAAGAATGTACCAATAAAGAGCATCAAAAAACTCTTTACGATGAATATATCTAATTTCTTTATGCGTAGCATCTTAATAGGTTCGTGCAATTAGGATGCAAAATTAGCACAAAAAAAGGAGCATCGAAAATTTTTAGTTGAAAGTTAACTAAAAACCACAAGTTCTTCTTAATTTAGCTACTTGTGACTCCCACAATTCTTTCATATCATCCACTTCATCCGGCTCTGCGAAATCGGTAATTTCCAACACATAGTCACTAGTCAGCTCATTATAAGTCATCTTGATTTCAAAATAATCGCGTTCGTTTTCATCATCCTGCCAACGGAAGCGGATAAAAGAGAAAGAGCGAATGGCAATAATCTCTGCTTTCCTCAGCTCTGTCTTCCCCCAATGAAACTCTACTATTTTATCGTCAGAAATAACTTTGTCGGCAAACCAGTCCTCCAACCCGGTCGGTGTACTTATAGCTGACCAAAGAATATTTTTAGACGTTGCATTCAACAAATACTCCAAATGAATCTTTTCCTTTTTCATAGCAATTTCGAATTGTTTTTACGTGTGCCAAGATAAATACTTTTTTCTAAATACATCGCATAAATCAGACACTTTATTTAATTATTCTTTCATTATCGGACCTCAAACTCCCTGTTTATAGGGAAAATCAAACCCCTTCTTAAAGAAAAAACACAAAAAAGTTATGAATTGTTTTGGAGATTATAAAAAATCATCTATCTTTGCACCCGCAATCGAGAAACGATGGCGGGATAGCTCAGCTGGTTAGAGCGCATGATTCATAATCATGAGGTCCCCGGTTCAATCCCGGGTCCCGCTACTTGATAAGAATAAGGCATTTGGGAGGCTTCCACTTCTGGGTGCCTTTTTCTTTTATACATCAATTGGTGCCGGTTTACACTATGGTTTACACCAACGCAAATCATATATCAATCAGATTAAACATCCGTCAAATTCAATGTGGCAAGGTTCAACATATAAAAAAATAGCCTCAACTTACAAAAAATTGAGGCTATCGAAATATCACTTAAAAAGTCTCTCTATTCCCATTCTATAGTCGCATTAGGTTTCGGAGACATATCATAACAAACGCGATTTACATTCTTCACTTCTTTCAGGATACGGTCTGTTATCTTCATCAGGATAGGCCATTCTATCGGTTCGATAGTAGCCGTCATAGCATCTACCGTATTGACAGCGCGAATAATCACCGGCCAATCAAAAGAACGGGCATTATCACGTACACCAACAGATTTAAAATCGGGTACTACTGTAAAGTATTGCCATACCTTTTTATCCAATCCGGCAATCTGAAACTCTTCACGCAAAATAGCATCGGACTCACGTACAGCCTCCAAACGGTCACGCGTTATAGCACCTAAACAACGTACGCCCAAACCTGGACCAGGGAAAGGTTGACGGTAAACCATCTCATAAGGCAATCCCAACTCCAAGCCACAAGCACGAACTTCATCTTTAAATAATTGGCGCAACGGCTCTACAAGTTCGAACTTAAGGTCTTCAGGCAGACCACCTACGTTATGGTGAGACTTCACCATTTTAGCAGTTTTCGTTCCACTTTCCACAATATCCGGATAAATAGTCCCTTGCCCCAAGAAGTCAATACCATTCAGCTTACGTGCTTCTTCTTCGAACACACGAATAAACTCACCACCAATAATTTTACGTTTCTGTTCCGGATCTTCCACACCTGCCAGTTTATTCAAGAAACGATCGGTTACATCTACATAAATAAGATTTGCTTTCAACTGGTTGCTGAATACCTCAACCACATCTTCAGACTCTCCCTTACGCATCAAACCATGATTAACATGTACGCAAACCAGATTGTTACCAATTGCCTTCAGAAGTAAAGCTGCTACCACAGAGCTATCAACTCCACCCGACAGAGCCAACAATACTTTCTTATCGCCCACCTGACGCTTAATCAACTCTATCTGATCATTGACAAAGTTCTTCATGTTCCAGTTAGCTTCAGCTTTACAGACATCGAAAACAAATGATTTCACTGCCGCCTTTATAGCCTCAATATCATCCGCAAATTCTGCCAACTTCACTTCACAAGTTGCTTTATCGTGACCTGCAGCCATGACAGGAATCCCCAAAGTATAGATAGCCGGATTTACATCAATGGCAACGCCATCAATTACATTATTCGGTCCACCATTAATTATAATACCCTTTACATTGGGCAATGTTTTCAGTTCTTCCACTGTGATATCGTGAGGATAAATCTCACTATAAACTCCTAATGCACGGATGGCGCGAGCCAACACCGTATTCTCATGACTACCCAAGTCAAGGATAACAATCATATCCTGCTTCATCTGATTTTGGTTGTTTTTAAGTTATTGTATTGTTTATTATTCACTATCGTTTCCAAACGGTCTGCAAATATAAAGATTTTTAGAGAGACTATAATACATTGATTCTCTAAAGTTTCAGAACAGAGTCGCGTTTTTTTGCTGTTATATTATTCCAAAGAAAAAAATGAAGTTATACAGACAAGCAAAAATAAAAAAAGAAGCATTCACAAACACTATAGAGTTTGAAAGGCTTCTTTTATCCTAGATATTTTATACATTTGCTGCATAAAACATAATATTTCACCATGAACGAAGAGAAAAGTTCCTTTATAAAAGGTATAAATGAGCAACACCCAGCCGCTTATCATCAGCTTTATAATGAATATTATAAAGCATTGGTGTTGTATGCCATCAACTTTCTCTCTTCCCAACAAGCTGCCGAAGATATTGTACAGGATCTTTTTGCAACTATGTGGGAAAAGAAAATGAGATTCTTATCATTGCCTTCTTTCCGAACTTATCTTTATAATTCTATACGAAATGCCTCTCTTAATTATTTAAAACATCAGAATGTAGAATCTCTCTATCTTGAACGCTTGGCAAGCACTTATCGAGAAATCACAGAAGAAGAAGATACCAATGAAGAAGAAGTATACCGACTACTATTTCGTGCTATCGATAAATTGCCAACACGCTGCCGGGAAATATTCTTATTACATATGGATGGAAAAAAGAATGAAGAAATAGCTACTGCACTAGGAATTTCGATTGAAACAGTAAAAACACAAAAGAAAAGAGCTATACAATCTATCAAAGAACAGATGGGCACATGCTATTTTTTGCTCCCCTTATGTGACATTTTGTATAGTTCCAAGTTTTTTTCGTAACCAAAATAATCTTTTTTAGAAAGTTTGTACCTCTTTTTAATCTTCATGTTGTCTTATTAACAAATGATAAGACAATAAATATATGAAAATAAAATCTGGTACAGAAGAATTAATAGCCAAATATCTCTTCGGTGATATTACAGAGCACGAGAAAAAACAACTTGACAATTGGATCAAGACCTCTCCACAACACGAAGAGTTTTTCAATCGTTTACGAACAAGCGCATCATTTCGTAAGCGCTACGAGGCATATACACAGATTAACTCACATCAGGCATGGAAACATTTCAAAAAGAAATATTGCCAAGTATCAGTCACATCAATTCTCCTGAAATATGCAGCTATTTTAATATTACCTATAATAATAGCAGCAGGAGGATGGTACTTTTATATTGCTTCCGAAAAACAAATATCTGACAATCTAGCCTTAGGAGATGCCATACAGCCAGGAATTCCTAAAGCTACATTAATTTTAGCCGGGAATGACAAGCAATCGCTTACCCCAACATATCCAACACCAGTTAAAGTTAATCATTCCACAACTGCTATAGCTCAAAATGGTGCGCTCATCTATCCATCAACACCCAATATAAATATAGATATACCTCAAAAACAGCAGCCTGAAACAGTAGAAAAAAACACATTAACAACTGAACAAGGAAACGAATTCAGAGTAACCTTTGAAGATGGAACAACCGTACACCTCAATTATAATACAGAAATACGGTATCCTGTAAGGTTTAGTAAGTCTAAACGCATGGTTTATCTAAAAGGGGAAGCCTATTTTAAAATAGCCAAAGATGCTCGTCCTTTCTATGTTATCACTGACCAAGGAACAATCAAACAGTATGGTACAGAGTTTAATGTTAATACATTCAGCCCTGAACGAACAGAAGTCGCATTAGTGAAAGGGAGCATTAGTATTATTCCTCAAGGAAGTACACAAGAACAACTCATAGAGCCGGGCCAATTGGCACACATTGAACAGAAAGGTAACAATATATCTATATACAATGTAGACCTCACTCCCTACATAGCATGGAATGAAGGACGACTTATTTTCGAAAATCGTACTTTAGAAAATATTGTCGAAATTCTAGAACATTGGTATAATGTTAATATTTCCTTTGGCACTTCCGAGCTTAAACAACTGCGATTTACTGGTAATATGGATCGTTATGCCGCAATCAGCCCGATATTAAAAGCAATAGCACGTACTACGAATTTACAAATAAAAATAGAAGGAAGAGAGATTTTAATCACAGACAATTAATTACTAATTAAACAAGAAGAAAGAATGAGAAAGACAAAAAGTAGAGAAAGAATCCGAATACTTTCTCTGGTAGTAGTATTATTACTATTACCCACAATGATGTTTGCCATTCCAGAAAGTGGCAAAAAAGTAACTTTAAATCTGGAATCTGTCACTGTCAAAGATTTTTTCGATGCTTTAAGACAACAAACCGGATTAAGCTTTGTCTACAATACAGAACAGACAAAGTCACTGAAACCCATCACTATCCATGTAAAAGATGAAACTGTGGATAACGTACTACGTACTGTTCTTAATGGTACAGGGCTTACTTATAGTATGGAAAGAGATATTGTTACCATCTCTAAAGTGGAACAACAAGGGGATAAACGTTCCGCAACCGGTATTGTATCAGATGAAGAAGGATACCCCCTGCCTGGTGTTAATGTTGTGATTAGTGATCTTCAACGATTTGCCATAACCGACAACAATGGTAAATATAATATAGAGATTCCAACTAATACCGCATGTACTATCACCTTTTCATATATCGGAATGTCTACTCAACAAGTGATGATTAATAGTGGTCGGAATGATGTACGAAAAAATATTACTCTAAAAAGTGATACTAAATTAGATGAGGTTATCGTTACTGGAATTTATACTCGTAAAGCGGAAAGTTTTACTGGAGCAGCAACTACTATTTCGAGCAAAGATCTGATGCGTGTCGGAAATCAGAATGTGTTCCAGAGCTTGAAAAATCTGGATCCTACAATATACATTGCAGATAATTTTGATATGGGCTCCAATCCCAATAGTGTTCCGGATATGTCAATGCGTGGAACTTCCAGTTTTCCAACGACAGAAAGCAGTTCTTTGCGCAGCAACTATCAAAATCAACCCAATCAACCTTTATTCATTCTTGATGGTTTTGAAACAACTGCTGAAACAATAATGGACATGGACATGAACCGAATTGAAAGCATTACAATTTTAAAAGACGCCTCAGCAAAAGCTCTCTACGGTTCTAAAGCAGCCAATGGTGTAATTGTTATTGAAACAAAACGTTTAACCGGAAATCAACAGCGTATTACGTATAATGGTAGTATTTCTTTGGAAATGCCGGATTTAACCAGTTATGACCTTTGTAATGCATTTGAAAAATTGGAAGCAGAACGTTTAGACGGAGTATATACAAGTAGTAACGCCAATACACAAATCCAATTAGATCAATTATATAATGGCCGACGAAAACTTGCATTAGAAGGATTAGATACATACTGGTTATCCAAGCCACTTCACACTGGCATAGGACATAAACATAACCTAAATATAGAATTAGGCGATTCCCAAAATTTACGTGCAATCTTAGACCTTACTTATAATCAGATTACTGGGGTTATGAAGGGATCTGACCGCCGCAATATATCGGGTGATATAAATTTATCATACAGACATAACAAACTATTACTAAAGAATATCCTATCAATCATATCTAACAAAAGTAATGAGTCCCCTTATGGAGAATTTAGCGAATATTCCAGAATGAATCCATATTGGCAAGCAACTGATGAAAATGGGAATATAGTTCAATGGGTAGAACAAATTGGCTCAACATCAACCAAAGTAGCTAACCCTATGTATAATTCTATTATCGGAACCAGCTTTACTTCCAGTTATTTACAATTCACCAATAATTTTTATGCAGAATGGCAAGTTGATAAAAACTGGAAAGCAACAGCACGTATAGGAGTCTCTGAAAAACGAAATGATATGGATGATTTCTATCCCGCCTCACATTCCATTTTTGCAAATGTTAATGATATACTTAAGCGTGGTAAGTATATTATGGAAAATGGTAAATCCAGTTCTATTTCCGGAGACTTGAATATAAACTATAATAATCAATTTGGTAAACATACTATCTTTGGAAATGCCGGTGCCTTTATCTCCGGAGAAAAATCATCAGCATATCGACACACGGCAGAAGGTTTCCCAAATAATCAGAAGGCAGATATTTCATTCGCAAAACAATATGCAGAAAACAGTACCCCTACTGGTTATTCCACAATTAACCGTGAAGCCAGCTTCCTATTAGCCGCTTCGTATGATTATGACAATCGTTATTTAGCCGATGCAACTGTTCGGGAAAGCGCATCTTCCTTATACGGTTCAGATAACCGTTGGGCCAATAGCTGGTCTTTTGGTATTGGATGGAACCTGCACAATGAAGCCATCTTGAAAGGTGTTGGATGGATTAAACAGTTAAAACTTCGAGCTTCGATTGGTTTGACTGGAAATCAAAACTTTGATACTAACGCAGCAATTGCTACATATAATTATTACACAGGCGTCGTATATGGAGGCTTAGCTGGCAAATTTACAGGAGCATATTTAGCATCCATGCCTAACTCCAAATTAAAATGGGAACAGAAAAAGGATCATAATATAGGAATTGATATGAGAGTTGCCGGATTATCCCTTTCTGTTGACTATTACTCAGCAGATACCAAGAATATGTTAACCGATGTAACAATCCCAACTTCTACAGGATTCGCAATAGTAAAAGATAATTTAGGATTGGTACGTAATTCTGGAGTTGAAGCTAAAGCTAATTATACAATATGGCAAGGAAAAGAAGGTTTTGTAAATGTATATGGAACATTTGCCTATAACCGAAATAAAATAATTCGTTTGTCAGAGAGTATGCGGGCTTACAATGAAAAAATGATGAAACAAGCAGAAGATAATAATACCTCTGCACCTGTATTAATGTATCAAGACGGATTATCTATGAAAACAATATGGGCAGTCCCTTCAGCCGGTATTGATCCGCAAACCGGACAAGAAATATACATTAAAAAAGATGGTACCTACACTTATACTTATTCAGCCAATGATATGGTCGCTGCTGGTAACTCCGATCCTAAGTATCGTGGTACAGGCGGTTTCACAGCCGAGTATAAAGGTATCGGATTAAGCGCTACTATAAGTTATCTTGCTGGTTGTCAAATGTATAATTCAACCCTCGTCAGTCGGGTGGAAAATGCAAATATTGCTTACAATGTGGATCGCCGATTGCTAATTGGTCGTTGGACTACTCCCGGACAAGTAACACCATACAAGAAATTTAATTCTGAAACAACCACACGTGCTACCACTCGCTTTGTACAGGATCGGCGTGAATTATCACTCTCTTCCATCAGTGCATATTATGAGTTTCCCAGTTCCATTTATAGGAAATTAAGTATGCAACGCCTGCGTTTATCATTCTATTTAAATGATATTGCAACGTTCTCTTCTATAAAAATAGAACGAGGTTTAACTTATCCTTTCGCAAGAAATATGTCGTTCTCATTAACAGCCACTCTCTAAATTTTATAAAGATGAAAAAATACATATTAATCCTATTAACATCCGTAGTAACATTATCCTCTTGCAGCGACTGGTTCGATGTTACTTCAGGATCTGAAATTCGAGAAAAAGATCATTATAGCACTCTTGCCGGATTCCAACAATCCTTAATAGGTTGTTATATTAGCATGACAGATAATATCCTTTATGGTAAAGAACTATCTTGGTATGCAATTGAAATATTAGGTCATCAATTTAATCCTGTGACTTCCAATTCAAGTAATAGTAAAGAAATGCAAGAATATGAAAAATTCAATTACGACCACACACAAATATTCTCGGACATCGAAAATATCTGGGCTAAAGCATATTCTGTAATAGCCAATGCCAATGAAGCATTAACTAATATGGAAGGACAGGAGTCAAGTCTGAACGAAGTCTATTATCATGTTATCAAAGGAGAACTTCTTGCCATTCGTGCATATATGCATTTTGATCTGTTGCGCCTATATGGATATGGTGATTGGAAAAACCGTTCCGCAGAACTAAATTCTAAAAAAACGATTCCATATGTAACAACTTTATCATCGATCCCAACTCCTCAACGCACAGGAAAGGAGACACTTCAAATGATTATCAACGATTTGGAAGCCGCAGAAAAATTATTAAAGGAATACGACCCGATCACAAAAAAACATCCGGCTTCTTATTACACAAGTATAGATGCAGATGGTTTCTTCAAAGATAGAACTTTACGACTCAATTATTATGCAGTCAAAGCATTGGAAGCACGTGTATATTTATGGGAAGGCAGTAAAGAAAGCATAGACAAAGCTTTAAATGCTACTGAAGAGATAATCACAGCTATCGGTGATAATGGAATTGTTATGGACGATATGTACACTTACTCCTACCTGTTACCAGAAATTTCTCAATCTAACCGTTCTCTAGCATCCGAAGCTTTATTTAGCCTAAATGTTTCAGACGTTACGTCCAAAATTACCTCATATATAATACCCAACTTCGTCAACACAGACTATACAGCTATGTATATATCTCCAACAGATGTTGAAAATATATATGAAGGCATAAATTCAGATGTTCGTTTCACACGAATGTTAGATCAAACCCAAAGTGATTCCAGAGGATATGTCCCTATGAAAATTCATCAAGCAAGTTTAGACGAATTCAATAAGAACCGCTTGTCTCTAATACGCTTGCCTGAAATATTCTATATTGCTGCAGAATGCTATGCAACAAGTGCAACCCCAAATCTTGACATGGCATTACAAAGGCTAAATAAGATTCGCGAAAACAGAGGTATCAGCACCCCTCTTGAAGATCTAAATGCAGATCAAATCATAAAAGAAATACAAAAAGAATATCACAAAGAATTCATTTCCGAAGGTGTCATGTTCTATTACTATAAGCGAACAGGGTGTAAATCCATTCCTAATTATAGTGAAGAGATGACAGATACGCAATATTTATTGCCTTATCCTACCTTCGAAATACAATCCGGTCGTGTACAATAAACAATATTAATATGAAAAAAATAATTATAAAATCAGTCTTAGCGATAAGCTGTTTCTCTTTATGCCTCATTAGTTGCGGCAAGGAAGAAATACCATATTTTGACAGTCAATATAATGCTGTCAGATTCAATTCTACGAATGAGTACGATGCAGAAACCGACATATTTAAAGGGAATTATTCTTTTCTGGAGAATCCCTTTGATAAATATGGTGAATATGAATTGCCTTTAGTTTTGGTCGGAAATGTATCGACAGAAGACCGTACTGTGAATTATGTAATCAATGCGGAGGAAACCACTGCCCCCGAAAACAGTTATGAAATAACTGCTGCAGTGATTCCCGCAAATAGTTTAAAAGGAACAATAAAAATAAGGCTGTTTAATACTGATGAAATACAAAATGGAGCATCATATAAACTTTATATCCAGCTAAAGGAGTCATCAACTCTAGGGTTAGGACCTAAAGAATATATCACAGCAACGTTAAGTTGGAACAGCAATATCATTGCCCCTCCGGCAACTGAACGATATTTATGGATGACATATAACTCACTAATAAAATCATCTCTAGCTCCAACCTCTTCTTCTACAACGGCTTATAGTTCCAATGCTTTAAAAACAATTGTAACAGCTTTAGACTGGGATGATTGGGACGATATGACTGCGCATCCTGACCAACCACAGAGACCAACATATTTTACATATAAATATCTCGCCAATTATAGATTATTCGTAACAGACAAATCATATGAAGCTTATGCTGCAAAATTAGCGGATTATCTAAAAAAGTATCAGAAAGAACATCCCGATGCCCCCCTAGTTCATAACGAAGGTAATTTGAAAGGACAAATTATAGAAGCCAGAACATATTAATTTATATAATTCTATAAAATTATGAAGAAAAATAATATAACTCAATTAATAATATTACTGCTGCCTAATATTCTCTGGTTTACTTCTTGTTATGAGGATAAAAGTTCATTTGTAACAAACCTTATTCCAGAAGTACAAATTAGTATAAACGATAAAAATCAAGAAAATTCAATATACGTAGGTTATCAATCTCCTGTCGATATTGTACCATCTATTACCCAAGATGGTTTTGATGGTTCTAATTTGCGCTATGAATGGGCTGTAACCGAGGAACCCTCAACTAGCAATCCTGTTTATGAAATTATTGGTACAGAAAAAGACTTTCATGGTATTATAAATCGTCCTATATCAAATGGAGCCTATACGTTAAAATTGACTGTAACAGATGTAGCAAATGATAACTTACAATATATTTATTCTTGGGAATTATATGTACAAAGTAGCTTCCTAGACGGATTGTTAATCGCAGATAGTGAAAACGGAACAACAACAGATCTCACTTTGATTAACAATTCTCAAATAACAAATCAATATACAAAAGAAGAAAGAATATTTCGTCACATACTAGAAACTGCTAATGGAGCAGCATATGATGAATTATTGACTTCATTAACCTATGAGGTGATGGGGAACACAGCAATACTTGGTAGTTCTCACTTAAATCAGATTTGGGCTATTTCTTCCACAGGAAAAAGCATTCGTTTCAACTGTGAGGACTATTCAATAAACGGGACATGGGAAGATGAAAAAATATTTTTATATTGCCCCACCGATTTTCAAGTAAAATCTTATATTCGTTCTTCACAACTTTTCATCGCTTATACAAATAATGGACTATATTCATTCTTAAACGTAGCAGGTAACAAATTCTCTATGCCTAATTCTGTTTTTAATGGATTTGAAATCAATAACAATGTATATGCAGCAAATTCTTCATTTAGTATTGGGGACAACCATTTAGTATGGTTAGATAAACCCAAAGGTGCCTTTTATTCCTTAAATGGCACGAGTTATAACACATGTACTCCGTATATCTCAAATCCAGATTTCGATCCTAATGACATGGGAAGTCAAACAGCTATTGCCGCAACAAGTTCTCAAGATGGCTCATTGGCCACTTTCTTACTTAAAGACGATAATAGTGGAAATTATGCTATTTACACTTTAAGCCAATATAAAGCAGAAGAAGGACATTATGAAGATCCTGATAATTGGGAGGGATGGATTGTGACTTCACCAGAACAACCAGCAGCTGCAAAAAACAAATATATTATTCCAACGACAGGAAAAACCTTACTAGACAAAGCTGTATCTATTTTCTTCGGACATACAAATAATGTATTATATGTAGTAACAGATGCAGCTATATACTCATTTACTTACGGTATGGGAAATGAAGTATCTGTCTCCACCACCTCACAGTTTACCCCCAGTAACGGAGAAAAAATCACAAAAGCCAAGCTATATCAACAAGGACAATACACTAATCAAATTAATGTAATGACTGGTAATCCACCAACTATTGCCCCAAATGCATGGAATAACAAAGCCCTCATTATTGTGACCCAATCCGCAGAATTTAACGGAAAAGTCTCAATTGTTCCGATGAAACAGGCCGGTGCAGGAACCTTGGATATTTCTAAAGCCCTAATCTATGATGGTTTTGGTAAAATCCTAGATGTAACAACAACCGGATATTAATCTAATTTCATAAAAATACATTAAAGAACTGATATGAAAAAGAAAATCCTCTTACTTGCAGCAATGGTGGTAGCTTCGTCTACCACCATTGACGCACAGCGTAAATTTCCATTCTTCTGGAAAAAAAAGAAGGCAAAAACAGAACAAACAACTCCTGCTAAAAAAGAAAGTGAATATGACAAACTATTCAAGAAAAAGCATGAAATAGCCAAAGGACTGATTACTCTCCATCTGCTGGATGGAAAAGTATATTTTGAACTTCCTGTGAATTTAATCAATAAAGATATGCTTATTGGTTCCACTGTCACCAGTATCTCTGATAATGGCAATGCAGTAGTCGGTTCTAAACCGACCGATCTTCTTCACGTAGTATTCACACGCAATAAAACACATGTACAGTTACGTCAGGTAAACACTGACTATATTACTGGTAACACACAAATTGATGAAGCTTTACGCAAAAGTACACTGGGAGCAATTTTAAGCAACCAAAAGATTCAAGCATACAATAATGACTCTACTGCTATCGTTTTTGATATGAGCAGCGTCTTCCTGGGCGACAATAAAAAGATGAGTCCCTTCGACAAAAATTCTATTTATGGAATGTACAATCGTACAGAGAATTATCAATCCGACTGCTCGTACATTTCACAAATCAAGGCTTTCAAAGATAATGTTTCTATTAAAAGCTGTCTGTCATATACATTCTCTGTCAGCAATTCACAAGGAACATCACTCATAAAAGACCGTCCATTCACCGCAGAAATGACACGTTCCATCATGCTGTTAAAAGAAAAGCCTTATCGTCCACGTATGGCAGATTACCGGATCGGTGTATTTTTTACCGGACGCGAACAACTAGGCGAAGGAGCTAAAACGACCGTACCCGTTTACTATGCCAATCGATGGGATATACAACCGTCCGACACCGCCGCCTACTTACGTGGAGAGAAAGTGAAACCCACTAAACAGATTGTCTTCTACATCGATAATACTTTCCCAGAGAAATGGAAACCATATCTGCGGGAAGGAGTCACCCAATGGAATGAATTATTTGAACAGATTGGATTCAAAGATGTTGTAGCAGCCAAAGATTTCCCGACAGATGATCCGGAATTCGATCCCGACAATATCAAATATTCATGTGTCCGCTATGCTCCATCAAGCATTGAAAATGCAATGGGACCATCATGGGTAGACCCGCGAAGCGGAGAAATCCTGAATGCCTCCGTATATCTATATCACAATGTCATCAAACTTATCAGCAACTGGTTGTTCGTGCAAACAGCACAAGCCGATAAAGATGTACGCACAGTCAATATTCCGGATGAAATGGTTGGAGATGCGTTGCGCTATGTACTTTCACATGAAATCGGGCACTGTTTAGGGTTTATGCATAACATGGGAGCTTCTTCCACCTTCCCGGTAGATTCTTTACGTTCACCGGAATTCACACAGAAGTATGGTACCACTCCTTCCATCATGGACTATGCACGCTTCAACTATGTAGCACAACCTGGCGATAAAGAACGTGGCGTTAAATTGACTCCTCCCCGCTTTGGTGAATACGACAAATACCTCATTAAATGGACGTATACTCCAGTATTCAATGTTAATTCTGCAGAGGAAGAAGCAATTATAACAGGCAAATGGATCAGTGATGCCATTAAAGAGAATCCAGTGTACCGATATGGAAAACAACAAGTATATGGAGTTGTTGATCCCCGTTCACAAACGGAAGATATTGGTGACAACTCTATGAAAGCAACTCGATATGGCATCAAGAACCTTAAGTATATCATGAATAATCTGGAAAGTTGGATTTCCGAAGGTGACGATACATACGAATACCGTGAAGATTTATTTATTGGTATCGTAGAACAACTTGCAATGTACGTTACCCATGTAGCAGGCAATGTAGGCGGCTATTTTGTCAACGAAGTTAAAGAAGGGGACACAATGCCACGTTTTGCACAGATCCCAAAGGCACAACAAAAAGAAGCCCTGAATTACCTATTCGAGATTTATAACGATCTGAATTGGCTTGACAACAAAAACTTGTTAACTAAATTCCCAATTTCCGGTTCCCCTAAACAAACTATTCAAAACTTCATGTTGAGATATATACTGCCTGTACCTTTTCAGGTATCACAATACGAAGGATTAGAAAAAGATTCATTTACTGCTGCCGAGGCTTTCAACATGATATACAATTTTGTATGGAAACCGACCATTTCCGGATGTACATTAACAGAATCCCAAATGAATCTCCAGAAACAATATATATACATGATGATGCAAACTGCCGGTTTCACAATCAAAGGAGCTGGGAAAGCATTGGCCGGAGAAAAACCACTTGACATCAATCACCGCCAGTTCGGATATACTTGTTGCCAAGGACATGCTATCAAAGAGGATGTTATACACAACCCTGTAGCAGGTTTTGAATGGAGACCGTTGAATCGTTTTTCTATGACGGCTAAAGTTACACAAGCAGATGTATACGCATATATAGCTAAAGCCAAACAACTGATGAAACAAAAGGCAGCCAGTGCATCAGGGAAGACGAAAGCTCACTATGAATTATTATTAAAGATGCTCGACATCAACTTAAAATAAGGGAGGGACAAAAGATGAAAATACTATTTTTATGGTTGATGCCAATTTTGTTGATTATCGGATCAACAAATGAAGCCAATGCCCGCTCCAAAAAGAAAAAAGGAAAAGCAAAAACCGAACAACAGACTGACAGTGTTCAAAAGAAAAAAAAGAGTGTCTACGACAAGCTTTTCAAAGATAAGAAGAAACATACAGTCAATAAAGGGACAATCACAGTTCATCAGTACGAGGATAAGATTTATCTGGAACTACCGATTGAATTAATGGGACGGGATTTTTTAGTAAACTCTGCCATCACTACTGCAAGTGACATTTCGCTGGCGGGCACAAAAGCTGCTCAAAGCAGGTATCTGATTATTGATAAAACCGATTCATTAATATTATTCCGAGATCCGAAATACAATGTTCGCCTCAACGAACAGGACGATAATCAAGAAGCGGCTTTTGCATTATCTCGTAGTAATGCTATTTACAAAGCATTTCCAATTGAAGGATACACCAGCGATTCAACGGCTGTTGTATTTAATGCCACTTCCTATTTCTCTTGTTCCAATAAAGATGTACTCAATCTTAGCGGACGCAGTTATGGAGGTATGCTCACAATTGCAAGCGCTTCCCCTCAAAGTAAAACATCTTTTGTGGACTCTGCAGATGCATTCGACAATTGTATCAGTATCACTCAAAACTGTACTGCAAAGTTGAGCATCAGCATCATGGGATTCGTCTCCAAAGAACAACCGGAATTAACCATGTCGGTACAAACGACACTAGCCCTACTGTCGAAAGAAAAAATGAACACCCGCGAAGCCAACCCACGTGTAGGAACAGGTTATATCTCATACACGGACTATCGTAATGAAAAACGTTTCAAGAAAGGATATTATGTTACACGGCGTAATATAACGACGCAACAACCTGTTGTCTTCTACATCGACACTCTGATTCAAGATAGCTGGGTAAAAGCCATCCAAAAAAGTGCAGATGAATGGAATATAATATTTGAAGATTTAGGAATAGGAAAACCAATCATAATAAAACCGTATGAGAAAGGTTCAACTTTCCGTGCTAATAACCCAATGATAAATACGATTGCTTTCCTGAATAACAACAACTCGGAAGTTACCGCGTACAATGTCACTGACTTACGCACTGGAGAAATCTTAAGTACCAAGATAGGAGTACCACGCGACCTTGCCGTCAGCGTACGTCGCAATGGAGTATACCAAATGGCAGAGATTGATCCGCGCTTCCGGACTTATTACATTGCCGATGAGGTGATCTGTGAGAATCTAACAGCACGTATGCTAAAAGCATTTGGGATTAGTTTGGGATTGGCAACTAATTTGGCTGGTTCTGCAGCATATTCCCCTGAAGAACTGCGTTCACCCGAGTTTACTCAAAAATATGGTATCACAGCTTCAGTCATGGACAACGTATTATACAATTATCTGGCACAGCCCGGTGATAAAGAAAAAGGAGTGGTATTGATTGTCGACAAACCGGGTGTATGTGATGCATTTACGCTCAAATATCTGTATGCCGCCACCAGTGAAAATGAATCAGACATGTTGAAGAAATGGGCTATGGAACACGATGGAGATCCACGCTATTTCTATGGAAAGCGTTCACCAGCTTATGCTACAGACCCGCGTTGCCAAAACTATGATTTAGGTAATGATCCGATAGCCTCTTTAAATGCACAAATCGCTCATGTGAAGTATGTAGTTAAAAATAGTCCTGCCTGGTTTCACGACAATAATATTCCCAATGATTACCGGGAGTTATTTCCTGATTTTGTGATTATTGAATTAATCAATAAAACATTGTCACCTGTATCTTCTTATATCGGAGGTATTTATATCAATGAAGCCAACGAAAAAAGCAATGTACCTTCATATCAACCGGTATCGGCAGATATGCAAAAGAAAGTCTTACAAAAGATATTCAGTACCTTCTATGATTTAAGTTGGCTAGACTCTAATAAGGATTTTTTGCGTTTAGGTGGTGTCAATCCTGATATGTCAACATGGATTTACAATAACGGGTATCCAATGATGTCATTAATGTTTCGTTTGATGCGCATGGGATTGAGCGTAGAGAAATCAACTAAACCATATACCCAGGAAGCATATTTGAATGATATAGAGAAACAATTATTCAAAGAAACTTTAAATGGGAAACCTTTAAGTGCTCCAATGATTGCACAACTGTCTGTATATATCAGTTCTTTAAAAGGAATGTGTCCTACATTAAAGGCTATTGATAAGGCTGTATCAACAAAAATTACTTCTATTGCTCTCAACGAGCAAACTAATCATAAGTTACAAGCATTAGGATTGCTGACAACTTTAGCCCCTATATCTGCAACAGAAAAACAATCTGGTATGGAACCTATGACTTCTGTTAATTTTTACTCCGGTACAGATATCGAAGCCATTTGCTATGATAAGTTGAAAAGTGCACGTCGCTATTTGATACAAGCTCGTTCTTTGGCTAGTAATGATATTGAACGTGGAAAATGCGATTATTTGATAGCGATGATTGACAGGGTAATTTAGCCTTTCCTCACCATTCAACGTGTATGTTTATAAAAAGTTTAGTGATAGTAAAATGTATAACAATTAAAAAAATTATATTATGAAGCAGATTATTTTATTCATTGTATTCATATTTACTACAATGACGTGCACATTTGCACAGAATTCAAATTCTTCTCCAACAACAAAAGTCAAAGATGAAAAAAATAGCGAACAAATTCTAGAAAACAATAAAGATCAGTTTGGTATCTCATCAAAAGGAATATTTGGAAAATTAATAAAAGGAATTGTGTATGATGCTGGAACAAGAGAACCAATAATTGGAGCTAATGTTGTCGAATTGGGGACTTCTAATGGGACAGTTACTGACATTGATGGCCAATATAGTCTAAGAGTTTCTAATGCGAGTCAAAAAATACTCGTAGCAAGCTATATAGGATATGTAACACAAGCCCAAAAAATTGGAGGGCATGAAGTTGTTAATTTCTTTTTAGTAGAAGATACACAAACCCTACAGAAATAACAAGAATCACATACTATCACTAAACTTTTTATAAAACAGCAATATGAAAAGATTTATTTCTATTTTTTTATTGTTATACATTACTTTACCGATAAATGCTCAAGATAAAACAAATGAGCTATCGGGATTTATTATACACAAACAAGAAAATGGATCTAATGGTTCATTAGACGGTGCCAATATCTTTTTGATCTATGCAAAAGACACACTGAAAACAACAAGCATAAATGGAGTATTCCGTTTCAAACCCATAAAAACAGGAAAAGCAAAACTCATTATCACTGCAATAGGGTGTCGGAAAGTTGAAAAAGAATTAAATATAATAGCTGGAAAGAATTCTAATCTTTACATAGAAATTTTGGATGAATCCATCCAACTGGAGGAAGTCACCATCAAGGGCAGAATCCCCATTGTGACCCAAAATGGCGACACGCTAATATTCAACCCGAAGGCAGTCAACGTACAAGAAGGGGATGTCGCTATGAATATAGTCGAGCAACTTCCCGGAACAGAGACTGACGACCATTCCGTCAAAATCATGGGAAAACAAGTAACCAAAACTTATATAGACGGCAGACTAATATTCGGAAGTGACCCAATGGCAGCACTAAAGAATCTTTCTGCAACAGATGTATTAAAAATCAAGGCTTATGATGAATATGAAAATACGAAAACAAAAAAACTAATGTACAGAGGGGATCTCACCAGAGTGCTCAACATAGAAACCAAAAGCAAACTCATCAGCTCATGGAAGGCACACCTATTGGCTAGTACAGGCAGCAACATGGACTCAAAGAACGACAGAGGAAAGTTCCGTAAAGGGCTCGGACTCACCACTAACTTTTTCTCCGAGAAATTTTTACTCACAAGTAATGTATTTCACAATAATATCAACCGAAAATCAAATAATATCAAAAATGTTCTTTCCATTTCCGATCCTGGTAGTACTTACAACGAAACGACTTATGCAGATCTGGCTACGGAACGCTCATGGGACACAGAAAATGGAACATACGGTACATTTAGAGCATTTTACACTTTCGGATATAATCGCGATAATACAAATACACGATCCGAACAACATTATTTTCCTAGCAACAATTATCAGCAGCGCCTTTATGAAGAACAAAATAGCAACAGTGACAGAAAACAAAATCACTATTCCGAATTTTCTTTCTCCAATTCAAATGACAAATGGGGAGAATTCCGTTGGAACCAGCTTATAACATATAACAACAACAAAGATTGGCAATCGCTTTACATCTATAATGAAGAAAACAATCTTCAAACATCGAAAAGCCTGATGCATTACGATAATCTAAACAAGAATTTTCATGTGAAGGAAGATGTCAGTTATGTCAACAGTATTACCGACAGAATCGGATATACATTAGAAAGTTCAGTAGATATAAATAAAGACAAAAATCATTCATTACGGATAGACACATTAGAAAGTTCGACAACACAAACTTATCTGACTATTCCATCAAAACTCCGCAATACGGAGTGGAACGGCAATGCGCAATTAATATATATACTGAATCCAGAAAATGACACCCAAATATCTTTTGACTATTCCGTTAAATACGAAAACGGATGGAAACACCAATTCGCTTGGAATATGTTGAGCCCCACAAATCCACAAACAGACGAAGCCAATACATATAGTTATAAAATAAATAACCTGACACAAAAACAGGAAGTTTCATTTCACTTTTTTCCTTTTCAAAAAACAAGTTGTGACATTTCAGCCGGACTGAAGGAAAGTACACTTAAGCGGAAAGAAAAAGAAATGGACAACTACCGTAAAACATTCATCTCTCCAACAGTAGCAATATCTTTTGTGCATACAGATATAACAAAGTCATGGAGTGCCGCTTACAGACTGCATAATTTTGCACCAAACATAGTGCAGTTACGCCCACAAATAGATAACAGCAATCCTTACATGCTGCGCAGTGGAAATCCCAACTTAAAACAATCATATCTACATTCGTTCCTCTTCAATTGCAATCGTATGTTAGGAAAACATAACCACACCATAGGTGTTATTATCAATGCCTCTATCCGCCAACACTCTCCTGTTGCAAAGACAACCTATTACAATGCCGAAACTTATCTACCGGAATTGCAATATACAGCACCTGCACACAGTTCTCTAATTAGTTTTGAAAACGTAGAAGGATATTGGGACATAAAAGGCAAATTGATATGGCAGGCGCCTATACGTAGCATAAAATCCAAATATACCTTATCTACCGGATTCAACTACGAACATAACCCATATTATATAGGAGAAAATAAGACAACAACACGTACCTATGATCCATCGCTCGAACATTTCCTACTTTGCAGCCTAACTAAAAGATTAAAAGTAACAATCAGTGCCAATACCCATTATGTACATAGCATCAATACTGAAAATTATACAGGTAAAACATTCTATCAGACGGCAGGAGCAATGTTAGATATAAGCCAAATATGTAAATACTTCTATCTAAGTAGTCATTATAATTTCATTTTCAGCCGTGATTATGGAATCAATAAAGAGATTAATCGCAATCACACCCTAAACTTGAATGTAGGCTGTAAAGTGTTAAATCGCAAAGGAGACATTAGTATTGCCGCATATGATCTACTAAATAGTCATCGGACTTTCAACAGCCAAATGTATTCCAACTACATTCAAAACACGTGGACAAATTATTATGGACGGTTTTTCACCATAAATTTTGCTTATCGGTTTGGTAAAGTGAAATCGAACTACGAAGGTACTACAAATGACGGAAGCATACGCGAATATAGGCCGATGTCCGGCAAAATATGAATCTTATATTAGCTTTTTCTTATATAGGTATACCTATGGAAGTTACAATTAAAGCAAATACAGGTGTCATTAGAGTACAGATGCGTTCTGATGCTCAACAGTTAGATTATACATCTGAAAACTTATTTCCATTTACAAAATCTAATTTTTAAATGTAGCCTTCGATGAAAAATGTAACTTCTATAATCTATATTTCATGTATATTACTCTCTCTCTGTAATATACACATACTGTATGCTCAAAAGATAACTCCACCAGATTCCACTACTATACAACAAAAGGTTACTAAATATGGAAAAGTAAAGCTGCGCACAAGTATTATGCAAGTAAGTCTTGATGCAGTCAAGGCAAATCTGATATGTGGTAAAGATACATTGAAAGAAGATTATAAAAGTTCAGTTTTTTTCTTTTGGAATAAAGTTCCCGTCGGTATCGCACGAGCCATCGTGTGGGCCGACGGATTCATCGCAGATTCCGATACACTTTATGTACACGAGGGACAAACTACACAAAAAGACTTTTATCTGACCGACCGCGTTATACAATTACAGGCCGTAACAATAAAAGGCAAAATTCCCGCTATGGTATATCGAGGCGATACTATCCGTTTTAATCCACAAGGAATCAACATATTGGAAGATGATGTGGCACGAAATATTCTGGAACAAATGCCGGGAGTAGAAGTTTCGGAAAAGAGTGTAAAAGTTGCTGGAAAAGATGTAGAAAAGACATACGTTGACGGCAAAAAGATTTTTGGAGAGAATCCAATGAATGCATTGAATCACCTTCCTGCCAATGATGTTGTATATATATCCGCTTATGATGAAGATGAGCATAAAGAGCAAACACGTAAAAACAGAAAAGGTAAGAAACGCAGAGTTCTGAATATTGAGACAAAAAGCAAATTAGTAAACTCGAAGGAAGGGAATCTAATAGCAAGTATCGGAGGAAATATGGAAAAAAAACAACTTGCAGACCATGATGTACGCTATGGCATAGGAGGTACATTTAACTTCTTCTCAGAGAAAATGTTGGTAGCGATCAATACCATGCACAACAATTTAAATAGAACAACCAATCAACCGCAAATGTTCCTCAGTACCAAGAACCCATCGCAAACTTACAGTGAAAATAGCTTTGGAGGCATCAATCTGTCCCGTCGTTGGGAAAAAGAGACAGGATTTTATAAAGAAATAAAAGGCAGCTATCAGTTTGCACGAAGCGCAACAGAAGCAAATACCCGAACTGAACAAGAATACTTCGCTACAGATGCCTTCTGGCAAAAGAGCTATCTAAACCAATATCAGAACACAAATCAGTATAATAAACATACTATGAGTACTGGATTCAGTATGAATGATAAGAAATGGGGCAATCTGATTATTGATTATACATTATCGACTAATCATTCAAAACAACATACATTGCAACAAATAACAAATAGCATAGATGAGATCCAATCTACCGGCATTTTACAACAAAATGGCAATGGTAAATCTCAAGAGATGCAAGGAGCAGTTAGTTGGAATAAATTCTTCGGAGACTGGAACTATTCCGTCAACGCGAACTATTCGAATAGCTCGTCCAACGGAGAAGAAAACCGGGAAAACAAAACACAAAATGAGGCTAGTGGAAGTCTACAAGAGATCATAGCCATTCCAACAAATGGAAGAGGAAATAAATGGGAAGCCAAAACAGGATTAAAGCGCATGTTATCAAAAGATAAATATTCATTCATCGAATTAATATACAATTTTGTATCGGACAATCGCCATATCAATCAGCTTGCATGGAACAAAATAACAGGAGAAACAGACCCTACAAATACATATAATTACCGAAATTCCCTGATAGAACATACCCCTGAAACGACCGTTATTCTACCCGATTTGGGAATCTTCAACATTGATATTTCAGCAGGGTGGAAACATTCCATTATTAAGGATAGAAAAGAAACGGCACAAACAAAATTTGAAAAATCATTTAACGCATTAAAAGGAGAAGTACAAATTTCTTTAGGAGGAAGATTTAGTGAAAAAGCAGAGCACACAATCAAATATACCATAAATAGTCAACTCCCCAATATAGCACAACTACGTTCAGAAGTCAACAACTCTAATCCTTACTTTATCAGCAGTGGAAATCCAAATCTGAAAGCCAGTACCATACATAAAATTTGGTGGAAAGAACAGTATCGCTTTAATGACTACGGACATTTGATAAATTCGGAATTAACTCTAGCTTTCATAAAAAACAGCATCTCCAATAGGAGCACTTATTTTAACAAAGCAACTTACTTGCCTGATTTTAACTATACGGCTATTGCAAATAGTACGCTCAGCAGTTACGACAATCTAAATGGAGCATGGAATATAGATTGGGATATTTCCTGGATGTATCCCATCGTAAAAATCAAATCCAATTTAGATGTTAATATTAACAATAAGTATGAACATTTGCCTTACTACTATGATAATATACGGGATATAACGAAAATAAGCACAACAAGGATAGGAACCAGATTCGCTACCAATCTGATTCCTCGATTACGTGCATCAGCCTATTGGAGCATCCACTATCGACAAGCCTCCAATAAAGTGAATGACCAATCGAACCGGATATTAACAAATCGTTTAACGGTAGACATGACGTGCACTCCCATGTTGAAGTACTTCTTTACAAAGGTATCATATACCTATCAACATCAGAACAACAAAACCTATCATCAAATTGATAAAGAAAATATCTTAAATATTTATGCTGGAGCGAAAGTATTCAACCGACAGGCAGAAGTAAGCATTACAGCATTTGACTTATTAAATTCATATCATAACCGTATTATCCAAATGAAAGATAACCATACCAGTTATATTGACAGAGAGAACTTCGGGCGGTATTTTACCATAAATTTCTCCTGGAAATTCAGAAAAATCAAATCGAACCGGATGGATATTTCAAGAGGGGTTGCATGGTAATATGAATAAGAAATCTATTAATCATTTAAAATAAAAAGTATGAGTACTCCTATTGTCGAAGTCAAGCATTTATCCCATCGTTATAGTGTCGATTGGGCCATTCGCGATATCAATTTTTCTATTGAAAAAACAGGAATATTAGGTCTGTTAGGGTCTAATGGAGCAGGTAAATCCACCACTATGAATATCATCTGTGGAGTTTTAAATCAAACGGAAGGGGATGTATTTATCAATGGCATCGATCTACGAAAAAATCCGGTTGAAGCCAAAAAACATATTGGTTTCTTACCTCAAAAGCCACCTCTCCATCCAGACTTGACTGTCGACGAATATCTCATACACTGTGCCACATTGCGGAGAATAGAGAAATCAAAAGTTCGTGAAGCCGTAGAAATAGCCAAAGAACGTTGCGCTATTGCCCATTTTAGCAAACGGCTGATAAAAAATCTTTCAGGCGGATATCAACAAAGAGTAGGAATTGCACAGGCTATTGTACATAATCCTCCATTCGTAGTACTTGATGAACCTACAAACGGGCTTGATCCTAACCAAATTGTCGAAATACGCAATCTGATTAAAGAAATTGCTGAAGATCATTCTGTCCTACTCTCCACTCATATCCTGTCGGAAGTGCAAGCTACCTGCAATGATATTCGTATGATTGAACATGGTAAAGTCGTATTTTCAGGTAGCATGAAAGACTTTGACAACTATGTGGTTCCAAGTAGTTTCACCGTTACATTTGCCCTTCCCCCTTCTATAGAAGAACTAGCAAAGATAGAACATGTGTTGAATATAGAAGAACTCTATCCCGGTACATTCCGGATACGCTTTGATGACGATGAAAACATAACTGAACGAGTAGTAGCCTTAAGCATACAAAACGGATGGCGGCTGAAAGAAATCACGATGGAACGCTGCTCTCTTGACATAATCTTTGCACAACTATCGGGAAAACTTAAAAATAATATCTAACATGACGGATTTAAAGATTATAATGCGTATTGCCCGAACCGATCTGGCCATTTTATTCTATTCGCCGATTGCATGGTTCATATTGATTGTTTTCTCATTCCTGACAACATCAAGTTTTACGTCATTAATGGAGAATATAGTGACCGACTATGATCTGTCAGGAGGCAAAGAAGTTTCTTTGAGCGGTATCTGCTTCTTAGGTAGTTACGGTTTTTTGTCCTCCGTCGTATCAAACATATACATCTATATTCCATTGTTGACAATGGGACTCATCAGTCGCGAAACGGCATCGGGTTCAATCAAACTGGCATATTCATCCCCAGTCACCAGTGGTCAGATCGTATTGGGTAAATATCTTGCAGCCATCGGATTTGGTTGCTGTCTGATGCTTGTCCCGATAGCCAGTGCTATTTATGGCAGTTTGGTAATCCCTTCTTTTGATTGGGCTCCTGTACTAGTCGCCCTTCTAGGACTCTATTTATTAATATGCGCCTATTGCGCTATCGGGCTCTTTATGTCCTCACTCACGACTTATCAAGTAGTAGCAGCAGTTGGGACACTTATTGTATTAGCCATACTGAATTTTGTAGGAAATATCGGCCAGGAATACGATTTTATACGCGAACTGACTTATTGGCTGTCAATAAACGGAAGAACAATCGATATGCTGAATGGAGTAATTCGGAGTGAAGATGTGATTTATTTCGTGGTCGTAGTAACCCTTTTCCTGACATTTACCACTTTCAAACTTACATCCGACCGACGAACTATCAGTCGTTTCCGGCAAGCAATCAGTTATCTGGGATTTTTTGTCGCAGCAATGGCAATTGGCTATTTCACTTCACGTCCGGGAATGATCAAGGTATGGGATACAACACGCACAAAACTAAACTCACTTACCGAAAATAGCCAACACGTATTAGCTAAATTGACAGGACCGGTAACTATTACCAATTATGTTAACCTACTTGATAACAAATCATATCGCTACCTCCCTATCATGAAGAAAGCGAATGAAACAATCTTCGAACCTTATTGTCTCGCTAAACCGGACCTGCAAGTGAAATATGTCTATTATTATGATTTCGCCCCCAACGGCGTTGCAAATAATCCTAAGTTTCAAGGCAAAACAGTAGATGAGATGCGTGATTATATGACCATGATTTATAACTTGAATCCTCATTTATTCAAATCTCCGGAAGAAATCCGCCAAATCATCGACCTGCGTGAAGAACAAAATACATTTGTTCGCATTATGGAAACGCAAGATGGAAAACGTACCTTCATCCGTGATTTTGAAGATATGGATGCAACGCCATCCGAAGCGGAAATTACAGCAGCCATCAAAAAGATGATTTCAACTCCTCCCACTGTTGCCTTTATCAAAGGAGACGGTGAACGTGAGGTGTCCAAATCCGGTGACCGCGATTATAGCAACTTCTCCATTGAGAAATATTCTAGAGCCGCCTTAATTAATCAAGGCTTTGATGTCTGCGAGATCGACATTTCTCACGGAGACACCATTTCTTCCCTAATCAATATCGTGGTCCTTGCAGAAATGAGAACCCCGCTTACAGAAAAAGGAGAAAATCAACTGGAGGCTTACCTGGCTCGTGGAGGTAATTTATTTATTCTCACCGATACAGGCAGGCAAGAAGTTATGAATCCTTTTTTAAGCAAATTCGGTATCAAAATGGAAGAATACCAACTGGCACAATCTTCCGTTGATTTCTCTCCTAATCTGATTCTAGCCAAAGCAACCCGTGAATCGGAAAAACTTACATTCGGATTCAAAGAAGATTTTCTCCAATATGATTTACGCGTCTCTATGCCCGGATGTGTAGCCCTTACATCCTCCGACAACGATTACGGCTTCCAATATACTCCGATTCTTGAAACAAACGCCAAAGGTGTATGGATTGAAAAAGAACAAACAGATTTACAGGAATTGCCAGTAGAATGTAATGCTTCGGCAGGAGAGAAAGAACAAACCTATATCACAGCCTATGCCCTTTCACGCCAACTGAAAGATAAAGAGCAGCGTATTATCATCTCTGGTGATGCAGATTGCATAAGCAACACCGAACTGACTCTTTCACGCGAAGGATATAGATCAGGAAACTTTAATCTGATTATCGAAAGCTTCCGCTGGCTTTCCGGAGGAGAATTTCCGATCGACGTACGCCGTCCCCATTGTACCGATAACAAACTTTCGATCGGAGTGAAAGATATTGGTACAATGAAAACTATTTTCATAATCATTATACCAGCTATCCTCTTACTTATAGGAGTTGGCATCTGGTTTTTCCGCAGAAGAAATTAATAAGAGAAAAAGATGAACTTAAAACTTATACTTAGAATAGCCCGTACCGAACTAGCGGTACTCTTTTACTCACCGGTCGCATGGTTGCTACTGATTGCATTTACATGCCAGGTAGGATTCGATTTTATGAATATCCTGACGGAAATAGTAAAAATAAAAGCATTGGGCAACACGATCACTTTCAGTGTCACAGCCGGTTTTGTCCTTGGTCTCAAAGGAATATATGAAGTAATTCAGGAAACGATCTATCTGTATATTCCTTTATTAACCATGAACTTGATGAGTCGTGAATATTCATCAGGCTCTATCAAACTACTTTATTCATCACCGATAAATAGTATCCAAATCATTACCGGCAAGTTTGTATCAATGGTGGTATTCGCCCTGATCTTTGTCATCATCCTTGCCCTACCGACAATCGTAATGTTTATCTCCGTGCCGCATGTCGATATTACACTTATCTTGGCGGGATTGTTATCCATGTTTCTGTTGATACTGACCTATTGTTCTATCGGTCTCTTTATGACCACACTCACATCTTACCAGGTTGTGGCAGCTGTCGCCACCCTTTCCGCATTAGCATTTCTCAATTATGTGGGAGGAATTGGGCAGGAGTCCATATTCTTTAGAGAAATTACTTATTGGCTATCCATTAAAGGACGTGCCAGTGAGATGGTTGGAGGATTGATATGTAGCGATGACGTTATCTATTTCCTTGCCGTAATTTTATTATTCCTCTGGCTATCGGTCATTAAACTGAACAATGAAAAAACACACCGTTCACTCCTTTCAAAAACAATGCGCTATGCCTTAGCTGTATGTACCATTATAGTTATCGGCTTTGTCAGTTCCCGTCCGGCAATGATGGGCTTTTATGATGCTACCCGCAGCAAACAACGTACACTTTCGGAAGAAAGTCAGAAAGTGATGAAGCAATTATCCGGACCTATGACAATCACAACTTACGTCAATATTTTCGATAAAGAATTTGATGTCGCTTCTCCAAAAGAGCAAAAAGAGGATATGGCACGCTTCAAAATGTACACACGTTTCAAACCGGAGATAAAGATGGAGTATGTTTACTATTACTCCACACCGAAAGACAGTGCCCTTTATCGCCAATATCCGAATAAGAACATTCGTGAGATAGCTTATGAAGTTGCCAAGAAAAAGAACTTCAATCCCCAAAAGCTGAAAAGTGCCGAAGAACTGAAAGAAAAAATAGACTTGGCAAAAGAAAACTACCGATTTGTGCGTGTTGTTGAGCGTGGATCCGGTGAACAAGCCCGCCTTCGCTTGTTCGACGATATGGAATATCACCCTTCTGAAACAGAAATCTCCGCAGCATTGAAGAAAATGCTTGTTACTCCTGTGAAGGTAGGCGCCATCACAGGACATCAGGAACGTTCCACCACTAAAAAGGGAGATCAGGATTACTCACTTTTTGCCACACATGGACGCTTTCGTTATTCCATGATTAATCAAGGTTTTGATTTGGTGGAACTGAATCTGAAGGATATGAATGATATACCAAGTAATATCAATATATTACTTATCGCTGAAATGCGTTCTTCCATGAGTTCCAAAGAACAAGAAATCATAGATCGTTTTCTTGAACGCGGAGGTAATATGATGATTATGGGAGACGTCGGACGTCAGGAAGTAATGAATCCTTTACTCCGGAAAGTTGGTTTAAAACTGTTGCCGGGAATCATTGCACAACCTTCTGATGTTAATCCCGGAGACCTCGTTCTCGCGAAAGCTACCCAGATAGCCGCCGACAGTATAGGAGGCTTCTACAAACGTATGGTTGACAGGCAGACGCATAGCGCAGTCACCATGCCATCGGCTGTTGCTCTGGAAGTTGTCGATACAACAAAATTCCATCCAATAGTTTTATTACAAAGCAACGCTCAACAAACATGGATTGAGTATCAAACAAAAGATTTTGTGAATGATTCCCTTTCTTTGGACTCTCTTCAAGGTGAAAAGCTAGGAGCCTATCCCACGGCAATAGCGTTAACCCGCAAGATAAAAGGCAAAGATAAAAAACAACGGATCATTGTGTTGGGTGATGCAGACTGTTTCAGCAATGCCGAACTACAAAAAAGCTCAAGACCGGGTATCTATTCATTCAACTTCAATATGATTCCCGGTTCATTCCGTTGGCTATGCTATAATGAATTTCCGGTATCTTCTTCCAGAGCCCCTTATCTCGACAAAGATATCAGCCTGACTCCTATGGATCTATCCACTATCAAAATTATCTATTGCTATGGCATTCCATTTATTATTGGTCTGTGTGGCATTTGGATATGCTGGAGAAGAAGAAAACGATAAAAAGAAAGAATAGAGAAACTTCCGGCAAGCAGATTTTGTGCCTGTCGGAAGTCTAATTCTTTCATAAACTCCTTCAAAACTATGCCTTCAACCGCATCACAAACCGACTTCCCTTCCCCAATTCACTCTCTACCGTCAGCGTACCACCATGAGCTTCCACAAAATCCTTCGAAATAGATAATCCCAAGCCACTGCCTTGTACTTTCGTTCCGGGTACACGGAAATAACGGTCGAAGATGCTTTTGTGATAACGCGGGTCGATACCCTTTCCAAAATCCTGAACATAGAGTTCGATCATATTTTCATCCTGTTTGGCACCGATAATCACACGCCCGTTTTCTTTAGAATAACGGATAGCATTACTTAGCAGATTTGTCAATACCCAGGCAATCTTTTCACTGTCGACAAAGAGTTTGCCGATTTTCTCTTCCGGATATTCCACTTCTATCTGGATATTAAACTTATCCGCTTGCACCTGATTAGCTTTGATCGCATATTCGATCAACTCAATCGGTTTGGTGATCTTCGGCATAAACTGTAGTTTTCCGGCTTCCACCTGGGTCATGTTAAGCAATTCTCCGGTGATACTCAACAAACGCTCGCTATTCTCCTTGATACTCTTAGACAGTTGCTCCTGTTCATCATTCAATGCACCGACACGCTTATCTTCCAACAGCTGGAGGCTCATCATAATAGCAGCAATCGGAGTCTTCAGTTCATGAGATATCGTCGAGATAAATGTAGTCTTGGCAGAATCCAGTTCCTTAAATTCCGTGATATTCTTTAATAAAATAACATCACCCAGTTTGCGAGGTTCCCCTTTTTCAGCCTCCGTATTAATGATAGGGACATAAGAGGCCTTAAAGTAACTCTCTTTGTCGTCAGCATATATCTTCAATGGTTCCTTCTGCTCGCTTGGCGTCACCAGTTCACGGATCAACCGCCGCAACAGGTCATTCTTCAAAGCCAGTTCCTCCGCCGATTGACGAATCACATTCTCCCGTTTCAGATTCAAGACATTGAGTGCTTTCTCATTGATAAACAGAATTTCACGCTCCATATTCAAGCCGATCACCGGATCATCTATACTGTTTACAATTGCTTCAATAAATTTCTTTGCAGAAAGAATATCCGACAAAGTACTGGCACGATATTCGGTCAAACGCTCCGCCATCCGGTTAAAACTATCCGCCACATCCCGGAATTCTTCATTATTATTCATCTGCAGACGCTTCTCATAATTATGATTGGCTATTTCAAGAATTCCCTCTTTCAGTTCTTTAATAGGCTTACTGATAGTACGGGGCAACCAATAAAGCAATATCAGTCCGGTCAAGATACAGATTCCTCCCGTTACGGAAATCCATAACAAAGCACGTTCCAATCCGGGCGTAGCAGCAGGACTATCAGGTTCTGTCGCTGTCAGAATTTGAAGATTCACAACTGAAAGTGTTACCAGCAAAATAATCATTCCGGCCAGCATTCCGATACCGAGAATCAGTTTCGTTTTAATATTCATAACGTTCATACGATTAATATTATGCAAGTATAATCAAATCTACATTAGCTTGTGACAAATTATTTAAAAACTTTCTATATCCCAGTATAGAACAAATAGCGTATGGCAACCTTAAATTAGGAGTTCCCATGCAAACAGTCGATATCTGTTTCTCTTTACAAACCTTGACGATGCTCCCCAAAATATCCTTCGACTGCACCTGCACCACCTCTCCCCCAAGTTCCGCCACAAGCTTAAAATGGTTCAACAGATACCGTTGACTGGCTAGATCAATTCTATCCATACTCTCTTTCGGAGTCTGAACATACAGGGCTATAAAAGTAGTATTATACCGGGTTGCCAACTTTGCCGCCTTTCTGATAATTCGCCGAGGTGTTTTCTCATGACTACTGATACAAGCCATAAATTTCTCGTGCCGAAGTCCGACGGCTACTCCCATCACCACCTCATTCTCCACCTTTTTTTCTACCCGCAACGCTACTTCCTTCAAAGCCAACTCACGTAACTGAAGAATATTCTCTGTCCGAAAGAAATTGTCCAATGCCGTCTGAATCTTTTCCGGACGATAGATCTTTCCCGCTTTCAAACGTGCAATCAGTTCCTCTGCCGTCAAGTCAATATTCACCACCTCATCCGCTTCCTGAAGCACACTGTCGGGCACTCGTTCTTTCACTTCAATACCCGTAATCTCCTGCACTTCTTCATTCACGCTTTCGATGTGCTGAATATTGATTGCCGAGATCACATTGATTCCCTCATCCAGCAAAGTTATCACATCCTGCCAACGTTTCTCGTTCAAGCTACCTTCTACATTCGTATGAGCCAGTTCATCCACAATTACAATTTCTGGATGGACACGGATAATCGTATCCAGATCCATTTCTTCCAATTCTTTCCCCTTATAGAAGATTTTGCGACGCGGAATGACAGGGAGCCCTTGCAGCAATGCTTCCGTCCCGGCACGTCCATGAGTTTCGATATAGCCGATTTGCACGTTCACACCGTTCTCCAGCAGTTCATGCGCCTCCTGAAGCATACGATATGACTTTCCCACACCGGCTATCATACCGATATAGACCTTGAATTTGCCCCGGTGGGACTTCTTTATCAGATCCAAAAAATACTGTACACTATGTTCTCTATCATCCATTACGTCAATCTGTTATTTTAAACATCCTAACCCGTAGTAATCATCACGATCACCACGGGTTTCACAAAAATTCATGAGTTTATTTTATGGCCTTAAAGTTACGCCAAATACTAAATGGGCGTCCTCCAAACGTGGATTCCATATAGCCTGTACAAATATAGGCAATGAAAACTTATCATTAAAATTTATTGCTTTCGTTGCTTTCAAAGCTAGGTTCGTCACTGCAAACCCATTCACATTATACTGCGGAGTCTTATAAGGAACCACTCCACAAGTAGCATTCAGATCAACTCCTTTCACACTGAACGGATAATTCAGTTCTACGTAAGAAGAGTATGCCTGCTTTTCCTCCCCCTCATCAGTCGTTTTTCTGTCAGCACCGGCAAACATGGTATACCATGCGATAGATAACGGGAACTTTTCAATAGGAAGCGTATAAGCTAACCCTGCTTCAAAATGATGTCCGGTGTCTCCACTTTTAAAATGGAAATAATTATTGGTAAGTTCTCCATTAGCCACATCAGCTTGTCCGTCCCACCAAAGAGTGGCTACAGAAAGTGTCGGTCCCGCTTCACCAAACTTATAAGCTGCGGTTAGGTCAATTTCTTTATTACTCTCACTCAAACTGGTTGAGCCCCATGCAGTAAGCGAGAAATTACCTACGCTAAATCCCAAAGTCGGCTGAAAGGAAGCGGCTCCCCCCTGATAAATACCACGCCATACATACGAACTTACCAAATCACCTTGTATAGTAAACTCTTGTGCTTGTGCATTGCTAGTTCCCAACATACATACGGCTGCTACAGCCATTGTTCCTAAAATACTCTTTTTACTAAAAAAACTTTTCATACTTCTTATCTAATTCTATTTTATGTTCCTGTAAAAAAGCAGCGCCCCATCCAACCCTGTTAATTTGAACCGCGGCATAACCCAAACGGTCCGGACAGGAACGCTGCTCAATCTTCATCTACTTATTGCTTTCCTCTAAAGCGATATTCAATTTCAAGACATTCACCTTTTCTGTTCCCAACAACCCCAAAAACGGTTTTTCTATGCTTTTATCAACAATCGCTCTTACTTGTTTTTCTGTTAATCCACGTGCTTGTGCTACTCTCTTCACTTGTACATACGCACATTGAGGAGTGATATTAGGATCCAGTCCCGAACCACTGGCCGTAACCATTTCGGCAGGCACATCCGCACGATTCAAATAAGGATGATGTACAAGGAAAGTATCAATACGCGCTTTCACTTCATCCAGATATTCTTGATTCGTAGACCCTTTATTACTACCTGCGGAACTCGTCGCATCATACCCGTCACCGGCAGAAGAAGGACGTCCCCAGAAATAAATATCTTTTGTAAACATCTGACCCACATTGGCTGCTCCCACTACTTTCCCATCCAGCGTAGCCACCTCGGCATTTCCTTTATTAGGACCTGCTACCTGTGCGAACACCCACAGGATAAGGATATAGAACACGGAGAAAAAGACACAAAAAGCAAGTGTTATTTTTAATGACTTCAATAAAGTTTTCATTGCTATTGTTTTTTAATTAAAAGAATAAACCTACTATTAAATCTATCAATTTGATTCCCACGAAAGGAGCAATCACACCACCCACACCATAGATCAGCAGATTACGGCGAAGCAAAGCACTTGCACCTATCGGTTTGTATTGCACACCACGCAAAGCCAGCGGAATCAGAATCGGAATAATAATCGCATTAAAAATGACTGCCGAAAGAATAGCACTTTCAGGACTATGCAGATGCATGATATTCAGAGCAGCCAGTTCGGGAATAGCGATCATAAACAAGGCCGGAACGATAGCAAAATACTTCGCTACGTCATTGGCGATAGAGAAAGTAGTCAGCGTACCACGTGTCATCAGTAATTGTTTACCGATTTCCACAATCTCGATCAACTTCGTCGGGTCGTTATCCAAATCGACCATATTACCAGCTTCTTTCGCTGCCTGTGTACCGCTATTCATGGCTACACCTACATTGGCCTGTGCCAGAGCAGGAGCATCGTTCGTTCCGTCTCCCATCATTGCAACCAATTTACCAGCCTGCTGTTCCTTCTTGATATATTCCATCTTATCTTCCGGTTTCGCTTCGGCGATAAAATCATCCACACCGGCTTTTTCAGCAATATATTTTGCAGTTAACGGGTTGTCACCTGTCACCATTACCGTCTTCACTCCCATCTTACGCAGACGTTCGAAACGTTCCTGAATACCCGGTTTGATAATATCCTGCAGTTCAATAACACCAGTCACCTTTCTGTTTACACATACTACCAGCGGTGTACCACCATTGCTTGAGATAGAAGAAATAGTCTCTTCCACTTCTTTCGGAAATTCATTCCCGTCACCTTCCACCATCTTACGGATGGCATCAAAAGCACCTTTACGAATCTGCGTTCCATCTGCCAGGTCTACTCCCGAACATTTGGTTTCAGCCGTAAACTTAATCATACGTGCTCCTGTTGTATTCAGATTACGCATACGAATGCCCGACTCACGTCCCAATTCTACGATAGACTTACCTTCCGGCGTTTCATCGGATAAGGAAGACAACAGACAAGTTTCCACAAAATCGTGCAGATCGACACCCGGAGCTGTATGGAAATGAGTTGCTTTACGATTACCAATGGTGATAGTACCCGTTTTATCCAGCAGTAATGTATCAATATCGCCCGCAGTTTCAACCGCTTTACCGGATTTAGTAATCACGTTGGCGCGAAGTGCACGGTCCATACCGGCAATACCGATGGCAGAGAGAAGTCCACCGATAGTTGTCGGGATCAGACACACAAACAAAGAAATAAGCGAAGCAATAGTGATGACCGTATTACTATAATCGGCAAACGGTTTCAAAGTCACACACACAATGACGAAAACAAGCGTAAAACCTGCCAGCAAAATAGTCAACGCAATCTCATTCGGGGTTTTCTGGCGGGAAGCACCTTCCACCAATGCGATCATCTTATCAAGAAAACTTTCTCCCGGTTGGGTAGTCACCATCACCTTTATATGATCGGACAGTACTTTCGTGCCTCCTGTTACCGAACTCTTGTCGCCACCTGCCTCACGAATGACCGGAGCAGACTCACCGGTAATGGCACTTTCATCAATAGAAGCCAACCCTTCAATAATCTCACCGTCGGAAGGAATCACATCTCCTGCCTCGCAGACAAACACATCCCCTTTCTTCAACTGTGAAGAACTGACAGTAACGATTTTATTGCCTTCCACTTTCTTTGCCGGTGTCTCTTCACGAGTCTTACGCAAACTGTCGGCCTGTGCTTTACCACGTGCCTCTGCAATAGCTTCGGCAAAATTGGCAAACAGCAAAGTGATAAACAGAATGATAAACACGGCAATGTTGTAAGCAAACGAACCCTGTGAAGAATTAACAATGGAGTAGAGCGTCACAAGCAGCATGACTACCGTAGCCACCTCTACCGTAAACATAATCGGATTCTTTATCATCATTCGTGGGTTCAGTTTCACGAATGATTGTTTCAAACTTTCTATAACTTGCTCCTTTGGAAACAAAGAAGCTGATTTATTATCTTTCATATCTTCTCTAATTCAGTATTACAAACTTAAATGTTCAGCAATCGTGCTCAATGCATGTACCGGGAAGAATGACAGAGCGGCAATAATGAAGATAACTACAAATGTCATTACTCCGAAAGTCAATGTATCCGTCTTCAACGTACCGGCACTTTCCGGTATGAATTTCTTCTGCGCCAGTAGCCCGGCAATGGCAACCTGTCCGATAATAGGAAGGAAGCGACTCAGAATTAAAACGATACCACATGTCCAGTTCCAGAAATAAGTATTATCACCCAAGCCTTCGAAACCGGAACCGTTATTGGCAGCACAAGAGGTGTACTCGTAAAGCTGTTCACTCAAACCGTGGAATCCTAAGTTGTTCAACCATCCACCTTCACTTTCCACAAAATCTGGATGGTGTACATAAATATAACTTGAGATTGCCGTAAACACCAAGATTACAAACGGATGAAGCAGAGCTACAATCGTAGCGATTTTCATTTCGCGGGCTTCTACTTTCTTACCGAGGAATTCCGGTGTACGTCCCACCATCAAACCGCTGATAAACACTGCAATGATAATGAATGTATAGTAGTTCATCCACCCTACACCTACACCGCCAAACCAGGTATTAATCTGCATATTCAACATTTCCATCATACCGGACAGAGGCATGGTAGAATCATGCATACCATTCACAGAACCATTGGAAGTTACGGTCGTTACAATACTCCACAACGCGGTTGCTCCGGCTCCCAAACGCACTTCCTTACCTTCCATCGCACCATTGTCCTGTGCAATTCCCAGCTCATCGATGCGCGGATTACCCCCCATTTCCTGACTGACATTAATGCACACACCGACCAGAAAAGCGAAAAGCATTACTCCGAATATACTGTAAGCCAACTTCTTTCTGCGGGTATAGAAACCCAGTGCAAATACCATCGCCATCGGGATAATCAAGATAGACCAACATTCTACCATGTTAGAAAGATAAGTCGGATTTTCCAATGGATGAGAGGAGTTCACGCCAAAATATCCACCGCCATTCGTACCCAACTGTTTAATAGGAACAATTGCGGCCGTAGGACCTTGAGAAACCATCTGTTCCTGACCTTCAAGAGTAGTGACTTTCATCTTACCGTCAAATCCCATCGGAGTTCCCTGAAGAATCAGGATAAAACCTACAATCAGAGAAAGAGGTAATAAGATACGCGTACAACTTATTACCAGAAATTGCCAGAAGTTACCAATCGTTTTGGTTGTTTTTGCAGCAATACTCTTCATAATACCTGCCATAGCAGCCATACCTGTTGCTGCGGTAATAAACTGGAAAAGCATGATGACGAACAATTGAGTAAAATAAGTCAGTCCGCTTTCACCGCTATAGTGCTGTAAGTTACAGTTCACCATAAAACTAATACAAGTATTGAATGCCTGATCCGGAGTCTGCGGTCCGTTGCCGTCCGGGTTTAAAGGCAACCATCCTTGTGAAACCAAGAGTACCATTCCCCAGAAAAACCAGAAAGCATTCAAAATCAACAATGCTTTCAGGAATTGTTTCCAGTTCATTTCTTCATTGGGGTCGATTCCACAAACTTTATAAATGACTCTTTCGATAGGAGCCATAAAATCAGACCAGGTCTTTTCTCCTCTGTAGACCTTGGCAATGTATTTTCCCAGTGGATAAGCCAGAATCACCATCAAGGCTATCTGAACAACCACGCCTAAAATTTCTGTATTCATATACTTTTTACCTTAAACTGTGTGTGTTACTTTAAAACTTCTCGGGTTTGATGAGCACATACATCAAATAACCGAAGATTGCAATACCTAATACGAATAATGCTGTGTACATAATCAATTCTCCTTTTTTCTTTAAATATTCTCAAACCAGTCTACACATTTCCAGAACAGCCAGAAACAAGCGAAACCGCTCAACAGGCAGAAAATAAATGATAGTGTTATTCCCATGTTTTTACCTTTTAAATGATTACTATAAATTTTTACTTGCCATTCTTCATGCCAAATGCGTGCCACAAAAAACAAAGAATACATAATAAGCTAACATTCAAACAGATACAGACAGGCAGTTACTTTCTTACCATCCGACACACCCTTCCATTTTGAAAAAAGGATTCTATTTTGAAAGACTTTCTGTTTTTTCGTGATTTCAGAAGAGAAAAAATAAACAAATTATCATTTTGAAAGGGGATTTTCATTTTGAAAAGACAAAAGGAGGATACTACATCTTTATAATCTGTTGATAATAAACGGTTAAGCATCAACATAAGTCAATTGGTACATGCTTTGCGAAGAAATAGATATGAAACTTTATATTATTGCAAACAGATTACCTGTCAAAGTAGCCGACACAAACGGCACATTCGTATTTTCGCGTAGCGAAGGCGGACTGGCAACAGGTTTGGATTCTCTCCAGACTTCTTATGAGAAGCACTGGATAGGTTGGCCCGGAATATGTACAAATGAAGAGAAGGACCAGCAAGAGATTAACGAGAAACTACAGGAAATGAATTTTCATCCGGTCTTCTTGTCGGAAAAGCAAATTGAAAACTATTACGAAGGATACAGTAACAGTACTATCTGGCCTTTGTGTCATTACTTTTATGCTTATACCTTATATAAGAACTGTTTCTGGCAATCCTATCAACAAGTCAACCGACTCTTCTGTGAGGAGATTTGCCGGCTGATACGTCCCGGCGATAAGGTATGGATACAGGATCATCAACTGATGCTACTTCCCGGAATGTTGAGGAAAATATATCCGGAACTAAGTATCGGTTATTTCCATCATATCCCGTTCCCTTCTTACGAACTCTTCCGTATTCTTCCGGAGCGTGCCGAGATTCTGAAGGGTTTGCTGGGAGCAGACTTCATTGCTTTCCATACTCATGACTATATGCGTCACTTCATCAGTGCCGTAGAGCGTGTGCTGCATCTCGACTTCAAACTGGATGAAGTACAGATCAACAACCGGATGGTCAGAGTAGAAGCATTGCCGATGGGAATCAACTATGAATCCTATCATCAGGCTTCAGAAAATAAAGAAGTACATCAGGCCATTGAACGAACCCGGAAACTTTTCGGCGAGCATAAACTGATCCTGTCAGTAGACAGACTGGATTACAGCAAAGGCATATTGCACCGTCTTCGTGGCTTTGCCACCTTCCTCGAACATCATGCCGAATATCACGGTAAAGTTACATTGGCAATGGTCATTGTCCCTTCACGCGACCATGTAGGCAGCTATGCGGAACTAAAAACAAAAATTGACGAAGAAATCGGCTCTATCAACGGACGTTACTCCACAATGAACTGGACTCCCGTATGTTATTTCTATCATGGCTTTTCACTGGAAGAACTGACTGCCATGTACTATGTGGCCGACATAGCCCTCGTCACTCCACTTCGGGACGGAATGAATCTGGTAGCCAAAGAATACGTAGCTACCAAATGCGACAATCCCGGTGTACTTATCCTTAGCGAAATGGCAGGTGCCGCCGTAGAATTGACGGACGCTATCCAAATCAACCCGAACGATACGGAACAAATAGAAAATGCTATTTGCCAGGCACTTGAAATGCCCGAAGAGGAACAAAAACAACGCCTGCAACGTATGCAAAGCATTCTGTCCGTACAGACAGTCAACAAATGGGCAGCCGACTTTGTCAATGAACTGAACGCGACATGTATGAAAAACGATATGCTACGAAAAAAACGTATCGTAGCCGCTAGCATTGCACAAATCAAACTCAAGTATAACCAAGCCAAACAACGCCTGATTCTGCTGGACTATGATGGTACACTGACGGCTCTCAAACCACGTCCCGAGGATGCACAACCTACACCGGAACTCATTTCTATTCTACAACAACTGGCTAGCGATCCCGCCAATCATATTGTTATCAATAGCGGGCGGGATCACTTTACATTAGAAAAATGGCTTGGCACCCTTCCTATTTCTATGGCTGCCGAACATGGGGCTTTCTACAAAGAGAACGGAGTCTGGCATAAAAACATAAAGAAGATAGAATGGGGAGCAGGTATTCTCTCTATTCTTCAAATGTTTGTAGACCGTACTCCCCGTTCCCATCTGGAAGTGAAGGAAACTGCCCTGGCCTGGCATTATCGTGAAAGTGACGCATGGCTCGGCACATTAAGAGCCCAACAACTCGTCAACACGCTGATTTCGCTCTGTACCCGGCAGAAACTACAAATTCTGCAAGGAAATAAAGTGATCGAAATCAAATCACCGGATTGCAATAAAGGTTCGGAGGTGGGGCGTCTGCTAGCCAACAGACGTTATGATTTTGTTATAGCGATGGGAGACGACACTACAGATGAAGATATGTTTCAGGCATTGCCGATGAGCGCTATCACCATTAAAATAGGTAGCGTATCCGAAGCCGCCAACTATCACCTGTCTGCCCAATCTGACGTACTTCCTTTCTTACGGTCTTTACTAGGCAAACAAAAAACTGCCACAAAAGAAGGAAGTATTAAGAATCGCCTGACTTTCGCTTTCGACTTTCTCAAAGATCTATTAAAAACTCAATAAAAAGCAATCAATATGAATAATTTAAATTATGGAGTGATAGGTAACTGCCGAACGGCAGCTCTCATTTCGCAGAACGGAAATATCGAATGGCTCTGTTTTCCCGATTTCGATTCTCCTTCTATTTTTGCCAGTATGCTCGACCGGGAGAAAGGAGGAGCTTTCGGATTCGAAGTTTCCGGAGACTATCGCATCACACAAAATTATGTCCCCCACACCAATATTCTTTCTACCCAATTCTCCTCCGATGAAGGAGAATTCGTAGTGCTCGACTATATGCCCTGCTATCGTTCACAAGACGAAACAGGGCATTATTTACCTGCCGAATTATACCGCTACATACATTGGATAAAAGGGAAACCGCGTTTCAAGATCAACTATCATCCGGCCCCGAACTATGCGCAGGGACAAGTGATCCTTAATATCACTCCACAGTATATCGAATCCTACTGCTCCTTTGACAACAAGGACAGACAATATTTATATGCTTCCCTGTCTCTTCAGGACATCAAAGAGAAAAAAGAAATCATTCTTGAGAAAGACGAATTTCTCCTGCTCTCCTATAACGAGAAAGTGATCCCAATCGACATAGAAAGGGAGAAAATAGAATATTGCCGTACGCTGGTATATTGGCTGAACTGGACAGACAGAAGCAAGAAATACACTCTATATAATGACGTAATCGAACGGAGTTTATTGGTTCTGAAACTAATGTCCTACCACAACGGAGCTGTGCTGGCAGCACTAACGACAAGCCTTCCGGAAGCTGTAGGAGAAGTGCGCAACTGGGATTATCGTTTCTGCTGGCTTCGGGATGCTTCCATGTCCATCGAAACCATGTTTCAAATCGGACATACCGGTGCAGCCAAACGCTTTATGAAATTTATCCAATCCACATTCGTTTCCAAACATGATTATCAAATTATGTATGGCATCCGGGGCGAGCACCAACTAACCGAAGTGATACTCGACCATCTATCCGGTTATAAGAACTCCAAACCTGTACGAATAGGAAATGATGCATACCATCAGAAACAAAACGACTCTTTTGGTTACCTGATGGACCTGATTTACCAATATTATCGCCTCATGCCCGGCACACTGGATGAAATTGAAGACATGTGGGAAATGGTAAAGACCATTTTAGCAAAAGTAGTAGAAAACTGGAGAAAGCCCGATAAGGGAATCTGGGAGATCCGGGGAGAAGGACAACACTTTGTTTCTTCCAAAGTGATGTGTTGGGTAGCTTTAGATCGCGGAGCTAAAATCGCTCAAATGCTTAACAAATATAATTATAGCGAACGTTGGCAACTGGAAGCCGAAAAAATAAAGAAAGACGTGATGAAATATGGCTGGAATAAGGAACTTCAAAGCTTCACACAGACATATAATAATCAAGCAATGGATTCTTCATTACTATTGATGGAACCCTATGGATTTATAGAAGCAGATGATATACGCTATCATAAAACAGTGGAAGCTGTCAAGAAAGCCCTTTTCCATAAAGGACTTATGTATCGCTATAACAGCAAAGACGATTTCGGGTTGCCTACTTCTGCTTTTACGATTTGTACATTCTGGCTTATACGGGCATTGTTTGTAACCGGCCATAAAGAAGAAGCACGCTGCCTGTTTGACGAAGTTCTGAAATACTCCAATCATCTCGGATTGTTTAGTGAAGATATTGATTTCGAAACCAAAGAACAGTTGGGCAACTTCCCGCAGGCATATTCACATCTGGCATTAGTAAATACAGCTATCTTATTTGCAGAAGAAGAGAAGAGGTTATCTTTTATCCGACCTTAGAGAACGCCCTGATTCAGAAGTGATAAAACACAGAAAGCCCCTTGATTCAAAATGAATCAAGGGGCTTCTTTAAAACGGCGGCTACCTACTCTCCCACTGTTACGCAGTACCATCGGCGTGACAAGGCTTAACTTCTCTG